>Ga0224512_10000098_pt1 | contig 94265 bp, 91 predicted proteins | sample SF_May12_sed_USG_4_FD_169103 | JGI IMG/M metagenome (GOLD analysis project Ga0224512, IMG submission 169103) | Sediment microbial communities from San Francisco Bay, California, United States - SF_May12_sed_USGS_13 | ecosystem: Environmental > Aquatic > Marine > Sediment | place: USA... | reverse complement strand
TCGACAATAGTTCGCGCTATGACCGTGGCAAGGGCGCGTTACAGATAATATAAACGGGGGCGGGCGATGCTCAGGCTGATACAAATGACACTACTGGCGGGCATTCTCATGGTCGCCGCGATCTCCTGCGAAAAACAGCCGCCCACGCAGGCGGCCGCCGACCCATACACTCCGCAGCCGTATATTAGAATTACGCACCCCGACTGGGCGAAGAATGCCACGATCTACCAGATCAATACCCGACAGTTTACGGCCGAAGGCACATTCGCGGCGGCCGAGGCACACTTGCCGCGCCTCAAGGCGCTGGGCGTTGACATCCTCTGGATGATGCCGATCCACCCGATCGGGGAAGAAAATCGTAAAGGAACGCTCGGCAGTCCCTACTCGGTCAAGGATTATTTCGGCGTAAATCCCGAATTCGGCACGCTCGATGATTTCAAACACTTTGTCGATACAGCCCACTCGCTGGGCCTGTACGTCATTATCGACTGGGTTGCCAATCACACGGCATGGGACAACCCGATGCGCTTCGAGCATCCCGACTGGTATGCGCGGGACTACAAAGGTGACTTTCGGCCGACGCCATGGTGGGACTGGTCGGACATCATTGACCTCGACTACAGCAAGCCCGAACTGCGCAAGTACATGACCGACGCCCTCAAGTTCTGGGTGACGGAAACGGATATAGACGGCTATCGCTGCGATACGGCCGGATTCGTGCCGCTTGATTTCTGGGAAAACGCACGCAGAGAACTCGACGCGATCAAACCGGTCTTCATGCTCGCAGAGTGGGAGTCGCGTGATCATCACGCGCGGGCCTTCGACATGACCTACGCGTGGTCCTGGTACAGCGCCGTGCACAATCTCGTTCAGGGCAAAGCGGGTGTCGGTCCGCTGTTCGTATATTACTCCTGGAACGAAAAAGCATACCCGCACGATGCCTATCGCATGACCTATATCAGCAATCACGACGTCAATGCATGGGAGGCGACTCAATTCGAGGCGTTTGGCGACGGGCTCGAGGCCGCGATCGTACTGTCTGTCGTCGGCGAAGGATTTCCGATGATTTACAACGGGCAGGAAGCCGGTAATCCGAAGCGCCTCGAGTTCTTTGAAAGAGACCCGATCGAGTGGCGCGAACATCCGATCGGAGACCACTACACGAAACTGTTTGCCTTGAAGAAGAAGAACACGGCGCTGTGGAACGGCAAATGGGGCGGACGCATGGTTCGCACGTGGAACTCGTTGCCGAATGAAATTTTCAGCTTCGTAAGAATGAATGAGAATGACAAAGTGTTTGCTGTCATCAATTTCTCGGCGGAATCGCAGACGGTAACGTTCACCGGAACTCTGCATCACGATGCCTATCGCGAGTTTTTTTCGGGTGAGGAAGTCGAATTTGATGCGGCGTCCGAGCTGACGCTCGCACCATGGGGTTACCGGGTCTACATTCGATAACCGGCGTGCTAGCCGGCCCGTTTTGCCGCGGCGCCGCAGGACTCCCGTACAATCAGTTTTACCGCCATAAACTGCGATGTCACGGGCTTGCCCTGGATCAGGTTGACGATGCCTTCGACGAGACCATCGCCGGCCATTCTGGCGTTCTGCCGCACGGTAGTGAGTGCGGGCGTTACATACTCTGCGAGCGGCATGTCGTCGAATCCCACAACGCTCACGTCGTCCGGTACGTGAAGGCCGGCTTCCTGCAGTGCGCGCATCGCGCCGATCGCGATGAGATCGGTGACGGCAAAGATCGCGTCAAATTGCTCGCCGTTGTCAAGGAGCCGCCGGACTGCCTGGTAGCCCTGAATCTCTGAATTGTCGGCAGGCTCTCTTAGTCTGTCGTCATACTCCATTCCCGCCTCGCGTAGTGCCTTCGCGTAACCCGCATAACGCGCAGCGTGTTCAGGGCTGCGCCGGGCCTTGTGGCCAAAGTACGCCACTCTTTTTCGGCCGAGATCGATGAGATGCCGGGTGGCCTGATAGCCACCGTCCTCGTTATCACAGCCGAAAGAGTGGCCGGGCAAATCTTCGACGGGGGGACCCCAGATGATGAAGCGGGTGTTCGCGGCAATCAGCGCGTCGAGTTTCTCGCCATATTCGGTGTAGTCGCCGTAGCCGAGCAGGATTAGTCCGTCGGCACGATGGCTCGCCTGGTATTCGACGTGCCAGTCGTCGGTCAACTGCTGCAGGGAAACGAGGACGTCGTAGCCCAGCCGCGCCGCCGACCGAGTGATGTTGTCCAGCATCGACAGGAAGAACAGGTTCATTCTCGTGTGGGAATCGTCCGTGTTATCGGTGTCGTCGAATATCAATAACGCGATCGCATTACTCTGATGGGTGCGCAGTCCGGCCGCATTGCGATTGACGAAATAGTTGAGGTCCCGGGCGATCTGCTGAATGCGCGTACGAGTTTCTTCGCGGACAAGCGGCGAGTTGCGCAGGGCACGAGAGACCGTTGCCTGGGAAACACCGGCAAGGTCGGCAATGTCGCGCGATGTAGGATTCTCGACTTTCATCGTGTCGATTCGAGTAAACGCCCCCCGTGGCTACCTCTCTTGTATCACAAACAGTGGGCCACCGAATCGCGGTAAACCGAAAAAGAAGGTTATGACAAGCGTGTCTCGTCGAAGAACGCAGCGCCAACGGGAGCTGGAGGCCATCGCACAGGTTTCTGATAGTTCAGGAAAGCTCGATATTCAGGGCATCCTTGCTGCGGCGCAGGTTTTCGCTGGCTGCATCGCCCTGGGCGAGCGCGAGCGCAACATGGATGGCATCGAGCAGGGCGAGCTGCGCCAGCCTGGAGCTCATCGGCGTATAGACGCTCGTGTCTTCGATAAGCGGGCAAGGAAATAACAGGCTGGCTTCCCGGGCGACACCAGAGTCCGGGTTGGTCAGCGCTACGACGGTCGCGCCGCGCTTTTTCGCGAGCTTCGCCGCCCGGGCGAAGTCCTGCCAGCGCCCGGAATGGGATAGCAGTACGAGCACGTCATCGGGCTGTGTGATGGCGGCGAATTGCAGGATCATTGGTATGTCGTGCAGGGACGAGCACGGTATGCCCAGTCGAAAGAACTTGTGACAGGCGTCGCTGGCGACATGGCCCGACGCGCCAAGCCCGGCGAATGCAATCTGGCGCGCCGATTTCATTGCGATCACCGTTTCGTCTATCGGCATCGATGAAAGCTGCGAGCGCATTTCGATGAGCGACTGAATCGAGGCATCCATGACCTTGATCACGGCGTCCGAGGTGGAATCGTCCGGGCCGACGTCACGGTGCACGTAGGTCGTCGGGCTGCTCAGCGCCTCCGTCAAGCGGATCGCCAGCTCGCGAAAGCCAGCCAGCCCGACGTGGCGGCAGAAGCGCACCACGGTGGGTTCGCTTGTCTCGCATTCTCTGGCAAGCCGCGCAAGTGTGGTGTTGGCGGCCTCCTTCGGGTGTTCGAGGATCCAGCGGCCAACGCGTCGCTCGGACGGGCTCAAACGGGGCAGGGCCTGGGTGATTGTGGCCAGCATGTAGTAAAATTACATCAATAATTGCCAAAAATCATCGTAATTATGCAGAATAGGCCAAAAACGTAGTAAACTTTCATAAATCTCCTGGGGAAATCTGATGGCTCAGCTGATTCCGGTCGACACCTTCGACCTCATCATTTTTGGCGGTACCGGCGACCTGGCGATGCGGAAACTGCTGCCGGCGCTGTATCACCGTGACCGGGACGGTCAGGTAACCGCCGACAGCCGCATCATCGCCGCCAGTCGCGGTGCGCTGTCGCGGAACAAGTACCTGGCCATGGTCGAAAAGTCACTGCGGGACGGCCTCGACAAGGGGGAGTTCGACGCGGCGCATTGGAAGTCATTCCAAAGGCGCATCCACTATGTGCAGGCTGATGCGCTCGCACATGCGAGTTGGCGTCCATTGAGCAAGCTCCTGGCCGGGCATGAAGAGCGCGTCCGGGTGGCGTACCTCGCGACCGCGCCCGGCCTGTTCGGCGCGATTGCCACCGGATTGAAAACGAACGGCTTGGTTACCGAAAACAGCCGCATCGTTCTCGAAAAACCGGTGGGTCGTGACTACGAGTCGGCGTGCGAGGTCAATAACGCTGTCGGCAAGTGCTTTGCTGAAAATCAGATTTATCGAATCGACCATTACCTCGGCAAAGAGACGGTGCAGAATCTGCTCGCCCTGCGGTTCGCAAATTCTTTGTTCGAGCCGCTATGGCGCCGTGGAGCCATCGATCATGTACAGATAACCGTTGCCGAAGATCTCGGCGTCGGTGGCCGCATCGAATTCTATGATCGCGTCGGTGCGCTGCGGGACATGGTGCAAAATCACATCCTGCAGCTCGTATGTCTGTTTGCGATGGAGCCGCCATCAAGTCTTCACCACGACGCGGTTCGTGATGAAAAAATAAAGGTACTGCGCGCACTGAAGCCGATGTCGGCAGATGAGGTTCGCGCCAGTTCCGTGCGGGGCCAGTACACGGCCGGTGCGATCAACAGCCGTACCGTGCCCGGGTACATCGACGAACTCGACGGCGATTCCAGCACGACGGAGACGTTTGTTGCGCTCAAGCTCGAGATTGAAAACTGGCGCTGGTCGAACGTGCCGTTCTATCTGCGCACGGGCAAACGACTCAGCGGCAAAAACTCCGAAATCGTTGTGCAGTTTCAGGACGTACCGCACTCGATATTTCCGGAACAGAAGTACAACGTAACGCCAAACCTGCTGCGCATTCGGCTGCAGCCCGACGAAGGCGTGCAGCTATCGGTTATGGCCAAAGAGCCCGGTCCCGGTGGTTTTAACCTCCGGCCGGTGTCGCTGGACCTGAGTTTTGCCGAGACCTTTGGCGTGGGCTATCCCGACGCCTACGAACGCCTGTTGATGGAGGTATTGCGCGGCAATCCGGCGCTGTTCATGCGCCGCGACGAAGTGGAGGCCGCCTGGAACTGGATAGACCGCATTATCGACGGCTGGGAGACATCGAAACAGAAAGTCGAATCGTATGTCGCGGGATCCTGGGGCCCGACGTCCTCTTCACTATTGCTCGATCGCGACGATCGGGCCTGGTACCCGGAAGACACGGTATGATTGAACACTTTTTTGAGACGAGGCTCGAAGCTTCGACAGCGGCGGCAGCTCGCATGGCGGAGCTGCTCCAGAAGCGGATGGACGGTAACGGCGTGGCGTCGATGGTTGTCAGCGGCGGTACCTCACCGCGGCAGTGCATGGCTGCGCTTGCCAACGCGCCGCTGGACTGGCCGCGCGTGCAGGTCCTGCTCAGCGACGAACGCTGGGTTCCGCCTGACCACGAAGACAGCAACGAAAAACTGGTGCGCGACACGTTGCTCGTTGGCCCGGCAGCAGCAGCACAGTTTATGCCGGTTTACGCCGCGGCCGTCTCACCCGAAGAACGTTGCGATGAACTGCAGGATCCCCTGCCCGTGCTGCCATTTTCGTGTTCCTTGATCGGCATTGGCACTGACGGGCATTTTGCTTCGCTGTTTCCGGACGCCGAGCAGCTGGAATCCGGACTCGACGTCGAAAGCGATCGCCTGTACGTGCCCATTACGACGGCGGCGAGTCCGCATCCGCGTATCAGCATGACGTTGGCCGCAATTTCCCGCAGCGACGAAATAAGCTTGCTCTTCTTCGGCAAGGAAAAGCTTGACGTCTACAGGCAGGCAAAGGCGTCGACAAACGGGCATCCCTTATCGCGCCTGCTGCGGCAAAAGCGTGCGCCCGTAAGACTTTTCTGGGCGCCATAACGGAGGACGAGAAAGAGTGAATTCGGTTATCAAGAGCGTTACCGATCGCATTAGGAAGCGCAGCGCGAAATCGCGCGCTGATTACCTCGCGCGGATGCATGCGGCGGCGAGCGAAGGCCCGGCCAGGGGCGGGCTTGCCTGCAGCAATCTCGCCCACGGTTTTGCCGCTTGTGGTGCTGCGGACAAGCAGGCGCTCAAACAAACCGTCGTGCCGAACATTGGCATCGTTACAGCTTACAACGACATGCTGAGTGCACATCAGCCTTTCGAGAGCTACCCGGCGATCATCAGGAAAGCGGCGGCGGAGCATGGCGCGGTGGCCCAGGTTGCCGGCGGCGTGCCCGCGATGTGCGATGGCGTCACGCAAGGCACGGACGGCATGGACTTGTCGCTGTTCAGCCGCGACGTCATCGCTTTGTCGACAGCGATCGCTTTGTCACACAACATGTTCGATGCCGTACTATGTCTCGGCATATGCGACAAGATTGTTCCGGGCCTCCTGATCGGCACTTTGTCATTCGGGCATTTACCGGTTGTATTCGTACCCGCCGGGCCGATGGTCAGCGGCCTGGGCAACAAGGAGAAAGCGCGTATTCGCGAAGCGTATGCGGCGGGCAAAACAGGGCGTGACGAACTGCTCGAGGCCGAGTCGGCGGCCTATCATGCGCCGGGCACGTGCACTTTTTACGGCACGGCCAACAGCAACCAGATGCTCATGGAATTCATGGGCCTGCAGCTGCCCGGAGGATCATTCGTCAATCCGGGAACCCGGCTGCGCGATTTGCTGACGCAAGCTGCGGTTGGCACGGTACTCGAGGCCACGAATCTGGGCGACGACTATGCCCCGCTCGCGGATCTGCTCGATGAAAAGGCGATCGTCAACGGTATCGTCGGCCTGCTGGCTACCGGCGGTTCGACCAACCACACCATCCATCTTGTCGCCATCGCCGCGGCCGCCGGCATCCGGATCGACTGGCAGGACTTCTCGGAGCTCTCGGCTGTGGTGCCACAGCTGTCGCGCGTGTACCCGAACGGCACGGCGGACGTCAATCATTTCCACGCGGCGGGTGGCCTCGGATTCCTGATTGGCGACATGCTGGATAACGGCCTGCTGCATGAGGACGTCAACACGATACTCGGGCCCGGGCTGCGCAATTTCTGTCGCGAACCGAAAGTCGCGGACGGCAAGCTGGACTGGCAGGACGTGCAGCCGAAATCGCTGGACCCCGACATCCTGCGTCCCTGTTCCGACCCGTTCAGCTCACACGGCGGCCTTGAACTCGTAACCGGCAATCTCGGGCGGGCCATGGTCAAGATATCGGCTGTCGATCCTGCCCATCATTCCATCACGGCGCCCGCACGCGTGTTTCATTCGCAGCAGGACTTCGTCGATGCATTCAATAACGATGAACTCGAGCAAGATTTCGTTGCGGTGCTGTCGCGACAGGGGCCGCGCGCAAGCGGTATGCCGGAGCTGCACAAGCTGACACCCTATCTTGGCGTGCTGCAGAATCGCGGTTTCAAAGTCGCACTGATCACGGATGGCCGCATGTCCGGGGCGTCGGGCAAAGTGCTGTCGGCGATACACCTGACGCCCGAAGCGGCTGCGGGTGGTCCTATCGCGAAAATTCGCGACGGTGACCTGATTTGCATTGATGCCAAAAAGGGTATCCTTGAACTGAGCGGAAGTGACGACTTTGCCGCACGAAAAGTGCCGGAGGTGGATACTGCGCGGCAAAGTGGCATGGGGCGAGAACTCTTCGCGGCGTTCAGAGAACGGGCCTCCGGCGCGGAGCACGGTGCCACCCTGTTCGGAGAACGTTGAGCATGTCGGCGTGACCTGGCCGCGCCGTTGAATCTTCAGTACTGGACGACGATGTATGAAAGACCGCTGTCTGCTCATCGGTGACATTGGCGGAACCAACGCTCGCTTTGCGCTGGCGACGCCGGACAGGCCCGGCTTTCACGACGTCCTCGAGCTTCAGTGCGCGGACTTCGCGTCCGCCGATGATGCCATCAGCCATTATCTCGTGGCGACCAAAGCAGGATTGCCCGATGCCGTTTGCCTCGCGGCCGCCGGTCCGATTGTCAATGACACGGTCAAGATTACGAACAACCACTGGGATATTTCGGCTGAGGAGACGCGGACGAAATTCGGTATCGACGCCGTGCGCCTGCTCAACGACTTCACCGCGATCGCTCATTCGATTCCGCTATTGACCGAGAGAGAGGTTCGGAACATCGGACCTCATAAGGGCTGGTCGTTACCTGCAGAGCGTTTCGATGTCGCGATCCTCGGTCCTGGCACGGGCCTCGGAGTCGCCGGCTTGTGTCGTCGCGGAGACGCGCTGGTGGCCATCACCGGCGAAGGCGGGCACGTGGGGTTCGCGCCGGAAAACCGGCTGCAGACAGAAATTCTGGACGTGCTTCGCGAAAAATATGAACGCGTATCTGCTGAGCGGCTGATAGCAGGTTCCGGCCTCGGGAATATCTATGAAGCGCTCGTGACCCTTCGCGGTGAGGCCGGACCCCGGCTGTCCGCCAAAGACATTTTCGAAGCGCGCGGCAGCAATCAGCTCGCGGCCGAGGCGATCGAGCTGTTTTTCGAATTGCTGGGTCAGGTGGCCGGCGACCTGGCGCTGACGCTGGGCGCCGTGAACGGCGTGTACATCGCCGGGGGCATCGCCAAACGTTACCCTGAGATTCTGGAGAACAGCCGATTTCGCAGCGGGTTCGAAAGCAAGGGCAGGCACCGTACGTTCATGGAGCGCATCCCCACGCGATTGATCACCTATGACCAGCCGGGGCTGCTCGGCGCCGCTTACTGCGTGCTGGAGCTGTCGTCGTAAGCGCCCGGTTCGCGCCGGGGCGTTGCGGTGATACCGACCGAGTGCCGCGGAAACTGGTCGGCATCGATGGTCTCGAGGTAGCCGTGCCAGGCCGCGTAGCCGATGACCGGCACGATCGCGATCAGCCCGACAAACGCCGTAAGCACCCCGATCAAGAGCGAAACTACGACGATCGTCAGCCAGACGACCATGGCGCGCTTGTTGCGCAATACGGCGTTGATCGACGTGACGATAGCCGTGATGCTGTCGACATTGCGATGCATGATCATCGGCAGGGAAAACGCGCTTGCAGAAAACGTGATGGCAGCGAAAACGGCACCAATCATCGAGCCAAAGCCCAGGTAGGTCAGCAGTTCTCCGAGCGTTGCCTCGCCATCGGTCGGAAAGAACACGGTGACCATGACGGCGGCGCGCGCCCATACCAGGAAGACCACGAGTAGCGCGAGCGCGAAGATCATCTCGTTGCCGAAATGCCGCTGCAGCGCGGCACGAAGACTGCGGGCCATCGACGGCTCCTGACCCCGCTCCAGTTGCGCGCTGATGGCGTACAAGCCGATGCAGGTCAGCGGCGCGAGGAAAACAAAACCGCCCAGCATCGCGAACATGATCCACTGGCCGCCGCGGAACCACGCGAGCAGGCAGACGATGCCGATCATCAGAGCGACGACAAGACCGTAAGCCAGGCTTTGCTGCGGCGCGTGCACCAGGTCCGAGATTCCGAGCTTCATCCAGCGAAACGGTGCCCACGGCGACAGTTTTTTGCAGGGTGCTACAAAAGGCAGTTCGTCGTGGCTGACTTTTTCGTGTTCGTGCACGGTCATTTGGGTTATCCCGAGTACGTCGGGTTCTCGAGAATACGTACCGCCACCTGCTGGCCCGTGACCGAGAACGCAATGTATTCGTATTTTACGCTTTCCCGGGCGACGAATTCCTGAAACGCGCGGAATTCATGCTGCTGCCAGCGATGGAAATTGTAGTATTCGTCGAACAGCACGATGGCGCCCGGCCGCAAACGGTTACCCAGCGCTTCGAAAATCGTCACGGTCGACGAGTACAGGTCGCAGTCGACGTGCAGGAAAGCGACGGGCTCCGTATGCTTTTCAAGGAAGCCGGGAAGCGTCGCGTCGAAGTAGCCGACGTGAAACTCGACGTTGTCGGGCACCCTGGGCATCTGCTTCTGCGCGAATGACCCGATCGGATTGCCGTTCCAGTGTTCCTGAATGCCTTCGAAAGAATCGAAGCCGTGTACTGTTCCCTCGACGCTGGCGGCAATCCAGCGCATCGACTTGCCGCGGCCTACGCCGAACTCAAGCTTCAAACCGCCCCTGTCGACGCAACTCAAAGCGTACCGCACGAGTTCCGGGTGCTTCTCGAAATAAGGGGCGTCGATCATGTTGGCTTTGATGTACTCGAGCGTGCTCTTCTTGGCCTCCAGGCTCATGTCGACCAGCAGGTTGGACGCATAATGCTTAAGCATGAAACGGCGAAACAGAAACTCGCTCAGCGTTCGTTTGAATAGGGGCATTGGAGAACTCATCGGAGCAGCATGCTGACGCCGTTTAAGTTATCACATGCCCACGATGTGCGCTCCTGCAAACCGTCGCCGCTGCCGGCAGGCGCGAAGCGAATAGTGGTAAGCGCCGATGGTCTTTTGACCGGTTCTCGATTATGGTCTCAGTGAATTGCGGTCAATTCCATACCCGAGGAGGCCATCGAGATGCGCGTGATCCTGGTACCCGTTGCTGATCGACCCGAATGTGCGAAAGCACTGAGAGCGGCATTCGACCTTGGCAAGCGTGTAGGCGCATCGGTAAGTGGCTGCCATATTCGCCCGCACCGTCATCCCGAGGTGTCGCTGTCAATGGCCTTCGCGGATGCGGCCTGGCGCAAGAAAAGTACCAAGACGGCGCCGAAAAATGCCAAGACAATGTACGAGCAGATTGCGGCGGAAAACGGCTACGATTTTGTTCGACGGGCGCGGTTCGCGCCGGGCGCGATGTGGTCAGAGCGTGTCGGATCGCCGGGCATCGTTTTGAGTATCCTCGGTCCGGTTGCGGATCTCATCGTGGTTTCGCGGCCAGCCAAACGCGGCGGCGTTGCCGATATGTTCATGAGCGCCGCGCTGCTCGATTCGCGGTGCCCCGTGCTGATCCTGCCGAAAAATGGCCGCAAAATTGTAGGCAAGAATGTCTGTATTGCGTGGAACCAGAGCAGCGAAGCCGCGAAAGCCGTCAAAGCGGCGATACCGATCCTGGAAAAGGCCGAAAAAGTCACGATCGTCAGCTGCGGGCCCGAGGACCACATCGGACCGAAGTCGACGCAGCTGGCTGCGTACCTGACTCACTGGGGCATCCAGTCAGAACGTGTCAGGACCCGCGGCCGCGATGTCGAAGGGGAATTGCTGGCGAGCTACAAAGAGGCGGGCGCCGATCTTATGGTCGCGGGTGCCTACAGCCGAAACCGCTGGCGGGAAAAGATTTTCGGCGGCGTCACCGAGTACCTTATTCGCAGGGCACGGATACCGGTGCTGATGCGGCATCATTGAACTGATCCTGATTTTGGCGACCAAAAAAAACGCGCACAGCAACAGCTGTACGCGTTTTTATTCGCAGCGCCGCGGCCAGACTGGCCACAAAGCTGCCTGCCTAGCTTAACGCTCTATGACGCGCAGTACAACACGGCGATTTTGTGCTTTACCAGCACGCGTTGTGTTGTCTGCGATCGGCTGGGACTCGCCGTAGCCACGGACCGTCAGGCGATCTTCCGCAATCCCGTTTGCAGCGAGGTAATCGCGAACCGTCGTAGCGCGGCGTGTCGACAGGCCTTCGTTGTACTCGGCGGCGCCGTCACTGTCAGTGTGCCCGGCAACTTCGACAGTAATCGACGGGTTCTTCTTCAACGTCGCAACGGCATCGTTCAAGACACTCGTGGCACCCGGCAGCAGGCGGTCAGAGTTGGTCTCGAAGTTTACGCCTGGCAGCCTGATTACAGCCTTGATCTCGCAGCCCTTGATATCGACCTGCACACCGGGTGCGCTGTTCGGACATTCGTCGAGGCGATCGACGACACCGTCTTTGTCGCCATCGAGCTCACAGCCGTCCGGGCCGACCTTGGCACCCCTGACCGTGTTCGGGCATTCGTCCTTGTCGTCGCCGACGCCGTCGCCGTCGCTATCCATCGGGCAGCCGCTGGCATCGACGGACACGCCTCTCGGCGTACCCGGGCACTGGTCTTTAGAGTCCTTGACGCCATCGCCGTCGCTATCGAGCTCGCAGCCGTAAGCGTCAACGCGCGTGCCTGCCGGCGTATTCGGGCAACGGTCTATGCCGTCCGCAACGCCGTCCCCGTCGGAATCGACGAATTTCGGCGTACCAGCGCCAAACGGAATCTGGAAACCGAGGCTGAAGAAGTTGTCCTTCATGTTGGTTTCATTTGTCGCCCGTTCAAAACGGATTTTCCATTCGCCGCGCAGTGCGGCATTGGAGTCGAATACGTCGAGCAAAAAGCCGATACCGCCCGAGTAAGCGACGTCCTCTTCCTTCGTGGCACCCGTCACATCGACAGTCAGATAGGAAACGCCGGCATGCAGGTAGGGACTGAAGCGCTCGGCACGCCGAAACACGCGCTGCAGGTCGAAGCCGACGCCGAGATGCTCCTGGTCAGGCGATCCACCACTGTCGCCGTCGAGCCAGGCGCCTGAAAATACTGCTTCGATGTTATATTCGTCGTTCAGTGCATAGCCAAAACCGAACTGGCCGCCGGCGAGATCGTCCTCGACAGCACGGTCTTTGTCGTCATCGATATAGGAACCCATGACGGTAAAATACCCTTGCCCGGCTTCGGCCTCCGCGAACGCATTCTCGGCTCCCGCCAATGCGATTAATGCCGCTGCGACAACGCAGGTGAATATTCTCATAACAATTAACTCCGTAGGTTCATTGCCTAACGTCGCGGTACACCACAACCTTGGGGGTTTCGGCAACGGGTTGCCGAACACACAAGCACAGGAGAGTAGACTGCACTGCCCCCGCACTGTGCGGGGATTCTATCATCTGGACACTGCCTATGTGCAAGGGCCGGATATGATCGTCTGCGCCGATATGTCCGGGATCCCGCCGAGGACCGGATCCCGGTCCGGAATTATCGTGGATTTGGCCATGAGTTCAGCAATGAACAGTGATATAACGTCATCCACAAACCAGAAGGAGACCAACAAATGAGTGTGGCAAAAACATCAGAAATTACAGCATCGTCGTCGAAGAGCTTTGAGGATGCTGTTCGCGCCGGAATTCGCAAGATGGGCGAGACCGTAAAAAATATTGAAGGCGCCTGGGTCAAGGAACAGAAGGTCGTCGTCAAGAAAGGCGAGGTCGACGAGTACCGTGTGACGATGAAAGTCACTTTTATCGTCAAATAATATTAAGCACTTGGTAAATAATCAAAGCACGACCACCTGAAGGAGACAGCAATGCCAGGTAAGTTTGAAGTGTACAAAGACAAGGCGGGTGAATATCGCTTTCGTCTCAAAGCCGCCAACGGCCAGAACATACTCAGCAGTGAAGGCTACAGCGGCAAAGACAGTTGCCTGAACGGCATCGAATCGGTCAAGAAGAACTCGCAGAATCCGGATCGCTTCGTTAAGAAGACCACCCCGTCCGGCAAGTTTCGTTTCAACGTGACCTCATCGAACGGCCAGGTTGTCGGCACGAGCCAGAGCTATTCATCCAACTCCGGCTGCAACAACGGCATGAAGAGCGTTGCCGCCTGCGCACCAGGTGCGAGCCTGGACGACCAGACCTGAGTCCGCACAAAAGGGCCGAAGACGTGTTCCGGCCGTTCGAGGCCGGAACCGTCGTCGGACCCTGCTCGATGATTCCTCCAATCCATCTTCCCTGGATTTGACAATAACCCGGCCGCGAGCCGGGTTTCCCGTCAACCGATTCCGCTGTCGCCCGTTGCTAGCATTGAACAGCGACTATCTGGTATGGAAACGAGGAGACTCATCATGGATTCGAGAAAACTGATTTATGCAATAGCCGTGCTCGCCTTGCTCTACGGAACGGCGTTTGCGGACACCGGCGACGAGATCGAAGAGCGTCTGGACAATCGCGGCGATCGCATCGAGAAGCGTCTTGATAACGCGGGCGATCGGATAGACCGCCGGTTGGATAAGAAAGGCGATCGAATCGATGCGCGTCTCGACCGAAATTCTGAGCGGGCCGCAGCGGCGGGACGGGACGGATTGTCGCGGCGCCTGGACCGAAAAGGCGATCGCATCGAGGCAAAACTGGACCGCAAAGGCGACCGGATCGACCGCAAGCTGGATCGCAAGGGCGAACACATCGACCGTCGCCTCGACCACCGCGGAAATCGCGCCGACCGGCGCGTGGATCGTCGTCAAAACAGGCGAAGCGGCCGCTAGGCCCAAGCGAAAGTGCAGCAGAAAAAATGCCGGCGGTAGCGAACACCGCCGGTTTTTTCTTGCGGGTCAGGCTTTGCGGGGAATACCTTATGCGGCTTCGCGATTCGGGTTAAGCAAATCGCGGCGCTGGGTCTCGACCTCTGCACGGACCTCGCGAACCGACGCCTCTTTCACGGGCCCGTAGCCGCGAATATCCAGGTAGCGCCGGAACAGGCTGCTCGCGTCTGCCAGCGTATCGGCTGTCAGGACGGGAAGGACCTCATCGACCAAGGTCTCGAATTCAGTAATCAGCGCGCGCTCCACGCGCCGCTCCGCGCTCTTTCCGAATACGTCGAACGGCGTGCCACGCAGGCGCCGCATCCGTGCCAGCATGCGGAACACGGGCAGCAGCCAGGCGCCGAATTCTCTTTTGCGCGGCCGTCCGCGAGCATCGACACCTTTGTTCAAGACGGGCGGCGCCAGGTGAAATCGAAGCTTGGCTTTGCTGCCGAAGTCCTGCCGAATCGATTCCAGGAAAGACGGGCGGGTATGCAGTCGCGCGACTTCATACTCGTCTTTATAACTGAGCAGCTTGAAGTAGCTCCTGGCGACGACCTCCGTGAGCTCGCTCCGCCCGGAGATGCCGGATTCGGCCGCGCGGGTTCTCTCGACCAGCCTTAAGTAGCGCTGCGCCAGTTTCTCGTCCTGGTAATCGACCAGGAACTGCCGGCGGCGTTCGATCATGCCATCGAGCGTTTCCGCGACCTCGTTTTCGCCGGCGTCGACCATGTTCGCTATCTTCTGCGGGTTCATCGCCGCGATGCGCCCCCAGGTAAACGCCCGCTTGTTGGCGTCGATCGTCACGCCGTTCAATTCGATGGCACGCAGCAGGGCTTGCAGCGACACCGGAACCAGGCCCTTCTGCCAGGCGCCGCCAAGCAGCAGCACGTTCGCATAGATCGTATCGCCCATGAGTCTGTCGGCGAGCCGGTTGGCGTCGATCGTGGCGAGATTCTCCCGCCCGACGGCCGCCGCAATCGCCGCGACACGCTCGCTGCTGCGCAAGCTCGCATCGCGGTGCCGAATGAAATCCCCAGTGAGCATCTCGGCGGTGTTCACCATAGCGCGGGTGTGATTGCGCTGGTACGTGATGGATGCTTTCGGCGAAGAACTGACTACGATGTCACAGCCGATCAACGCATCGGCACGCGCGGGCTCGATTCGCACCTGGTTGATGTCGGACGGTGCGCTGGCGATACGAAGGTAGCTCAATACGGTGCCAAATTTCTGTGCAAACCCCATGAAATCGAGCTCTGTAGCACCCTTGCCTTCGAGGTGGGCGGCCATTGTGATCAGCGCGCCAACGGTAATCACGCCCGTGCCGCCGACGCCCGTGACCAGGAGGTCGTAGCAGGTATCAATGGCGGGTATTTGCGGCGCACGCAGTGCGGCCGCGAGCACCTCGTACTGCGCGTCGTCGGCCACAGTCGCGGCCTGCCGCTTGACCTTGCCTTGCACGGTGACGAAGCTCGGGCAGAAACCGTTGAGGCAGGAGTAGTCCTTGTTGCAGCTGTGCTGATCGATCTGCCGCTTGCGGCCAAACGGCGTTTCTTTAGGAATCACGGACAGACAGTTGGATTCTATCGAGCAGTCTCCGCAGCCTTCGCAAACAAGGTCGTTGATTACGACAAACTTCTTCGGATCATCCAGCGTGCCACGCTTGCGCCGGCGTCGTTTTTCGGTCGCGCAGGTTTGCGCGTAAATCAGCACCGTAACGCCCGGGATTTCACGTAGCTCGCGCTGCACGGCATCCATCTCCCTGCGATGCGAGATCGTGACGCCTGCCGGAAAATCGTCCGCGTCAAACAGCTCGGGCTCGTCGGAAATCAGCGCGATTCGCTGCACGCCTTCGGAACGCACGGAGTGTGCGATCGACTGGACGGAAACCGGCCCGTCGACGGGCTGACCGCCGGTCATCGCGACCGCATCGTTGTAGAGAATCTTGTACGTGATATTCGTGCCCGCGGCGACCGCCTGGCGGATCGCCAGCGATCCGGAGTGGTAAAACGTGCCGTCGCCCAGGTTCTGGAAGACATGTTGGCCGCCGTTGAACCTCGAGCGCGGAATCCAGTTGACGCCTTCGCCGCCCATCTGGATCAGGCCGTCGGTGTCGCGCTGCATCCAGCTGGCCATGAAATGGCAGCCGATTCCCGCGAGCGCCCTGGAGCCTTCCGGGAGTTTGGTCGAGGTATTGTGCGGGCAACCGGAACAGAAATAGGGCATGCGTTTGGCGCCGCCGATCTCGATGACCGCCCCGGTCTGGCGCTTAAGTTGCTCGGCACGATCGCTGAAACGCCGACCGCCAAATACGCGATCAAGGCGACTGGCTACGATCGGCGCGAGCTGCACGGGCGACAGTTCGCCGACCCACGGCACGAGCGGTTCGCCGTTTTCGTCGGCTTTTCCGACCATGCGTTCCGGCTTACGCCCCGGGTAATCGTAAAAGTATTCTTTGAACTGGCTTTCGATAATGCCGCGTTTTTCTTCGACCACGAGTACTTCGTGTTTGCGCTGCACGAAATCAAGTGCGCCGTGCTGCTCGAGCGGCCACACCATCCCGACTTTGTAGACGTCGATTCCGATGCGCCGGGCTTCCTTTTCATCGACGTCGAGCAGCCGCAGTGCTTCCATCAGATCGAGATGCCCTTTACCCGTCGTCACGATGCCGAAGCGCGCGTGCGGCACGTCGAAAATCTTGCGATCGATCGGGTTTGCCGCGGCAAAAGCCAGCGTCGCCGCTTTTTTTGCTTCCAGGCGTTCTTCGATCTGTGGGCCCGGAAAATCCGGCCAGCGATAGTGCAGCCCGGTCGCGGGCGGCGTGAAATCGGACGGTGTCTCGAACTGCGGGTAGGGCGGCAGCTCGATCGACATCGAAGACTCGACGGTCTCGGAAATTGCTTTGAAACCGACCCACATGCCCGAGTAGCGCGACAGCGCGATGCCATAAAGACCGAATTCCAGATACTCGGCCACATTTGCAGGATTCAGGTTGGGCATCATGAACGTCAGGAATGCAACGTCGGACTGGTGCGGCATCGACGACGAGATGCAGCCGTGATCATCGCCGGCAACGACGAGCACGCCCCCGTGCGGCGAGCTCCCGTAAGCATTGCCGTGTTTGAGTGCATCGCCGGCACGGTCGACGCCGGGCCCTTTGCCGTACCAGATGCCGAAGACGCCATCGACGGTTCGCCCCGGATCTGTTTCTACCTGTTGCGTACCCAGTATTGCCGTGGCGGCCAGGTCTTCGTTGACCGCAGGCAGGAATTCGATCTGGTTTTCTTCGAGGAAACGTTTCGCGCGCCAAAGCTCCTGGTCGACCATGCCGAGCGGGGAGCCGCGGTAGCCGCTGATGAAGCCTGCCGAATTCAAGCCACTCGCCTTGTCCAGCGTGCGTTGCATCAACGCGATGCGAACCAGGGCCTGGGTACCGGTCAGCAGCACGCGGCCGGATTCGCGCCGGTAGCGATCGGCGAGTTCGTAGTTGTCGAGCGGGTAATGCGACTGTGGTGCGGTGGCTTCGGACATGGGCGCGTCGATGCGGGAGGATTCAAGGTGACAGTGTCTCAGATCTGGCCCGCGAGACGATGCCCATCATGCCGCAATATGAGGGAAAAATGGAAAAATCTATCGAATAAGCAAAATAAATGGCAAAATATTTGACAATCTCGGGTAGGAGCGAATATTCATGCTTGAACCTAAGGACCGCCGCATCCTCGACGAACTGCAGCGCGACGGTCGCCTGACCATGCAGGAACTCGGCGACCGGGTCGGCATGTCGAGCTCGGCCTGCTGGCGGAGAGTCAAGATCCTGGAAGAGACCGGCACCATCGATCGCTATGCCGTGATCGTGAACGCGCGCAAAGCCGGATTCGGATTGTCGTCAATCGTGCACGTATCGCTGCTGCGCCACGAACAGGAAAACGTCGATCGGTTCATTCGCGAGGTTCTCAGGCATCCGGAAATCCTGGAGTGCTTCGCGACGAGCGGCGAGGCCGACTTTCACCTGCGTGTCGTTGTCGAGGACATTGACGCATACAACACGTTTCTCGATGACTTTATATTCAAACTACCGGGCGTGTCGCAGGTGCGTTCGAACATCGTGTTGAAGGAAATCAAAGCCGATACAGCGCTGCCGTTTCGGCTTTAGGAAGATCGACGGTAGCGCTACTGCACGGCCGCCCAGTGTTCATCGGTAGCAACCATCGTCAGGACATCGTACTGGGCGACCACTTCGTTATCCTGGTTCGTAACCTCGGTATCCCATCGGACCTCTCCATACCCGGTTCCGGCACGCAGGGTCTTCTGTTTACACGTCAGGCGGACTTTCAGCGTGTCGCCATAGTTGACCGGCTTTGCAAAGCGCAGCTCATCGATGCCGTAGTTGGCGAGAACCGGACCGAAGTCGGGATCGACAAACAGCCCGGCGGCGAACGAAACGATGAGGTAACCGTGCGCGACACGGCCGTCGAAGAATGGATTCTTTGCGGCTGCTTCCTCGTCGGTGTGAGCGTAGAACATGTCGCCCGTAAATTCGGCAAAGTGCTGAATATCATCGAGCGAAACCTGCCGGCTATTGCTGATCAGGGTGTCGCCAATGTCGAGTTGTTCGAAGGTCTTGCGGAATGGGTGGCGCCTGCTCCGTTTTTGGTCCGCACCCTTTATCCACCGGTTGCCGATCGTGCTCAGTGTCTGCGGCGAGCCCTGCACGGCCGTCCGCTGCATGTAGTGCAGGACGCCGCGTACGCCACCCATTTCCTCGCCGCCACCGGCACGCCCCGGTCCGCCGTGAACCAGGTGCGGCAGGGGTGAACCATGGCCCGTCGATTCCGCTGCGCAATGGCGATTGATGACCACCATGCGGCCGTGATACCCGGCCGTTCCCAGCACCAGGTCGCGCGCGATCGCATTGTCGTTCGTGATGACGGAGCCGACCAGGCTGCCTTCTCCCAGGCGCGACAGCTCGATCGCTTCGTCGATACTCCGGTACGGCAGAACCGTGCTGACGGGGCCGAACGCTTCGACCGAATGCACGGCCGCCGCCGTCAGCGGCTGCTGACAGTGCAAGAGGGTCGGCATGAAAAACGCCCCTTTGGTCGCGTCGGCGTCGACAAGCTCGAATTCGTCGTTGCCGCCATAAACAATGTCGGCCTGGTGCGAAAGTTCATTGACACGATCGCGAACCTCGTTGCGCTGGCCCTGGCTCGCCAGCGCGCCCATGTCGACTTCCTTGCTGGCGGGATTGCCGATGCGAATCTCGCTCAGGGCCGTTGCCAGTGCCTTGACCAGTTCGCCCGTGAGTGTCGACGGCGCGATGATTCGCCGGATCGCCGTGCATTTCTGGCCGGCCTTGCTGGTCATCTCACGCGTGACTTCCTTGACATAGAGATCGAATTCGGGCGTCCCGGGGACCGCATCGGGACCGAGGATGGATGAATTCAGCGAATCGGTTTCTGCCGTGAAAGCGACGGACTGGCTGATTACCCGCGGATGCTGCTGCAGGAATTCGGCCGTGGCCTTGGACCCGGTAAATGCAATCGTGTCCTGGCAGGAAAGGTGATCGAAGAGGTCGCCAACGTGTCCACAGACCAGCTGCAGCGCCCCGGGCGGCAGTATTCCGGAGGCGAGGATGCGTTTGACGACGAGTTCGGTCAGATAGGCGGTGCTCGAGGCGGGTTTCACGATGGCCGGAACACCGGCCAGCAGCGTCGGGGCCAGCTTCTCGAGCATGCCCCAACACGGAAAGTTGAATGCGTTGATGTGTATGGCGGCACCGAGCTTCGGTGTGCAGATGTGCTGGCCGACGAAACTGCCTTTGCGGGAGAGGAATTCGGGCGGGCCATCGAGATAAACATGATCGTTCGGCATCTCGCGGCGGCCTTTGCTGGAAAACACGAACAACGTCGAAATGCCGCCGTCAATATCCACCCAGCTGTCGCTTTTCGTTGCGCCGGTCTCGGTCGACAGCGTATAGAATTCCTTCTTGTGCTCCGTCAGGTATTGCGCCAGCGCTTTCAGCATCTCGCCGCGTTCATGAAAGGTGTAGCGGCGCAGGTTCTTGCCGCCGACAGTCCGCGCGTACCCGAGCATCTCGGCAAAATCGAGGCCGTCGCTCGTAATCGTCGCCACGGGCTCACCGCTGACTGCGCTGGTCAGGACGGTCCCGTCGCCGTCACCTTCGACCCATCGATCCTTAACGAGATTGCCGAGCTTCATCGCCGGTCTCCTGCCATTTGAAGGATACAATTCAAATGAGAATTTGAATTATTCCGTATCGGATTGTACGGTCGGGCAGATCGAAAGCAAGTGAAGCCTATGAGCGCCGAAGACGCCTGTCGAAACCTGGTCAATGATTTCCGTTCGCGACCGACGCTGCGGTCCGGTTCCCTGATTACTACGGTTTTTGGCGACGCCATCGCGCCGCGCGGCGGGACCGTGTGGCTGGGTAGCCTGATCAAGGTCATGGCGGATTTCGGAGTGAGCGAGCGCCTCGTGCGCACCTCGGTGTTCCGGCTCGCCAAAGACGGGTGGCTTCAATCGAATCAGGTCGGGCGGCGCTCGTACTACAGCCTGACCGATCAGGGGCGCGGACGGTTCGAACAGGCTACTCACCGGATCTATGGAACGCCCACGAGCGACTGGGACGGCGAGTGGTACATGCTGCTGCTCTCGACTCTCGATACGAAGGCCAGGGAGCAGGTGCGCCGGGAATGCGGCTGGCTTGGATTCGGACCGATGTCGGCCAACGTGCTGGCGCATCCGTCGCCCGATTTGGCGGATCTCGACGCAACTATGCGTCGTCTTGGCGTTGCCGACAGCCTGATTGTCATGCGCGGAAGGACCATCAGGAGCGAAACAGCCATGCGGCAACTCACTCGGAGCTGCTGGAGCCTCGACGATATCGATGCGCGCTACCAGTCGTTCGTGCAGAGCTTCCGGCCTTTGATCACGGCGCTGTCCGCCAAGTCCAAAAAAGCGCAACTATCGGACAAATCGGCATTTATTGTCCGAACCCTGTTGATCCAGGAATATCGCAAAGTCCTGCTTCGCGATCCGTGGCTGCCGTCGGAGCTCTTGCCGGCGAACTGGCACGGTGCGGCGGCGTATCAGCTGTGTCGCAACCTGTATCGCATCGTTTACGCAGGCGCCGATGCCTATCTCGACGACACGATCGAAACGGCCGACGGCCCGCTGCCGCCCCCGGGGCCTTCATTTTTGCAGCGATTCGGCGGCCTGGTACCGTCCACGGACAAGGAGTATGCAGTCCATGAATAAACTGGCAATGGCGAAACGATGCGCCGAGAAAATGTGGAAGAGCGACAGCGCATCGAAAGCGCTGGGAATAGATGTCGAGATCAGCGAAGCTGGTTGCGCGACCGCACGAATGCAGGTCCGGGAGGACATGGTCAACGGCTTCGAAGTCTGCCATGGCGGGCTGCTGTTTGCGCTGGCGGACACCGCATTCGCGTTTGCCTGCAATGCCTATGATCGCGTGAGCGTCGCGGGATCCGCCAGCATCGAATTTCTGCGCCCGGCCGTACTCGGCGACAGGCTGTGTGCCAACGCCAAGGAGGACTATCGCGGCCGCAGGAGCGGCTACTACACGGTAACGGTCGACAACCAGCATGGCGAGACCGTCGCGTTGTTTCACGGGCGCTGCATCAGCCGCGATGAACGGGTGCTGGAAGACTGAAACGATACAGATGACATTGAAAAATAAAAAAAATCGTGTCACATTGCAGCGGATGCGGCGGGAGTAGAATCGATGTACACGCAGGGCCTGGACCAGGCAGAAAAAAAGGAAGCAGGTGGCGCCGGCAAGGAATCCGCCGAGCAGCTTGCGGCGTTCCAGGCGCGTATCGACGTCGAAGAGAAAATCGAAGCCAAGGACTGGATGCCGGAGGCGTATCGACGCACGCTCATTCGGCAGATCTCGCAGCACGCCCATTCCGAGATAATCGGCATGCAGCCCGAGGGCAACTGGCTGACCCGGGCCCCGACGCTGAAACGCAAGGCCATACTATTGGCGAAGGTGCAGGACGAAGCCGGGCACGGCCTGTATCTGTATAGCGCAGCCGAGACGCTGGGCGTTTCGCGCGACCGGATGGTGGCCGACTTGTTGTCGGGCAAAGCGAAGTACTCGAGCATCTTCAATTACCCCACGCTGACGTGGGCTGATATCGGCGCTATCGGATGGCTGGTCGACGGGGCGGCCATCATGAACCAGATCCCTTTGTGCCGGTGTTCTTACGGTCCCTATGCGCGGGCGATGGTCCGCGTCTGCAAGGAAGAGAGTTTTCACCAGCGTCAAGGTTTTGAAATCATGCTGACGCTGTGCCGCGGTACCGACGAGCAAAAAGCCATGGCGCAGGACGCCTTGAACCGTTTCTGGTGGCCCGCGCTGATGATGTTCGGTCCCAACGATTCCAACTCCACTCACTCCGCCCAATCGATGGCCTGGAAAATCAAGCGATTCAGTAACGACGAACTGCGTCAGAAGTTCGTTGATATCACCGTGCGGCAAGCCGATTTTCTCGGCCTCAGGATTCCGGACGACGAACTGTCGTTTAATGAAGCAACGGGTCACTACGAGTTTTCCGAAATCGACTGGCAGGAGTTTTTCGACGTGATCGCCGGCAACGGGCCGTGCAACAAAGAGCGCATGAGCAAGCGCCGCAAGGCGCACGAGGACGGCGCCTGGGTTCGCGAAGCAGCCCGAGCTTTTGCCGATAAACGGTCGGCGCAGGCGGCCTGAGGACAAAACGATGTCAGAACAGGTGTGGCCACTTTACGAAGTATTTATCCGCACTCGCGGAGGACTCAGCCATCGGCATGCCGGCAGCCTGCATGCGGCCGATGACCAGATGGCCCTCGATCACGCACGCGATACCTACACGCGGCGCAGCGAAGGCGTGAGCCTTTGGGTCGTGCGCTCCGATCGCATCGTCGCATCCGATCCGGCCGAAACGGCCGCATTTTTCGAGCCGGCCGCGGACAAGATTTACCGTCACCCGACGTTTTACGACATTCCGGATGGAGTCGAGAACCTGTGAGGCCCGAACAGACTCTGACGGCGTATGCCCTGAGGCTCGGGGACAGTGCCCTGATCCTCGGGCAGCGCATGGTCGAACTCGTCGCGGCCTACCCGGAACTGGAGGAAGAACTCGCGAACGCCAACTTCGCGCTCGACTACATTGGCCAGGCACGCCTGTTTTACACCTACGCCGGCGAACTCGAGGGCGCCGGGCGGAGCGAGGACGATTTCGCGTATTTCCGGCCCGAGCACGAATTCCGGAATCTGCTGCTGGTCGAGCAGCCCAACGGGCACTTTGGTGACACGATCGTCCGTCAGTTCCTGTTTGACGTGTATTACCTGTTGGTGCTCGAAGCACTGACGCGCTGCAGCGACAGGCGCCTGGCTGAAATCGCGGCGCGCGCCGAGAAAGAGCTGCGCTACCACCTGCGCCACTGCTCGCAATGGCTGCTGAGGCTCGGTGACGGTACCGAGGAAAGCCATCAGAAAGTGCAGCAGTCCCTTGATGAACTGTGGCGCTACACGGGCGAGATGTTTGCAGCCGATGCGCTCGACGATGCGATGCGTACTTTGTTCGATGGGCCGGACCTTGGTGCAATCGCTGCCGAGTGGCACAGGGACGTTGCTGCAGTTGTCGACGAAGCTACGCTCTCCATGCCGCCGGAACAGCACATGGCCAGCGGCGGCAAAAAGGGTGTACATACGGAGCACTTCGGTTACCTGATCGCCGAGATGCAGAACCTGCCGCGCACTTACCCGGGTGCGACGTGGTAGAGCCCGCCGTCAGTCGTGACACGATACTCGAGTGGCTGGCCGAGGTGCCCGACCCCGAGATTCCCGTCCTGACCATCGTGGACCTAGGGATTGTGCGCGACGTGGAGTGCGACACCGGCGTTGTCGTTTCGCTGGCGCCGACGTACTCGGGCTGTCCGGCGACCGAGGTCATCGAATCCAGCGTGATCGCGGCGCTCGAAGATCGGGGTATCGCCAATGTGACCGTGAAACGCGTTCTTTCGCCGCCCTGGACGACGGACTGGATCAGCGATGCGGGTCGCGAAAAACTGCGCGACTACGGCATTGCGCCGCCGGAGCGTGGTGCCAGCAAACGCGCCCTGCTGCAGGGTCAGCGCCACATCCCGTGTCCGCGCTGTGAGTCGGAAAACACGGAGCTGATCAGCGAATTTGGCTCGACGGCGTGCAAAGCGTCGTACCGCTGCACGGACTGCCTCGAACCTTTCGAGTATTTCAAGTGCATATGAGCGCAATGGAATGAAGCGTTTTCATTCTCTCACCGTCGTCGCGAAGCAACAGGAAACGCGCGACGCGTTGCGCATCGCGCTCGAAGTCCCCGAGGAGCTGAAGCCCGAGTTTGAATTCCAGCCCGGACAGCATCTGCCCATACAGATCGAACGTGACGGCAAACGCCTGCGGCGCACTTACAGCATTTGTTCGGAACAGGGACGCTGGCCGCTCGAGATCGGGGTTCGCGTGCAGCCCGGCGGGCAATTTTCGGAATACGCAGCGAGTGAGCTCAGCGTCGGTGATGAACTTGAGGTTATGCCGCCGAACGGCCAGTTCCATGTCAATCTCGACAAGGACAACAGCAAGTTTTATTTGGGATTTGCGGCGGGTAGCGGCATTACGCCGATACTGTCGATCGCCAAGTCGGTTCTGATGCATGAGCCCGCCAGTCGCTTCGCATTGTTCTACGGTAATCGCGAGCAGGCGACGACGATGTTCATTGAAGATCTGTACGCGTTGAAAAACCGCTATCCCGATCGGCTGCAGCTGCATTTCATTTTCAGCCAGGAAGAGCAGGAGTTCGGTATCGCCGCGGGGCGGATCGATGCCGGGAAAGTCGTTGAACTGCACGAGCGCTTTTGCAGCGGCGATAGCGCGGACGAAGCCTACGTGTGCGGGCCGGATTCGATGATTACGACCGTGACGGACGCACTGGTCGCCCTCGGAATGGAGGCTGACGCCGTGCACGCGGAGCGATTCGGGGCGCCGCGCCGCGCCGTTCGTGCGGCGCGGACGGATGCAACGGCCTCGGAGGACGACACCTCGGTCATGGTCATCATGGACGGTCACAAAAAGTCCTTCAGGATGCCACGGCAAGGAGAAAGCATCGTCGACGCGGCGGCCGAAAGCGGGCTGGAGCTGCCGTATTCCTGCAAGGGCGGTGTGTGTGCCACGTGCAGGACGCATTTGCGCGCAGGCGAGGTCCACATGGAAAGCAACTTCGGCCTCGAACCGTGGGAGCTCGAAGCAGGTTTTATCCTGGCCTGCCAGTCGCGGCCACGTAGCGATGCGATCGTGCTCGACTACGACAAGTCCTAGGGCCCCGGACGGCGCCAAATGGCGCAATTTCAAAACCCGAGCTTTGCCGATGGGCGTAAAATTAGGGGTTACAACAAAAAAGGCCGGAGGGCGAATGACAGACAGCTCCACCGCGGAATCGACGTCGACGCGGCAAAATTCGTACGACTATGAAGAGCTGCTGAAAAGCGGTCACGGGGAGCTGTTCGGCCCGACCAACGGCAGACTGCCGCTGCCCAATATGCTCATGATCGATCGGATCGTGTTGATCAACGATGACGGCGGCAAATACGGCAAGGGCGAAATCCGCGCAGAGCTCGATATCAATCCGGATCTTTGGTTCTTCAAATGTCATTTCGAGGATGACCCGGTCATGCCCGGGTGTCTTGGACTCGATGCGCTGTGGCAGCTCGTGGGGTTTCACCTGGTCTGGCAGGGTCTGCAGGGCCGTGGTCGCGCGCTGGGCGTCGGCAAAGTGAAATTTACTGGGCAAGTATTGCCAACGGCGAAACTGGTGACTTTTCAGCTGGACATCAAGCGCGTAATCTCGCGAAGGCTCAACATGGCGATTGCCGATGGCTCCGTTGCCGTCGATGGTCGCGAGATTTATACGGCCGAGGACCTGCGGGTCGGCCTGTTCACATCAACCGAAGATTTCTAGGATCCACCTATGCGGCGTGCAGTAATTACTGGTCTCGGTGCGGTTTCGTGTATCGGCAATTCGAAGGCGGACATTATTGAATCATTGCGCAACGGACGCTCGGGCATCGTCGCCAATGAAAGCTACAAGGAGATGGGCCTGCGCAGCCAGGTCTCGGGTAGCTGTAGCATAGACACCAGAGACTTCATCGATCGCAAGGTTTTGCGCTTCATGGGCGATGCCGCCGCGTATGCCTATATCGCCATGCAGCAATCGATCGACGATGCGGGTCTTGAGGAAAGCGACGTATCGAATGTGCGTACCGGACTGATTGCGTCGTCTGGCGGTGCTTCCAGCAACAATATCGTCGAGAGTGCCGACATACTTCGTTCTCGCGGTGTTCGCAAAGTAGGTCCGTATCGCGTGCCGCGAACGATGGGCAGTTCGGTATCGGCGTGCCTCGCAACGCCCTTCAAAATCCAGGGTGTGAACTACTCCATAACGTCGGCCTGTGCGACCAGCGCGCATTGCATCGGCGCCGCGGCCGAGCAGATTCAGCTTGGAAAACAGGACCTGATGTTCGCGGGTGGCGGCGAAGAGGAACACTGGTCGCTGGCCTGCCTGTTCGATGCCATGGGCGCACTGTCGTCGAAGTACAACGACGATCCGCCGAGCGCGTCACGCCCTTACGACGCCACGCGCGATGGATTCGTGATCGCGGCCGGCGCGGGCATTGTGGTCGTGGAAGAGCTGGAACACGCTAAAGCTCGCGGCGCGAAAATCTATGCCGAACTGGTGGGCTACGGTGCTACGTCGGACGGCTACGATATGGTCGCTCCATCCGGTGAGGGCGCGCTGCGGTGCATGGACCTTGCGCGCTCGACCGTCGAGGGACCGATCGATTACATCAATACGCACGGAACGAGCACCCCTGTCGGTGATGTGAAAGAGATCGAAGCCATGCAGACGATGTTCGGCGCCGACATGCCGCGCTACGCGTCCACAAAATCGATGTGCGGACACTCGCTGGGGGCGACGGGTGTGCAGGAAGCAATTCACTGCCTGCTCATGCTCGAAAACGACTTCATTGCGCCGTCTATTAATGTCAATGATCCCGATCCTGCCGTTGCAGGCACACCGCTCGTGACGAAACGTGTCGACAATGCAGGAATCAAGACGGCGATGTCCAACAGCTTCGGATTCGGCGGTACCAACGCAACGTTGGTATTCCAGAAGCGTTAGGCCATAATCAGTCTCCATGACGATCGAGACCTTGAGCGAAACGGGGTGTTTCGGTGGCCGCATCGGCTTTTACCGGCACGCATCGGCGGCCAACCACTGTGACATGCAGTTTTCGGTTTTCGTGCCGCCGCAGGCGGCTAACGGCAAGGTCCCGGTACTGACGTTCCTGTCGGGCCTGACCTGCACCGAAGAAAACTTCATGGTCAAGAGCGGGGCACAACGCGTGGCCGCACAGCTGGGCCTGATGCTGGTTTCCCCCGACACGAGTCCGCGCGGCGCCGGCGTTCCCGATGACCCCGATGGCGACTACGATTTTGGCCTGGCGGCCGGGTTTTACCTGAATGCCACCGAAGAACCCTGGTCGCGGCACTATCACATGTATGACTACGTGACCAAAGAATTGCCCCGCGCCGTTTTCGACAATTTTCCAGGCGATCCCGGGCGGCAGGGACTGACGGGCCACTCTATGGGTGGTCACGGGGCGCTGACGATCGGCCTCAGAAACCCGGGCGAGTATCGTTCGCTCTCGGCGTTTGCGCCGATATGCACGACGCTGCACAGTCCCTGGGGCCGGAAAGCCCTCGGCTACTACCTCGGCAGCGATACCGCGGCCTGGCGGCGTTATGATGCCTGTGAAGTTGCGCGCAGCATCAGCAATGCATCCGCCGTCGGAAAAATTCTCATTGATCAGGGCGCGGATGATCCCTTCCTCGCCGAGCAGCTCAAACCGCAGTTGTTCGAAGCTGCCGCGGCCGAGAGCGGCCTGTCCGTCGAAGTGCGGATGCACGAGGGTTATGACCACGGCTATTACTTCATCTCGACGTTTATCGAGGATCACCTGAAGCATCACGCCGCGGCGCTCGGCGCCTGACCAATCGTCGGCCCGCATGGAACAGTGGCTCATGCTCGGCGCCACCATGCTGGTCACTGGCTGTGTTGCCGGCGTGCTCGCGGGACTGTTCGGTATCGGCGGCGGCATTGTCATCGTGCCCGTCCTCGAGGCCGCGCTCGGTTTTCTTGGTGTAGATGCAGCAATTCGCATGCATGTTGCGGTAGCGACGTCGCTCGCGACGATCATCCCGACATCGATTTCATCGGCGCGCGCCCATCATCAGCGGCAGTCGGTCGACGTCGAGATCGTCAAACGCTGGGCCATCTTTGTCCTGCTCGGCGCTTTGCTCGGTGCCTGGATTGCATCGCAGGTGCACAGCCGGGTGCTGGCGCTGGTCTTCGCTACGCTTGCATTGCTGGTGGCGGCGAAAATGGTATTCCTGCCCGAGACGCGCAACCTGACCGAAGCGGTACCGCGCGCCCCCTGGGTGCCCGTGATACCGGCGGCGATCGGTTGTTTCTCGAGCATGATGGGCATCGGCGGCGGTACCTTTTCGGTCATGACACTGACGCTCTTCAATGAGCCGATACACCGTGCTGTCGGCACGGCCGCTTTATTCGGACTGGTCATCAGCTTGCCGGCGACGGCCGGCTTTGTCGCGGCGGGTTGGGGCGACGTTCGCATACCGCCCGGCAACCTCGGTTACGTGAGCCTGGTTGGTTTCGCATGTATTGCGCCGGCCACGGTACTGGCCGCACCGATCGGTGCGAAGATCGCACACGGCCTTTCGCAAAAACGTCTCAGCATGCTTTTCGGGGCGTTTCTCCTGATTGTTTCCTTACGTTTGTCTTACAGGGCGTTTGCATGAAACATTTCCAACAAGGCGTCGCGTTAGCGGCGCTACTGCTGTCGGGCTGCGGGCAACGCGCGCTGGAACCTGATGCGGCCATCGTGTGCGATCAGTGCGATCGATGGAACCAGCCGCAGGATCCGTTCAGGGTTCATGGCAATACCTGGTACGTCGGCACCGCCGGCTTGTCGTCTGTGCTCCTCGAAAGCGACGAAGGATTGATACTGATCGACGGCGGACTGCCGCAATCGGCAGCGTTGATTGATGCGAATATCCGCAGTCTCGGATTCGATACCCGCGACATCAAAGCGATCCTGGTGTCGCACGTGCATTTCGATCACGTCGGCGGAATTTCGGCACTGCAGCGCTTCAGTGGTGCCAACGTTTTCACCAGCGTGGCGGGCAGCGGTCCGCTTTCCGTTGGCGCGCTTGCCGACGATGACCCGCAGTACATCGCGGGCTCCGGTGAGGGACATTTTCCGCCCGTGCGCGAGGTGGTCGCTGTCGAAGACGGCGGCGTCGTTTCCGTCGGCGCGCTCGACGTCAAAGCGGTCTATACGCCGGGGCACACGCCCGGAGGCACGACATGGACCTGGAAATCCTGCGCGCTTGGCGCGTGCTATGACGTCGTCTATGCGGACAGCCTGAGCGCCGTGTCGGCCGAAGGGTTCAAATTCACGAGCAGCGGTGTCGCCGAAAATCTCATCGCCAGCGCCGGCATCATTGCGGACCTCGACTGCGATATTTTGCTGGTGCCGCATCCGTTTTTCTTCGGCATGGATACCAAGCTGGAGCGGCTCGACGACGGCAACCCGTTTATCAATAAGCTCGGCTGCGTGCTGTACGCCGAATCATCGCTGGACTGGCTGGAGCGGCGGCTGGAAGCGGAAGGCTCACATTGAATGCTGGCTGTGGACTCCGTCGTCCGGGCCCGCAGAGAATTTCATGACGGGCATCGCGAGCGTCATTAGGCCGAGCAGTATGATCAATAAGCCCGCTCCCAGTCGCCTGCGGCTCATGAATTGAGAAAGTTTCGAAGCGCCGATGCCCGTCACGATCATTGCGGGGCTGGTGCCGGCGCCGAACGCCAGCATGACGAGGCCGCCGTCAACGGCGCTCGCGGTGGTGGCGGCGAGCAGCAGCACGCTGTAAACCAGCCCGCAGGGCAGCCAGCCCCACAGCAAGCCGAGGCAAAGCGCTTTGGGTATCGTGGTCACGGGTAGCAGCCCTTTCGCGGCCGGCGCGATGCGCTGCCAGATCTTCGCTCCGGCGTTCTCGACCGGGGCGAGGAAGCGCCAGTTGAACGCGACCTGCAGGCCGATTGCGACGATCAGCAGTCCACTTGCCAGGCGCACGGGCGCTGCAGCGTCCGGAATGGCTTTGATGACCGTTTGCCCCAACGTCGCGACCACTATGCCGAGGAACGCGTAGCTCAGGACGCGTCCGGCGTTGTAAGCCATGGCCCTGGGAATCTGTAATCGCAGTGATGCCACGCTCGCGTTGACCGCGAACAGGCCCGAGATGCCGGCGCACATGCCGAAGCAGTGCGCGCTGCCCAACAGGCCGGTGACGAACGCCGCCGCGAACAGGGGCAGGGCCTCGCTCATGGTGATCCGCCGTCGTCCGGTTTTTCGTCGCTGTCCGGTTTCTTGTCGTCGTCCATGACGATGCGTACGGCCGGTGTATCCAGATCGTCAAACTGGCCGCTGCCGACCGCCCAGAAGAACGCCCATACAGCGGCGCCGAGCAGCAGCAGCGCAAGCGGGATCAGGACGTAGAGGATGGACATTGGACCCTCTGATCAATCATTTCGTGGCTGCGCCGGAGGCGGATAGGTCGCAGAACGAGGCACGATGGCGAAAACATACCCATAGGTCTGTCGAGCTATCGTAACAATGTTATTCGACCTATCCGCACCGGCCCTGTCAACGACAGTATAGTGGGCAATGGGTTGCGCACCAGTTTCGCCGATACGGTGTTGCGGCATTTGGCAAGGACTAAGGCCATTCCCTTCAAGCCGCGCCTTGTTTCGGCGAAACAAGGCACGCAACGCAGTCACGAAATGATCGATCAGAGGGTCCGAGACTCTCTATTTGAATCGACTGAGACGCAGGGCGTTGAGCACGACGATCAGCGAGCTCGCGCTCATGCCGATCGCGGCAAGCCAGGGCGGCACGAGTCCAGCCGCGGCGAGCGGCAGCGCAAGCGCATTGTAAACGATTGCCCACGCAAGGTTCTGGCGCACGATACGCATGGTCTTGCCCGACATGCGTATGGCGGTCGTCACGGGGAGCAGAGAATGACCCAGCATGATGACATCGGCACTGGTCTGCGCAAGCAGCGCGCCGTGCGCCGGTGCGATGGAGGTGTCGGCGCCCGCGAGTACGGGCGCATCATTGATGCCGTCGCCCACCATCACGACACGCTCGCCGTTCTGTTGCGCCGCTTCGATAATCTTGAGCTTCTGCTGCGGCGTGCACTCGAAGCAAAAGTCCGTGATGCCGAGTCGCTTCGCCAGATCCGCAACCGCATTCTCGTTGTCGCCGCTCAGGAGCGCCGTTTTGAGCCCGAGGCGATCGAGCGCTGCGAGTGTTTCGGCAACTTCCGGCCTGAGCTCGTCCGCGACGTCGAACCAGGCAACGAGATTGCCGTCGACAGCGAGGAATACGTCGGTGCCTGCAGCGCTTGCCGAATCGCGATCACCTGCGGCGCCGCCGCCGACGAATCGTGCGCTTCCGATACGCCAGTGGCGGCCTTCGATGGTGCCGCTGACGCCCTGGCCGACCTCCACGTGTTGCCGCGATACTTTTGGCAGCGAAGCGTTCACGGAAAAAGCCCTTGCGAGCGGGTGTGCCGACGCCGTTTCGAGCGCCGCGGCGACAAGCCGGCAGTCGTACTCGCTCATGGACGGGTCGAGCACCATTACCGACCTGATCTCCGGCGTGCCGCGCGTCAGCGTCCCTGTCTTGTCGAACATTACAGCCGTGGCACGCGACAGCGATTCTATGGCGTTGCCGTTGGTCACGAGCAGCCGCAGCTGCGACAGGCGGCTGCCCGCCGCGGCAAAAGCCGCCGGCGTTGCCAGCGCCAGGGCGCAGGGACAGGTGACGACGAGGACCGACAGCGTGATGACGAAAGCGCGGTCCGGCGCAACGAAATACCAGTACGCGGCAACGATGCTGGCGACGCCGAGCAGCGCGACGACGACATAGCTCGCGATGCGGTCCGCGATGGTGACGAAACCGGGTCGCGCGTAGCGCGCGCGTTCGCTGAGTCGGCTGATTGTTCCGAGCGTGGTGTCGCCCCCGGTTCGCGACACGCGCATCTCGATCAGTCCGTCGAGATTGACGCTGCCGGCGGCGATCAGGTCGCCCGGGGATTTGAGCTGCGGCCTGGCTTCGCCTGTCAGCAGCGCCTCGTCGACACTCGTGCTTCCGCTCTCGATAATGCCGTCCGCGGGTATGGCGTCACCGGCGCGTATCAGCACCCGGTCACCGGCGGCCAGGCGGCTTACGGGCACAACGGACCTATCGTCACCATCGATTCGCGTGGCGGTATTTGGAAGTCTTGCGGAGAGTGCCGTGCTGCGGTCGATGGAACGGTGACGGGCCCGCATTTCGAGAAAGCGACCGAGCGTCAGGAAGAAAACAAACATCGTTACCGAATCGAACCAGACGGCATCGCCGTTGCTAAACGTGGCATAAACCGATGCCGCATACGCACTGCCGACCGCGATCGAAACGGGCAGGTCCATGCCAGGCTTTCTCGCTGCTACCCCGCGCCACGCAGCGGTGAAAAAGGGGCGAGCGGAGTAGAAGACGACCGGTGTCGTGACGACGAAACTGACCAGGCGCAGGAAGTGCTGCATCTCGCGGTCGATGCCCTGGAATTCGCCGGCATACAGACCGACGGCGAACATCATGACCTGCATCATGCCGAGTGACGCGACCAGCAGGCGCTTGAGTGCCATCCGTTGTTCGACGAGCTCGGGGCGGGTGGCGTTTTCGGGTGCCAGCGGCTGCGGTTGGTACCCGAGCCGGGCAAGAGTTGCCAGCAGATCCGAGTAACGCGCGTCAGCCAGGCGCCAGCGCACACGCAGGCGGTGCGTAACCGGGCTGACCTCGGCCGATTCAACGCCCGGCAGTTTCTTGAGCGTCGTCTCGATCAGCCAGCTGCAGGCCGCACAGTACATGCCGCCGACGTAAATCGTGCTCTCGGCATAGCCGTCGCCGCGATCGGCAAACGCGACTAGCATGTCTTCGCTGTCGAAGACCTGCCACTCGGTGGTCTCCTCAGGTGGGCGACCGACGCCCGGCTGCGGCGCGTCGCGCAGGCTGTAGTAGCGGCTCATGCCTGAGTCGCGAATGAGTTCCGCGACCGCTTTGCATCCAGGGCAACAGACCGGCTGTTGCCGGCCCTCGATATCGACTACGAGACTGCAGTCAGGGGGAACGGGCAGCGCACAGTGAAAACAGGTGCCGGTATCCTGTCCGCTAGCGACCGTCGTCATGGCGCGTTTCGGCTGGGCGCAGCGTCATGCGGGGTTCGCCCCGCCATTCACCGGAGAGACGCCATTCGTCGCCCGATTTCAGCGTTACGTACCATCGTCCGTCGGGGACGTCGACAAAGTGACCGGACCAGACCGGGTTGCCGACCGCATCGGGCAGCGCGCGGTGCAGCGTAACGAGGTGATCGCGGTCGGCGAACGCCGGGTGCGAAAACTCGAGTTCGAGGGCTGCGGGCGCGGTGCCGAAATCGCCGGAACGCATTGCCACCTGTACCGCGCCGCTGTCAAGATTCACTTCCAGCAGTGCCGCGAGATTGAGTTCCTGGGCGAGCTGCTCGGCGCTGACGCGGCGTTCCGCAACGACCTGTATGCCGTCATCGGAGGCAATGACAAGCGAGTCGGTCGTCTGCATGGATATCCAGACGGTCGTCAGGCCGGCAATGACCGACGCCGCCGGCAGCGCGATAATGAACCAGGGCCAGAACTGCCTGTACCAGGGTTGCGTATCTTCACGAATCATCGTCGCAATCAGGGGCTGGGGCCGAGAAAGCGGCTATCTTCGCCTATTACGAGCGACGCGTCATCAGTGGCCTCGACCGTAAACTCGATTTCGTTGACGCCGTAGGCGTTTTCGCGATGCGCCCTGACTCGAACCGGCAGTGACAGTACGCCGCCGCCATCGACCAGCAGTTCGTCTTCCACGCCGTCGAGCGTAATACCCTGTACGCCGCTGACGCTGAGCGCGAAGCCGCGGGCGTCGTCGCTTTGGTTGATGATCTTGATCGTGTAGATGTTCTCGATCAGGTCGTTCCGCAATTCGCGGTACAGCGTGTTTCTGTCCCTGATGACGTCGAGTATGACCGGCTTGCGCATCGACATCGAGGTCACCAGTGCGGCGCAGAGGATCACGAGCAAGGTCCCGTAAACAAACATTCTTGGCCGCAGCACGCGGGTCTTTTCACTGTGCAGGTTGTGTTCCGTCGTGTAGCGCACGAGGCCACGCGGATAATCCATCTTGTCCATGATGGAATCGCAGGCGTCGATGCATGCGGCGCAGGCAATGCATTCGTACTGCAGTCCTTCGCGGATATCGATGCCGGTCGGGCACACCTGTACGCAGAGCTGGCAGTCTATGCAGTCGCCCAGCCCGGCTTCCTTGCGATCGACGGAACGGCCGCGGCTACCGCGCGGCTCGCCGCGTTTCTCGTCGTAGGAAATAATCAACGTGTCCTTGTCGAACATCGCGCTCTGGAAACGCGCATAGGGACACATGTATTTGCAAACCTGTTCGCGCATGTAGCCGGCATTGCCGTACGTGGCGAAGCCGTAGAAGAGGCCCCAGAACAACGTCCAGCCGCCAACGCTCAGGTTGGGGATATCGAGGCCGAGCTCCCGGATTGGCGTGAAATAGCCGACGAACGTAAAGCCGGTCCACATTGAGAACGTGATCCAGAGAAACTGCTTTGATGCTTTCTTGCGGAACTTGGTCAATGACCACGGAGCTTTGTCGAGCTTCATGCGCTGTGAGCGCGTGCCCTCGGTAAATTGTTCCATCCAGATGAATGCTTCTGTCCAGACGGTCTGGGGACAGGCAAAACCGCACCAGAGGCGGCCGGCCAGCGCCGTGAAAAAAAACAGCGACAAAGCCGCGATGATCAGAAGCAACGCAAGGTACGGGAAATCCTGTGGCCAGAGCGTCAGTCCGAGCAGGTAAAACTTGCGCTCCGGCAGATCGAACAGCACTGCCTGGCGCCCGTCCCACAGTAACCAGGGCACGGCGTAATACAGGCCGAGCAAGGTAACGGTCGCGAGCTTACTGAGCTTGTCGAAGCGTCCACCGATTTCACGCGGATAGATCTTTTTCGCGCTCTCGTACATCGAGGCACTTTCTGTATTGCTCATTTCCGTCGGTGTTTGCCGTCACGCTTCCTGGGAGCAGTGCGCACGAGGTACGCGGTGACGCCGGAGCAAAATGCGCACAGCACCCAGAAAAAGAAAAAGCCGATCGCGTAGCCCGCGTCACGACTGATGTCGAAGTCTTCATCAAGGATTCCGCCGAGTTCGACAGGATCGAAAAAAGCGAAGAACACCATCGTGGCGATAGCGGCACTTAGAAATGAGATCCAGACGACCGTAAAGACCGCCTGCTTGTCACGGCCCCACTGCTTCGCGCCGCGGTACTCTTCGCTGATCATCCCAGGCCGTGCTCTAGTTGGCCAGGCTGTAGACATACGCCGCCAGAATCTTGGTGCGGTGGTCTCCAAGCAGTTGCCCGTGAGCCGGCATGATGCCGTTACGCCCCTGGACAAGGGTCGTCCGGATTGCCTCGTCCGACGAACCGTACAGCCAGATGTCGTCCGTCAGATTCGGCGCGCCGAAAATCGGATTTCCCGTGCCGTCGGCATTGTGACAGGCGCTGCAAAGCGCGAGGAACGTCGGCTGCGCGCTCATGGCGTCCGCGTCCGTTTCTGCAATTCCGCTCAGGCTCTGCACGTAGCTGACCATGTTATCGATACCTTTGTCGCCACCCAATGCGGGCGCAAGCACCGGCATCACACCGCTGCGGCCGTTCTTGAGCGTCGTGGTCAGCGCCTCTTCGCTGTTACCCCACAGCCAGTCATCGTCGGTCAGATTCGGGAACCCAGGCGCGCCACGGGCATCCGAGCCATGGCAGGTCGTGCAGTAACTCGCATACAGGCTCTTGCCGAGCTGATTTGCATCCGGATTCTGCGACAGCTCCTCGAAGTCCATGGCAGCGAATTTCGCGTAGATGGGTTCGTAGCGGCTTGCCGCGGCCTGCATTTCCGCCTCGTACTGGCCCTGCTGTGACCAGCCCAGGGCGCCATCCCAGCTGCCGAGGCCCGGGTAGGCAATCATGTACGCAACGGCCCACGCGATGGTGATGATGTACAGGTATAACCACCACTTTGGAGCCGGGTTGTTCCACTCCTCGAGGTCACCGTCCCACTTGTGGCCGACGACGTCATCGTCGGCGACGTTTTGCGGACCCTGTTTTGCAGACCAGCTGACCAGCCAGACGCACCAGATGACGAAAAGTATCGTGCCAGCAGCAACGAACCAGTGCCAGAATGCAGGCATCAGATGTTCTCCCGCTCATAGTGTGTTGATGCTTTGTCCTCTTCCAGCGGCAGCGCCGCGGAAGCCTCGAAGTCTTTCTTGCGCCGGCTGCTCCAGGCCCATATCCAGATGCCAATAAAGGCAAAGAATATGACGGCCGTGAGAAATCCGCGCAGGTCGTTGATATCCATCGGCGCTTACCGGCGGTCCCGGCGGTTGGTGCCGAGCCCCTGCAAATACGCGACGAGCGCATCCATTTCGGTGCGTCCCTCGACGGCCGCTGCAGCACCGGCAATCTGATCGTCGGTATACGGGTCTCCGAGCCACTGGAGCGCCTTCAGTTTCGCCGTGACCAGCTCGGGGTCGACCGTATTCTCGAGGAGCCACGGGTAACCCGGCATGTTGGACTCCGGAACCAGCGCGCGGGGGTCGGTCAGGTGCAGTCGCTGCCATTCATCGCTGTAGCGGCCGCCTACGCGGGCAAGATCGGGACCGGTCCGCTTGGAGCCGAACTGGAACGGTCGGTCATAGACAGTTTCACCGGCTGTCGTAAACGGACCGTAGCGCTCCGTCTCACTGCGAAACGGCCGGATCATCTGTGAGTGGCAGTTGTAGCAGCCTTCGCGGACGTATACGTCGCGGCCGGCGAGACGCAGCGGGCTGTAAGGCTCGATGTTCTCGGCAGGTTCGGTCGCGTCGGAGCTGAACATCAGCGGAATGATTTCGACCAAACCGCCTATACTGATCGCAACGATGATAAGCACGATCATCAGGTTCAGACTTTTTTCAATTTGCTCGTGGCGCATCGCTGGCTCTCCTGTTACGCCGGTTCCAGTACCGCGACGGGCACCGGTTTCTTGTCGCTCACGGTTTTCCAGACGTTGTAAGCCATGATGATCATTCCGGAGAAGAACACCAGGCCGCCGAGCAGCCGCATGTAGTGATACGGCTCGACAGCTTTGAGCGACTCGACAAACGAATAGGTCAGCGTGCCGTCATCATTCACGGCGCGCCACATCAGGCCTTCAGTGATGCCGGCAATCCACATTGACACGGCATACAGCACGACACCGATGGTCGAGGTCCAGAAATGCACGTCGATCAGCCGCGTGCTGTACATGGCCTCGCGGTTGTAGAGGCGAGGCAGCAGCGAGTAGATCGAGCCGACCGTCATCATCGCGACCCAGCCCAACGCACCCGAGTGCACGTGGCCGATCGTCCAGTTCGTGTAGTGCGACAGCGCGTTCACCGTCTTGATCGACATCATCGGTCCTTCGAATGTCGACATGCCGTAGAAAGACAGCGCCACGATCATGAACTTCAGAATCGGGTCGGACCGCAGCTTATGCCACGCGCCCGACAAGGTCATGATGCCGTTGATCATGCCACCCCAGGATGGCGCCAGGAGCACGATCGAGAAAACCATGCCCAGAGTTTGCGCCCAGTCCGGCAGCGACGTGTAGTGCAGGTGATGCGGGCCCGCCCACATGTAAATAGCAATGAGCGACCAGAAGTGAACCACCGATAAGCGGTAGGAGTAGATGGGGCGACCCGCCTGTTTCGGCACGAAGTAGTACATCATGCCGAGGAAGCCGGCCGTCAGGAAGAAGCCCACGGCGTTATGGCCGTACCACCATTGCATCATGCCATCCACGATTCCTGTGTATATGCTGTAGGACTTGAGCAGGGACACCGGCACGGCGAGGTTGTTGAAAATATGCAGCACGGCGACCGTGATGATGAATGCGCCGTAGAACCAGTTGGCGACGTAGATGTGTTTAACCCGTCGCTTCGCTATCGTGCCGAAGAAAACGATCGCGTACGCGACCCAGACGACGGTGATCAGCAGGTCGATCGGCCATTCGAGCTCGGCATACTCCTTCGACTGGGTGATGCCGAGCGGCAGCGTGATTGCCGCCAGCACGATCACCAGCTGCCAGCCCCAAAACGTAAATGCCGCAAGCTTGCCGAACGCAAGCCGCACGTGGCAGGTGCGTTGCACGACGTAGTACGCCGTTGCAAACAAGGCGGAACCGCCGAACGCGAATATGACGGCATTGGTATGCAGTGGTCGAAGACGACCGTAGGTCAGTAACGGCAGATCGAAATTGAGCTGCGGCCAGATCAACTGCGCGGCGATAATTACGCCGACCAGCATACCGACGATGCCCCAGACGACGACCATGATCGAAAATTGACGCACGACTTTGTCGTTATAAGAAGCTGCTGTGTCCAATGGAAGGACCCCTGTGTGCTGTTGGATTTGTGTGGCTGCGAGATACCGAAGCGGCGAATTTGGCCGTTGGCAGGCGCGGCTCTTGCTTATTGAATGCGCCAGTATAGCCGTGTACGCGTGCCGCAGGCTATCAACACATCCGAATCCTTCGTATAGGGGACGATACGTATGGCGCGCGGAGCCCGACAAATGCCCGGATTGACCGCCCTTAGGGCCTATAATCGGGTCCAGACACCTTGCCGAAGAAAACCATGAAGAAAATCCCGCTGCCGGCCGATATTGTCAGCGAAATACTGAATGCATCCGCGGATGCAACGATTGTCTCGGACGAGGACGGCAAAATCCGGGTCGCCAACAAAAGCGCCGAAGAACTGTTCGGATATGGTTCCGATGAACTCATCGGCGAGCCGATCGAGGTACTGATACCGCAGGAGCAGCGCGGCAAACATCATCACCTGCGCGACTCTTATCACAAGGCGCCCAGGGCCCGACCGATGGTATCGGGCCTGGAAATCTTCGGCCGCCGCAAGGATGGCAGCACGTTTCGTGCCGAAATTGGCCTCAACCCGATCGAAACGGACGATGGCCTGGTCGTTACGAGTACGATTCGCCCCGTAAACAGCATCGATGATTCCGAAGCTTACTTCCGAAACCTGCTCGAGTCGGCCCCTGATGCGATGGTGATCATCGATGAGCAGGGCAAGATAGCGATCGTGAATGCGCAGGCAGAAAACATGTTCGGCTATGAGCGACAGGAGATACTGGGGCGCTCGGTAGAGACCCTGTTGCCCGAGCGCGCGCGTAAACGGCACGTTGCACATCGAGACAGGTTCATGGCCGACCCGAAACTGCGGCCCATGGGGGAGGGTATGGACCTCGTCGCGACGCGCAAGGACGGCAGCGAGTTTCCGGTTGAGATCAGCCTCAGCCCGGTTCAGGCGTCGGGCGGGCGCTTTGTGTCGAGCGTTATCCGCGACGTCACCGAACGGAAACGCATGGAGGACGATATCATTGCGGCCCGCCAGGAAGCCGAGCGCGCAAACAAAGCCAACAGCGCGTTTCTCGCGGCGGCCAGTCATGATCTTCGCCAGCCAGTGCAGGCCCTGAGCCTCTTGAACGGCGCTCTCCGGCGCACCGTCACGGACGAGCGAGCGCTCGAAATGATCGACTATCAGCAGCACTCGTTGACCGCAATGACGAATCTGCTCAACTCCCTGCTAGATATCAGCCGCCTGGACGCGGGGGCCGTTTCTCCGGAGCTCGAGGAGTTCCCGATACGCCGTCTTATCGATCGACTGTCAGACGAATTCGCGCGGCAGGCGCAGCACCAGGGACTGGAGTTTTCTTCGTCAGCAAGCGATCGACTCGTCGTTAGCGACCCTAACCTGCTCGCTGAAATCATTCAGAACTTCATGTCGAACGCGATCCGCTACACCAACAAGGGCAGCGTGACCCTCAGATGCGTTGACGCCGACGCTTTTTGTCGCATCGAAATCGCCGATACGGGCATCGGTATCGATACAAATCAGCTGGACGAGATTTTCAGGGAGTTCCACCAATGCAAAGCGCCTGGCGCGAGCAAGGAAGGGTTTGGCCTGGGGCTGGCAATCGTCAAGCGCCTGGCGGACCTGCTCGGCGTGGAGATCGGTGTCGCGTCGGTGCTCGGCAAGGGATCGTGTTTCAGTGTGACGATTCCCACCGTCGACGGCGAATTCACGGCGGGCGATGAGGAAGTTGCCGTCACGGCCAGCGGTGAACCGGCGCCGAGTGGCCTGGTTATTCTGATCGAGGATGACGTAAACGTCGCGAATGCGTGGGGACTGCTGCTGGAAGGGGAAGGCTTCCGGGTTGCCACGGCGGCCTCTGCGACCGAGGCGAGCGCGTTGATGCGGCACCTTGCCGACATCCCGCAGCTGTTGATCTCGGACTTTCACCTGCTTGATGGATCGACCGGCGCCGAGGCCGTTAGCGCCATTCGCGATTTCTATGAGGCCGGGATACCGGCGTTCATCGTCAGCGGCGACACGTCCAAGGTCGTCAAGGACGCGCGGCTGCTCGACAACTGCACGCTCATGAGCAAGCCGATCGATACCAAAAGGCTGCTCGCCGCGGCGCGGCACGCGATACGCACGGGCCGGGTCCCGCAGGACTAGGCAAGGTAGGCCAGCCAACCGGCCGGTGATTTCGACAAAGCGACGCCCACGACGTAGGCAAACGCGGCAAGCGCGCCTACAAATGCAAGGATCCTGACTTGCCGTGTCGATCCACGACGAATGGCCACCGTTCCGAGCACGATGTAAGCGATCAAACCGGCGAATTTGGCAAGCAGCCAGCTCTGGGACAACGGATTCAGCGACAGCAGCATCAGCATGGCTATTCCGGATGCCAGGAACACCGTGTCCAGGATGTGTGGCGCGATGCGAGTTACGCGGTGCTGCAAGTTGCCAGAGTTCGTCATCATCCAATAGCCTCGAACGACGAAACCGCTGATGGTCAGCAGCGCCAGCAGAGTGTGGATATGCTTGATGATCAGATAGCTCATGGCCGCGCGATCAGGGCAAAGATTTGGGGGCGAATACCGCGAGCGTACAGGGCGTCCTCCCCGGGGAATTGACCGCTCACCGCTCAGTGGCCGAGTCGGTGCAACTTCGCGTCGTGCGTGCGGAAGTGCTCGGTGAACCAGCGCTGCAGATTTTCCGACAGAACCTGCTGGTTGTAACTGCCGTCGACGTCCACATTTTCCATGATGTCACGCAAATCATCGAGCAAGTTCTCGTGATCGGCTTTGTGCGCATCGAGCAATGGATAACGCGTCTCGCGTATGTATTTCTCTTCGAGCGCAAAGTGAGCAGAGATCTGCGCGAAGATCTCACCAAGCATGGAGACAACGTCATCAGCCGAAGCATTATCGCCGATCCGCGTGTGCAGGTCATTGATCAGGTCAATCAGTTCACGGTGTTCGAGATCCACCGACGCGACGCCGACGCTGAAGTCGTCTCTCCACTCGATAAGGCTCATTGGAAATTGAACCCCCGCGTTTCCGGTTTGAAAGTAATTGTGAAATACAGGCCCGCCCGCAGCTCGACCGTTTCTTCGCGCGCGTAATCCCAACCCACGGTGCGCGCCGTATCGCGCAGCCTTGCTGCGATTGTATGCGTTCCCGGTGCCACCTCGAAGCGTTCATAGATCGAGGCCGGGCCGTCGTTCCAGAGCCCCGACGGCTCCGCTCGCAGGTCAATAATAGTCTCACCGTCGATGTCGAGTTCGAAAATCAGCGGCAGCCGTTCCCGCTCACAGGTCTCGGTGCGGCGCATGTTCGCCGCGAACTCCGCAATCTCCTCCTGCGTCAGTTGCACGCACGGTCTGACGCGATTGGCGGCGTGGCTCAGCGAGACCTTGACGCTGGCCAGGCCCGCATTGCCGTATTCGTATGGAGGCAGGGTCGCAAAGTAGCCTAGCAATGCCGCCATTGCCACGTAGGCCGCTCCCTGCAACAGGAATCGCAGCGCGCTATGCATCGCGGCGACCTCCACGCGGCGGGTTTGGGGGCAGCTGCGCGACAGAGCTAGCGAATTCCTGCAACAACCGGTGGTGCTGCCGGCGACTCGTCGGCCGCGCGTGCAGGTGCCTGAGCCGTGATTTGTCGACGCGCTTGCGCAGGTACGGATCCCGCTCGCCGCGCAGCCTCTGGGCGGTCCACTTGTCGCCAAGGCGGTAGTAGCAGTCCTCTGAAGCGCAGCCGGCGATAGCGACGCCATCCGCCAGCCCGCGTGACAAAACGAAGTCGACGAAAGACGGCGGCAGCATCGCAATACACGGCATCGTGATTATCTGCGCGCCGTTGCCTTCATCAGGACCGATGCCGCAGCGGTCGCAGGCATAGACGAGTACGCGAACGTCGCCGGAAAAGCGGCCTGACGCAGCCAGTGTGTCGCCGCGCAACCGTACGATCGAATGGTCCGGCAATTCTATACCGGGGACGATTGCGGTCGCTCGCCGGAACGGTGTCGCCGTTGGACATGCACCGACACAGATGCCACAGCTCAGACAGTTGTCCGCATTGACGACTGCCTCCGAGTCGTATGCTTTGCCGTCTGAGCGCGGTACCATCGAGATGGCGCCGAACGGACAGTCGTCGAAGCAGCGACCGCAGCCATTGCAGTTGTCGAGTGAAACGACCGCGGTGGGGGCTCGTTTTTCCGGTGGCAGCCACGGCATGACGGCAAGCAGCGAGAAGCCGCCGACGATGATGAGCCAGAGCTGGCCGCCCGGAATAGAGTCGAGCAGGGCATAAGCAAAGAGGTAATACCAGTCAAAGCCGAGCTCCGTCGGTACGACATCGAGATCGGCAGGCGCCTGACTGACAGCCGGATGCAGGAACGACAACGCGACCAGCATGACGGCTGTGCCGATAGCCAGTTGCCGCGGTGGATTTACGCGCGCGCGCGCATGGCGTTGAATGTGAATCCACATCATGAGCAGCATGAACAACGGCGCAAAGATATGGATGAACACCATCAGGGTGAAAAAGCGGCCGCCCAGTGTCGAACTATTGAGAAAATTATTCGCAATGGGTTCACCAAAAAAGGGCAACGTATCGATCCATTCGGTCGTTGCTATCGCGATGTACTGCGCGAGCTTGTCCCAAACCAGCCAATAACCGCTGATGCCGCAGATGTAGATGAAGAATATCGACGGGATACCGGTTATCCAGGCAAAAAAACGTTTGCCGCGCAAACGGTCCAGAGAGAATTCCCGCATGACATGTAGGACGACAACGACGACAAGGGCATCCGAAGCGTAGCGATGCAAGCTCCGCATGACGCCGGCGAGGTACCACTGGTCGTTGGTAATGTACTGGACCGACGTGTACGCGTCCGTAATGCCCGTGTCGAAAAACACATAGAGATAGATACCCGAGCCGAAGACGATCCAGAAAAAATACCAACCCAGTGCGCCGAGCCATGCGAACGGATTGAGCTGTTGTCCGAAGGCGAGGTCAAATAATGCCTCAGCCCTGTCGAACAGAATCCGGAAAAGGCGTTTTAGCGCGGCCATCCGCATGCGTTCGTGGCGCGAGTCATCGAGCGTGCTTCCATTCCCTGATGATGAACGTCGCGATCGCAGTCAGGCAGAAAAGGCCGACAAAGATCGTCATCGCTATCGAGTAATCGAATTTGTAGCGACCGCTGTTTGGGTCGTAAACCGTGCAGAACAATCGGAACGTATCGAGCCAGTGCTCGAACAAGCCTGCCTGTCGCGGCGTGTCGAACACAAGTTCCTTGAGCGGCTCGACGAGCGCCGGCGGATCGATGTCCACGCCATAAATTTGCCGGTAAACCACGCCGTCTGCGTCAAGTACCGTGGTTTGCGTCAGATGATCGAAGCCCTTGGCGCTGGGGTAAAAGAGAAAGCCGATATCTTCGCTGAGCGCCATGATCGATTCCGGGTCACCGGCCAGAAAATGCCAGTTGGCCTCGTCAATGCCACGCTCGGATGCATACAGGCGCATACGATCTGGCGTGTCGACGGCCCAGTCGAAACCGACGGTGACAACAGAGAAAGCGTCCTTCCCCAGCGCCTCGCCGGCAATCTCGACGGCGCTTCCGAGGTTCTTCGTGATTGTTGGACAGACGTGGTGGCAGCTCGTATAAATCATGCTGATCACCAGCGGCTTGCCGCGAAGGCTGTCCAGCTCGAAAGACTGGCCATCGACATCACGGAACGTCCGATTCGTTACGGCCCGCCCGATTGCGCCCTGGCTCGTTTCAAGCGCATCGTCGCGATCGTAGTCGGCTGCAACTGCGGCGGCCCCGGCGACCATTACGCCGAGCAGTAAGGAGAGAATTGGGGTGCGAAGCGGCATGGGTGGTTACGGTGCCGGCCGACCGCCGGCACCGCAAGGTCCTAGCTCAGTGGCCATATCTCCGACAAATACTTCCAGTTGACAAAGTAATAGAGCACGAAAGCCACAAAGAATATGCCAACCAGCATCACAGTGCCCGGAATCCTGAGGGTTTCCGAGCTGCCGTAGTGGCTGACGGCCGCCGCCTGCGGCGGTACTTCCGGATAACTCGGTTTTTCGTCTTTGCCGAGTTTGCGGCCGAAGAACACGGAGCCGACCACGACGACAATGAACATGATGCCGCCCAGCGCGGCAAGCACGGCGGACATGCCGTTCAGCCCCATCATCAGGAATGCCGCTGACGGATAGTCGAACGGCAGCTGCGCGTCGGCGAAGGTCATATCCCAGTGCCTGCGAGCCACACCCAGTGTGCCCGCGCCCATCATGAACAGCGAGATGCCGGCTACGCCGATGCCGAAGACATACGGCTGCCACTGGGCCAGTTTCCTGAACTTCAGCTCACGCCTGAAGATGAGCGGTACGAGCAGGTACGTGATTGCCATGAAGGCGAGTGTCGTGCCGGCGACGACCGTACCGTGGAAGTGCCCGGGGACGTAGAGCGTATTGTGCATGATCAGGTTGATCTGCTCGGTACCCATGACGACACCGGAAATGCCGCCGATGAAACCGAAGAAAACGAGCGACATGAACATGCCCGAGAATGCCGGATTGCCCCACGGTGCTTTGCGAAGCCACTCGAACATACCCTTGGTCAAACCACGCGCACGTTGTGCCGCCTCGATCGACCCCGGAACGGTCATGCCGTGGACCATGCTGCCGAGAACGGCGAGGTACATGGCATAGCTCGTGTTGAAGATCTTCCACTCCGAGCTGAACCCGGGCTCCACGAGCATGTGATGCGCGCTCGCGAGCTGCAGGAACAGTATGTACATCAGGAACGCCATGCGGCTGACTTTCTCTGACAGCGGCTTGGCGCCGAACACCATCGCGGCAATCGCATACCAGACGGCGACATGCGCAGAAACGTTGATTTGCTGGGACGAGTGCCCCATGCCCCACCAGATCGTTTTGTAGACCAGCGGATCGATATAGCTGACGAAGCCGAGCGACCACAAGAGCGTCGGGATCAGGATGATGGCGCCCGATGCGATCGTGAATACGGCAATGATTGCCGCCGTAATGGCACCGAAGGTGACCAGCGGAACGGAGCCTTGATAGGTTTTCTCCTGTTTGGCTACCACCAGGGTGCCGAAGAAAACGAAACAGCCGAGAAGGGCACCGACGGCAAACAGGATGATGCCGAGATAGAACGGCGGCTCGGCCATCATGGGCACGTAGGACGTGAACATGACGCTCGACTGGCCGCGCAGGACCGCGATGTTCGTGATGACCGCGCCGACAAGCATCAGCCAGAACCCGGTCCAGGCCCAGCGGGGCGCCGCGAGCCTGGAACCCAGCAGGACGGCGGACGCGAAGTACAGCACGGCGATCTCGAAAAAGATGATCCAGACCAGCAGCACATCGAGGCCGTGCGCGGTCAGCGCCAGGTAGAACCAGTCGGCTGGCAGGAAATGCACGGCAGGCCAGCGGGTGAGGGCGACCAACAACCCGAAGAAGCCGCCGACAGCGAGGAATATGACCGCAGCCACTGCGTTGGCCTTTATCAGCTTTTCCGCGGCCAGGCAGACCTTGAGACCGGTGGTCGGACAGGTTCTGAATTCTGTTGTCGTAGCCATGTCGCCGTTCTCCTTATTCAACCACGTAAATCTTGCCAACCATGCTGTGGTGGCCGATTCCGCAGAATTCGTTGCATACGACGCCGTACTCACCGGCTTGATCGGGCTTGATCGTCACTACCATGTCGTAGCCAGGATGTACCTGGACGTTGATATTGACAGGCTGAAGCGAGAAGCCATGCTGCCAGTCCATCGAGGACAAGTGCAGTCGGTAGCTCTGATCCTTTTCGAGTTCCAGGATCGGCCACCACTGCCAGAGGCGCGCAATCAGGTAGACGTCGCTGCCGGCCGGCGGATGGACGACCGGGAAGCTGCCTTCCTGCCTGACCGTATAGTCATCGATCATCGTCTGTGCTTTTTGCGAAAACTTGACCGGCGTCGTCTTGTACGCCTCGTTGGAGAGGTTCTGCTCGCCGGCGCCGTGCCAGTAGATCATCATGAAGAACATGACGAGGCCCCACGTAAAGGCCACGATGATCCAGATCAGTTCGACCCTGGCGATCGGTTCCTTCCACCAGATTCGCTCGCTGGGAGGTGTAATAGCCATGCGTTTGCTCCTTATTCAGCGATCGGTATCTGGGTGATCTCGATGATCCCCCAGATAATGTAGAACACTGCCGGCACGAGGATGCCGAGCAACAGCAGTAAGAATGGGTTATCCAGCAGCCTCTGCATTAGCGGCACTGGTTCTTGCTCGGCCGCCTGCGTACGGCCCTCGCCGACATTGTTATCGCTCATCAGGATACCCCCGTTAGTTCTTGGATGAAGGAAAACGTGATCAATGCAAGGGTCAGCAGTATCACGAAAAAAATCAGTGTGCGGTATTCGAAGCGGCGGCCCGCCTGAGCCTCGACCAGCTGCAGCAACTTGTCAGAGACGAAATAAAGCGCGACGGCTACGACAGTGAAGTAGATCGCGCTCATATTATCATCCGGGATCAATCGTAGGGCCGCAGGCGTGACAGGTTGTGGACGAAGATAACACGGTCTTCGATCGTGATCACGCGCGCATCGACCAGCTCGCGTAACAGCCGCGACAGGGTCTCCGGCGTAATCGACAGTCGCGATGCGATAACGTGACGCGGCAACTCGAGGCGGATCGTCGCCTCATCTTCATCGGTGTCCACGACATGTTCCAGCAGATAGCTGACGAGCCGGGCGCCTGCATTCTGCACCGTCAGGCGCTCGATCTCCCGGACCAGCCCATGAAGATGGCGACTGATGTCGCTCAGGAGGCGCATACACGCATCGCGATCGGTGTAGATGAGGTCGACGTAATCCTTGTTGGGAATCCGGACGAGGACCGCGTCGCTCAGCACCTCGCAGGTGACCGGGTATTTGTGGCCGCCCATGAACGCAACCGCTTCGGCGAAAGTGCGATCGGGCCCGACGACCTCGAGGACCTTTTTCTGTCCGGTCGGGGCGATGATATTCAGTTCGACCTGGCCGCTATCGATGAAGTAAAAGCAGTCGGCCCTGTCGCCGCGATGGAAAAGCACTGCAGCCCTTTCGACGCAGACCACTGACGCCCGCTGCATCAGCGACTCGAAGTCTGTATCATCGAGACCCGCGAAAAGGTAATGTTCTTTTAAGGCCGCTATCTTGGTGGCGCTATTTTCCATGGCCGGGGAGTCTAGCACCTTGCTTCTTTCCGGCGTTGAGAGGTTTTGCAGCACGGTATCCCCCACGATATTGAGCCTTAGATGTAAGTATAGACAACCCGCGGCGGCGTGCCTTGACCCAGATCAAGGCGGCGCCGTCCCGGAAGAACTAGCTTTAGGCTGCGGTATGGGATGGCCGGCCCTGTTGTCAGGCCCGCTGCCCTCGACCTGAAGGCAGGCAGTTTTATGCAATCCGTTCTGAAAGCCATGCTTGGCGCAGTATTGGGCGCTGCGTTCACGGTGTTCGCGGCCGACCGGGCGGAGACTGGCGACTCTGGTGCGCCCGTTGAGCAGATCGTCGTCGTTGCCCACAAGGACGAGCGCTCGATCCGCGAAATCGCGGCCAATGTCACGGTGTTGTCCAGAGCAGAGCTTAATAACGAGCTGGCAACTTCGATTGGCGACGCGTTTCGTTACGTCCCCGGCGTCGACTACGAGGCGGCCGGTACGCGCTTTGGCACGGAAGGCATCAACATCCGCGGCATCGGCGGCAACCGTGTGGCTATTCTTGTCGACGGCGTACCGCTGACGGACCAGTTCGATACGGGCAGTTTCTCGAACGCAACTCGCGATTTTATCGACGCCGGCCTGGTTCAGAGTATCGAAGTTCTGCATGGACCGGCTTCCGCGCTTTACGGCAGTTCTGCGATCGGTGGAGTAGTCGCCGTGCGCACGCCGGACCCGGGAGATCTTGTCGGCGACAATGGCGGCGGCGGTGACTTTCTGGGCACGTGGCGCGATGCTGATCAAAGCCGGCACGCACAGGCGATGTTGGCGGTGGGAGACCGCTCCCTCGGACTGATGGCCGGTTTCAGCTGGCGTGACGGCGAGCAGCTTGACTCCGCTGCGGCGTCGGACGGCATTGACACGAAAGACCATCGGCGGCAGACGGCGCTCATCAAGTTCGTTGCCGATGATCCCTGGGGCCGGACCTGGCGAGCCAGCTTCATCCACCAGGATTCGCATACGCTGTCGGACCTGAATTCGGTGCTCGGCGAAGGTCGCTATCGATCGACGACCGCACTGGAAGGCGACGACTCCTATGAAATGGATGTCGTCAATCTTGCCTACGAATTCGGATCGCCCGAAAGCTGGATCAATGCTGGTGTCGTGCGGGCGTATTACGAAATGGCCGACATTCAGCAGTACACGCTGGATGAGCGGGCGGCTGCGAGAACGCCCGTCTCAATCGACCGGTTTTTCTCGTACCAGCAGGAGATACGCGGTGTCGAGCTGAACCTTTGGAAAGACTTCAGCGGCGAGGTCGCGTCCCATCGCCTGGGCTTCGGGCTCGAGTATCGCGATCGGGATACCGAGGAATATCGCGATGGAATGTCGACCGATCTGGCAACAGGCACCCGGACCAACGTCCTCCTGGGTGAAGTTTTTCCATTACGCGATTTCCCGGTCAGCACAACGACGGAGATAGCGGCGTTTGTTGAAGATACGATCAGCGCCGGCAGCTGGACGATCATTGCCGCAATCCGTGCCGACCGTTTCGATCTGTCGCCGCGGCCTGATGCGATCTATCTCGAGGACTATCCGAGCTACGAGATCGTCAGCCTCGAGGAATCGGAGCTGTCGCCCAAGCTGGGTGTCATCTATAGCCTGACGCCGGGCGTCGATGCCTATATCCAGTATTCCCACGGCTTTCGGGCACCGCCGTATTCGGATGCAAACATCAGCCTGGACATGCCGTTTTTCGCTTATCGCGCAATTCCGAACCCTGATCTCAGATCGGAATCGTCGGATGGGTTCGATGTTGGACTCCGCTGGCACGGCATTCGCGCGTCGGCACGTCTTTCGGTATTCCGCACGGAATACGACGACTTCATTGAGTCCAAGATCAACCTCGGCCTTGATCCTGAGAGCGGTTTCACGTTGTTTCAGTCGCAGAATATTTCGGCAACCGAGATCGAAGGAGTCGAGGCGGGCTGGACGGCCCGTTTTGGCAAGAACGAATCTTTCGGCTTCGACGGAGCCGCGTACTATGCGCGCGGCAAGAACAAGGACAACGGCCAGGCGCTGAATTCAGTCGGGCCCGCGCAGCTCACTGCCGGTTTTACCTGGTATTCCGCTGACGAATCGCGTCAGCTGCGGCTAAAAGGCACGTTTACCGATGCCTACGACCGACGTGACGAATCAACCGGCGACGTGTTCGAGCCTACCGGCCACGCTGTCTTCGATCTGTACCTGACGCAAGTACTCGGCTCGCGCGCCGTTATGCGCGCCGGGCTGCATAATCTGACGGACCGCACCTACTGGAACTGGTCCGATGTGCGCAGCCTGTCGCCGAACGATCCTGTTATTCCCTATCTCGCCCAGGCCGGACGCAGTGCGTCATTCAGCCTGAACGTGTTCTGGTAAATGCTTGGCAAGACAACACTTAAAGGAGTGCATGTCATGAATCTTAAGAAACTAGGCCTGCTGTTGGCCGTGCCGGTGCTGACGCTCGGCGCCTGCTCGAAGGACGCGCCTGACGAGCCGGTAAAGGCCACCGGCGATACGGCCGTGCACACGGCTGAGACCGCCGCCGCAAGCGTTGACGAATTAATGGCAAAAGGCGAACGCGTTTACAACGCGAACTGTGCCGCCTGCCACCAGCCGAATGGTCAGGGCCTGACGGGCGCGTTTCCGCCGCTGGCAAATTCCGATTATCTGAAGGGCGAACGCAAGAAAGTCATGGCGGCGGCAGTGTTCGGACTTTCAGGACCGATTACGGTTAACGGCGTCGAATACAACGGCGTCATGCCCAGCATGGGCCATTTGCCGGACGAGGACCTCGCCGCGGTGCTGACTTACGTGTTCAAGTCCTGGGGCAATGACGGCGCTGCGGTCAGTGCTGCCGAAGTTGCGGCGCTGCGGGCGGAACTGGGCAAGGGTGACCGAGCCGCCGGCGAACGACATCCGGGTGCCACCGAGGGCGAGCTCAAGTATCGGGGCGCGCCTTCAGCGATTCCCGCTGAAGAAACCCGCCAGATCATGGCCGCCGGGGGGCCGATTTTGAGCGCGGCGGAATTCGACACCGCGACAAAACTTTACTTCGAACGTTGCGCCGGCTGCCACGGCGTGCTTCGAAAGGGTGCAACGGGCAAACCGCTGACGCCCGACATAACGAAGGCGAAAGGCACGGAGTACCTGAAAGCGCTGATCAACTACGGTTCTCCGGCCGGTATGCCGAACTGGGGTACGTCGGGAGAAATGACGCCTGAACAAATCGATATCATGGCACGATTCCTCCAGCAGGAGCCGCCGGCACCGCCCGAATTCGGCATGCCGGAAATGCAGGCGAGCTGGAAATTGCTGGTCAAGCCGGAAAATCGGCCGAAAAGCCCGCAGCACGAGCGCAACATCGACAACTTCTTCGCGGTGACTTTGCGCGACGCCGGTCAAGTCGCGATCATCGACGGCGATACGAAAGAAGTCGTCAGCATACTGCCGACCGGCTACGCGGTTCATATATCGCGTCCCTCAGCTTCCGGCCGCTACGTGTTTACGATCGGCCGTGATGCCAAGGTGGACATGATCGATCTGTGGATGAACCCACCGCAAATCGTCGCTGAAATCAAGGTCGGTCTCGAGGCGCGTTCTGTCGAAACGTCGAAGTACAAAGGCTATGAGGACAAATACGCAATAGCGGGCGCCTACTGGCCGCCGCAATACGTGATTATGAACGGCGACACGCTCGAGCCGCTGAAAATCGTTTCGACCCGCGGCATGACGGTCGATACGCAGGAATACCATCCGGAACCTCGCGTTGCGGCCATCGTGGCCTCGCACGAACATCCGGACTTCATTGTGAACGTTAAGGAAACGGGCCATATATTGCTCGTGGACTACAGCAATATCGATGACCTGGCCGTAACCGACATCGGCGCCGCGAAGTTCCTGCACGACGGCGGCTGGGATCGCAGCAAGCGCTACTTCCTGACGGCGGCCAATCAGTCGGACAAGGTCGCGGTGGTAGATTCCAAGGAGCGCAAGCTCGTCGCCCTCGTCGATGTCACCAAGACACCGCATCCGGGTCGAGGCGCAAACATTGACGATCCGAAATTCGGGCCCGTTTGGGTAACGAGTGCACTGGGTAACGCCAACGTGTCGTTCCTGGGTACCGATCCCCAGGGAAATCCCAAGAACGCCTGGAAGAATGTACGCGTCGTCGACGGCATGGGCGGTGGGTCGCTGTTCGTAAAATCGCACCCGAACTCCCGGAATCTCTGGGTTGATGCGCCGCTGAACCCGGACGAAGCAATCAGCCAGAGTATTGCCGTGTTCGACATTGACGATCTCGATGCAGGTTTCGTTATCCTGCCGATCGCTGAGTGGGCGGACCTGGGCGAAGGGCCAAAACGGGTCGTGCAACCCGAATACAACAAGGCAGGTGATGAAGTCTGGTTTTCGGTGTGGAGCGGCAAGGAACAGGAGTCCGCGATTGTTGTTGTCGACGACAAGACGCGTAAATTGAAAAATGTCATCAAGGGCCCGGATATCGTAACGCCGACGGGCAAGTTCAACATCTATAACACGCTGAACGATATCTACTAGCGGCGGCTCTCGAGCGGAGTGGAACCGAGGCGAAGAAAATGAAACTCAATCGGGTGTTTTTGCCGATGGCGGCGTGTTCGCTGGTGCTATCGGCCTACGGTGTGCGAGCGGCAGAAAGCAACGAACTCGGTGCGGCGCTCACGTCGGGAAAAGTCGGTGTCAATGTGCGGGCGCGCTATGAGCACGTCGACCCCGACAATGTTGCCGAGGACGCCAATGCGCTGACGGCTCGGCTGCGTTTCAACTACCGGACCGGCCGTTGGCAGGGCTGGTCCGGCTTCGCGGAGTATGACTATGTTTTCCATGTTCTCAGTGACTTTGACAGCGGTGCGGGTACCAGTCCCGGCAAGGCGCAGTATCCCGCTGTTCTGGATCCGAAAGGATCGGACCTGAACCAGCTCTATTTTGACTACCAGGCAAGCGATGCAACGACCCTGCGTTTCGGGCGCCAGCGCATTCTGCTCGACGACCAGCGCTTTGTTGGTGGCGTCGGCTGGCGTCAAAACGAGCAGACCTACGATGGCTTTACGGTTTCCAGCAAAGCGTTAAGAAAGACCAGCCTGCAATACAGTTACATTGGCTATGTGCGCCGCATTTTGGGTGAGCGCGTGCCTGCCGGAAAAAACAATGTCGATGTGCATTTGCTGAACGCGAAGATCGCGCTGAACGACGCCTGGTCGCTGACGCCGTACTACTATCATATTGACAACCAGGACGTTGCCGGGTTTTCCACCGCGACTGCAGGCGCGCGTCTCACGGGCGCTTTCAAAACCGGCGAGAACAGGATTGCCGTGACGGCTGAATTCGCGACGCAGTCCGACGTTGCCAATAACCCGGTTAACTATGATGCGCAGTACGCACGATTGGACGGCACAATCACTCTTGCGAATGATCTTTCACTGGGCTTGAGCTATGAATCCCTGGGCGGCGGTAGCCAGCCCGGCATGATGTTCCGTACTCCGCTCGCGACACTGCACGCGTTCCAGGGCTGGGCTGACCTGTTTCTGACGACACCCGTCGGCGGTATTGACGACTTGTTCGCTACGGTAAATTACCGGCTCGGCCCGTGGAGCTTCACGGGGGTCTACCACGATTTCTCTGCCGAGACGGGCGGCGGCGACTATGGTACCGAGATCGACGCTTCCGTCGGCCGCGGCCTGGGCAAGAACTACAGCGTTCTTTTCAAGGGGGCGTTCTTTTCCGGCGACACCGCGAGTTACCCGGATACGAACAAGTTCTGGATCATGTTCACGGCCAGCTACTAGCCGGCGCCCACCGATACAAATGGTGCCGCGCCGGAGCTTGTAAGCTCCGGCTACTGGGATCCTGGTAGGAGTCAGGCGGCTTGGTGAGCGTCGAGATCGACCGGGGTCTTGAACCAGTCGGGCTTGATGATCAACAGATCGCAGGGCAGGTGCTCGAGCGTCCGTTCTGCCGTTGCGCCGATGAACAGGCGCTTCCAGCGATTCCTTGCGACGGCACCCATGACGACGACATCCGCTTGCAGCTGTTCCGCGATAATCGGTAGCTCTTCATGCGTCAGGCCGGCGACGAGATGCGCGCGGTCATCGTCGATCTTGTGAAACTCGGTGATTTCCTTGAACCGCTTCTGGTGATCTTCATGCATTTGCTTCTCGATCTCATCGAACGGCAGTGATACCGGGATGTATGCATTCGCGGTCGCGGTCGCGACGGCGATGCGCGGATCATAGGAATGAAATGCATGTAATTCGCCGCCGACCTTCTTGGCCAGTGCCTTGCTGACATGCAGGATCTCGTCGTCCAGTGCGGCAGGTTTGTCGTGCTGGTGCATCGGGTCGATTGCTGCGACGAAAATCGGCGGATCCGCAATCTCGACTGGCTTGACCAGCCAAAGCGGCAGAGGGCAGGTGCGAATCAGGTTCCAGTCAGTGTTGGTCAGCAACGCTCTGGCCACCGCAGAGTGGTGGTGCGTATCCTTGAAGATCAGGTCGGTTTTGCTTTCGACCGCGCGCCGCACGACGCCTTCGTACAAGGGGTGATCCCAAAGAGCGGTGGTCTTGACGACGATGCCGTCTGCCCGCAGCGGTTCGGCCAGTTTTTCCAGGTGTTTTTCATGGCTCTGGATTACTTCGTCGCGCGCTTTTTCGAGTGATGGAGAGTCGAACAAGCGGTCGCCACTCAGGTATTCATTGTAATAACAAACAAGTAGTTCGAGTTCTGCATTATTTTTCTTTGCTAGCCAGGCAGCGCGGCGTAACGCCGGCTGATCCTCGGTTGTCGGATCGACAACCGCGAGGATTTTTGATATTTCTTTCATTTCACACCTGACGCATGATTCGAGGGGTCAACTGAGCTTCCTCATGAGCATACCCGCGACAAGCCGCCGTGCCATACGGCGACATGCCTAGCCTGTCTCGGTTACTACTTATTTCGTTGTAAGTGGATTTACTCATTTCGAAAGGCCTTGCTTTAGGATTAGATGGACGCAGTATTGACGGAAGGAGGACAGTATGTCGGCCGCATCACACGAGGCGCTGCGAGCAGAGCTTGAGCAAAAGAAGCAGGAGCTGATGGCGCGCCTCGAGCGTATATCGGCGAACCTGAGGCGCGGCAAAGACGCTGACTCCAAAGAGCGCGCCAAGGAGTTCGAGGATAATGAAGTCGTCGACGCGCTTGGCAACGAAGCTCGGGCGGAAATCGCCAAGATTTCCGCAGCGCTGCGTCGCCTGGACTCGGGGGACTACGGTACCTGCACCGAATGCGGCACGACGATCGAGCCAGGGCGCCTCGAGGCCTATCCGTACGCCGATGAGTGTATCGATTGCGCAGAGTTCGACGAAATGCGCCGCGCGCGCCAATAGCCTCAGGCCGTCATGTGCATTTTGACGAGATCCGCGAGTGATCTCGCCTGCATCTTCTCCATAACCCGGGCACGATGAATTTCTACCGTGCGCTGGCTGACGCCCAGTTCGTAAGCGATAACCTTATTCGGTTTGCCCGTAACCACTAGGTCGAAGACCTCGCGCTCACGATTCGTTAGCCGGTCGAGCCGTGCTGCAACCTTGGCATGATGCTGCTGTGCTTCACGGCGTTCCTCGTCGGTTGCCAGGGCGTCGCGAATCCGGTCCAGCAGCTCCTGGTCGCGAAACGGCTTCTGGATAAAATCGACAGCGCCTTTTTGCATCGCTTCAACTGCCATCGGCACGTCGCCGTGACCTGTAATGAAAATGATGGGCAGCGTGTTGCCGCGCTTGATGAGTTCTTCCTGAAGTTCGAGGCCGCCGAGGCCGGGCATGCGGATGTCGAGTACGAGGCAGCCCGGGCGCTGGTCCGTCATTTTCTCGAGAAACTCGTCTCCCGACGCAAATATCTCGTGGTTCAGGTTGACAGAATCCATGAGCGCCTGCATCGCAAAGCGGATCGCCGCGTCATCGTCGACGATAAAGACGGTGGGCGCTTGTTGGGATTGCGGTGCCATGGGCGATGATTGGACCAGAAAGAGCGCCATTTTGCGAGTCTCGCGCAGCAATTCCGGAAATTTCCACCGTTGACCGGCCGTTTATTCTCAGTCGAGCCGCTTCGAGAATCGCATTGCAGCCACAATCATCGCGACCAGCGTAAAGCCGATGAGATAGAACAGGTCCGGCAGCAGCTCTGGGAGCGTCGCGTCCCGCAGCATTATTCCGCGAGTCAGGCGGATGAAGTGCGTATTGGGCAACACCTCGCCGATGTACTTCGCGAGGGTTGGCATGCCGTCGAACGGAAACATGAAGCCCGATAACAGGATCGAGGGCAGCAGCACGAATACCATCATCTGCATGGCCTGAAACTGCGTTTTTGCGGCCGTGGAAATCAGCAGTCCCAGCGACAGATTTGCGGCGACGAACGCCGATGCCGCCAGGTACAGATCGGCGATACTGCCTCGTACCGGCACGTCGAACAGCAACCGCCCGACGGCGAGTATCAGGGCCAGCTGCAGCATGCCGATAACGATATAGGGGATCACTTTGCCTACCATTAGCTCGGTAGAACTCAGCGGCGTATTGATTAACAGCTCGAGATTACCGCGTTCGCGTTCGCGGACGATGGCGACTGCCGTAAACAGTATCATCGTCATTGTCAGGATCACGCCCATCAGCCCCGGGATGATGTTGACGGGCGTGCGGCGTTCCGGGTTGTAAAAAGGCCGAACTTCAAGCAACTGCTGCGAAGCGGCAGCGTGACCGGCCGAGTCGAAGCCAATCGGCATCGTTTTCAGCTGATTGGCGACGCCGAGTATGGTCGGATCGGTACCGTCGACCAACAGCTGTACGGCGGAGCGGGACTGATCGCTGACCCGTCTGTCGAAATCGGGCGGAATGACCACGCCGATCGATATTTTGCCGCCACGCAGCAGTTGTTCCAGCTCCTCCGCTGTCTCGACGAATTCAATGATGTCCACGACCTGTGTTTGCCGCAATTCCGCAACGAACTGTCTTGCAAGATGGGTGCCGGCCTGGTCGCTGATGGCGGTCCGCAGGTTCCTGACGTCGGTATTGATCGCGTAGCCGAACAGCAGCATCTGAATCACGGGCAACCCCACGACCATGCCAAAGGTCAGTCGATCGCGGCGCAACTGCCGGACCTCTTTCTTGACGATAGCCATGATGCGGTACAGGGGCTTCATCATGTTTTCCGAGGCTTCATCGTGACGGCAACAAAGACATCTTCGAGCGTCGCGGCGGTCAGGCGGGTCGTCGCTTTCAGGTTCCGCGCAGCGAGCGCGTGTTCGACGAGCTCCCGGGGGTGTTCATGGGAATCAGGTATGAGAACACGCAGTCGAACGCCCAGTTGTGTCACGCTCGCGACGGCCTCGAGCTCGTGAATCGCGCCCTGCGCGGCGTACGGGTCGTCCGCGATTACTTCGAGAACATGCATGCCGGTCCGATTCTGCAGTTCCTGCGGCGTGCCGTCTGCGACTTTGACGCCGTGATCGAGGATCGCGAGGCGGTGGCAGCGCTCGGCTTCGTCCATGTAATGCGTTGACACGAGAATCGTGGTCCCGCCGCCGGCCAGGCGGAAGAGATTCTCCCAGAAGTCGCGGCGGCTTTGCGGATCGACCGCGCTGGTCGGCTCGTCGAGAAGCAGTAACTCGGGATGATGCAGCACGGCACAGGCGAGCGCGAGCCTTTGTCTTTCGCCACCGCTCATCGTTCCGGCGAGCTGGTTCCGCTGCGCGACGAGATCGTAGCGGTCAAGAAGTTCTCCGATACGAGTCGAGCGATCGGCGAAGGGGTAGGAGTAAATTTCGGCAATAAACTGCAGGTTTTCGAAGACGGTCATGTCGCCGAATAGCGAGAACCTCTGCGTCATGTAGCCGATTTTCGGCTTGAGGTCCTTCGAGTTTTCCGGCACGTCAGTGTCGAGAACCGTGGCACTGCCTTCGGTCGGTGTCAGTAGCCCGCACAGCATTCGGATCGTCGTGGACTTGCCCGATCCATTGGGTCCGAGAAAGCCGTAAATTTCCCCGCGCGGCACATCGAGGTCCAGCGAGCTCACGGCGCGCAGTTCGCCAAATTGCTTGCTTAAGCCACGTGCTTCGATGGCGAATTCAGAATGCATCTTTGCCACTGTCGACCAGGAACTCCACTTCTACGGGGATACCGTCGGGTAGCCGATCGCGTTCTTCGTTGATGTCGACTTTCGCGACATAGCTCAGGCGCCCGCGATCGCGTTCCGTGAGCGCAAAATAAGGCGTGAACGCCGCCTCGCTGGATACCCAGCGCACGCGCCCGGGAATCGGAGCCGTCAATCCATCCACGTGAATCAGCGCGTCGACACCGGCAGACACCCGGACCCGAAAATCCTCAGGCACAAAAACGCGCGCATACGGCTGTTTGCCGCCCAAAACCACCATGACCGGCTGGCCCTGAATCGGTCTTTCACCGAGTTCAAGCAGACGACTATCCACTATGCCATCGACAGGCGACGTCAGCGTGTGCCGTTCAAGATCAACCGTCGCGCTGTCGCGTCGCGCAGCCGCCTGATTTACGGCCTGTTCTGCCTGCTGGAGTTCTTCTATCGTGGTGCCGGTTAGGCGTTCCTCGAGCTGTGCGAGCGCCAGCTTGTGGTTCGCGGTCGCCGCGTCCAGTGCGGCTTTGGCAGCGTCGAGCGCCTCGGCCGATGCGAGTCCCTTGGTGTGCACCTCACGGATGCGCGCTAATTCGCTTTCCCGGTACGCGCGTTCCTGCGTTGCGCCTTCGACGCTGGCGCGAGCCGCCGCAATTTGTTCACGCCGTGGACCCCGCACGAGCTCGTCGAGACGCGCCTGCTGCTGCGCGAGCGCCGCTTCGGCTTCAGCCAGGCGGGACGCAGCGCGCGCCGTATCCTGGCGCACGAGAACCCGGCCGGCGGTCACTGACTGCCCCTCCGAGACCAGAATTTCGACAATCGGTTCGTTTGTGTCGGCGCTTATTTCAATGCGATCGGATGCCAGTTCTCCGACGACGCGAGCGCTCTCTTCCGAGGTACTGCACGCGCTCAGCAAGGCGCATGCTGAGAGGGCAATCAATGATCGTTTGTTCATTAGCAGCGCTCCATTCACGCTTTGATATAAGCGAGAATCATTTCAATCTGGGTTTCCATTAACCTGTCCGTATCGAGTTCGCGCGTCGTAAAAAGGATCCGCCAGATCATCGACAGCATCATTGGCGAGAGCACCAGCTGAGGAAGTCCGGTCACCGCCGTATCACGAAACTCGCCGCGTTCGACGCCGCGTTCAATAAAACGTGAAATCGCGGCGAGACCTCTGGAAACAACGTTTTCCCAGTAATAGCTGACGAGGTCCGGGTGCCGATGACCCTCGGCAATGAGCAGCCGAATCACGACGGCGACAGGGGACCCCGGAATCTGCTTCATGAATTCGAGCAGCGGGCCGCGAACGAACTCCTCGGACGATAAATCCGTTTCTTCAAGGGCGAGCAGCAGTGCGTCGATACGCCGCGTGACCACGCGTTTGATCACCGCCTTGAAAAGTTCTTCCTTGGTATCGAAGTAGAGATACAGCAAGCCCTTGCTGACGCCGGCGCGCTTCGCAACTTCGTCGACGCGCGCCGCGGCATAGCCTTTCTCGGCAAACACCTCGAAAGCGGCTTCGCTGATTTCTCGCGGCCGGTCTTCCTTGCGTCGCTGGTAGCGGGGTGCCGTCATCCGGCCTCCTTGATGACCTTCGAGTCAGTTATTATAGTTAATGACCGGACGGTCAACAAGCTCTGATGGCGCGCGGCAGCGCAATTCCCGCATAATCGCGGCCTATGTTTACCTACATCGATCCCACCGTGCGCAAACGTCTAGTGGCGCAAGGCAAACTGTTCCAGATCGACCGCAACGGCGAGCAGGTGCCGGCCGATCAGATGCCGGCCGATGGCGCCGGAATCAGCGTGCTCGGGCCGATTCCGATGCCGCTGAAGCTGGCTGACCGGGCAATTGACGTTGAGTGGTATGCCTGCGTCCGCAGGACCGAACTCGGCAAAATCGAGGAAATCGCGGACGAATTGCGGGCCCAGCACGGCCAGGCGTTGTTCGCCACGCTGGCGTCGTCGATGGCCGTCAACAGCGTCCTGATCATTGGCGATCCGGCCCGCTGGACGAACCCCCTGGTGCGCGTGCATTCGAGCTGCCTGACGGGTGACGTATTCGGGTCGGAGCGCTGTGAATGCGGCCCGCAGCTGCAGGTTGCACTCGAGCGGATCCGGCAGGATCGGGAGGGCGGCATGTTGATCTACATGTCCGGACACGAAGGCCGCGGCATCGGGCTGTGGGCGAAAGCGGCGACCTACCTGTTGCAGGATGCCGGCGAAAACACCTACGAAGCCAATCGTTCGCTCGGCCTGCCGGACGACTCAAGAGACTTCAGCGATGCAGGCTCGTTACTGAAGTTCTTTGTCAAGGACCGACCGTTTCGGCTGCTGACCAACAACCCCAAGAAAGTGCATGACCTCGAGCAATTGGGTTTGACGGGTATCACGCGCGTTAAACACGTAACGGGCGTCGGCGACAAGAACCGCCGCTACCTGAGCGCCAAGCAGAAATGGGGTCACGAGCTCTCGCCCGAAGACATTGGCTCCGACTGATTCGGGCGGGCCTTACTGGCGCCAGAGACGCAGGTTCATGGGACACTCGTCGGTATTGCTGCGATACGGATTGATGTCGATGCCTCCCCGTCGCTGATAGCGTGCATGGATACCCAGCTTTTCTGGCGCACAGCGTGCCATCAGGTCGACGAACATTCTCTCGACGCAGGCTTCGTGAAAGTCGCTGTGCTGACGGTACGAAACGATGTAACGCAATAGAGCCGCCCTGTCGATCTTCGGCCCGCGATAGCTGATCTGCAGGCTTCCCGTATCCGGCTGAGATGTGACCGGGCAGAGGCTTCTCAGCAGGTGAGTATGCAGGTCTTCATCGACCACCGCGTTACGATCCGCCCGCAGCAGATCCGCATCGACCTCCCAGTCGCTGCAGGCGACGGACATCGAGTCCAGGCAGGTACCGGCAAGTCTCGAAACGTGGCGGGCTTCCGTGGCGGCAACCGGCTGCACCCTGACCCTGGCGCGGCCGCCAGTACAGGCGCTGAGGTCAGTGGCGATGGCTTCAGCGACCGCGGTCGACGAAGGAAAGCGGCTCATTGAAAACGAATTCAGATAGAGCTTCAGGGATTTCGACTCGACAATGCACATCGAATCGGCGGGCACGGTGATCTCGGCAGTTGCCGCGGCCGGCAAATCGCCGTCGCCGAGCCAGGTCAACTCCCAGGCGTTCCAGATATCGACGCCATGGAAAGGCAGCGCGTCGGAAAGCCCCAGGGAAGCGCGGCTTTCCGCGCGCGAAATCGGGCACAGCAGGTCCGGTGCGTACTTGTCCGGATAGTCGGTTTCCCTGCCAAGCGGTAATTTGCGAGTTTTCAAGAAGTCCGTCCCTGTTGGTCGGGTTATCGTCGCCTGCAGCCGCCATGCGCGCGGTTATTTGCCCCAGGATACGCGGGAATTGCGTCAATCTTGTGTAAAATGGCCGGCCTTTCCGGGCAATGGTAGCGCACCCTTCGAACAGCCATTATGGCAGCTAACAACCGGGGCGGGCCAATCACACGGGTTTACGAATTAATGAGTCCTGCAAACGGCAGCAATAGTTCCAACCGCGGCTACATCATTCCGATAGGCGGCGCCGAAGAAAAATTGCACCATCCCGAGATTCTCGACCGCTTCATCAATCTCTGCGGCGGCAAGGAATCGCGGATCGGCATCATTTCCACCGCGTCGGAACTGGACGACACGGGGCGCAACTACGAAAAGCTGTTTCGAAAGATCGGCGTCAAACATGCGCGGGTCCTGCCGTTCATTACGCGCGAGGACTGCCAGTCGGGCAGCGACGTGCAGTACGTTGAAAAATGCGACGGCGTGTTCATGACCGGCGGCAACCAGCTGCGCTTATCGACGACGCTGGGCGGCACGGCGGTTGCGCAGCTGATTCGCCGTCGCAATGCCAACGGCATGCACGTTGCGGGCACTTCGGCCGGCGCGGCCTTCATGCCGGAACACATGATTGCGGGCGGCATGGAGGGGTCTACGCCGAGGCCGGACATGGTGACGATGGCGCCAGGGCTGGGACTTACCAATGCGTTCATCATCGACCAGCATTTTCGCGAGCGCGACCGGCTCGGTCGGCTTCTGACCGCTTTGGCCTACAATCCCTTTGCGGTCGGTATCGGACTCGATGAAAATACGGCTGCTTTTATTCGTCCGGGTGATGAGCTGGAAGTGGTTGGCAGCGGCGGCATTACGATCATCGACCCGACGCACCTGACCTATTCGTCCATGGATATCGCGCGCCGTGGCGACCCGGTCAGCCTGATTGGCGTGGTACTGCACGTACTGATCGCGGGCGGGCGATTCGACATCGCCACCCGCGAAGCACACGCCGCACAACGCTAAGAAAGACAGGCGCACGCCATGAAAATTGAGAGCACCAATGTATTCGTCGGGCCGAACATGTTTGCCCGCTTTCCCGTCATCCGACACATCCTGGATCTCGGAGAGCTGGAGCACTGGCCGACCACGAGACTGGGTGACGATTTCCTGAATCCGCTGCTGGCCTATTTGCCGGGCCTGCACGACCACGGCTGCTCCTATCGTGAACCCGGCGGTTTTATTCGCCGCATGTACGAAGACGAGGGCACGTGGCTTGGCCACGTGATGGAGCACGTGGCGCTCGAGCTGCAGAACGTCGCCGGTTCGGATGTCACGTTCGGACGCACTCGCTCGATCGACGGCAGGCCCGGTTTTTACAACATGGTGTTCCAGTACAAGGATGCAACGGTCGGGCGTGCAGCGAGCGCGCTTGCGCTGGACCTGCTGCATAGCCTGTTACCGGCGGACATAAAGCCGGCACAAGCGCCGCCTCCGGACTGGGATTTTGCCGCGGCGCGGGATCAGTTTATTCGCTTTGCGCAGCGCCGCGAATTCGGGCCGAGTACGGCATCGCTGGTCAGAGCGGCCGAAGCGCGCAACATTCCCTGGTTGCGCCTGAACGGTTACAGCCTCGTGCAGTTCGGCCAGGGCCGATACCAGCAGAGAATCCAGGCGACAACGACCGGGCGCACGAGCAATATCGCTGTAGAACTGGCGTCGGACAAACAGGAGACCAACGGAATCTTGCGTGATCTCGGCTTGCCGGTGCCTGCGCAGGTGCTGGTGCGCACGGCGCAGGATGCGGTGCGTGCTGCCGAGAAAATTGGCTACCCGGTCGTGGTCAAGCCGCTTTCCGGCAATCATGGGCGCGGCGTTTCGATCAACCTGCGCACGGCTCCGGAAGTTGAAACGGGTTTCGCCAAGGCGAGCGAGCACGGCCAAACGATCATCGTCGAAAGCTACATCGACGGATTCGATCATCGCCTGCTGGTTGTAAATGGCAAATTGGTTGCCGCAGCGAAACGTGTGCCGGGTCATGTAGTTGGTGACGGGGAAACAACAATCGAGCGTCTCGTTGAAATCGTAAACGAGGATCCGCGTCGCGGAGTTGGTCACGAGAAAGTCTTGACGCGCCTCGAGTTCGACCACCAGGCGGAACGGCTGCTGGCAAAGCTCGGCTACAGCAAGGAGACGGTTCCTGCGAAAGGCGAAATCGTTTACCTGCGGTCCACGGCGAATCTCTCGACCGGCGGCACGGCCATCGATGTCACCGACGTCATACATCCCGATAACCGTGAGATGGCAATTCGGGCGATCCGTGCCATCGACCTCGACATAGGCGGTGTCGATTTCCTGACCAGGGACATAACCGAGTCTTATCGGCAGGCGGGTGGTGGAATTTGCGAGGTGAACGCCGGCCCTGGATTCCGCATGCACGTTGCGCCAAGTGAAGGAACGCCGCGTGACGTTGCAGGCCCGGTCATCGACATGCTGTTCCCGCCCGACAAGCCGAGCCGAATTGCGATCGCTGCAGTCACCGGCACGAACGGCAAGACGACGACGGCGCGTATGCTGGCGCATATTCTCAAAATGTCCGGCCGTACGGTCGGCCTGACGTCGACGGACGGCGTGTATATCGACGGCAAGCTGAGCGTGCCCGGGGACATGACCGGGCCGGTCTCGGCACAGATGATCCTGCGTGATCCGTCCGTTGACGCGGCGGTCATGGAAACGGCACGCGGGGGCATGCTGCGGAGCGGCCTCGGTTTCCAGGAATGCAATGTTTCCGCCTGTCTCAATGTGTCGGCGGATCACCTGGGCTTGAGTGGCATCGATACCCTCGAGGATCTGGCCGAGGTCAAACGCGTGCCGATCGAGATTGCGACTGACGCAGCCGTGCTGAATGCGGACGACCCACTGTGCCTGCAGATGGCCGACTACACCGATGCCGCAATGCTCAGCTACGTCACGATGAATCCGTCGCACCCGCTGGTCAAGCGGCATATACAGGCCGGCGGGCAGGCATTCGTTCTCGAACAGGGTATGAACGGTCACCTGATCACGATCTATGACAACGAAACGCACACGCCGCTAGTCTGGACGCACCTGATCCCGGCGACGATCGAGGGACGTGCATTACACAATGTACAGAACGCGATGTTCGCGGCGGCTCTTGCCCACAATATGCACATCGGTCTCGAAGATATTCGCCAGGGTCTCAGGACGTTTGGTTCGACTTTCTTCCAGGCGCCGGGTCGCATGAATATCTACGATGAGCATCCTTTCCGCGTCATCCTCGACTACGCGCATAATCCGGCGGCCGTCAGGGCCATGTGCCTGCTTGTCGATCGCCTCGACGTAGACGGTCGGCGCATTGTCGTCTTGGCAGCGCCCGGCGATCGTCGCGACGAAGACATCCGGAACATTGCTGAAATCGCAGCCGCTCATTTCGATTACTTCATTTGTCGCTGCGACGACAATCGTCGCGGACGGGGCCATGACGAAGTCGCCGTCATGCTAAAGAACAAGCTGCTGGAGTCCGGCGTTTCAGCCGACCGGATCGAGGTGATCCCGGACGAGCAGGAAGCAACCACCCGGGCGCTCGAGATGGCGGTAAGCGGGGATCTGATCCTCATCCTGGGCGACAACACGACGCGTGCCTGGAAGCAGATCATCTACTTTAACTCGGGCGCGAGGGTGGTCGATTCGAACAAGAAACCGGCCGCGGCCGTCGAGCTTCCCGATACGGTTGGTTTTGAACTCAGTGACGATCTCGAGATCATCAGCGACGAGCGCGGGGTGCGCATTGCAAGGGAAGAGGGCGACTAGTGTCCTGTTTGATTAATCAAGCAGGACACTAGGTGTCATGGAGTTCCTCGATGCCCGCAGACTGACCGGACCCAGCCTGATGTTCGACGGGCCCGGTTCGATCCTGGACATTAGCTGCACGCCGGACGAGGCGGACAAGCTCATTCCCGTTTGGTCCGATCACGTCACGAGAATGCTCGAAGCGCTCGACTGGCCTTCCGCGACATTCTCGTCGCGACAGCTGTTGGGCGGTGTCAGCCTGGCGTTCTCGGCGCCGATCGATGCGCTCTACGCGGCCTCGGAAATCAACGAATGGGCCTGGTCCGCAAGCGCATTCGAATTCGGCGCCGTGGCTGAAAAGCCGGATTTTGAAGAATCCTTAAAAGCGATTCGCGCATCGGCCGCGGAAGAGGCTAACGCCGAGCTGATGTGGCTCGTCGACGAGGCGGCCGCGCATGGCAAGACCCTGCTTTGGGATGACGACAAGGTCTCCGTCGGTCTCGGCTGCGGATCGCAAACCTGGTCGGTCGGCGAGATTCCGGATTCGCTCGATTGGGACAGCCTTCACGATGTTCCCGTGGGAATAGTGACGGGCACCAACGGCAAGACGACGACGGTGCGCTTTGCGGCGCACATCCTGCAGGCGGCCGGGAAAACCGTCGGCATGAGTTCCACCGACTGGATTGCCGTGAACGGCGAGGTGCTTGATCGCGGTGACTGGTCGGGACCCGGCGGTGCCCGCGCCGTCTTGCGTGAACCAACCGTCGACGTTGCGGTGCTCGAAACGGCACGTGGTGGATTGCTGCGTCGCGGGCTCGGTGTCGAGCGTGCGGACGCCGCCCTGATCACCAATATCAGCGAGGATCACCTCGGCGATTTCGGCTCGCGCGATCTCGACGAGCTGCTGGCCGTCAAGTGGATCGTGAGCCGCGCGGTAGAAGCATCAGGACGGCTGATCCTCAATGCCGATGACGCGCGGCTGTGCGCGAAGTCGCGGGACTACAAAGGCGAACTCGCGTGGTTCAGCCTGGATGGCGGCACTGAAACAATCAAAAAGCACATTGCTGGTGGCGGACTTGCGTTCGTGCTTGACGGTCAGGAACTGCTGAAACTCGACGCCGGTGCCCGCGAGCTGATTTGTCTCAGTCACGAGATTCCGATCGCGCTTGGCGGTGCAGCGCGACACAATGTGGCGAACGCACTGGCCGCTGCGGCGATTACCTGGTGCCTGGGCGCAAGCGTCGCGGACATACGGAGTGGCCTGACGACGATGGTGCAGGATGAAAACCCGGGACGCTGCAACATCTACGATCTCGATGGCTGCAAGATCCTCGTCGATTTTGCACACAACCCGGCCGCGATGTCGGCGCTCTTCGATATGGCAAGCGTGATCCCGGCGACGCGCAGGGTGCTCTGCTTCGGGCAGGCCGGTGATCGCACGGACGAACTGATTCGTGAACTTGCCCGCGACGCCTGGGCAATTGGACTCGATCACGTCGTCGTCTCGGAACTTGCCCCATACCATCGGGGGCGCGAGCATGGCGAGGTCTACGGCATCATCAGGGATGAGCTGCTGCGGCTGGGCGCCAGGCCATCACAAATAGCGCACTTCGAAACCGAAATGGAGTCATTCATGTACGCCGTTGACCGCGTTGGCCCGGGCGATCTGATCATCATGCTGGCACTTGGCGGCGCGCGGCCCGTGCAGGAAAAACTCAAGGCGATGGGCGCAAGATAAACTCGACGATTTCATCCGCGATCTGCTGCGTCGTCGGGCCAGACAGTACGTCCCCGGCGAGCACATGGTAGCTGGGATCGCCGACGTCGCCGATTTCTATCGCGGCTTTTTGAGGCGCGCCGGTCTGCTCGAAGACCGACAGGGCGGCCGCCGGCGCAATGACAGCATCCCTGGACGAATAAAACATCAGGAGCCGTTGTTCGATGTCGGCCGGCAGGTGACGATTAGCAAGGCCCACGAGGCGCATCATCTCTATCGCTGCATCCGTCGGATAGCTCGTCGACCAGTAGCGTGCCTGCTGCTCGTTATGCGGCTCCCAGCTACGCGTATCGCCGACGAGCATTTTCGCCAGGAGCGGACCCGCCGGCCGTGTCAGCCACAGTGCATTGGTGTCACGCGGTGCGAAATTTGGCGAGATCATGATCAGCGTGTCGACAGCGTCCATGACCGGATGGCCGAGCATCGCCGCGGCGAGTGTTGCACCGGTCGACGTGCCGATAACGACAACCCGTTCTCCGAGCCGGGCTGCGATCGTCAATGCTTCGATCGCATCCTGCAGCCAGTCTTCAGCGCGAACGCCTGCGAGCGGTTCGCGCTCGCGTCCATGACCGGTAAGGCGCGTTTCGAAGAGATTGGCGCCCAACTTTGCTGCGACGATCTCAGCCAGCGGCGCCGTCTCCTGGCGAGTCGTCGAAAAGCCGTGCAAATACAGCACCGAGTAGGGCGTCTGTTTCTGCTCGCCGACCCAGGTGATGCGTTTTTCCGTCCCGGGCACCAGGCCATAGCGGTCAGACGCCTGCTGTTCCGTCTGCTGCAGCCACGTGACCAGGTCATCCGGCAGGACGAGTTCTTCAATCGCGGGCTGCAGCTTCGCCGGCGTGAGAATCCAGAGTGCCGCTACGATCATCAACAGCACGACGATGGCTGTGCGTGACCTATTCAAGACTCAAAATCTTCGTCCAGTGCTTTTTGCTAATAGGCATGATGGAAAGGCGATTGCCTTTTCGGGTCAAAATCATGTCATCGAGGCCTTTCTGTGCCTTGAGGTCCGCCAACGTTATGTTCCTCTTTGTTTTGCGAACGAATTCGATATCGACGAGGCACCAGCGCGGGTTGTCCTTATCGCTTTTCGGATCGAAGTACTTCGATTTCTTGTCGAACTGGGTGGGGTCCGGATAAGGCTCGCTGGCAACCCTCGCGATACCGACGATGCCGGGCTCCTTGCAGCTTGAGTGGTAAAAGAAGATTTCGTCGCCGATTTTCATGTCGTCGCGCATCATGTTGCGCGCCTGGTAGTTGCGAATACCGTCCCACATCTCGCGGCCATCGCGCTCGAGGTTATCAATGCTGTAGGCATCGGGCTCTGACTTCATTAACCAGTATGTCATTTGATGATTCTACGGATTGACTCGAGACCACGGGGCTGCGAAGTTTAGCACTTTCGAGGCGTATGATTCGCTCGCGAACGCTGTGTTAGCATTGCGCCTCGCGCAGCGTCGCGCGATTTTAAAAGGGAACGTTCAGATGGCCAATATACTGGCTAATATTTTCGGCTCCTCGCCGGTCATGCCGCTCGAAAAGCACATCGAAATTGCATTTCGCTGCGCCAAGCAGTTGAGGCCCCTTTTCGAGGCCGTTATAGCCAACGACTGGGACAGGGCTCTTGAGGCCCGGGCGGAAATCGAGGCGCTCGAACACGAAGCCGATGATCTCAAGAAAGAGATTCGTCTGAACATGCCCAAAAGTCTGTTCATGCCGGTTCCGCGCGAGGATTTGCTGGAACTGCTGCTCGTGCAGGACAAAATCGCCAACCGCGCCAAAGACGTATCGGGCGTTATCGTCGGTCGCAGGATGAAAATTCCGGAGAGTATCGCCGAAAAGCTTGTTGAATTCGTTGACCGCAATATCGACGCGGCGAAACAGGCGAGAAAAAGTGTTCGTGAACTGGACGAACTGTTTACGGCAGGTTTCCGGGGTGCTGAGGTCTCACTCGTAGAGGACATGATCGAAAAACTGGATCAAATCGAAACACACACGGACGAACAACAGGCGGTTCTTCGCGGGGCGCTGTTTGAAATTGAAAAGACGCTGGATCCGATCGACGCAATGTTCCTGTACGAAGTTGTCTCTCTAATCGGTGAGATTGCAGACATGGCTGAACGCGTTGGCCGTCGGCTCGAGTTATTGCTCGCTAATTAGGCAAAAAAATCATAAAAATAACGGGGCGGGGCGATTCGCCCCAAAGGCGCATAATGGAAGCTCAATACGTTTATATCGGCCTTGCAGCAGCGTTCGGCCTGTTTATGGCCTGGGGCATCGGTGCAAACGACGTGGCCAACGCGATGGCAACATCGGTTGGCTCCAAAGCCCTGACCATCAAGCAGGCGATTCTTGTCGCCGCCATATTCGAATTCACCGGTGCGGTTCTTGCCGGCGGTGAAGTAACGAGCACCATTCGCAAGGGTATTGTTGATGCCAACCTGCTTGCCGACACGCCCGAACTTCTTGTTTACGGCATGCTGGCCGCACTGCTGGCGGCCGCCACCTGGCTGCTGATCGCGTCGAAAAACGGCTGGCCCGTATCGACGACACACTCGATCGTTGGTGCAATCGTAGGATTTGCGGCCGTCGGCATTGGAGTGGATGCCGTGAAATGGTCCAAGGTTGGCACTATCGTGATGAGCTGGGTCGTATCGCCGTTGACGGCCGGCTTTATCGCCTACCTGATCTATCGCAGCGTGCAAAGACTGATTCTCAGCCAGGACGATCCGCTGACCAAAGCCAAGCGTTATGTCCCTGTCTACATTTTTCTCGCGGCGTTTACGATTACGCTGGTCACGATCGTGAAGGGCCTCAAACACGTCGGCCTGGACATCGCCCTGGTTGACAGTTATTTGCTCGCAACTGCGGTTGCTGCTGGCGTAGCGCTAATTGGGGCATTCTTTATCAGGCGCATAGAGCCGGATCGCAAAGCCGAGAAGAAAGAGCATTTTTACACGGTTGAGCGTGTATTTGGCGTGCTCATGATCGTTACCGCGTGTTCCATGGCGTTCGCGCATGGGTCGAACGATGTGGCCAACGCAATTGGCCCACTAGCCGCGGTCATTGGCATTGCGACCACGGGCGCGATCGCCGCCAAGTCGGCACTACCGATATGGGTGCTGATGCTCGGCGGTGGCGGCATCGTCATCGGTCTCGCGACCTTCGGACGGCACGTCATTGCTACCGTGGGCGAAAGTATTACGCAGCTGACTCCGAGCCGCGGCTTCGCGGCCGAACTGGCAGCGGCAACGACGATCGTTATTGCGTCGGGTACCGGTATACCGATCTCCACGACGCACACGCTCGTTGGCGCGGTGCTCGGGGTCGGTATGGCTCGCGGTATCGAAGCCATCGACCTGCGTGTTGTAGCGAGAATCTTTATATCGTGGGTCGTGACGATTCCGGCTGGCGCCTTCCTCGCCATAGTGTTCTTCTTCATTTTCAAAGTAGTGCTGCCCTAGCGAACACCGGCCGGGACGGTTTCAGACGGAACGAAGATACCAGTCGAAGTCGAGCTGGCTTACCGTGTTGTGGAACTGCCGGCTTTCCTCGCGCCGATTCATCGCAAAATACCTGCAGTAGTCTTTGCCGAGATACTGTGGAAGTACTTTACCGCGCTCGAACCTGTCGATCGCCGCATCCCAGCGGTGCGGAATATTCAGCTTCGGGACGATATGAGCTCCCTGCTCGACGAGCTTTCCGGGATCGCACTTGTTCTTGAGGCCATAGTGCACGCCGGCAACGACGGCCGCGGTTACGAGATAGGGGTTTGCGTCGGCGCCTGCCGTCCGATGTTCGAAGCGCAGATTATCCGCGTCCGATTGGGGGATTCGTATCGCGACGACCCGATGGTTGACACCCCAGTTGCACTCTACGGGCGCAAACATGTCGGGCCGCAGGCGGCGATACGAGTTGGCGTTGGGCGCGCAGATCGCCGTCGTCTCGGGCATGGTTTTCAGTAGGCCCCCGACGGCGTGACGCAGCCTGGCCGAAAAGGGCGGACTCGACAGGCTGTCTTTTTGTTGTGAGAAATAATTGGCGCCTTTGCGGTCCACGAGGCTCATATGAATGTGCAGGCCGCTGCCGGCATCCTCTGCAAACGGCTTCGCCATGAAACAGGCGACAAAGCCGTGCCTCTGCGCCGCCGCTTTGACGGCTCGCTTTAGCAGCACAGCATGGTCACAGGCCAGCACCGGGTCATCGACATGCTGCAAGTTGATCTCGAACTGGCCCTGCGAGTATTCGGAGATTGCGGAATCGGCCGGAATGTTCTGCGCGTCGCAGTAGTCGTAAACGTCGTTCAGAAATTCTTCGATTTCCCACAGGTCATCGGGATGGTAGACCTGCGCGCCCGGCTGCAGGCGACCGACCCCGGGTACGTGTGGCAGCGCAACGGTCGGGCGATCGGTTTTTGCATCCAGCAGATAGAATTCGAGCTCGGTGGCCATGACCATCTTGAGGCCCATTTTCTTCAGTGGCTGCATGGCCCGTTCAAGCACGTTTCGCGGATCCGAGAACATCGGCACGCCGGGCTGCTCGTACAGGCGAAACAGCGCCTGGCCCATCGATCGCTTTGACCAGGGAATCGGTGCGATGCTGCCGGGTACGAGTTCAGCAAAGACGTCGGGATCGCCATCGCCCTCGCCAAAGGGAATGCCGGTCACGGTCTCGCCGAGCACGGTCAGCAAGGTCGCACCGCCGCAGAAGAAAAAGCCGTCCTCGATAACTTTGGCGAAGTCATCCTGGCGAATGCGCTTGCCCTTGAGAACGCCGTTGAGATCCGGAATCAGCAGCTCCATGCCCTGGAACTGGCCGTGCTTCTGCTGACAGCCGCGCAGTTCGGCGTGCAGTTTGCTCGCGATCGATTTTGCCATCGGGTTACCTGAAGCCGCCAAATACCGAGCGTCCGAGCATCGACGATTTCGTGATGCGCCGCAACCAGGGAACTGTTATCATAATATGAAATATCGGGGCACAATATGGAATTAGTCAGACGCGACAAAACTCCGCCACAAGGCGCCCAGGCCGCTCTGCGCGCACTCCGGCTGCTCAAGTTGTTTACTCCCGAACGACCGGAACAGCAGCTCGCCGAAATCAGCCGGCACTCCGGTCTCAACAAGACCACGACGCATCGTTTGCTGCAGGCGCTGCACAGCGAATCGATGCTGGACAGGAACGCGAGCAACGGGGCGTATCGTCTCGGACCGGCGCTGATGGCGCTCGGCATACAGGCGCTGTCGAGCAACGATCTCAGGATTCGAGCACGGCCCCTGCTCAATCGCCTGGCCGAGGAAACCGGCGAAACGGCGACGCTCGAAGTGCCCATTGACGACATGATGCTGATTCTCGACGAAGTGACAGGCAGCCACTTCGTCGGCGCTGCCGGCAACGTCGGCACACGCTGGCCGATTTACGCAACGTCGACCGGCAAAGCGCTAATCGCTTTCGACGAGCAGGGTATGGATCGACTTGTGGGCAACCTCGTGCCACTGACGTCCCGGACGATTACGGAGCGCGACCAACTGCACGCACAGCTCGAGGAGGTTCGCCGGCGCGGGTTTGCCGAAACCGTCGATGAGCTTGAAGACGGTTTTTCCGGCGTGGCCGCCGTTGTCCGCGGCAGCGTCGGGCAGGTACTCGGCGCCCTGTCGATCTGTGGGCCGACCCAGCGCTTTTCGGCAGAGCGCAGGGCGAGTTTGGGCGCGACCCTTTGCAAGGCCGCAGAGCGCCTCCAGCCGACCTTTTGAGCAGGAACGAGATGTTAGTATCCCCGGCAAGGTGCCGGTAAGGCGTAAGCGTATTTTATGTACCCGAAACCACTCGTAGGTGTGCCGGCGGACCGGCGAATTATCGATCCTCACCCGTTTCATATGGTGGGGGAGAAATACCTCGACGCACTCATCAAGGGATCCGAAGCCCTGCCGCTGATCACGCCGGTGTTACCCGGCGATGTCGATATTGACGCGCTATTGCAGCAGTTCGACGGCATCTTTCTTACCGGCAGCTACTCCAACGTGGAACCGCATCACTACAACGGCTCGCCGAGCGAGGATGGGACGCTGCATGACCCGCATCGCGACGCGGTCACACTGCCGCTGGCAAAAAGAGCGCTGGAGATCGGCGTACCTCTGCTTGCCGTGTGCCGTGGTTTCCAGGAGCTGAACGTTGCGCTGGGGGGAACGCTGCATCAAAAGGTCCACGAGGTAGCGGGCTATCACAACCATCTTGAAAACAAAGACGATCCGCTCGAACAACAGTACGGTCCTTCGCATCCAGTCAACCTGGCCGACGGTGGCCTGCTGCGACAACTGGCGGGGTCGGATACCGTCATGGTCAATTCCCTGCATGCACAGGGCGTCGCGAAGCTCGCGCCCGGCGTCACTGTCGAAGCCGTTGCCGATGACGGACTGATTGAAGCGTTTCAAATCGACAGCGGGCCGGCCTTTGCGCTGGCCGTGCAGTGGCACCCCGAATGGCGGGTCACGGAAAACGATTTTTCGAAAGCAATATTCGAGGCGTTCGGCGACGCGTGCAGGGTGCGCGCGAACCGGCGACAGGTGTAACGTGAGTAACAACAACGTATTTCAACAGTGGTTAAGAGAACGCAAGATCGAGGATGTTGAGGCGTTCGTGCCGGACATGGCGGGCTCGGCCCGCGGCAAGGTCGTGCCAGCTGACAAGTTTGGGTCGGGTGAAATGAAAATGCCCGAAGCTATCTTCTCGCAGACAATATCGGGCGACTACATCGACGATGCCAACAACGTCGAGGATCGGGACATGCTGCTCGTGCCTGACCCCGCGACATTGCGCCCCGTTCCGTGGGCATCCGATCCGGCCGCATCGGTATTTGTCGACTGTTATCATCGCGACGGGTCGGCCGTTGCGCAGTCTCCGCGCAGTGTCTTGCGCAATGTCCTTGCGAAGTATGAAGCGCGAGGGTGGATACCGGTTGTCGCACCAGAAGTCGAGTTCTACTTGTTGAGCCCGCATTCGGACCCCAACGAAGAAGCCGAACCGCCCGAAGGCCGTCTCGGCTGGACCGAGGGCGCTCGCCAGCCCTACAGCATCGACACGATGAACGATTTCGATCCGTTCATTAACGATGTGTATGCATATTGCGAGGTACAGGGCATACGTATCGACACCTTGTCACAGGAAATGGGCCCCGCGCAGTTTGAAATCAATTTTTTGCACGGCAATGCGCTCGATAATGCCGACCGGGCATTTTTATTCAAACGTACGATCCGGGAGGCCGCCATTGAACATGAAATGCACGCGACGTTCCTGGCAAAGCCGATGGCCGAAGAAGCAGGCAGTGCGCTGCATATCCACCACAGCGTCACAGACAAGCAGGGCAACAATATATTTTCGAACCCCGACGGCGAGGCCAGCGAGCTCTTCCACGGCTTTATCGCCGGTCTGCAGCACTACATGCCGGAAGCCATGCTGATTTTTGCGCCCTATGTCAATTCCTACCGGCGATTCCTGAACCCCGATTCATCGCCGGTGAACCTTGCGTGGGCGGTTGACAATCGGACCGTGGGACTGCGCGTTCCGGATTCAGAGCCCAATGCGAGGCGTGTCGAGAACCGGCTTGCTGGCTCAGACGTGAATCCGTACCTCGTGATAGCCGCCTCGCTGGCGTGCGGCTATCTCGGCATGGTGGAGGGACTGCAGCCGACTGCGCCGGTTGTAGGGAGCGCTTACGGCAGGCCGTTCGAGCTGCATCGGCATATCTATTCGGCGATCGAGGCGATGCGTGATAGCAACGCAATGCGAAGCATGCTCGGTGACGAGTTCGTGACCCTGTACACGGCATTGAAAGACGACGAAAACCGGGAGTTTCAGGAAATCATCACGCCATACGAGCGCGAGATCCTGATGTTCAATGTATAACGCGTCAATTACTAACGCGAGGTGAGTAATGGCAGCAATTGAAAAGCGGTCCCGCGAGGCCTGGCAGGAACTCGACAAAGACCATCACCTGCATCCGTTCACGGATCACAAAAGCCTGCACAAGAAGCGATCACGGATTATTGCACGGGCCGATGGTGTGTACATTTATGACGCGGATGGCAGCAAGATCCTCGACGGCATGTCGGGCCTCTGGTGCGTCAATGCAGGCTATGGCCGCCGCGAGCTTGTTGACGCGGCGACCGCGCAGATGAACGAGTTGCCGTACTACAACAATTTTTTCCAGTGCGCCCATCCGCCGTCCATTGAACTCGCGTCGCTGCTCCAGGAAATCAGCCCGCCGCAGTTCAACCGCGTGTTTTTTGCCGGCTCCGGCTCGGAGTCGAATGACACGATTGTGCGTATGGTTCGCACCTATTGGGACCTGATGGGCCAGCCCGAGCGACACACGATTATCAGTCGCCACAATGCCTACCATGGCTCCACGGTTGCTGCCGCAAGCCTCGGCGGTATGAAGCCGATGCACCGGCAAAGCGGCCTGCCGATCCCCGGCATCGTGCATGTCGATCAGCCCTACTGGTTCGGCAGCGACCGCAGTCTGTCGCCAGACGAATTCGGGCTCGCGGCGGCCCGGGCAATTGAAGACAAGATACAAGAAGTGGGAGCCGACAAGGTTGCCGCGTTTATCGGAGAACCGATCCAGGGTGCCGGCGGCGTCATCGTGCCACCGGACAGCTACTGGCCGGAAGTGCAGCGTATTTGTGACAAGTACGGCATCCTCCTGATCTCGGACGAAGTGATCACCGGCTTCGGACGACTCGGCGAGTGGTTCGGCGCCGACTATTTCGACACGCGGCCGGATTTCATGACATTCGCCAAGGGCGTGACCTCGGGCTACTTGCCCCTGGGCGGCGTGTTCGTAAGCGATCGCGTAGCTGATGTCCTGATTGAAAAAGGCGGTGAGTTTTTCCACGGCTATACCTATTCGGGACACCCTGTCGCCTGCGCTGTCGCGATTGCCAATATCAAGCTCTTGCAGCGCGAGAACCTCGTTGAACGCATCAGAACCGACATAGGACCGTATCTGCAGGAAAAATGGAGTGCGCTGGGTGAACACGCGCTTGTCGGGGATACCCGGATGGTCGGGCTGATGGGCGCATTCGAAATCGTCAGGAGCAAAGACCCCGTCGAGCGGTTCGAGGAAAAGCAAGGCGCCGGTGTAGCTTTCCGTGACCTGTTGATCGAGGACGGCGTATGCATGCGGGCGGTTGGCGATACGATTATTTGCGCGCCGCCTTTCATACTTTCGCATGCCGAAGCGGACGAACTCATCGACAAGGCCATCGCGACATTGGATCGTTTGCAGGAGGCCCTGTCCGCCTGAGAAGACGACAAGGAGACGGACCGTGGACAAGCACGACAGCGACTTAGCCATTACCCGCGACAGCTTGTATGGCACAACGCCCGAACCGACGTATGCGGGCATTACGTCATTCATGCGCCGCAAGTATACGAAGGACCTGGCCGGCGTTGATGTGGCCGTTATGGGCATTCCGCTCGATACGGCAACGACGAACAGGCCGGGCGCCCGTTTCGGTCCGCGTGCCATTCGCAGCGCATCGTCGATCATGGCATGGGAAAGACCGTATGGCATGGAGTTCGATCCATTCGACAAGCTCGCCGTCGCGGACGTCGGCGACTGTTTCTTCGACTTCGGGCGGCCGGAGAACGTGCCCGAACAAATCGAGGAACATGCCTGGAATGTCATTAACGAAGGCCCCGGCCTGCTGACACTGGGCGGCGATCACTTTGTTGCGTATCCGCTGCTGAAGGCACACTCGCGAAAGTTTTCCGCGCCGCTATCACTGTTGCATTTCGATGCGCATAGTGATACCTGGGCGGATAAGAACGATCGTATCGATCATGGCACGATGTTCTACTGGGCAGCGAAATACGGGATTATCGACCCGGCCACGTCCGTTCAGATCGGTCTGCGCACGACCAACCCCGACACATTGGGATTTAACGTCATCGACGCGCCCTGGGTACATGAGCACGGCATAGATGCCGTCATCGAAGCGACGCTAAAGCACCTCGGTGATCGGCCCGTGTATGTAACCTTCGACATCGATTGCCTGGACCCGAGCGTTGCACCGGGAACCGGGACGCCGGTCTGCGGCGGCCTGACCAGTCATCAGGCGATGTCGATCCTGCGCGGGCTTAAAGGTATCGATGTCGTCGGCATGGATGTGGTCGAAGTTGCTCCGGCCTACGATGTCGGCGAAATCACGGCGCTCGCTGCCAGCCACATCGCGATGGAAATGCTGTACCTGTACGCCTGCCGTCCGGCGAAGTGAAGCGTCCGATTCGTGAGTGACGGCGGAGAACACACCCGGTCCTACTATGCGGCGACGGCTAACGTTGACACGAATTTTGCGCGCCTCGAAGGCGAGCACCGCTGCGATGTTGTAATCGTCGGTGGTGGTTTTACCGGCGTATCGGCGATGTTACATCTTGCCGAACGCGGTTACGACGTCATGCTGCTCGAAGCGAATCGTATCGGTTGGGGTGCGTCGGGCCGCAACGGCGGCCAGCTCATCGACGGATTTGTCGAGGAAGACAAGATCGAACAACGATTGGGGGCCGACGCCGCAAAGGTTGCTTATGAGATGGGACTCGAGTGCCGTGATATTGTCATTGAGCGCATCGAGAAATACGCGATCGACTGTGATCTCAAGTACGGCTATCTCGACCTCGCGCTTCGCGACAGTGATATGCGCGACTTCGAAAGAACGATCGACGCAAAGATCAAGGCTGCATATCCGCACGCGGTCCGGCTGATAAGAAAGGAAGAAATGCAGGAGTACATCGGCTCGGATCGCTACCTCGGCGGTCTTGTGAACCTGGGAAACGGCCACCTGCATCCGCTGAATCTCTGTATCGGTGAAGCACTTGCAGCCGAGAACCTGGGTGCCCGAATTTTCGAACGCTCCGCGGTCACGCGTATCCGGAATGGCGCCGCGCCGCAGGTCCAAACGGCAACAGGCACCGTACGCGCCGGCAAAATATTGCTGGCCGGAAATGCCTACCTTGGAGGAGTCGAATCAAAATTGTCGGGTTCTGTCATTCCGGCGGGAAGCTATATCATCGCGACCGCGCCCCTGTCACATGCGCTGGCGAGGAATCTGCTGCCACACGATATGGCGTGCTGTGATCAGCGCGCTGCGCTGGACTATTTTCGCCTGTCAGCGGACAAGAGGCTGTTGTTCGGGGGCATGTGCAATTATTCGGGTCGCGTGCCGCGGAGTATTGCGGGTGCGCTTCGACCGAAAATGCTGAAGGTATTTCCGCAGCTTGCGGATACGAGGATCGACTATGAGTGGGGCGGCAATATCGCCATCAGCGTGAATCGTATACCGCAGCTGGGCCGGATCGAAAACAACACTTATTTCGCGCAGGGGTATTCAGGCCACGGCGTCGCGCCGACCCATCTGGCCGGCAAGATTCTCGCCGATATCGTGGCAGGTGATTCGGAACAATTCGATGTGTTTTCGAAAATCAGGCACCGGCGACTGCCGGGTGGCCGGTGGTTTGCCAATCCGGCGCTCGCACTGGGCATGCTGTATTTGCGCGTGAAGGACCGCCTTTGAATCAGGCTGTCGAGCGGACCTCACCGGGGAGGAAGACGTTGACAATGATCTCCGCGAGTTCGTCGAGCGTTTCGTGCGAATCGATATCAATACCGCTGGACGCCTTGAGCTCATTGCCCAGCGCGAGCATGCCGCCCGAAGAAAGGCGGATCATGTTAAACAGAATTCTCGCGTTTCCGGGAGGCGCTACGCCCAGCTCCTGCAGCTCTTCAATCATGACGAACGTCGCTTCGAAAAACGGCTTGAGGTGTGTGTCGATCAACCAATCCAGGCGCGGGCCCGGAACGCTGGCTTCCTGAATCATGACCTTGTGCAGTGCAGGCCGGCTCTTGGCATAGTCGATGTACGCGCGAATCAGCGATGCCATGCGGCGCTTCGGGCAATCCTCGTTGTTATTCTCAAGCGCGGTGGCCAGCGAACTCCTGAATTCACTAAAGATCTTGTCCGCGGCAGCGCGCCACAGCTGATCCTTGTTCTTGAAGTGATACGTTATCAGCGGATGATGAACGCCGGCCCGCTCGGCGATCTCGCGCGTTGACGTTCCTTTGAAACCGTTCTCGGAGAAAGCCAGTATCGCGGCATCAAGCAGCTTATGCTGCGTTACCACGCTGCGTTGCTGTTGCTTTCGCGTCGGCCTGTCGGCCCTCGGATCGGTTTCCTTTGACACTATTTTCGCCAACAAGAGAGTCCGATCTAGACTAGCGGGATTCTTAGACTCGATGTACCTCGGAAAGAACGTATTAGGGCTGCGGGGAACTCATAGAGACACTTTTGGCGTCATTCGAGCGCGAACATCAAGCGTACGCCGATACGTTTTTCGACGATGGAACCGTTTTCAACCGCGGGTTCGAACTCCCATTTTTCGACCGCCTTGGTCGCGGCAGTGACGAATATGTCACCGGGCTCGGAATCGCGAACGCTGACATGTTTGACCGTTCCGTCGGTGCTGACAGTGAAAATAACGTCTACCCAGCCCGACAGGTTACGCCTCTGCGCCGCGCGCGGGTACTTCGGAGCAACATACTTGATCCGTTTCATGGAGCTGGCGGGGGCTGGCGCCGGAGCATCAGGCTGCCGATTTGCGGTCTCCGCAATTGTCTCGGCTTGCGGCCCGTCAACCGCGGCCGCCGACCCCGGGTCAGGTGTAGTCGTATCGGAGTCAGATGCCGCGGTGCTTGCCACGCCCGCCGACCCCGGGTCAGGTGTAGTCGTATCAGAGTCAGACGCCGCGGTGCCTGCCACGCCCGCCGGAAGCTGGACGGCGGCCTTCTGCGGTGCTGCAGCAGCAGCCTGTTCTTCTGCTGCCTTCCTCTCCGCTGCGACCCTGGCCGCTTCGGCAGCCTCTTTCTCCGCCGCGATTTTCGCCGCCTCTTCAGCACGCCGCCTGTCCTCGGCACGACGTTGTGCCAGGGCCTGCCGCCGTTCCTCCAGGATCGCCGCGCGCTTTTCCGAGAGTGCATCGACCGCCACAGCAAGATCGCTGTTGGCGGGATCGATCGCGTTCGCGGCGCCGAGCAGCTTCTCGGCCGAATCCAGGTTGCCGCTGTCAATTTCTGCGCGAGCCTGTAGCGCGAGTTTGGTGGCCACAACAGTTAGTCCCTGTTGCGCCACCGTATTTTCGGGGTCGCTCGACAACGCCAGCTCATAATAATAGCGGGCGTTGTCGTTTGGCGGACTGATCAGGCTGCCGTCCTCGATACGGGCGTTGGCCATTGCCAGAATGTCTTCCGCCTGCCGTGCGCTGCGCGCGGCAGTTAGCTCATCGACGACTGCATCGATCTCTGCAGCGTCTGCAGCGTCCATTGCACGGGCGCTTGCGAGCGACTCCTCGGCATCCTCGAATCGCGATTCGCGAATCGCTGTGCGAGCATCGCTCAGTAGCGCGCGCAGCTGCAGTTGTGACAGCTGTGCTGTCAGGAACGGCAATCGCGTATTCTCCGGGTCCGCGGCGCTGACACGCCGCAGTTGTTCGCTCGCATCGTCGAGACGGGATTCGAGCAACGCGGTCTCGGCAAGATCGAGCGCCTCCGCAACCAGCCCGTCCGTAAGCTGTACATCGGCGCCGGCTCCAACTTCCGGAGGCGCCTCAAATTCCGGGGATGCCGTAGAAGGGACAGCCACAACGGGTTCGTCTCTTGTAACGGCTTCGTCGGGGCCGCCCGTGAACCAGAACAGGGTCGCGGCAATCGCAACGAGCGCTGCGGCAGCGACGCCAAGCATTTTCGGGTTTCGCAGCAGCGAGCTGCCGGATGCGGCTGCCGCTTTGGACGAGACCGCTTTCTTATCCGGTTGCCCGGTGTCTTCCTCAGCCGACTTCTTTCTGCCGATGCTGCTGAACAGTCCGCTTATCGTTTCCGTGAAGCTCGAGTCATCGCCGTCAAATGCATCCGCAAGGCTGTCGTTGATCTCTGACTCGACGCCGGAGCCGGTCCTTCTCTCGGGCGCCGGATCCGCTGCAGCGCCGGACTGCGGCGCGGCTGCTTGTGTCTTCGATGCAGGCGTTGCTGCGGCCTCGGGTCTCGATTCGGGCTTCGGGTCCGCTGCTGCTTTTGCCGGGGGTCTCGCAGCAGGCGCGCCAGGCGCCGCGTTTTTTGCCTTGAACGCCGCGTCGGGCGCTTCGAGGTGATATTTGACGGATGCCTCTACGGCCAGCCTCGCGCGACCCGGCGATACCGGTTTCAGCAGGAAGCGATAAACCTTGCCTCGATTGATGAGGTCCATGAGCATTTCGCCATCGTCACGACGACCCGCGACAATCGACACGAGGCGCGCGGATCCCTTGCGCAGGTGTTCGGTCAGCTGCTCGATTCTCTCGCCGACCATGGCCGCGTCGACGATGGCGACGCCGACCTTGAACTTGCGAATCGTCTCAACAGCCTCGGCGAGCGTATTGGCGTAGTGGACTGTGTGCATTCCACGCGACGAACTCTTGATCGTAGCGAGAAAGTCCTGGTCTTGGGTCAAAACCAGCAGGTCGACGGACCGCGAACCAATCGCCGCTGCGGCCGACACCTTTTCGGGATCCAGCGCCCTCAGGCGCCCGGTGCCGTCGCTTATAATTGTGGCACCGTTTTCCGAAGTCTCCATGACAATGTGCTCGCCAATCGTATCTTCGACATTGGCGGCCGTGTCGTTGGCGGATTCGGCCAACGTCATCAGGCGCATCTGCTGCGTCGCGTCGCCGACAAGCTTGAGGATCGTTTCGCCTGTAACATTACCGCGAACGACCTGAAACACTTCCTTGTCCCCGACCAGCGCTTCCAGGCCGGCGTCGGCATTTCCGGCCAACAGGATACCGATCGTCTGCGGCGAACGCTTTTTGGCTTCGCGGAGGGCCTCGAGGCCGCTCATGCCCGGCAGATCATGGGCCGAGACAATGACGTTTATCGGAGTCTCGACAAGCGTATTCAGGGCTTCGCTGCCGCTGGTTGCACAATGTACCGTATAGCTGTCGTCGAACCCTGCACTCAGATTGTCGAGGGTGCTTTGCTCGCTATGCAGTAACAAAACCTGGGTTTTGAATTGGTCCAGTGGCACCTCGCCTCCTCTAGGGTCTTATGTCGAATCGTGCGGCCTTTCTGTCAGGGTAGTATATCCTCGGCTCGATCTGAAATTGTCGGTACCCGGAGACTGAATTTCGATTCTGTGACGCGCCGCACAATGACCGAGGAAGGCGCGTCACGTTCGCCGGTCAGGCCCGCGTATCGATCTCTTCCTGGAGCGCGGCCACGGCCGCGCCCAGCGGCAGCACGTCCTGTTTTTTCGAGCCCAGCCGGCGAACCGCCACCGTTCGGTTCTCGAGCTCGCGCTGGCCAACGGCGAACTGCACCGGGATCTTGGCGACGCTGTGTTCGCGGACCTTGTAGGAGATCTTCTCGTTGCGCAAGTCGGTTTCGGCCCGCAGTCCTTTCGAACGCATAAGCGCTGTGACTTCCGCGGCATACTGATCTGCGTCAGACGTGATCGTAAGGACCTTGACCTGCACCGGCGCAAGCCACAGCGGCAGGTTACCTGCATGATGTTCGATCAGTATGCCAATGAAGCGTTCCAGCGAGCCGAATATTGCGCGATGCAGCATCACGGGCAGGTGTTTGTCGCCGTCTTCGCCGATGTAGGTTGCGCCCAGACGTCCAGGCATATTCAGGTCGACCTGCAGGGTTCCGCACTGCCAGTCGCGGCCGATGGCGTCGCGCAGGACAAACTCGAGTTTGGGTCCGTAAAAAGCGCCTTCGCCGGGATTGTGCGTGTAGTCGAGGCCCGCCACGTCGAGTGCTTTGACCAGCGCCGCCTCTGCCTGGTCCCACACCGCGTCTTCGCCAACCCGCACGTCAGGTCGATCAGCAAACTTGATGCGAATATCATCGAATCCGAAGTTGCGATAAATGCCTAGAATCAGGTCGCAAACGGCGATCGATTCTTCAGTAATTTGCTCGGGCGTGCAGAAGATGTGCGCATCGTCCTGCGTGAAAGCGCGCACTCGCATCATGCCGTGCAATGCGCCTGACGGTTCGTAGCGATGACACTTGCCGAATTCGGCGAGCCGGAACGGCAGGTCTCTGTAACTTGTAATGCCCTGTTTGAATACCTGCACGTGGCCGGGGCAGTTCATTGGCTTGATCGCAAACTGCCTGCCGTCGACCGTTTCGGTCGTGAACATATTATCGCCGAACGTGTCCCAGTGTCCCGATGCTTCCCACAGCGATCTCGACATGATCTCGGGCGTATTGATTTCCTGGTATCCCGCGGCATTCTGTTGCTCACGCATGAAATTTATAAGACTTTGAAACAGGTTCCATCCTTTCGGGTGCCAAAACACGGCACCGGGCGCTTCTTCCTGAAAATGAAACAGGTCCATGACGCGTCCCAGTCGACGATGATCGCGCTTCTCGGCCTCGTCGAGCATGTGTAGATATTGCCGCAGCTGTTTTTCATTCGACCAGGCGGTGCCGTAGATGCGCTGCAGCATTTCGTTGTTGGAGTCGCCTCGCCAGTAGGCACCGGAGACATGCGTCAACTTGAATGCTTTGCCCAGCTTGCCGGTTGACGGAAGGTGCGGGCCGCGGCAAAGGTCGATAAATTCGCCCTGACGATAGAGCGTGAGGTCCTCGTCGGATGGAATGCTCTCAATAATTTCCGCTTTATAAACTTCGCCGATGCCACGAAAGAACTCTGCCGCCTTGTCGCGCTCCCAGACTTCGCGTTTGACGGGCTCGTCCCGGTCAACGATGTCCTTCATGCGTGCTTCTATTGTTTCAAGGTCATTTTCGGTAAATGCCTCGTCGCGGGAAAAGTCGTAGTAAAAGCCGTTGTCGATTGCCGGTCCGATCGTCACCTGTGTGTCGGGCCACAGTTCCTTGACGGCTTCGGCCAGCACATGGGCCGCATCGTGGCGCAGCAATTCGCGGCCTTCGTCGGAATCTCGCGTCAAGATTTCAACCTGCGCATCGGCCGTTATTTCGCGGCCGAGGTCCCAAAGGGCACCGTCTACGCGTACGGCAACTGCGTCGCGCGCCAGGCTCTTGCCGATGGCCGCTGCAATTTCGGCACCGTTGGTCGCGGCATCGAACCGTCGCTCGGAGCCGTCAGGTAAGGTAATTTTCGGCATGATCCAGACTGTTGCTTGCAGAGTTTCGCTGTGCCAGCCGGCACGGCGCGTTATTGTACGCCAATTGGAGCTGTTCGCGTACAATACCGCCTCTTCCGGAACCAGCAAGAACAATATCGATGAGCGAGACAGAGACTCGGGATTTCATTCGCCAAATCATTCACGATGACCTGGAGTCGGGAAAACACGCCGAGATCGTAACGCGCTTTCCGCCGGAGCCGAACGGCTACCTGCATGTCGGCCACGTCATGTCCATTTGCCTGAATTTCGGTGTCGCCGCCGAAACGGGAGGACGGACCTATCTGCGCCTCGACGACACCAATCCCGGAAAAGAAAGCAAGGAATATGTCGATGCGATCAAGCGCGACGTGCACTGGCTCGGATTTGACTGGGAAGATCGGCTCACGCATGCATCCGACTATTTCGGCAAGCTCTACGAATCGGCCTGCCGTCTCATCGAAATGGGCTGTGCCTACGTCGACAGCCTGAGCGCGGATGAAATTCGCGAATACCGGGGCACCCTGACCGAGGCGGGCAGGAACAGCCCTTATCGTAATCGCAGCGTCGAGGAGAACCTGGATCTTTTCCGGCGTATGCGCGCCGGCGAGTTCGGCGACGGCGAGCACGTGCTGCGCGCCAGGATCGACATGAGTTCGCCGAATATGAACATGCGTGATCCCGCCTTGTACAGAATCCGTCATATCCCTCACCAGAACGCGGGCGACGAGTGGTGCATTTATCCGATGTACGACTTTGCCCACGGACTGTCGGATGCCTACGAACACATCACGCATTCGCTTTGCACGCTCGAGTTCGAGGATCACCGCCCGCTGTACGACTGGTTTCTCGACCAGCTCAAACCCGAACACCGCCCACGGCAGATCGAGTTTTCACGCCTGAATCTGGCATATGCCGTCACCAGCAAACGCAAGCTCAATACGCTGGTCGAGGAGGGTATCGTGTCCGGCTGGGATGACCCGAGAATGCCGACGATCGCGGGAATGCGGCGACGCGGCTACCCGGTAGCAGCGCTGCGCGAGTTTGTTACTCGCGCCGGCGTAACCAAGAAAGACAAGCTCATCGAAATGGGCATGCTGGAAAACTGCATTCGGGAAACGCTCGGCGAACAGGCCGAGCGCAGAATGGCCGTGCTGCGACCGCTGAAGGTCATTTTGACGAACTATCCGGAAAACACGGTCGAAATGATGTCGGCAATGAATCATCCGGCTCGACCCGAGCTGGGCACACGGGAGATGCCTTTTTCCCGGGAACTATGGATCGAACAAGATGACTTCATGGAAGAAGCGCCGCGGAAGTTCTTCCGGCTGCGACCGGGCGGCGAGGTGCGCCTGCGCTTCGGATACATCATTCGCTGTGATGAGGTCGTCAAGAACGCGGCTGGCGACGTTGTGGAGCTTCGCTGCAGCTACGACCCCGATACGCGCAGCGGTACCGGCAGCAGCAACCGTAAGGTCAAAGGCACGATTCACTGGGTCTCCTGCGAGCACGCTGTTGATGCGAGCGTGCGACTTTACGACCGTTTGTTTAATGAAGCGAACCCCAACGCTGTCGACGATATACACAGCGCGCTCAATCCGAAGTCGCTCGAGGTCGTGGACGGCAAACTGGAACCCGCGCTGATGGAATTATCGGCAGGGCAGGCCGTGCAGTTCGAGCGCCTCGGCTACTTCTGCCCGGATGAAAAAGACGACTCGGCAGGTGCTCGAGTGATCAACCGCATCGTGACGTTGCGTGATTCCTGGGCCAAGCTCGAGAAACAGGCAATGCAGCAGCAGAATCAGGTCGTATAGCCGTCGCTCACGAGGAGCGGGGCGCCTCGAGCCGAGCCGAGCCCTTCTGCCGCGCTGCCTTCCGCCTTCGCTATTTCGACGACACCGAATGAATTCACGAGCGCCAGCAGCTCGCCAGGCCTGGCGCGCCCATAAGTCTGCAGCATGGCGATCTGGTGACCGGCGATTTCGGCAACAGGCTCTTTGAAGTCCTGGATTAATTTTGCGTCGATATTGCTGATCAGGTTGCCGAACGTGTCGATCGTGACGATGACGCCAGTGACTTTGCCGACCTTCACCTCCGGTTCATCGAGCCAGCCCGGTGTCCATTCGCTTATCGATTCGCCGATGTCATCGAGAGCAACGCGGCCCGCCGCAATCTCCGCTGCAACCGGCGCGAAAATATCGCGGCCGTGGAATGTTGCGCTGGGCGCCACCAGCTTCAGTGTCCCGGCCTCGTTCGGAAGCAGCCTGAAAACGCGCGGCGATTGGGCATTGTCGAGTAATGGTGCCAGCAGCCCGTTATCGGGCGCGATGAAAACGTGGCCATCCGCTTCAACGAGGAGAATGTCCCGTTCGGTTCCGACACCGGGGTCGACGATAGCCATGTGTACCGTGCCGGCGGGAAACCAGGAATACGATCGGCTAACCCAAAACCCTGCCTCAGGCGGCCACTGCGCGGGGATGTCGTGAGCGAGGTCGATAATCCGGGCTTCGGGAAACCGGCACAGGATGACGCCTTTCATCACTCCTGCGAATGGGCCTTTATGCCCGAAATCGGTCGTGATGGTTATGACGCCCGACGGGATCACTTTGCTCACGCGGCCGTTTGCGGAGATGGGTTGGTCATCCTGTAGCTTTGCTTTGCCCAGTAGATGAATATGGTGTCGATCATAGCAATGACGACCTTGAATAGGTACTTCGCGGCGCCAAGGGCAAGCGCTGTTTCCAGGTCCACAATACCCCACCAGGTAACCAGTGAGAAAATCACGGTGTCGACTACCTGCGAACTCATGGTGGAAAGATTGTTGCGCAACCACAGCCAGCGCTCGCCTGTCACCGACTTGATCTTGTGAAATGCCCAGACGTCGAAGTGCTGGCTGATGTAGTACGCGAGCAGCGATCCGAATATGAAGCGCGGCGTGAAGTTGACGATGGTCGCAAACGCGTCGTGGATCGAGGCTGAGAATTCAGCCGTCGCGGGCCTGTCGCTCGGCACGTAGAGCAGCGCAAGGCTGAGCATTACCAGAACGATGACGCTTACGACAAACCCCATGCGAACCGCTTTGTTTGCTGCGGCCTTGCCGTAGATTTCGCTGAGCATGTCGGTTGCAAAGAATATGCTCGAATAGAAGATGACGCCCAGGCTGGTCTGCAGCCCGAAAATAACGGTCAGCTTGGGGCCCTGCAGGTTGGCAAGGATGATTGCCGTTGCGATTGCGACCTGCAGCCCGGCTTTGCCGAACAGCCGATAAAGCAGGACCGTGAACCCCAGGTCCGCAAACAGCGTCGTCAGCCAGAGTAGCTCCTGGTTAGCCGAGTAAAAGTCGACGACCGCTTGTGGAAACACCGTACTCTGCGCGACAGATTGTCAGGCAGCCAGCTTGTCGAGATGCCAGTCGGCATTGCCGAACAGCTGACCGATTGCAGTCAGGCGCTTGAAGTAATGCGCGACATCGAGGTCCCAGGTTACGCCCATTCCGCCGTGCAGCTGCACCGCCTCCTCGCCGACTGTTTGACCGCTCGTGCCGATGAGGTACTTGATCGAACTCACAGCGCGCTTGGCTTCATCGCTTCCCTCGGCAACAGTCATTGTCGCCCACAGTAGCAGCGACTGTGCCTGTTCGCAGGCGGTCAGCATATCGACCATGCGGTGCTGCAATGCCTGGAAGCTGCCTATCGGTACGCCAAACTGCGAGCGGCTCTTGGAATACTCGACCGTCTTGTCCTTCAGAATCTGCATGATGCCGACTGCTTCGGCACAGACGGCCAGGGTCGCGTCGTCGATAGTCGCATCAAGTGCCGCATAGCCTTCACCGATGGCGCCGAGGACGGCGTCAGCGCTGGCGCGGACGTCATTCAGAGTCAGCTCGGCTGCCCGCAGGCCGTCAACCGTGTGATAAGCGTTGATCGACATGCCGGCCGCGTCGGTCGGGAGGGCAAACAGCGTGATGCCGTTCCTGTCGGTCTGGTTGCCGGAGGTCCTTGCGGGCACGATCACCAGGTCAGAAGTCCCACCGTTGAAGACGACGCCTTTCTGGCCGTTAAGGACCCACTCAGAGCCATCCTCAGTTGCCTTCGTAGCGATATTTGCAGTGTCATAGCGGGCCTGCGGCTCGGTAAACGCCAGCGTCGCCTGCAGCTCGCCGGCGATGATCGGCTGCAGCCACTGCTGCTTTTGCGACGCGCTGCCGACGCGCTTGAGTATGCCGCCGGCAAGCACGATGTTGGCGAGATAAGGTTCGACCAGGAGCCCGCGACCGAAGCGCTGCATCATGATCATGATATCGATCTGGTCACCATCGAATCCGCCTTCGTCTTCGGCAAACGGCACGGCCGTCCAGCCCAACTCGGCGAAAGTACTCCAGACATTCGCACTGAAACCTTCATCGCTGGCCGCATATTTCTGGCGGGTATCAAACGCGTACTCATTGTCGATGAACTTTTCGATGCTGTCGGCGAGCATCTCCTGTACTTCGTTGAGTGAGAAATCCATTGTCCTTCCTCAAAGCCCAAGTACGTGCTTGGCGATAATATTTTTCTGTATTTCGTTCGAGCCGCCGTAAATCGACGCTTTGCGGTAGTTGAAATACCGCAGCGAAGACTGGGTTTCCGCTTCTTCGCCAACGTACTGGTCGGCGAAATCGGGCTTGTATTGGTCGGGTACATACGGGAGCGCGTAGTAACCGGCGGCCTGCAGATACAGCATATCTATTGCCTGCTGAATTTCGGTGCCTTTGACCTTGAGAATCGAAGATTCCGGGCCGGGCGCTCTACCGGATGAGACGGCAGCGAGGGTGCGCAACTCCGTGTACTCGAGTGCTTTTAATTCAACTTCGACGGCGGCTAATCTGCGCATGAAATTGTTGTCGCCGATCAGCGGGTCAGCGCCCCGTACTGATGTCTTTACCTGTTTGCGCAGCCGCCGCAGGCGATATCGTGAACGTGCGACGCCGGCGATGTTTGCGCGTTCGTGCTGCAGCAACACTTTGCCGTAGGTCCAACCTTTGCCCTCCTCGCCGACGAGATTTTCAGCCGGTACCTCGACATTGTCGAAATGGATTTCGTTGACCTCATGAACACCGTCCAGAAGGATGATGGGTTTGACAGATATGCCGGGCGACTTCATATCGATCAGGATGAAGCTAATGCCTTCCTGACGGCGCGTGACGTCAGTGTTCGTTCGTACAAGGCAGAATATCCAGTCCGCATGCTGGCCGAGCGTTGTCCACGTCTTGGTACCGTTCACGACAAAATGGTCGCCGACCCAATCGGCGCGTGTCTTGAGGGAAGCAAGATCGGATCCTGAGCCGGGCTCCGAATAACCCTGGCACCACCAGACCCTGCTCGCGAGTATGTCGGGCAGGAAACGCTGCTTCTGTTCCTCGTTGCCAAAGGTGTAGATAACGGGGCCGACCATACTCAGGCCGAACGGAATCACCAGCGGCGCATTGGCGTTGGCCTCTTCGGTGGCATAAATGTACTTCTGAACCGGTGTCCAACCCGTGCCACCATACTCCACTGGCCAGTTGACGCCGGCCCAGCCCTTCTTGTAAAGCAGCTGCTGCCAGCGGATCTGGTCTTCGGGCTCGAGTTCCATTCCATTGTCCCGCTTCTCGCGGATGTCCTCAGGATATTCGTCGCGGAAGAACGCTCGCACCTCTTCCTGAAACGCGAGCTCCTCAGGGCTGAAAGTAACGTGCATATCAAGTAATCCCTGTGTGGCGAGCGCCGCAGCTTAGCAAACCCCGGGCCTTTCGTCTGTTGTGGTTTGTAACACTGGCTACTTAGGGCAGAATGGTGCGATGAGTCTGAAATCGACGCCAAAGCGAATACCGGTCACGGCCCCGGTGGAGACAAGGGACGCGCTCGGCCGGCCGCTGCACGATCTGCGTATTTCCTTGCTCGATCAGTGCAATTTCCGCTGCCCCTACTGCATGCCGGAAGCAGAATTTCACGCCGACTACGAATTCCTGCGCAAGCAGCAGCGCCTGACTTATGACGAAATACTCCGGGTGGCGCGGGTTGCCGCCGGGCTTGGTGTCAGCAAGATTCGACTCACCGGCGGCGAGCCGCTGCTGGACAGGAACCTGGCCGATCTGGTTGTGGGCCTTGCGAGCTTGCCCGGAGTCGACGACCTTGCGCTGACGACGAACGGCATGCTGCTGGCGCCGCTCGCCGAAAAACTGGCCGAAGCCGGTTTGCACCGCGTGACAATCAGCCTTGACAGCCTGGACGAAGACGTTTTCAGCGTGATGAGCGGTGGGCGCGGAGACTTGCAGAGAGTCCTTGCCGGGCTCGACGCGGCCGAACGGGCCGGGCTTTCTCCGATCAAGATCAACGTCGTGGTCGAACGCGGCATGAACGACCATACGGTGATGGATCTGCTGGACTATTTCCGCGGCAGCGGCCATATCGTCCGGCTGATCGAGTACATGGACGTGGGCAATCGCAACGGCTGGCGCATGGAACAGGTCGTTCCGTCCCGGGAGTTGTTGCAACAGGTTGGCAGACGGTGGCCAGTTCGACGCATCGACCAGAACTATCCGGGTGAAGTCGCGCGGCGCTACGAGTATATAGACGGCCAGGGCGAGATTGGGTTTATTTCCTCGGTGACGGAGCCTTTTTGTGGCGGCTGCAGTCGTGCGCGTTTATCGGCAGACGGCGTGCTTTATACCTGCCTGTTTGCAAGCCATGGCACCGATTTGCGTGAGGCGATCAGAAACGGCGCCGACGAAAAAGAGCTGACCGACATCCTGTCTCGCATCTGGCTGCAGAGGGCGGATCGCTACAGTGAACTTCGCAGCCCCGAGCTTGCCGAAGCACACATGCAGCGCAAAGTCGAGATGTACCGAATCGGGGGATAGCTTGAGCAAACTCAGTCACATCGATGCGGACAATCGACCGACGATGGTCGATGTCAGCGACAAGAAAGAGACTGTTCGTGAAGCGCACGCGCGGGCCACCGTACAATTGCCGCTTGAAATTGCGCAGCATATTTCGGGCGATGAGATCGGCACAAAGAAAGGCCCCGTTTTTGCGACTGCGATCATTGCCGGTGTGATGGCCGCGAAAAAGACACATGAACTTATTCCATTTTGTCATCCGGTCGGACTCGACGACTGCCGGATCACGATCACAATGGACGGCAACAATGCGGTGGTCGACTGTCGCTGCAAAGTGGTGCACAGGACCGGTGTCGAGATGGAGGCGCTGACGGGTGCCAGCGTTGCCGCGCTGACGATTTACGACATGCTGAAAGCGATGTCTCACGACATCGTTATCAGCGAAACGCGCTTGATGGCCAAGACCGGCGGCAAAGAGGATTTTGATCGTGGCCGCTCGTAGCTCGAAAAAATCGCTCTACGGGCTGGTCCTTGCGGGCGGCAAGAGTCGACGCATGGGGCAGGACAAAGCCCGGCTCAGGCGGAACGGGCAGTCGCAGCTTGCCTATATAGCGCGGCTCCTCGAGCCACTGGTCGACCGCGTTTTCGTTTCGACCCGGGCAGACCAGAAGAGAGAAGCGGAGCGCCGCCGATTCGACCAGATTATTGACCGGTACCAGGACATGGGCCCGGTGGCCGGGATTCTCTCGGCAATGGATGAGCACCCCGATACTGACTGGCTGGTTGTTGCCTGCGACCTGCCCAATGTTGACGCGTTAACCGTTTCTCATCTCCTGGAGCATCGCTCGCAGGATCAGCCGTTTTCGGCCTACAGAAGCAGCCATGATGGTCTTCCGGAGCCACTTTGCGCGATCTACACGTCAGCCAGCGCCGAAATCGTGCGGGGATTCGTCGCGGCTGGTGTTCACTGTCCGCGAAAGATCCTGATTCGTTCCGATACGCTGTTACTCGAACAACCGGATCCGCGTTCGCTCGATAACGTGAATACGCCGGACGATCTGAAAAACAGCCGCCTCGAGATAGCCTCATGAGCCCGCCAGAGAAAACCATCACCGTGCGGTACTTCGCGGTGTTCCGCGAACACGCAGGCATCGGCGAAGAAACCTTGAGCCTGAGTGTTGCGACGGCAAAAGACGTATTCGAACGAACGCGTCTGCGGCATGGGTCGAGCGAGCCCAACGGCCACTGCAAGGTAGCCATCAACGATGAGATGGCCGACTGGTCTTCGCCGGTCAATGATGGCGACACGGTGCTGCTGTTTCCACCGGTTGCCGGCGGCTGAAATGATCGAGGTAAGCACCGACGCGATCGATGCGGGGAAGCTCAAAGCCGAACTGCTGCATCCCGGCGCAGGTGGTTTCTGCAGCTTCGAAGGCTGGGTCAGAAACGAAAATGACGGCCGGTCCGTTCGGCGGCTCGAGTACGAGGCGTATGAGCCGCTGGTGATCGCCGAAGGCAAAAAGGTGCTGGCAGAAGCTCGGCAGCGTTTCCCGTACCTGGCGGCGCGCTGCGTGCATCGAACGGGATTGCTCGAAGTTGGCGATCTGGCGGTCTGGGTCGGGGTTGCGTCGGCCCATCGTGAGGAAGCTTTCAAAGCCTGCCGATATATCATCGACGAGATCAAGGTGCGACTGCCGATCTGGAAGAAGGAGCATTACACCAACGGTGATTCTGGCTGGGTCAACTGCGAACGCTGTGCCGAGCACCGACAGGACTGAGTCGCGGGGCGCAAAGCTACTGCCATTGCAGATTGCTGATGTATCAGGTATCACTAGCCGCTGGCTTGGGGACAGGACATAGTGATTGCGGCTCGTAAAATCCGTTGAGGATGCCAAGAAGCTGGAGGGTGAGGAGGTCGGGCTGTCCGACTGGGTCGTCATCGATCAGCACCGCATTGATCAGTTTGCCGAGGCGACGGGCGACTACCAGTGGATTCATGTGGATACCGAACGGGCAGCCAGAGAAATGCCCGACGGCAAGACGATCTCTCACGGTTATCTCACGCTCGCGCTGATACCCGCACTGACCGTTAACTTTATAGAGGTTGAAAACCTGGCGCGCGCAATCAACTTTGGCCTGAACAAAGTCCGCTTCTATGCACCCGTCCCGGTAGGCGCACGCCTGCGTGCCAGGGCGAAGGTTCTGCAGGCGAGGCGCAGGGCGGGCGCGCTGCTCTTGACGTCGGAAGTCAGGCTGGAAATGGAAGGCGCGCGCAAACCGGCCTGCGTCGCCGAGACTCTCGGCATGTACTTTTTCGACGAATAGCCGTGCGGGCTGTTTCAGGACCTTGATATGCGGATCATCGTTGCCGGGATTGGTCTTTTTGGTGTCTTGATCGGCTTGGTCGGCCTGTTGGCACCGGACCGCTTTCGTGGCCTGTTCAAGCGCATGACGAGTCAGACGCGCTTCCTGGCCGCCGTCATCGTGCGGCTGGTCATCGGCGTAATTTTCTGGATCGCTGCCGACGAGCTGCGGTTTCCGCAGGTCATGCGAATTATCGCTGCCATCAGCATCTTTGCCGCCATTGGAATCCTGTTCACGGGGCGCGACCGCCTTGACGGTCTCATCGGCTGGTGGCTTTCCCGGTCAGACGGCTTGCTGCGCCTGTCTGCCGTTTTTGCGTTCGCCTTCGGTGGCTTTCTGATTTACGTCGCGGCCTGAATCAGTTATTGAATTTGACCGTTGTCTGTCGCTTGCGGTTCACGATGAGTCGCGTGACATCCGGGCGCGAATAGTGGCCGACCGGATCGAGACTGTGGCGTTCTTCGAGTACGCTGCGATGATCGAGTTCGACGACCTCAAGTGTTTCTTTGTCAACTACCGGCTTGAGCAGCCATTCCCCCGCAGGTGTCGCCGCGCAAGATCCGCCGTTGGCCATCGTGTCCTCGGCGGACTCGATCAGGAGCTCGGCGTGCGGCAGTACGGGGTCGATATCCTGTTTTCGCATCAGCCCCGAAACCGAAACGACGAATGAGCGGCTCTCGCGCGCCATGAAGCGCGTGATGTCCTCGGTATTGCGTGCGCTGCCGGGCCAGATCGCGACGTGCA
>Ga0224512_10000097_pt1 | contig 94664 bp, 104 predicted proteins | sample SF_May12_sed_USG_4_FD_169103 | JGI IMG/M metagenome (GOLD analysis project Ga0224512, IMG submission 169103) | Sediment microbial communities from San Francisco Bay, California, United States - SF_May12_sed_USGS_13 | ecosystem: Environmental > Aquatic > Marine > Sediment | place: USA... | reverse complement strand
GAAGTGAATTTGCTCAACGTTGTCCATAGCCCGGCAATTGTCGACTCCCCGGCCTGCTGCCATCGGCGCGAGCTGTTCTATCGGGTACTCGCGTGACGGGTAGTCAATATTGACGACTATGTAACCCGCTTGCTCGAGACGAGCCTGCATCGTATCCATCGATGCGGACGTTCTGGCCAGCCCGTGCAGCAGGATGACGCACTCGGACGCCGCAACACCGGACACAGTAAACAGGGATAACAGAGCGACGCAAAAACGACGCATCAGGTTCCCACAGGAATAAAGCCTGCTTCTCGCATCTGGCGATCGTGCCAGCCGCCGAGCAAGGCGAGTGCGATGATGGCGCCGACCAATGCTGTCCACATGTCCGCTTGCGTGTCCCAGACATAACCCTGCAACGACAGGAACGCGTCCGCCGATTCCCCTGAGATGACCGCGGTCCACCATTCAATCAATTCGTAAAATGCCGCAACCGCAAGACAGAAACAGGCAATGAAGAAATTGCGCCACCCGCTGAAGTTGAAGACATTGAGGCGCACGACGACCTCGCGGGCAATGATCGCCGGAATAAAACCCTGCGCAAGATGGCCGAACTTATCGTAGTTATTGCGCATATGGCCGAAGGCATCGCGGATCCAGTCACCGACCGGTACTTCGGCGTAGGTGTAATGGCCACCGACCATCAGAATGATGCAATGAATCAATATCAGCACATAGGCGAGGCGCGTCAGAGGAAATCGCTTGCGCGTAACCCACAGTATCGCCGCACCGAGAAGTGCCGGAAAAACTTCGAGAATCCAGATGACGTAATCGAAGGGCTTATACGCGGACCAGACCAGCACACCCAGGAACATGACGATCCATGCCCAACGCATCGCTCCCGCTTTCATTCACCGCCTTCCGGTGCGCGCAACGCCGCCCCGCGTCGTGATCGCCATAGCCCGTGGCTCGAAAAACACTGCCAGACCCATGGCATCCAGCGCAACAGGGCGAAACTCAACCAAAGCGCCCAGGCGAGGATCAGTGCCTTGTACGCCCACATCGGTACGGACCATGCCACGGCTGTCGGCAGAACCGAGTCGCTGCGGTCGGCAAACCAGCTGAGAGCGTTCCCGTAAGAGTTGTTGCCGCTGACATGCATGTTGGGTGTGCCGAGCAGCCCGCCCGGCAGGCTGCCGACGATCGAGATGAGCGCGATGATCGTCACGCCTGCGATACCGATCTGCACGAGGTTAAATGTCCACCACTGTGTGTCACGCTGCCAACGCTCGCGTGCAGCGCATGCCAGCAGCCAGACGACGACTATACCGAGAACGGGCCAGCTGAAGGTGCTGAAGCCGAGCCCAAGCAACAGCCAGTGCCGCGTTGTCAAAGGCGTCAGCCCGATACGCCCCAGAATCACCGCAAACAGCAGCAGCACGGCGAGTTCTGACCAGTAGAGCACGGCCGGGCCGAGCCGCGGTCCGTTCGTTGCCAGCAACCAGCGATTGGCCGGCAGTTCCAGATTCAGCGCGATGTTGCTCGCCGGTGCGCCGATATCAACGTTGGGCGTAGCCGATCGTGTGCCGACCTCGTCGGCTTTGCGCCAGGTGACACCAATGTTGTGCTCGCCGGGCAGAATCGGCACCGTCAGTTCGCCCGCTTCCGCTCGCAGCGGCTCGAGCTCGCCGTCGATTGACACTTCCGTGACCTCTGCGCCGGCGGGCAGTTTAATCACATGTTGCGCGCCACGAGTACTGCGATAGTCGAGTATGAGACTTGCGGTGCTCGAACGATTCCCGTGCGCGACGCTGAGTTCGACCGAATCGAATGCAAGCGTCGATCCCTCGCTCGCCTCTGGCCGCGTCGCGTTGATCGTCAGACTCTCGCCACCCCGAGGATAGAACACGGCGAGACGCGCCCCCCCATCCCGCTGATTGTGCTCGCTCTCGGGTACGCCGCTGAATTCCGCATGCCAGGTGCTGCCGACGCCGATGTGCCAGATCTCCTGCCAGGCAGCGCCGGATTCGGCCTCGAACACAAGCGGCGACTGCCGCGGCAGACGCGAGCTCCAGGATACTGCGCGCTGGTTCGGATTCATCGACACGAGCACACGTCCGTCACGCACGTTGATGCCCTCCGTCAACACCGATTCGCCTGCAACGAGCGGCAGCTCGAGAGTCAACGCGCCTTGCGCCGGGGCTATGCGCCGTACGGTTGTCAATACGGTCCAGTCGAGGTCGAAGCGTGTCGTGCGCACGGTCTCCACGAATGCGGGAAAGCGGCTGCTCTCCCAGCGCAAAGGGCTGCCTTCGTCGCCGTCGCTTTGCAGTCGCGTCAGCTGCAATGACCCCGACAGCAAACGCCGATCCTTGATGCCCGCTACGAACCAGCCATCGCTCTCGACTTCGACAAACCTGGGCGGAGCAGGAAACGGTATCTCGAGGCTATCGACGGTCGGCACCGGCCCGCTCAGGGTGAGAGTGTGCCGCCCGGCCGCAAGGCGTGCCCACAATGATTGATTCTGACTGCGCATAATCTGACCTGCAGCGCTGCCATCGAGCAGAATCGCGTTCGGCCGCCAGCCCTCCTCGGAACCCGGCAACGGCACCGCGATGTCGTCGAGCGCGTGCACGATCAGGCTCATGCGAACTGCATCAGGGCCAATAGCAATGTCGGCGGCGACGATCTCTGCACATCGTGGCACACACTCGGGCGGTTCGAGCAAGCGTGCTTCAAGCTCCCGCAACAGTTCTGCATCGGGCATTTGCGCCTGTGTACCGGGACTGACGCTCGTCAACAGTATCAGCGAAGCGACTGCCAGTACTCCGCTCGTTGGTACGCTGCCAATCTTGAAACCGCCAGGCAGTGTGAGGGGTCGCTTGAGGATTTCTGCTGCGAGGACCGCGGTAAACAACAGCAACATGAGCACTTCGGCGAATCTGAGCGTCGTTACGGCCCAGCGTGGCAGGATGATAAGGCGCATCGTCTGCCCGGCGTCGACGGGACCACTCCAGCTCAGCAGATAACTGTTCCAACGCCACGACGGTTTGCCGGGCCCCGCCTGGACGATCGCGTTCGGCGCGTAACGTGCGTAGGAGTACGCGGGCAGTGCCTGATCCGCAAAGTCGGCAATGTCCTCCTGCATGGTCAGTGTCGCCTGCGCCCGGCGCTCGCGGACGGCCATTTCGGATCTTGCGGGTTCCTCAGCCTCCATCAGGGCTCCGGCAACGCCTGCCTCCGGTGCCGCCGGCATTACCTGATCGACGGCGAACACCTGCGGGCGCGGCGTGCCGTACTGCGGTTCGAGTTGCGGGTAGATGGCAATGCGCAGCTGACTGGCGATGAATGGCACGAGCACGAGTATTAGCAGCACGGCGCTTGCAGCCTGGTACGTAGCGACCGACTGGCGCAGACGACCAGCCGGTGCAACCCGCATCAGCGCAATCGCGATGAGCAGATTGAGCCATAGCCATTCTGGTGAATTGATTTCGTGGAGACTCAAAGTCAGTGCCGCCAGTGCAATGATTCCCGCCGTGCGGCCCAACAGTCGCCAGGTACCGATCGTAATGATCAGCACGAGGAAGAAATCAAGCAGTTGCCATTGGCTGGCCCAGCTCCTCGGAGCGCGGTCGACACCGGGAGCGGCCAGCAGCTTCTGGCCCGGCGGCAAATGCACGACCGTGGAAACACCTGCAAATCGCGCGTCCCAACCCGTGACCGGCAACGTGCCGCGTGTTTCGGCCCGACCGAGCGAGGCGACGGCGACATTTCTCTGCCGCAACTCGATGCCGGTATACCCTTCTTGCTGACCTTTTGTGATCAGCAGGTTTGCATTGCCCTCAGTTGCGCTGAGCAGCGCATAGGGTGGTGCCATGTCGAGTCGCCAATCGATTCGCATCGTGCCACCGACATCGTCGCTGACGACGAAACCTGTGCCGTCGAAATCAAGCCACATCTGTCGCGCCAGCGTCAGCTCGTTGTCGGCCCCGACGATACCGCGACTGCGTTCGCTGATCGTCAGAGTGTCGCCCGGCGCGATACGAAACGCCGGTAACTGCCGCCAACTGCCTGGCACATTTGCCTGCTGTGGATCGACAGGTGGCAGCCCCTCAGCCGCGGTTACGCGCAGCCGGTCATTCGATTGGTAACTCCAGATTTCGCTGGCAGGAAGATTCTGCTCCGCCGCGGATAAAGTCACGGCATCGAGGACTTGTGGCCCCCTGGCGGAAACGTCGATAACCCAGCTGCCGGGGCGGACCTGGAGTCGCAGATTGCCGTCAGGTTCGAGTCTGGCGGGCAGCTGGCTGCCGATCGCGAGCGGAATGAAGCCATCCGGCAGCAACGGTCCAAGCAACTCTTCGCGGACACTGCCCGATACCGTTATTCGCAATTGCGTGGTCAGTCGTGTCGGCACGCTGTCGCTAATGAGTCGATAAACCTGGGTTTCGAGGGCATCGCGCGTTTGTGTTTCACGCTGGCGTTCGCCCAGGAACACGCCGGCCCCGGTGCGTTCCGGACGCGCGATATCCTGCCCATTGACGGTGAGCGATACGAGGCCGACGCGTGCCGGGACGCGCAGTACGCCAGGGCGCTCGTCCCATTCGAAGCTGCCCGTTATGCGGTAATTACCGGGCCCGAGATTGATGCTCGGAACATTGTCGCGGGCGACGACCGCAACGTTGCGGCCGTTTGCGGTTACCTGGTGTGGCCAATAGGCGACATCGCCGGGCAACGGCAGCCACTGCTCATCGGCGTACACGATCCATTGCTGAGTGAACTGACCGTTCTCGGTATTGACCGACAGTTCAAGCCGGCCGGGCCAGGCACAAACAAAATCGTTGCGCTGGGCTGCGCCGCGGTCAAAAAAGAAGGGACAGTCGCGATATTGTTTGTCTTTGAGTACCCATTCCTGCCAGTCCCGCAGTGGTTCGGGTACATAGGTTTCCTGGGCGTGTGCTGCAGACTGCAGCAATATCGCAATAAGGATCAGCCTGAGAATGAATGGCATGATCGCCTCCGCGGCAGCTCTTTGCTCATTACTATACGTTAACGCACGGTGCACAGTATTCGGGTTTACCGCCATTGACCCGACGCTCCATGATGCGCAGGGCCATCGTGGCCCATGATAGCCTCACCTATTCGCGTTCAGTCCGCCCTTGTTCCGCTGCCAGCAGTGCTGCTGTAATCACTCTATGACACTGATTCGCTTTGACGGAGTCTCGCTCGAATTCGGCGAACTCAGGATCCTCAACGAAGTCGATTTCGCGATCGAGACGGGGGAGCGTGTCTGCCTGATCGGTCGTAACGGTGCCGGTAAATCGACCACGCTCAAGCTCATCACCGGAGAGATCGAAGCTGATAGTGGCGATATCACGCGTGCCACCAGCCTCGTAATCAGCGAACTCGGGCAGACATTGCCCGAAGCCATGGATCAACGCGTTCGCGATATCGTGCGCTCGGGATTGACCGATATCGAGAAGCTGCTCGCGCAATACCGGCAGCGGTCCGAACTCAAACTCGATCGCGAGGGGCTGCTCGAGCTCGAGGCACTGCATTCCAAGATCGATGCACACGACGGCTGGCATATTGAGCAGCGCGTCGAAGAGACAATGACCGACCTGCAGCTGCCCGCTGATAGCAAGATGAGCGAATTGTCGGGCGGTTGGCGACGGCGGGTCGCGCTCGCCAAGGCATTGGTACAAAAACCCGATCTGCTGTTGCTCGACGAGCCGACGAATCACCTCGATATTGCGACGATCAGATGGCTCGAAGACCGAATCTACGCTTACCCCGGTGCTGTGTTGTTCATCACGCACGATCGAGCGTTCCTGCAGCGGCTCGCGACGCGCATACTCGAGATCGATCGCAGCAAGCTGACAAGCTGGCCGGGTAATTACGGTAACTATCTGATCTGCAAAGAAAAAATGCTTGGCGACGAGGCGGCGGCCTACGCCCGTTTCGACAAGAAACTGGCGCAGGAAGAGGAATGGATTCGCCAGGGCATCAAGGCACGCCGCACACGCAACGAAGGCCGTGCACGGGCGTTAGTCAGAATGCGCGAAGAGCGGGCCAAGCGCGTGTCGCGTGACGGCCGCGCACGCATCCACATCGAGGAAGCCGAGCGGTCCGGTCGCAAAGTGATCCGCGCTCGCAATGTCAGCTACAGTTACGACGCTAAACCGCTGATACAGGATTTCTCGATCACGATCATGCGCGGCGATCGCATTGGCCTGATCGGCAACAACGGTGTCGGCAAGACAACACTGTTGCGATTGCTACTCGGTAAGCTGGAGCCGCAGTCCGGTACCATCAAACACGGCACGAATCTCGAGGTCGGTTACTTTGATCAGTTACGCCAGACGCTCGATCTCGAAAAATCTGTTGCATACAACGTTGGTGAGGGCCGCACGTACATCACGCTCAACGGCAAGGACCGCCACATCGTTGGTTACCTGAAGGGTTTTCTGTTCAGTCCGAAGCGATCCGAGATGCCGGTTAAGGCATTGTCCGGCGGAGAACGCAATCGCGTCATCCTCGCCAAGCTCTTCACTCAGCCCGCCAACCTCCTGGTGCTCGATGAGCCGACCAACGACCTCGACATCGAAACACTCGAGGTCCTCGAGCAGAAGCTAAGCGCGTTCAGCGGCACGCTGATCGTCGTGAGCCATGACCGTGAGTTTCTCGATAATGTTGTGACGAGCACGATCGTGTTCGAGGACGACGGCCGCGTTCAGGAGTACGTCGGCGGCTACAGCGACTGGCTGCGACAGGGGCACCAACTTGCAGAAACCGATAACCCGTTTGAAGCCGCGCGGCGCCGGCAGGCGGCAGCCACGCGTCGCCGTCAGAAGAAACAGACGAAACTCAGTTACAAAGATCAACGGGAACTCGACCAGCTTCCGGCCGAAATTGCGGATATCGAGGCAACCATTAACGAACTGCAGCAGACGATATCTGAGCCGGGCTTTTACGCCCAGGATCATGTACGCGTGCAGGCAACGCTGCGGCGCCTTGCCGATACTGAGCAACTGCTCGAACGGCGCATGGAGCGCTGGAGCGAACTGGAGACGATACAGAGCGGACTTCGATCGCGCACTGATGCGCGCGACCGAACCCCGAGGTGAACTACAATAGCTGCAGAATCAGCGCGACAGTACAGATCCAGCCAACGGCAAAAGTTAACGTCCGCAACCATGGAATGCCGAAACCATACACCAGGAAATGTGCAACCCGTGCCCAGAAGTACACAGTACACGCAAGCACAGTGGTTTCATTACTGATGCCGACGGCATTCAGTGTCAGCACCACGGTCGCAAATACAACGAGATTCTCCACAGCATTGTAGTGCGCCGCCTTCATTCGTGCAGCCCACGGCGCTAGCGGTTTCGGATCTTCCGGATAGCCGACGGCATCGGCCAACCCCCGCACCATGATCATATTCAGAATGTAAGGAATCCACAGCACTGTTGTCAGCGCAGCGACCCATGTCAGACTGGTCAATTCACTTGTCATCGCTTTCCCCTTATTGGTTTTATCGTTGTTGTTTCGCCAGCGTGCGGGCTATTCCCAAACATTGGCCGTCTTGGTGAAATGCTTATTGGCCGGTCGCACGACGCAAAAGCGCTGCCCGGTCGGCGCCTGCATAACCCACCACCTTTTGACCTTTGCAACCCTGCGAGCACCCAGCGACTCCAGCCGCGCAACTTCAGCATCGATATCGTCGGCTTCGATATCGATATGCACACGACTTGGATGGTCAACTCTCTGCACTTCTACATAGGTCTCATCATCAGGTGCATTCAGGGCGTGGTATAGATCGCCATCCTCATCTGTCGCGGTTTTCAATGGATAACCAAATGCCGCGCTCCAGAACTCTGCCGCCGCCTCAAGATCGTCGGTTTCGCAATCTATGATAATCCCGGCAAATCGACTCCGATGCATCTCAATTCTCCTCTTCTGCGATGGGCCGTGTCAGGTAGTAGCATACATCGGCGTGCGGCATGTCGTCCGGGTAGTCAGTGACTTCGAAACCGAGTGCTGTATAACACGCGAATGCAGGAATGTTATCGCGGAAAACGAACAGTGAGTACTCGGTACAATCAAACATCGAGTGACTCGCCGCCATCAACATTCTGATGAGCCTTTTACCGACGCTTCTGCCGCGCATCACCGGGTTGACGACGAGGCGCGCGAAGTTTATTCGCTCCGTCCGTTCATACAGTTGTCCGAAGGCTGCCAGTCGCTTGGCAGGATCACGCAGGCTGAATGAGGCCATACGGCCCCAGTGAATGTCCTCGAAAAAAGAGTGCTGTGTGAACGGGTAGCGGAATGCCGGACCACCCCAGAGGTTGATCGAGTCCGCGTCCGGGAACCAGGTCATCAGCTCACGGACATCTCGATCTGATGCTTCTTCGAGTGACCAGCCATCCTGCTCGATCGTCGATGTCATCAGCCGCCGGGCATTGTCTCCGCGAAATATCGATCGAATGCACGGTGCACTATTTCGGGCGCAATACCGATCGCTTCGACGGCCTGGTTGAATCTCTCCATCTCAGCGACTTCGCGGCGACCATCTGCAGCTATGACCTTGAGCGCCATGACCGCGATGTCCTCTTTTTCGGCATCCGACAACGTCTGCCCAAGCTGACCGAGCAAGTCGTTTAATTCTGGTTTGTCCGCCAGCTCGCTCATCGCACGGGTGAGAAGTTGAAACGACTCCGAACCCGGCAGGTGAAAGTGCTTTTCTATCAACTCGAGCATCGTACCCGACTCCTCGGGCTCGATCGCGCCGCTACCGCGTGCTACAAAAATCAGTAGTGCGGCGACGAGGAATTGCGAGTCATAGGTTTCCGTGCCGTGTTTCGACTCTACGATCAGTGACGATCCGTCCAGCTTGTAAGTAATTATCGTGTCACTCATCGATCTGTCACATCGTCTCGTAATTCTTGCGTATGTATTTGACGGACTCGGTAATCAATTTCTCGAGCGCCTTTTGATCAACATCATCGAGTCGCTTGATATACAGACACGACTTGCCGGTCTTATATTTTCCGAGCTTGGACATCAAGCCGGCAAAATTCTTGAAGCCCGGCATTATGTATAACGTCAGATTCGTTTTGCGCGGCGAAAAGCCGACGATCATCCAGTCACCCTCGCGCCCACTCGCGTACCTGTAATGGTAGCTACCGAAGCCGACGATCCCCGTTCCCCATAACTTCGGCCGGGATCCCGTTGCCCTGCGCATCATCGAGGATACTTTTTTCGCGTCCGCGCGCCGCTCTTTGTCTTCAATCGCATTGAGAAACTCGGCCACACTGGCTTTACCTGGCTTGGTCTTCAGGCCCACGATGTCAGACCCCTCTGAATGCGCCACCATTCAATCATACGCTTGCTGCGCACGTAATTCTCCGGCTGTCGGCGCAATGCCGCTAGTGCGACGTGCCGAACAGCCGGTCTCCCGCGTCTCCGAGCCCGGGGATGATGTACTTGCGATCATCCAGATGATCGTCGATCGCCGCTGCGTAAACAGGTACATCCGGGTGCGCACCCTCGATGAGCGCGAGTCCCTCCGGACAGGTCACGATACAGATAACGACGATCTTGCCGGCGCCGGCTTCCTTCAGAATGTCGATGGCCGCTGCGGTCGAACCGCCCGTCGCGAGCATCGGATCGACGATGATGCAGGTGCCACCGTCGGCTTGTTTGGGTAGCCGTTGATAGTAAGTAACGGGCTCCTTGCTGAGTTCGTCGCGATAGAGTCCGACGAATCCGACACGCGCGGTAGGGACTAGTTCGAGGATACCCTCAAGCATACCGACCCCGGCACGCAGGACCGGAACAACGACCAGGTCGGTGTCGATTTTCTTGCAGGCTGCCTCGGCAAGTGGCGTCTGCACCGTAACTTTCTTGACCTTGATGTTCTTGAGTGCCTCGTAGCACACAAACTTGGTAATTTCCTTGGACAGTTCACGAAACCGTTTGTGACCCGTATCGACGTCACGAATGATGGCAAGCTTGTGTTGCACGCAGGGATGATCAATGAGTTCGTGCATAGTCTATGCTCCATTATTATTAGCGTTTACTTGTCAGACCAAATCGCAAACTCAGTACCAACGGGATCAATGAAATGAAACCGCCGCCCCCCTGGAAACGAAAAAATCTCCTGGCTGATGGTCGCGCCCAGCTCCTTTACCCGCTCGACGTCGCGCTCGAGGTCTGGGCTGAAGAATACGACAAGTACTCCCGTTGCCGGCGCGGGCTCTTCGGATCGACGAAATCCACCATCAAGTCGCCCGTCCTGAAAACTGATGTAATCCGCGCCCCATTCCTCGAATGACCAGCCGTAAAGTGCCGCGAAGAAATCGCGGGCTTTACCGGGGTCAGTGACAGGTATTTCAATGTAATCGATCTGTTTCTCGACTCTCATAGTCGCCCCTCCACTGGTTCAAGGCCCCGCAATTCGAAGTATGGGCCGCTCGGACTCAATCAGTACGACGCCAAAATCGCCGCTGATTTCGTATTGCCCGTCCGCGAGTCGACGAAGACCTTTAATCACACCATGCCCGATTTCGACAGCGGCTGCGGCCAAATCTTTAGTTTCTTCATTTCGTCCTGATCTGATTGCCTCACAATACGGGAATGCGATGACGGCCGGCCGGATGCAGGCTCTCTGCGCCGGCCGTGGCTCTTCGTAAAACGGATGCTCTGGTTGCAGATACAGATCGACATCGATCAGCAACGTCTCCCCATCGATCGCACACGACAACACGAAGGACCGCGTCAGGTCGACCGCTGCGAACTCGCGGAACATGCGCCAGTCGGTCGTTCCATCCGTTGCCGTCATTGCTCAGACATCAGTGTCCACCGGTGTCTGCGGCTCGTGGCCGATCGCGCGGAGAAAGCCTTCCCGGTCAGCAGGCGACACCAGGATGCGACGGTTGTTGCCATAGCGGATACGCAGGCGGTCGAGCGACAGCGCGGGCGACGACAGTGGGCTGCGCGTAACCTCCACCGATGAAATCTGATCGATCGGCACCTTCCAGCGAAACGGGCCGGAGACAATCCTAAGCAGTCCGCGATCGACCGTGTAATGTGTGCCAATCAGTAGTGAGCCAATCAGGGCCATCGCCAGGAGACTCACGAGTATGACGCCGGTTTGGACGAGCGGCTCGTCGGAGTCCGCCGCAACAGCAATAATTACGACGAATTCGGTGACAATAACGAAGATAAGCACAGCGAGTATCCAGCGATCAATCTTCGAGCGGAATCGTTTCGCCGCCATAACCAGCCTCTGAACTGTCCAGCCCGATATCCGTCGCGAATCATACACCTTTAATCGATATCGTGACGACCCTAACCGAACGTACGGCTCACCCACACACCAATGAAATGCGATAACAGGACGACGAGTATAGCTATACCCAGATGCTCGGCCACGATCGCCGTTGGTGACTCGTTCTGTGCCCGAGCAAGAAAGTAGCTCAGTACGGTTATGACCAACATGCCCCAAAGCACAGAGGCGACGACGGCCTGATCGAGCGGCAACATCAGTAGCGGCACGGCGAAGCTTAGCGAAAAGAAGAACTTCGTCAGAAACGTCGTTATCGTTGCCGCCCAGATATGTTGGGTCGTCGCGTGCGGATCCGCTTCCTCGGCCAGGTGAATGCCCAGTGCGTCGGACATGGCGTCTGCGACAGCTATCACGAATATACCGCCAAGCACTGCGGCGAGGGAACGCGTCCCTGCGTTCAACCCCGCAATCAGACCGATCGTCGTGATTACCCCGGACGTCGCACCGAAAAACAGTCCGGTACGCGCCCCTTTATTCCTGAAAAACTCCATTAGAACCTGGATTCTGGCGATCCAATCAGTGCCACAGGCCACCGAGCAGGAAGCTCGACACAACGGCCGCAACAGTCGCAACAGCCGCAAAATAATTTACGTCCATCCTCACCTTCCCCTTGTCAATCAGGCCGGCATTTCATGCCGGCGGTAAACCTACGCATCGAAAAACTCGACGAGCCCCGTTCGCAACGAGTACTCGGCGCCGACGATGCGTAGTCCTTCTTTTTCGCCCAGTTCCTCCAAAATCTCCGAGCCATGCAGCAGGTGTTTGACCGACGCTCCGATATTGGCACGGACGGCCCTTTCCACGAGTTCGTCGTGCGCGACACTGCCGGCGGCCCCAAGACATTGTTCGACCGACGGACGAATGAACTCGATGATCGAGCTTAGATTTCTGGAACGACAATCACTCGGGGTCTGCACCTGCTCGACAGCTGCCAGCACTGCACCGCACTGCGAATGGCCGAGCACGACGACCAGGCGCGTGCCGAACTTGGTCGCCGCAAATTCGATACTGCCAATCTGCGATGGAGCGACTATGTTCCCGGCGACGCGAATCACAAAAAGGTCACCGAGACCCTGGTCGAAGATGATCTCGGCCGGTACGCGCGAGTCCGAGCAACCGAGGATGATTGCAAAGGGTTGCTGTGATTCCGCGGTTTCCGCGGGCCGGGTTGTCACGCGGCCCACATCCTGTGATTCCGCGGCGAAGCGACGGTTTCCATCTCGCAATCGAGAAAGTGCTTGCTGTGCCGAAACCATTGGTAGCTCGTCTGTCTCGCCTCTGTGCGGTCACCAGCCTGAAGACTATCCGGGCGCTCGTGCCGCTTCACATGTGCCTCGACCCGCATGACTGGCGACCGAGCCTAAATCACGGGTCCGGCGCATGCAAGAAACGCTGCTCCGCGGATTTTCAGTCCACAGATACTCAGTTCAGACCGGCGGCGGAAAGCGTTTGCGAAATGTGAAGGCATCCACCGATGAACCATTATTCCAGAGTCGATCGAAGCGCTGCCGCGCCTCGTGCACGGTGGGCACGTGGCCTGCTTCTATCCACCACAGAACGAGCGGGGACCTCTCGGGGCGTTCAAACCACTCGGCACGCCTGCGCACTGCATCGATGTGGTTGCTGCGATACGCAAACGCCTCGAGCGCCTCGACCGACTCCCAGACCGACATGTTGAACAGTATCAACTCGTCTTCGAACACTTCGGCCTCGGTCGTGTCGCCCTCCGGGGTCTCGTAACGCCAGACGAACCCCGGACTCGTGTCAGCGAGCGCATTGATCGGATCCAGGCTCGCAACAAACTCCGCCATAATCGGATCGTCGATCGACGCGCGCATGCGCGCGACATTGGCTTGTGCCAGATGGTAGACGAGCATTTCGATCACTACCCCTGATATGGAAGTTGTGGCTAGCCCAGCTTACGAATTCCGATCGCGTGGCGAATCTCTTGCAGATATGGGCCCGCGAGTTCGCGCGCACGTTCTGCACCCTTCTTGAGTTCGGCTTCGACGACCGCCGGGTCAGCCATTAATCGTTTATATTCCTCACGCGCCGGACTGATTTGTTCGTTGACGCATTCGAATAGCACCTGCTTCATATCACCCCAGGCGATGCCAGCAGCATATCGCTGCTCGATATCTCGCGTTGCCGCGGTCGTCGCGAACGCTTTGAAGATGTCGTAAAGAGTGCTGTCGCCGGGATCCTTCGGCTCGCCGGGCTCGAGGCTGTTGGTCTTGATCTTCATGATCAGTTTGCGCAGTTGTTTTTCATCCGCAAACAATGGAATGGTGTTGTTGTAACTTTTGGACATCTTGCGCCCGTCTAGCCCCTTGAGTACGGCCGTGTTCTCGCCGATGACGGCTTCCGGCAGCACGAACGTCTCGCCGTAATGATGATTGAAACGCTGCGCGATGTCGCGCGCCATCTCGACGTGCTGTTTCTGATCCTGCCCGACCGGCACCTTGGTCGACCTGAACATCAGAATGTCTGCGGCCATCAGGATCGGGTAACTGTAGAGCGCCATCGTGATGCCCTTGTCCGGGTCCTTGTTGCCGCTATCGACATTCATCTGCACGGAGGCTTTATATGAGTGCGCCCGGTTCATGAGTCCCTTGGCCGTCATGCCATGCAGGATCCAGGTCAGCTCGAGTATCTCGGGGATGGCCGATTGCCTGTAGAAATAAGCGTGTTCGGTGTCGAGTCCGAGCGCGAGCCACGATGCGGCGATTTCGAGTGTCGACCGGCCGATCTTGACAGGATCCTCGTTCTTGGCGAGCGAGTGGTAATCCGCGAGAAAATAGAAATGCCGGGTCGTGACATCCTTGCTCGCTGCGATGCCTGGGCGAATCGCACCGACGAAATTACCGATGTGCGGCGTGCCCGTCGTCGTGATGCCGGTAAGGTAGGTGTCCGTCTTCATACGTCTTCTGGATGAGCTTCAATAACCGGCCGCCTGCCCGTCCTTGCGCACCTCGGAGGCGCCATAGTACACGCCTTCGACTTCATCCCACAGTATCGCCTGGTAGCCACCATAGCCGCCGGGTCGCGACTCCAATCTGTGCCCAAGGGCCTCGAGTTCGGCGCGGACGGCCGCGCTGAAACTGCTCTCCAGGCTGACGAAGCCGCCTGCATCCATCATGCCACCCGTCGGCTGTGACGAGCCAAAGTGACGGACGCGTGCCGCGTCACCAGCTTCCTGCAGGTTCATGCCGAAATCAACGAGGTTCACTATGATCTGGGCGTGAGCCTGCGGCTGCATGCCGCCGCCCATGACGCCGAAACTCATGAGCGGCCGGCCGTCGCGCATAACGAATGCCGGAATGATCGTATGAAACGGCCGCTTGCCAGGCTGCAGGGCGTTCGCATGGCCGCGCTCGAGACTAAACAGAACGCCGCGGTTGTGCAGGACAAAGCCCAGGTCACCAGGCGTCATTCCGGATCCCATGCCATCGTAGTTACTCTGGATCAGCGACACCATGTTGCCGTCACTGTCCGCAACTGTCAGATAGACGGTGTCACCATCCTCGAGCACCGGATCGCCGGCTGGATAGTTCTTGGCAGCTTTGTCGGCGCTTATCAGCGCCCGGCGCTCCGCAGCGTATGCCTTGGAGATTAATGCCGCCACGGGTGCCTCGACAAAGTCCATGTCGGCGTAATATTTCGCACGATCCTCGTAGACGAGCTTCTTGGTTTCGACGAGCGTGTGGATGTACTGCGCGCTGGCGAACCCCATTGCGGCTATGTCGAAGCCTTCCAGAATATTCAGCATCTGCAGCGCGGCGATGCCCTGGCCGTTTGGTGGCAGCTCGTAAACGTCCCAGCCGCGATAATTTGTCGACACCGGGTCAACCCATTCCGAGCGATGTGCAGCCAGATCCTCGTATCGCAGCAGGCCGTCGTGCTCGCGCATATAGCCGTCGATGCGTCGGGCAATCTCGCCTGCGTAAAACACGTCGCGGCCATGGGCGGCCAGCATTTCGTAGGTCGCCGCAAGTCGCGGATTCCGGAACATCTCGCCCTTTGACGGCGTGCGGCCATCGGCCATATAGGTTTCGGCAAACCCCGGGTAGGTCGCAAGGGTCTCAGCGTCGCCGGCCATTGCGTGAGCGATCGTCTGCGACACTGGAAACCCGTTGCGGGCGTATTCGATTGCGGGCGCGAGCACCTCCTGCATCGGCAGTCGCCCGAACCGGCGGTGGAGTTCGAACCAGCCGTCGACGGCACCCGGCACACTGACGCTCAGTGGGCCGAAGTCGGGAATCGCGTCGAGTCCGCGCTCTTCGAAGTATTCGATCGTCATGAGCGCCGGCGCGCGCCCGGAGGCGTTGAGGCCGAGGAGTTTCTCGTCTTCCGCGTCCCAGACGATCGCAAACAGATCGCCGCCGATGCCGCAACCGGTCGGCTCCATGAGGCCGAGCGCCGCATTGGCCGCGATCGCCGCATCGACCGCGCTGCCACCGGCCTTGAGGATTTCGAGCCCGATCTGGGTTGCCAGCGGCTGGCTCGTCGCCACCATGCCATGTGGAGCGATGATTTCCGAGCGGGACGCAAAGGACCTGCCCGTGATGCGGTCGTAGCCTGCTTCAGTGTCTGCCAACGCCGTGCCTCCAGCCATAACCAATGCGACACAGGTCCATACGATTGCTCGTTGCATCGTGTTCTCATCGCCAACCGGCCTGAGCGAGCATGATGCCTAGATTGCCGGCCGAATGAAACAGGGTATGATCCCCGCCATGAGTGGCGTTTACACTGACTCCAACCCCGAGCTCGGAAGACTGTACGCGCAACATGTAGCGACGGTTTGTGCGCGTCACGATCACGCGCTCGACAAGGCCGGGGCCAGTCACGCCATTATCTTCTCGGGTAATCCCAAGGTCGCGTTCCTCGACGACTTCACCTATCCATTTGTCGCCAATCCACATTTCCTGGGCTGGGTGCCCCTGCTCGATTTACCGCTGTCCTACATTGTGTATACGCCGGGTCAAACGCCAATACTCATTTATTACCAACCGTATGACTACTGGCACGTGGTTCCCGGTGAGCCCGATGGCTATTGGACGAGACATTTCGACGTTCGCGTGATTCATGCAATCGAGGAAGCGGCCGTGCACCTGCCCGATGATAAGGACAAATGTATCCTGATCGGTGACATCGATGAAGGAACTCACGCGTTCGGCATTGACCGTGTCAACCCGACCACGGCCATCAACATTCTGCATTTCGGGCGCGGCGTCAAAACGGAGTACGAGATCGTCTGCATGCGGCTTGCAGCTCGGCGCGGTGTGCGAGGACATCTGGCCGCCGAAGCGGCGTTTCGCGACAGGCAATCCGAGTTCGAAATCCATCGTGCTTATTGCCGGGCCGTAAGCCACACCGACAACGAACTACCTTACGGCAACATTGTTGCGCTGAATGAGCATGCTGCGGTACTCCACTACACGGGTCTCGAGCGCGATTCGCCGCATGAAATCCGTTCATTTCTTATCGACGCCGGTGCTCGCGTGAATGGTTACGCGTGCGACATTACGCGCACCTACTCTTACGCGGATGCTCGATTCTCGGAACTGATTGAGCGCATGGACGCGATGCAGCTCGAAATCGTCGCCAAGGTCCGTGTCGGCGTTGACTACAGTGATTTGCACATCGAGGCACATCGCATGCTCGCAAGCGTACTCGTTGATGCGGGCCTTGCAACCGGCGATGCCGATACGCTGCTTGCTACAGGCGTGACGGCGGCGTTTTTTCCACACGGACTCGGACACCTGATCGGTATTCAGGTACACGACGTCGGCGGATTCATGCAGGACGAAACCGGCGTCTTCACTGATCCCCCCAGCGGCCACCCTTTCCTGCGACTGACACGTGTTCTCGAAGAAAATATGGTATTAACGATCGAACCCGGTCTGTATGCGATCGACATGCTGCTCGAAAATCTGCGCGGTACTCCGGCCGAGCATCATGTGCACTGGGATAATATCGAATGGCTGCGCCCATTCGGTGGTATTCGCATTGAAGACGATGTGCGCGTCACGGCACAAGGCACTGAAAACTTGACACGCGATGCGTTTGCTGCAGTCGCCTGAAACCGCTTTCTCTCAGGCGGTTTCCTCTGCCTGTTGCCGCGTTTTCTTCTTCAGGTCGCGCTTAACCCGCGCGCCCTTGCGTTCCAACGTTGGCCGTACGAGTCGCCCGAGCTGAGGCATTAGATAGGTCAGCGTCGTCAGCGCACCGCTGATTCTCGGCAACGATTGTTCCACCTGATTATTGCCACACAGATCGAGAATCGCCTGCGCGACCTCTGCCGCCGTGCTGATCGGCTGCGAAAAGGTCAGATCCGAGACTTGGTCAATATCGGCCATGATAAATGCGGTATCGATCGGGCCCGGCGATACGATCGCACATTTTATGTTCGTGTCCCCTAACTCGTCAGCCAGCGATCTTGTGAATGCGCGCAGACCTGCTTTGCTTGCGGCATAGGTAGCGCTGTTCGGCACGGGCGTGCGACCGGCGAGCGAGCCAACATTGATAATTGCGCCACCACCGGCCTCGCGGATATATGGCAGAGCAATACGCGTCAGCATTATCGGTGCCTTCAAATTTACGTCTATCATTCTACCCAGATCATCAGCGTCGACAGATTCGACCTGACCGCGCTTGTGAAAGCCCGCATTGTTAATAAGGACATCGATGCGGCCAAATTCGAAGTTCGCTTTCTTGAACAGGTCGACGCAGGCATCGGCGTCAGCAACATCCATCGCGAATATTTCAACGCGAGTCTTGTCGCGCAGTTGATCGGCGACCGCCTCGAGATTCTTCTTGCTGCGCGCAACGAGCATTAGATTGGCGCCCGCCTCAGCGAATAACTTTGCGGTAGCGGCGCCGACGCCCTCGGAGCCACCCGTGACGATAACGGTCTTGTCTTTGAAGATCATGGCGGCAGTCTATGCGAAGCCGGTCGCCGGTGAAAGCCTGTGGACGAAATGTTTGCTCGTGAGGTTGTAGGCGGGCGCGACTCATGGACCGCGAGTAAACATGCCGGGCGCAGGCACTACTCGGACGCGACTAGAATCCCAGGTAGCCCATAATCTTCTTCCAAAGCGACGATTCCCACCCATAAACTTCTAACTGATCGGGATCCAGCTTGGCAACCGGCATCGTCGTATCGGGTGCGCGGGCCTCGTTCGCGGCGACATCTTCGGGGCGTATTTCCAGCCTGCCGTTCTTTTTCTCGTCCGGATCGGTCAGACCATCGACCGCCAGACTCAGATACGGCAGGACTTCGTCGTCAACGATATCTTCCAAGAACACGGCGTCGGGATCGAAGGATTCCTTCGACAGGATGACGCAATCATCAAATGCCTTGTCTTTGCTAATCGTTCTGATCCCGCAATGGCGTAAGCCAAGATTAATGCGCATTGAAAAACGAAGCTGTGAGGCGACTCACAAGACCCGAAATTTAGTTTTTCATTTCAAAATCAGCGAGTTAAAGACAGTACACGTCGTCCGCCGCGGACGACTTCCATTATGTCAAACATACACGCCGGCCGCGCGGTAACGCTGTACGCAGGATCGCACAACGATACGCTTGAATTGTGGTTCGAGAATCGCTTACTGCTCGACGACGGCCTCATCGGCGGCTTCGGTCAACATGACTATCGCCATCGGAGCCGCATCACCCGGGCGCGGACCTGTCTTTAGGATGCGCAGGTAACCCCCGGGCCGATCCCTGAAGCGTGGGCCCAGATCCGAAAACAGCTTGCCGACCGCCTCCTTATCACGCAGGCGATTGAACGCCAGGCGGCGGTTCGCGACGGTGTCCTCTCTAGCAAGTGTAATCAGCGGTTCGACGACACGACGCAGCTCTTTTGCTTTCGGTAATGTGGTTTTGATCGTCTCGTGCTTCAGCATCGACGTTGCCATGTTGCGAAACATGGCATTACGATGAGAACTGTTACGACCCAGTCGACGACCGGATTTTCTATGGCGCATTTGTCTATCCTGTTGATGGTCTTTGGCTACAGCCCGAGCTCGTGCTCCGGGCGCAGGCTCGCCGGCGGCCAGTTCTCCAGCCGCATGCCGAGGCCCAGGCCATGTCCCTCGAGGACTTCCTTGATCTCGGTCAGAGACTTTTTACCAAGGTTCGGTGTGCGTAACAGCTCGACCTCAGTGCGCTGTACGAGATCACCGATGTACATGATGTTTTCAGCCTTGAGACAGTTCGCGGAGCGCACCGTTAGCTCGAGCTCGTCCACCGGGCGCAACAGGATAGGATCGACCTGATCCTGCGTTTGCGCACCGATACCCTCTTCCTGTCCCTGTAAATCCACAAAGACCGATAGCTGGTCCTTGAGAACGTTACCGGCTCGGCGAATCGCTTCTTCAGGGTCGATCGTCCCATTCGTCTCGATTTCGATGATCAACTTGTCGAGGTCCGTGCGCTGCTCAACACGTGCCGCTTCCACGTTATACGTTACGCGGTGCACAGGACTAAACGAGGCATCCAGCTGCAGACGGCCGATCGGCCCGGATTGCTCCTCGAACGCCGGCCGTTGCGTCGCCGGCCGATAGCCACGACCGCGCTCGACCCGGAGCAGCATATTCAGCTCGCCGGCTTTGGTAAGGTTAGCAATGAGAAGTTCGGGATTCATGATTTCGACGTCATGATCGAGCTGAATGTCAGCGCCCGTTACCGGGCCCGGTCCCTTTTTCGAGATCCTGAGCTCAGCCGTATCCCTTGCGTGCATGCGCACGGCGACCTGCTTCAGGTTCAGGAGTATCTCGACAACGTCTTCCTGAACGCCCTCGATACTCGTGTACTCATGAAGCACACCTTCGATCTCTGCTTCCGTGATTGCGGCCCCCGGCATCGACGATAACAATATGCGGCGCAGCGCATTGCCGAGCGTGTGGCCGAAGCCGCGTTCGAATGGCTCGATGACCACTTTGGCCAACAAGTCGTTAACCGGCGTCACCTTGACGACGCGCGGTTTCAGAAATTCATGTACAGATTCCTGCATGGGTAGATACCTTCCTGACTACTTGGAGTACAGCTCAACAACGAGGTTTTCGTTAATGTCCGGGAGGATGTCTTCCCGATCCGGCAACGATTTCATAACCCCTGACATCTTCTTCACGTCAACCTCAACCCATTCGGGCAGGCCAACCTGGCCAGCAATCTCCATCGCGTTTTGAATGCGAAGTTGCTTGCGAGCCTTTTCACGAATACCGATCGAATCGCCTGCCCGAACCTGGGCAGACGGAATATTGACGATTTTGCCGTTCATCTCGATGCTCTTGTGACTCACGAGCTGACGCGCCTCGGCGCGTGTGGCGGCAAAGCCCATGCGATAAACGACATTGTCCAGACGGCCCTCGAGAAGGCGTAACAGGTTCTCACCAGTCGAGCCCTTCAACTGCGCCGCACGTTTATAATAATTGCGGAACTGACGTTCGAGCACTCCATACATACGGCGGAGCTTCTGTTTCTCGCGAAGCTGCAAACCGTAGTCCGACAGGCGCGGCCGGCGCTGCGGAGCACCGCCTGGCGGTACTTCGAGTTTACATTTCGACTCAAGCGGCCTGACACCGCTCTTGAGAAACAGATCCGTGCCTTCGCGGCGGGACAGTTTGCACTTTGGTCCTAAATATCTTGCCATTGACTCTAGCCTCTATACGCGCCGCTTTTTGGGCGGGCGACAGCCGTTATGAGGAATCGGTGTTACGTCCTCGATATTTTGAATTCGAAATCCCAGGGCGTTCAGTGCACGCACCGCAGACTCGCGACCCGGGCCCGGCCCGCGAACTCGCACGTCCAGATTTTTGACACCGAAGTCCAGCGCGCTGCGGCCGGCCTTCTCGGATGCAACCTGTGCCGCGAACGGCGTTGACTTGCGAGAACCGCGAAAACCACAGCCGCCCGCCGTCGCCCAGGACAAAGCGTTACCCTGTCGGTCGGTAATCGTAATGATTGTGTTGTTAAAGGACGCATGTATGTGCGCTATTGCATCAACCACATGCTTCTTGACCTTCTTTTTCTTAACTTCTGCCATTTGTCAGTTATTCCTTTCTTCGCGGTCGGCGGCATGGCCGTCTCCCACGATGTTTTAGCGTTCTATCGCTTGATCGGTCGCCGCGGGCCCTTGCGGGTACGGGCGTTGGTGCGAGTGCGTTGACCGCGCAAGGGCAAGCCGCGCCGGTGACGAATGCCGCGGTACGAACCGAGGTCCATCAGGCGCTTGATGTTCATCGAAATCTCGCGGCGCAGATCGCCTTCTACTGTGAAATTCGCGACAGCCGTTCTGAGGTTCGCGACCTCTGGTTCCGCAAGATCTTTGACCGCAGTTTGCGGTTTGACGCCAGCTGCCTCGCAAATCTGCCGCGCGCGCGAGCGTCCGATACCGTATATCGACGTCAGTCCAATCACGACGTGCTTGTTCAACGGAATATTAATACCTGCTATTCGTGCCACTTGCGTATTCCTTAATCAGTTCAACCCTGACGCTGCTTGTGCCGCGCGTCTGTGCAGATCACTCGTACAACGCCGTTGCGACGAATAATCTTGCAGTTTCTGCATATTTTCTTAACCGATGCCCTTACTTTCATGAACCTGCTCCGTAAACCGCTGATGATGTCAGCGTACTTGCCCGCCTCTGCCATAGTTGCGCAGGTTGGCCTTCTGCATCATGCCCTCGTATTGATGGCTCATCGCGTGCGCTTGCATCTGCGACATAAAATCCATCGTCACGACGACGAGAATCAGCAAAGATGTGCCACCGAAGCTGAATGGCATGTTCGGGTAGAACATGCGTACAAGTTCGGGTAGCAGACAAACGCCGGCAATGTAGATCGCGCCCCAAAATGTCAGCCGCGTCAGTACCTTATCTATGTATTCGGCCGTGTGTGCGCCCGGACGGATGCCCGGGATAAACGCACCGGATCGCTTTAGATTATCCGCCGTGTCTTTGGAGTTGAACATCAGCGCGGTATAGAAGAAGCAAAAGAAGATGATCAGCGCCGCGTACAACAGCACGTAGATAGGCTGGCCCGGGCCCAGATTGGCGCCGATAGTCTGCAACGTGCTCTGCAAAAAATTCGGTTCCACAGCCTGGCCGAAGAACTGCGCAATCGTTGCCGGGAACATCAGTATGCTGGAGGCAAAAATCGGAGGAATCACGCCTGACATATTGATCTTGAACGGCAGGTGCGTACTTTGCGCCTGATACATCTTTCGGCCTTGCTGCCGTCTTGCATAGTTGACGGCAATACGTCGTTGCGCCCGTTCCATGTAAACCACGAAAACGACCGCGGCGAGACCACCAACAAGCATCAGGATTGCGGTTACTGCAGACATTTCACCATTTCGCACGAGTTCTGCCGTGCCGGCGACCGCTGCTGGCAGCCCCGCGACAATACCCGCGAGAATGATCATCGAGATGCCGTTGCCGATTCCCCGTTCGGTGATCTGCTCGCCGAGCCACATCAGGAAAATCGTTCCCGTAACCAGCGTGATCATTGCGGTGATCAAAAAGGCCGGCCCCGGATTGACGACGAGACCCGCCTGCCCCTGCAGCCATGACGCGGCGGCGATCGACTGGAAACTCGCAAGCGCGACCGTCCCATAGCGCGTGTACTTGACGATCTGGCGGCGGCCCTGCTCGCCTTCCTTCCTGAGCTGCTGCAGACTAGGCACGATATGGCTCGCCATCTGCATAATAATCGACGATGAAATGTACGGCATGATGCCCATTGCAAATATGCCGAAACGTGACAACGCCCCGCCCGAAAAAAGGTTGACCATACCGAGCAGGCCGCCCGCTTGTTGCTCAAAAAACGCAGCGAGAGCCACCGGATCCACGCCCGGTACCGGAATATAGGTACCCGCACGGAACACGATCAACGCGCCGATCAGGAACAGGAACCGGACTTTGAGCTCGCCCAGCTTGCTCGCTGTTTTTGCTAATTCAGCCGGATTTTGTAGGGGCTTTTTCGCCACGATGCGTCTCTATAAAAACCTAGTCTTCGATGCTGCCGCCAGCCTTCTCAATGGCTTCGCGCGCACCTTTCGTTACAGCAATGCCCTTGAGCTTCACTGCCTTGTCAATCTCGCCTGATTTGATGACCTTGACCCTGGAGACAAATGCCGGCACCAGATTCGCCGCCTTCAGCACCTTCATATCGATGACATCCGCATCCGGGATCGCGAGTTCATGCAGGCGTAGCTCTGCAGTCAGGCGTGCCTTGCGCGAGGTAAAACCGACCTTTGGCAGACGCCGCTGCAGCGGCATCTGGCCGCCCTCGAAGCCAACCTTGTGATAGCCGCCCGACCTCGCATGCTGGCCCTTCTGGCCACGACCACTGGTCTTGCCCTGACCGGCGGCGTGACCGCGGCCGAGACGCTTGCCTGTTTTTTTGGCGCCCTTGCCGGGCGACAGATCATTCAAACGCATGTCAGCCTTCCTCTACAGACAGCAGGTACGAGACCCGATTGATCATGCCGCGATTCTCAGGCGTATCCTGCACGCGCACAGTCTGGTGCATGCGCCTGAGCCCGAGGCCGGCGACACAGGCACGGTGACTTTTTAGCCTACCGTGCTTGCTCCTGACGAGCGTTACTTTCAACTCTTTTGGCTTCGCCATGATCTTGTCTCTGCTAGCATGTGTCCTGACCTCAGGCCAGGATTTCTTTGACTTTCTTGCCGCGCTTCGCCGCAATGGCCTGAGGGGAGTGAATCTCCGCCAGCGCATTGATCGTCGCACGCACAACGTTGATCGGGTTACGCGAGCCGTAGCTCTTCGCTAATACATTGCGCACTCCAGCACATTCGAATACGGCGCGCATTGCGCCGCCGGCGATGACCCCCGTACCTTCTGACGCCGGCTGCATGTAGACGTGCGTCGCACCATGGCGACCTTTCTTCGCGTACTGCAGCGTATCGTTATTCAGGTTGACATCGATCATATTCTTGCGTGCGCCCTGCATCGCTTTCTGAATTGCGATCGGTACCTCACGCGCCTTGCCGTACCCAAAACCAACCTGGCCCTGGCCGTCGCCGACTACCGTTAGCGCTGTGAAGCCGAATTGACGGCCACCCTTGACAACCTTGGCGACACGATTGACCGTGACGAGTTTTTCGATCAGGTCATCGTTCGACTGTGTTTGTTCATTTCTTGCCATAGTCTGGTCCTGACAGCATTACGCTTGCCAACAATCCTCTGTTAAAACTTCAATCCGGCTTCACGAGCAGCTTCGGCCAACGCCTTGACCCGTCCGTGATAGCGAAAACCTGAACGATCGAACGCGACGGTATCGATACCGGCAGCCTTGGCCTTTTCCGCAATTCGGGCGCCGACAATCGCAGCAGCTTCAACATTGCCGCCATTCTTGACGCCTTTACGGACCTCCGCCTCAAGGGTTGATGCGGATGCCAGCACAGTGCCACCATCTGGCGCGATCACCTGCGCATAAATGTGCCGCGGTGTGCGATGAACACTGAGACGGTTAGTCTCGAGTTCATGGATCTTGGCGCGCGCTTTACGGGCGCGCCGCAACCGATTCTGTTTTTTGTCGAGCTTCATAATGTTCTCGCCAACCTATTTCTTCTTCGCTTCTTTGATCACAACGCGTTCATCGGCGTAGCGAACTCCCTTGCCCTTGTAAGGTTCGGGCGGCCGAAAGCGACGAATCTCGGCCGCAACCTGGCCAACCTGCTGCTTGTCCGTGCCTTTGACGATGACCTCTGTCTGGCTGGGTGTCTCAACGCTGACGCCGTCGGGCGCTTCGTACACGACCGGATGCGAAAAACCGAGCGTCAGATTCAACTTGTTGCCCTGCGCCTGAGCGCGATAGCCGACGCCAACGAGCTCGAGCTTGCGTTCAAAGCCCTCGGTAACGCCCTGCACCATGTTCGCCAGCAGTGACCGAGTCGTGCCGGCAACAGCCGTAGCGAATCTCGATCCGGAACGCGGTGCGACCAGCACAACACCATCCTCCTGGGACAGTTCCACTTCTGAGTTGAGCTGCAGCGATAATGCACCCTTGCTGCCCTTGATCGTGACAACGTTGCCGTCCAGCTTGAACTCCACGCCCTGCGGCAACTCAACTGGTTCTTTTGCGATTCTGGACATAGTCTTGTCTCTTTAATCGAGGATCAGCGCATCACGAAACGATGCACAGAACCTCGCCACCAATACCTTGTTCTCTTGCCTGGCGGTCACTCATGACGCCGGCCGAAGTCGATACGATCGCGACACCGAGACCGCCCAATACTCTGGGCAGGTCTTCTTTGCCGCGATAGATGCGCAGACCCGGGCGGCTTGCCCTCTCAATACGCTCGATAACCGGCATGCCTTCGAAATATTTGAGCTCGACGCTAAGTTGCTTGCTCGCGCCTTCGCCTTCACTCGAATAGTCAGTGATATATCCTTCTTTCTTCAAAACCTTCGCTACCGCCTCCTTGACGCTGGATGCCGGCATGGAAACACTCACCTTGCGAGCTTTCTGGCCATTGCGAATGCGCGTCAACATATCTGCGATCGGATCCGTCATACTCATGTCAGTCTCCGCTACCAGCTGGCTTTCGTGAGACCAGGAATCTCGCCACTCATAGCAGCTTCCCTGAGTTTGTTGCGCCCGAGGCCGAATTTCCGGTAAACGCCATGTGGACGTCCCGTAATTGCGCAACGATTTCGCTGGCGCGTCGGACTTGCATCACGCGGCAACGCACTTAGCTTCGCCTGTGCCAACGTCCGCTCTTCTTCGCTGCTGTTGACGTCGCGGATCGTCGCCTTAAGCGCCGCACGCTTTTTCGCATATTTTGCAACGAGTTTGGCACGCTTGCGTTCGCGCATAATCATCGATTTCTTGGCCATCTGTACTTTTCCTGTCTCCGTGATCGCCGGCATGGCCGGCCCACGGTTCTTGCCCTATTGTTTGAATGGGAACCGGAACGCATCCAGGAGCGCCCGACCTTCCGCGGCATTACGCGCCGTTGTCGTGATCGTGATATCCATACCGCGCAGCGCATCGATTTCGTCGTAATTAATCTCCGGAAAGATGATCTGCTCGGACACACCAATACTGTAGTTACCTGCGCGATCAAATGCCTTCGGGTTCAAGCCGCGAAAGTCACGGATGCGCGGAATAGCGATATTCACGAGACGGTCAAGAAACTCGTACATGCGCTCGCGACGCAAGGTGACCTTGCAACCGATTGGCATACCGTCACGAATCTTAAAACTCGCGACAGACTTGCGCGCCAGTGTCGTTACCGGACGCTGGCCCGAGATCTTTTCCATGTCGGCCCGTGCGTTTTCTATAACCTTCTTGTCGGCAACGGCCTCACCAATGCCCATATTGAGCGTAATCTTCGTGATGCGCGGCACTTCCATTATGTTCTTCAGGCCGAGCTTTTTCTGGATCTCGCCCATGAGCTCGTTCTGGAATTTTTCCTCTAATCTAGCCATTCTTTCAATCTCTGCTGTTGCGGGCCTGGCCCGCTCCTGCGATGCGTCAACTATCCTTCTAGATGTCCACAACGTCGCCCGTGCCGCGAAAAATTCGTACCTTGTTGCCATCTTCCCCGACCCGAAAACCGATGCGTTCTCCTTTCTTCGACTTCGGGTTGAAGACGAGGACATTGGAGACATCAAGCGGCATGGTCTGGTCCTTGATGCCGCCCATTTCGCCGATGTTCGGGTTAGGCTTCGTATGTTTCTTCACGAGGTTAATACCCTCGACAAGCACGCGCCCGTCATCGAATACCTGCAGTACAGTGCCGCGGCGACCCTTGTCCTTGCCGGTTCTTACGATGACTTCATCGCCTTTTCTGATCTTGTTCATTCTCTATTTACCGTTTTGGCCGGGTCCCTAAAGAACCTCGGGTGCCAACGAAATAATTTTCATGAAACGATTGGTGCGCAGTTCCCGCGTTACCGGACCAAAAATGCGGGTACCAATCGGCTCGAGACGTGCATTAAGGAGTACGGCTGCATTGCCGTCGAAGCGAATCAATGAACCGTCCTGGCGGCGCACACCCTTACGTGTGCGGACGACAACGGCGTTATACACCTCGCCCTTCTTGACCTTCCCGCGCGGGATCGCGTCCTTGACGCTTACCTTAATCACGTCGCCGACGCCGGCATAGCGGCGTTTGGATCCGCCGAGCACCTTGATGCACTGAATACGGCGGGCGCCGGAGTTGTCGGCCACTTCCAGAACTGTCTGCATCTGAATCACGACTAATTCCTCAAATCACACTCGGTCCGCTGCCCGTTCAACGACATCCACGACAGTCCACGCCTTATTCTTGGAAATCGGCCGACATTCGGAAATCGCAACACGATCGCCTGGCTTGCATTCATTGTTCGCATCATGAGCAAGTACCTTGGTCGTACGGCGGATGTACTTACCGTAAACCGGATGTTTGATCAGGCGCTCAATTGCGACTGACACAGTCTTATCCATCTTATCGCTGACAACGCGACCGATAATCGTGCGTTGTGCTGTCTTCTCTTCGGTCATTTCGGTCATTCGACTTTACCCGTAGCGCGTTGCAGTTCGTTAATTACCGTCTTGACGCGCGCAATGTCTTTTCTCACGCGACGATGCTCGCTGGGCTGTTGCAGCTCGCCTGTCGCCTGCTGCATACGCAGGTTGAATTGCTCACGACGCAGCGCAACCAGTTCCTCGTCGAGCTCGTCGATCGATTTCTTCCGCAGATCCTGGACGTCCATCACATCACCTGCCGTGTTACAAACGCAGTCGAGAAGGGGAGCTTCGCTGCGGCAAGGCGAAATGCCTCTCGCGCCACTTCTTCCGTCACGCCTTCCATTTCGTACAGGATTCGACCTGGCTGAATCTGGCATACCCAGTATTCGACATTGCCTTTGCCCTTGCCCTGCCGCACTTCCAGTGGCTTCTTCGTGACTGGCTTGTCCGGAAATACACGGATCCAGATCTTCCCGCCGCGCTTGATGTAACGCGTCATGGCACGACGAGCAGCCTCTATCTGCCGCGCTGTCATGCGTCCACGATCTGTTGCCTTGAGGCCGTAGGTGCCGAAGGCCACCGTGCTGCCACGCAACGCGAGACCGCGGTTGCGGCCCTTCTGCTGCTTGCGAAATTTTGTCCGTTTAGGCTGTAACATCTCTATTCCCCGGTAAACGCGGGCCTCAGCTGCGCGTACCTGCAGCAGCCTCAGCCGGCTCCGCGGCTGCCACCTCGGGCTTGTCGAATACTTCGCCCTTGAAAATCCATACTTTCACGCCGATGACACCGTATGTCGTTTGCGCCTCGGCGATCCCGTAATCGATATCCGCACGCAGTGTATGCAGCGGTACGCGACCTTCGCGGTACCATTCCGATCGCGCAATTTCCGCACCATTCAGCCGCCCGCCAACCCTGACCTTGATGCCCTCGGCCCCAACGCGCATCGTATTTGTGACCGCGCGTTTCATTGCCCGGCGGAACATCACACGACGCTCGAGCTGCTGGGCGATGCCCTCGGCAACGAGCTGTGCATCGAGTTCCGGCTTGCGCACTTCGCTGATGTTGATGCGCACATCAATAATGTCCATCCCGATCATCTTTGCGATCTCGGCGCGCAGTTTTTCGATGTCTTCGCCTTTCTTGCCAATCACGATGCCGGGGCGAGCCGTGTGGATTGTAATATTCGCCTTCTTGGCCGGTCGCTCGATCGAAATACGACTGACCGAAGCATCCTTGAGCTTCTGCTTGATGAAGGCGCGAAGCTGATGATCGGTTCTGACGTATTCGGGAAACGTCTTCGAATCGGCATACCATTTCGATGACCAATCCTTGACAATGCCCAGGCGAATACCGGTCGGATGTACTTTTTGGCCCATTTTTCTACTCGTCCGCTACGCGTATCGTGATATGGCTGTTGCGCTTGATAATTCGTGCTCCGCGACCCTTCGCGCGAGCGCGATAACGACGAAACGTCGGCGCTTCATTCACCTCAATCTTGGCAATTTTCAGTTCATCAATGTCCGCACCGTGATTGTGCTCGGCATTCGCGATCGCCGATTCGAGAACTTTTTTCACAATGCGTGCGCTCTTCTTTGGCGTGAAGGTCAAAGTCCGCAGGGCGTCGTCAACCGTCTTGCCACGAATGGCGTCAGCCACGAGGCGGCACTTCTGCGGCGAGATACGCGCGTAACGCAGTGTTGCTGCAACTTGCATGAACTCTTACCCCTTCAACCTACTTCGTCTTACGATCACCGGAGTGACCACGAAACGTTCTTGTGATCGCAAACTCGCCCAGCTTGTGGCCAACCATGTTTTCCGAAATCAGGATTGGAACGTGCTGACGTCCGTTATGCACCGCAATCGTCAGACCTACCATGTCGGGCAACACCATTGATCGACGCGACCAGGTCTTGATCGGTCGGCGATCATTTTTCCTCGCTGCTTCGGCGACCTTTTTCGCCAGATGCGCATCGACGAACGGGCCTTTTCTGACACTACGTGGCATTACACTGTTCCTCGTCTATTTCTTGCGTTTGCGACGCCGCACAATCATGTTGTCGGTGCGCTTGTTCGAGCGCGTCTTGGCGCCTTTGGTCGGCGTTCCCCACGGACTCACCGGATGGCGACCGCCGGATGTGCGACCCTCGCCACCACCATGCGGGTGATCGACCGGGTTCATCGCAACACCACGAACAGTCGGGCGCGAACCCCGCCAACGCTTGGCGCCTGCCTTGCCGAGCTTGCGCAGGTTATGTTCACCATGACCGATCTCACCGATCGTCGCGCGACAATCGACATGAATCTTGCGCGTCTCCCCGGAACGCAGTCGAACCGTCACGTAAGCGCCCTCACGTGCCGCGAGCTGGGCGGAGCCACCGGCCGAACGTACCAGCTGGCCACCTTTGCCCGGCTTTAACTCGATGTTGTGAATCAAGGTGCCAACCGGGATCGCGCGTAATGGCAGTGCATTGCCCGGTTTTATTGGCGCGTCTTCGCCATTTACGACCGGCATGCCCGGCTGCGCCCCCTTGTGCGCGAGGATGTAACGCCGCTCACCGTCTACGTACTTGACCAATGCCAAATGGGCGCTGCGATTCGGATCGTACTCGAGATGTTCGATAACACCCGGCACACTGTCCTTGTCGCGCTTGAAGTCGATAATCCGATACCGCTGCTTGTGACCACCACCCCGATGACGCACCGTGATCCGACCGTTGTTATTGCGGCCAGCCTTCGACATCTTCTTGTCCAGCAGCTTGCTGTAGGGCTTGCCTTTGTGCAGGCCCGGCGTTTTGACAGCTACGGTGAATCGGCGTCCAGCTGATGTCGGTTTTGCTTTGTGTAGTGACATTGACCTGACCTTATTCCGTGCCCAGCAGCGTCTCTATCTGACTGCCCTCAGCCAGCCTCACGTACGCCTTCTTCCAGTGATTGCGACGCCCACGCGTTTGTCCGAAGCGCTTGGTCTTGCCCTTGACATTGACGACCGTGACCGAATCGACATCGACCTCGAACAATAATTCGACGGCCTGACGAATCTCTTTCTTGGTCGCATCGGTACGCACCTTGAGAACAACCTGGTTGTTCTCGGCGGCCAAGTGGCTTTTTTCAGAAAGATGCGGGCCGCGTATGACGGTCATCAATCGTTGCTGGTGGCGGGCAGCACTCATGACAGGCGCTCCTCAATCTGCTTCAACGCCGGCAGTGTGATTAGCACCTTGTCGAAGCGAATCAAGACAACCGGGTCGACCGAGGCCACATCGCATATACCGACATTCGGCAGGTTGCGCGCCGCCAGGAAAATTTTCTCATCGAAAACCTCGTTCAGGATCAGCACACTTACCAGGCCCAAATCATCAAGCCTGGCGGCGAGCAACCTCGTTTTCGGCGCCTCGAGTTCGATCTCTTTGATGACGACCAAGCGATCTTGACGGACAAGCTCGGAGAACACCGAGCGTAACGCCCCCCGATACATTTTCTTGTTGACCTTTTGCTCGTACTTGCGAGGCTTCGCCGCGAATGCGCGACCGCCACCTACCCAGATCGGGCTGCGAATCGTTCCGGCGCGAGCACGACCGGTGCCTTTCTGTCGCCATGGCTTCGTACCGCCGCCGCGTGCTGCTGCGCGATTCTTTTGCGCCTTCGTTCCAGCCCGACTCCCCGAAAGGTATGCCGTAACCACCTGGTGAACCAATGCTTCGTTAAACTCTGCGCCAAACGCGGCATCGAGAACATCAACCGAGCCGCTACCCTGCATCTTCAACTTCATGACGGCGACCCGCCGCCGGCAGCCTTGAGCGCCGGGCGCACGATAACGCGTCCCCCGCGGTGGCCTGGGACAGCGCCCTTGATCAGCAGAAGGTTGCGCTCGGCATCGACCCGCACGACTTCGAGATTCTGTATCGTGCGGCGTACATTGCCCATTTGGCCCGACATCTTCTTACCCTTGAAGACCCGGCCTGGTGTCTGGTTCTGTCCAATCGAGCCTGGTGCGCGGTGGGCCAGCGAGTTTCCGTGCGTTGCATCCTGCATGCTGAAGTTATGCCGTTTGACCGTGCCGGCAAACCCCTTGCCGATCGACGTGCCTATGACGTCGACTTTCTGACCCGCTGCAAACAAATCGACCCGCAGATCAGAACCAATCTCGTACTCCGTCTGATCTGCCTCGGCAACGCGAAGCTCGGCTATTAGGTCGCCGGCCTCAACCTTTGCCCGAGCAAAGTGGCCGGCTTGAGGCTTGGACACACGAGAAGGCTTCTTGCTGCCAGTTGTTACTTGCAGCGCACGATAGCCATCATTCTCAACGGTCTTCACCTGAGTAATCCGGTTAGGCTGTGCCTCAATCACGGTCACGGGAATCGACGCCCCGTCTTCCGTGAATACACGTGTCATGCCGCACTTGCGGCCAACAAGACCCATAGTCATTTCAAAACTGCCTTTTTCCAGACACACGAAAGGGCCAGCCATCGCCGAGAACATCGTGTCCTCAAGACTCCGGGGCTGACCCTGGTTCCGGCCGATACTTCGTTTCGATCCGGCGGTCCGAGATTTGCCGTGTCGCCTTCGATTTCCCGGCGACCTATGCTTTTAAGCGCCACAGACTGTAGCCATGTGGCGGCTTTTCCGAATCTGGCCGACTCCCGGTCCGGCCAAATCCAGCGAGCCCGCAATTATACCCCCCGAAACCCTCAGCGCAAGCGGTTTTCAGGCGTTTTCGCGTGTTTTTTTATTCGAAATATCAACCGATTGCGAACGTGGCGCCAGATGCCCGCAGGTTAATCTCGGTCGAGGGATCGGGAAGCCTGTGGGAGGGATGTTTGTCCCTTGGACAAACGCCCTGCCGCAGGCTGCGCGCAAGCAATCTAATTAAGCTTGATCTGCACATCCACGCCCGCAGGCAACTCGAGCTTCATCAACGCATCGACCGTCTTGTCGGTCGGATCGACGATATCCATCAGGCGCTTGTGAGTACGGATCTCGTACTGGTCGCGGGCATCCTTATTGACATGCGGCGAGATCAGGACCGTGAAGCGTTCCTTTTTCATGGGCAGTGGTATCGGCCCCTTTACCGTGGCGCCGGTACGTTTGGCCGTATCGACAATCTCACGCGCCGAGTTATCGATCAGGCGATGATCAAACGCTTTCAGGCGGATTCGTATGTTTTGGTTCGTTGCCACAATATTTCCTTATTCAAATTGCTGTGGGAGGGGGCCATGCCCGCGACCGGTCAGTCGCCCGCATGGCGGCCTCCTACTCAATAATCTTTGCGACGACGCCCGCGCCGACGGTGCGACCGCCCTCGCGGATTGCGAAGCGCAAGCCCTCCTCCATGGCGATCGGTGCAATCAGGTCTACCACCATCTGCACGTTGTCGCCCGGCATCACCATCTCGGTGCCCTCCGGCAACTCCACCGCACCCGTGACATCCGTGGTGCGAAAATAAAACTGCGGCCGGTAGCCCTTGAAAAACGGCGTGTGCCGACCACCTTCGTCCTTGGTCAGGATATACACCTCGGCCTCAAACTTGGTGTGCGGCGTGATCGAGCCCGGCTTCGCCAGTACCTGACCGCGTTCAACCTCCTCACGCTTCGTGCCCCTCAGCAGTACGCCCACGTTATCGCCGGCCATGCCCTGGTCTAAAAGCTTCCGGAACATCTCCACGCCCGTGCAGGTCGTCTTCTCCGTGTCCTTGATACCAACGATCTCCACCTCGTCGCCCACGTTCACCACACCGCGTTCGATACGCCCCGTCACCACCGTGCCACGCCCCGATATCGAGAACACGTCCTCCACCGGCATCAGGAAAGCACCGTCAACCGCACGTTCCGGCTCCGGTATGTAGCTGTCCATCTGCTCCACCAGCTTTAACACCGACGGCACACCGATGTCCGAGGTATCACCGTCGAACGCCTTCAGTGCCGATCCCGTGATGATCGGCGTCTCGTCGCCCGGAAACTCGTACGTCGACAGCAGATCGCGGACTTCCATCTCAACAAGTTCCAGCAGCTCCTCGTCGTCAACCTGGTCCGCCTTGTTCAGGTACACCACGATGTACGGCACACCCACCTGCCGCGCCAGCAGAATGTGCTCGCGTGTCTGTGGCATCGGTCCGTCCGCCGCACTCACCACCAGAATCGCCCCGTCCATCTGCGCCGCACCCGTGATCATGTTCTTCACGTAGTCCGCGTGACCCGGACAGTCCACGTGCGCGTAGTGACGATTGTCACTCTCGTACTCCACGTGCGCCGTCGCTATCGTAATGCCGCGCTCACGCTCCTCCGGCGCATTGTCGATCTGGTCAAATTGCTTGATCTCACCGCGACCGTGACGCTCCGCCATCACCTTCGTCAGCGCCGCCGTCAGCGTCGTCTTGCCATGGTCGACGTGACCTATCGTGCCAACGTTCACGTGTGGTTTTGTTCTTTCAAACTTCTCTTTAGACATTAGCTTGCCTTCTTCATTACTGTATCGGCCACGTTCTGCGGCACTTCTGCATACTTCTCGAATTCCATTGAGTAAACGGCACGACCCTGGCTCATCGACCTAAGGTCGGTGGCGTAACCGAACATTTCGGCCAGGGGCACTTCGGCGCGAATGATCTTGCCTGACGGCGACTCGCCCATTCCCTGTAGCAGTCCGCGACGCCGATTGAGATCACCCATCACATCACCCATATAGTCTTCCGGCGTGACAACTTCGACCTTCATGATCGGCTCGAGCAATACCGGGTTCGCCTTGAGTGCACCGTCCCTGAATGCCATCGAACCAGCGATCTTGAACGCCATTTCGCTCGAGTCGACGTCGTGATAGGAGCCGTCGTAAAGCGTCGCCCGGCAATCGACAACCGGATAGCCGGCAATGACACCGTTCTCCATCTGCTCCCGAATACCCTTGTCGACGGCGGAAATGTACTCTTTCGGCACTACGCCACCAACGATCGCATTCTCGAAATCGTAGCCGGAACCGGCTTCACGCGGTTCGATCCGTACGAAGACGTGGCCATACTGGCCGCGACCGCCGGACTGACGAACGAACTTGCCTTCCTGCTCCACGGTCGATCGAATCGTTTCGCGATAAGCCACCTGCGGCTTGCCAACATTGGCCTCGACCTTGAATTCGCGTTTCATGCGGTCGACGATGATGTCGAGGTGCAGCTCGCCCATGCCCGAGATGATCGTTTGCCCCGATTCGTCATCGGTATGCACCCGGAATGACGGATCCTCTTTCGCAAGCTTCTGCAGAGCGATGCCCATTTTTTCCTGATCCGGCTTGGTCTTCGGTTCGACGGCGACCGAGATTACCGGATCCGGAAATTCCATACGCTCCAGCGTGATGACGTGCTTAATATCACACAGCGTATCGCCAGTCGTCACATCTTTGAGGCCAACGGCAGCCGCAATATCACCCGCACGAACTTCCTTGATCTCTTTGCGATCATTCGAGTGCATCTGCAGTATGCGGCCGATACGCTCTTTCTTGCCCTTGACCGGATTGAAGATCGTGTCGCCCGAGTTCAACACGCCCGAGTAGACGCGGAAGAACGTCAGATTGCCAACGAACGGGTCCGTCGCAATCTTGAATGCAAGCGCCGCGAATGGCTCGTTGTCATCTGCAGAACGCTCGCCTTCGGTCTCATCCTCCTTGATTCCCTTTATAGATGGCACATCAGCTGGCGACGGCATAAAATCGATAACCGCATCGAGCAGCGCCTGCACGCCCTTGTTTTTGAAGGCAGATCCGCACATTGTCACTACTACCTCGCCGGCAAGCGTACGTGCCCGCAGGCCCCGGCGAATCTCGTCCTCGGCCAGGGTGCCATTCTCGAGGAATTTGTTGAGCAGTTCTTCATCCGCTTCGGCAGCAGACTCGATCATCTTATCTCGCCAAGCCCTGGCTTCGGCCAGCAGGTCATCGGGAATTTCGACTGCATCGTACGTCGTACCCAAATTCGCGTCATGCCAGTAAATCGCCCGCATGCCGATCAGGTCAATGATGCCCGCGAACTTCTCTTCTGCACCGATCGGTAGCTGGATCGGTACTGGTGTCGCGCGTAGGCGTTCACGTACCTGGTCAACGACGGCCAGAAAGTCGGCCCCGGCACGGTCCATCTTATTGACGAAGACCATGCGTGGCACCTTGTATTTATTGCCCTGACGCCAGACCGTCTCGGTCTGCGGTTCGACACCGCCAACCGAACATAACACGGTGATGGCACCATCGAGCACGCGCAGGCTTCGTTCGACCTCTATGGTGAAATCTACGTGTCCCGGTGTATCGATGATATTGATGCGGTGCTCATCAAATTGCTGGTCCATACCTTTCCAGAAACAGGTCGTCGCTGCGGACGTAATCGTGATACCGCGTTCTTGTTCCTGTTCCATCCAGTCCATGACGGCCGCGCCATCATGGACCTCACCTATCTTGTGCGAGACACCCGTATAGAACAGCACGCGTTCCGTCGTGGTCGTCTTGCCCGCGTCAATATGCGCCATAATGCCGATATTGCGGTAGCGCTCGATGGGAGTTGTGCGGGCCACGAAAAAATCCTGAGATACTCGTCCGGGTGCCGGCGTTTACCAGCGATAATGCGAGAAAGCCTTGTTGGCTTCTGCCATACGATGCGTGTCTTCTTTCTTTTTTACTGCCGTGCCGCGGTTCTCTGCGGCATCGAGCAATTCGTGCGCGAGCCGGTACGCCATCGATTTCTCGCTGCGCTTGCGAGCAGCTTCGATGACCCAGCGCATAGCAAGCGTCTGGCGCCGTGCCGGACGCACTTCGACCGGTACCTGATAAGTCGCGCCGCCAACGCGGCGTGATTTTACCTCGACCACCGGCTTCACGTTCTCCAGGGCCTGCTCGAGTAATTCGAGCGCCTTGTCGTCTGATTGCGTTTCCTTTTCAGAGATGCGATCAAGTGCGCCATAGATGATGCGCTCGGCAACCGATTTCTTACCATCATTCATGATCATATTCATAAACTTGGCGAGCAAATCGCTACCATACTTTGGGTCGGGCAGAATCGTACGTTTCGGAGCCTGTGATCGTCTGGACATGTAGGGTCTCTGTCGGGCGACCAGCGTGTCGCCTCGTCATTGGTTTATGATTTGGGCCGTTTCGCGCCGTACTTCGAGCGCCCCTGCCGGCGATCGGAAACGCCGGCGCAATCGAGCGTGCCGCGAACAGTGTGGTAGCGCACACCGGGCAAGTCTTTGACACGTCCACCGCGAATCAGCACGACGGAGTGTTCCTGCAGGTTATGGCCTTCGCCGCCTATGTAACTCGTCACTTCAAATCCGTTGGTCAGGCGCACACGTGCAACCTTGCGCATCGCCGAGTTCGGTTTCTTCGGCGTGGTTGTGTAGACACGTGTACAAACACCGCGCTTTTGCGGGCTGGCTTCGAGTGCCGGCACCGTACTCTTGGCGCGTTTCGTCGCGCGAGGCTTACGTACTAACTGATTGACTGTGGCCATGGGCACTCATTTTCTCTTCGTGATAATGCAACATCGTTTTTGCGCCAAACAGACGCGCGCACCCGAACTCCGAACCTCGCGGGGTTCAGACCTCGGGAAGTAGGGTGCAGCCTCAAGCGGTTGAATTGCTGACTTTTTTAATGCTGTCGAACTCAACTGCCCAACGCTTGCCCCGAATGTACGGGGCCCGCTTTTTCGCGGGCCCCGGGGTTAAGCGCGGGCATTGTAGAGACGCCCGCTCATCGCTGTCAAGGCAGCTTGCTCCCAGCGCTTAAGCTGTTGATTTTGAAAGCCACGAATTAGTCGGCAACGGCTTGCTCCGGAGCCGAAGCGGTGCCTTCCGCCTCGGCCGCAGGCACAATCTCGGACTCGACTTCTGACGCCTTACGTTCGGCATCGCTCTCGGCTTCCGCCTGCTGCTGCGCCACGTCGAGCTCCTTGAGCTGATCCGCCAGATCCTGCTCGCGCGTACGCCGTCGCTCGGCATGATGGGCGAAACCGGTTCCTGCCGGAATCAGGCGACCGACGATGACGTTTTCCTTGAGTCCGCGCAGATCATCGCGAAGCCCGCGCACGGCGGCCTCGGTCAGTACTCGCGTCGTCTCCTGGAACGACGCCGCCGAAATGAAGGACTCAGTAGCTAGCGACGCTTTCGTGATACCGAGCAATACAGGTTCGGCCGTAAGCGGTTCCTTGGCCTGTGCCGCGAGCGACTCGGCCGCTTCGAGGAAGCGGGCTTTGTCAATCTGCTCGCCGCGCAGGTAGCTGCTGTCGCCAGCATCGGCAACAATTATCTTCCTGAGCATCTGGCGGATGATTACCTCAATGTGCTTGTCGTTTATTTTCACGCCCTGCAGACGGTAAACGTCCTGAATCTCGCGGACCAGGTAGTCGGCAAGGTTTTCAACTCCCTGCAGCCGCAGAATGTCATGCGGATTCGGCTCACCATCGGCGATGGTTTCCCCTTTCACCACCTGTTCGCCCTCGAACACGTTCAGATGACGCCACTTCGGGATCAACTCCTCATGGCTCTCGCCTGTTTCGTCAGTGATCACGAGGCGGCGCTTGCCCTTGGTCTCCTTACCAAAACTCACAGTACCCGAATACTCCGCCATGATCGCCGGATCCTTCGGCTTCCTGGCTTCGAACAGGTCGGCAACACGCGGCAGACCACCCGTGATATCGCGAGTCTTCGACGATTCCTGGGGAATGCGCGCGATGACGTCACCTACCGAGACGCCTGCACCATCCGACATGGAGATAATTGCTCCGGCCGGCAGGGCATAGACAGCGGGGATGTCCGTGTTGGCGAAGCAAATATCCTTGCCATCGTCGTCGACCAGTCGCGCAACGGGCCGCAGATCCTTACCCGTGCCCCCGCGGCTTTTCGGATCGAGTACGACGATGCTGGTAAGGCCCGTGAACTCGTCAACTTGCTCCGTCACCGTCACGCCATCGACAAAATCGTCGAACCTGAGCTTACCCGCCACTTCGGTTACAACGGGGTGAGTATGGGGATCCCAACTCGCAACGATCTGACCTTGCTTGACCTCATTTCCATCGGCCACGGTGATCGTCGCTCCGTAAGGCACTTTATAACGCTCGCGCTCGCGGCCAAGTTCATTGATCACCGAGATTTCGCCTGACCGCGATACTGCAACCAGATAGCCTTTGTGGTGAGCTACGGTCTTGATGTTATTGAGCTTGACGATACCATTTGACTTGATTTCGATATTGTTTACAGCAGCCGATCGTGACGCCGCACCACCGATATGGAACGTGCGCATTGTCAGCTGGGTACCCGGCTCACCGATCGACTGTGCCGCGATTACACCGACAGCCTCACCGATGTTTATGCGGTGACCGCGCGCCAGGTCGCGTCCATAGCACTGTGAACAGACGCCGTAACGCACCTCACAGGTAATCGGCGACCGCACCATGACGTGGTCGATTGACAGGTCTTCAAGCCGTGCGACGGTTTCTTCGTCGAGCATCGTGCCCGCATCGAATGCAACCTTGTCGGTCCCCGGAATCAGCACGGCTTCAGCCAGAACACGACCCAACACGCGCTCGCGCAGCGGCTCGACGATGTCTCCACCTTCAACCAGCGGCGCCATGGCAACACCGTTTTTCGTCTCACAGTCGATTTCAGTTACGACGAGATCCTGCGCCACGTCCACGAGTCGGCGCGTCAGGTATCCGGAATTCGCCGTCTTCAGTGCCGTGTCCGCCAGCCCTTTGCGAGCGCCGTGCGTCGAGATGAAGTACTGAAGTACGTCGAGTCCTTCGCGGAAGTTGGCGGTGATCGGTGTCTCGATGATCGAGCCGTCCGGTTTGGCCATCAGACCACGCATTCCGGCAAGTTGCCGGATCTGTGCTGCCGAACCACGCGCGCCTGAGTCAGCCATCATGTAAATAGAGTTAAAAGACTCCTGATCCACGGTCTTGCCCGCGGCGTTTGTCACCGCCTCCGAGCCAAGCTTGTCCATCATTGCCTTGGCGACTTGATCGTTCGTGCGCGACCAGATGTCGACAACCTTGTTGTAACGCTCGCCATCGGTCACGAGACCCGATGCATACTGATCCTGAATCTCCTTAACTTCAGACTCAGCGACGGACAGGATTTCCTGTTTGTTTTCCGGGACGACCATGTCGTTGACGCCGATCGAGATTCCAGCCGTCGTCGCGAGACGGAAGCCCGTGTACATCAGGCGATCGGCAAACACGACCGTCTTCTTGAGTCCAAGTTGCCGATAACACGCGTTGATTACGCCGGAGATCGCCTTTTTCGACATAGTCTGGTTCACGAACTCGAAACTTAAGCCAACTGGCAGGATTTCCGATAGCAGCGAGCGGCCGATCGTCGTGTCAACGATCTTTGTCACAGCGGACGTCGTGCCGTTATCGTCAGTTTCCGGCAGGGTAACCCGGACCTTCACCATTGCTTGCAGATCGACAGCACCCGATTCATAGGCGCGCCGGGCTTCTCCCATGTCCGTGAATATCATGCCTTCGCCCTTGGCATTGATGCGCGGGCGGGTCATGTAATAAAGGCCGAGTACCACATCCTGCGACGGCACGATGATCGGATCACCGTTCGCCGGCGAAAGAATGTTGTTTGAAGACATCATCAAAGCTCGCGCCTCGAGCTGTGCCTCCAGCGATAACGGCACGTGCACGGCCATCTGGTCGCCGTCGAAGTCAGCGTTAAATGCTGTACATACGAGCGGATGCAGCTGAATCGCCTTGCCCTCGATCAACACGGGCTCGAAGGCCTGGATGCCCAGTCGGTGCAGCGTCGGCGCGCGGTTCAGCAGAACCGGGTGCTCGCGGATGACCTCTTCGAGAATATCCCAGACTTCGGCGCCCTCGCGCTCAACAAGACGCTTGGCAGCCTTGATAGTCGTTGCCTCACCTCTGAGCTGCAGCTTCGAAAAGATAAACGGCTTGAAAAGCTCCAATGCCATCTTCTTCGGCAGACCGCACTGGTGCAGCTTGAGCGTCGGACCGACAACGATCACCGAGCGACCAGAGTAGTCGACGCGCTTACCGAGCAGATTCTGCCGGAAGCGGCCTTGCTTGCCTTTAATCATGTCAGCCAGCGATTTCAGCGGGCGCTTATTAGTGCCCGTGATCGCGCGGCCACGACGACCGTTATCGAGCAGTGCGTCAACCGACTCCTGCAGCATGCGCTTCTCGTTGCGGACAATGATATCGGGCGCGTTAAGCTCGAGCAGCCGCCGCAAACGATTATTGCGGTTTATGACGCGCCGGTACAGATCGTTCAAATCCGAAGTCGCGAAACGACCACCATCAAGCGGTACGAGTGGCCGCAAGTCCGGCGGCAATACGGGCAACACGGTCAGCACCATCCACTCAGGCTTGTTGCCGGACTCTATAAAAGACTCCAGCAGCTTGAGACGCTTGGACAGACGCTTGATCTTGGTTTCCGAACGCGTTGCATCGATATCTTCGCGCACACCCAATACTTCGCGCTGCAGGTCGATCGTCATCAGCATTTCACGGACGGCCTCGGCACCCATACGCGCGTCGAACTCGTCACCGTACTGCTCGAGAGCATCGAGATACATTTCATCGGTCAAGAGCTGGCCGCGTTCAAGCTCCGTCATACCGGGCTCGACGACGACAAAGGCCTCGAAGTACAGCACACGCTCGATCTCTCTCAGCGTCATGTCAAGCATCAGGCCGATGCGCGACGGTAACGATTTCAGGAACCAGATGTGCGCAACCGGGCTCGCAAGCTCGATGTGCGCCATGCGCTCACGGCGAACCTTGGTCTGCGTGACCTCCACACCACATTTTTCGCATACGACACCGCGGTGCTTGAGACGCTTGTATTTGCCGCACAGGCATTCGTAGTCTTTTATTGGCCCGAATATTTTCGCGCAGAACAGGCCGTCACGTTCGGGCTTAAACGTCCGGTAGTTGATCGTCTCCGGCTTCTTCACCTCGCCGAATGACCACGAGCGCACCATGTCCGGCGAGGCAAGTCCGATACGAATTGCTTCGAAGTCGTCGACGGGATTCTGGTATTTGAAGAGCTTCAGTAGGTCTTTCATCAGTCTGTCTCCAGCTCAATGTTGATGCCCAGAGATCGAATCTCTTTGACCAGGACATTGAACGATTCCGGCATACCGGCATCCATCTCATGTTCACCGTCAACGATGTTCTTATACATCTTCGTACGCCCTTGTACGTCGTCAGACTTGACTGTCAGCATTTCCTGCAACGTGTAAGCGGCGCCGTAAGCTTCGAGTGCCCAGACCTCCATCTCACCGAAGCGCTGGCCACCGAACTGCGCCTTACCGCCCAACGGTTGCTGAGTAACAAGACTGTATGGTCCCGTCGAGCGTGCGTGCATCTTGTCATCAACGAGGTGGTTGAGTTTCAGCATGTACATGTAACCCACCGTGACTTCACGATCGAAGCACTCACCGGTTCTACCGTCGAAAAGCGCTGATTGGCCGGTATCGGATAATTCAGCCAGCCTCAACAGCCCCTTGATCTCTTCCTCGGTGGCACCGTCAAAAACGGGCGTTGCTGTAGGCACACCGTTCGTCAGGTTCCCGGCAAGTTCGAGCACTTCCTCGTCGTTGAGGGACCTGATGTTCTCGGCATGTCCACCTGTCTTGTTGTACAGCGCTTCGAGAAACTGGCGAACTTTGGTAATCGATTCCTGTGCCTTCAACATCGCGTCGATCTTTTTGCCAAGGCCTTTCGCTGCCCAGCCGAGATGCGTTTCGAGAACCTGGCCTACATTCATGCGCGACGGCACGCCCAGAGGATTGAGTACAATATCCACTGGAGTGCCATCGTCGAGATATGGCATATCTTCAACCGGAACGATCGTCGAGATCACACCCTTATTACCATGCCGACCAGCCATCTTGTCGCCCGGCTGGATGCGCCGTTTTACAGCCAGGTAAACCTTGACCATCTTGAGTACGCCGGGTGCCAGATCATCACCAGCCGTGATCTTCGCCTTCTTCTCGTCAAAACGGCGATCGAATTCGTCACGCTGTGCATTCAGACGCTCAAAAGCCTTCTGCAGCTGCTCATTCGCCTCGTCATTCTTGAGCCGGATCTCGAACCACTTCTCACGTGGCAGCTCCTCGAGGTACGCCCTCGTGACTTTCGCACCGGACTTCAGTTTTTTCGGACCGCCTAGCGCCATCTTGTTGGTCAACATCCGCTCCACACGCTCGTAGATGTCTTCCTCGAGTATGCGCAGAGTGTCGTCAAGATCCTTGCGAACGCTCTCCAGCTCTGATTTTTCAATCGACAATGCACGCAAGTCCTTGTCAACACCATCACGGGTAAAGACACGTACGTCGATAACCGTACCGTCCATCCCGGGCGGCACGCGCAAACTCGTGTCCTTAACGTCTGAGGCTTTCTCACCGAAGATCGCACGCAGGAGCTTCTCCTCCGGCGTCAGCTGAGTTTCACCTTTCGGCGTCACCTTGCCGACGAGGATGTCACCCGCTTTGACTTCAGCACCGATAAACGCGATGCCCGATTCGTCGAGCTTGGCAAGCGCGGCGTCACCGACATTTGGAATATCGGAAGTGATGTCCTCGGGCCCGAGTTTGGTATCGCGGGCGACGCACTGCAATTCCTCGATGTGGATCGTGGTGAAGCGGTCTTCCGTGACGACTCGCTCGGAGATCAGGATAGAGTCCTCGAAGTTGTAGCCGTTCCACGGCATAAACGCGACGAGCAGATTCTGCCCGAGTGCGAGCTCACCCATATTCGTCGATGGACCGTCTGCCAGCACATCACCGGCTGCGATTACATCACCGGCCTTGACGAGTGGGCGCTGGTTGATGCACGTATTCTGATTCGAGCGCGTGTATTTGGTCAGGTTATAGATGTCGACACCGGGCTCGGTCGCGCTTGTTTCTTCATCATTAACGCGTACGACGATTCGCGAGGCATCGACTGAATCGACAGCACCGCCGCGACGGCCGACAACTGTTACACCGGAGTCGACCGCGACAGCACGCTCCATGCCCGTACCAACGAGCGGTGCTTCTGAACGCAATGTCGGCACAGCCTGGCGTTGCATGTTCGAACCCATGAGCGCACGGTTGGCATCGTCATGCTCGAGGAACGGAATCAGCGATGCTGCAACCGATACGATCTGGCGCGGGCTGACGTCCATGTAGTCGACGTCTTGTGGCGCAGACAGCGTGAATTCGTTCTTGTGGCGCACAGCAACGAGATCCTCTTGGAACTTGCCGTTCCTGTCGAGTTCTGAGTTCGCCTGTGCAATTACATACTGGCTCTCTTCGATCGCCGACAAGTACACGATCTCTGCAGTCGCCCTGGCGTTAACAACCTTACGATACGGCGTCTCAAGGAAACCGTATTCGTTCGTACGTGCATATACCGCCAGCGAATTGATAAGGCCGATATTCGGTCCTTCAGGTGTCTCGATCGGGCAGACGCGTCCATAATGCGTTGGATGTACATCGCGAACTTCGAAGCCTGCACGCTCACGCGTCAAACCTCCGGGCCCAAGCGCTGATACACGACGTTTATGCGTTACTTCAGATAACGGGTTATTTTGATCCATGAACTGCGATAGCTGGCTTGAGCCGAAAAATTCCTTGACGGCAGCGGCGACGGGCTTCGCATTAATCATTTCCTGTGGCATTAAACCTTCGGTTTCGGCCTGTGTGAGACGCTCTTTCACAGCTCGCTCGACACGGACCAATCCAACACGGAATGCGTTCTCGGCCATTTCACCAACACTGCGCACGCGACGATTGCCGAGATGGTCGATGTCATCGACTGTCCCGTAACCGTTGCGAATATCGATCAATGTCTGCAGTACGGCCAGAATATCGTCTTTCTCGAGAACACCGCTGCCCTCCGACGTGTCGCGACCGACGCGACGATTGAATTTCATGCGGCCGACGGCCGACAGATCATAACGGTCGGAGTTGAAGAACAGATTCTGAAAGAGATTCTCTGCCGCTTCCTTTGTTGGCGGTTCGCCCGGTCGCATCATGCGATAGATCTCGACAAGCGCTTCGAGGCGGGTCGTTGACGGATCGATATTTAACGTATTCGAGATAAACGGACCGCGATCGAGGTCATTCACATACAGGGTTCGAATATGCTCGACGTCCGCCTCAATCAGAGTGTCGATGAGTTCGAGGTTGAGTTCGGTGTTGGCAGCGGCGAGCAATTCACCCGTCTCGGTGTCGATGATATCGTGCGCCAGAATTTTGCCCTCGAGATATTCGGGCGGCACGACTAGCTTGTCGACCGACGATTTCGACATCTCGCGCACATGCTTGGCCGTGATACGACGCCCCTCTTCGACGATCAGTTTTCGGCCTACCTTGATATCGAATGTCGCAGTGTCACCGCGCAGGCGCTCGGGCACAAGCCCCATCTTGATATCCTTCGCCGACAGGAAAAAATCGTTAGTCTCGAAGAAAAGATCAAGCATTTCTTCATTTGTCATTTCCAGCGCACGCAGAATGATCGTGACCGGCAGTTTGCGACGGCGGTCGATCCGTGCGAATACGGCATCCTTGGGATCAAATTCGAAATCGAGCCACGATCCACGGTATGGGATGATGCGCGCGGAGAATAATAATTTGCCGGAGCTGTGTGTCTTACCTTTGTCATGGTCGAAAAACACGCCTGGTGATCGGTGCAGCTGTGACACGATGACGCGTTCGGTGCCATTGATCACGAAAGTGCCATGATCGGTCATTAGTGGCATTTCTCCGAGATAGACTTCCTGTTCACGTATATCCTTGACCGGCTTCGGAGTGCCACTCGCGTCCTTGTCGTATATAACGAGTCGCACGAGAACGCGAACCGGCGCTGCGTAAGTCAGGCCTCGCATCTGGCATTCCTTAACATCGAATACGGGTTCGCCCAGGCGATAGCTGACATATTCGAGCGCTGCGTTCCCTGAGTAACTTACGATCGGGAAGACTGACTTGAAGGCCGCATGCAGGCCAATATCATCACGCTCTTCAATCGTTTTATTGGTCTGCAGAAATTTTCGATACGAATCGACCTGTATGGACAACAGGTATGGCACGTCCAGAATCGTTGAACGCTTGCCAAAATTCTTGCGAATTCGTTTTTTCTCGGTGAATGAATAGGACATTCGAGAGATACCTCGTTAGTTACAGATGCGCGCAGGCAGCCAGTCGATTAGCGACTGGCTGCCTGCCCGACTTTTGGACCGTCGGGTCCGCAAACAGAAGAGAGCGCAAGTGTGCTACTTAAGCTCGACGCTGCCGCCGGCTTCTTCAAGCGTTTTCTTGATTTCTTCTGCTTCGTCTTTCGTGACACCTTCCTTGATCGTCGATGGCGTGCCTTCGACAGCGTCCTTGGCCTCTTTCAAGCCAAGTCCGGTGATCGTCCGCACAGCCTTGATAACACCAACCTTGGCTTCGCCGAAGCCCGTGAGAACGACGTCGAATTCATCTTTCTCTGCCGCTGCTTCAGATACTTCGCCACCAGCAGCAGGCCCTGCTGCAACGGCAACGGGTGCCGCCGCCGAAACGCCCCACTCTTCTTCCAACATTTTGACGAGTTCCACAACTTCCATAATTGGCTTCGCGCTCAGCTCCTTGAGCAGGTCTTGATTTGAAATTGCCATTTCACTATTCCTCTAAATATCTATTCCTGAGTCAGGTAAATCTTATCCAGGCTCACACCGCTTCCTGCGAGCCGCGCGCGGACAAGGTCCGGGCGAGCATTGCGGAAGGTTCGGCGATAGTCCGTACCAGCTTGGTCATCGGTGCCACCATGACGCCGAGCAGTATTGCGCGCGCCTGATCCAACGTTGGCAATTCCGCCAACTTATTGAGATCCGACCCAGGCAACAGTTGCCCACCGGCTGACAGCGATACCGCCTGTAGCTCTTTATGCTTCTTGGCGAAATCTTGGATGACCCTGGCAGCGGCACCTGGATCCTCTTTGGCAAAGGCGAGCAGAATCGGTCCTTTGAGTGTTTCTTGCATGCACTCAAATTCGGTGCCCTCGACGGCGCGACGTGCCAGCGTGTTCTTTACGACACGCATGTACACGCCAGCGTTACGCGCTTCCTTGCGTAAGTCCGTCATTTCCGCCACCGAAAGACCTCTGTATTCGGCAGCAACAGCCGTCACAGAATCTCCCGCAACCGCGTTTACCTCTTTGACAAGTGCTTTCTTGTCTTCGAGTCTCAGTGCCATGTATTACTCCTGGCCTACGGTTACACATGCGAGTGAAGAAACCTTCACCCACCCCAATTGGAAACATCCGTTTCCATGCCGGATGGCAACCGTTGCCAGATCATCTGACTCAGGTCTTACCATCTGCGTAGGCGGTTATTAAGATCAGCCGTTACGCTGATCGCCTACGGTCTTCGACGATCGCCGCATCCTTGCGGCTGTTAAGGCGCCGTCCGCAAACGGCGCCGTAATTTCTTGCGGAGCTAAGCGTCTACCGACGCCCGATCTACTGATACACCGGGCCCCATCGTGCTCGACACGGTCAGTTTCTTTACATAGGCGCCCTTGGCCGACGCCGGCTTGGCCTTCTTCAGGTCAGCCAGCAGCGCCTCCAGGTTTTCCTTTAATGCAGCAATCTCGAAATCGGCACGACCAATCGGGCAGTGAATAATGCCTGCCTTGTCGGTCCGATAACGCACCTGGCCAGCCTTCGCATTCTTGACAGCCGTCTCAACATCCGCCGTCACCGTGCCGACCTTTGGATTTGGCATCAGACCACGCGGGCCGAGAATCTGGCCCAACGTACCAACGACACGCATCGCATCGGGCGTCGCAATGACGACGTCAAAATTCAAATCGCCGCCTTTGATACTTTCAGCAAGGTCCTCAAAACCGACGATATCGGCACCCGCTTCCTTGGCCTTCTCGGCATTCTCACCCTGCGAAAATACAGCGACGCGAACCGACTTGCCGGTTCCGTTTGGCAGTACGGTTGAACCGCGAACGACTTGATCCGATTTACGTGGATCCACACCAAGGTTGACCGAAACATCAACGCTCTCGGGGAACTTCGCCGTCGCCAGTTCTTTGACGAGCCCGAGTGCCTGTTCGATCGGATACGTCTTTACGGTATCGACTTTCTCGCGTGCCGCTTTTCTGCGCTTGCTTGTAATGGCCATCAGTTTACGCCTTCAACGTCGATACCCATGCTACGCGCCGTGCCGGCAACGGTGCGTACGGCGGCATCCATATCGGCAGCGGTCAAGTCCGGCATTTTCGTCGTTGCGATCTCCTCGAGTTGCTGACGGTTCACCCTGCCAACCTTGTCGGTATTCGGCGTGCCGGAGCCCTTCTGGATACCGGCCGCCTTGCGCAAGAGCACCGCAGCCGGGGGCGTCTTCGAGATGAACGTGAAACTGCGGTCAGTATGGACCGTAATAATCACCGGAATCGGCAAGCCCGGCTCCACACCCTGGGTCTCTGCATTAAATGCCTTGCAGAATTCCATGATGTTGACGCCGTGCTGACCCAATGCGGGGCCCACCGGCGGAGACGGGTTAGCCTGCCCTGCAGGTACCTGCAGTTTGATGTAGCTAGCTACCTTTTTGGCCATCGTTTTATCCTCTCGAGTTCGAGCGCCGGGTTAGGGCTCCTCGATCAATATCTAGCTCTTCTCGACTTGTCCGAAGTCGAGTTCGACCGGCGTAGACCGGCCGAGAATCTGTACCGCCACTTGCAGACGGCTCTTTTCATAATTCACCGATTCAACGACCCCACTGAAGTCGTTGAACGGCCCATCAATAACGCGTACAACCTCGCCCGGCTCGAACAGCACCTTGGGCCGGGGCTTGTCGACGCCCTCTTTGACGCGTTGCAGAATCTGATCGGCCTCCTTGTCCGTAATCGGCGCCGGCCGATCGCTCGATCCACCGATAAAGCCAAGTACCTTCGGCACTTCCTTGACGAGATGCCAGGTCTCATCATCCATCTCCATATGCACAAGCACATAGCCCGGGAAGAATTTGCGCTCGCTGCGGCGCTTTTGACCTTCTTTCATCTCGACCACTTCCTCGGTCGGGACGAGAATCTCGCCGAACTTGTCCTGTAGACCCATTCGCTCGATACGCTCTTCGAGCGAGGCCTTGACCTTGTGCTCGAAATTCGAGTAGGCGTGCACGATGTACCAGCGTAATGCCACTGACGAATTACTCCCTGAAGCGTGCAACAGCCGGCCTAACCGACGAAGCGTCGGGTCAACCACAAAAGACCCGAATCCAATAACCAGAAAAACACGGCCATGATCAGCGTAAACACCAACACTGCGATCGCTGTTTGCGTCGTTTCCTGCTTGGTCGGCCAGACGACCTTGCGAATCTCGACGCGCGAGCCCTGAATGAAATGCCACAGCCTCTGGCCCTGCGCACTCATCATCGCGATTGCGATGCCCGCGCCGGTGCCGCCGAGTACCATCAGAACTCTAAGCGGCAGCGAAACCTCAAACTCGTAGTAATAATACGAGTACAGTCCACCGATGATGGCGGCCGCCGCTATCAGCAGCTTGATAATGTCCAGTACGCTGCCCTGGCTGGTTTCTGTCTGTGTCGTCATATCTACCTGATCAACACCGCTGTTGCGGGCATAGCCCGCTCCCACGATGCCTGACCGTGCTGTTTGGCAGGCCAGGAGGGAATCGAACCCCCAACCTGCGGTTTTGGAGACCGCCGCTCTGCCAATTGAGCTACTGGCCTTTTTCCGTTTGATTAGGTCGAGAAAACCGACTTTGGCGAACGCGGAAAAACGCTCACTCCCGCCAATGTTCGCGCCCTGCTAACTCCGTAAATCAATCCTCGGAAGAACGCACCGGTAAAGCGAGCGACATGCTGTGCCTGACCAAATACTGCGTTCTGCCCTGTCTGTCGTTTGACTATCTCAAAAGAACCGACACCGGCGAGCGCAAAAAAAGCACGCTCAGCGCGGCGTCGGCGCTCCCCTGTTACAAATCCGTTACTCGATGATCTTTGCGACGACGCCCGCGCCGACGGTGCGACCGCCCTCGCGGATTGCGAAGCGCAAGCCCTCCTCCATGGCGATCGGTGCAATCAGGTCTACCACCATCTGCACGTTGTCGCCCGGCATCACCATCTCGGTGCCCTCCGGCAACTCCACCGCACCCGTGACATCCGTGGTGCGAAAATAAAACTGCGGCCGGTAGCCCTTGAAAAACGGCGTGTGCCGACCACCTTCGTCCTTGGTCAGGATATACACCTCGGCCTCAAACTTGGTGTGCGGCGTGATCGAGCCCGGCTTCGCCAGTACCTGACCGCGTTCAACCTCCTCACGCTTCGTGCCCCTCAGCAGTACGCCCACGTTATCGCCGGCCATGCCCTGGTCTAAAAGCTTCCGGAACATCTCCACGCCCGTGCAGGTCGTCTTCTCCGTGTCCTTGATACCAACGATCTCCACCTCGTCGCCCACGTTCACCACACCGCGTTCGATACGCCCCGTCACCACCGTGCCACGCCCCGATATCGAGAACACGTCCTCCACCGGCATCAGGAAAGCACCGTCAACCGCACGTTCCGGCTCCGGTATGTAGCTGTCCATCTGCTCCACCAGCTTTAACACCGACGGCACACCGATGTCCGAGGTATCACCGTCGAACGCCTTCAGTGCCGATCCCGTGATGATCGGCGTCTCGTCGCCCGGAAACTCGTACGTCGACAGCAGATCGCGGACTTCCATCTCAACAAGTTCCAGCAGCTCCTCGTCGTCAACCTGGTCCGCCTTGTTCAGGTACACCACGATGTACGGCACACCCACCTGCCGCGCCAGCAGAATGTGCTCGCGTGTCTGTGGCATCGGTCCGTCCGCCGCACTCACCACCAGAATCGCCCCGTCCATCTGCGCCGCACCCGTGATCATGTTCTTCACGTAGTCCGCGTGACCCGGACAGTCCACGTGCGCGTAGTGACGATTGTCACTCTCGTACTCCACGTGCGCCGTCGCTATCGTAATGCCGCGCTCACGCTCCTCCGGCGCATTGTCGATCTGGTCAAATTGCTTGATCTCACCGCGACCGTGACGCTCCGCCATCACCTTCGTCAGCGCCGCCGTCAGCGTCGTCTTGCCATGGTCGACGTGACCTATCGTGCCAACGTTCACGTGTGGTTTTGTTCTTTCAAACTTCTCTTTAGACATGAGCTTTTCCTGCGTATCTCAAGTTTGTTAAACATTTTATGTGGAGCCCACACCCGGATTTGAACCGGGGACCTCTTCCTTACCAAGGAAGTGCTCTACCCCTGAGCTATGTGGGCTTCGTTTCACCAGCATCCCCACCTTTTGTCTGGAGCGGGTGATGGGAATCGAACCCACATCATCAGCTTGGAAGGCTGAGGTTCTACCGTTGAACTACACCCGCCATTCGTCACCGCGCCTTCCCCGCACGCCTTTTTGTGGCGTGCAAAAATCCTGACAGTCCTGTTCGTTAAACCGTCCGGATCTGGATGTTTCGTTGTGTCGTCCCCTCGGCGAAACTGCCAACCCAGTCGCGCACCTGGTTCAGATTGTGTCTCGCGGCCTTCTACCGAGCACAGTTCAAAGTGTCAGGAGAACAATCAAGTGTTCATTGCTGCTATACTCGGTTCTCCGCCTGCCTCCACCAAATCGATATCATGGTGGAGGGGGTAGGATTCGAACCTACGTAGGCATAGCCAGCAGATTTACAGTCTGCCCTCGTTGACCGCTTGAGTACCCCTCCGCGGACACAAGCCGGCTATTGTCTAATCGTCCCAACCAACTGTCAATAACTTAGGCGCCTATATTTGAGTATATTTGGCGTGCTTTCGGGTGCCGCCGTCGCCGGCACGGCGGTGTCCCACGCTGCTTCAGAGACCCTTTAGAGACCCTTTAGAGACCAGTGCCACGGCTCATAGGCGATGCCCCAGGGATTGTCGCGCGGATAGGTCATCGAGAATCCGAATCTGCCCGCCTCAGACTGCAACCAGCTAAACGCCTCGGTCGTTTCGAAATCCTCGGTCAGTGGCCGGGAACCGGGGGTCGCGATATCGACGGCCCGGCCGCTGTGATGCTCGCTGAACCCCGGCGCGGCATTTACGGCGAGAATCTCGGCAAGCTCTTGGCCCGCATCGATTTTCTTGCGGATCAGGGCGGCCTGGTACGCAAAACTCCGATACCCCGATACGATCAGCAGCACAATGCCGTCCGCCCGGGCCGCAGTGACGATGGATCGCCACTGGCGGGCAGCGCCCGGCGTCAATCGCTGCATCCGGCCGACCAGATTCGGCCCGACCTCGACCAGTTCGGTGGCCTCGGTATACGCCGGCATGCCAACTTCCCGGCCGTAATCGGCCGGGATTCCGAGTTCATCGCAGAGTTGGCGTAGCATGGCAGGCGCAATTGTCCCACATCGGTAAACTGGATAACCATGAAGAAGGACACGATCTACGCCACGGCTGATCAGGGCGATGCGCCGTTTCGATTCGACGTGTCGGTCGCCAAAGTGTTTCCCGATATGCTGCGCCGGTCTATCCCGGGCTACGCCGCGTCACTAGAGGCGATTGGTTCGCTGGCTGCCCGCTATGTCAGGGCTGACAGCAATTGTTACGACCTGGGCTGTTCGCTGGGTGCAGCGACGCTCGCCATGCGCCAGGGGATTCGCGTACCGGGCTGCAGGATTATCGCGATCGACAACGCGCCTGCCATGATCGAACGCTGCCAACAAGTCATCGCGCAGGACGACAAGAAGCATCCGCAGCGAGCACCCGTCGACGTCGTGCTGGCCGACATTCGCGACGTAGCGATTGCCAACGCCTCGATGATTGTCATGAACTACACGCTGCAATTTGTGGCTGTGCCCGATCGCGATGACGTAGTCGGCCGTATCTGCGACGGCCTCAATCCAGGCGGCCTGTTTCTGCTATCCGAAAAAGTCATGGATGAAGATCCGCACATGGAGGAACTGCTCGTCGAATTGCATCATGAGCACAAGCGCCGCAACGCCTACAGTGAGCTCGAGATAAGCCGCAAACGTGCCGCCCTGGAGAACGTTCTGGTCCCCGAATCCGTCGCAACCCACCGTAGCCGACTCGCGTGTGCGGGCTTTACACACACGGCCGTATGGCTGCGCAATTTCAATTTTGTCTCGATCGTCGCACTCAAGTAACGATGCTTGACTACGCCGCATTGTGGCTGTGCCTTGACGACATTGGTCTGGGTTCATGGAGAGCCACGCTCGAGCCGTTGCTCCGCGCCCGGCTGCACGATGAGACCCATGGCGACTTCGCCAAGTGGCGCCGGGCCGTGGAGGATCTATGCACGACCACAGACGACGACCTCGAGCGGCGGCGCGAACTGCTGCTGTTATTGTCGCCCTGGCGCAAGGGACCGTTCGATATCGGTGGTGTAAACATCGACAGTGAATGGCGGAGTTCTTTCAAATGGGACCGTCTCAAGGATGCCGTCGCGCCGCTCGAAGGACGCAACGTCCTTGATGTCGGCTGTGGCAACGGTTATTACGCGCTGCGCATGTGTGGTGCGGGCGCCAGATGCGTTATCGGCATCGATCCGACGTTGCTCTACGTCATGCAGTTCATCGCTGTACAGCATTTCATTGCCGAGAAGCGTGCGCATGTATTGCCGCTGCGCTTGCAGGAGCTTCCCGGCGACGCGCACGCATTTGACACCGTTTTCTCAATGGGCGTGCTGTATCACCAGCGCTCGCCGATCGATCATTTGCACAGGCTGGGAAAAACTTTGCGCCCCGGCGGTCAGCTCGTGCTTGAAACCATCTTCGTGCCTGGCGAAGAGTCTTATGCCTGCACGCCAGGTGATCGCTATGCGCGCATGCCGAACGTCTGGCTGTTGCCGACAATCCCGGAACTGACAACCTGGCTCCGGCGCTCGGGCTATCGCGATATCGACATTGTCGATCAGTCGCTGACGACGACCGAGGAGCAGCGCTCAAGCGACTGGATGCGCTTCGAGTCCCTCGCAGAGGCGCTGGATCCCGACGATCAGACCCGGACCATCGAGGGCTGGCCTGCGCCGCGCCGGGTGATTGTCCTTGCCAAAGTGCCATAATTTTCCTAAATTTCAGTTATGACTGAAATTTAGGAAACATCATGAAACTGTCGCCCGCCGTTGAAAAATATGTGCTGCACTGGGGCGAGATGGGCACACGCTGGGGCACGAATCGCACGGTCGCCCAGATCCAGGCATTGCTCTATTTGTCACCCGAGCCGTTACGCGCCGATCAGATCGTTGATGTCCTTTCCGTTGCCCGCTCCAATGTCAGCACGAGCATTCGCGAGCTACAGAGCTATGGCCTCGTGCGCATGACGCATGTACTCGGCGATCGTCGCGACTACTTCGAGTCGCTGCACGATGTGTGGGAATTGTTTCGCGTCATCTTCGAGCAGCGCAAGCAGCGCGAACTGAACCCAACGCTGACAATGCTCAGGAACTGCGCCGAAGAAGTGGACAAGGAAGCGGAAACTGATCCGATCACGAAGGAACGCATTCACAACATGCTTGATTTCGTCGAATCGACGAGTGCGTGGTACGAGGACATACGTGATATACCGACCAAGACCCTGACCAAGATCATGAAACTTGGCAGGGGGATCACGAAGCTCGTCAAGAAGTGATCTAGCCCGAGCACGGGGATATCGGCTCGCTAATGCGCTTTAGTTACCGCCGCAGCCAACGGCCGTATTTATTGTCGACTTACTGAATTCGCGCAACAGCCAGATCGACTCGGTGAGCGCGCTTGCCTCCGGCCCGCCATTCACGTTGTCGGCCGGGCGATGGAAGTAACCTCCCGCTGTGTAAACCTCGGTATACGGTTCACCGTCGACACACTCACTGTCCCGATATTCACCGCGCACGAGGTAGCCCTCGCGCAGCGCTGATGACGACTGCCAGGCGATCTGCGCTTCCGGTTCTATGCGCGATAACCAGGTACGGGCACCGCTGCCCGGATCGACGCGCAGGTCCTTCACGTATACGCCGATCATGTCGGTAGAGCCCCAACCGACAAGGCCGCTGTCGAGAATCAACGGCGTCCGGATCATCGCACTCTGATTGAAATTGTCGAGAAAGTAGAGAATCCTCGCGCCCGCGTCGGTTTGCAGATTAAAGCCTAACGTGCCAGGGGGCAGATAGGCGTATCCCGCCGGACCAAGCTCGACGTCCGCCATTCGTAAGCGGCCCTCGAGCACAAAAATCTCCAGCGCCTTGCCGGGCGAAGCGCCCGTCGTACCCTGCCAGTCCGGCGGCAAATCGATGCGGTTGCTCGTACTTCGCGATTGCGGATCCCCCACAAATTGCTTGGCGCGAATTCCCGGCAGACTCGCCATGAAAATGTCGGGCAATTCGTCGGCCTGCACGAACGCAGGATACGATGGGGGCGCCGGTCCGGACGCGCAGCCCGCTGCGAGCGTGAACACGCTGATTAAGGTGAAAAATCGCAATGCATTCATAGTCGCGTCCGCGTTAGAGATCGGTATCTCAGCACGAAAAAAGCCGCCCAGAAACTGGGCGGCATAGCAAGCAGAAGATGTATCGGGCCTGGTGCGAATCGCATACGGATGACAGCAACCTCCATGTCCCGATTTGTCTTCGAATTGATTCGTCGCCCTGCTGGCGGGTCGCTTCTCCGACGGCCGTCTCCGGTCACGCAGTTAACCGGTGACACAAGCTACGTGTTGAGAGGAAGCACGTGAAGCCTGCCGTCAAATCATGCTTCCGGCATGGCGTCCCGCCCCGCATTGCCTTCTACATCCCATCTCCGTGCGTACCGAATTGGTACGGACGGAATGCTACTACATATAGTATCGGAAGGCTAATAATGCACAACATGTGGTTGGGTTGCTGTCGATCGCGACGAATCGGGACCAAATCGGTAGGATTCCAGCCCCGGCTGACAACGAGACTTCTCCTATGTCCGACACATATGCAATCGAAAATCTCAACAAGATCCGGCAATTAAGCGAAAAAGCGGTCTACGACAAAGCGACCGTCCACGGCGTGCTCGACGCAGCGCTCGTAGCGACGGTCGGTTTCGTGCAGGACGGTGCACCGGTCGTCGTACCGATGATATTCGGTCGCGAGGACGAAACGATTTTTCTACATGGCGCGCGCAAGGCGCGCGTAGTACGGCTGCTCGAACAAACGGAGAACGCGTGCCTGAATGTCACACTTGTCGACGGCGTCGTATTCGCGCGATCAGCGTTCAATTCGTCAATGAACTACCGTTCCGCGACTGTGTTCGGCAGACCCAGGCTTGTCGATGATTACGAGCGAAAATTGCACGCGCTGCGCGTAATCAGCGAGCACACAATGCCAGGGCGCTGGGAGGAGTTGCGTGCACCGCTCGAGAAAGAGGTCCGGATGACAGGCGTCATCGCGCTCAATATTGATTCGGCGTCGGCGAAAATATCGTCCGGCATGCCCGACGACGAGGACGAGGACTACGCCATCCCGATTTGGGCGGGCGTCCTGCCAGTCCGAAATGTAACCGGAGTTGTGGAGACCGATGACAGGGTTATTGCCGGAGTCGAACCGAGCGCGGTCGTGCTGTCGATGCAGAACAGGGCCTTGAGCTGATCAGACAACGTTGGGAAACTGACTGTGCTCGGCTTCGAGTCGCAACAGCGCTTCCTTGGTGCCCAGCCCGCCTCCGAAGCCGGTCAGGTCACCCGTGCTACCGATTACACGGTGGCAAGGTACGATGATCGGCAGCGGATTGCGGCCGTTTGCTGCACCGACGGCGCGCATTGCGTTGGGTCGGCCAATGCGTTTCGCGATGTCTCCATAGGACTTGGTCTCTCCGTAAGGAATCCGCCGCAATTCCTGCAGGACGAGCAATTGAAACTCTGTTCCCGACAAATGCAGCGGCAGGTCGAACTCCTTACGTTCCCCGGCAAAGTACTCCGTCAGCTGCTGCCGGGCTTTGGCAAACGGCTTTTCGTTGTAGATCCAGTCGGGCTTGGGTTCCCGGCGCATCTTGCCCTCGGGAAACCCGACAAGACTCAGTGCCTCTTCGTCTCCTGCCAGGAGCAGGTCACCAATCGGTGTATCTAGATAACAGTAATACATGTCTAACCTCCGGAATTCGACGATGAACTCCACAACAACATTGCAGCATACGCGCGCCAGGGTCGCCACGACTCTGCACGATTGCGCAACTCCCTGGCGCCTGCGCGCCCATCGGCATCGATCGCCTTGATCAGACCCAGGTCGGTTGCGGGGAATGCGTCCGGGTACTTCAGACCGCGCATCGCAACGTACTGAGCCGTCCAGTCGCCGATACCGGGAATAGCGGTCAGCGCACGACGAAATTCAGCGGGATCGTGGCTGTTATTGAAGTCGATATCGCCATCAATCGCCGCCTTGGCAACGCATCGAATGGTGGTAGCACGGCTGCCGACAAGTCCAATGCCATTGAACCGTGCCCGCGACAGCTTGTGAGGCGTCGGGAACAGGTGACACAGGCGCAGATTCTTGTCGCGACCACTCAGACTCTTGGGTAGCGTCATTGCCTCACCATATCGAGCCGCGACACGGCCCGCGAGTGTTGTGGCCGCCTTGACCGAGATCTGCTGCCCGAGAACCGCACGAACCGTCAATTCGAAACCGTCCCACGTACCAGGCACGCGAATTCCCGGATGCTGGCGCAATAGCTTCCTGAGCGTCCCGTCGGCAGTAAGCGTCGTCGCGATATCGGAAACGGGAGCATCAAGATCGAACAGCTCACGGACGCGTTGCACGATGGGTAACAGGCTGCTCGTGCCAATTCCATGCAATGACAGGCACAGATTGTCACCATCCTCGTCGGGCCGGCACTCGATAACTCCCGGCTGCCCGTCGATCAATACGGTACGCAGATAACTGTTGGCGGTCACTTGTTCGACACCTGGCGTCGCACGGCCAGCAAGAAAGTCGGCCATCGCCGTCCAGTCGAACGGTTTGCGCCAGGGCAATCTCACTGTCAATGCGTCGGCGAAATCACCGCCATCTTCGCTGCAGCGCCGCAGGTCACGTGGTGATCGCGCGTAGGTATTCTTGAACGCGTCGTTAAATCGGCGCACACTGCCATAACCAGCTGCAATCGCAACTCGGCTGATCGGCAAATTCGTCTGGTCCAGCAGCTGCTTGGCCAAGTGCAGACGCTGTGTATGCGCGACAGCGAGCGGCGACGCGCCAAGATGTTTCGCGAACAGTCGCCGCAGGTGACGGCTGGTGACACCAAGTCGCTCTGCGAGTTGCTCAATCGAGCCGTCATCGAGGGCACCGCTGGCGATCAGCCGCAGGCCGCGGCGAACCGTCGTCGACGTGCCGCTCCAGGCCGGCGTACCGGGCGCACATTCGGGGCGACAGCGAAGACAAGGCCGATACCCTGCTTCTCCTGCAGCCGCGGCGCTCGGGAAGAACGAGACGTTCTCACTTTTCGGCGCAACGGCAGGACAGATTGGACGACAGTAGATCCCGGTGGTCCTGACACCGACAAAGAACTGGCCGTCAAACCGGGCATCCCGGGACAGGCGTGCGCGTTCGTAGATCTCGTGGCTCAGCATGCAACGAGTATACGTCGAAATCCGGGCCAATCTAGCCAGAATCGGACCTGTACCCAATGGTGCTTTGCCGAGCATGTGGGCGGGATGTTCGCCCACGGGACGTAAAGCGAGCAAAGCTCGCAGGCCGCGAACACATCATGGCGACCGCAGGTTCTGTGAGCTATTTATCGATGCCGCCGACGCACATGTACTTGATCTCGAGATAATCATCGAGGCCGTACTTGGATCCCTCGCGACCCTGCCCCGATTCCTTGACGCCACCGAATGGCGCCATCTCGTTCGAGATAATGCCTTCGTTGATGCCAACGATGCCGTATTCGAGAGCTTCGGCGACACGCCAGATGCGACCGATATCGCGCGAATAGAAATAACATGCCAGCCCGAACTCCGTATCGTTGGCCATCGCGATCGCCTCTTCCTCGGAATCAAACCTGAAGACAGGCGCCACCGGCCCGAAGATTTCTTCCCGGAACACGCGCATATCGCGGGTGACGTTAGTCAGAACCGTCGGTTCGATGAAACACGCGCCGAGATCCGAGCGGCTGCCGCCCGCGACGACTTTAGCGCCTTTCGCGACTGCGTCGTCCACAAACTCGAGCACGTCGTTAGCGGCGCCTTTATTGATCAGCGGTCCAATCGTCACGGATTCATCGGTACCCTGGCCCAGCTTGAGTCCAGCCGTTGCGGCCTGAAGCTTCTGCGTAAATTCGTCATAAACGCCGTCCTGAACGAGAATCCTATTAGCACAAACGCAAGTTTGTCCGGCGTTGCGGAATTTGCAGATCATGGCGCCTTTTATGGCCTCGTCGAGGTCCGCGTCGTCAAACACGATGAATGGTGCGTTACCCCCGAGTTCCATCGACGTTCGTTTGACCGTGCCGGCACATTGTTTTATGAGTAGCTTGCCGACCTCCGTAGAGCCCGTAAATGTGAGTTTCCGCACGATCGGGTTACCGGTCAGTTCCGCACCGATCTCCTGCGTCACGCCACCGAGCACATTGATCACGCCCGCGGGCACGCCTGCGCGCTCTGCCAATTCAACGAACGCGAACGCCGACAACGGTGTTTCATTAGCCGGTTTGCAGACGACCGTGCAGCCCGCGGCGAGCGCGGGCGCAATCTTTCGTGTCAGCATCGCATTCGGGAAATTCCACGGCGTAATACAGGCCACGACACCGATCGGTTGCTTGATGACAACGATGCGCTTATCGTTAGACGGCTGCGGAATCGTGTCGCCATATATTCGTTTGGCTTCTTCCGCGAACCACTCGATGTAGCTCGCACCGTAAGCGATCTCGCCGCGTGATTCTGCCAATGGTTTGCCCTGTTCCGCCGTCAGAATCTGCGCGAGATCATCCTGCGCCTCCATCATCAGCGTAAACCACTTGCGCAGGATGGCGGCGCGTTCCTTTGCCGTCTTATCCCGCCAAACTACGAGCGCTTTGGCAGCCGCTTCGATCGCACGACGAGTTTCGGCCGTGCCGCATTTCGCGATCTCAGCGATCGTCTCACCTGTCGCGGGATTCAGGACCGGTAGTGTCTCGCCGTTATCGGCGTCGATCCACTGCCCGTCGACGTATGCCTGGGTCTTGAGGAGACCGGTATCAGAGATCTTCATATGTGGTCATTCCAGTTCTTTTATTTGGACTGGTTAGTATGGATTCTGGGTTCTGTCGGTGCAACGTGACAACGATTCGGCAAGGACCCTGTTCTGCTCTCACCGGTAGCGGTCATTCACGATTGATGCCAGGCGCAATTCTCGAGGTCAGCTAACGGCCAGAAGCTGCCAGCAAACAGTTTTGTGAGGTGGCATTCGGGTAATCGCCGACAACCGACTATTTCCGAATATCGAGCCATTCCTTTGCTTGGTCCAGATCGCGAAATATCCGAACATTCGTACCGCGTTCGAGTGACATCATTTCGTAAACTGATCCAGTTGCGAATTCGAGGGCTCCAGACACTACGATGGCCAGCTTATAATCTTTCAGGATATCGGCATCTGCGTCATCTTGCGCCACAAACCTATGCAGGCCACCGGCAGTAATCGAGAGGTCTGAGATATGTCGAACATCGGAAAGCTCGACGAAACCCGGCTTGAAATTCGGATCTGACGTGAGTTTTCGCTTATGCTCGAGAAGCTCATATTCCCGCAACACGCCAGATGCAGTAGTGAAGACGACGCCTAAGTCCTTATCTATGGAATATTCTATTGGCATTTTCGTAGCGGCTATAGACCCCGCCTAAGGCGCAATATACGGACAAGGACGACAAGATATCATCGGCCGCAATTCCGTTTCAACTGGCGCTTACATCAACAAACTCAATTGCATATTGGCCCATTTGCCAACACGTTTCGCACAAGACACCAACCTGAGAATTACTGGTGAATGCCGAAGTGCCAAATGTCTGCTTCGGGTTGCGGACTCAATGGGTCGATGCAGGAGGGTCTGCTGTACGGCACTGGGAGACATCTTGCCTGCATAGCACCGCCTCGTCTTCGGTGATTCGCTGGTTCGGTTCCCGATAGCGATAAAGGTAGTCCCACATTGTGACGATGTTTTGATCGAGCCACCGGTCATACCCGCCGTAATCACTGAATTCGTCCAAAGTGATGATGTCTCTGATCTCAGCCAGTGATTTTCCCGCGACCATATGATGGAGAACTTCGTCTCTCAACGCCTGTAAATAGCGGTGCTGATCTCGAAAATTCTGCTGATCGGAGATCGGTCCATGGCCTGGCAGAACCACATCGATATCACCCATATTGCCGAGCATCTTCAGGATGCGCAGTGTGCTATGCACATCCATATCACGATAGTCAGGAAATAAAGATTTGCCCTTCGCCAAATCAACCGCGATCATAACGTTTTCATCTGGTACGTATACCTGAATCAGGTTGTCGCTGTGAGAAGGCCCAAAGTAAAACAGCCTGACTGTTACACCGCCAAGCAAAATATCCATTGACTCATCGAACGTGATATCGGGCACCATGGACTGACGGTTCTCCCGCACGATGTGCGGCAATATATTCCTGTGGCCAATCGCGATAGCCGTGTCGTCGAAGACTTGAGAATTGCAGATGTGATCCGGATGATCATGACTCAGTATGACGTATTTAACAGGCACATCATGACGCCTCGCCAGTTCAGCTTTCAACCATTGCACGGTTCCTGATGGACAATAATGTCCATCGACTACGGCGATTGCCTCACTGCCGACAATATAGGCGCCGTACTGATTGTCGGATCCCCAGCGAAACACGCTATCCGAGATCTTTTGAATGGAGCGATTGACTCCCCATTCGCGATTCTGCGCAAGAGCTGTGCTACTACATATGTACGCAACGATAACCAGCAACGTGGCTAATGACAGAGTAGTTCTTTTCATTGATTGCACCGTATGACTCACTAATTCTGCAACTGATCAAGATTGTTCAGATATACAGTGACCAACTGTCTCGAATCTGCTGCTTTTTCTGCGCCAGGCATCAGTACATTATTATAATTGTCTTCCCACTTATTTTCTGATTCCAAGACGCGGCGGTTACCCGGATTCCAATACAAAAAAGCGGCGTAGTGGGCGACGGTTGCAGTTGCACTAACTCCGCTTGCCAAATCCTGTGCCTGCTTCATTTGCAGCCCGACAAAAAAATCAGCGGCCCGATGATGGCGGCAATACCAATCAGCTCCGCGATCTCGTTCCATTCTTGGAACTTCATTCTGACTCTCCCCATGCTGCCGACCTAACAGCGTAGTCAGGGTAGGAAGAGATATCTGCTTTCACCTAAAGCGGTCATTGAATACCGCTAATTTCGGTGATTCCCAGGGGCAGCAAACGGCCACAAGGAGACGGCAGTATTGCTTAGTCATAAGCTGCCAAATGCAGGGTGGTACCGCACTATGCCTGTTTTCCCTTCCAGAGCTTCTTGTCGCAATTCCATTGCCATGAAAACCTCCTCGGGCACGTTGTACTCAGAGTCGATTCCAAACTCGGAAGAAGGCGAAAAACCAAAGCGTGGGTAATATTCCGGGTGTCCGAGCACCACAACTGCGTCGAAATTCAATTTTCGGCAGTGTTCAAGGCCTGTCCGAACAAGTGCCGAGCCTATCCCTCTGTTTTGATGCCCAGGCTCCACCGCCATAGGGCCGAGCCCCATCATATGGATGTCTGAATGACCGGACAGAGAGACTGGCGAAAATATGATGTGACCGACAACGTCTCCGTTTTCCTCAGCAACCAGCGAAACAACTGGTTGTGCGTTTTCTCGTAAAGCGTCAACAAGATCGGCCTCCGACGGCGTGTCGAAGGCTGACATATTGATCTTGCGCACGGCGTCTCTATCACGTTCCTTTTCGGCTCGAACCAGCATAAGAAATTACAGTCTCCCGAACCTACTCAAGATGACAGTGAAGGTCGGCAATGGGTTCAGTAGCAGACGATTTCACCAATATTAGTCCAATGTCGGCATTAGAGCGTATACCGGACCCTCAAGACGTCATTCTCGGAGACCCTGGACCGAGTTTTTGACGCCCAGGAACGAACGTCAGCTTTCACCAACAGCAGCCGTTCGATCATGCTGGAACCGGCGATTTTGACCGGCAGCTACCGGCCAAAAGCGGGCGCCTGGCCTCGATATCGCGAATCGCCTCGTAGTCGCCGGGTTGTTGGCAGAAATCACCAAAAGTACGTGCTGGACCTCTTCCCCATAATTGTCAACTCCGAATGTCCGATGCACGCGCTCTTTGTGACGCCATAGCAGACGTGCAAGGGCAGCAGATGCTCTTCGCGGGGATGGCAATAACGTGCGGCTGGTGCGCGCTCCCAATCAATCAAACGCTGGGCCCTTGTAGACTCATCGATTTCCGATGATGTGCACGTATCGATCAACCAGGACTCGAACGCCTCGTTCTCCAAATCAGGCCCGCTAGAATGACCGCCCAAGAGCACCTTTAAGTTATGAAATGAGAACCCTGAGCCCAGCACCATGATGTTGTCCTGAGCAAGACCAGACAGCGCCTCACCGATTCGAATATGTTTCTCAGGTTCCAAGTCGGACAGTAGAGAAAGTTGTACGCAGGGTATATCCGCTTCCGGATACATCAGTAGGAGCGGAATATACAGTCCGTGATCAAACCCCCGTCCGTGATCCAACCGGGCTGCGATGTCCTTATTTGCCAATCTGTCGAGCAGTCTTGTAGCAAGCTCAGGGTCGCCCGGTGCTGGATACTCAAGCGAGTAGGCCTCGGCAGGAAAGCCGTAGTAGTCATAGATGACTGGTGGTTTCGGATGGGCCGTGATCGTAGCCTCGGTCTCCTCCCAGTGCGCACTGATCACGACGATTCCCGATGGCTTCTGAATCGCCGATGCAATGCTGCCTAGATGCTCAACCATCTCTCGATGGCCCACATCACCCAGCACGGGTAGCGGACCTCCACCATGAGAGATAAATATAGCAGCTGGGTGTTGAGGAATCGTGGACTTCGTCATGGGCAATCGGTCGATCGCAATGTTTTTACCAACGGTCGCTAAGGGTCATCACCTGCCGTTAAGACCAATTCTAGACCAACGGCAGCTATTGGGCGCATAGCGGACGGGCTGGCGCAATATTTTCAGTGACCCTGGAGCGACTGGCAACTCTCACCAACAGCGATCATTCAGAGGGCGCGAAATCGCTCGGACGAATGACTGAGATCGAGGGCAAAGTAGACATTCAATTACCGGGAAAATTGCGGACATCACATTCCGCGAAAGGCCACTTGCTGAAATTCAAAGATACAGCCTGTCCCTAGCCGGGAAGCCGAAAAAAGGCGAAAGCCCAATTTTCGGAATATCAAATTCGATATCCAAGGCGCTGAATCATAGACAGCTGATCTCGTTGATCTTAACGCCAAAGACCGACATGCCTCTGTTCGTCAAAAAGTATTCCTCACTTTGCGAACACAGGTCTGCTCGCTGCAAGGGCCACGCGAGTTCAGAATATCTTCCTGTCTCAAGATCAAGCTTCACAATGATTTGATGCCCTGGCTGGCTGACTTCCTTTGGCCAGTACAGGAGTAACAAGTAGCCGGCCTCGTTAATGACAAGCAATTCCGGTTCAATCAACGCGCTAATCTCTCGTCCATCATCAAGAGGGATAGGGTTCGGCAACTCGTACGTTCCGAGGACCTGAGTCGATGTTGCGTCTATCTTTGCCGCCAAAAATGGACGGCTGAAATTGAGAAACCCCACATTCTTCCTGCCGTATATCCATACGTAGTCCTGCCCGACAGTCATAAAGGGAACACCAAATGGCACCGGCAATGATATTTCGGCATTTACCTCACCGGTATCAGGATCGATCCTGTACAGCCTGTCCATTCTCGTGTTTGACGGAGTCATCCAGATGACTTTATCGTCTGGATCGACATTTGATGGAATGACCCATATGAATCCGGCGCCAGCAGCAATGTCGATGCCGGCGTGATCCATTTTAAATTCCGTAATATCTTCACCGCTGATTTCTAAGCGATAAATGGAATTGCTGCCAGTGCCGGGAATCATCCACCTACGACCCGCTTCATCAACCGCTTCTTGCATGTACGCCCGACTAACCAAGATTCCGGGTCCAGGATACTGGTCTGGCCAGTAGCCTGGTTCGATAACGGGATTGTGAAAGACGCAGCCTGACATCAGCACAATCGCCGGCCAGAACGCACATCCTTTGATCGCGTTTGTTGTGTTACTCATAGGGCTCCGCTTCGGTCAGACACTGAGCTAGTTTGCCAAGAAAATTAGACGGAGTTTGCACCGTCCGCTGCGGGTCATTAGCTGCCCTTCAGTTCAAGTTTAGCCGAACGGCAGTTGTTCGGTGCGATTTCAATTGGTCTTTCGACGGCCCAAGTTCGACTCCTGATACTGCACACAGCTGAAGTCGGACTGGAGTCGACGGCGCTGATAGGTGGCCACTCCACAGGAGGCGGGCGCTTTGACAAGAGTAATCGAGCCGTTCAACGGTCACCTGGCGTATTGAGCTGATTGCTCAATTCTTCAGTCGCTGCGAGCATCTGCTCGAGATACCAAATGCGGGCCGTTATGTTCTTCTCCAGCAGTCGAAACACCACCGCGGCAGTCTTGTCATTCTGTATGGACAGAAGCTCGTTAACGCCAGCAGGATACTTACGACAATTGCGGCTCCCTCGAGAAAAAGCCAACGCAAAGATTGCCGCGGCATTCTTGAGGTCGCCATTGCAACTCTCCGTCAACTAATCAAAAAAAGTATAGATCGGACCATCACGTCCTAGCCAGTTTCCCAATACTTGGTGGTTGCTCTTTCCGCTGTTGGCCGGTCTTGGCCTGTCGATAAACCATCTACCCATGCCCATGACGGGCCGTTAGCCGGCGTCAGGCAATCTGCCACCGTGTTACGGTCACGGGGGAAATCGCAGGCGAATAGCGGACACTAGAAGCGAATAAGTATTGCGCGATCGAGGCGGGTTTGGGCATGCGCGCGGCCCGATCTGCCAGTTGGACCTTGGACGTTATGAATACCCGGGATTGTCGAGCCAATCTATACAAGACAAATCAGCGCCCCAGGACGGGGCGCCAATGTCTTGATACTATGGTGCCGGCACCAAGAGTCGAACTCGGGACCTACTGATTACAAATCAGTTGCTCTACCAACTGAGCTATGCCGGCGACGGGTGGCAAATTATTCGCCTTTTGAGTATTTGTGACAAGGCCTGCAAGCACACTCTGGCACGATTGAGCAATCTAGTTACCCCGGGGACAGGTGGCGGCGTCTCGCAGCAACACCTTGTCTTCACCGAAACGCTCGATCATCGCTCCCGCACCTTTACCTGGCGGTAAAGCAATGTCGACGAAATAGACAGAACCCTCCTGCGTTCTCGCTGTGATTTCGGCCGGCAGATCGAGTGACTTCGCCTGCAACTCAACCCTTTCCGCGCCGTCTAGCGCACCGAACAATCCCAGTGATATGAAATAACCCCCCTCATCGGCCCTGACCAGGTACGCGTCCGCGAGGCCCCCGGAATGCAACTTCTCTATCATCTGATTGCCAGTATTCTGATCCGGTATATCGCTTATCTGCACCCAGTGGCCGACAAAAATCTGGCCCATAGTTGAACGCAGCGTCGTGCGCATGCCCTCGCCCGCATATTGTGACTGCGCGGCCTCCGCATCGACACCCGCCCTGAATGGCCCGAGGGTCACACACGATCGGCCCACGAGCGCCTCGAGCGCGGACGGTTCACCCGACCCCAGCACGGCTCCGACGCTGGCGGCAGCTGCCGCACTGTGGCTCGCCGAAACCATCAGCGGCGGACCAAGATCGGCCTCGTCGACGACCACGACACCAGGCTCAATGTCGGGACCGGCAAAGATGCCCCACACAAAATAGAGGATGTTGGCAAGCAACAGCAGCAGCAGAAGGTTTTTCATTGACGACTTTCCAGGATTCGCGCCAGACCTGAGAGAACCAGGTGCGGACGATGCAGTGCCTCCTCGTCCAACGACTTAAGAATGCGCGAGGCATCACCACCGGTCAAGACGATCGTCGATTCATAGCCGTGTTCGTGCAGCGTCCAGGCGGCTCTTTCAATCGCACCAACAACCGCATTAATTGTGCCCTGTTCAACAGCCCGGGTTGTGCTGCTCGCAAACATGCTCATGCCGCTTGCCCGCGCTCCCGCCCTCGGCTGTACCTCCGGTATATCGCTGGTCTTCGCAGCCAGTGCTCCCGCCATCAACATCACGCCAGGAAGGATCTGGCCACCGATATGTTGCCCGTCGTCGTCGAGCGCATCGATTGTCACAGCCGTGCCCGCATCGACAATAATGCAACCCGCTTCGAGTTCGGCCCATGCGCCGATCATTGCGACCCAACGATCGACGCCCATGTGACGCGGCTGCCGATAGCTATTCGTTACGCCACAGGCCTGTTTTTCGGAGCGCACGAAATGAATGTCACAGCCACAGTGCATGCCTACGACACCCGACAGGCGCGTTGCGAAGCTCGATCCTGCGACATTACTCGCGAGTGCGGTTTCGACATCGCGTGGCAACCTGGAAGTCAGTGCAACCAGCCCCTGCTCTCGAATCGCATGCCGGGTGATGTGTCCCGTGCGGCGGATCGCCCCGTTGTCCAGCACACCCCATTTCAGTCGTGTGTTGCCAACGTCGATTAGCAGCGCTTTCATCGCCTGAACTCTGTCAGGCCCGCCATGACGATCGATCCGGATATTACCCGCTCGAGCCCTTTATCGGTATCGACGAGCAATGCACCATCGGCATCGACGCCAGCAGCTACGCCCGTGATCTGCCGATCAGGTAAATCAACAATGATTTGTCGACCATGCAGCCAGTCGTGCCGCCGCCAATCTTCGACAAAACCGGCAAATCCCTGCTTCTCGAATTTAACCATCGCCGCATACAAAGAGCCGATCAGCCTGCCGGCAAGCACCTCGCGCGGTGGATGATCCGGCGTGATGCTCCTGAGATCGACAGCACGATGCGCCCAGTCCGATTCTGCGCCGAAATCCGGCTGCAACGGCAAGTCGATATTGAGGCCTACGCCGGTGACGACCGTCACTTTACTGCCTGCTTGTGACTGCACTTCGGTCAGCACGCCGCCGAGCTTGCCATCAAGCGCGACGATATCGTTCGGCCATTTCAGGCCGATGCCGTGGATGTCGAGCTCTTGCATGGCAGCCACGATACCGACGCCCAGCGCCAGCGTAAGGCCCGGCAACTTCTCCGGATGGACCGCAAAGGTGTATGCCAGTGACAGACACAATCCGGAACCGGGGGGCGACAACCAGCGCCGGTCGTGCCGGCCGCGACCCGCGGTTTGGTGATCCGTAATGGCGGCGTGTAGACCGCCGGCAACGGGTGGTGGTTGCGTCAGCAAATAGGTATTTGTCGAAGCTATGCTGTCAAAGACATCGAGCTTGTCCAGTCTGGGGGAGATTTCGGCGGCAAGCGATCGCCGCAGCAGATGCGCATTAAGGCTGCTCATCGTCGACGGCCCGACGCTTGCGGCTGAACACCATAAGCGCTGTATTGCGATGCTCGGTACCTTCCCGCATTCGCTTTATGTTGGACCGATGCCAGTAAACGACAAACCCGGCAATCACGGTGCAGTAAATAAACAATGGTTGCTGATCGGTCAAACCCGTATAGGTCACCCAGATTGGCATTGCGACAGCAGCTGACATGGTCGCGAGCCCGACATATCCGGACAGCACGAGCACCCACGCCCATACGAGCAACATAGGCAAAATCAGGTTCGGCGCTATGATGATCAACGTACCGACAAGCGTTGCAGCTCCCTTGCCGCCGCGGAAGCGATGGTAGATCGGCCAGACATGACCGAACACTGTTGCCGCGCCGCAGCACAGCATAAGCCAGGTCCTGGAAATCTCGGGGTCCCTGGCAATAAACGGCATTTCGAGCCCGGGTATGACGCCGGCGCCGATCACGCCCTTACCGATATCGATTATTACAACGCCAAGCGCAAAGAGGACTCCCTGGGTGCGCAACGCGTTCGTTCCCCCTGCGTTGCCGCTGCCCATCGTGCGAATATCGACGCCGCCGCGCAATTTACCGACAATCAACGCCCCCATCAGCGAGCCAATGAAATAGCTGATCACAAATTTGACGCCGAGCTCGAGCATACGCCGTTCCGTTTTGCGGGACTTGTACCGGCATTGTAGCATCGGGCAACTCAGTACCGTGGCAAGCACATGCCAACTGCAACCATCTCGCTATTCATTAATCCTGCCGCGGGACGCGGCCGAGCCGCGCGTCGCCTTGTTCGCATTACGGAACTACTCGAGCAATCTCGTATTGCCGTCGACGTGCGCCAAAGCCGCGCTGTCGGCGATCTCGAAGAACAGACTTACATGGCAGTGTGCGACGGCATCGACAAAATAATCGTGGCGGGAGGCGATGGCAGTATTCACGAAGCCGTAAACGGCATAATGCGCGCTGATGGATCTGCGGCCCTCGGTATCGTTCCAACCGGTACTGGCAACGATTTCGCCAAAGCCTGTTCGATACCGCTTGACTGGCAACATGCGACGCAATTACTCGCCGAGCGGATCGCCCAGAATACCGCCATGCGCCGAATCGATATTGGGCGCATGAATGATCGCTATTTTGCGAACGGTGCCGGCATTGGCTTCGACGCCAAAGTCACGCGCATTGCACGTGCGTATCGATGGCCGGTTGGTGACATCGTCTATCTGCTGGCAATATTTCGCTGCATGATCGATGGCATTGCGACCCCGGACATGCGCATCGTAGCCGACCACCAATGCTGGAGTGGTCCGGTGACGCTCGCGAACGTCAGCAATGGGCCGTGGATCGGCGGCATGTTTCACATCGCGCCGATGGCGGACAACACCGACGCCAAGCTTGAGCTTCTTATCGCGGACCCAGTATCGCGCTTGCGATTGCTGACGTTATTGCCGAAGCTGATGCGCGGAGACCATGTTGGTGAGCAGGAAATCAATCATGCCAGCGTAACCAAGGTAACTGTCGATGCGAGGGCGCCTGTGCCATCACATCTTGATGGCGAAGTGCAGCCGCTGAGGACTCGTTTCGAGATTGAAATCCTGCCGGGTGCTCTAAACCTGCTTTGAATACCTGCGTGAGCCGAGATAGATTGCGAACAGCGCGATCGCTGCGCCTGCAAAATCCATGGACGTCATCGGCCGCGAGAAGAACAGGACGTCCCAAACGAAGCTCAGCGTTGGCTGCAGCAGCAACGCCAACCCGGCCTCGGTTGTGGATACCTTCGGCAGGCTACTCGCAATGAACATCAAACCGAGGCTGTGCGACAACAGGCCGTAGCTGAGCAGCCACACCGCATCCCCGATGGTAGGGATCAACAACGACTCGCCCTCGGAGATTGCTGAGAGGCCGAGCAACATAGCCGAGCCGACCGAAATGACAGCAACCTCGCGAATCGGCACAGGATGCAAGGACTCGGCACGCGCGCTTCGCATCGTCAGCAGATAGCCGGCGTAAGCGACGGCCGTTAGCAAACCAAACACCACCCCGACCCGGTAATCGCCGGGCAAGCTATTCCAGTCGAAGCCGACAATCATGCCAAGCCCGAATAGTGCGAGTGGTACCGCCACAATCTGCATCGGTCGTGGCCGTTGACCTAACAACAGCACGCCCGCAAGCATCATGAAAAATACCTGGAAATTGGCAAGCAATGTCGATAAGCCCGGGCCAACGTAGTAAATACTGCGATGCCAGAACCACAAATCGAGTGCGAAAAAAACGGCAGAGCAAGCCAATATCAGCCACGCACGTTTTGACAGCTGCAGTCGTTGCCCCGTCACGAGCAGGAATATTGACAATGCAGCGCCACCGATGAATACGCGATAGAAGCCACTCGTTGTTGGCGAAACGCTGACGAGCTTGACCCAGACCGGAGAGAAACTGATGAGAGTCGCGCCAACGTATAATCGCAACCGCGGGTTACCCAGATGAAGCATTGACTTTAATCGCCGGCCAGCCAGGCAGTGCGCCGGTCTTCGGTCTCGTCGTCGATATCTTTTGATAATTGCAGGTAACAGGTGTCCTCGGGCGCAGACCGCAGTTTGATGGTCGTCGTAATCAGGTCAACACCACGAAATATGGCTAACTCGAGTGCATCTCCGTGATGGTAACTGCGCAATCGACGATCGCAATTTTCCTCCGTAAGCGCGATGCCGTCGAGAGCAACGGCGATGTCGCCGGGTGCAACGCCAGCCTGTTCAGCCGGACCGCCGTTGGTTACCGTGGCGAACACGAGCTTGCCGTTGCTGTTGTCAAGTCTCGCGCCAAGCCATAGCGGCACGGGATCCTTGGCTTCGGACGGTTTGCCGCCTTCGTCTCGCCTGCCTGCCGACTGCCGCGTGAGGTAGTCAACACCGTGGCTTTTCAGCATCGCCTGTAACGGCAATTCCCCGGTGCCGCGCACCGCCGCATCGAAAAAGTCCGCCAGGTCCAGCCCGGATATCTCGGCACACACGGCTTCGAATCCCGCTTCGGGCATACCGTCCGTGCTTTGATCCCAGCGGCTCCAGCATTCCCGCATCACGTCGTCGAGGCTTATGCGGCCATCGGTTTCGGATCTCAGCTTGAGATCCAGCGATAACGCAATGAGCGAGCCCTTGGCGTAATAACTGACGATCGCATTCGGTGCGTTCGCATCCTGCTGGTAAAACTTAGTCCAGGCGTCAAAACTGGATTCCGCGACGCTTTGCCTAAGCCTGCCGCTGCCGCGCATGACGCGTGTTATCGTTTTGCCGAGCAACTCGAGGTAGCTCTTCGCGCTGATCAGGCCGGCCCGGACCAGAGCGAGATCATCGTAATACGACGTAACGCCTTCGAAGACCCAGAGCAGGCTCGTGTGCGTTTCGCTGGCCAGATCATAAGGAGTGAACGCGCTCGGCTTGAGACGCTTGATATTCCAGAGATGGAAATACTCATGACTGGCAAGCCCGAGGAAGGTCCGATAGCCCTCACTTACCTCTACCTCACCACGTTGCGGGAGGTTGTCGCGCGCGCACAGGAGACTCGATGACCAGCAATGCTCGAGGCCACCGTAACCACTGCCTGGCGCGTGCAATAAGAACAGGTAACGATCCAGATCGTCGGGCGCATCCAGCAACGACATATGCTGCTCGCATAGCATTTGCAGGTCGTGGCAAATGCGCGCCATGTCGGCCCGGGTACGGCCGCGGATGGCAATCGCGTGCGGCACGGCATTGACTTCGAATTCACCGATCGACAGCTGGCCGATCTCAACCGGGTGATCGATCAGCTCGGCATAATCAACCGCCACGTAAGTCCCAAAACCGTACGGCTCGGCATTGAGGCGCCGCATCGACGTCGCTACCCGCCAATCACGGCCTACGGGTTCATCAGGCGGGGCGATCTCGAGTTCACAGCGCGTATCCTCCTGCCCTACAACGCTGGGAAAAACACACGGACCATTGAAATAAGCATGTGTCGTGTCAAGGTGTGCTCCACGCACGCTCGCATCATGAGCATAGATCTCCGCCACTACCGTGACCGGGCGGTCGGACGGTTCGGCCTGCCACCGACTCTTATCGAGTTTCTTTAACGCGACCTGGAGTCCGTCGGCCTCGGCGCGAATCGCAACGACATGCTTTGCGTAGTCACGAATCATGTAGCTACCCGGAATCCACGCCGGCAGCGCGAATACTTGTCCGGCGGGATCAGGGTCCGCGACCGTAAGGGTGATCTCGAACAGATGCGCCGCCGGGTCTTTTGGCCGAATGTGGTACTGATGCGCCGCGGTCATCAGTCCCGTACCGGCTCTGTGAGTTTCAGGCTCAGGCACTTGGCAGAGCCGCCTGCCTTGAGAAACTCCGTCAACTCAATCTCATTAACATGAAATCCGGCCAGCATCAGCCGGGCTTTCAGCGGATCCGATGCGCGGTGCAGGAAGACCTGGTCGTCGATGTTGATCGCGTTGCAGGCAAAGTTACCGGCGTCGAAGGTATCGACGACGATGCGCTTGTGTGGCGGAATCCGGCTCTCGATGGCGATCCGCGAATCGTAATCGAAGGCCGGCGGGTGGTACATCAGGAATCCGTCCGTCAGCGGGCAAAAGCAAGTATCGATATGGTAGAAGCGTGCGTCCGTCAGGCGGATCGAAATGAGCTCGATGTCGAAGAACTTCTGAATCTCGGGGTGCGCCTCGATTTCAGTGCGAAAGCCGAATCCGGTCCAGAGCCAGGGGCCGCGGCGATCGAGCAAGCAATCCCCCGCACCTTCGAAACCGATCTTTTCGTCAAGCTCGAAAAGCTCGAAACCGTTATCGCGAAACCACTTTTTGAAGATCGCTTCTTCGGGCCGTCGTTCGTGCGGCATGAAATGGCTGGCGATCGCCTTGTTGCCGTAAACGACGCCGGCATTCGCCGTAAAAACCATGTCGGGCAACGCCGGGTGCGGATCGATAGTGACGATGTCGGCGTGCTCGCTGACCGCATCGCGCAACTGCTGCCATTGCTCGTTGGCGCGATCGAGGCTCAACGATTCCTCGTGACCGGCCATCCAGGGATTGATGACATAGTCCACCGTAAAGTAGTCGGGTGGGCACATCAGTATTCTATCGGTCTTGCTGCTCATCATTTTGTCGTCAGGTGTCAATACGAGTCGATCTATAGGTCGCTTGCCGTGCGTTTTAGAAGGTGAATCTCAGCCAGCATGCAGCGCACACTGCCGCCTGCCGATGCTTCGATCGTCTCGATCGCAGCAGTCACTATCCGGCCGTTTGCCCGAAGCCGCTGTACTTGTTCATGGCTCAAAGAATCAAACGCTTGCTGTGACAGCACAACCAGGCGCTCGCCATCCACCGATCGCAATTCGAGCATATTACCGGCAAACGCGTCGAGCTGATCGTAGCTCAGCGACAGCACGTCGTGACCGGAATCGCGCAATCGCTGGAGCACGGCCGCGCGCTGATCCTCACGCTCAATCGCGGCATCGCAGATAACGGCCAGCTCCTCACCGACGTTCATCAATACGTTGGTGTGATAGATCGGCACACCGTCACGGTCGACTGCGTCGAAGGCAACGACGTCGTAGTTCATTCGCTGCGCGAAATCACCAAGCGGATCGAGGTGTGTTCGTGACGAGAGGCAGGCATAGATGACCCGATTGGCGCGATCGAGCACCATGCTTCCCGTGCCTTCGAGAAAGTGTCCGGCCTGCTCATGATGCGACAGGTCGACGATTTCGCTGATCTGGTAGCCGAACCGCGTATCGATATTCTCGACCACGTCGAGGCGCCGCTCGGTGCGTCGATTGGTGGCTTCCATCGGATACAGCACCACGCGGCCGTCGGCATGAAAACTGACCCAGTTATTGGGGAAGATCGAATCGGGCGTGTGCGGCTCCGCCGTGTCATCGACGACGATTACATGGATACCGGCGTCGCCAAGAACGGCCGCGAGGCGGTCGAATTCCCGTAGTGCCGCCTGCTGCTGCTCTTCGGGAGATTTCTGCGTTTTGCCTTGAAAAAGATTTGACGCCGCCGTCAGCGGATTGCTTTCAAAGCGCACCGGGCGAATCATCAGTACAGCACTGGCGAGCTGAGCTTCCGCTGTCGTCATAATGTAACCTGGGTCACTCTCAGGCCGCTGCGCTCGGTCGTGACGACACCGCGTCATACCAGCGCCGCAGATTCGTCGCCTCGTCTGGTATCCCGATTTTCAGTCGCGTCGCAAAGTCGACGAAAATCAGTGCCGTGACATCGGCGATTGAGAAATAGTCGCCCGCGACATAGTCATCATCGCCAAGCTGCTGATCCAATCGCTGCAGAAACGCCAACGCTCGCTGACGGCCGCGCTCAGCCAGCTCGGGTATCTGTTCATAATCGTCGGGGCCGGGCAGAGCACGGCCTTTAAGCCCCTTCGCCGTGTTGCGAAACGCGTCTGCGCACGCCCAAAGTCCCTGCTGCTCCGCCTTAGCATTCCACATCAGCGACATCGCTCTTTCCGCCGGGGTCCGGCCGAATAACGGCGGCTCCGGATAGAGCTCCTCGAGGTACTGGCAGATCGCGACAACCTCACTGAGACATGTACCGTCGTCAAGTTCGAGTGCAGGCACCACACAGTCCGGGTTGATCGCTCGATACTCGGCGCTGAACTGTTCACCGTTCGCGAGATCAACGGGTACGGTCTGCAACGCGACGCCCTTCTCGGCAGCAAATATGCGAACACGCCGTGGACTCGGTGCCGTTTTGCAGTCATAGAGTTTCAAGTCAATCCTCCAGTGCCTTGGCGGCCTCGAACACGGCGTCGGCGTTCTGCCCGAACATGATCGAATGTGCCGCATCGCTCTGCGCTTCATCGCGGCGCCAGTCCTTACCGAGATCGACACCGCGGCGCACGGCGGGCCGGGATTTGATCATGTCGAACCAGCGCCTTAAGTTTTCGAAACGATCGAGATCGACGCCGTAGCGGCGATATGGAATGATCCACGGGAACGATGCGATATCGGCGATAGAATAGTCCCCGGCCAGATAGTCGCGCTTACGTAGCCGCACATCCATGACCGCAAGCAGCCGGTTATATTCGTTGAAATAGCGATCGTGCGCATAAGGCACTGGTTGTTTGGCGTAGTTGACGAAATGACTCAATTGTCCGGCCATCGGGCCCAGCCCGCCGGCCTGCCAGAACAGCCACTGCAGGACCTCGAATCTGCCCTTCCTGTCATCCGGTAAGAGCTGGCTGGACTTTTCAGCCAAATATATCAGTATCGCACCCCCTTCAAAGACAGAGATGCCCGTATCGTGATCGACAATCGCGGGCATACGATTGTTCGGGCTGATTTTCAGGAAGTCGGGCCGGAACTGATCGCCGCGGCCGATATCAACAGGAATCGTCCTGTAGTCGAGGCCACACTCCTCAAGCATTATCGAAATCTTGTGGCCGTTGGGCGTTGGCCAGTAGTAGAGGTCTATCATGTGCTCTCGTCTGGTTCGGCTCGTGATATTCAGTATAAGATGAATCAGCTATGTTGCCACTGACTTAGCGGACGATGACCGGCACCTAGGGTGTCACGGGCCTCATTCTGATAACGTGGTCCGCCTCGTTTACGTTTGTCGAAATGCTCAAAATCTGGAATGACAGTGACTGAACTTCGCCACGAGCGCTTCACGCTTACCGCTCCCGACGAGCACGCGATACCTGTGCAGACCTGGCAACCCGTCGGAACTGCGGCCATGGTAATCCAGATATTGCACGGGTTGGGCGAGCACGGTGACCGCTACGCGAGATTCGCAAAGGCCGCGACGCAGCGTGGCCACGCAGTCTGCATTCACGATCACCGCGGCCATGGCGGCAGCCGAACGCAGCACGGTCACTTTGCGGATCGTGACGGCTGGCAGCGCGTGCTTGACGATACGCGCATCGTTAATCAGTTCGCACGCGAATCTTTCGCCGAAAGACCCGTCGTCCTGCTCGGTCACAGCATGGGCTCATTCATCGCACAGAATTACGCTATGCATTACGGCGGTTTGTCTGCCCTTATCCTCTCGGCCTCAACCTGGCCGTCGCGTTTGCAGCTGCTGATCGCGCTTGCACTTGCGCGGATAGAAGCATGGCATCTGGGCAAGCGTGGCTACAGTCCGTTGCTCAACAAACTCGGCTTCAATAATTACAACAAGGCTTTCCGACCAGCACGAACGGAGCGTGACTGGCTATCGCGAGACGCCGCCGAAGTCGACAAATATGTGGCTGATCCGCTGTGTGGCGGTCCGTACAGCTGCGGCCTGTGGCTGGATCTGCTCGGCGGACTGTTCGAGATTTCCAGCGACAGGGCCCTGTCACGAATCCCTACAGACCTGCCGATCCTGATTTCAGGTGGCGAATCTGATCCGGTGGGTGGTGACAAAGGCATGACCAAACTGTTGCAGCACTATGCGCAAACCAGTCATCAACGGCTAAAAGTCAAGATTTACGAGGATGGCCGCCACGAGATGCTAAACGAGACGAATCGCGAGCAGGTCGCGGCAGACTGGCTCGACTGGATCGACGTTACCACGCGTAGCGCGCGCTCAGGCTGACCTGTCGGCCGACCGCAGGCGTCCCGGGAAACTGTTCGTAATCATCGTCGCCGAGGTTATCGGCGGTAATCCCGACGCCGAATCCGTCCGCGTCCTGAGGCTCCCAAACTAACGACGCCGAGACCAGGAACGCCCGCTCCGAGCTGTTGCGCAGAGAATTGCTTTCCTGCTCCCGGTACTCGTTATCGAGGCGCAGCTCCACCCGGTCGTTTACCCGGTAGCGCATGGCGAGCGTGGCGCGATGGCGTGCGAAGTTAAGCGCATAAAAACTTGCATCGACGGTGGCGGACCCGTAGTCAGCGTCCTTATCCAGATACGTATAGCCAATACTGAGATCGAGTATGTCCCAGCGGCGGCTGTAGATGGCTTCCGCGCCGAACACGTCGATATCGACAGGGTTCGCCTGGCGCGCAAACGGCGAGTCACTCGCAAAAGTCCAGTCGACGAGGTTATCGTCCGTGCGGAAAAAGAGCGTCATTGTGCTGCGCCGATCGGGAGTTTCGTGACCGACAGACAGTTGAACCTGGCGTGCCTTCTCGCGGCCAAGCGCCGAATTGCCACCAAACAAGCCCGAGGGTCCCGAGCCGAGCACCGTATAACCCGGCACCTGGGAGGTCCCCGCATATTCGATGGAGAACGTACGTGTGCCGTTTGCCAGGGACTTCTGCAGCGTTGCGCCCAGCACCGGTGAAACAGCATTGCTGTCACGACTCGAAATATCGAGCGTGGCACCGAATCTGAATGCGACGGTGCTGTCCTCGGAGCGATCAAACTGCAGCGACGGCACGATGGCGAGCGTGGCGTAATCTCTGCTTGTGAAATTGCTGTTGGTCAGATCGGTCGAGCGTACCAGGTCGTCGGATGTGACCTGCCCCGAGTAGTTCCAGGCAATCTTCCCGCGCCGCATCAGACCGTCCAGGCCGATACCATAGACCCGCGTCTCATGATCGAACGAACCCGGAACGCCGGATTCCTGCGTCGTGCGGTTGAAATCGTAGTCATCCTCGAGACCTCGATAATAGGCGCCGATCTGCCACCATCCGTTCGCAGAATCACTACGATGATTCGCCAGCAACAACGTCGTCTGAGTATCGTCGGTCTCGGGAAGCGTCGCGAATCCCGTGTAGGCACCCGGCCAACCGTAAAACTTGTCCTGATACGCAAGGATCAAGTCAGTCTGCGCGCGTCCGGTCGACCGTTGTAGCTGCAGGTTATAGCGCTGGAACTCGTGGTCACCGTTCGCGACGGTGCCGTCTCCCTCCGACAGGGCAGCCGACAATGCGATGCCAATATCAGCACCATCAGCCATCGATTGCACGCCTGCCACTCGTAGCGATGCAAACTTGAGATCGTCGCTACCTGCACCGATCAGGATCGAGCCCCCCTCCTGCAGCGCCAGGATCGAATATGTGATCGTCGCAATATTCGAATTGAAGCCCGCGAGCGCATTGTCGATGCCAGTCAGAATCTCGGGCGCCGACAACGATCCCGGGTCGATCGGCAGCTCCGCTGCGTAATGACCGGTCTGCGGGTCCATGACGGTGACCGCACCCGCCCTGAACCCGGTGTTCTCAAACAGCCCGCCGCGAACGGTCACATCCGCCTGACCCTCGGGCAAGCCTCGCGACTGCAGCTCAGTCAGCGGATCGAAACGCAATACCGTAGCGGGAGTCGCATATGTGGCTGCGGGCCGCGTATTGGCTACGCGGCTGGCACGAACCGTGATCTCGGCTAACTCGGATTCCTCGTCCTGCTGTGTCGCCATTTGCGCAGACACAGCGGTCGACGCGAGCCAGATGATCAACGCAACAATTGTCGACAGTGAACGGCAAGACATGGTGGACGATTTCCCGGGTGCAAGACGACCAACAAAATGACCGCTGAATGTGCCACAGCGCGGCAAACATGTCATTGCATTCCCGGGCAGCCGCGTTGACTGTGACTGACGTCAGAGTCGATGATTCGGGTAGGAGATATCGCCGAGATTGCAAAACGCCGAGCGAAAGTGTCAAATCTGCACATCAACAACAACCGACATAGGAACACACGATGGCCGGAAAATTTGAATGTTATAAAGACAAAGCCGGGGAATACCGGTTTCGCCTCAAGGCGGGCAATGGCGAGACCATTCTCTCCAGTGAGGGTTACAGCTCCAAAGCCGCTTGCACCAACGGTATCGCTTCCGTGCAGAAGAACTGCAGCAATCCTGATCGTTTTGAAAAGAAAACGACGGCTAGCGGGAAATTCCGCTTTAACCTCAAAGCTTCGAACGGCCAGGTAATTGCCACGAGCCAGAACTACTCGTCGGAGTCAGGGTGCAGCAACGGCATGAAGAGCGTCGCCAATTCCGCGCCGGGCGCCACGATCGACGATCAAACCTGAGCCTGGATCGTGAGCCGGCATCGAAGATGCCGGCTCAAAACGACACTCAGTACAATTCGCGGATATAGATGCGTCGGTCTGCACCGCGAAAAATACCAAACACGGCTGTACCGGTCGGATCCTCGAAACCCGGACTCGCGGCATCCCAGTCGAACTCGAGCCACGCGGGTACATCAGCAGTCGCGGTGGTGCTGCCATCGTTCGTGGCACCAGGTGCGCGCAGGTGCAGATTGAAGTCACCGCCTAATGGCGGTTCGCGGAATCGCAACGCAGGCGGTCCGGCCACGGCACAACCTTCGTCGCTGTCACCCGGCGCGCCGGAATCCTGGACGCAGGTTTCGCCGTCCGCAAGATTCTCGGTGAACGCACCGAGCGTCAGGCTTACCGACGCCGTACAACTGTCGTCGATGTTTGGTACGAATCCGGTTGCGGTATCGACAAAATACTCGGTCTGCATTGGCAATGCCAGATCGACGAGCTCGGATCCATAGGCATTCAGGAGCCGTGCCCGGCCATAGCGCATCGTTGCCCCGCCATCGAAGACGATGCCACCCGGGTCTCCGAACATGATCGGATTGCCGAGTGCCGCCGCGCCGTCGTTGTCGATGACATCAATGCTCAGGCGAATATCCGCATCGAATTCGGGCTCTTCAGCGCCGCGCGTGAACAACAGGCCGGTTCCGCTCGAGAACGTCAGAGTGCCGTCGCCGCCACTGAGATCGACAATGGTCGGATCGCTGCCGGCTGGCGGCAATCCTGAGGTATCGAGCGTTGCGGGCGTCGCCGTGTAGGTAGGGTCCGGCAGACTCGCGTTGTCCAGTTTGAAAAAGCCCCCCGTGTAATTCTCGGTAACCTCACCGCCCAAAGCTCTTGCCGTGAACGTTATGACGGGCGCATTCGAATATCCGAACAACTCGCCGATATAGGTAAATGATCCTGCGCCACAACTTGTTGCGAAAGTCGGCGTATTCAGTGCCGTTGTGAAATGGTGCGCAAAGAAACGTCCCACATTGCCCGACGCAGCGCCCGTAACGTCGCCCGCGCCGAGATAATCTCCATCGCCGATCGACGGTATCAGCGCAACGATGCCGACTTCGGGCCAGCTGAAATCAGCGCCACTCGCCTGCCCTGCAACGAACGCGCCGAAGCCGCTCGGCGCACTGATGGCCGGATTGTCGCCCACCGCCGGGTCCACGAGATTTGCTGCGAGCATTACGGTTTCCGGAATGATTTCCTGGCCATAGTTCGGGGTTACGTCGCCCTCGGCGTCGACAGCAGAAACTGCGGCCGAGAACACCTCTCCGGCTGCGATGAATGCGGCGCCGCTCGCGTCGGCCGCGCCAGGGTTCGGGTTACCGGCCCCGTCTTCAATGTTCGAGAGTACAAACTGATATGGCTTAACGACGAAACCAGCAGTCGCGCCGCGGATGCCGGTCGGCAAATCCGGATGCGCCAGGCCGTCGTCTTTGACGCTGACCTGGATACGACCGACATCCTTGTATTTGCCGGTTACCTCCGCCTGGCCGTTCGAGAACGTAACCGGCTGATTCGCTGCCGACGCCTCGGCGGCCGGGATCGCAAGCGTGTCGATCGATGCCTCCACCGTACCGCTAACCGGATCGATGAAACCGGACCAGAACTTGAGATTCTTCACACCCGTGTAGGATTCGATGATGCCGCAGACGGGATCGTTTGCCGTTTGTCCATACGCGGCGATATGCACGGGGAAATCGGTGCCTGCGACCTGCGGCGCCGAAAACGGCACAATCACCGCCGGCGGCGGATTCGACAGCAGCGATGCGGTCAGCGTGAAACCGCTGGGGGAGAAGCCGATCATGCCCTCGGCGTCATTATCACGTATGCCAGTGTCGCTGGTCTGATAGACGTCGATGTCGATTGCCGCCGGGCCCTCTGGATAAGAGAGTGTGAAGGTGGCCGATGATTCACCAAGTGGCCAGTCGTAGGTCGCAAAACCATCGTTCGCGGTGGCGTCATTGAACGTACCGCTGCCCGCAACCGGACCCCAGCTGCCGAACCCCGACTGGGTATCAAGCGTGACCTGCTCATTGTAGTCGATTCTCGGTGTGCCGCTGGTGCTATCGATCACCTGCACCTGCACGACTTCATCCAGACAGTGAATGCCATAGGTATCGTGGGTTATGACGAACTGTGCCAAACCAAGAATCGGACAATCGACACATTGGCAAACTGTCAGTTCCTTCTGTTTGCCGGCGTAGTAAGCATTGCCCGCTGGAGACAGCCAATCGTCATTGAAATCATCGGTGCCCTCCTGCGTTTCTATCCACGTCGCGCCGTCGTATTCAAATACGGTGCCACTCTTGCCGACCGCCAGCACATCGCCGTCATATGTCCAGCCGGAAATACCCAGAAGATCCTCACTCGCCGTCGCGACGACGGCACAGGCGGCTCCGTCATACAGAAAAACTTCGTTTTTGCCCACGAGATAGACGCTGCCGCCACTATCTCCCCACAAGTCCGTGAACTTGCTACCACTCGTGCAAGACGTATCGGGTGGCAACCAGCTGCCGGCATTTCGGTCGTAGCGGTACAACCGACCATCGTCGCCGACCGCGTAGAAAAAATTGCCGTCTCCCCAGGCGTCTTCGAGGTTTTTGTTGTTCGTTCCCGCAGCCGCGCTTTGGTCGGTCCAGACGCTACCATCGTAGTGAAACAGCGTGCCCTTCTTGCCCACAGCGTAGACGTCCGTCGCCGAGGCCGCCCAGACACCAAACAGGTCTTCGTTGGTAAAGCCGCCGATGGAAGTCCACACACCGCCGGCCAGCTGCAGCACCTCGCCCTTCCTACCGACCGCAAATGCGGTATTTGCGTCTACAACCTCGACATCATTGAGGTCCGCACCGCTCGGGCTGCTCATCGCATTCCAGCTGCTGCCGTCGTAGCGATAGATAGTGCCCTTTTTGCCCACTGCGATCACGTCGGTATCGGATGTTCCGGAAATGCCGCGGAATTCGTTGTTCCCGACTGTCTGTGTCGTGCAAACCTGCGTAGCACCGACGTTCGCCGCCGCGCCTAGCAGCGAGGCGAATATCAATGTCCGCAACGGGTTTAATAGATCACGTCGCATCGGTCACCGTACTCCGGATGCGACGCGACACATAATCCGGTGTGCCGTAACTGCCAGACCAGGCGAACGCATCGATAATATATACGCGCACCGTGTTCGGCCCTTCGGAATGCGTCGTGCTGCTACAGGTCGTGTCGACCGAGAAATCCGACAAGCCGGCCTCCGTTAATGCAATTGTCGAGTTGGCGCAGCTACCGTTCACGAGCGCCTGATAGGCCGACCAGTCCGTGCCAGCACGCGCTGCCGCATACGCTCGCGCACTCTGCATTGCGAGTACGACCGTCTGGCTTTCCACAGCGCTCAGACGCACGGCCACGATGCCCAGCGTGGCGAGCACCACCAGCAGGAACAGCGCAGGTACGAGGGAAAAACCGATTTGTGAGTTTCTCATCATCGGTTGCTCTCAAGGTACGTTGTCGACATGGATCTGGTGTAAAAGGGACACGCTTTCGCCCGCATCCGATACGGCGAGCGCGAGCGACACGAGACCTGCACGTTGTGCCGTTCCCGGTGCGTACGCCATGCTGCAACTGCTAACCTGATTCGCGACGAGTGTCGCATCGGCGCCGGCGCCGAGTAACTCGCCATTGCTGTCACGGTCGCTTTGGCTCGACGCGATCGCGTACCCCGAGTAGCGCACGAGCGTGCCGGACACGCTATCGCAAAGATACGAAATAACGCCGTCAATCAGGTACACACGCTGTCCGGGCGATGCAAACGCGAACTGAAACGCCGGTGTCATGCGCACGTTGTCCTCACCCGGCACCGCGTCGGTATCAATGTCGATGCGCGTGCCCGGCGGCGTTATGACATTCGCAAGTTCGTAAGCATCCGCGCCCGGAACGCCGACGTTGTAAATAGACAGATAGTGACTCGTCGATGAAAATGGCCGGGTGATCGCATTGAATTGACCAACGCTGTTGAATGCGTCGTCGGGTGCGGAGAAACGCAGTCGCTTCGCGGGATTTCCGGGTGGTGGCCGGTCCCGATAACGAACACCGTCGACCGTGCTCAGCAGTTCGAGCGCAACGATGCCACCTGCTGTGGTCACTCGTACGCTGTTCGGTAATGCGCGCCGGACGTCTCGTGCAATGCGCCTGAGCGAGTTTTCGGCAACGTCCACGAGTTCGGCACGGCGGCCCTGATCGTTGTATGAACGCATGGGTCCCGAGATGAACACCGACATGAACGACACTACGATCGTCGTCAGTGTAATCGTGATCACGAGTTCGACGAGCGTGAAGCCTCTTTGAGTGCGCTGCATCGCGTCAGAACCTCGTGCGATAACCGCTCAGCGCGTAGTTGACGTCGTTCGTGTGCGTGACGATGACGTCAACCCGCAATGCATCGGCGACGGGAACGGCGGGCAGGCCGGAAGATGGCGTCACGCCCACGGCTACGTTGTAATCGCCAAGGCCTGCGATCGGCGCGCCAAACTGGTCGCGAGCACCGGCGTCCACTAAACCGTCGTAGTCATCGAGGTCGTCGAAGTCCGCGCGCGCGACCTCACCATCGATGCCATCGGGATCGGTCAGCGGCTTGAGCAAGATTTCCTCAAGATAGGCCTCGGCAATCGCGGTCGCCTGATGGCGGATCATTGGATCGGCGCTGGCTGCTGTCGTCATCGACAGCACGCCGAGTACGGTACTTGCAGCAATCGCAACGATCACGATCGATACAAGCAGCTCGATTATCGTTACGCCGCGCTGTTGTCGCGCTGCCGGCATCATGGCGTCACCACCAGTCCGCTTTCGGCCTGAATCGTGAGCGAATGCCCGCCGACGCTCAGGACCTGGTTGACGCCGAGGTTGGTTCTGCCAAGCGGCTCGTATACAAATGTGACTGCCGGGGCGGCGGTAATTCCGACGGGTGCGGCACCGTTCATGACCTCACCTGTCGATAGTGTCACCGGCACCGGGAAGCTTGCATCGCCAGGGTCGCAGTGCCCTGCCTGGGGCGATTGCTGTGACAATGAGTAGGTCGTTGACGTGATGTCGACCCGGACACGACAGCCGCTCGCTACAGCGACTTTCTGTGCATAGCGCAGCGAGGTGACGAGCTCATCATAGTAAGCACGCTCATCGAAAGTGGAATTATTGAAAAAGCGGGGTCCCGCTATCGCACCAAGTATTGCGATAATGACGATGACGAGAATGAGTTCGATAACGGTGAAGCCTGCTTCAGCAACCGAACTGTCACCACGACGCCACCGATAACGGTTACCGGCTCCGGTAGCGTACGATCGAAAACGGCACGACATTTAACATCCCGACACATCTACCACGATGGCCGGTGCGAAACCGGCGACGGCCGTTGTGTAGGCAACACTGCAGTTCGCTGGAGTCGGGGAACCGGGTCGCGTAAATGTGCCCGTGCCTGCGGCCTCGGCAAATGCGTAGCCCGTGAAATCGGCGAGCGTATCGTCGATGTCTGCGGCCACAGGATAACCGTTGGTCATGTTAATGATATTGCCTTCGACATTGACTGTGGGCGGATTTTTTTGCGTCAGCGACAGACTGTGGGCAAGCGCGGCGGAACTACGTACGCTGCCGGCCAGTCCCTGGATAGCTGCGATCCGTGCTTCCCTTTCCAGCGACGCAAAACGTGGAATCGCGAATGCCGCCAAGATGCCGAGGATGGTGATTACGACTACGAGTTCGATCAGCGTAAATCCATATTGTTTGCCGGGATCTGTTACCTGCATCTCAGTCGTCCTTTGATCACTACCAAAACTAGAGAGAAGGGCGCCCGCGAACGGGCGCATTTCTCGGGGAGGCTTCAAAATGACCTAACCATTTTGCAATCGATCAGATCAGGTGCAGTCGTCGACGTTAACGGTGATGGCAGGCGCGTCGCCTGGATTGGCGGGCTCTACATACGTAACACTGCAGTCAGCCGGGGTCGTGGCGCCGAGTTTGTAAAACACGCCATCGTCGGTGGTGGCGTCAAAGCCCGTATAGTCCACGAGGGCATTTTTGATATCCACATCTGTGGGATAGCGATCGACCATGGTTATCGTCGTGCCCTCCATGTCGACCGGAACGGCAGGGCCGATGCCCTGGGCCAGAGACAGGCTGTGGGCCAGCGCAGCCGCGCTGCGAACACTACCGCCCAGACCCTGCACGGCCGCTATTCGCGCCTCGACTTCCAGGTTGGCAAAACGCGGGATTGCGAATGCCGCCAGGATTCCCAGTATCGTTATTACGACCACCAGTTCGATTAGCGTAAAACCTTTCATTGCCTTGTTCATTTTGAAACCTCCAATGTCACTTCGCCGGTCGGGCGAATTCATCCACACACACAAAACACGTTTAAGAACCGCAAGTTACAAGTTACCGGCGATGTTTTTCGCATCTCCCGGCAATTCTCCGCAAGGTCCGGGCGAGTATCTGTGACCGTATTCACAGTTATGTAAACCCGTATCCTTCAATTCAGGCATGGACAGCGTCATCTCCGCGCGATCTCCGTTGCACCAAGCCATGCGCCACCTGCTTGACGTTGCAGGCGCACCCCGTATAGCTCGTCGGTACCCGGTTCGAAGCGGCCGTTGCCGTTACGATCATCGAAGGCAACGCGAACTTCGAACTCGGGGTCGTCCAAGAACTCATCATCGGACCAGCCGAAACGCCGGCCTGCGTGATAGACGAGTCGTCGTGTAGTCAGGTCAAAATACCAGTTGCGGCGTGGTACCGAATTTCCGTCAAACCCGCGCAGCTCACCGACATAATTTTCCGGCGTTTCGAGCATGAGGTGCATCGGATTGCTGCCGTCGAGTTCGGAGATGCTGGCCGCTTCACCGCCTGCGATGCGCTTTGCAGCCACCGTCATCAGAGTGCTTTTGATCTGGCTTTCCAGCGTCAGCACTCCAACTCGCTCGGCCTCGTCGATGTACGGCAGCAAACGATTAAGCGCGACGGCCACGAGTATGCCGATAATGACAACCACGACCACGAGTTCGAGGAGTGAAAACCCACGCTCAGCGGGGCGCTGCGCCGACGGCCCGGTATTGCGAAGGAATAGAAAGCTCTCATCCATCACCCACCTGCCCTGGCCTGCGAGATCATGTCCCACATTGGCAGGAACACACCGAGTGCAAGCACAAGCACTACAACCCCGACCGTCACGATCAGAATCGGCTCGAGAGCCGCGCTCAGATTGTCGAGGTCATAGTCGACTTCACGCTTGTAAAAGTCGGACGACTCATCCAACAGCTCCGGCAATGCACCGGTTTCTTCGCCCAATGCGAGCATTTGCAGAATCAACGGTGTGAACAGCCCGCTGTTGGCCGCCGTGTCAGACAGCGACTCACCGCGTTCTATGCCTGTGCTTAGCGACGCCATCTTCTGGCCAAGCCAACTGTTGCCAATCGAATCGGACACCGTGCGCAGCGTTTGGTTAATTGGCAATCCTGCACTCAGCGATACGGCCAGTGAGCGCGTTATTCGTGACAGTGCAGCGTTGCGCACGATTATTCCGGTCACCGGAATATTGAGCTTCAGCCTGTCCCAGCGCAGCCGCCCCGCTTCAGACCTGACGTAAGTCAAAGCCGCCGCGACCATTAATACGCATGCACCAAGCACATACACCCAGTAATTAATGGCGAAGTCGGAGACGCCGATGATGATCCTGGTCGGTAGCGGGATGTTGTCGCCCAGTGTGCGGAAAATCGGCGCAAAATTCGGGATCACGAAAATGGTAATGATGGAGAGTGCGATAGCGACCGCGATCAGCACGATGATCGGGTAACGTATCGCCGACTTAACCCGGTCACGAATTTCCTGGTCCATGCTCAGATATTCGTGCAACCGTTGAAACGCAACATCGAGCGTGCCGGTTGCTTCACCGATCTCGATGAGATTCACAAACAACCGTGAAAAGATCCGCGGATGGGCCTGTAGCGATTTTGCGAGCTCGCGACCCGATTCGAGGCTCGCGATAACGTCGACAAGCGCAGCCCTCAGCACATCGTTGTGGGTCGTTTGCATCAGCCCGGTCAGCCCCCGCAGCAGCGGCAGTCCAGTGCGCGTGATCGTATGCATCTGACGGCAGAACAGCACCAGGTCCTTGGTTGTCGGCTGACCACCGCCGAGTAGTAAAACAATATCCGACAGCGTCAGGCTGCTGGTCCTTGCCAGGTCGCGGATTTCGACGGGCGTAACACCGATGCTGACGAGGCGGCTGGCCACAGCTTCGGCAGAATTACCATGTAACTTGCCCGTGATCAGCCCGCCGTTGGCAGATCGTCCTTTGTAGACGAATTCAGCCATCATCGGTTCCGCCCGCAGCCGTTACAGCCGCGTCAATGGCGCTTTCGTCATCACCATCCAAACCGCCGGCGACGCGAATGACTTCCTCGAGAGACGTCACGCCTGCTGCTGCATAATCCAGTGCACAGCTGACGAGTGGTACATAACTTTTCTTCTTGGCTGCCAGCGATACGAACTCACTTAGGTCCTCACGCCGCAAGGCGTCGGTCAGACCGTTGTCCATCTCCAGCAACTCGTAGACACCGATGCGGCCCCGATACCCGGTCAGCTGGCAATAATTGCAGCCGCGTCCGCGCAGGAATTCGGTTTTGGCCGCACGCTTCGAGCCCAGCTGCGCCGTCAGCCAGGCACTTTGCCCGGGAGAGAGATCGATCGGCTCGGCGCAACTATCGCAGATTCGCCGCACCAGCCTTTGCGCGACGATGCCCTGCAAGGCGGCCCCGATCAGGTAGCCCGGCGCACCCATGTCCAGCAAGCGGTTCGCTGTCGCTACGGCATTGACCGTGTGCAGGGTCGAGAAGACCAGGTGCCCTGTCATTGCCGCACGCAAGCCGATATCGACCGTCTCGCGGTCGCGCATTTCGCCGACGAGAATGATGTCGGGGTCCTGGCGCAACGCCGTGCGTAAAACACGAGCAAAATCCAGGCCGATTCGCGAATGCACCTGAACCTGGTTGATACGCTCGAGGCGGTATTCGACCGGATCCTCCACGGTGATGATTTTTGTTGTCGGCTTATTGACGTAATTCAGTGCGGAGTAAAGTGTCGTGGTCTTGCCGCTACCTGTCGGTCCGGTCACCAATATCATGCCGGCAGGCCGTTCGATCATGCGGTAAAAACGATCCAATATGTCCTGTGGCATGCCGAGTTTTTCCAGGCTCAGCAGGTTCGCCGAGTGATCCAGCAACCTGAGAACCACAGCCTCACCGAACTGAACGGGTAGTGTGGATACACGGACATCCAGAGTTGTCTCGTTCACGCGGACCGAGAAACGACCGTCCTGTGGCAGTCGTTTCTCCGAAATGTCGAGCCCGCTCATGAGCTTCAGTCGCGTGACCAGTGCACCAGCGACACCCCGGCCGTCGATGACGTGTTCCTGCAGGACACCATCGACGCGCTGCCGAATCCGCAGTACGAATTCGTCGGGCTCGATATGGATATCGGACGCGCTGACTTGCACAGCATCCCGAAACATCGATTGCAGTAATTTGATAACCGGCGCTTCGGCCGAATCGTCGTCCGCGGTGAGATCATCGATGTCGATACGTGCTTCGCCGAGGTCTTCTTTTACTTCGGCAGCAAGGGCCTCAATTTCGTCCGTCCGCCGGTACATGATATCGATCGTGCGCAGCAGCTCTGTTTCGCCGACGAGCGCGATTTTTACTGAACTGCCAAGCAACCGCGTTAATTCGTCGTGAGCGAAGATATCAGTCGGATCTGCCATGCCGACGAGCAGATTCTTTTCGTCGCGCATGAGTACCAGTGCACGTAGTCGGCGTGCCTGAACTTCGGGTAGCAGTTTGACGGTCTCTGTCTGCAGCTTGATGCTGCTCAGATCCAGATACTCGATTTCCAGACGCTTGGCCAAAAAATGATAAAGTTGACCTTCTTCTATCGCACCGACTTCGGTCAGTGCCCGACCCAGTTTATGTCCGCTCTGCTTTTGCAGCGCTAGCGCCTGATTGAGCTGGTCCTCAGTAATTGCGCCGGCTTCCAGCAACAGCTCTCCCAGCCGCATTTTTTTGCGGCGGGAAAGTTTCGATACTACGGCGCTGGAATTACTCATGGTTCAGGATCTGCCGTCAGTTGCCGGTGCTCTGCCTGATGCGTTGCAGCGATTCGTCTGCCATCTTGGTCCAGGTCTCGTCACCATCGATAACAACGGGCTTGAGCAGAATGACGAGTTCGGTCTTTCTCTCTACCGATCGCTTGCTCTTGAACAGATTTCCAATTCCCGGAATCTTGCTAAGCAGCGGCGTACCGAAACTCTCGTCCGTCATCGAGTTGCGCATCAGGCCACCGATCACGATGATCTGGCCGCTACGCGCCTTGACGATGCTGTCGGACTCACGAATCTCGCTGAAAGCGAGCGGCAGGGTGTCGGTTTCACCGGACACAGTCAGGATTTTCTGCTGGTCGGTGACTTCACTGACGGTCGGGTGGATATGCAATGTAACTTCGCCATTCTCGCTGATCTGGGGCGTTACATCGAGCGCGATGCCGGAGAAGAACGGTGTCAACTCGACGTCTCTCGACGTGGTCGATGAAGTGCCCGTGACCGTGTTGCTGGAGACGTCGGTGACGAAGAACTCGTCGGTGCCCGCCTTGATTACCGCTTTCTGGTTGTTGAGCGTCGAGACGCGCGGACTCGAAAGCACGCGCGTATCGCCCTGCTGTTCCAGCAATTCGATAAACGCGTTGAAGTCACCGATATCGAAGGCCATGGTAAATGCGCCGCCGAGTGTCGACGACATAAAGCCTGTAACCGTGTTGCCAGGACCGACCGTGATCGGCGCACCACCGAGGTCGTCTGGATCACCGGTAAAGCCCGGTGGCGGTGCGTTCTGGCCGAATGTAAACGTATCACCGCTGCTGTTCTGAGCAACGGCGACCCAGTTGATGCCTGATCGGAAGCCGTCACTGAGCTGGACCTCGACGATCTTCGCCTCGAGTAAGACCTGTCGCTGTGCGATTTCTTGAATGGCCTCGAGATAATCGCCGATGCTGCGCAGCTTGTCGGGCATCGCAGTTACCACGATGACGCCGGTCTGCGAGTTGACGACAACCTGATGCCCCGGTACTTCGCCGATCATTTCCTCCAGAGTTTCTTGCAGTTCCAGCCAGAAATCAGCCTCGTAACTTGTCTCGATGCCCGAGCCGCTGATCTCCTGCATGTCTTGTGCAGAGTTATCCAACGACTGGTTGCTCAGACCGCCGACGATGCCCCTGTTGCTCTGGCGGCCACTGCGCCGTGCCTCACTGACCTGACCCGAGCTGATGCGGGTGCGCGATATGCCGGAGCGCTGCAGATCGAGGTAATCGATCTCGAATATCCGACTTTGCAGCGTTGCAGGAAACACAAGGTAGCCGGCAGCACTGTGCCGATATGAGTAGCCGTAGACTTCGCTGACAAGCTCAAGCACCTCTGCAACCGTGACGTCCTGCAGCATTAGCGAGATGCTGCCGGCGACATCGGGATGCACAACGATGTTGTGTTCGGTCTGATCGACAAGCGCCATAAAGAAGGCTTGCGCAGGCGTGTCTTCGCTGTTGAGATCGAAGCGCTCCTCCGCTGCCCGCATCGGCATTGGCGCTATGGGCTCAGGGCCCCTGGGCGAAACGGCCTGCGGGGGCGGCGGGGTCGCAGAGGCTTCCTCAAGCGTCGCTTCAATCCTGTCATGAGTTTCATCGCCGCGCGCTGGCGCCGATTCGCGCGCCGGCGTAAGCGCATCGCAGCCGCTCATGATGAGTAGCGCAGCGCTGAATATCAGAGTCTTGTTCAACATGAGTGATGTTCTCCGGTGATCTTCATTGGCGCGATACTCCGCTGTTCAATCCGGCCGTTATGCGCTCGTCGTCTTTCTCCAGAATCAGATGGTCCTTCTCGATCACGATCACGGTGGCGCCGCCGACAGAGCCGCCAACACTGACGCGTCGCCCGTTAACGATCGCGATTCTTCGCTCGGCAGAGACGATGATAGCGTTGACCACGAATCGAGGTGTCGCAGCCGTGATGTATTCACTGGCTATATAAGGGCGCGTGGGATCGCGCAGAATTTCGTCCCCTAGACTCACGTCGCAGAAGCCGATCAGTAACAGCGCGACGAGCATCGATTTTCTGGGCCACTCACGCACCAATCCACTCCTCGTCCAGGCTCAACGTGCTCACCTCTATGCGGATGCGATTGAGCGGGTAGTCGATGACATCGATTTCCAGAACTTGCCAGTAAAGCCGCCAAGGCAGCTGTTCAATCGCATTCAGATATTCCAGGCACGCGATGTAACTGCCTTCGACCTCGATTTCGAGGCCGTGCCGGTAGAAGGTCACTTCACTCGCGTCCTCACTCGCCGAGAGCAGTTCGGGATCTGAATTGCGAATGCGCACCAACGTCAGCCTGGACTGTTCCTTCAGAACGCTTTCGAGAACGCGGGCCATTTCGGCCGGATCGATTAATTCGGATGCATGGTTGCCCAGCGTCGCATTGATCTCATCGATTCGTTTGCGCAGCGAGGCTACACGCGAGCGCTGCTCGCCGCTCCCGCCGGCCAGCTGTAATACCTGATCCTCGAGGCTGCGATTAGCGACCGTTATTCGTTCTTCGAGTTCGGTTAGTTCGGCACGAGTCTGAGTTGCGCGCTTTGCGAGTGGTTGCATGAGCAGCGATTGCCAAAGTGCAACGATCAAAACCAGGGCGGTGATTAATACGAGCAGTCGCTCGCGCAGCGTCAGCGCGTCTACCTTGTCCTGCAGCGGCGCAAGCCTCGTTCTGACTTCCTCCGCGTAATTCATCGCTGTCTCCCGATATCACTGGCAAGCAGAATTTCGCTGTCCATAGAAAACTTCAGCGCGGTTTCTTCATCATCCTCGGGCGGGCTGTCGATCTGGAAGCGTTGGAACCGCTGCTTCGCGAACGGCTCTTCATCGGTCAGGTCCTGCACGTATAGCGGTATCAACTCCGCGCGAATGGCCCGACCCTCAAGGCGTGTCTTGTCACCGAGTGCCGATAAGACGATGTGCGTAAGCCATATGCCTTCAATATCCTGTCGCGCCAGCGCCCGCAGATGGCGCGAGAATCCCTTCGTATCGCCAAGCGTCGACCCCTGGATCAGATTGAGAACTGCCTGTCGCTCCTGCAACATGCGTAAGCTGTCGTCGAGCTGCTGTGACCAGTTTGTTTCGCCAGTCATTGCATTAATCAGCGGTCCGACCCTCTCCAGCCGTTCCAGCGCAACCGACTCCTGGCGGGTTACGATTGCCAGTTCCTGCTCGATGCTGTTGAGATGCTGCTGAGCAAAGCCGTAAAACAGCAACATCGCGATCAGGGCAACGCCGGTCGCCTTTAACATGAACAACGCTGGGAACATTCGCGTCTGCGGCCGATACTGGACTTGATAGAGGTTGATCTGCTGATTCATCGCTATGCCGCCTGTTTTGGCACTGTGTCGGTCCGCAGTGCCGCGCCCACGGCCAGCAGACAACGACCCTGTTCTGCGGCGGAGATGTCGTTCTCCAGGGTGAACAAATCGTCGAGGGCCATACGGCTCACCGACAAGCCAAGTTGATCGGTCAACGACTCAGGCAATGCCTCGAGATCCACGCCGGGACTGAGGATGATTTCGCTTACGGGCCGGCAGTCGTAGTGACTTTCGTAGTAATCCAGCGATCGTTGTACTTCGAGTGATATGCCGGCGATTCGCTCCTGCAATATGAACGCTTCGTTATCCGCGGCGGTGAGGTCACGTCGGCCACTCTCAAGACGGCGTACCAGGTGTAAAACGCCCTTTTGCGTGATAGTCAGGTAGCCGCAGTCGTCGGTGAAGTGCAGGAACGCGACGCCAACGTCATCTTGCGGCAACAACACGGAAATGTTGCGCATACACAGCTCCGGGATGTCGATGACATCCAGGCGCAGGTCGGCCTGTCGCATCAAATCAATCTGTTGCAATATTTCCGCGCGGCGACTGACGACCGCATAGGCAACGGGTGCGTTGGCACGATTTACATGGCGCGGCATTTCGAGCAGCTCGACTACCGCTTCCTCCAGCGGGAAGTCAATCAGGTCTTTAATGCGCCAGCGCACCGCCGCAAGTAGCTCATCGGCCGGAACTTTGGGCAATTCAACGAGCAGCAGCTGATACGCGTTAGCAGGCAGAACAGTGGATACGGGAGTCCTCTGCAGCTCCAGGCCCGAGACATGCGCGGCGGCGTAATCGGCCCAGTCCTCAGCGTCGGAAGTTTCTAAAACACGGACTGCCAGACTGAGGCTGCCGTTATCCATTCGTCGAACACGGGCCAGACCGGCACGCGACTCGTCGAACGCAATACCTGCCCGGGCATTCTTGTCAAAAACTGTTTTAAAGGGTCGCAACATCGCCCGGCACCTGCCGCCGTTTTACAAAACACCGGTAAAGGTATCGGTAGGTGCTGGCTAACCTTTAGCCGTCAGAACGTCCGTGAGGCTATATTTCATGCGGTTTTGCGGCGTTTTTCACACAAATCGGCCAAAAAAAAGCCGCACCCGTCTGGGTGCGGCTTTCGCGAAGTCAAAGCCTGGCGGTGTCCTACTCTCACATGGGGAGACCCCACACTACCATCGGCGCTGAACGTTTTCACTTCCGAGTTCGAAATGGGTTCGGGTGGTTCCCGCTCGCTATTGCCGCCAGGCAAACCGGTTCAGGAAACGGGGATACCAAAATGAGGAATGCCCCCATTTCCTTGGAATGAATTAACAATCTGGATAAGTTCTTGATGAGTCGAGCGTATTTAAGTGTCGCATTACATGTCGCTACATACACACCAAAAAATGCTTTGGTGTTATATGGCCAAGCCTCACGAGCAATTAGTACTGGTTAGCTTCATCCATTACTGAACTTCCACACCCAGCCTATCAACCTCGTAGTCTTCGAGGGCTCTACAGGGACCTCGAGGGTCCAGGGAAACCTAATCTTGAAGGGGGCTTCCCGCTTAGATGCTTTCAGCGGTTATCCCTTCCGCACTTAGCTACCCGGCAATGCCACTGGCGTGACAACCGGAACACCAGAGGTGCGTCCACTCCGGTCCTCTCGTACTAGGAGCAGCTCTTCTCAAGTTTCCAACGCCCACGGCAGATAGGGACCGAACTGTCTCACGACGTTCTAAACCCAGCTCGCGTACCACTTTAAATGGCGAACAGCCATACCCTTGGGACCTGCTACAGCCCCAGGATGTGATGAGCC
>Ga0224512_10000095_pt1 | contig 95075 bp, 91 predicted proteins | sample SF_May12_sed_USG_4_FD_169103 | JGI IMG/M metagenome (GOLD analysis project Ga0224512, IMG submission 169103) | Sediment microbial communities from San Francisco Bay, California, United States - SF_May12_sed_USGS_13 | ecosystem: Environmental > Aquatic > Marine > Sediment | place: USA... | reverse complement strand
GACGGCGGGGGTTGAGTCGGTGAAGACCGACCGGCTTGCCGGTGGTGGCCCTCAAGCGCTTCGCGTGGCGGTGCTCGCCCCGATTTCGTGGCGGGTTCCGCCCCGGCACTACGGGCCGTGGGAGCAATTCGTGTCGCTGCTCACAGAGGGGCTTGTATCTCGCGGGGTCGACGTGACTCTGTTCGCCACCGCCGATTCCGTCACTTCGGCCCGGTTGGTTGGCGTGGCACCCACCGGGTATTCGGAGGACCCGGCCCTGGATGCCAAGGCGTGGGAAGCCCTCCACATCGCGGCCGTTTTCGAACGCGCCTCAGAATTCGACCTGATCCACAACAGCTTTGATTTCCTACCGCTCACCTACAGCGGCCTGGTCGACACTCCCCTCGTCACAACCATCCACGGATTCTCGTCTGAGCGGATCGTGCCGGTCTTCGAGCACTACAACGATCGGGGCTACTACGTAGCGATCAGCGACGCGGACCGCCACGAGAAGCTCGTTTACGTGGCCACCATCCATCACGGTATCGACATGCACGCGTTTGCGGTGCATCCGGGGCCGGGCGATTACCTGCTGTTCTTCGGGAGAATCCATCCCGACAAGGGAACCGTCGAGGCCATCGAAGTGGCCGAAATGGCCGGCCTGCCGCTGATCATCGCCGGGATCATCCAGGACGAGGATTACTTCAATCGGTTCGTGGAACCAAGGGTCGATGGAGACCGGGTCTCCTACATCGGCCCGGTCGGTCCGGAGGCGCGTGGGGAGCTGCTCGGTGGCGCCCGGGCGCTCCTGCACCTCATCAACTTCGACGAGCCGTTTGGGTTCAGTGTCGTCGAGGCGATGGCTTGCGGGACACCGGTGATCGCCCACCCGCGCGGGTCGATGTCCGAGCTGATCCGCGAGGGTGAGAATGGCTTCCTGGTGGGTTCCATCGGCGAGGCCGTCGCAGCGGTCCATATCTCGGAGGGCATGGACCGGAGGGCGGTGCGTGGGTCGGTCGAACATCGCTTCGATGTGAACCGGATGGTCGACGAGTACCTCGCCGTCTATCACCGCGTCGTGAAGAACCACCGGACTCGGGGAGCCGAAGGAAGACGGGTCCATTGAACTCCAGAACTGCCGGAACGGAAGGAGCCTTTTCGGCCCGTGCCTATCGAGCGACTGGAGCGGACTACTTCTCTGTGAGCCGGGTGAGGAGCTCGTCGAGTGGCACGGTGGCGATGCCTGCTCCCACGTCTGAGAAGCCGTAGGGAAGCACGAGGTGGTTGTCGTGGATCATGCTGCCACACGAGTACACGACGTTGGGCACATACCCGTCGCGTTCGTTCTCATCCGGTTCCAGCAGCGGCTCGTTGAGGTGGCCGATGACCCGGCGGGGATCCTGGGCGTCGAGCAGGATGGCTCCCAAGGAGTAGCGGCGAAGCGGTCCCACTCCGTGGGTGATGACCAACCAGCCGGCCTCGGTTTCCAGGGGCGAACCGCAGTTGCCGAGTTGTACGAGTTCCCAAGGGCGCACGGGTTCCTGGATCTTCTCGATTTCGTGCCAGAACCGCACGTTGTCTGAGAGCATGAGGAAGTTGTTCTCGTTGTCCTGGCGGGACAGGGCCGCGAAGCGGCCGTCGATCTTGCGCGGGAACAAAGCAATGCCCTTGTTCTGAGCGGCGCTTCCGTTGAGGGTGTTGACCCGGAAGGATACGAAATCCGGAGTTTCTATCAGCTGCGGGAGGATCTGAACCCCGTCGAACGCGGTGTAGGTGGCGTAATAGACCACAGTTCCGTCGTCATGGGTGAAACGGACAAAGCGAGCGTCCTCCATCCCGTGGCTCTCGGTGGGCCCCGTCGGGAAAATCACTCGTTCGGAGATCTCGGAATCCGCCGGGAATGTGCTCGCATAGTTCGAAGACGCCAGCCAGAGGATGACTTTGACTGTCTGGAAGGCGATGGCGCGATCCACACCCTGGCGATCGAGATCCAAGATGGCCGCTTCGAGCTGCTCGAAAGTGAAAAGAGAAGGCAGTGGATCGAGACACATACGGGTGATGTCATTGAACGCCCCCAGCTCCTCCAGCTTGGTAGACAAGACGGGTTTGTCGTAGAGCGGGGATCTATGACGGGCAGTCGTCGCATACCGGCTGGCCTTGTCCATCATGATCTTGCCGCGGGCGTCGATCACGCCAGAGCGGAACTCGATCGACGAGATGTGGCCCTCGCCGATTGCCCGCAGGCTCATGACGAACCGTAGTTCCCCCGGATCAAGGCCAACCTGATCGGGAGCCGGGACCATCGAAGGATTGCTGAGAGAAGCGGCCTCGATCGAGTACTCGTGAGTGAAGTAGGCCCCGATGAGTAGCCGGCGTTCCCAGGAAACATCCTGGGGGTTGTCAACGTGGTCGGCCACCACCGCGAAGTCGCTCTCCAGAATGCTGTTGAGGCCTTCGTGCCGGTCTGCGAACCGGTCCTGGGTGGCCGCCAGAGTCGAGGCTACCTCCCTCTCCGGCATAGCCAGGATCCGCTTGATGATGAGCGCGGCTCGTGACTGCCCGTCCGGGAAAACCTGTTCCCCCGGCAAGAACGGTTTGGTGATCACGCGATGCGGGTCGGGGACGAGCCGCACCGCGGTTCGCGTGACGGGGATTGGGTTCATATCGAGAATCGCATGCATCTGCCCGTCCGCGTCGGTTGTCCGGCAATGGAGCGCGAAAACAAAGCGTAGGCGACCGGGAAGCTTAGGCCACGGATCTTGTACCCCGGGACACTTCGGACCGATCAACCCTTTCTGCTTGCTGCAGCACGGCCAGAGCGGCCAGCGTCGACTCGGCTCCCTGGTTCAGGTTGGTGTAGCCGGGACCCAGGCCATCCCCGCATCCCCCGGTTTGCGGGTCGTAGAGAACCGCTCCGGTGTCGTTGGCACCCATGAACCAGCGAGCCACCAGCTCAACCCGGTTCTTCCACCGACGGTCGGCGGTGAGTGACCAGGCCCGGCTGCACGCATCGGCCATGGCGGCTGCCTCCACCGGTTGCTGGTCAAAGCCGGGCCGAGGTTCACCCGGCGCCCACCCACCGGCCGGGGTGAAGCTGAAGCGACCGTCGTGCGTTTCCGTGGCTACCAACCATTCGAGGAGGCGGAGGCCTGCGGCGACGAGGCCGTCGTCGGGGAGGAGCGCCCCGGCGACCAGGAGGGCCTCCGGGATGCGAGCGTTGTCGTAGGCGAGCCGATCCTCCGGCCACGGCCAGACAGCATCATCTCGCATATGGAGGTGTCCGACGCCCCGCTCCAGGATATGCCTGGCGTGGCGATGGTCGGGCGCGGCAAGCAACACTTCGGATGCGCCCAGCACCGCGAAAGCATTCGCTCGGGGAGAGGGCGAGCGGAAGCCCGGTTGCCGGTCGAACATGTCCAGGCCAACCTCACGCATCCAGGATTCCGGACCTTGGCCGGCGACTGACCCTAAAGCCCAAAGCGTACGTCCTTGGGAGTCGTCTGATCCCGCTTCATCGGCCCAGGACCCGTCGGAGCTACGCCGGTTGTGGAAGCCGCCATCTGGCCTTTGAGCGTCTTGAAGGAACGTCAGATAGACCCCGGCCAGGTCAACGAGATCAGGAGACGGATCCGGCTGACGGCTCACGACGATGAGAGCCCGGGCGTTGTCGTCGGCGCAATAGCCGTGTTCGGTGCGCGGCGTGGTGAAGCGAGCGTGTTCCCAGAGACCCCGCTGATCGGTCATCCGTCCCAGGTGATCGAATCGAGGCCTGGGCAGAGGAACAGAGTTCTCCCTCAATGCCGGGGGGCCAAGCCGGGCTTTACCCGACGCGGGCGAGCGCATCCAGGACTTCCTGCGGTTGCTTGGAGGTGGCGAGAGCCCGTGCCGCTTGGTGCTGGGCTACCAGCTTCGTTGCCATGCGATCGTATCGGCGGCCGATAGCCGGCCAGTACAGGGTCGAGCCGATCAGCCTTGCTTCCACGGCCATCCGGGCCTGGAGGGAGGGATTGGCTAACACCTCGCGGAGGGCGGCCGTCAACGTGACCGCATCGCCGTGCGGAACGACGATGCCGGCCTCGCCACCCAGGAGCTCGACGGCGTGGGGAAAGGCGGTGGCGATGACCGGCTTGCCTGCCGCGAGAGCTTCGACCAGCACTCCTGAGGTGACCTGCTCCGTCGACTCGTAGGGAAGTAAGACCAGATCCGCCTGGCGAACTGCCACGGCAAGCGCGTCGGTATCGAGATAACGTCCGTCGAATTCGACGACATCATCCAGCCCGAGATCATGGACCCGGGCGGCAAGCCCCTCGAGGTACGCATCGCCTTGGGACGCCTGGACCTTGGGATGGGTCTTGCCAAGAATGATGTAGCGGGGAAGGGGACGAAGGTCTTGAAGGCCTGCGAAGGCGTCGATGGCCATCTCCAGACCCTTGCCCGGCCCGATGAGACCCCACGTCAGGACAACAGGCCGGGTTCCGTTCGCCAGGGACGGGCCTCCCAGGCTGACTCTCGCCCCATGCGGAACCACTCGAACCTTGGCCGGGTCGACCCGGTAACCGTTGAGGAGCCGCAGGTTGGCAGTATCGCTCATCACGATCGTTCGCTCGGCCAGGGCGACTGTCTTCTCCAGAATCGACCGTTGACTTGGGCTCGGTTGGCTGAGCACAGTGTGCAGCGTAACGACCGCCGGGATGTCGAGGCCTGACAGCAGATCGAGAACCTCCCTCCCGTCGGGTCCGCCGTAGATCCCGTACTCGTGCTGGACGAACACTGCGTCATGAGCATTGAGTGCCACGAGCGCACCCTCGAGAGAGGCACTGTTGCCGTTGAGATGTTCGTGCACGAAGTCCGGTTTCCGCTCGCCGAGCCTGCGGTCCACCAAGCTCACCACGCCCAGGCCCCCGTCCGAGCCACGTCCCTTGGCCACGGCCCCGCGCAGGGCGGCGGTGAAGGTCGCCAACCCGCACGACGTGGGCGGGTAGGTACTCAAGAATGCGATCGACGGAAGTTTGGTGGTGTGCCTCATGAAATGCTGATCCTCTCAAACGGTGCCTGATGGCGCCGGTAGGTTGATGCGACAGCGGTTGCCCTGTAGGCGGGGAGGGTGAACTCGGGGGACGCCACGGGACGATGACAGGCTGAGGCTGGGGCCGCCTTGTTTCTACGAGTCTACGTTTCTACGAGTCTACAGGAAGACCCGAGCTACCCAGGCGCTTTCACCGGCCAGGCCTCCTTCAACGCGAAGTCGGGGAGGAGCTCTACTCCACGGGCTCGATGCGGAGGCGATCGATTCGGCGCCGGTCCATCTCCAAGACGGTCATGCGGTACCCGGCCACCTCCGCCGAGTCGCCTTCCGTGGGGATATCGCCGGCGATGGACAGGAACATCCCGCCGGCTGTGGCGTAGGGACCCACCGGAAACTCGGTGCCGAGTGTTTCCGCCAACTCCTCGACCGGGATGCGGCCGTCGGTGATCCACACGTTGCTCTCGACCGCCACGGTCACTGGAGTCCCGGGGTCGTATTCGTCCTGGAGTTCTCCGACCAGTTCGGACACGAGGTCCTTGATAGTGAGGATGCCCTCCACCCCCCCGTGCTCATCGAGAATGGCTGCGAACCCGGCCCGCCGGAGCCGCATCTGATGCAAAGCGGTAAGAACCGGCGTGCTCTCCGGGACGTACAACGGTTCACGCAACAACCTTCGGATTTGTTCGGACCCGTAGGGATCCTGCACCCGGTAGAGGTCCTTGAAATAGAGAACCCCGAGCATCTGGTCGAGGTCGGCGTCGGGTGCGATGACCGGGTAGCGAGAGTGCCCGGTATTGGCCACTGCCAGTCGGACCTGCTCGGGGGTCACGGGGTGCTCGAGAGCTACCACGTCTACTCGTGGGGTCATAACGTCGCGGACGGGCCGATCGGCCAGCGAGAACAGGGAGTCGATGATCTCCCGTTCGGCCTCTTCGATCTCGCCCGCCTCCTCTCCGAGGATGGCCATTGATCGGATATCTTCTTCGGTCACGAGAGTTGATGCGTGGGCGGCATGGACCCCGAGTACCCGGAGGATCGCCCGGCTCAAAGCCACGAAGAGCCGTGCTACCGGTTGCAGCGCTTTGGTCAGTCTCCAGAGGGCCCCTGCCACTGTGAGGGCGTACTGATCGGGGCGGCGAGCCGCCAGCGTCTTTGGCGTTATCTCGCCGACCACCAGAATGATGGCCGTCACTGCGACTGTCGACAACCAGGGACCCCACGATTCCCCCACCAGGTCGATAGCCAGGGTGGTAGCCACCGACGCCGCCAGGATGTTGACGAAGTTGTTGGCGAGCAGCAGCGTGCCGATGGTGCCTTCGAGGTCGGCCAGCAGAAGTTCGAGTCGCTGCCCCCGTTTGCCGCGTTGCGCCAGCTGATGAGCTCGCTCCCTAGGTACGGCGACGATGGCCGTTTCAGACCCGGAGAGGAATCCGGAGGAGAGGATGCAGAGGGCGAAGATGATGAGCAGGACGATGTGCAGGGTCGTCATAGGACGAGCCTACGAGACCCGACCCGCTCGGCAGGCGAAATGTCGCCGGCCGAATCCCGGTTCACGCCGAGCGCCCTCCGGTCAGGCTGGCGGTAGCGGACGCAATTGCCGCTCGTAGTTGCTGAGGTGTGAACGGTTTGACCACCCAGGCGTCGGCTGCCGCCCGCCCAGCGAGGAATTCGTCGGCGGTTCGGTCGAGCAGCAACACGATGGATGTAACCGGGATGTCGCCGGCGAACTCGGCCTCACGGAGCGCTCGCGCCATCGCCATGCCACCCATGGAACCGACCTGCAGATCAACCAGAACCACATCAGGCTCAAACTCGCTGGCTGCTTGGACGGCCCGGCGAGGGTCCGCAACATCGCGGATGAACGTTCCCGGGTCCGAGAGAGCCGCCATGGCCTCGTTTCGGATCCACGCCGCGTCGGCCACGAGAAGTACCTTCATAGGGGGAGACTTTAGTTGAAGCGGGCGAGCATCCGACTCGCCGTACTTCGTATTCCGTACTTTGTACTTCCTACTTCACTCCTTCCTATCATGGCCGGCGTGATTCGACCTTTCCTTTTTATCCTGGCCTTTCTGGCCGCCCTGACGATCACGCCCGCCGTAACCGCGCAGGAGGCTGCTCCGCTCGACGTCATCGTTGTGTCGGGGCCTCTTGATGAGAGCATCATCCGCTTTGTGGAGTCGGCGGTGGCGGAGGCCGCCGCGGTCGGATCCCAGGCGGCCATTATTCAGCTCGACTCGGAGGGTGCGCTCAGCGACGGCGTCGCGGACCTGATCGAACTGTTCGAGCAACCACCCCTACCCCTGGTGGTCTGGGTCGGCGATGCGCCGGCCGTCGCCTTCGGAGGCGCCGCGCAGCTGCTCATCGCCGCACCACTCAAAGCGGCCGCCCCGGGAGCGGAGATCGGCTATTTGACGCCAACCGTGGCCGGCTCGAGCCGTGCGATTGAGATCGTGGCCGGCCCCTCGTCGTTCGACCTGTTCGACGAATCGGTCACGGTCGAAGTACCGATCCCGGGGTTGGTCGACGTTGCACTTCCCTCGATCGGGCAGGTGGTTGTCTGGATGAACGGACAAGAAGTCCAGTCACAGCGAGGTACGGCCACCTTGCAGACTGCTCGCGAGGAAACCGGCGAAGACGGTGCCGTCCGGATGGTGCCGACTGCTCAGGTACGCTTCAACGAACCCGGGCTCTTCACACGGACGCTCCGATTGTCGATTCGGCCGGAAGCGGCTTTCTTCTTCCTGGTGATGGGCCTCACCGTGGCGGCGTTTGAGTTCTACGCCATCGGGCCGGGTTTGGCTTCTGCTACCGGAGTCATCTCGTTGCTCATCGCTGGCTACGGCCTTTCAGTGCTGCCCGTCCGGTGGTGGGCGCTGGTCCTCATCGGTCTCGGACTGCTGGTGTACACGGCAGAGTTCCAACGCCGCTCCTTCGGAATCCTCAGCATTCTGGCAACGGGGGCGCTGGTGGCCGGTGGGCTCTTCCTCGTCGATGCCGCTCCGCAGATCACGGTATCGGCATGGGGGATAGTGCTCACCGTCCTGGCGGCGATCTTCTTCTACTTGATCGCCATGCCGGTGGTGGCCCGGGCCCGGTTCTCGACGGGCACCATCGGACGAGATCACCTCATCGGCCGGACGGGCACCGCCGTTACCGGCCTCGGCCCGGAGGGGACGGTCGAAGTCAACGGTGCCCGCTGGCTCGCCAGAGCGCATCGCGAGGCCGGGATCGTTCCGGGAGACACCATCACGGTGACGGCAATTCGGGGGCTGGTGCTCGAGGTTGACCCGGTTTCCGACAGCACTGAAGAGGGCAGGCTTGGTTGGTGAGGACGTACCCGACCCCCCGGCTCCGCCGTTGCAGTACTTTCCCGCGGGCAGTGTTGCATCTCGCATTGGGTGCGACACCTCGCCACGTGCTCCCCCGGCGCAGACGGGGGACCTGTCGGTGCGAAGCGAGGACTGAGGGGACAAACAGCTCTTTGAGAAAGGTCTCTTGTCCCTGCCCTGTCCGTGCCCCCTCCGTCCGATCGCCACTCGCAATCGGACACCTCCCCCACCTTCGGCGAGGGAGGCCGTCGGGAACTGTCGCACACAAACCGCGATAGATCACCGCCGGCGGGAGTGAGAAACAAACCACACAGTCGCGAATTCTTTTCCCGATTTCCTTATTTTTCCTGGCGGGTGTAAAGACCCGCTGGTAGGTTTCACCCGCATTTTGGAGGAGGAGGAGGACAAAACGTGTTGACGCCTGCAGCAGGCAATTGGCAACCACGGGCGCTTTGTCGGGGGAATCATTCTCACCTCTTCTTCCCTCCTAGCACATTCGAGCGTAAGGACGAACGCGAGCGGCGTGAGGTTCGGGCCAAGGCCATCTGCAAGGCATGTCCGGTGAAGGGCGATTGCCTCGAGTCGGCCGTCGTTATTCGCGAGCCCTTTGGGATCTGGGGGGGCTTGACCGAGGTCGAGCGCCGGGAGTTCCAGGTCCAGACCGCCTGACCGAGGATCTTCGTCGCTCTCCTAATGTCAGGAGTCGGTGCGCACGCGTCGGAGATCCCCTTCCCGCATCGTCACTCTCTTGCCGTCGAGGTATTCAAGGAGGGGGACCGCATACTTGCGCGAGAACCCGAAGGTATCCCGGAAGTCTGCCACGGTGAATTGGTCCGGTAACTCTGCGAGTCGTCGGGTGATCTCATCGAGTTGTTCGGGTAGGTAGACCAGCTCGTCTCCAATCCTGACCACCCGATTCTCACGGACCAGTGCGTGCAGCAACTCCTGATCAATGCCCAGCTCCTTGATGCGAGGCACGGCCAATCCTGACGTTTGGAGGGTGGCTCGCAACGTCCCCCAGGTGGCCTCCTGAGTACCGGTGAGCGCACCGCCAAATCCCTCAACGGCCACCGTGGCGCCATCGTCGCGGAGTTTGGCGGAAGAAGCCACGAGCACGTCGACGATGGCGGGATCGACTTCGAGGCGGCTGGCCAGACTCGCTTTGGGTATGCCCGGCCTGAGGGGGTTGTCTCGGTGGAAAGTCGTGACCGTCTCCACCGCCTCCGCGGACAGTCGGACCGCAGATTCTTCTGAAAGGGCCAGCGGTCCGGTGATGATTGCTCCCGTCGGGACTCCGCCTCCCGAATCTGCCGACAGACGCGCTAGCGAGTCACGGCCCCGCACCTGGAGGAGGGCGGTTGCCTGCTCGTTGGCCGGACCGGCGACCATGTCCCGAAGGGTTTCCACGCTGAGACGGATGTCCGAGATCCTGGTCATGGGGTGGGGATCGAGGATCCGGCCCCCTCCGACAACCGCCCGGCGACCCACCTCGCGGAGTATGAAGCGGTCGCCAATCTTGAGTGGGAGGGGTTGCGATAACTGCAGGATCGCCGGCCCAGAACCGTCGAGTTCGGAACCCTGGACAAGTCGTAGCCTGACCGGCCAGGCGCCGCTGCCGAGGTGCAAGTGATAGGCGCCCCGGTTGGTGAGTGGTTCATCGAGGTAGCGGGCGGTTTCGATGTGCACCAGAGCGGTTGCGGTTGGGTGCCAGTCATCCGGACGGCCCAACATGGCACCGCGGGCCACTTCGGTACGTTCCAACCCGACCAGGTTGACGGCCACCCGGTTGTGAGGGGCCACCTCTGGATGGTCCTGCTCGTGGCTCTGCAACCCTCGCACCCGGCCTCGCAACCGGCCCGGCCAGATCTCCACTTGATCGCCGGCCGCCAGCGGACCGTCGAGCAGAGTGCCTGTGACTACCGTGCCGGCACCGGTGATCGTGAAGGAACGGTCCACCCACAACCGCGGCCGACCAACGTCTACCAGGGCAGGACCGATCTCCCGCACGGCGGTTTCGAGCGCCGTCCGCAGCTCATCCATTCCCCGTTTGGAGACGGGGGAAACAGGAACGATCGGTGCTCCTGCCAGCGAAGTGCCATCCAGTTTCTCCTCAACCTCCAGAGTGACCAACTCCATCAGTTCGTCGTCGACCCGGTCGGCTTTGGTGACTGCTATTACGCCGCTCCGCACACCGAGCAGGTTGAGGACGGCCAGGTGCTCTTCGGATTGCGGCATCCATCCTTCGTCGGCTGCGACCACGAACAGAGCGACGTCGATGGCCTCCGAGCCCGCCAGCATGTTCTTGATGAAGCGTTCGTGTCCTGGTACGTCGACGAAAGAGATCTCGGTTCCGTCCGCCAGCGTCGTCCAGGCGAACCCGAGGTCGATCGTGAGTCCGCGCCGTTTCTCCTCTGCCCAGCGGTCGGGGTCGCGGCCGGTCAGGGCTCGTACCAGGGTCGATTTGCCGTGATCGACGTGCCCGGCGGTGCCTACGACCGGCATGCCGCCTGCAGAGCTCCGGTGAGGACGTCGTCCAGACGGGACGGTACGGTGCGCAGATCGAGGATCAACTCACCGGTTTCCCGTCGTGCAATCACCGGCAGATCGGACATCAGCAACCGGTCCCACAGGAGATCGGCCGAGGGTTGGCGTACCGCCAGCACCGGCGACGGGACGGTGGCGCCCGGCACCGAGCCGGCCCCGGGAACCGACTCGCCCGAGCGAACCTCACCGACGGCACCGGAGCCAACCAAGAGCTTTTCGAGCCGGGTCCTCAACTCGTCCGGTGACGTGGTCGCCATCGCCCAGAAGGGGACGTCGGCGCCGCGATCATCTGCATACATCTGGAGTGTCGCCGACAGGGCCGCCAGGGTGGGCCCGTCGCAACGTACGGCGCGAGCCACCGGGTGTTTGCCAAGGGGTGCGATGAGATCAGCCCGTCCCACCAGGATTCCCGCCTGAGGTCCGCCGAGCAACTTGTCGCCGGAAAACAGCACCAGGTCGGCTCCAAGCTCCAAAGCCTGGCGGACTCCGGGCTCACCGGCCAGCCAGCCGGGCGGCGGGCCGGCCAACCATGGGACGTTCTCGTCCAACAGCCCGCTCCCCACGTCGTACACGAGCGGCAACCCGCGCCCGTGGGCCAACTCGACCATGGCCGCCAGATCGACCTCCTCGGTGAAGCCGACCACCCGGTAGTTGGAGGTGTGGACCTTGAGCAGCAGCGCCGTATCTTTCGTGAGGGCAGCCGCGAAATCAGAGAGGTGGGTTCGGTTGGTTGTGCCGACCTCGACCATGATGGCCCCGGTGGCATCCATCAGTTCCGGGAGCCGGTAGGAGCCGCCGATTTCGATCAGCTCACCGCGTGACACCGGCACCTGTCTCCCTGCGGCGAGCGCTGCCAGGGTCAGGTAGAGACCGGCGGCGTTGTTGTTGACCACAAGCGCGGCCTCGGCTCCCGTCAACGTTCGGGCCAGCTCGCGGGCATACCCGGCTCTTCCCCCGCGGTTACCCGTGACCAGGTCGAACTCCACATTGCCGTAGGCCGTGGCCGCTTCGAGCGCTGCATCGGCTGCCTCCGCAGCGAGCGGTGCCCGCCCCAGGTTGGTGTGCAACAGCACCCCGGTGGCGTTGATAACCGACCGGGGGCGCCGGGCGTGCAAATGCTCGACCAAGCGCCGGGCGATTGCTTGCGGATCGGCTGCGTTCCCCTGGCTGATCTGCTCCCTCGCCTCGGAAACGGCGGTCCGGGCACATTCGATGACCAGGGATCGCGGGAGGCCCGTGGCAGGCAGGCTGCGCACGAGAGCGTCGACGGACGGCAGGTCACGGAGCGGCATGGGGAACAGCATACCGGCGGCGGGTATGCTGCCCGACATGAGCCTCCCCCTCATCTTCGTCACCGTGTCGGTCGTCGAACTGCTGGTGCTGGCCGCAGTCGAGGATCGCATCGGGCTCGGTCCCACCCTTGCCATCATCTTGTTCACCGGCATCCTGGGCGCTTCGTTGGTTCGCAGCCAGGGGTTTAGCGTGTTTGCCCGGGCCCGGCTCCAGATGAGCCAGGGCACGTTCCCCGGTCGTGAGCTCGCGCATGGGGCACTGGTGCTCATCGGCGGCGCTTTGTTACTCACTCCTGGGTTTCTCACCGACGCGCTGGGGTTCGCGTTGATGGTGCCGGGCTTCCGTGAGCTGGTGCGCCGGCGGGGCACGGCCTTTCTGCAGCGGCGGGCTCCTCTTTGATGATCCGTCCTGCCTCAACGCTTTGTCTCCTACGACCGGAGCCGGGGGGGATGGAAGTGCTCATGGTGCGCCGCGCTTCAGCCTCGGCTTTTGTAGGCGGAGCCTATGTCTTCCCGGGCGGTGCGATCGACGATGTCGATCACTCCGACCTCGCCCGCCAAGCCGTGGGCGGTGTGGAAGACCCGGAGATGTTTCCTTGGGTGGCGGCCGCTCTGCGCGAAGCGGCCGAGGAGGCCGGAGTTTTGGTGATGTCCACTACCGACCCGGCTTTGCTCGGTTTGCACGGGTCCGACCTGTACGGGGCACTCGCCGCAATCGGAGCGGCACTGGACGGCGGCCGGTTGGCGTACCTGTCGAATTGGGTTACGCCGGCCGGTGAAACCCGCCGCTTTGACACCCGGTTCTTCCTCGCCGAAGTCTCAGCAGGTACCGGGGCCCAAGCCGATGAAAACGAGGTGACCGAAGCCACGTGGATCACGCCCGTCGAGGCCCTCAAACGCGCCAGGCAACGGGACTGGTTCATGCTTCCACCTACCGTCCTAACGCTCCGCACCCTGACCCGATTCGAGACTCCGGGCGAAGCGGTTTCGTTTGCCCGCTCTCAGTTGAACATACCCCGCATCGAACCGAAGCTGGCAGTCGGGGAGGGCGGTTCGGTCCGGATCTTGATGCCGGGTCAGGCCGGCTACGACGACCCGAGCGTGCTGTGAGAGTCGAGCGCATTCTTGCCCCCAATCCTGGACCCTTCACGGGTTCCGGCACGAACACGTACTTGATCATCTCGGATGGCGAGGCCCTCATCATCGACCCGGGTCCGCTGGAACGAGCCCACGAAGAGGCAATCTTGACTTCGCTGGTCGATCTCCGGCCCAAAGGGATCCTGGTGACTCATACCCACGAGGACCATGCCCCGCTCGCTAATCCACTCGCCGCCGATCTTGACCTGCCCGCCTACGGATATGCGCCGGGACCCAACTTCAAGCCCGACCTCTTGCTTGCCGATGAAGACTGGGTGTGGTTCGGCCGCGAACAAGTGCAAGCGCTTCATACGCCCGGACATAGCGTCGACCACCTCTGTTTTCTGGCACGGGACAGTCTCTTTACGGGCGACCACATCATGGGTGGCTCATCGGTCGTGGTTGAGGATATGAGCGCCTACCTGGCAAGCCTTCGAAGGCTGCAACAACTGCACCCGGCGCGTCTGTATCCGGGTCACGGACTTGTGATGCACGATCCTGCCGGTATCGTGGCCGGGTATATAGAGCACCGTCTCCAGCGAGAGCAGCAAGTGCTCTCGGCCATCAAGACTGGAGCAAGCACTGTCATGGATATCGTCCAGACCGTGTACGAGGACATTGATTCAGACCTCCATCCTCTGGCTGCGATGTCGGTGCGCGCCCACCTGACCAAACTCGCCGACGACGGAGTGGTGCAGCACATGGAAAACGATGTCGTTTCCCTGGTCGGGGAGCTGCCATGAGAACCTTGCTGCGCTTCATCGGGGCGCTCCTGCTTGTGGCGCTCGTTGCCGTTCCGGCCTTCGGTCAGGTGAGCCCCGAAGACATCGCCCAAGCCGAGGCCGAGTTAGTCGCTCTCCGGGCTGAAGCTGATCAGCTGGCGGTCGAGTACGAAGCTGCATTCTCCCGGTCCGCTCAGCTGGAAACTCAAGTCGCCGGTCTGGAGGCGGCCATTCAGGATTCGCAAATCCAATTGGGAATGACCCGGCAGCTGGTCCGAGAGCGTGCCGTCGAGATGTACATCGAGTCGAGTACTTCCCAGTTGTCCCTGCTGTTCGTCCAAGACCTCGACGGTGGTTTCGAGGTGGCCCTCAATTATCTCGAGGAACTGGGATCTTCTGATACGGAGCTCCTGCGGGATCTCGAGGTCATCAAGACCGGATACGAGCGGCAATTATCCGAGCTGCAATCGGCCCGGTCTGAGCAGGAAGCGGTAGTAGCGGAGCTCAGCTCGGTTGGCACCCGGTTGATCGCTCAGCTCGAGTCTGCCCAAATCGCCTACGTGGCGCTCGTGGCGCAACGAGCCGCTGAAGAGCGAGTCCGGGCGGAAGAAGAGGCTCGCCGGCGAGCCGAGGAAGCGGCCTCGGCTGCGAGAGCCGCCGCCGCGGCGACGACGACCCTGGCGCCGACGACCCTGGCGACCACCACGACCAACGTTGCGACCACCACGACCAACGTTGCGACCACGACGACCAACGTTGCGACGACGACGACCGCCGGCGATGCCACCACGACCACGATCGCCGGTGATACCACCACCACGACCACGACCACGACCACCAGCTCCCCGCAGCCCCCTGCCACCGGACAGACCTGTCCGGTCGACGGCTTCACCAGTTTCACCGATACCTGGGGCGCACCGCGTTCCGGTGGTCGTTCTCACCAGGGTGTTGACATGCTGGGCGCTCGATGGACACCCCTGGTGGCCATCGAGTCGGGGACAATTCTCAGGACGGGCAGCGGAGGTCTCGGCGGGATCAGCATCTGGCTCAAGGGAACCAGCGGCGACCAGTTCTACTACGGGCACCTGGAAGCCTGGGCAGACGGACTGCGAGTCGGCCAGTCGGTCCAGGCGGGCGAGTTGATCGGGTACATGGGCACGTCGGGGAACGCACCCGACTACGTCCCACACCTGCACTTCGAGTACCACCCGGGCGGCGGGGCGGCAGCCAATCCTTATCCGCTGGTCAAAGGGCTCTGCGGATAAAGCTCGCTTCGCTTGCAGTGAGCCGCTATTGGCCGTCGGTAATCAGTAATCAGGCAGCGATCGGTAGACCTTAGTGGTGGGAACGGGCCCCCCTCCCCCCGGACCCTTCGTGTCCGGCGTACTCCCCCCTTCCCACTCGCTGCGCTCGCAGGGGGGAGACACAACTGCAGAGGATCGGCTTAACGCCGATCCTCTGCTGCGGTCCCCAGGGAAGGGGATTTCGGTTGCTTTGCAACGCTTCGTGTGGTGGGTTCGCCTCCCAGCGGCCCCGCTATCTCCTTGGCACGTTCTCTAGGAGTATCGGGCATGGAGGCCGAGGAGTTGGGGGCGGTTTGCTTTTCCCCCTATATGACTAGTGCCTCGTCGAGGGTCAAGCAAGGCTTGTGACGGTCTTCGGTACGGCGTCGGCGGGCGCGTCGAGAGCCTCGAGAAGACGTGCCACTCTGGCGGTGCATGTTTCGTCCTGGGCGGGAGGTACCAGCTCAGTGATCCGCCGGGCGGCAGTTACAAATGCCTGGGCGGAGAGATTGTCGGGATACGCCCTAACGACCGGTGTACCGCGGTCGCCGCCGCTGACAATGTGTTCGTCCACCGGGATGCGGCCGATGAGAGGCACTCCCAGGGATTGGGCGAGATCGTCGCCGCCTCCTTGCCCGAACAAGTGGTAGACCTCTCCGTGCCCGCACTCGAATCCGGACATGTTCTCCAACACTCCGATCACCGGCATGAAGGAGCGGCGTGCCATGTCCGCCACCCGGATGGCCACTTTCTGGGCGGCCTTCTGCGGTGTCGTTACTACAACCATCTCCGCCTGGGGGAGGAGTCGGGACAGCGCCATCTGGATGTCGCCGGTTCCCGGCGGCATGTCGATCACGAGGTAATCGAGGTCGCCCCAGGCGACCTGTTTGAGGAACTGCTCGAGGGCCTTGGAGAGCATCAACCCACGCCACATCAGTGCCGTCTCCTCAGACTCGACGATCAGACCGGTTGAAACAAGCTTGATGCCCTGGGCAACGACGGGGACGATGATTCGGTCTTCGTCCGCTTCGAGGCGCTCTTCGGTTCCCAGCATGCGGGGAACCGAGAAACCCCAGATGTCGGCGTCGAGTAAACCGACCCGGTGACCGAGGTCGGCGATCGCCAGGGCTAGGTTGACGCTCGCCGAGGACTTGCCTACTCCGCCTTTGCCGCTTCCGACGGCAATGACTCTGGTGAGCGGGTTGACCAGCGTCGGCTCGGCGTTCTCGCGGGCCTTCAGCCGGGCGGTGGTCATCACCTCCGCCCGCTGTGTTTTGGTCATGGCGCGAGTTTCCACCCGGACGTCACGAACGCCGGGGATGGCGCCCACTTTCCGCATGGTGTCCTGTTCGATCTGTGAGCGCATGGGGCACTCGGCAATCGTCAATGCGATCCCGACGGTTACCACTCCATCTTCGGAGACGGTGACATCCGGGATCATGCCCAGTTCGACGACGTCGCCGCCCAGTTCGGGGTCGACAACGCCGCGCAAGGCTTGGAGAACCTGGTCTTTGGTTGGCATCGGAGCCATGGTACGAAGGTATTTGCACTACGAGGATATTGGAAATGTTGCACGCGGACTGACCTATACTGCTCTTTCACTGAGGGAGACAGGAGTCATCAATGGAGCAGCTGATCTCGATCAAGTCGTCGGTTCCGCCGCGAGCGGTCATCGTCACCGACTCCGCGGTGACCAAGATCAAAGACCTGATCCAATCCGAAGGCGACCCGGCTCTGTTCTTGCGGATGGGCGTGCGGCCCGGCGGTTGTAGCGGTTTCTCCTATGAGATGTTCTTCGATTCTGAGATTGACGAGCAGGCCGACATCGTCGAGACATACGGCGAAATCCGGGTGGTGGTCGACAATCAGTCGGCAGAAATGTTGCGCGGATCCACCCTGGACTATCAGGAAGGCCTGATGGGGGCCGGGTTCGCCGTCAACAACCCCAACGTCACCAAGTCCTGCGGTTGCGGAAACAGCTTCAGCTGACGATCGGCAAGTTCTGTGGATGAGGGACCTTTGCGGGTCCCTTTTCCTTTAGGCGTGCCTGAGTCCTCCGTTGCCCTGTAGCCTGGTGCTATTCCAAAATGCTGAGGAGATGCCATGCCCAAGCGTGTGCTGGAAACCCCTAGTGCGCCTGGTGCGCTCGGTCCCTATTCGGTTGCGGTTCAGGCCGGCGATTTTGTGTTTGTCTCGGGACAGGTTGCGATTGATCCTGCAACCGGAGAGCGGGCTCCCGACCACGTTGGTGCCCAGGCGAAGCAGATCATGGAGAACCTGAAGGCCATTCTCGGCGACGCCGGCCTGACCCTGCACGATGTTGCCAAAACGACGATCTTTCTCGTAGACATGAACGATTTCGATACCGTCAACGGCGTCTACGGCGGCTACTTCGACGGAGAACCCCCGGCTCGCTCGACCGTGCAGGTAGCCGCCCTCCCGGGCGGATTCCTCGTCGAGATCGAAGTGATCGCCGCCCGAAGTTACTGATAAAGAGGAGTATGACCATGGATAAGGCTGAGGTCTTTGCCCTGCTCGGGCTCAAAGAATCGAACTCGGGCGTATACGCCGGAGGTTGGCTGCCCGGGGCCGGCCGGGAGATCGAAAGTATCAACCCCGCTTCGAGCGAAGTGTTGGCCACCGTCCGGCGAGCATCAGCCTCCGAATACGAGCTGGTCATCCAGACGTCGCTCGAGACCTTTGCTGAGTGGCGTATGTTGCCCGCTCCCCGTCGCGGAGAGTATGTCCGCCAGCTCGGTAATGCTCTGCGTGCGAGGAAAGACGAATTGGCGGCCCTGGTCTCGCTCGAGATGGGCAAAATCCTCGCCGAAGGGGAAGGCGAAGTCCAAGAGATGATCGACATCACCGACTTCGCAGTCGGTCTCTCTCGCCAGCTCTACGGTCTGACGATGGTGTCGGAGCGACCCAAACACCGGATGTACGAACAGTGGCATCCGCTGGGTCCGGTCGCCTCGATCACTTCGTTCAACTTCCCTATCGCGGTGTGGGCTTGGAATTCGGCCATCGCCGCTGTGTGCGGCGACACGAACGTATGGAAGCCATCGAGCATGACCCCCCTCACGGCGATCGCGGTCACCAACATCGCTCAAGAGGTCATGGCGGGTTCCGGGTTTGAGGCGGTCTTCAACCTGGTTGTCGGCGGTGGCGCCGACATCGGTGAAGCCATCGTCAACGACCGGCGCGTTCCTCTCGTTTCGGCTACCGGGTCGTGCGACATGGGGTACAAGGTGAGTGCGGGTGTCGCCAAACGCCTGGGCCGCTCGATCCTGGAATTGGGTGGCAACAACGCCATCATCGTGATGGACGATGCTGACCTCGACCTGGCCGTGCGGGGGTCGCTCTTTGCAGCCGTTGGCACAGCCGGACAACGGTGCACATCGCTGCGGAGGCTCATTTGCCAACGCGGTGTCGTCGACGAGATCGCTCAGCGACTTGTCCACGCCTACGCACAGGTCAAGATTGGCGACCCGCTCGACCCGGCGACTGTGATGGGGCCTCTGGTCGACGCCGGCGCGGTTGAGAACATGATGACGGCACTGGCCATCGCCGAGGAGCAGGGTGGCAAAGTCCTGTGCGGCGGGAATCGTTTGCCCGACCTTGGTCCCGCCTACGCCGAGCCGACGATCGTGATGATCGACAAAGAGGCACCTATTCTCCAGGAGGAGACCTTCGCTCCGTTGCTCTACATCATTGCGGTAGATGGCCTGGACGAGGCAATTGCCGTGCAGAACGGGGTCCGGCAGGGCTTGTCATCGGCCATCTTCACCGATTCGTTGAAAGCTGCTGAGACCTTCCTGTCTCATCTGGGGTCGGACTGCGGCATCGCCAACGTCAACATCGGTACGTCGGGTGCCGAGATCGGTGGTGCCTTCGGCGGTGAGAAGGAGACCGGCGGGGGCCGCGAGGCCGGATCGGATGCCTGGAAGACCTATATGCGTCGGCAGACCACCACCATCAACTGGGGCGACGACCTGCCGCTGGCGCAGGGTATCGAATTTGGGTGAGAAGACGGTCCTGCGGCCCAAGTTCACCCTGCAGGGCGTGGTCGCGGCAGCGCCCCGGGCGCCTCATCCGAACCGGTAGCCGACCGAGCGAACGGTGGTGATCCAACTGGCGCGTTCCTCGCCCAGCTTGGATCGAAGGCGGCGTACGTGAACGTCGACCGTGCGTGCTCCGCCGAAGTAGTCGTAGCCCCACACCTTTGAAAGCAGCTGCTCGCGGCTCCAAACGCGGCCCTGGTTTCCGATGAAGAACCGCAATAGCTCGTATTCCATGTAGGTGAGGTCGACCGGTCTACCGATAACTGTGGCCTGGTAGGTAGCCGTGTTTAGCTCGAGGTCTTTGAACCCGATGACCTCGCCGGTTGGTTCTCCGCGGACGAGGCGGGCCAGGCGCGTCCTCAGCTCGATCGGATCCGGCGGACCGATCACAAAATCTGCCACAAATGTGGCGTCTTTCAACAGGCCGGTTTGATTGCGGTCGAGGACCACCAGCACACTGACACCAAGGTCTTCAACCAACCCGCGTGCCATCCGGAGGCCTGCGGCCGGTTCGTCGATGAGGTCGAACACGGCGACGGTCCAGTCATCTGCTTGCGGCTGGTCCGCCACCGGGATCGTTTCCACTCCGGCCAGCAGCAGAGCTTCGGCTAACTCGCTCGAGGGCTCGGGGGGGTGGACCGCGACCAGCATCAGAGAATCGGGAGATATTCCTCGAGTTCGAACTTCGAAACGTGTTGTTGGTAGCGCTCCCATTCCTTGCGCTTGTTGCGCAGGAACCAGTCGAACACGTGCTCTCCCAGTGCCTCGGCGACCAGTTCCGAGTTCTCCATGAGGTCGAGGGCCTCTGAAAGCGTTTCGGGAAGCCGCTGGATGCCGGCTGCGGCACGCTCGCTCGAGGTCAGGTCGAACACGTTGCCCATCATCTCGGGCGGTAGCTCGTAGTCCTTCTCGATTCCGCGCAGACCGGCGGCCAGCAACACGGAAAAGGCCAGGTACGGGTTGCAGGCCGCGTCGGGCGATCGGTACTCCATTCGCGTGCTGGACGGCTTGCCGACTTTGACCGTGGGGATCCGCACCAGGGCGGACTGGTTGTTGCGGGCCCAGAAAACATACACGGGCGCTTCGAAACCGGGTACTAATCGCTTGTATGAGTTGACCCACTGGTTGGTGACCGCGGTGATCTCCCGGGCATGGGTTACCAGGCCGGCGATGAACTTTTCTGCGACTTTCGACAGTCGGTTCTCGCTCCCGGAGTCATAGAAGGCATTCTCGTCACCCTCAAAAAGTGAGAGGTGCATGTGGAAGCCGCTGCCATCATGCCGTTCGAGCGGTTTGGGCATGAACGTCGCGTAGATCCCGTGTTCGAGTGCCACTTCCTTCACGGTGAGCCGGAAGGTCATCACGTTGTCGGCCATGGTCAATGCGTCGGTGTAACGCAAATCGATCTCATGCTGGCTCGGTGAGACCTCGTGGTGCGAGTACTCCACCGGGATACCCAATTGTTCCAACGCATTGATGGTGGTTCTCCGGTATTCCTGGGCCACGTCCAGAGGGGTCAGGTCGAAATAGCCGCCCCGATCGAGCACCTTGGGTTCCGGCGACGTGTCCTCGAAATAGAAGTACTCGAGTTCGGGAGCGACGTAGAACCCGTAGCCCAGGTCGGCAGCTTTGCGCAGGTTGCGCTTCAGCACCCAGCGGGGGTCGCCCTCGAATGGTTCCCCGTCGGTGGTGAGGATGTCGCAGAACATGCTGGCCACCTGGGTGGATGGGCGCCAGGGGAGGATCTGGAACGTGGACGGGTCGGGACGGGCGATCATGTCGGCTTCCTGGATGCGGGCGTATCCGTCGATCGCCGAGCCGTCGAACGTCATGCCCTCCTCGAAAGCAACTTCCAGTTCGGCCGGACTGATCGACACCGACTTGAGGAATCCCTGCACATCGGTGAACCACAACCTGACGAAACGGATCCCGCGTTCCTCCACGGTTCGAAGCACGTATTCAGCTTGTTTGTCCATCCCGGTGACTCCTTGCGGTATTCACCGGCAAAGGTAGCCGAGGCGAGCATCCCCGACGAACCTAAATGATCCTGGAAACACAGCGTTCACACTCCGGCAACCGTCCAGTAATTGCGACCGGGTAGAAAACTCCAAGCACAAAACGAGAGAGGACTACTCATGCCCAAAACAGCGGCTGATGTGATGGAGATGCTCAGCCAAGACGTCGAGTTCATCGACCTCCGGTTCTGCGACCTGCCCGGGCAGGTACAACACTTCACGATCCCGGCCGACCAACTCGACCTCGACTCCTTTGACGAAGGATTCGGCTTCGACGGGTCGTCCATCCGCGGTTTTCAGGAGATCCAGGAATCGGACATGATCCTCAAACCCGATCCTGATACTGCTGTGATCGATCCCTTCATGGAGCGTAAGACACTGCTGCTCTATTGCTTCGTGCATGACCCGATCTCCCACGAGCCGTACAACCGTGACCCGCGTTACGTTGCGAAAAAGGCCGAGCAGTATCTGTTGGGGACCGGGTTGGCCGACACGTCCTACTGGGGGCCTGAGGCAGAGTTCTACATCTTTGACTCGGCCCGGTTCGATCAGAACCAGTTCTCAGCTTTCTACGAAGTGGATTCCGTTGAGGGCGCATGGAACACCGGTGCCAAAGAGGATGGAAAGAACCTCGCCTACAAGCCCCGGTACAAAGAGGGGTACTTCCCGGTTCCGCCCACCGATCACTTCCAGGACCTCCGCTCGGAGATGTCTGCGGTGCTCGGGGAATCGGGAATCGAGGTCGAGGTCCATCACCATGAGGTGGGTACGGCCGGGCAGGCGGAGATCGACATCCGCTATACGACCCTGCTCCGCCAGGCGGACAACGTGACGCTGTTCAAGTACATCGTCAAGAACGTCGCCTGGCAGTACGGCAAGACCGTCACCTTCATGCCGAAACCCGTCTTTGAGGACAACGGATCCGGCATGCATTGCCATCAGAGTCTGTGGAAAGACGGGGTACCGCTCTTCTACGACGAGACGGGTTACGCAGGTCTGTCCGACATGGCCCGCTGGTACATCGGCGGGCTGCTCAAGCATGCCCGGGCGGTACTGGCTTTCGCCGCACCGACCACCAACTCGTACCGGCGGTTGGTGCCCGGCTACGAAGCGCCGGTCAACCTGGTGTACAGCCAGCGCAACCGGTCGGCGGCCATCCGGATACCCCTGTACTCGCAGAAGCCCGCCCTCAAGCGCCTCGAGTTCCGCTGTCCTGATCCCGCCGCCAACCCCTACCTGTCGTTTGCCGCGATGCTGATGGCCGGTCTCGACGGAGTCGAGAACCAGATCGAGCCACCTCCTCCGGTCGACAAGGACATTTACGACTTGCCACCCGAAGAATTGAAGAACCTGCCTTCGGTGCCGGGAAGTCTGGAAGAGGCGCTCGATGCGCTCGAGGCCGACCACGACTTCCTGTTGAAAGGTGACGTGTTCACTCCAGACTTGATCGAGGCATGGCTCGGCTACAAACGGGACTCAGAGGTTGATGCGATCCGCCTTCGTCCCCATCCCTACGAGTTCTACCTGTACTACGACATTTAGGGAGAGCTACGAGTCTCGGGCCTTGACTGCGGCTGCCTGCTTCTGTAGCGAGAGCCTTCTTGGGCGAAACCAGAGGTGACCCGCTCGAGGTGCTCGTTCGGCGACTCGAGGCCGAACGGTCTCTGCGTGGCCTCCCTCGCTGCATAGCGGTGGAGCCGACGACGAATGAGGAGGCTGCGCCGGTGGAGCTCGCGTTGAGAATCACCGCAGAATGTCGCCCTATCGCGCAATCAGCCCGCTCAAGGACGAGGTTCCCGCGGCCGACATTTGAATATGCTCCTGCCAGAAGACGACAGGGCGGGCACACCGCGTGAATCAGACGCGCCTTCGCCTGAGCCCGAATCGCCCGCGTTAGTGCTCTCGGGGACAGGCTCTTTCGACTTGCTCGAGCAAGAAATCGGGGGGATGGTTTGGGAGGCGGATAGCCGTCTTCGCTATGAACACGCCCTCTCGGAATGCGCGCAGGCTTTGCTGGCTGCCCCAGACGAATCGGCCGTACGAGGGGCGCTCGAAGCGCTCCTATCGGCTACCGATGCCACCTTTGCCTTCCTCGAACGCAACGTCATGGATCTGGAACTCGGAATGTGCTCCATCACCGTCGAGAGGGTGGCCGTCGAGGGGGCTCCGACGAACTCCGCTGGGGACTACTGGCTCCGAGTTCCCTGGGCACAGATGCCTACCGCCCGATCGCATCTGGAGCGGGGCGAGTCGTTCTCATTCAACATCCGTGATCTTGCCGGATCCGAGCGGGATCTCTATTTAGGGGATCCAGTCCCGGTCGTGTCGGAACTCGATATCCCGATCTTCATCCAAGGTCAGTGGGTGGGGTTGGTGGGGTTTGCCGACCGCGAAGACGAGCGCGATTGGCCGGAAGCCGACGTCCGGCTCCTCGAAGTCGCGGCTGCCCTGTTTGGCGCCTACTGGAATCGGGAGGATTCCGAACGGCTGCTGCTGAGCAACCTCGAGGAGAGGGATAGGCGGGTGCGCTATGAGCGAGCCCTCGCCCAGTGTTCGGCTGCATTACTCAAGTCCCGGGAGGACACCGCTCTCGACGTAGCCCTGGCCAGTTTGATGGAGGCCACGGAAGCTAGTTCAGTGTTCGTGGAGCGAAACGTGCATGATCCGGAACTCGGTGCGTGCAGCTCGTTGATCAAGGAGACAAGCAAATCCGGCCAGGAGGTTGATGCTGAGATTTGGGGGCTCGTGCCGTGGTCGTCGATGCCGCTCTCGTTCGATCGCCTTTCGAAAGGAGAGCCCCATGCCTTCTTGATCGGTGATTTGCATGGACGTGAAGCAGAAACCTACGCGGGCAGCAGCGGCAAGTCGGAACTCGACATCCCGATTTTCGTCGATGGCGAGTGGGCCGGTTTGGTCGGCTTCACCGATCGGGTAAACGAGAGGATCTGGGGAGAGGATGAGATCGAGTTTCTGAGTACTGCCTCGGAGATAATCGCCGCCTTCTGGGAGCGACAGACCTCCTATGAGCGGCTCGAGACCCTCATTCAGTCGAAAGACGAGTTCGTCGCCAGCGTGAGCCACGAACTTCGAACCCCCCTGACCGCGGTCGTTGGGCTCGCCAACGAGCTACGGGAAGGCTTCGACCGTTTTTCTGCAGAAGAAGTCATGGAGTTCATAGGTCTCATTGCCGGCCAGGGCAACGAGGTCGCGAATATCGTCGAGGACCTGCTGGTGGTGGCACGGGCGGATATCGGCACGATCTCGGTGAGATCCCAGGAGGTGGATCTGCAAGTCCATGCCCGGGAGGCGGCCTCCCTGATGATCAGCGATCAACCGATCAGCATCATCGGTGATGCACCAATGGCGTGGGCGGATCCGACCCGGGTCCGGCAGATTCTTCGCAATCTTCTCACCAATGCTGGACGTTACGGAGGGAACGAGGTCCGTATCGAACTCGGGGTCATCGGCGACCAAGCTCGTCTCGAGGTGTGTGACAACGGATCGGGTGTCGGCGATCAAGAGCACGAACGGATTTTTGAGGCGTATCACCGTGCGCACGATCGGCGTGGTCAACCTGCTTCCGTTGGGTTGGGCCTCACCGTTTCAAGGCAATTGGCCCAGCTCATGGCCGGCGATCTCAGCTACTTCCGAAAGGACGGCTGGAGCGTGTTCTCGCTGGCACTGCCTGTGGCCCCCGGCGCTGAGAGCAGTCGGATAAGACCTAGTTGGCCTAGAACATCTCCTGGCACCACGGGGCCGGGTGCCAGGAGAACATGGTATCAGCCCGCCGCAGATCTTCCGGAGATCCCTCCACCCGACCGGCTGACGCCAGGGTGAGGAGGCGGACGCCTCCCAGGTAGATGGCGCCGAGGTCGGCGGCGGCGAGTCGCACCTCCGGCGTTGACGTCGTGCGCGTGCAACTCACCTCATCTCCGGCCACCGTCAGGAGGTAGGTACCGGTGTTCCAGGTGTTGAAGGCGTCATGCACCCCGATGAGGAGCCGTCCCCGGCGGGAGTACTTCCTGGCGGTTAGGGCCGCCGGGATGTCGATCGGGCTCACCCAGAGAGAGTCGGAGATCCGGCGGGTGAGACGGCGGGGATCGTTGAGTAACCAGGGGAGTGGCTCGTCGGGGGGGAGGTTCCAGTAGCTGATCTTGCGAATCAGGTCGATGGAGCTGATGTAGCGCCACAGGCCATCGTCGGCCGAAAGGTCGATGGCCTGGAGATCGGAGATCCGTACTTCGCCGTTGGGAAAGTCATCGTCGTCCCAGTCTTCCTTGGCGCGGTACTGCACATACCCACGTGGTGCGCCGTCCTCTTCATACACCGCGTACCGGTATCGGGTGGCGCCGTTCCGCTGGCTCTCCTGGTCCCGAAAGAAGCTCTGTTCCCACCACACTGTGGAGCGATCGAACATGCCGGGTCGCAAAAGTCGGGTCTTTTCGAAGATGGTGGGAAGTAGCTGTTTCGCTTCTTCAACATCTACCAGGCGAACCTTGCCAGAGCCCTTGGGCGGTCCCTGCAATGTCGCGTAAACGCTTTCGATCTCAGCTGCAACCATGGTGGCGGCGGATCCGAAACCGAATCGTCCGTAGATCGAACTTTCGGACGCCCAGAGCGCCGCCAGCACATCACCGTGTTCCCTTGCTTCATCGAGGTGGGCTCGCATCATCTGTCGTAGTGCTCCTTGGCGACGGTGCGTGGCGAGCACCGAAACCATCGTGGTTCCGGCTACCGGCGCAACCCCACCGGGTACCGTCATTTCGAGGCTGAAAGCACCCACGGTGCCGATCATCTGATTGCCGTCGAAAGCACTGATGGTTCGTTCGATTTCGAGAATCGCATTGAATGAAGCGGCGCCTTCGTCGGTTGGATCGAAACCGAATGCCAGCCCCATGAGCCGGCGGAACTCTGGTCTTTCGTCTTCCGTGATGGGGCGGATGGCGAGCGTCATAACCCGATCATGCTACGTGCAGAGGGGCGAGCCGGGTGGCGCAGACTTTTAGGCGCCGGTACCTGAGGAGGCAGCCGCCGCGGCCACGAGAGCGTCGTAGGCGGTCGTGAACTCAACCGAAGCTGCTTGAAAGGCGGCAATGGCATCGCGGCGTGGTTGGGCCTCGGGACCCTCGAACCCGGCCCGGGCATCTCGCCCGGCGGTGCGTATCTTCCCGGCCGCAGTGGCCAGATCTGCGTGAATGGTCGCCAGAGTGTCGTATCCGGCCGGTGGTGCCGCGATCTCAACGCCGTCGGCGAACACCGACGAGCGTGTTTCGACGTCCCTGAAAAGGGCCAGGGCGTCCTGGTAGACAATGACTCTGGGGCTGGCGTCCTGCTGGGTGTTGACGTCCAGCAGGTCTGCTTCGATGCCCGCCAGCTCGGCATTGGATCCGGCCATCTTGTCGACATAGGCCTGGACCTCGGCGGGGATGGCGGGTGCGGTCGTGGTCGTCGTCTCCCCGTCGCCCCTGCCGGTTGTGGTTGTGGTGGCCGATGACGTGGTAGTTGTCTCCTCGGGTTGCGTACCCGGGAGCTGCTGCACGAAGAAATAGGTGAACCCGACCATCCCCACAATGATCAGGGGGAGGATCCACCGGCCTGGCTTGGGATCGGGGTTTCGACTGGTCATCGGCACCAGAACGTTAGCGGACCGCAACCGGGTTCCCTAGGCAACCCTCTTGAAGCCTTGCGCGTCTTCCCATACCTTGATCGGGTCCCCGTATTCCCCCGGCCAGATGAGGAGGAGAACCAACATGGATGTGCCACGGTCGGACGAGTCAGCCGAAACCGCCGAGGTGTTCGAGCACATCCCGTGGGCTGAACTGGCGGTGCCTCGCAAGGAGAAGAAGCCTTGGGTGGCCTATCTCGTTGCCGGTGCGATCGCGGTGGCCTCACTCGGGGCGTTGGCCGCCCGTTCGATCGGTGCAACCCCGGAATCCGCACCCGCCGCCGTTCCTCCCACCGTGGTGGCGCCGCTCATCACCACGCCGAATGCTCCTCCGACGCCGGAGGAGCATGTCCTCAGCGAAGCCGATCTGCTGGCCGTCACTCCGGGACAGGGCGAAGTCAGTGCTGCGGCCCGCGCCGAGTGGTTTGTGACGGACTTTTTTTCGTCGGGCGGCAACCCGGGGGCCAGTCAACCAGTGCTCGATGCCCTACCGGACGGCTCCCGTCTGCCGGCGGCTGCAGAGCTCGGATCGACGTCGTACGTCGAGTGGGCAGCGACGACCCACATTGAGGCGGTAAGCGGTGGCCGGTTCCGGGCTACGGTGCTGTTTCGCATGCTGGTCGCAGGCGACGGGGGAAACTACGTCCGACTGCCGGTGCAGGCGGTCGATGTGGTCGTCGAGGTGGATCCCGGAGGAGGTACCCGGGTCGTTGACCTGCCCATGCCGGTCGAAGTTCCCACAGGACCCCTGCTGCCGGGCTGGGCAGATCCTGTGGAGGAGGTGCCGGATCTCGTCCGGGAGGCGGCGCTTCGCCTGGCCGAAGCGTGGGGCGACGAACCTTCCTATATCGAGGCCAGCGAACGAGAGGGCGGATGGCGGGTCGTCGTTGCCGTCGTCGACGGGGCGGGCGTTCGTTGGCCCATGACCCTGTGGGTCACCGATCAGGGAGATCCCGCCTGATGGAACGCGTTTGGGGGCAGAAAACACGATTCGGCGATGGACCGTCACTCGCCCCCCCACTTCTATCCATCCGCTGTCGCGATACGAAGTACGAGGTACGAAGAGGATCAGATCCGCCGCAAGAGCGCTAGCTCTCGAAGTGGCTCTGTAGGATCCCCTGCGCCCGTCCGGCGATCTCGGCCCAGTCCGCGTCGGGGGTCTTGCTCAACGTCACGAAATCGGCGGTCATGAAGATGCTCGTAATGCCCGGGATCGAAAGAAGCACGGCGGCGAGCGGGTCACCGTCATCTCGACCGGCCACGAAGGTCTTGGGTCCGCCGACGTCGACTCCAACGGTGAACTTCAGGGCATTTGGGTTGGGGGTGGACTCGATTTGTACCGGCATCAGCCATCCTTTCGACATGCAGCATCGTAGCGAGAGGGCCTGATGTCGAAGGAACGCGCCGCGCTAGGGGTGGATGTCGGGGGTACGTTCACCGATAGCGCCGCCTGGGACGGTGCCCGGTTGCGGTCCGGGAAGGCTTCTTCGACGCTCGATCAGAGTGAAGGGGTTTTGGAAGGGGCGGCCACAGTGCTGGGCGACCGGAGTGTCGAACGTCTTCTCCATGGAACGACGATCGCGACCAATGCTCTGCTGGAACGCAAAGGTGCCCGGACGGCCCTCGTGACAACGGCCGCGTTTGCGGATGTGATTGAGATCGGGCGCCAGGACCGCCCGGCGCTGTACGACCCGATGGCCGATCGGCCATCCCCGCTGGCACCGCGCCACCTCCGTTTTGGAATCACGGGACGGATCGACGGCGCGGGTACTGAGATTGAGCCGCTCGAAGACCTGCATCGACTCGTCGATGAGGTCCGGCAGAGCCGGCCGGATGCGGTAGCTGTTTGCCTGCTGTACGCGTTCGTCGCACCTGCTCACGAGCGGGCGGTCGCGGCAGCGCTGAGGGATGGGCTGGGGCGGGTTCCGATTTCGATCTCGTCGGAGGTAGCGCCAGAGTTCCGCGAGTTCGAACGAACCTCAACGACGCTGCTCAACGCCTACCTCGAACCAGGCACCGGTCGGTACTTGCGAAAGCTGCGGGAGCGGGTTACCGAGGCTGGGCTGGCAAAAGAGGTTCTCGTTATGCGCTCCTCGGGCGGTCTGATGGACGTGATGGCTGCAGCTCGACTCCCCGCCGCGGTTCTGTTGTCGGGTCCGGCTGGAGGTGTGGTGGCTTCCGCCGAGTTGGGCCGGGCGCTCGGCTACGGGCGGCTCGTGTCGTTCGACATGGGCGGTACCTCAACCGATGTGTGCCGTATCGAGGGCGGCCGTCCACAGGTTTCCTACCAACGGACGATCGAGGGATATCCGTGCCGGATGCCTGCGGTGGCCGTGCACACGGTGGGTGCCGGTGGCGGGAGCCTCGCCTGGGTCGATCCGGGCGGTGCCCTGCGGGTCGGCCCACAGAGTGCCGGTGCCTTTCCCGGTCCCGCTTGTTACGGGAGGGGTGGTAGCGAGCCGACGGTTACCGACGCCGATCTTGCCGTTGGTCGTTTGTCTTCTGAAACGCGGCTGGCCGGCTCGCTGCGGCTCGACCCCGACGCAACGCAGCGAGCATTGGCCGGCCTGGCCGAGCGGTTGAATCTTGATGCGTGGGCCACTGCGCTTGGCGTGATCGATGTGGTCGAAGCGCATATGGAAAGGGCGGTGCGGGCCGTTTCGATTGAGGAGGGTGCCGACCCCCGCCAGGCTGTCCTGGTGGCCTTCGGCGGCGCCGGTGGGATGCACGCTACCGCGCTCGCCCGTCGCTTGGAAATGGGAGGTGCGGTGATCCCGCCTTACGCCGGAGTCTTCAGCGCGGTGGGACTGCTGCTCAGTCCGCCCCGGAGCGACATGGTGCAGGGTGTGCTGATGACCGAAGGCAATCGAATCGACGATGTGGTCGCCGGGGTGGTCATCCGGGCCCGGGAGCACATGCTCGCCGAGACCGGTCGGTCGGCGGTGGAAGTCCGCAGCATGGTCGACGTGCGGTATCGCGGCCAGTCTCATGAGACGCCTGTTACCTATCAGCCGGGTGACAGGTGGGAGGTGCTCGCCGATCGCTTCCACCAGGCGCATCATGAGCGCAACGGGTTCGCCCGGCCCGGCGACCCTATCGAGGTTGTGGCGGCTCGGGCCGAGGCAATTGGCGAGCCGGCTATGAGGTGGTCGGACCTGCCCGAGATCGTACCGTCCGGTGAGCCCCGGCGTGGGACCCGAACAGTGCTGACCGGAAGAGGACCGCAGGAAGCGTCGGTTTGGTGGCGACCTGCCTTGGTCGCGGGAGCTGAGGTGGTAGGTCCGGCGATCATCGAGGAGCCCGAGGCTACGGCATACTTGCAGCCGGGAGAGCGGACGACGGTGCATCCGTCTGGTGCCTTAGAGGTGACCTGGTGACCGTTGATCCCATCACGCTCGAAGTGGCGCGCAACGAATTCGCTTCTGTTGCGGATGAAATGGGCGCAGTGCTGCGCCGAACGGCGTATTCGCCCAACATCAAGGAACGGTCCGACTGTTCGGCGGCGGCGTTCGTTGAGAACGGGGAGATGCTCGCCCAGGCGGAGCACATCCCGGTGCACCTCGGCTCGATGCCCGCCTCGGTGGCGGCCGTGCTCGAGCATATCGATCTGGAACCCGGAGTCCAGTACGCCGTCAACGACCCGTACCACGGGGGAACCCATCTCAACGATCTCACGCTGGTCCGCCCGGTGCACCTGGGAGATGACTTGGTCGGTTGGGTGGCCAATCGCGCTCATCATGCCGATGTCGGTGGCGAGGCTCCCGGATCGATGCCTGCGCACGCCACGACCATCGATCAGGAGGGTCACTTGGTAGCCCCGATGGCTGCGGTTCGAAATGGGGAATGGTTGAAGAGTTTCGTTGAGCCATTCCTGGCGGCGACTCGCACGCCGACCGAACGGTTGGGAGACCTGTCCGCCCAGCTTGGCGCCAACGAGGTCGGGGCCCGGAGGTTGGCGGGATTGGCCGATCGGGAGGGACTCGATGCCTATTCGCGGGTCACTGAGGCGCTTCTGGCGTACGGCGAGCGACGGACGGTCGCCGCTATCACCGCCCTTCCGGACGGGACCTCACAGTTCGAAGACGTGATGGAATGGAAGGGATGCCTCCTGCCGATCCGGGTCACCGTGACCATCGACGGTGGGGCTTTGTTGGCCGATTTCACGGGCACCACCGACCAGATCGAGGGAAATATCAACGCCGTTGAAGCCGTGACCCGCTCGTGTCTCTACTACGCGGTCCGGGTGGCAACGGATCCGACCATCCCGGCCAACGGAGGTTGCTACCGACCTCTTTCGCTCACGGTCCCCTCCGGTTCGTTGATCAACGCCCGACCGCCGGCGGCGGTGGCAGCCGGCAATGTTGAGACCAGCCAGCGGATCGCCGACGTGTTGCTCGGGGCACTCGCCCAAGCTGCTCCAGACCGGGTGCCGGCCGCATCGCAGGGCACGATGAACAACGTGCTGATCGGTTCTGAGGAATTTGCCTACTACGAGACTCTCGCCGGTGGACAGGGTGGGCGCCCCGGCAAGCCGGGCCAATCGGGCATACACACCGGTATGACCAATACCAAGAACACTCCGATCGAGGCGCTCGAGACCCACTATCCCTTCCGGGTTGTCCGCTACGAGCTCCGACGAGGCAGTGGGGGCGCCGGCCGCTATCCGGGTGGGGAAGGCATCGAACGCGAGATCGAGTTCCTAGCTCCGGCCACCGTTTCCCTCATGGGGGAGCGTCGGGTGGTGCCGCCGTGGGGCCTGGCGGGCGGAGCGCCGGGAGAATGCGGGGAGGATTGGCTGACCCGGGCCGGAGCGGTACCCGAGCGAGTCCCCGGGAAGGCCACCTTCGACGTGGTACCGGGCGATCGGTTACTGGTGAGAACCCCGGGAGGCGGGGGTTGGGGAGCTCCCTGACTCGTTTTGGCGCCTATCTTCCTTGCACAGCGGGCAAGATAGGCGCCAAAACCCGCTTTAGACGGGAGCCAGTGCGCCGATCTGCTGAACGGCGTGGCGCAGACCCTCCAGCTGATCCTCGAACAGCGCTCGGTCGGGCGTGGGGAGACGGTCGATCAGACCCATGTAGTACTCAACTCCAGACCTAAGGTTCTCCTTGACTTCACTGAAGTAGCTCTCTTTTCGGGCCGAGAGCCCGAGGGCGAAACGCCGGAATTCCTTCCCCACATAGTCGACATACAACTCGATCTCCCGGATGAACATGTGGGGGCGATCCGGGTTGGTGAGCAGGGAGATACGGCCGTATATGTGGTCGACCATCTCCCGGAGGGTCGCCACCTTGGAGAAATTGACGATGTTGGGACCGGTACACACAGCCGTCGCCGCTTCGTCGTTGAGGCCGGAGTTGAGTTCCGCGCCACCGGCCAGGTCACGGCACAGGCAGGTCTTGGCTAGCACGTCTTCCTCCACCATCGCCCGCTGCTCGGGTGTGTATCCCTCCTCTTCCAGGTGGGCGAGCTTCTGGACTACGTACTTGCGGGACGCCGTGCAAATTGGTACCTCGGAGAACTCGGTGTTGTGCAACGCGAGGTAGCCCTTCGGACACGGACTGCCCGGTTTGCCGATCGCTATCCGGGCCCGTCGGAGAAGGTCGCTGGCCGAATTGCGAAGGTTCCAGAAGGGAATCCCGAAGGGGGAGGCGTCGCTCAGCTCCACATCATCGCCGACCGCTTCGAGGAGCATCTCGCGGTGCGAGTCATCGACATTGGTCACCTCAGGAACCAGGAGGAAAGGAGTGGCCCACCCTGTCGCATCCAGCTCGAAATGGTCGAGCAGCAGCCTATGCTCGTTGTTCGTTCCGATACCGCCCTGGGCAGTAATCCGCATGGGGAGGGGGCGATCCAGTGATGAGCGGCCGACGGCGATGAGGGCCTCGTTGGTAATCGTGTGGAGGGTCTCGATCAGTTCAGACCGCCTGGCGCAAAACTCTTCCAGAATCGGGCCCATCAATTGGCCGGTGGTCGGGAACGTATGCCCACCACAATTGAGGCCGGACTCGACCCGGTACTCCGAGACCCACAGCCCGCGTTTGGCGAGGTACTTGCCTTGCACGAACGCGGAGCGGTAGTCGCTCACTTTGAGGATGATTCGCTTGCGGAGTTCGCCATACTCATCCGGGAAGAAGTCGCTGAACTCGGTGAGGTAACCGAACAGACGAGGGTTCAGGCCTGCCGAGAACACCACCGCCGACCGTAGGTTGCTTCTGGCGAAGCCCCGCAGACCCGACAGCGCGTCACTGAATTCGGGGGGGCGTTTTCTTTTGCCAAGATACGTATCGCGGTCCAGTTTGGTCATGATGTTGACATCGATCGACCCCGGTACCACCTGCCGCCGCAGGGCGGCTTCCAGCGCCGCCCGCCGGTCGTCCTCGGCGGCCAACATCTGTCGATACGAGCCCTTGAGTGGGCCTTCCGGCAGCATTTCGAAGTAGCGGGTGAGGTCGGTGTCCGTCTCGAATGGAAGTCCTTTCACGACTTCCATCTGGCGCTGGACGAGCAGGTGGATCAGATTCAGGTATGCCGTGATCCGGTTGGCTCGAGCATCGTCATCGTCGTCGGTGATTTCTCGGTACGGCTCTCCGGCCCGCTCGCTATGGACCTGCCTCATTTGTTCGATGAGTACGTCGTCGACGATCTGAATAACGGAATCAATCCCAAAGCGGGCCACTTTGAGCGGGGTGTCGATGGTGAACCCGGTACCCATGACGGGTATGTGGAATTCGTGAACTGTCTTCACGAGCCGATCCCGTCGTAAAGAATTTGTTGCATGTCGTCCCGGTCTTTGGTTGGAGTTCAGACCTCCAACGGGGCCGATGAGTTACCCGTTGAGTACGAGACCAAACTAGTGCCGCGAAAACCTTAAAGTCGATCCGGTTCTGGCGCACCTCAAGGCGGGGCAAGTCGAAGTCAGACGGTTCGAGAGCGGGCCGCGACCAGTTGGGGCCTGGCGATCGCGAGGTACAGGATCGGTCCGATGAAGGAGAGGACCAGGACCATGAGGGCCTACAGGATCTGGTTCTGATCTGCGGCAGTCCAGACGCTGGTGGGAGTGCTGAGCACATCGATGAGCGCCCAGATGTGAAAGATGAATAGCGTCAAGGCGATGACCAACACCAGGATGCCAAGCAAACCGACGTCCACCTGGAGACTCCTCGAAATAGGGAGCCGAATCGTATCGTCTCGGGATGGCGCATGATCCCCTTTTCAAGAGCCCAACCGGTAATGGCTAGCGTGTGGCATGTGACGTTGGTTCGTGAGCTGAAAGATCTCTTGGGTGAGGAACGGGTTCTGTCCGACCCGCTCCGCAGGCACGTGTACGGCAAGGATGGTGGCATCAGACGCGGTGACGTGGCCGTCGTGACCCTTCCGGCGACGGTCGGCGAGGTGGCCGAGATCGTTCGGATCGCGGCGCGCCATGAGATCCCCGTGGTGCCCCGCGGTGCCGGGACGGGCCTAGCCGGCGGTGCAGTCCCGACTAGTCCCTCGGTCGTCGTCTCGTTGACCCGGCTGACGGAGATCGAGGTTGATACCGAGAGCCGTACGGCGTGGGTCGGTGCCGGGGTGCTCAACCTCGACCTCAGCGAGCACACGGCTCCTTTCGGCCTGCACTTTGCGCCCGACCCCTCGTCCCAGGCAGCCTGCACCATCGGCGGCAACGTAGCCAACAACAGCGGAGGTCCTCACTGCCTGGCCGAGGGCTCGACCGTCAACCACGTGCTGGCTGTTGAAATGGTGAACGCCACAGGTGAGGTACTGATGCTGGGCGGCGACGCTCCCGACCCGATTGGACTGGATGTGCGGGGGATCGTGGTCGGATCGGAAGGCACGCTGGGCATCGTGACCCGGGCGCTCGTCAAGCTGACTCCCAACCCTCCGGCCGCTCGCACGCTGCTTGCCGCGTACGAGCGCGTTGAGGATGCGGCGGCCACCGTGTCCGGGATCATTGCCGCGGGGATCGTTCCGGCCGCCCTGGAAATGATGGATCAGCCGATGACCATCGCCGTGGAGCGGTTTGTGGGAGCGGGTTTTCCGACTGATGCCGCAGCCGTGCTGCTGGCCGAAGTCACCGGTCACCCTGCTGCGGTCACTGCAGAAGCGGAATTGGTTCGGACGGTCGCCGAGTCCAACCACGCCACTCAGATCCGGGTGGCTGCCGATCAAGCTGAGCGCGACCTGCTGTGGAAGGGTCGCAAGGCGGCTTTCGGGGCGGTGGCCCAATTGGCCCCCGACTACTACCTCCATGACACCGTGGTGCCGCGCACCAAATTGGTGGATGTGCTGGTCAAGGTGTACGAGATCGCCGATCGCTACGACCTGGCGATCATGAACGTATTTCATGCCGGTGATGGCAACCTTCACCCGCTGATGGCCTTCGATGCTTCGGAGGAAGGCGTGCTGGATAGAGTCCACGCAGCCGCCGATGAAGTGGCCAGGGTATGCGTTGAGGCGGGCGGCTCCCTGTCCGGAGAGCACGGTATCGGGTTGGAGAAACGCGACCTCATGCCGCTCGTCTTTTCCGAGGTTGATCTGGACGCCCAGGCCCGGTTGGTCGAAGCCTTCGATCCCAACAAGCTGTTCAACCCCGACAAAGTGCTCCCGACCGGATCACGATGTTTCGACCTGGGACGGCCGATTCCCGAGGGAACCTGGATATGACCTCGCTGAGATCGGCGCTACAGCGCCGTCTGGCCGCCTTCCTGTCGGATCCGATCGAAGGGGTTCCCGACGAGGCGGTGGTGGTCGCACCCGCCACTCTCGCTGACGCTGCTGAGGTTCTCGGGGCGGCCTCAGCACACTCTCTGCCGGTACTGGTCTGGGGTGGAGGTACCCATCAGGGTATGGGGGGACGGGTGGACCCGGCCATCGTGCTCTCGACCGCTCGACTGAATTCGATCGTCGACTGGCAACCGGATGACCTAACCGTTGTCGTCGAGGCCGGGGTGCGAGTCAGAGACCTCGAAGATCGACTGGCCGAGCGCGACCAAACGGCTGTGCTCCCGGAAGTCCCCGGAGGTGCAACAGTCGGCGGTGTAGTAGCGGCCGGAATCTCAGGGTTCCGGCGTCTGCGGTACGGGCCGACCCGGGACCGGATGCTGGAAGTCGACCTGGTGACCGGCGATGGGCGGATCGTGCGGGGTGGTGGAAGGGTCGTCAAGAACGTTACCGGGTATGACCTCCCCCGGTTTGTAGCCGGTTCGTTTGGCTCGCTTGGGCTGATTGGACGGGTGTGTCTCAAGCTGTGGCCACTCTCGGAGGCACGGCGGACGGTGACACTGGTCAATCGTCAACCTGGCTATGGGTATCGGCCCCTGGCCGTCATCGAAGCGCGCCATCAGGTGCGGGTCTACCTCGCCGGGACCTCCGCCGAGGTTGAGGCGCGAACAGCTGAGTTGGGTGGTAGTCATGAAGATGAGTGGTTGTGGCCCGGCCCACTTGAAGGATCGGTTGGCCTGTCTCTGCGCCTCGCCCCGCGGCTGTTGCCGGAGATCCTGGGACATATACCGTCATCCTGGAGCTACCAGGCGTTGCCGGGGGTCGGCGAGGTTCGGATCGGTGTACGGGATTTCGACGCGGAGACCCTACGAGCGCTTCGCCGCTGGGTTGAGAGTCGCGGCGGTGCTCTGGTGCTTACGAACGCGCCCGCAGAGGTGTACGACGCCTTTGACGCCTGGGGCACCGCTCCGCCCGGCCTGGATTTGCAGCGTCGTTTAGTGGCTCGGTTCGATCCGGACCGGATTGTCAACCCGGGTCGGTTGCCGGGGGGTCTGTGATGGGTTGGGTCACGGCAGAAGCTCCGCGGCCCGCTGAGCTCAGCGCATGTGTTGACTGCGGTTTGTGTCTGCCACATTGCCCAACCTATCGACTGACCGGCGATGAGACCGCTTCTCCGCGGGGACGAATCGCCGCCATGCGAGCCGTGGCTGGTGATCTGGTCCCCATCGATGACGCCTTCGAGGACATGATGTCGTTCTGTCTGCAGTGCCGGGCATGTGAGGCGGCCTGTCCCTCACTGGTCCCGTTCGGCCGGGCGATGGAAGGGGCCCGGGCGGAGTTGACGGCTCAGCGGCCCGACCCTGTTCGACGGACCCGCCATGCTCTCCTGGGACGGTTGGTTTCGACTCCGGTGCTTTTGCGGCTGGCGACAAGAGCTATCGGTCTCGCCCGCCGATCGGGCGCCTTGCGTATCGTGCCCTCCGCCTTGAGGTCGAGCCTGGCCGGAATGAGGGACGTGCCGTCTACTCCTCCGACGATTCGCGGGGCCGTCCATCTGGCGCAGGGCGAAGAGCGGGGCACCGCCGCCCTTCTGGCCGGTTGCGTTATGGATCCCTGGTTCGGTGGGGTCCATGAAGCCACCATCGAACTGCTGAAAAGAGCCGGGTACCGGGTCGTCGTTCCCACCACTCAGACCTGCTGTGGAGCTCTCGCTGCCCACGATGGAGATACCAGGCGGGCCCGCCGGCTGGCCGTCCGGAACGTTCGAGCCCTGCAGGCCGTCGATCTGGTCATCAGCAATGCTGCCGGTTGCAGTGCCCACCTCAAGGAGTACGCCGAGTGGGCGGGAGATGGAGGGGCGATCCTCGCCGATCGTGCCCGAGATGTCACCGAGGTCGTCGCCGCGGCCATCGCCGATGGTCGGCTTCCCAAGCTGTCGATGAACCGGGGTGCCGTTGCCGTGCAAGATCCGTGCCATCTTCGGCACGCTCAGCGTATCGTCGACGCTCCGCGGGTCATCGTTGCCGCGGCGGGTTACCAACCTGTTGACCTGACCGACGATCAGTGTTGCGGTGCGGCCGGCCTCTACTCCATGCTGTTCCCCGAGACATCGAACGAGCTGGGCGAGAACAAGGCAGCCCAGATTCGGGTGACCGGGTCGACCGTAGTGGCTTCGGCGAACCCCGGGTGTGAGATGCAAGTGCGTGCCCATCTCGAGAATTGGTATAGCGTCGCGCATCCGGTTGAGCTTTACTGGGATGCGGTGCGAGAGAACGAAACCCTGGGTCCCGGCACGGACTCTCGAGGGGAGTAGGCTGTGCCGACCGCAAGCGACCTCCAGGAGTTGGGGACCGTGGACGATCCGCAGGTCACGATCAAGGAAGAAGCCGAACCCGACGCCAAGCGTCTGTTCCGCCTGTTCCGGCGCATAACCGGCACGACTCTTGACGTGGGTCTGCTGGTGGTGGGCACGGCCCTGGTATCTCTCGCCATCGTTGTGCTCCTCGACGGGTTTGAGATCTTGGAGGTCGGTTTGACCAAGTCGACCGGAGAGATGCTGGGATCCGGTCTGGTCATCGCCGTGTTCGGCGCATTTGCGCTCGGAGTGGCGGTCGAGGGCCCGATCCGAGCTTTACGAACCCGCACCGGTACAGAGATCGAGATGCTCCTGATTCGAGCCGGTTCGCTTCTTCTGGTGGGTGGCCTTCTCCTGTTCGTCGGAAGGTTCATCGAGCCGTACCTCGAAGACCTCCCGTCCATTTTTGGCATCGCCAACGACGTCCTGGTGGCCACCGGCGTTGCCGGTCTGACCGCCACGTTGCTGCTAGGGGCCACGACCCTGTGGGGCATTCGTCGCCTCTACCTCGACAAGCCTTGGCTGGACCTGATCGAATTGCCCCTGCTCTACTCGTCGTGGGTGATCGGGACGGTGATCGTGTTCAACGTCATGTTCGTTGACTGACCGGGTCCGAAGCTTCGCTCCGCCGCCGCGAGCTGCCGGCCCGCCTCGCTCCAGTTTCCGGCCAGAACATGTTAGGAATGGTCGCTGGTCGCCGGTTGTTGGCTGCTATCTCAGCGGCTTCTCGTACACGAGTAGCGGATGCAGCTCCATGCCGGCCCGCTGGGCCGCCAGCGTCAGTGAGTCGGTTTGAGGGAAGAGCAAGCGCAGACGTTCGGCTCCCTGCTCTCCCGCCAGGTCAATGGCGGCCTTGAATAGCCGGTAGGTGTCTTCGGGACCGGTGACAATCCACGAAACCCAGAACATATCCTCCTCGATCGTTCCGATCAGCCAGCCGGCCGGACAATCCCAGAGAGATCGAGACCGGGCTGTCTTCGCAACGTCGTCGAGGGTCATCTGACGCCACATCCACCCGACGGCGGGGAAAAGGGCGTGTCCGGCAGTTATCAAATCCCCGGTCGACCAAGCCAGGAACGCCGGTTCTACCTCGTGGATCGAGGATGGTCGCAACCGCTCTTCGGCCGGTGCTCTCCGACCGCCGTTCCCGGGAACGGTCGGTACCGAACTGCCAACGCCCTTCTGCGCCATCGTCCATTTCGCCACCGACCGGTATCCCGACTTCTCGACCTGGCGCTGGGCGGGTTGGTTCCAATCCTCGGTCACGAGGCGCATGACCAGGGCTCCCTGCCCGGCTGCCCAGATCTCACCCGCCCTGGTGAGACGTCCGGCGATGCCCTGTCGCCGATGATCCGGATGGACTCGGGCGGCCTGAGCCCACGCCTCGGTCGGTGACAGCATGGACACGTGAGCCATTCCGACGGCTTCGTCCGTATCCGTGGCGGCAACCAGAATCTGACCGTCGGGGTTGTCCATCCACGAATCAAAAGCATCTGCCACGTAGTCACCCCACGAAAACGTGTCGGTAGTGAAAGCCGCGATGGCCGCCTTGTCCTCAGGCCGGGCCGGTCGGATGGTCATAGCCAAAAGCATAGGTCGGCGCAGGAAGTGCCCTGGTGCTACGACCCCCAAAACGAGCCCATCTTGCCGAGACCTGAAACCCCGAAACCCGGAAACGACCCTCACATCTTTTCGGGGACCTCGATGCCGAGCAAATCGAGCAGCAGGTGGAGCTCCCGTAAGGTCAGATCGACGAGAGCCAGCCACGACGCCTGTCGAGCCGGGTCCTCCTCCCGGAGAATGTGGCATTCCTCATAGAAGCGGTTGAACTGAGTGGCCACGTCGTAGGCGTACTCGGCAACGTGGTTGGGAGCGCGGAGTTCGAAGGTTCGTTCGAGAACTTCGGGCAGCCGTGCCAGATGCAGCAATAGGTTGCGTTCCGTATCGACCCCGGGCGGTACGAGCGGTCCCGGAGACAGCCCGGCCTCCTCGGCGTTACGGAGGATCGATTTGATCCGGACCGCCGAGTACTGCAAATAGGGCCCGGTCTTCCCCTCAAACGACGCGAAACGGTCCAGATCGAACAGATAGTTGGAGGTCCGGTGGTTGCTCAGATCTCCGAACTTCAGAGCGCCCAGGCCCACCTGCCGGGCGATTTCGATTCGCTCGGTCTCCGGGTACTCCTGGGCGATGTCGGCTTCCGAGAGGCGTTGGTCCGCCGCTTCGGTCACCATGGAGATCAGGTCGTGCAGCTTGAGCACTCCACCCTTGCGAGTCTGAAACGGTCTACCGTCCGGGCCGTTCATGGTTCCGAACTTGATGTGCTCCAATTCGACGCTTTCCGGTGCGATGCCGCCGCGCCGCGCCGCCCGGAACACTTGGTCGAAGTGAAACGATTGGCGCGCGTCGACGACATACAGCAGGACTTCGCGCTTCAGTTCATCGACCCGTGCTTCGACGGTGGCCAGGTCGGTTGTCGAATACAGGAATCCGCCGTCCGATTTGGCGACCAGGAACGGGGGCATTTCGGTCTTGTCTCCCGGTTCATCGATGGCGATGACCATGGCGCCCTCGCTCTCGGTGACGACACCGGCCTCGCGGAGACGTTCGATCATTGGACCGATCCGCTCGTGCACGGTTGACTCGCCGTGCCAGAGGTCGAACTCGACACCCAGGCTGGCGAAGTCTCGACGGTGGGCCGCCATCGAGATGTCGTGGAGTTGTTGCCAGAGCGCCCGATAACCGGACCGGCCTTGCTGCAATTCGAAAGTAGCGATGCGGGCACGGTCTGCCTCCACGGGGTCTTCAACACAGCGGGCTGAGACCAGTGGGTACATCGCTTCGAGATCGTCGAGAGTGATATCGATCGCCGGATACTGGCCCGTATAGGCAGGGTCGAAGAACGGAAGCTCGGGGTTCCGGTGGGCGATCTCGACGATGAGCATGCCCATTTGGGTGCCCCAGTCCCCGAAATGGGCGTCGCCGAGCGTGTCGTGACCGAGGAATCGAGCGATCCGTTTGAGGGAGTCGCCGATGATGGTGGCTCTGAGGTGTCCCACATGCATCTCTTTGGCGACGTTAGGTCCGCCGTAGTCGACCAGCACTTTCCGGGGCCGAACCTCGGGCACCCCGACCCGCGGGTCGTCGATGACCAGCTGCATGGCTTTGGCCAGAAAGCTGTCGGTCAGGCTGATGTTGATGAACCCGGGTCCGGCCAGCGAGAGGACCGCGAATCGATCGTCGCCTTGCACCCGATCAACGATGTCCTGCGCAATCTCTCGCGGAGGTCGTCCGGTCGTCTTCGCGGCGGGCAGCGCACCGTTGCATTGGAACTCGCCGAGATCGGGCCGTTGCGAGACGACCACAGTGCCGAGCGCCCGATCGAGACCGGTCTGCTCGAAGGCGTCACCGAAGATTCGGGTGAGGTCGTTGAGGAGAGTCATGGGCTGCCGTTGTCGAGACTGCTTGCAGGATAGGCTGCCGATGCGCCGCCTCAGTCCCTTGGCGGTTGTGGCCGGGGGTTTGGAGCGTGGTAGGTCGAAGCATTGGGCGCAGGGTCAACAGAAACAGTGCGCGCAGTCCACCTGGCTGTGCTGAGCGTGCTCGGCGGCTCTTCTTCGCCAGGCGGGGCCAATAGCGGTTCGGTCACCCGGCCCGTCCTCGGACCAGCCGGGTCCCAGAAGTCCACCCATTCTCTGCGCCGTGGCGGGTTCATCGGCCCCACTGCCGGGGAGATCTCGATGGGTGATCGGACCGCGGCAGGTCAGCGATAGGCGATCGATTGGCTGGGCCGTACCCTGACCTCGAGAGGACGAGATACGAGGTGGACGCCGGCGTGGATCAATCTCAGTCCGACGCGATCTCGCCACCCGGCATACGAAACGGCCCTGGCCCGGAGACTGTGGGCCCGGGCGTTCTCTGCCAGCTCTGCCCTGCGAGCCCGGGTCATCTCCTCCATCACGTATTGGTGCAATAGTCCTTGCATGTCTGTCTCCTTTGATCAGGTAGCGTCTCGAGTGGGTCGCTCGGCCAAGTACCGCTCTAGCAACTGCCCGGCCTCGGACATAGCACCACTCCGTAAGCTGTAGGCCCTGGTTTCATCTATGGATACCCGCACCAGCCCAGCCGTCCGCAACACCCGCAGGTGATGGTGGGCCGTGGATTTGGCGAGATCGAGACGCTCGGTGATGTCCGCCAGACTCATAGGTCCGTCGCTGAGCATGCCCAGGATGCGCAGACGGCTCTCGTCGCCTAGTGCTTTGTAGAGTTCGATCAGATAGCCGGGAGGGGCGTCCGGATCTTCGGCCAAGTGCTCATCGGCCACCGGGTAGACGAAAATGCGCAATGCCGCGTAGTCGGTGATGAACACCCACGGGCGGGCCACGATCGACGGGATCAGCACCACTCCTCCCACGTCAGGCCGGGGCGTGAAGGTGATGCCATTCGTGGCGGTTTCCACCAGCCGGTCGGCGGCCAGCGTGCGGGCCATTGCCCGCTTGTCTCCGGCGTCCCGCTCCCGGACGGACTGGTCGATCTCGAGCTTCGGGAAGACTTCGTCTGTGAACTGCTGCACGATTCGCACCAGTTTCTCACGGGTGTCGGTGGGGCTGAGTTGGAGGATGGACCGCAATCCCGATTCAGCGTCGAGCTGTTCGAAGAGACTGTCCACCGACTCGGTCTCCCCGGCGGCGGCGCCCTCGATGGCCGCAAGCTCAAAGCCTTTCGATTCCGTGATGCAGGCAGTGCCCAGCAGTTCTCGCCGCATCGACACAGGGTCCATCATCTCCAGGTAAGCCACGAGGGATTCCGCGGTGCGGGGCTCCGGGAGGGAGTGTGCGACACCGATCAACCACAGCCACACTTCACCACAGTGTCCCGTGGCCCGCATATCAGCCTTCAGCTGGTCGGAGGCATAGAGGTTGAACAGTTCGATGACATGCGAACCGATCTCATATTCCGCAGCTTTTGAGCTGTGGGCGGCCACAAACAATGCCGATAGCACCTCGTGGACCGGCGAGGGATCGATGTCCACCCGCAATTCACGGTCCTGATCGGTGAAGTCCCTTACCCGGGGTCCGCTTGACATCATCCTCTCACTTTCAGAATATCCGAATGATTCGATCTACATCGAATCATATATGATCTATCGACCGATGTCAATGGTTACGAACTGGGAACGCGGCTCAAGCTGCCAGCCTCAGTCTGCATACCCGGTCCCAGCAGGGGCTCTGGCGGCTCAGGCCGTTGACTGGAGAACGAACGCTCGGATGGCGCGGTGGTCCGCCCGGAGGCGGTACTCGGCATAGGCGGTTAACACGGCGGCTGCCAGATCGAACGCCCTGTCCGTCTCACTCTCGTCGGCTCGTCGGGCTGTGACGGCCACGATCTTATCCCTGTACCCGACTGCTGCCGCCGGGCTGGCTTCGAGGTTGTAGACCCAGCCCGGTGTGGATTCTTGCCCATAATTGGTGCCGATGATCGCCAGGTCGTTTCCCAGCGGGATCCCGATCAGCGGCATGGTCCGCAGCTTGCCGCTCTTGGCCCCGGTGGTGGTCAGCATGATCACCGCTAACCCCCCCAGAACGCCCGAGACGGTCGTCCGGCCGCCGGTCGCCTTGAAAAGTGCTCTGTCCATCGGATAAAGGGTCTTGGAAAGTATCCGTCCACTCAGGCGGGTGGACCCGAGCCTCTGCATGACTTGTTGCAGCCTATTCGGTGACTTCGCCTCGTAGCCGAGATCATCCATGAGTCCCACCGCACACCTCCGAGCGGCGAGGTTACTCGCCCGAAGTACGACCGAGTGACAGGAATTAGGAACTATGAACCAAGAACAAACCTCTGCCGATTCAATACTCTGCCAACGCAAGCGCGTGGCGCACGATCCCTGCGGTGTTGGGCATAACCATCGCTTCAAGTTCGGAGGCAAACGGGAAGGTGGGCACGTCGGGCGTTGCGTACCTGCGCACCGGCGCATCGAGCAATTCGAAGGCCTTGTCTGCAGCCTGGGCGGCGATCTCGGCTCCGAATCCGACGAATTCGTTGTCTTCGTGCACGATCAGAAGACGGCCCGTCTTCGCCAGGGAGGTTTCCAGCGTTGGCCAGTCGAGAGGCTTGATCGACCGAAGATCGATCACTTCGGCTGAAACGCCCTGTTCGGAAAGGATATCGGCGGCCTCCAGTGTGAAGTAGGACATGGCTCCGTAGGCCACAATGGTCAGATCGGTGCCGGCCCGACGGATGGCCGCCCGGCCGAGCGGAACCCGGTGGTCGCCGGCGGGATAGGGTCCCTTGGCCAGGCGGTACAGCTTCTTCGGTTCGAGGAACATGACGGGATCAGGATCCTCAACCGACGAGACCAGCAATCCCTTGGCGTCGGCCGGTGTCGAAGGTATGACCACCTTGAGCCCGGGGATGTGCGCGTAGAACGCCTCGATTGATTGCGAATGATAGAGGGCCCCATGGATCCCTCCTCCATAGGGAACCCGGATCACCATCGGGCACGTCCAGTCGCCGTCGGTGCGGTAGTGGATCCGGGCAACCTCAGAAAGGATCTGGTCGAAGGCGGGGTGGATGAAGTCGGCGAACTGGATCTCAGGTATCGGGATCTTGCCGGCGGCAGCCATTCCCACGCCGATACCAATAATGAGGGATTCAGCCAGTGGTGTGTTGAAACAACGGTCCTTCCCGAATGCCTCGGTGATGCCCTTGGTTGCCTTGAAGGCGCCTCCCTTTGGGTCTGCGACGTCCTCCCCGAAGATCAGGGCTTCGGGATGGGTGGCCATCACCTCATGCAAGGTCTGGTTGATGGCGGTGATGATGCTGACTTCTTCACCAGCCGGTTCGGCCTCGACGCTGGTGACCGGATCCGTCGGGAATATCGGCAGGGCGTAGACACGGGCGAGCGGATCGTCGCCGACCGGAGCGGCCTCGGCTTGCTTCACCGCTTCTTCCAGTTCTCCGGCAATCTCGGTTTCCATCTGCTCTTCGAGCGTCTCGCTCAGCAGTCTGGTCTCTATCAGGTACTGCTTGAGAAGTATGAGCGGGTCCCGGCGTCGCCATGATTCGACCTCTTCACGGCTGCGGTACAGCTTGTCGTCGTCATCAGATGTGTGGGCGTAGTAGCGGTAGGTCTTAGCTTCGATGAGGGTCGGCCCCTCGCCGTTCCGGGCCCGGTCGATGGCTTCGCGGGCGATGGCATACATCGCCAGGGGGTCGTTGCCGTCGACGGCCACTCCGTGTATGCCGTAGCCGAGCGCCCGATCGGCAACCTGGCCCGCCACCTCTTCGGCCACCGGCACAGAGATGGCGTACTGGTTGTTCTCGATGACGACGATCAGGGGCAGGCGATGGATACCGGCGAAGTTCATTGCCTCGTGCCAGTCGCCCTCAGAGGTCGAACCCTCACCGCCATATACGGCTACCACGCCCGGCCGGCCGTCTTTCTGAATCGCGTATGCGATTCCGGCGGCGTGCGGGTACTGCGTTGCGATCGGGGAGGAGTGGGTGAACATGCGCCGCTCTCGCAGTGACCAGTGATTCGGCATCTGCCGCCCTCCACTGGTCGGATCGGCTTTTCGGGAGAAGACGCCATGGAAGATGTCGAGAGGGCGGAAACCCCATCCCAGGACGACGCCGACATCGCGGTAGTACGGAAGACACCAGTCGATGTCGGGATTCATCGCCAGGACGCTGGCGACCTGAGCTCCTTCATGTCCCGAAGACGACACCACAAACGGGGCGCGGCCCTGCCGGTTCAGTGCCCACATCCGATCATCGACCCGTCGGGCCTCGAGCATGGTCCGGTACATTCCCAGGACTTGTTCATCGGTGAGACCCAGGTCGCGGTGGTCTTCCTTCAGCTCCGCTATTGCCTCCACGAACGCTCCCTTCAGGTTCCGTTGACTTCCGTCCGGGCAAGGTCGCCCCGTGACAAGCGGCGTAAGTCGCTGATCGCCTCGATGCGCTCATTCGCCAGCTGCAGAGCAGCGTCCAGGGGGAGGATGCCCTTTTCTTTGGCTGCGGTCAGGACGTCCAGCGTGCGCCGGCCGATGGCGGCGACGCGATGCATCGCTCGCTGGTTTGAGTAACCGATCAACTCCTCGAAAACGTTGATGAGGCCACCCGCATTGACCAGGAAGTCGGGCGCATAGAGAATGCCGCGCTCGGCCAGCAGCAACGCGTCGTCATCTTTCTCCAACTGATTGTTGGCGCTCCCGGCCACGGCCTCGCACCCGAGTTTGGGAATGCTCTCTTCGTTGAGAACGGCACCGAGGGCGCAGGGAGCAAACACGTCACAATCGACGGTCATGATCTCTTCGATTCCTACGGCCTTGACCCCAAAATCTTCTACGGCCCGGGCGATTGCAGGTTGGTAGACGTCGGCGACAACCACCTCGACTCCTTCGTTCCTGAGCAGACCGGTGAGGTAGTAGCCGACCTTGCCAACTCCCTGGACGGCCACCCGCCTACCGATGAGATCCTCAGAACCCCACAGAAAATCGGCTGTTGCTTTGAGTGCGGCCAACAGGCCAATGGCCGTGGCAGGGGAGGGATCGCCCGATCCGCCCTCCTCGATGGGCACGCCGCACACCCATCGGGTCTCGCGTCTGACGATGGACAGATCGAGCGATGTGGTGCCCACATCCTCGGCAGTGATGTACCGCCCGTTGAACGAATCGACCATGCGGCCGTACGCCCGCCAGAGACGTTCGCTCTTGTCACGGTGGGGATCTCCGATGATGACCGCTTTTCCGCCACCCAGGTCCAGTCCGGCGGCGGCCGCTTTCAGGGTCATGCCGCGTGACAGGCGGAGAACATCCCCCAGCGCCTGCTCTTCGGTGTCGTAGGGAAAAAAGCGAGTCCCGCCGAGAGCGGGACCGAGGGCTGTTGAGTGAATCGCGATGATGGTCCGCAAACCGGACTCCGGATCGTGGCCGAAAAGAACCTGTTCGTGGCCGGCCTTTTCGACCAGAGTGAAGACGCCCATGTGCGTGCGTCCTTTCGGAGGCGAACTGTTCTCATTCTAACGGAGCACCATATTTCGTTGCGGGCTTGTGGTCGCATCGCGGAGCGCATTGGTCCCTGAGCAGGACCTTGGCGCAGCACTTCATTAGCATCCGGACCCATGACACCGTCATCGTTCCTTCGGGTGTACATCGCTGCCGAGAAGTTCCCGGCGCAAGAACCCGCCCCCGACTCCGGCGTGCTTCGGACTCTGCGGTCCGGGAGGTATGGCCTGCTTGGCGAGTCGATGCACGAAGACGCCTTGCATGCGGACTGGTCGGGGCGGCGTTTTGTATGTCCCCGCCACCCGCACCTCCGCATGTTGGAAGGCTTGCTGGCGTTCCACAACACCTATGGGGAGATCGGCGGAGACTTGATCGTGCCGGAGAACATCGCCCGACGAGCCGGGCGGGAGTTGCAGCGTCTGTACGAGAAACGACCGGCGGAACGGTCGCACATCCTCACGGCTCCGTGGCACGTGCCTCTCCGGTGGTTCTCAGCTTTCGACCCGGAGGAGCGCGAGATTGTCCAGACCTCCGATCATCTCCGGCTTCGCTATCGGACCCTTTTGACATTGTCTTCGCAGCGGCTCGAGCGTGCTCTCATCGCTCTCAAGGAGGCCGGCTTCAATGGCTCGGTCACCGACGACCTGGAAGAGTTGGCCGAATGGTTGGATGACTTCCCGGAGGACTCGATGGTGGAACTCGACTACGGGGGGGTGGCCCGCTTGTTCGGCGAGGGCGACCTGGTGCTCGACGAAAGCGCAGGCGACATCTGGGGTTCGATCGAGGCACTCGAGGCGGGCGACATGGATGAGGCGATCGGGCGGTACAGCAGTATGGCGTCGCGCTGGGCTCCCGTGGTAGCGGTGACGTTTAGTAATTAGCTGCGAGCCACGAGCATGTAGCTGCCAGCCACGAGAGCACCGACCGGCCGGCTCATCCCGTTTCATCGCCCTTCTCTACTACTTGCTCGAATGTCTCATCGCCCCATTCCCGCCGAGGTTCATTTCCATCGCATCGTCTTCCTTTCGGGGCGTAAGGTAGGGGCGATGAGACGGAGGGAGATTCCTGGTGAATACTGATCGGACCAAAGCCGAGGCACGCTTCCGCGACGAGCACGGGAGCGGACAGCAGGACGCTGTGCTGGCAGCGCGAGCGATGCATCCCTTCGACGACGGAGTAGAGCCCGGCAGGGCCTTTGGCCACGAAGCTAACCAACGGGCCCGTGCGTTTGGCAATGAGGTGGCCGGGTTGCGCGGCAACGAAGTCGGCGTCGCTGCCGAACGTGCCATCGAAGCGCTGCTAGATCTGGCTCGCGACCATCGGGAGATGCACTACGTCGCCTTGTTCGAGGGCGCACTCGAACGGGCGAGCGGACCGGTAGCTGCCCCCGAATCGAGCGAATAGGCGCAGCTCAGTTTTCGGGTAGCTCAACCTCGAGGAGCTCAACCTCGAGCAGCTCGGCTGCTTCCAGCATGAGCTCTTCTTCGATGCTGGCCGGAGTACCGATTGCCGTTTCTATGCCGTCGGCGATGGCCTTTTCTGCTTGGGCGGCGCCGGCGAGATGCGCGGTCGGGGATCCACCGTCTCGCAGGTCGGCGTCCTTCTCATGGTCCGACATCTGACCTCCTTCTCCGGGAAGATCATACGCTTCCGAACGCGATTCGACCGGTGGGCTTGGGAATGAAACGGGTACAGGGCGGCCGGGGTCGCAGAAGTGGCCGCTTCGATCCGGCCGATCCTCGACACTGGTCCGCGCCACCGTCCTCATCGGCGCGGGCGACTAAACGACTCCCTTCGCCGGCCAGACCAACTATTGGCTGGATAGCCCAGTTCGTCGTTGTCCGCCTAGGTCCTTGGAGGACTCTCCTCAGCCGGCTTGCGTGTGAAGGCGACAACTCCGAGCAAGCCGATGACCGCTCCGACCGCAATCAACCCATAGGGCAAGACCATCCCGAGCCAGAAGAGCTGGCCCTGGGCGTCTTCAGCATCGGCTACCGCCTCGGCCACGGATGAAGGGGACTGCACATACTCGACGTGCATCACTTCGGCGATCGGCACCGGCTGGTCGCCGAGGCTGATTGCGACCGAGCGTGACTCCAGCTTGTCGTAGTCGATCAGGACACCCGTATCGGGCTCTACCCAGTACATGGTTTCGTACCTGTAGGTGTATGCCAGCGGGATGGGATCCGGGAGGAGCGGGAGTACCTGCCCGAGCTGGGCGATGGCCTCTGCCGGCAAACCGAGGGCCGGGATCAGGCCTTCGATGGCGGCTTTGGGCAATCCGGCCGGGAAGGCCGATAGAAGAATCGGGTCTTTGATCAGGTCGGGGCCGGAGGCCGCGGTGAACACGTAGGTATTCAGACCCTCGTGTTCTTCCTCCCGTACAAACGTGAGCGTGTTGGTCTCGAGCGTGTCGCCGTTCCAACCGGTGTAGTCCGCCTTCTCTGTACCGATCGGGAATCCCACCACCAGCCCTTGCCGGTCGGTCACCCTGGCATCGTCGGTGAAGTTGGTGATGCTCTCCATGGTCTTGCGGTCGATCGAGTAGATGTCCTCGGCTTGTTGCAGTGGACCGGCCGGGCCGGACATTACGGCCACGTCGCTTACCAGCGCTTTTTCGCCGTCGACTTCGAGTGTCTGGACATGGCGGTCGATGGTCACCGGAACGTCGCGGATGAAGATGTTGGCCAGCTCCATCGTCGCCAGCGCATCGGCGTTGAGCATCACACTCAATTCACCCTCATAGGCGCGGGTCGAGTCAACGTCGTCCGGGAACTGGGCTATGCCTGGAATGATCAAGAACAACATCACCAATCCTGCTGCGAGCAACAGAATTCCAAGCGTTAACGCGGTCGGACCAAAGGCTCTGCTTCTCACTGAAACCCCTCCTGAACGAACGCAATCAGTGTGCCCGCGTTTGGCGCGGTTATTCGCAATGGTGCGGGATGGAGTTCAAGTACGCCAGGGCCCAATGTCCCATTTCGAGATCAGATGTCCGTGTCGTTCGGTGCTATTGATTGGGCCTTGCGCCCCCTATCGGGTGGTCAAGTCGTTGGGCCGGGCCTCGGGTGTTGGATACTTGCGCGTGAAGCCAATCCGCCGCGGCGTCGACGTCGGAAACCCCTCATTGGGAAGCCGTTATGCCTCTACATCCCCTCAGATTCGAGGAAGGTGCTCCAGTGTTGCTCGCAGCGGAAGTGTCGAGAGCCCGTGACGGTGGTCACGTCCCCGGTGCATCCTTCAGGACCATCGAGGCACACCAAGTTACTGTCGGTGATGTTGGAGTCCGCCACGGTGGCCGAACGGGTCTCATCGGCTGCAACCAGGTTCAATCCCAACGACTGCAGCGCCTCGGCTACATCTTCGTCGGTGAGCCCGGTGTGGTGACGTTCGTTGAGGAAGTCAGCAACCGCCTTTGCGCCGGGATGTGGATGGCGATGCAGCATCGTGTGGTCAGCCTAACCGAGGCCAATCGTGCCGGCCTGACCTCTTACGGCCGTCCAGCCGTCCGGGTGGTGTGGCGACCCTAAGGCTCCCGATTGAGGTCGTCGACGGCGGGTGTGCGAGGGTGACAGCCATCCACCACGATCAGCGCACCCCCACATCCTCCCTGCCGCTTCGGAGCGGCGGCCGCGAGTTTCCAACCGGCCCCGGCGGGTGTCGTTCTGTGCGGTTGAACCGCGCCTGGTAAAGGTCCTTTGCCTCTAGCGCTAGGCCGCTGGTGCGGCGTACAAGTGCATGTGGATCGGTTGGCAGGAAGTCTGAAGTTGGGTGTCACCAAAGAGGGAGGAAGAAATGGCCATCGTGGTTGACGGCCTGACGAAGGCGTATGGACCGAAGACCGTCGTAGATGACTTGAGTTTCGAGGTGGTCCCGGGAAAGGTAACGGGGTTCCTCGGCCCGAATGGGGCAGGGAAGTCGACCACGATGCGTCTCATGCTCGACCTCGATCGGCCCGACGCCGGCCGGGTGACCGTCGACGGGCAGCGCTTCCGCGATATTCAATACCCGGCCCGAGCGGTCGGCACTCTCCTCGAAGCCCAGGCGGTCCACCCGAAGCGCACAGCTCGCAACCACCTGCGCATGCTGGCCGCCTGCTCCCGGGTGCCCGACTCCCGCGTCGACGAGGTGATGGAGGTAACCGGCATCACGCCGGCCGCCAACAAGACCGTCGGGGCATTTTCACTCGGTATGCGGCAGCGGCTCGGCCTCGCCTCCGCGCTGCTCGGCGACCCGATCTACATGATGCTCGACGAACCGGCCAACGGCCTGGACCCGGAAGGCATGCGCTGGATTCGCAAATACCTGCGGGGCCTGGCGAACGAGGGGCGGGCCGTGTTCGTGTCAAGCCATCTGCTCGCCGAGCTCTCCCTGTTCGTCGATTACCTGATCGTGATCGGTAAGGGCCGTCTCATGGCCATGACGTCCGTCGACGAGTTCATGGCCGAGAGTCAGACAGCCATCCTCGTACGCACTCCCCGGCCGGACGAGCTGAAGGTTGAGCTCGAGAACCGGGGTGCGACTGTGCTCGCTGAGGATGGCGAGTTGCGGGTGTCGGACACCTCGGCCGCAGCGATTGGCGACCTGGCGGCGTTGCTCGGCATTCCCCTGCATGGGTTGCGCGAAAAGACCACCTCGTTGGAGGACGCATTCCTCGAGCTCACCGCGGATGAACGAGAGTACCGGACCGGCGGGACGCCCGGGGAGAATGCCGCGCCGAGCGGGGAGGTAGCCCCGTGAACAAGCTCTTCCGCTCCGAATGGATCAAGTTCAAGACGCTGCGCAGCCACTGGGTCATGTTGGCCTCGACCCTCATCCTTAGCTGGGGCATGCTCGCTCTTGCTGTGGGCTTCTACGATACCGAGCCAGATGTCCCCAAGGAGGCGCTCAACAACACCGACGCCCTGCTTGGAGCGATCCTGGGCTTTTCGACACCCGTCGCCGGAATCTTGCTAGCCGTGCTCGGCGTGATGGCGATGGGCGGGGAATACAAGTCGAAGACGGTGCTCCCCAGTTTTTCGGCGGCTCCGATTCGCGGCGAGGTAATTGCTGCCAAGGGGATCGTCCTCGCCGCCGTCGCCCTCGTCACGAGCCTCCTCATGGTTGCCGTCGACGTTATCGTTGGGATATTATGGCTCGACCAGAAGGGGTTCGACATCGACTTCGGTGCCGCCAATCTCCTCCAGGCAGCCGGTGGTGCAGTGCTGTACCTGGTGGCCTTGGCGCTGTTCGGCTTTGGGCTCGGTTTGATCCTGACCAACCAGTCGCTCGCGATCACCCTCGCCATCATCATCCCGCTCGTTGTGGATCCGGCCCTAGCAGCGTTGATCCCCGGCGACTGGATCAAACAGGTCCTTCCCTTTGCGGCGGGCGGGGCCCTCTTCGCGCCGGGTGGCACGGAAAACGTGGAGGTTTGGCAGGGCGGCGCCGTCCTAGGGTTGTGGGTCTCGGCGGTCGTCATCGCCGGGGGAATAGTGTTCGAGCGCCGGGACCTGGGCAACACTGGGTGACGGGGAGGTCTGCGAGACATAGCGGTTGACCAAGACCGCGTCTTGTCCTCGTGTTCCCCAACGAAGTTATCACCACGACCCGGATGCCCGGCTGAACGGGTGTGTTCGCCCACACTGCCTATTCGCCTGGCTATTCAACAGCTGCCGAGATTCCCTTCCGAAACCGGTCCATCACGAGATCCCACGTGAAATGATCCTCAATTCGTTCTCGCCCCGATTCGCCCATCGCCCGAGCCGTGGCCGGATCGGCAAGCCACATCTCGACCGCCTCGACGATGCCAGCCACTGAATCCGCCACGAAGCCCGTTTCCCCCGGATCGACCGTTTCGGGTGCACCACCTGACGTTCCGGCCACGATCGGGAGTCCAGTGGCTGCCGCTTCCAAGTAGCAGAGGCCGAGGCCTTCGATCTCCAGACCAAACCACCGTGAGCGGACCGGCATGACAAAGGCATCCATCTCGCGATATAGCGTCGGGAGGCGCTCCCACGGCACGTTGACCTCGAAACGAGTGGGCACCCCGAGCCGGGTGGCCAGGTCCCGCATCCGCTGTTCGAGTGGACCCCACCCGACGATCAGCACCTCGACTCGGTGACCCCGGGCCTGCAACTCAGCGGCAGCTCGCAAGAGCCGGGTAAGGCCTTTGCGCGGAACGAAGCGGCTCACGCAGCCGAGAGTGAAGGTCGCTCGGTCTTTGCGGGTGGGCGTCTCCCCCTCAGACGACTTCCCTTCAGCGGTCGGAAGAACCTGCGGGTGGAAACTCTCGATGTCGGCGCCGGCACCGAGTACCTCAACGCTGCGACCCGAGAGCCGGGCCACCCGGCCGGCAGTGAACTGAGAGACGGCGAAAACAGTGCCGGCCGATCCCAACGACCAGGCGAGGACTTGGCGCAACCCGGGGATGACAGCGGGAAAGGTCACCTCGGCACCGTGGGTCATCACTACATAGGGTCGTCCGGTTCGCTTGCGCAGGCCGGGCCCGAGCATGGCGAGCGGATGGGGCGCCCCGAACAGAATCACTTCCGGCCGGAAATCGGCGACGTGCGCCTCAACCCACTGACGGACTTGACGGGTAGGCCGCATGAAGGTCCGCTCGTGGCGGACGACCCTGGCGTCACTCTTGGCTGCCGGATCGTTGGGTGCCAGAACCCGCACCGGATCGGACCACCGGTCGACGAGGTTCGCCAGGGTTTGCTGGATGCCGCCCGGCTTGGGTGGGTAGTCATTGGTGACGAGCAGCAACCGCATGCACCACAGGCTAGGAGACCATCGACCGTCCCATTGCGGATCTCGAGGTAGTTCCGCTCATCGGAGTTCCATCCGCGGACTGTCCGTCTTTGAAGGGGACATTGCAGACGGCGACCCACTCACTGCTATAGGCTCAGCTTCGGGATGTCAAGCCCGCCAGGAGCGCGAGGGATGGCACATGGACTTGGAGCGGGGCATTTCTGTTGAGGAAGTCGAGTTGGGAACCAGGGTGGTTCGTGAGCTCGGCCTGGTTGGTCGTCGCCGCGAGTTTCGCGTTGCCGGAGTAAGGGTTGCCGGTCGGCGGCGGCGCCCGTCGGGCGAGAAGGCTCCCTTGCCTCGGGAGCTCCGCACGTCGGGGCGCATATGGCTGGTCGCCGGTCTGATCATGGTGGCGATCTGGTTGTCGCTCTTCGCGGTGCCGGCCACAACCAACTGGTGGACCCGTGTCGACACAGATATCCTCCGTTGGTTTGTCGACTTGCGGACGAGTGCATCGACCTCCATCGCACGAGCGATACATTCGCTCGGTTCCGAGTGGTTTGTGCGATCGCTACGCGTTGGAACGCTCCTGGCGCTGATCCTCGTGCGCAGGTGGCGCCACGTCTTTGCAGTGCTCATTGCGATCCTGATCGTCGCAACCACAGTCGACGGTTTGCAGCAGGCGATCGGTCGGATACGGCCGGGCGTCCCCATCATCGGATCGTGGAAAGGGCCGTCGCATCCATCGGCTCCCATCGCGGCATTGAGTGTGACCCTCAGCGTCATGGCGTTCACCCTGGTGCATGAGGGAAAGTGGCGCCGCGTGTTTTGGAGGCTCTCGGCCGTTGCGCTGCTACTGCTCGGCATCGCCCGTTTGTATCTCGGCGTCGACCATCCGTCGGATGTCTTGGTGTCGCTCATCTTTGCGCCGGCGGTAGCCGTCGTTGTATTCCGGCTCTTTGCTCCCGAGAGTGTGTTCCCCGTCACCTGGAAGCCGGGCGCAACCGCTCACCTGGACGTGACGGGGGCGCGGGGCGAAGCAATTCGCAAGGCAGCCCGGGAACAGCTGGGCGTGGAGGTGATAGGAATTGAGCCCTACGGACAAGAGGGTTCGGGGGGCTCCACGCCCATGCGGCTCGAGGTGGTTGGCGAGGGGGGAGAAGAGTGCTGCTACCTGTTCGCCAAGTTGTACAGTCAGACTCATCTGCGTTCGGACCGTTGGTACAAGTTGGGTCGGACCATTCTCTACGGTTCTCTCGAAGACGAGGTCAAGTTCGCTTCGGTTCGACGCCTCGTCGAGTATGAGGACTATATCCAGCGGGTAATGCGCGACGCGGGTATCCCGTCTGCCGAACCGCTCGGCCTTGTCGAGATCACCCCCGAGCGTGAGTTCATGATGGTCTCTGCATTTCTCGACGGATCCGAGGAGTTGACCAAGGCCGATATCGACGAACGCATTATTGATGACGCCCTGTCCGTCATTCGCCTGATGTGGGATGCAGGCCTGGCCCATCGTGACATAAAGCCGGCCAATGTGATGATCCGCGAAGGCCGGGTGGTGCTCATCGACGTTGCCTTCGGAACCGTTCGCCCGACTCCGTGGCGCCAGGCTGTTGACCTCGCCAACATGATGGTCATCCTGGCTCTCCGGACGGATACGACCATGGTCTACAGGCGCGCCTTGCGACAATTTGCTCCCGAGGATATCGCCGAAGCCTTTGCAGCCACCCACAGCATCACTCTTCCGTCTCAGTCCCGAAGCTCGCTGGCTTTGCTCAAGAAAGAGAGAGACATCGACGTTGTCAAAGAGTTCCGAGAACTCGCCCCACCCGCAGAACCGATCTCGATACAGCGGTGGAGCCAAAGGCGGGTTCGACTCACCATCGGAGCGGTCCTGGCCTGCCTCTTTCTCCTTGTGTTCATAATCTCCCAACTCACAGGGGGAGGCTTCCTGTGAGTAGGCGGACCGCGTTGGCGGTCGCAGCCGTCGTACTCTTCGGATCCTGCAGCCGACTCGGCGTGGGCATTCCCGAATGCGAGCGCATCGTCAACAATCCGAGCCCGGCAATGGTTCTTTCTTTGCAGGCTGTGCCAACCGCCATGTACGCCCCCTGCATCAATTCACTGCAGCTCGGCTGGGACAACCTCGATTTCGAAGTCGAGAGCGGCAAGGCAAGTTTCTCAATTACGCACGCCGACATGATGGCGCCGTTCTTCACGGCAACCCTCACCGAGAAGTGTGACATTGGCAATGCCACCCCCGTCCCGCACCCCGATATAGAGAAATACGAATTGATCCGCTCGATCGGGTCCGATATCAAAGTGACCATCATCCCATCTGCGGAAGGTCCGCTGATTCACGCAAGAACACTCGCCGAAGAATTCGAAGACGTCCGAGTTGATGGCCGCCGGGTCCTATTCACGGTCGATCCCGACATTACGTTCGCCGTGCGGTCGAGAGTGAACCGCGCGCTGTTCACGAACCAGTTCGTGTGGATCATCAGCGAACTCGACGTCAACGAAGACACCCTCGAAATGCGGAGCACCCCAGAAGGGGAGGGAGCTCGCGGCCTGGCGGCCAATGAGGCGCTGCAGAGGATAGAAGAGCTGGCCCCGGAGGTCGTCTACGAGGGGAACTGGTATTTCGTGTTCGACGGAGGCTGCATCACGTATGAGTTTGACGCGCACGGCACGGTTGCCGAAACGGTCGCGGATGATGTAGTGACCTCTCTCGGTTTTTACCCCTTGGCGGACTTGAGGGAGCTGGGCCGCAGACAGGGTATCGACGTGGGAGTCCCTGGGGGTGGCTAATGCGTCTTGTTCCTGATGCTGGCACCGTTGCCACCTGGTGTGCCCGTCGACGTTTCCGGCCCTTGCCGGGCCGACCCTGAGGTCACCCCTTTGCAGCCGTGAGGCTCTATCCACCCGCCGAGCATCCCCGGTAGGGTCAACGCCGATGTCACACGAGCAATGAGCGATTCGCTTGCCGACGGAGCCCGAGGAAGGCCCACTTCATGGTGCGATTCCTTGAGGATTCAAAGGTGAACCGAGCCGGTTCCCGGCCTGGCGTCGAGTGGGCGAAGGACGGACGGAGCACCGGCCGTCTCGGCCCTGACGTCGATCACCGGTTTCTTGGTGATGTCCACCTCCCCGACGCCCCTCTTCGCCGCGAGCAAGAACCGACCGACGGTCAGCAGTCGATGACGATCCACCGACGGAGTCCTACCCACGTTGCGAAGGAGAGGCCGGGATGTGTTCGCCATGGGGGTATTGGGGCCGATAGACGTGCCGGGGCACGGCCCGCCACAGGGTGGCGCCGGCTGGTGTTCACCACCCCACTAGCATCACCAGGGGCCTTCGACCCTCCCTTGTTCATGTTCCGCAGAACGCCAATCACAACGGTCAAAGATCTCGCGATGGTGAGAGCGCGTGCTAAAACCACAGCGGGACCACTGGTCCTTATCTTCGACGCCGACAACACGCTCGTGCGTCAAGGAGCCCCGCCGGCAGAATTCGCCGATCAGATAAACCGAATCATCGATCGGTTTGAAGCGTTGCCTGCCGTGGAGCGAGTGATCGTCCTCTCCAACGGACCTCCGCGCGGTGTGGAGCGCATGATCAACCGAGGCAACAAGCCTTGGACCACGCGTCGTCGTCTCGGCTTGGTCAACTCGGACTCAAACGTGTGGGTGGTGGGCGACCAGGTCCTCACGGACGGCATACTCGCCTGGCGGCTGGGCGCCGACTTCTTCCACCAGACCGCCACCCAGACCGGCGAGCAACCCCGGCAAGCGATCATGCGAGCGCTCGGTCGTACCGTCGGTCGGCTGTTCTTCAGAGAAACCGATTCTGCTTGAGGGCGGAATCACGGTTCGCCGCGGTCAAGCTCACCAAGCTGAAGTAACCAAACGCCGTGGTGGTCGCCGTCGCGTCCCGGGCCGACCTGGGGATCTGGTGGACGTCCCACATCCCTCTGAGGATGACTCTCGTACCTCGATCGAGGCTGGGGTCGGCGACAATGGGCTGCGGCGCGAGGTCCGAGCCGGAGGGCGGACAGGTTGCCACGACGATGCTGCTGACGGACCCCCGTTTTCTCGCTCAGCCCCAAGGAACACGACGAAAGGCGGGTTAGACCCAGCGAAGTGGGATCGGGGCTTCAATCATTGCTCGATCTGGCGGTCATGAGGTCCGGAACGAACCTAGATGCGCCGACGTGGCTCCTCATCGAGGAGCCAGGGGCGTTCCTACATCCGTCACCCCAGAGGTCTGTGGCCATTTCCCTTCGGGAATCAGAAGGTCTCTAAAGGATCGTTTCGACTCATAGCCCTCTCGTCGCTGAGGAAGGCGAATACGGAGAGGTCGTCCTTGTCCGCGATCACAAGGTCTTCGAGCCAGAATTGCCGAGGACGCGAGTTCGGGGTCGCCTTTGAGGGGTTCCGCTGGCTTGGTGGGTTATGCCGGGAGCCCCCGTCACAGGGGCGGTGGGCTCTGGGTGGGTGGCCCGGGGGGGCCGACACCTTGGTGGTCAGGATCTGGTGGTGTCAACCTGTGAACTGGGTGCGCCGACACCGACCAGGGTGGTGATCAATCCGGCTGCCAGGAGCGCGCCTCCCATGGTCGGCAAGGTTGCCAGCACCGCTGGGTCCGTGCTGAGGCCACCGATGACTGCCGTCACGGTTCCGGCGGCGATCAGTGCCGCTCCCATCAACGCGGATCGTGGCGTGCCGGTCACCAGGATGATCAGGATCGCGGCCAGGCCGGCGGCCACGAGGGCTGCTCCGATCGCCGGAAGTACCGCGGCCACGGTCTGATCGTCGAGGGTGCCGCCCACCGCCGCCATCACCACACCCGCGGCTATCAGCGATGTTCCGATGATGGTTATCCGTCGGGTCTTCTGCTGTTCCACCTTGACCTCCTCTATGTGTCATACGTATAGTACTTCAATACTATAGGTATGTCAATACCTATGGTATCATGATCTTGAAGAGAAAGGTCGAAGATGGCTCAACGCAGACTCAGCAGACAAGAAGCACGCCAACGCACCCGCCAGGCCATCCTCCACACTGCGCGAGAGTTGTTTTCACAACGGGGATATCGAGGCGCATCACTCGAAGAGATCGCCGAAACGGCCGGATACTCCAAAGGCGCCGTCTACTCGAACTGGCCCAGCAAAGAGGCGCTATTCCTCGAACTCCTCGACCAAGAACGAACCGACACCGACCTAGGGACCCCCGATCAAGTCGACATCACCCCAACCGGATGGGCGCTCGCCACCCTGGACTTCTTCCTCGAAGCAGTCCACAACCCCCAAACCCGGGCTGCCCTCGCCGAGCGGTATCAACAAGCCCGCAACGAGGTCGGAGCAACCATGAGCGGCGGCCGACCCGACCCGTCATTCGCGACCTGGGAAGAACTCGCCGCAGTAGCCATGGCACTCGGCTCAGGGTTCATCATCCAAACAACCATCGAACCTGAATCAATCGACCAAACCCTCTACGGCCGGATCATGCAACAGCTAACCACCCTGGCTTCGAATCCCGGCTTCTCGGTAGAGCCGAACTAGCAGGTACTGGACCTGTCATAGGAGGACGCAAATCCGTCTGAGCGGCAGCACAGACGCAGGTCACGCCAACAAGCCCCTCGGCACCAACTGAGCTTCCCGCCCGAGATCGCCAAATATGCTGCCGAAGGTTCGGGTGTCAGCCAGAAGGTCCGATCCCGTTGGGGCACCGGCGCCGAGTAAAAGCAGTCTCCCGGGAACCGAATCGCTCTCGGGCTGCGTACTGTCTCCGACAAGATGCGTACTGGCTCGACAAGAGAGGACTCAGGTGGGCCGACGAAGCGTTTTCGGTGGTCCAGTTGATGGTGGGCGTGTCGCGAGGGGAGTACCCGAACGTGTTGGCGACCCTGGAACGGCAGATGGAGACTCGTCGCCGTCGGCGACGTGGGTCGTGTGAAGCACATGGAACGAGGGGGAAGCATGAATCGCCGGATCTGTTGGATGGTGTGGTTTGCCGCGTTTGTCCTGGTGGTCGCTGCATGTGGTGACGACACCGGGGAGACCGCGAATACCGCGAGTACTTCCACTGCGGAGGTCACGTCGACAACGTCTGCAGAGACCACGTCCACGTCTTCGGGCGCGACGTCGTCCACCTCTTCGGGCGCGACGTCGTCCACCTCTTCGGGCGCGACGTCGTCCACCTCTTCGGGCGCGACGTCGTCCACCTCTTCGAGCGCGACGTCGTCCACCTCTTCGAGCACGACGTCGACCACCGCCGGCGGCGGCGAGTTCGAGATCGACATCTCGGGGTCGGCCTTCCAACCGGCGAACGCCACGGTTAGCAAGGGAACGACGGTCAGGTGGCGGAACAGGGACGGCTTCAACCACACCACGACTTCGAACGATGGGGTGTGGGCAGCCACCCTGTTCCCCGACGATCGCTTCAGTTTCACGTTCAGCACCCCGGGGACCTACGCCTACATCTGCACCATCCACCCCTCCATGACCGGGATGATCACGGTCACCGGGTGAATCGAGGTCCCTCCGGTGGGTCGGGCCTCGCCCCAGGCGTCGTGGCCCGATCTACTTTGAGCACCAGATCAATAACCCGCGCAGCAGGCCCTCATACCCGCAAGCCGCGTTGCGGCGCCGTTCGGGGGATTGGGCGGCCCGCAGACCGGCTCACCCGGTGAGACATTGGCCGTTGGCCCACCCTCGGGGCGGTTCTCGCGGCGTTTGCGGGTTCGTGCTCGCGGGCGAGCGGCGGGATTTGCTGGTTCCATGGCAGGGAGCTAGCTGGAGCAGGAGTTCGCCGAGGGCGGGCGAGGTGGGCCGGTGCCGAACACGTGGCAGTGACTGTCACGGACGGCGAGGGCGCCGGCGCCGTCGTGAATCGTCAGCTGATGGCTGTGCTGGGCGTCTGTCATGCGCCGACCTTCTTTGTTTGGCTGCCGGGGTCATCGACACTGAGACGCGGCATTTTTGCTGTCTTGAAGTCGGTGTTCGAGTCCGTCGAGGAGGGTGGTGAGGCCGTGGTCGAACTGTTCGGGGGTGACGAGGCCTTCTACTTGGGGTTGCAGCTGCACCGTGTGGGGGAACTGGTCGGCGGGGAGGTCGGCGTAGAGCGATTGTAGTTTGGAAAGGTCGGGCGGCGGGTTTGCGCCGACCGAGTGCCGTCTGGGGACTTCGAGGGCGGTGAACCCGATCACGTAGGTGACGAGTGTGTTGATGCCGCCGTTGGTGTCGATGTCGGAGAAGCCTGAGGTGCGCATGACACGGTACCCGTATTCGGCGATGCGAAGTGAGGCGGGTCCCAGGGTGGGCCGGCCGACCACCTCGACGGCCAGCGGCGGATGTTCGAGCAGTAGTTCGCGGATTGCTCGGGCCAGGGCGTCGAGTCCAGGACGCCAGGTGAGATCGGGGTCGGGGAGTTTGATGTCGCTTAGCGCAAGTTCGAATACGGCGTCGATCAGCTCTTCCTTGTTGGTGACGTGGCGGTAGAGGGCCATGGGTACCACGCCGAGGCGGGCGGCGAGGTTTCGCATCGTCAACCGATCGAAGCCTTCTTGGTTGACCAGGTGCAGTGCTTCGGCGACGACCTGCGATCGGTCGAGCGTCTTCGCTTGAGCAGACTGCGGTGTTGGTTTCATTCATTCCCCCTTGACATGTGTACTTAGTACACCCTATCATAAGTGTACTAAGTACACAAGCTGAGGAGGTAGCAAGTGGTCAACACACTCTCACCCACGACAACGGATCGACCCGTGATGAGCGCCGGCGCCCGAACCGAAGATGGCCGTTTTCAGAGGCGGCGGTATCGGTTCACCGGATTGATGTTCATCCTGGGGGCACTGCTGGTGAACATCCCCTACAGCATGCTGATCGCCAACTTCAATTATCCCGACCTCCTTCGGAAGCCGACCAGTGAAATCCTGGCCCAGTTCCAGGCCGGCGGGAGCGGTCTCATCCTCACCTGGTTGGCCTTCGCCTGGGCCGGTCTCCCCATCCTGCTCGGCGTCATGCTGCTCCGACGGATCCTCGTGGAGGAACGCCACCAGCTGATCGGAATCGCCACCGCGTTCGGCATTGTGGGCGGCATCATCCAGATCGTCGGACTGTTGCGATGGGTGTTTGTGGTCCCAGGACTGGCCGCCGCCCACACAGCACCCGGCGCCTCCGATGCCACCCGATCGGCGATCGAAGTGACCTTCCAAGCGATCCATCAATACGGCGGGGTCGTACTCGGCGAGCACCTCGGCCAGCTGTTCACCATCGCTTGGATGGTGATGGTGGCGACCATGATGTTCCGCTCCCGCATCTTCCGTCCGTGGCTCGGATGGTTTGGCATCACCGCCGCCGTCGTCTACAGCATTGCCCAACTCGAACTCTTCGCCACCGTTATCCCCAACTTCCCCAAGTGGGAGATGGCCGGCCTGCTCGGATCGCTGCTCTGGCTTGCCTGGATGCTCCTGATGGGAATCCGTCTCGCCACGGTGAAGCGGCCACTATCAAGCGACGCAACCTCTGAGACCCTCACTAGCGAGACTGCTTCATGACCAGCGTTCACGTCGTATTTGACACAGGTGCCATCATTGCGAAGGGTCGCTTCAGCGACCGCTTCGCCGGCGGGATCAACATCGGCTCGAATCGGGGAGATGACCGCGGGAACACGGTCCTGGCCGGCCGTCTGGTCGACCAATCCCATCTCCACGGCGTCATCAACCATCTCTTCGATCTCGGGATTGAACCCGTGCGGTTAGAGACGATCGACGATGATTAACCGCGCTGCGCCCTTTCGGGGGAGGAGCCGAACCCGATCGCCTTCTGGAGCCGCTCCGTTCAACCAGCTGGGTCGCCTCCTCCGGGGTCCCTCACCGTGGCGACCAACCTACGGCCGTGCCACTCGATGGCTGTTGGTGGTTCTCTTCGGAACCATCTCGCTGATGGGCGCCGGTTGCGGTGTAACCACCCGAGAGACCTCATCGCCGTCGACACCGGTCACGTCGACCGGCCCGCCGACCACGTCTCCGACTGCAACGACGATCCCAGTGCAGCTGCCGATCTCCGAGCCCGGGTCTGCCCCGGTGAGTGTCCTGTTTACCATCCCGGTTGGTGAGGGGGGTGTTACCTATGAGGGCGGCGAACCGGATTGGCTCCTGACCGGTCCGGCAGGATTTTCGGTGGCGGCGGACGTTTCGGTGTGGATCGCCGATACGCAAGGGCTACGCCTTCTCCGAGTCGGCGCGGACGGCTCGATCCTCGTCGATGTGGACACCGACGCAGACGAGGTGGGTCCGCTCATCGACGTGGTTGCTCACGACGGTGGGGTGTGGGGACTCGAGGCCGTGCCGGTGCTCGACCGTTACCGGCTCGTCTCCTACTCCAATACCGGCAACTACCTCGGCGCCCATACCCTCCCCGACGGTCTGCATCTCGAGAATGGATTGACCGGGATCGAAATGGGGCCCAACGGGGATCTGTGGGTTGAACTCGAAGCGGGCACCATGGTGTATGCGGCCTTCGATGAGGGTGGGCGGTTCTCACCCCGGCTGCTTCCCGGCTATCAGATAGACGGCCTCACGCTTCGCCCGCTCGCCACAACGGAACGTCTGGCCCGGTTCGCGATAGGTGAGGCCACTCTTGAGATCCCCATCCGGGAACAAGGCTCACTCACCTACGAGGGAACCGTCCCGGGCGCCGTGGCGGTGCTCCTCTCTGACGTCTGGCTCGACGACGGGGTGCTCGCCGTCGATCTGACGGTTCTGTATGTCGATCTGGCCGGGCGAGTTCTGGCCACCGCCACCTACCCGCTCCCGGAAGTCGCGGCCAACGCATACGTCCCCCAGGATTTCATCTCGGTGGCTCCCGACGGGCGGCTGATCGCAATGGTGCCCCGTCCCGATCGGATCGACGTTGTCTCATTGAACCTGCACGAAGCGGCGCCTGAAGAGGATTCGAGATGAGGAGAGCACTCGGGGTGAGGCTATTGGTGTGGTTTGTCGCCGTCGCGTTGGTCGCCGCCACGTGCGATGACTATGCACCCGTGGGGACTTCGGCCACCTCGGTGTTGATAATACGACGGTTTCCACCCCGACGGCCGTTCCGGGGGCTCTCCGTGCGGACCTGGCGCGCCCGGCACGGGCCGACACGAAGTGGGGTCAGAACAGGAGGGTGAGTCGAAGGCGTCCCCACAGGATGTGCCAGATGGCGTAGTAGACGAGGCGCATGAGCGCCATGGAGGCGAAACCGCGTTTGCGCAAGACGGCGAGTTGCGCCCCACCGAACCCGAGGAGATGCAACCCCAAGTAGGCCGACAACCACCGATTACGGTCACCGGAGCCCCCGGTGAACACCTGGAAGGCAGCCTCCGCGAGAGCGACGGCCGCTATCGAGACGATGATGTACGACCGCTGTCCTTTGTCCCAGTTGGTGAGCATGCGGACGAGCGGCGAGAACAGGGACAGCGGTATGAGATGGAAGACGACCTCGGCGACGAACCCCATCGCCGGGTAGAAAAGCAGCGCACGCGGCCACGCGACGTTGATGTCTTCCGGGAACCTCCCGAGACGGTCCGCTACGAGGATCGCCCCACCAAACATCGTGGCGATCTTGGCTGCCGACCCGGCTCCGCGGCGAAACGCCGACATACCCTCGGCTGTCAGCCACCCCTCAGACGAGAGCGTCCGTAGGGCCGCCAGGCCGGCGGTTCCCACCAGCCCGACTGCGATGAGGGGGGGCGTCTCGCCGAAGTATCGAGCGAAGTCGGCGTCACTCGAGTGGCCCAGGACAACGATCGCGCCTGCGGATCCGGCCCAAACCACCACGTACTCGCGGAGACCAACCAGCTTCCGGGACCGCAGCCACCCGCCGGCGGCGCCACGCGAATTCATTCGCTCAGGTTACCGATATCTGTCACGGTTCGGTTCGGGGTGGCTGTGCTGAAGGATCGGTGATCAGGATGTGGGCCGAGCCACGCACACTACGGAGACGTTCCTGGGTGCCCTCCGGGCTCTAGCGACGTCTGTTGGTTGGTTGGAACCGTCGGAGATCGACTTCTGTCTGCGCAACGGTCCCACCTGGGCCCCGCCGCCCGGCGACCAAGGAGGCGGAGCAATCGCTCAGATTGAACCTGCGTCTCAGGCCGGCGGCGCCATCTCGAATGACGGTCGGCGGTCTGGTGGTCGAGTGCGTCCATCGGGTGTCCCTCGGCCCGACATGGCCACCGCCAACTGTCGTGAGCCACATGCCTCTACCGCTTGATCGCATCCGAGCACTATGCCAGCCACTCTCGCACCACCACCCACATCATCAGTCCGACACTTGGGGAGTACGGGTTATCAACGCACCATGGTGATACGTTGCGATTCGCCCACATCTCCCGTGTCGGCGTCTACCGGTTCGACCCGACATGGACGGCGAAGGTTCCGGCAGAGCCGACCCGACCCGCACAGAGGTTCGGTCTCTATTTGTGCTGTGATGTTGAAAACCGTTGAAAAGGGCCAGGTCGCAATGAAGAGTGTCTTGAACGAATAACCCCAGCTAGTGGGCCAGAATAGCCGCACACGCTGGGGTTTCTTTTGGTGGCCAGGGGCAGAATCGAACTGCCGACCCCAGGTTTTTCAGACCTGTGCTCTGCCAACTGAGCTACCTGGCCGGGTGCGCCCGTGCCGGGCGCAGCTGGAGAATCACCGGCGGGAGCGACGGGATTTGAACCCGCGACCTCCGGCTTGACAGGCCGGCGTGAACTCCAGGCTTCACCACGCCCCCAGGGGGTTTGCTCGCCGCTTGGCTCGCGTCGCACAGGTTAGCCATGCGTTGGGGAGGCGCGCCAGGTGGCGGAACAGCCGGAGAGTATAGGCCCCGGTCGGTCTCGCGGCTAGGCGCGGAGGACGATCTTGCCGAGCTGCTGACCGGCTTCCAATCGGGCGAGAGCGGCGGGGAGGTCACCGAAGTCGAAGATCTTGTCGATCACTACCGGAACCCGGCCGCTGCCGATCAGGTTGGTCACGGCGGCAAACTCGGCGTAGTCGAACATTGTCGACCCCAGGATCTCCAGCTGTTTGAAAAACAGATGTGGCACGGTGATCTCGACCTTGGTGCCGCTGGTCGAACCGCAGGTGACCAACCTTCCCCCGGGTTCGAGTGAGCGGACCGACTGTTCCCAGGTGGCCGGACCAACATTCTCCAATACGACGTCTGCACCGCGCCCGATTTCTTGCTTCAGGTCCTTGGCGAAGAGGTTGGTGGAGTTGAACCCGCCGGTTGCGCCGAGCTGGATGGCCCGGCAGATCTTGTCGGTGTTGGTTGACGTGACATAGACGGTGGCACCCATCGTCTTGCCGAGAGCCAGACCGGCGCTGGAGACGCCTCCGCCAACCCCAACAACCAACAGCACATCACCGGAACTGAGGCGGGCCCGCCGCAACATCCGGTAGGCGGTCCCGGTTACCAGTCCGTAGGCGGCTGCTTCCTCCCACCCCAGCTGGTCTGGTTTGGGAAGCACATTCCGTTCCGGCACGACGACGTACTCGGCCAGAGTGCCCCACCGGTGTTCACCAAGGATCTGATAGGTCGAACAGAGGGGGGTATCGCCCCGCAAGCAGGCCGGGCAGGTGCCGCAACCAACGCTCGGATTGACAACCACCTCCTGGCCGGGGTTGACGGAAGAAACGCCTTCCCCGATCGCATCGATCACACCGGCGCCGTCGGCTCCGGCCACGTGGGGAAGGTGAGGCTTTGGCAATCCGAGCGAGCTCCAGATGTCGAGGTGGTTGAGTGCCGAAGCGGCCAGTTTGACCCGCACCTCGCCTGGCCCCGGGTCCGGCGTTTCCACATCTTCGAGCACAAAGGATTGCGGTCCGCTGATGTCGTGCAGCACCCAGGCCTTCATGGCGGCCAGGGTAGCGGTTTCGCAGGAGGCCTCGGACGGGTCGCTTTTTGTCCGTTCCGGCGTGAGAAACCTGCGGATAGCGCTGCAAAGTCACGCAAGAACGGGGGAGGGGGTCTGGCGCGCTAGCGTGGCGCCATGGTCCACCGCACCGAACTGAAGGTTCGCTTCTATGAGCTCGACCCGTACGACCACGTCAATCACACTTCGTATTTCGGGTATTTCGAGACCGCCCGGGTCGAGGCACTCGAGTCGATTGGATGGGGACTCCACCGTCTCAAGGCGATCGGCGTGCAGATCGTGGTCTTCGACATGACGGCTCGTTTTGAGGTCCCGGCGGTGGCCGGGGACACCCTGACGGTCCAATCGGAGGTGCTCGAGGTCAAGCGAGCGAGTTCCCGCTGGCGGCAGACGATGACGCGGGACGGGGAGACGATCGCGACGCTCGACGTAAAGGCGGCTTCCATCAACACAGATGGCCGTCCGTGCCGCTTGCCCGACGGTATGGCCGAGACCCTGGAGATGCTACGGGCTCATCCCGAACTTGCGTGAGAAGCCTGCGGATAGCGCCGGCGACTCACGCAAGAACGGGGAGAAGGTCAGTCCAGGACCACCACCGCCTCGGGATCAATGCTCAGCGTTACGACCTCGCCGACGGCCGGCACCGGGTGTTCGTCGATCTCCATCTCCAGGAGGACCCCGGGACCGGCCTCCACAGCCAGTTGGTAGTGCCCGCCGCGGAAACTCCTGGTAACCACCGTTCCCTGGATGGTTCCGCCTGCCGCGACCGTGAATCCGTCGGGCCGAATCACCAGACGGTGTGAGCCGGAGGCCGGGCCGGCGATTCCGAATCGGCCGAAGCTGGTTTGGGCGACCCCCTCGGTGATGGTGGCGTCGATGATGTTGTCGAATCCCAGGAACCGCGCCACCCATTCACCGACCGGTTGGCGCCACACCTGCTCGGGGGTTCCCTCCTGGGCTACGGATCCGTCCTTCATGATGACGATTCGGTCGGCTAGACCGAAAGCCTCCTCCTGATCGTGGGTGACGTAGAGGGTGGTGATGCCGTGCTCGACGAAAAGTTGGCGAAGCTCACCCACCAGGCGTTCTCGCATTCCCCGGTCGAGGGACCCAACCGGTTCGTCGAGCATGAGCATGCGAGGGGCCGGGGCCAGGGCGCGGGCCAATGCCACCCTTTGTTGCTCACCACCCGACAGGTTGCCGACGGAGCGATCCTGGTATCCCGGAAGACCCACCCAGTCGAGCACCACGGCCACCCTCTCCTCGATGCGATCGCCCGCCATCCCGGCCATCCGCAAGCCAAAGGCCACGTTTCCGGCCACGGTCCGGTGGGGGAACAGCGCATAGTCCTGGAACATCAGACCAAACCCACGCTCGTGGGCAGCGACCTGGTCGAGAGGCTGGCCATCCCAGGAGAGCGATCCGGATCCAGGAGCCTGCAACCCGGCGATCACTCTGAGCAAGGTTGTCTTGCCGCTCCCGCTCGGCCCGAGCACGGCGAGGACCTCTCCATCGGTCACGGTCAGACTGACCGCATCGAGGGCGATCTTCTCGCCGAATCGCACGGTGAGGTTGGTTGCTTCAAGCATGGTCGGTGGCTGCTTCCCGGTTCACCCCGGCCATCAGAACTCTCCCATGTCGCCGATCCGGAACCGTTCGATGGCCAGGATCGAGATGGCGGTCAAGCCCATCAATATCGTGCTCAGCGCCATGGCCTGGGTGAAGTTGGCTGCCCCGGCCCGGCCGAGCAACCGGAAGATTGCAACCGGTAAGGTCGGGGCATCCGGCCGGGCGATGAATGAGGTGGCGCCGAACTCGCCGAGGGAAATGGCGAACGCAAACCCGGCCCCGACCAGCATCGCCCGGAAAATGAGCGGCAGGTCGATCTCTCTCCACACCCGTCCCGGCGGCGCACCCAGTACCGCGCCGGCCTCTCGAAGCCTGGTACGCACCGATCGCATCACGGGCACCTCCGTGCGTACCACGAACGGGATGGCCACCAGGGCGTGAGCGATGGGCACCAGGATGGGTGCGGTCCGCAGATCGATAGGTGTGTCGAGGGCTACCAGGAAACCGAATCCAATCGTCACCGCCGATGTCCCGAGTGGCAGCATCAGCAGCACGTCGAACCAGCGCGAGACGGCAGTGCGGTGGTAGGCGATCAGGGTCGCGGCCATGGTTCCGACGATGAGGGCGATCGCCATCGCCGCGGTCGCAAAGAGCGCAGAGTTGCCGATCGCCTCAGCGGGTGGCACGAGTGTGGCCGTCGCTTTCCCGAGCGAACGGTACGCATCGAATCCGTACCCATCTCCGACTCGCAACGACCGCCCGACCAGCACGGCCAGCGGCGTTCCGAGGAACAAGCCGGTAAAGCCGAGCACGCCCCACACCAGCGCGAATTCCCGCCGGCCCCGCGGCCGGCGGGCCACTTCGATTGCCGGCCGCAACTGTTGCTCGACACTGCGGCGCTCCTGATAACGGGAGTAGGCGACGAGGATCGACGAGATGCCGACCAGTTGCAGGACGGCCAGGGCTCCTGCCACCGGCAAGTCGAGAAAGGCCGTAGTTTGTCGCCATATTTCCACTTCGATGGTCGAGTACTCGAACCCACCAAGGATCAGCACAACTCCGAATGAAGTGAACGTGAAGAGGAAGACGATGGAGGAGGCGGCGGCGATAGCCGGGCGGAGGAGGGGAAGCGAAACCTCCCGGAAGGTCCGCCAGCGGCCGGCTCCCAGCATCCGGGCGGCTTCCTCGAGGCGCGGGTCGAGATGGGCCCATAAACCGCCAACCGTCCTCACCACCACCGCGTAGTTGTAGAAGACATGGGCGATGAGGATCGCCCAGATCGTTTGGCGAAGATCGATGCCGAGGGGGCCGTTCGGTCCGAGCAGGGCTAGGTACGCAGCGCCAACTACGACGGTCGGCAGAACAAAAGGCACGGTGATAGCAGCCCGGAAGAAGCTCTTGCCGGGAAAGGAGAATCGAGCGAAGACGTAGGCGGCGGGCATCGCGACCACCAGGGTCAGCAACGTCGAAGCCACCGCCTGCCACACGGTGAACCAGATCGCGGCGCGCAGGGAGGGCCTCGAGGCAATCGCCGAGAACGCAGAGAACGAGAACCCTCCCTCCCCGAACAGGCTGATCCCGAGGATGCTTGCCACCGGATAGACGAAGAAGTAGCCGAGAAAGCTCAGCGGTATCGCAATGAGGGCGATTCTCGCGATCCGGCTGCGCCGGTTGGGACTGTCCTGTTCGGTCACCTGCTCATGACCTCTGTCCACTCCAGAATCCAGAGCCGCACGTTCGCTTCGGTTGCGCCGTCCGGAAGCGACAGAGGATCTGCCGGGACGACGGCGTGCTCGACGAAGGCGGGTGGCAGCGTCGCATCCGCATTGGCCGGGAATACGAACATGGAGAGCGGGATGCCGTCCTGGAACCGGGTGGAGAGCAGGAGGTCGATGACTCTCTCAGCAGCCGGACGGGCCTCAGTCCCGGCCACGATCCCGGCATACTCGATCTGCCGGAAGCAGCCTTGGGTCATGACCGCGGTCGGCGGCTCGTCGATAGGTTCGGTAGCGTAGATCACCTCGAAAGGCGGGGACGACGCATAGGAAACGACCATGGGTCGGTCACCGTCAGAAGCAGCCGTGAAGTAGGAGTAGTACGCCTCCTCCCATCCTGAGGTCACCAGCACGTTGTTGTCCCGGAGGTCAGTCCAGAAGTCGATCCATGTGTAATCACCGTTCTCTCCAAACGTGGCGATGGTGCTGTACAGGAAGGCCAGTCCCGGAGAAGAAGTCGCCGGGCTTTGAACAACCAGCAGGTCTCGATAGATGGCATCGGTGAGATCGAAGAGGGTTTTCGGTGGAGTCAGCCCCGCGTCGGCGAAGTAGGCCTTGTCCCAGTTGATGCACACATCACCGAAATCGATCGGGGTCACCCGCGGGTCGATCTCCAGTTCGTCTGGGACCGACGCCAGGAGGGGGGATAGATAGGGTGCGAACAGGCCTGCGTCCAACGCCCGCGACAGGAAACTGTTGTCGACTCCGAAGATGACGTCCGCCAACGGGTTGTCTTTGGTGAGGACGGCCTGGTTGACCATGGTGCCTGCATCGCCCGCGGGGAGGACCCTTATCTCGATGCCGGTCTCGGTTTCGAAGGATTCCAGAAGCTCGTCCGACACCACGAACGAGTCGTGGGTCATCAGAATGATCTCGACGTGTTCGAGGGGGGCGGTGGTTGGCGCCGGGCTACTGGTCGTCGTCGCCGGATCGGAACAGCCGGCCGCCACCACCAAGACCACTATCGCGATGAGTCTCCGTATTGACCGCTTCGGGTTCTTCGCAGACATGGCTCTCCGTTCAGTTGGTCGGAGGGCCGAGCTGAGAGAGCTTCCTACGCCGGCATTATCCGGGACAGGTTCAAACGGTCGGAGGCTGTGACGGCCCCCCTCTCAGCCCGGTACACCGAGCTCCCGTGAGAAGGCAAGTGTAGCTCGCGGAAAGGCTTGATCCCGAATCGCTCCCGTGTACCGTGCACTTGATGGGAATGATCGCGATCGGCGCATACCGGGTCCACGAGGGCCGCGAAGAGCTGTTCCTGGAGGCCCTCCGCCAGGACATCGCCACCATGCGCGATGAAGGGCTCATCAGCGATTGGCGGGCGATGATCCTCAAGGCCGGAGCCGACGTGTTCCTGCAGCTGGTCGAATGGGCCGACGAGGACGCTCCGGCTCGTTCCTCGAGCAACGAACGAGTGATGGCAATTTGGACCAAGAAACGGACCCTGGCCGAGAATCTCAGCCTCTCGGAAGTGCCGGGCGCAGATCGCCTCTTCCCTTCATTCGAGGAGCTCCCGACGATCTGAGTTTTCAGTCCTCAGTTCTCAGTTTCCGGTCGTGAGCCCGCAGTCGGCAATCCGCCGAACTGACTACTGACTACCAACGGCTGACGGCTGACTACTGTCGCACTGTGGCTCCAGGTCCGATCGCCCGCTTTCTGGCTCGCTTGACGGTTCGCGACTCGGGCGAGCCGGCTTCATCAAACAGAGCGTCTTCGTTTCACTTGATTTGGACCGTGCCGTCAGTACCGCTCGAAGAGGTGTCGGCAGTCTTCGAACTGCTCGTCGAACCGGCAGTGTCGCGGCTGTACTTCTGGGCGCTGCAGGCAACCTTCCTCGAGGGGAGCACCGCGCGGGGAGGTGCCCACCTCGGTCTACAGTGGCATCCGTCCTATCCGGGCAACCGGGCCGTGAATTGGGGCGGATACGGCGAATCCGGCGAACTCGCTGGTTCCGTCTCCGAGTTGCCAAGTGCGCTGGAGAACTCCAATACCCGCGACTACTCGTGGGAACCCGGCATCCCCTACCGGTTTGTCATCTCTTCGCCCGAAACCGGACGTTGGAGAGGCACCGTCACCAATCTCGCCACGGGAGAGCCTACGGTCGTGAGAGATCTCTTCTCGACTGGTACTCGGCTCGCCGGACCCATGGTCTGGACCGAGGCCTTCTGCCGATGTGACGATCCATCGGTAGTGGCCCGCTGGAGCGACTTCCGGGCGACGACCGACGGGAACGACATCCCCATCGAGAGCATACGGGTCAACTACCAGAGCTACGCCCAGGGCGGGTGTACCAACACCACCGTGCGCGAAGTTGACGGCGGTTTGCTGCAGATCACGGGGACCGAACGCGAGATCCCGGTGGGAAGACTGCTTTCACTGAAGTGATGTGCGCGGTCCGCCGTCCGCTGTTCGCAAGGGACGGCCCCTCCTTCAGGTGAGTCTTTCGTTGTTGGGGACGGAACCCCTCCCCGCCTTCGGCGGTACTCCCCCCAACCCGGCTCCGGCTGCGCCTGCTCCTCAGGGGGGAGAATTACGAACTGCCCTCGCTCTTGCCTGTTCCGCCGAGGAGGACGGCCACCCCGAGGACGACCAGCAGCACCGGGAAAACGTAGACCGCTTTGAGATCCCAGACGTCCAGTTCTTGCAGCAGAAAAGCGGCACCGACCAGGATGAAGAACACGCCGGCAACGACGGAACCGCGATTGATGGGTCGGTCATTCATCTGGTTACCTCGATCTCTCCCGCGAAAGTTGACACATCGAGCACCAGGATCCTGGTGGCATCGCTGCCGGTGAATGTCTCATCGACGTTTGGTCCGAGCCCCTCGCTTTGCTTGCCCAATGCACGGATCTCACCGGCAAAGGTCCTGGCCGCTAGCTCTACAGTCACGTTATCGGGAACGATGATGCGAACCGACCCGGCGAAGGCGTTAACATTTACTTCGGTCTCGCCGACCGGGAAAGCTACGTCGCCGAGGTCGATCGTCAATTCGCCCGCGAAGATGCCGTAATCCTCCAGATCGTTCACGGAGGCGGGGTGTTCGGTCCTCGGACCGATCACGATGTCGCCGGAGGTGAAGTCGAACGTCGAAACCGAGACGTCGATCAGGAGGAAGATCGTCAAGATGATCCCAAGCGCTATCAACCCACCGTGAGTCGGGCCCCGCGAATCGGCGACCAGGCCGACGCCGACGACAATCACTGCGGCCGGCAGCAGGTAGGACCAGGGGATCTCATCGACCGCCCCGGCGATCTCGAGCATCCAGCCGACGCCGATCAGCAGAATGAGCGCACCGACGATGATGCGGGCACTGCTCGTGCGTCTGGGCGGGGTTTCCGTTGTCGGGGTCATGATCGCCTCCCCATGCCTCCGAACAGCACGCCGGCGCCGAGCAGGATGATCGCGGCCGGCCAGAAGAACTTGCTCAGATCCGGGATTACGTTGTCGAACAGGAAGGCTCCGCCGACCAGGATGAGGAGACCGCCGACAATCATGCGCGCGGTGTTGCCGCTCGAGTGTTGAGCAGTCCCGACCTGCTCACCCGGCTTCTCTTCCGGGATTGCGATCCAGCCGATGATGTAGACGAGTACCCCGGCCATGCCGGCCAGAGTGAGCACAACAAACGCGACCCGCAGGATCACGGGATCGATGCCGAGGTATCGACCCAGACCGCCTGCCACTCCGGCGAGCACCTTGTCTGACCTGCTACGGCGCAAAACGTTGGGTCCCGTTGTCAGAGCAGGAGCCGGGTCGGGTTCATACGGTGGCGGGACCAGCTCGTCTTCAGGTAGGTCGCCGAAATCGGGTGGGGTGGACATGACACTTGGCCCCCTTCGGGTCGGCACTTGGTTCGGTCGCCTCTCAACCTACAGAAACTGGACGGCCGTGTGATGGGGCGGAAAGACCCTATTCGTCCGAGCCGTTGTCCCCTCCATGCAGCGTTCTACCAGCGCAGGAGGGCAGACCCCCAGGTAAACCCGCCCCCAAAGGCGGCCAGAGCGACCAGCATGCCCGGTTGCAGCCTTCCAGCCTTGACGGCTTCGTCCAGACCGATAGGGATAGTGGCAGCCGTGGTGTTGGCATATTTCTCGATGGTGTTGAAGACCTTCTCTTCCGGAGCGCCGAGCCGGTGGGCGACCGCCTCGTTGATGCGGAGGTTCGCCTGGTGGAAAACGAACAGATCGACGTCGTCGATCTGGTAGCCGTTGTGCTCGAGTGCTATCTCGACGGCCTCCGGCATTCTCTTCACTGCGTGGACGAACACCTGGCGCCCGTTCATCTTGGGGTACTGGTCACCCCGGTCGAGCATGCGTTGGTCAACGATCTGCTCATCGTAAGCAGTGCTCACGGCCGGCACCCATAGGTCCTCTGCATGAGCGCCGTCTGTGTACAGATGGGTTGAGAGGAGATGCGAGTCGAGCTGCGGGTTGTTCACCTCCATAGCCTCGAGGACGACGGCTCCTGCTCCGTCGCCGAACAGCACGGTAATGTCCCGCCCATTCGTGCTCTTGTCGAGTCCTTTCGAGTGAACCTCCGCCCCGACCACCAGGATCTTCCGGGCCGAGCCGGTTCGGATGTATTGATCGGCCATCGACAGGGCGTAGATGAAACCGGTGCACTGCTGGCGTACGTCGATGGCGGGGATCCCGGCCAGGCCCAGCTTGGTCTGGAGAAAGACCCCCGACCCGGGGAAGAAGTGATCCGGGCTGATGGTGGCGAGAAAGATCATGTCGAGGTCTTCGGGTGTGAGGCCGGCGGAGTCCAGGGCCCGTCGTGATGCTTCGACGGCCAGGTCGGAGGTGGAAGTGACACCCTCTACCCATCGTCGCTCCTTGATCCCGGTTCGTTGGACGATCCACTCGTCCGAAGTGTCCATGATTTGGGCCAGATCGTCGTTGGTTACGACGCGAGGGGGTAGGAAAGACCCGAGGCCGATCACGCGGGAGCGGAGGCTGGTCACGGGTGCACCTTCCTTGAGTACGAGTTGGCCGATGGTAACGCACGCAACCATGACTGGTCACAATGGTCGCAAGCCCGACAGGTTCGGGAAGCACCGCATGGCGAGGGTGGTTAGCTGCGTGGATGGCGCAATTAGCGAAGAGAAACCGGATCACAGCCAACGCAGTCGGATACCCGCTCGGCTTTGTCCTGTTGTGGGCGGTCCTGGCGATGGCTCGAAGCGGCACGACGTTTCATCTAGCGCCGCCTCTGGTTGCCCTTGCGGCCCCTTTGGTCTATCGAATCCAGGGTGGGACGTCTCGATCAACCGGCGTCCTTCTTGCATCGGTCGGGGCGGGGTTGGCCGTGATCAGCACATCCTTGCTGATGGTGGCCGGCTTCCTGTCAGGCCCCTCGCTGCTCCCGTTCGGAGATGCCTTTGTTGAGTCCGTGGTCGGCGCGGTGCCGGGGGAGTCATTGGCTTGGTGGTGGCCGGTTGGCCACAACAAGTCAGCGTGAACTAGGAGGATCGGCCGACATGTGGGGTTGGGAGTTACCTCATCGGCTTGGGCCTGCTCCGAGTCTGGATCACGTCGGTGGGTGGGGCGGCGGATGCTGGCTAGGGTGATACGAGCGATCGGCCCCATCTGACCAGGTCTGCTCACATTGGATTTGACTGAAGGATGAACGTGGCGGAACACCAAACGAGTCGTGGCAAGGTTTTGGTCGTCGAGGACGAAGTGGTTCCGCGCCGTTTACTGGTGTTGAGCCTCGAGCGGGTGGGGTTCGAGGTTGTTGCTTGCGAGGACGGACCGAGCGCCCTCGAGGCTGCCAACACCCAGTCCTTTGATGCCGCGGTGCTCGATATCCGGCTCCCGAAAATGCATGGGTGGGACGTGCTGGCTCGCCTGCGGGAAGACCCCCGGACCTCGGATCTTCCCGTGCTCGTGGTCACCGCCTACGAGGGGGCGGAGTCGCAACGGCTTTCGACCGTGACCAAACCGGACGCGTTCCTGGCCAAACCATACGATGTTGATCGCTTGCGGCGCGAAGTGATTGCGCTGGTCGAGAAATCCCAGGCCCGACGCGGTGCGGGCGGCGATCAGCCGTCCTGAATGTCTACGCCTCCGGCATTGGCGGCTTCCCGCTGGTTGAGCCAGACGTCTCCGCCGACCTGAGCTGCGCAGAGCAGAGCGAGAAGTGCCATGGTGACGAGTGGTCCGGTGAGGCCTCCTAGGAGGCCGATGACGGCCGCGATGACTCCTCCGACGACCCGCCACTGTGCCTTGAGTCGGGACACGGCATTGTCCCGACGCTCGGTGGCGACTTCTATGATGCCGATCCCGATCAGCGCTCCGCCTACCCCGGCGACGAGCAACCACCTTTCATTGGCCGGCCAGTCGTGCCCGCCGGCGCCAATGACTGCCCCTTCCAAGCCGATGGCGGTGGCCATCAAGCCGATGGCCAGGGGCAGGTGGCCGTAGATCCACGTCGTGGGTTTCCAGGCGGTCTTCTGATTTGCCCGACGGCGCACGACGGTTCCATCGAGGTTGTCGAAGTAGACCCACCACAAGCCGGCGGCTACCACCACGGCCAGTACGGCGGTCACGACCGGTCCGGCGTTCCAGCCTTCGTGGCCCAGCCCCGCCACAGTGGCGGCGATGGACTCGCCGAGCACCAGGATGGTGAACAGCCCGAACCTCTCAGGGAGATGGGCGACATCGAGGGGCACTTTGGCCTGGATGCGCCTGAGGCGGTAGGGGGTGTAGCCGTCGATGAGCAGTCCAATAGCCCAGAGGAAATACCGGAACGGCTCCGGGATAAAGATAGAAACCAGCCAGAAGGCGACCGCTATCGACATGCCGCGCACGTAGCCGCCGACTAATTGGCGGGTTTCCGGGACGTGGCGGCGGGCCCGCAGGTACATGACGATGAGAATCAACCGGGCTCCGACATAGGCGAGCGCGAACCCGATGAGCGACTGGGTTTCGTCTCCCGAGATGCTGGCGGCCATCAGGGCGATGGTGACCATCTGGGCAACGGCCAGGATTCGCTGGCCCAGATCGTCGGTGTCGTAGCGATCGGCGTAGAAGGTGAACCCGGCCCAGGCCCACCACAACGGGACAAACAGGCCGGTGAAAGCGGCCGCTCCTCGTATCGTCGGATCGTCGAGGAGTCGAGCGCCCAAACCGGAAACAGCCACGACGAAAACCAGGTCGTAGAAAAGCTCGGTCCAGGTGACCTTGCGCTCTGCTTCGGTCTCGGTGGTACGCAACCGGGGTGGTCGAATAGCGGTGACCTTCACCGATGAGCCCTCCCCTCCCTGAACGTTGGTTCGGTGGACGAGCATACCGGCCGTTCCGGCGACATGTCGGAGAAGAATTCATGCACGCAAGCGTCGATACCGGATAGGGTGTCGCATCGCAGTCCACACAGGGACATGTCACCATGGCCGACCAACCAGTCACCCTCACGTTTCGAGGTGTCCGGGGGTCCATGCCCGTGTCGGGACCGACCACCGAGAGATACGGTGGTCATACCCTCAGCATCGACATCGACCTTGGCACCAGACAGAGACTGATCATCGACGGTGGAACCGGGATCACCACCCTGGCTCAAGATCTGGTTATCCCTCCGGACGGTATCGACTTCCATGTTTTCCTCACCCACTACCACTGGGATCATCTGCAGGGCATTCTCTTCTTCCCGCCCCTCTTCGATGAGCGAAACCGGTTCACCTTCTACGGGCACAGCTGGGAAGGTATGGGCGTGAGGGAAGCCGTGGAGGGTGCTCTCCGACCGCCCTGGTTCCCGGTTTCCATCTTCGAGACGGCGGCCGGCAAGGAGTACGTCGACCTGGCGGGATCGCCCTTCCGGGTCGGGCGGCTGACGATCGACCCGGCGACGCTCCATCACCCGCAGGGCGTTACCGCCTACCGTATTTCCAACGGTGCCAACACGATTGTCCTGGCCACCGATTACGAACGAGGCGACCCGGCCTCCGATGAGACGCTGAGGACCTTCGCCGCAGGCGTGGATGTTCTCATCCACGATGCGCAATACACACCCGATGAGTACCCCAGCCTCTACGTTGGATGGGGCCACAGCACGCGGCACCATGCCGTTGCGGCGGCTCTCGAATCACGGGTCAAAAGACTGGTTCTGGTCAGTCACGATCCGCATCGCTCGGATGATGAAATCGACGCAATCGTCGCTTTGGCACGTGAGAAGTTCCCCGCCACCGACGGGGCCTTCGAGGGCATGCAGATCGAGTTCTGAACGACACCCTCACCCGTCGTTCCCAGATTTTGCCGGCGGCACATAGGGGAATGGTGAACACCCTTTGGTCGACCATGTCGGGCTGCTCTCGGCGTTCGGGCTGATCGACGCCGGCTACCGTCAGGCTGTTCAAGTAATGGAGGAGGGCGGGCTGGACGGCTCAACCTCTGACCCCGACTTTTTGGTCGCAACAGGTTCCGAAGAACTTCGTGCAGACATACCCGTTTTGCGTCATGATGGAAAACTGAATCCGAACGGGAGGCACATGGCCCAACAGCCGATCGAGCTCATCCTCCTCAAGCAGTGGGCCTCCTACCTCGCTCTCCCCGTCTGGCTGATCGACGATTCTGGGAATCTCCTCTACTACAACGAACCGGCGGAGGCGTTGCTCGGGGTCCGCTTCGAGGAGGCGGGTGAGATTAATGCCGATCAGCTCGCCGAGCACTTCCATACGACCAGGCTTGATGGGAAGCCCTATCCGAATGCTGAGCTGCCAATCGTTGTCGCCTTGGTCGGGCGGGTGCCCAGTCACGACACGGTGCGAGTGAGGGGCCTCGACGGGGTGTGGCGGATTCTGGCGATCACCGCCTTTCCGGTTGAAGGCCAGGGAGGCCGCCACCTCGGCGCCGTGGCCATGTTCTGGGAGACGCACGACTCGTGAAGGTCACCCTGTGGGGAACGCGGGGATCGTTGGCCAGCGGTGGGCCGGACACGGTTCAGTACGGCGGCGACACGGCTGCCGTTGAGTTGCGAGGTCCGGCCGGTGAATTCGTCGTGCTCGACGCCGGTTCGGGGATCCGGCCGATCGGCGAGCAGACGCCGAGTGGGACTAAACGAGTCGACATCCTCCTCACCCACCTCCACATGGACCACATCCAGGGTCTTGGGTTTTTCTCCCCGCTGTTTGACCCCGAGATCGAAGTCCACGTATGGGGTCCGGGTTCGACGACGCTTGGTCTGCGCGAACGGCTGACCCGGTATCTGTCCCCGCCGTTGTTCCCGGTCATGCTGCGCGACCTCCCCGACGTCACGCTGCACGAGATCCGTCCGCCGGCCTCGTTCGCCCTGGGAAGCCTTACCGTGCGCGCCGAGCTCATCACCCACCCCGGACCTACGATGGGATATCGGATCGAATCCCCGGAGTGTGTCCTTGCCTATCTGCCCGATCACGAGCCGGCCCTGGGGGTGGCGGAGTTCCCCGATGTACCGGACTGGACCTCGGGTTTTGAGCTGGCTCACGGAGTCGATGTGTTGATCCATGACGCTCAGTACACCGACGATGAGTACAAGAGTCGGGTCGGGTGGGGCCACAGCACGTTCGATCACGCGCTGGCGTTTGCCGCGCTGGCAAGTGTGAAACAGCTGGTCACGTTTCACCATGACCCCGGGCATTCGGATGAGATGCTGGATCGAGCTATGGCGGAGATGTCCGAGAGTCACGATCTCGAGTTCGAGCTTGTGCCCGGGCGGGTCGGTTTGACGACCTGTGTCGATTAGCGGGACGCGGGTAGCGCCAATCAAGAGGGGCAGATCGAGTCCCTTTTGATCAGAGTTCACAACCTGGTGTCGGAAAGAATCCCTTTACGAATCTCACTACTTGTGACATCGTAGGGTTCGGTACGTAACGAAGGGGATTGGGTTCATCGCGGTGGGAGGCGTGGAACGACGTTACGGATACCCGGACGGTGGGTCCGGGCGTCTATTGTGCCTCCTCGACCCTGAACTGATACAACGGTGCTGTATTGCGCCGCCAAAGGGAGGTCGGTTGGTATGAAACGCAAGTTGACGATTCTTGCGCTCGTGGTCGGCATGGTCGGAGCGTTGCTGGTGACGGCCTCGATAGCTTCGGGAGGAGTCCCAGGTCAAAGACTCGACCTCGTGATGAACGACACTGACGGCGACAAGTTCACGCTGGGTCCGGCTGGGGGGTCACCGGACTATACGCAGGCTCTGAGTAGGTCGGGTTGTCGCGTCAATGATCCTGATCCGAGCGGCCACCTACTTGTCGAACTTTCGGCCGAGGCCAACCGTAATAACCCTGGACCAGGCCTCAAAGACCACATTCTGGGCGTGTTAGCCCAGGGTGAGGGCAATGGGACACCCTGTGCGAGGATCAACGGCACGCAGTTGGACCGCGGTGAGATCCTCAGGATTGAGTTGGCCGGTCTCATCATCGGCCATTGGTATGCCGACCAGGCCCAGTTCGGGATCAAACTGAAGTTCGGGGCGACCGGCGAGATCCAGGCCTTCAAGGATGGATCTGAGATTGGGACGCCTGCAACGTTCGCGTGCTTAGGCAGTGATTGTGGGCCCGACTCGGGCGACGACCGGCATCTGTTCGAGCTGCCGGCTGTTGGTGAAAGCTACCTTTTCGATGCCGTCGAAATCAGCGTCTCTTCTCCAGCCGATGGGTCAGTTTCGTTGCTGGACGACCCCGGGGCAGGGTATGACACGTACTTCACAATGGCCACCGACAGCGAAGCCCCGGTGCTTTCTCTGATTGGAGGCAATCCCCTGATCTTCATTGTCGGCGATGAATTCATCGATCCAGGTGCCGACTTCAGAGATAACTTCGATCCTGACGACATCGTCTATGGGACTTCCACGGTCCCCGTGGACGGTGGCTTGGTGACTACAGCTGGTAACTACACAATCACTTACGAGGCATCCGACACTTCCGGAAATGATGCGATACGAGTGGTCAGGGATGTGATCGTTTACGACGGTGAACTGGACTGCGGTGATACTGCCGAAGCCACAAATGAGGCGGGCTTCACCTCGTTCATCAAGAGGATCTTCACGAGTAACGATGATGTTGCCGCTGGATGTTCGGGACCACCAAAGCCCTACACCATGGACGCGACAACGTTGTTCGTTTCGTTTGATCCGTTCAGTCCCGATATCACCGCCAACTACCGGGGTGACATTGTCTTCGACAGTCGAAGCCCGAGTGACCCGCAGCCGATCCTCCAATACGATCGTGATCTGGACGGACCGGCTCCGCTGGTGGACATGCAGGCCTGCAATCTGCGGCCTGCTGCCGCGATAGAAGAGGGCTTGTTCCCCGAGCTGGCAGGTCCGGATCCGGGTGTTGGCGATGACCTGTTCCCGAGCCTGGTTGGGGTCATTGACACCGACCTGGTTCAGGCCACCTGGTGTCTGGCTGCTATCAACACAACCAGCCTGGGCGCCGGCTCGGTGATCGACGTCTACGGTTCCTTCGGGAACGACGACCCGGTGTTCGGCATCAGGTAGGCGACGGAGCCTCTGAATCATCACTCAACGGATAGCGAATGCCGAGGCGCTCGAAGAGCGCCTCGGCTTCGTTCGTGCGATTTGGCTCGGCATTCTGGCCGGCCGAACGGGCGACATCGGTTGCCAGACGGAGTAGCAAGGCTTCCTCGTAGTCCAGGCCCTGCCGGCGAGCTTCGGCCAATCCACCCTCAACGACTCCTCTTGCCTCAGCGATTCTCCCGATTGCGATCAGGGCAGAGGCACGCGTCCGAGCAAGCGCCGACGCAAGGAGGACAGCGTCGGCTCCGGCCGCCTCCTCGGCGCTTTCGAGGACACCGAGAGCTCCGCCGGGATCGCCCTGGAGGACCCGCAGGCGGGCGAGATAAAGCGCAGCCTCCAGGGTGATAATCGTCTGGCCGAGCGCCTCTGCCTCAGCGTGGATGCGCCTGAGCATGTTGTGGGCCTCATCGTGCTCGCCTCGCTCCGTGAGCAACCTTGCCAGCTGGGTCTCGGCGAACGTGGCTTCTTTCGCCGAACCGGAGGCGCGCAAGACGCGGATTGCCTCTCTCAGTACAGGTTCAGCTTCGTCGAACCTGTACTGGCTCACCAGCACTTCGCCGGTGTTGGCGCCCGCGAAGGCCGCTCCCACATCGTTACCGGCCCGCCGGAAGGCCTCCCGGCTTTTTGCATACCACGTCACCGCCTCGTCCCAGCGACCGTCGAAATAGGCCATGCCGCCCAGGTTGTTCATAATGAACGCAGCCTGAGCCAGATCGCCGATCCGCAGCGAGATCTCTAAGGATTCTGTTCCGTGCACGGCCTTCTGGGGTTCTCCGAGTGCCAGGTGGGCCCAGTCAAGAATTCCGTAGGCGCGGGCCAGCGCTTCGTCCTCCCCGGTCAGACTGGCCAGGTCTGCTGCTTCTTGGGCGTTGGCGAGAGCTTCTCGCGGTCGGTCCTGTGTCATTCGGATGGCGGCCTTGAACGAAATCATCCCGGCTCGGGCCTTGGCTGCTTCGTGGCCGTCGAGGTTCTCCAAGGAGCGCAGACCACGGGTCGTGTCGCCGAGCGCGACGGCGTAGGCACTGGATCGCATCCGGGCCCGGGCTCGCTTGAGGAGCAGGTTAGCTCTAGCGATAGGGTCATCGGCACGGAGTCGGACTGCTCGCCGATAGGCGTCGACTGCGCCATCGTAAAGACCGACTCGTTCGCGCACGTCGCCAAGGGCTTCCCAGACCCCCGCCTTCTCCCGAGCGCTAACTGTCCGCAAACGCCCGGCTGCCTCGAGGGCTCGCTCATATTGGGTGGCTGCATCAACGTTGGCGTAGGCCTCACGAGCATCGTCGCCGGCGATGCGGGCGTAGTGCCAGGTTGGCTGGTATTCCTGGGCCAGCGAGTAGTGAAGAGCAAGGAGGTCGGCGACCGAGTCGGGGTCGTCGCCGGCCAGTCGTTCGGTCGCATGGGCAGCCTTTGCGTGCAGTTCACGGCGACGGCGGTACGAAAGACCCTCGTAGGCCACGTCGCGGATGAGCCCGTGCCGAAATTGCATACGGTCGCCGCCCTCGGACTCGAGGAACCCGACGAGGGAGTCCTGGGCACTCGAATCGAGCTCCAGCGGGTCGTCGCGCAGCACCTCGTTCAGTACCGTCAGACGGAAGCTGCGACCGAGCACGCTGGCGTAGCGGAGCAATTGTTTTGGCAGCGGGGCGAGGGCGTCGATCTGGGCGCTCACCAACGCGTCAAGTGAATCGGGGAGGTCCGCTACGGACTCGGTCTGTCTCACCACCGTGAGGATCTCTTCGAGGAAGAGCGGGTTGCCGCCGGCTCGCTGCACGATCGCATCGATGTCGTGAGGGCGGAGCGGGCTCTCGTCGGTCGCAGCCACGACGATGGACAATGCGTCCTGCGACTCGAGGGGACCAAGGGTGATGATCGGGGTGTCTTCGGGTTCGAAGCCGCCCTCGCTACCGATCCTGGTCGTCATGACCAGCCAGGAATGATCGGCGGTCGCCCGGCTCAGCCGTTGGGCAAGCTCGGTGGAGGCCTCGTCCATCCACTGGCCTTCTTCCAGGATCACGGCCAGCGGGCCCGGTTTGGCGAGTTCCAGAATCCGGATCACGACGCCGGCCAGCCGATCCCGACGGAACTGAGGGTCGATGTCTTGGACCTCGGGGGTTGAGTCGACGTCCACATGGGTCACATCACCGATCAGCGGCAGGAAGGGAAGAAGTTCTTTGTCGAGGCGACCTACCGCTTTGGCCAGTTGACGGACCATTTTCTGTTGCTCGCCGCCTTCAACGCCCAGAAGGTCTCGAATGGGGTCCCGGAACGGCCGGTACGGAGAGGCGGTGCCGTAGGGCTCGGCTCGGACCGTGACGGCCGGTACGTCCGATTCCAGAGCTACTGCCTCCTGGAGCAACCGGGTCTTACCGATGCCCCGGTCGCCAACAATGGCGAAGACACCGCCCGAACCGAGCCGGGCATCCTCCAAAGCGTCGGTCAGCCTGGTGAGCTCTTCGTTGCGGCCCGTGAATGGGAGTTCTTCCCTGGTCCTGGTCGAACGGGTCCCGGTCTCTTCTCCAACTTCGAACGCCTGGACCGGTTCGGCTTTGCCCTTGACCGAGAATGGCTCCAGCGCCCGGGTGGCAAACAGGGTTCGGGAGCCATCGACTACGACGGGTGTCGCGTAGATCTCTCCCGGCGAGGCGGCCGACATGAGACGGGCGGCCAGGTTCACGTCGTCGCCCATGATGGTGTACGTCCGCCGGTAGGCGGGGCCTACGTCACCGGAGAAAACGTGGCCGCGGTTGACGCCGATCCTGATTGGCAATTCGTGGTCTTGACCGACCATCTCCCGCAATGCCAGCAGCATGCGTTCCGAGTCGTTCCCGGTGGCGGTCGGGGCACCGGCGGCGAGGATGATCTTCCCCCCGTCGTCGTAGACGTCTGTGGCGAGGAAGGCCACACCGCGCGGATCGATGGCCTTCTGAACCTGACCGATCAGTTCCGACAGCGCCCGGCTGACTGCTGCAGGGCCCTGCTCCGAAAGAAGGTCATCTACCCCCATGAAGTGCAGAAACGCAACGGTGACCTGGCGGTGTTCGGGTTCGTTGGCTCCTGCCAGGATCGATTCTCGCACGGCCACCGGAATGTATTGCTCGAGATTGCCGGGCGGGGGGCGGACGTCGACGGTGCCCTCATCAACGTCTGGAACGGCCGCCCGGACGAGGAAACCAGGTTCCTTCGGCCGGCCGACGGCCGCCTTGGGAAGAACGGATGCCGTGGCCTTCGATATGACGATCTCGGTTGCCTCGGCGGCCCCCTCCATTTTGACCGTTTCGGTGGCGGCGGGGCCGGTCAGGATCAACTCTCGATGCGAGTCACCGACGAGAAAGAAGTGGAACGCTCCGGAGTGAGCACCGATCGACATGCGCAACGTCATGTTCCCGGCCGAAGTCTTGACCTTGCCCAGTGTGCGTATGGCATGCTGCATTCCCACCGCTGCGTTCACGGCGCGGCGTTCGTGCAGGGGGCCGTCGAAGAGCAATAGGAGGGCATCGCCCCCGAACTTGATGAGCCGGCCGCCCAGCGGGTACGCAACCGCTAGCAAGCCCTTGAAGCATTCCCCCAGGACTTCGGTGACCTCTTCAGCCCCGACCTTCCCGAACCTGGCCAGGCGTTCCGACATCGCCGTGAAACCTGAAATGTCGACAAAGACCATGGTCCCATCGATCTGACGATGGGTAGACGAAGGAGCGTCGGTGTCCCACTGCTGAACCAGGCGCGGCAAGTAGTACTGATAGAGGTCAGTGCTCGCGTCGACATTCTCTTCCACCCCTACGGCCACGACACCCCCCGGTAGGTCGATTTCCGACCATCGCAGTCTATTGAATTCGGTGGTGTTACGGCCGGGCGAATTGCGAGCAGTTCCCGACAAATGGTCGAAACAATTCAAGATCTGCAGCGGGGTGGTCGACATAAAGAGGGGGAGGTTCGCCTTCTTCCTGGTGTGAAACCGCCGAGGTTCATATGATCAAAACCGTGAAACGCAAAGTCCTGGTCGTAGAGGACACCGAAGCGACGTCGAGGGTTGAGGAGCGCACCCTGGATGGGTCCGGCTTCGAGCCGGTCATCTGCACCACCGGGTCCGCGGCCCTCAAGGCGATCGCCACCCAGGATTTCGATCTCGTGGTGTTGGATCTCGCCCTTCCCGGGGTGGACGGCTGGGCGATTCTGGGCCGGCTGAGAGCCGAACCCCGGACCGCTATGGTACCGGTGCTGATCGTCACGGCTCGCGACGACGCCGAGACGCAACAGAGGGCTCGATTGTCCGGGGCGAACGGTTACCTAACCAAGCCTTTCGACGTCGACAGTTTTCGCAGAGCGGTGACCGATCTAGTCGGGGTGGCGTAGGCGGGTCTTTTGCCCCTCAGGCTCGACTCTCTTCGAACCGACCAGCTCCACCGGCTGACGCCGAGGGAAGACGTAAGAAAGTCAGCCCTTCCAGGCCGCTTGCCCCCTGGTGGCCGAGAGAACACCACGAACCGGGAACGAGAAACAAGAAACGAGGAACTGCTTAGGCCGCTTTGACTCGGTTGGGCAGTACCACCCGGAAGCAGGCGCCACCCAGGCGTTCCGATTGCCGATAGGCGGTGCTGCCGTGGTGTGCCCTTGTGATGGCATCCACCACGGCCAGGCCGATACCAGATCCGGGAGTGCTGGCGTTGAAACGATTCGGCCCCCGCTCGAAGCGTTCCCAGATCGCCAACTCGAACTTCTTGGGCACGCCGGGGCCGTTGTCGTGGACCTCTATGGCCAGATCGGTTCCTTCCCGTTTTACCACGATCAGGCTTCTGTCTCCTCCGTAGCGAACAGCGTTGGTCAGGAGGTTGACGATGACCTGTTGAACTCGACCGGCATCGAGGCTGCCCTGAAGGTGGGTTTCAACTTCGATGGTCAGAGATGTGGTCTTCTGCTCGACTGATCTCACGGCGCCCTTGACCAGATCGGCGATCGAGACCAGGGATTCCTTGAGCGTCAACTCGTCGGGTGATCCTCGAGCGAGAAGGATTAGATCTGACACGATCTGGGACATGTGCCGGGCTTGTTCATGGATGACTTCGGTGAGTTCACGAGTCTCCGCTTCATCTATCCCTGCCTCCTCGTCGGTCATGACATCGAGGAACCCGACAATGGCGGTGAGGGGCGTCCGCAACTCGTGGGAGATCGACGACACTAATTCGGCACGCTGCCTTTCGACCAGCTGACGGTTTTCGCCAATCGCCACTCCCTGTCTGATGATGACCAGAACTCCGACGGATAGGGTGGCGTAGAGAACGATCCTGGCATTAGTCGTCAGCTGCGACGCTTGCATCTCGATTATCAGGACAATGACCAAGATCCCCGCCGCGGAGTAGGGCGCCACCATCGATATCAGGGAAGCCCTGCGATCCGCATAAGCTCGGGGTTTTGGCTGTCGGTTGGCGTTGCTGGCAGCGGCCACGTATGCGAGGGCCGCAAGGAGAAACATGACGTAGTTGGGTTCGGCCTCGCCGAAGGTCTGACCGAAACCCGATTTCAAAAGGGTCAGATCCGCCAATGACTGAACCACGATGCCGACCCCGAACAACATGAGCCGAAGGTCGAACCGGTAGCTGCTGCGGCGCACCGTCACGATGACCACGACCATCAAGGCAGCAACGTCGAGAATCGGGTAGATGGATCCTGCCCACCTTTCCCACGCATTCGCCTGCGCGAAAGCAGCGATGAGCTCGTCGAGAAACAGCACCCACATCACGACGGCAAGTGAGATGGCGCCGATCGCGCTGTCGAGGTAGATACGGACCCGCTGTGGTTTGCTGGTGCTGAGATGGGGCAGTGAGCCGAATCCGGCGAGAACAAGGGCGTACCCGGCGATAACGATGATATCGGGAGGTCCAAATGCCGGTATCGGGCCGAATGCCACGTCCAGGATCGCAATGGTGAGAATGCCAACCCCAACTACCAGGAAACCCATTCCGATCAACCGCCAGGCCCGGCGGTCGCGACCGTCCATGTGGCGGGAGGACCGCACCAGCAGAATGCCTACGGCCCCCACTCCGATCAACATACCAGGTGGGCCGATCGCGTCCTTTTGCGCAGGGATGGTTATGACCGCTGCGCATGCCAGGGTGAGCGCCACCAAAACAAGAGCGACGCCCCATCGGAATCCCGTTGGGACGGTGCCCCTGAGAACGGTTCGATAACGGGGGGCCGTCGATTGCATTCGCAACAGATATCGGCAGGTCAGGACCAGGAACTGAAGGGGTTGGTCTTGCCGGGCGCTCGACGGTGTTTCAGGCGCTCTTGGCCGCGGGCTGCGCTGTTTCTTCGGTCAGATCCACGATTACTCCCGGTTCGTCGACAACTTCTGGCACGTGTCGGGCCATAGAATTAATGAGCGCGCGTATCTGATCATCCGTCTGATATAGCGTTTGCGTGAAGCGAATCCCGCCCTTCCCGCGCGGCACGGCCGGAAATGCCGACGTATTGGTGTAGAAACCGTCCTGCATGAGCCGCTTCGCCAAGTTGATCGCTTGGTCGTGGCGACCCACCCGAATGAACCAGATTGGGGTCGGGTCGAGGGACACGACCGGAAGCTGATGCTCGACCAACAGATCTCTGACGAAGTCGATTTGGCGGATCAGCTTGGTTTGGCGCTCCGCCTGCTCGTCGGACAGGTGGATTTCGGCCGCGGCGACGGCAGCTCCGAGTTCGGCCGGATGGATGGGCCCGGAGAAGGTGAGCGTGCCGCCGGTGAGCCAGACCCGTCGGGCGGTCGCGGGATCTGCGAACAGAAGCGCGGCGCCCCCGGTACCGAACGACTTCGCCAGCGAAACCACTATCACCATGCGCTCATGCAGTGGGGTCTTGTCGAGCACATAGCCCCGCCCGTGTTTCCCGCGCCATCCGAAACCATGGGCATCATCCAGATAAACATGCAGAGCCGGGTGGCGATCCAGCAGGTCGGCGATCGTGTGTACCGGGGCGACGTCCCCATGCATTGAGTAGATCCCGTCGGCCATATACCAGATACGGCAGACACGGTTGGATTCGGCCTTTTGGATGGCTGACTCCAGCGCAGACATGTCGTTGTGAGGAAGATCGGTGACAGACACTCCCCTTCCCCGCAGGACATCTGTGGCGAGGCGTAGTGAAGCATGAGACTGGGTGTCGATCAGAACAACATCGTCCGGCGAAACGAGAACAGGGAGGGCCGCAAGGTGGCCGAGCGTGGTAGTGGCCGGGAGAACAATGTGCCCCGTCCCAAACATTTGGGCGAGCCGGTCCTCGAGCAATGTGTAGAGATCTATTGAGGTGTAGGCGGTCGAAGACGAGAAGACCGGCCCAAAACGTCGAATCGCATCGATAGCTCCCTGCTTCAGTCGTGGATCGACATTGAGGCCCAGATAGGCGCAGGAACCGAAATTGACCAGGGGTCGGCCGCCCAAGGTGATGGTGTCGCCCGCCGAAGCTTGGTCGTCGACGCGGAGGCGGATGACGCCGGCCTCGACACCATGTCCCATCGACGTCTCGATCAGGTCGAGGACTCGCTCATGACGCAAGCCGCTTCTGGACATTCCCTACCTCTTCCAATCCGGATTGAGTGAAGGAGAGTCCTCCACCCTGCACCGGGGAGCGCGACAATAACGGTTCGGATGGTGCATGCCACCGGTTCCTTCTAAGTCGAAGGGCGGATTTCTTGCATAACGAGTCCTGTTCCATCCGGCCCGTGCATATGTCCCAGGATTTGGCTGGCTCATCTGGAGGGGATGGTCAAAGTGGTTGATCTAGTGTGGCCATCGAAAGGAAGCCATGGACCGCATCGCCAGATTCCTTGTTGAGCACTCCAAGCGAGTGCTGGCGATCACCGGGATCATCACCCTCGTCTCGTTGGCCATGCTGTTCCGGATGTCGTTCAACGCCGACGTGTCCAAGTTCATCACTGAGGGGAACGAAACGGGTGAGGCCTGGGTCGCCCTGCAGGAGAAGTACGAGACGGGTGACCCGATCAACGTTCTGGTCTCGGCACCGGAGGGTCGCAGCCTGCTCGAGAAGGATCTCCTGGTGGCAGTGGGCGAACTTCGAGACACGTTGGCCGGTATCGAGGGTGTCGGCCAGGTTGGTTCGATCATTCCCGAGGTCAACCCGCTCACCGGTGCGCCATTGACGGCGGACCAGATCGCCCTTGTTCCCGAGCAGGTAATCACCGATCTCCTCGGACAGAATCCCCTGGCCGATCTACTGGTCAGTGATGACGGCCGAAGCACGCTGATGCTGGTCGTTCCGCTCGGCGATTCGCTGGCAGTGGCGCAGGCGGTGAACGATGTGACTGCCCCCGACGGGTTGGAGCTGACCCTCTCGGGCAATCCAGTCATTTTCGCCTCGATGCTCGACAAGATGAGCTGGTTCCTCATTGTGATCCCGCCGGTCATCGTCCTCTTATTACTGGCCGTTTTCTACGCCAACGTAGGCGACCGCAAACTCACCATATTCGCGGTGTTTCCCGCCCTACTCGGCTCGGTGTGGACGTTCGGGTTCATCTTCGCCCTGGGACGAGAAGTCGACATTGTCACCATCCTGGTGCCGATCTTCGTGATCGTGATGGGCTCCGCCGACGGTCTCCATTTCGTCACCCATTACCAGGAACAGGTCGACCGCACCTCCGATGAAGTCGATCGGGTCACGTCGACACTCCGCCAGGTCGGGGTTCCGATGATCCTCACCACCATCAGCACCGCCGCCGGGTTTCTGTCGCTGATATTTGCCGGCGTCGCACCGATCGCCCAGCTGGGATCCTTCACAGCGGCCGGAATCGTCTTCGCCGGCATCATCTCGTTCTTCTCGCTACCCGCTTTGCTCAGCCGGATTCACGTCGAACCGAAGCACCGCACGGCGCTGCTCGGCCCCCGTCTCACGTCTGCCGTCAAAGAGCTGGCCAAGCGGCGGTGGGTAGCGGCGGTTCTGGCCGGAGTCCTGATTGCCTTTTCCGGCGTCTTCATCCCGCAACTGCAGGTCGACGGCGATCAGCTCATCTATTTCAAGAAAGACGACCCGGTCCGCCTCGGATTTGAGAAGACCGCGGAACTCTTCGGCGGAGCAACCCCTCTGATCGGTGAGTACGCCTACGATCGGGCTGACGGCTTAGCCGGTCTCGCCCCCGTCGCGGAACTCTCGAGGGAGTTCGAACAGCTCCCGGGTATCCGGACCATTTTCAGCCTGGCCGATCTACAAGGGGTGGTCCCGGATGATCAGCTTCTGGGGGCACTTAGCGGGGAAACACCCTTGCCGCTCGGTCAGATGGCATCAGAGGACGGACTCCGGTTCATGCTGTTGCCGGGTGCCTTCGAGACCGTAGATCTGCAGGGATGGCTCGATTACGCCGACGATAAGAAGGAGATCCGGATCCTGACCGGTATGCCCGTCATCTGGGATGAAGTGGCCCGGTTGGTCCTGCGAGCCCAGTTCATCTCCCTGGCCGTCGCCTACGGTCTTGTGACCCTGATGCTGGCTTTGGCCTATCGCAAGTGGCGCCAAACCGTCGTGAGCCTGGTGCCGCTGTTGCTCACCAGTGCCATGTTGTTGGGGTTCATCGCGGCTTCAGGCATTCAGCTCAATCTGGTGACGGCCGTCATCTCTTCAATCGTTATCGGGGTCGGCATCGACTACGCCATTCACTTCGTGGCGGCCATCGATTTCGCTCGTGGAGAGGGGAACGGGTATGTCCTGCGAGCCGTCGACCGGGCCGGCCGACCGATCATCGCCAACGCCCTGGGGATCGCCGTCGCGCTCACCGCGCTCTGGCTGTCGCCGTTCCGTATCCATCCGCACATCTCGATGATCATGTGGGTGTCGATGACGACTGCTGCTTTGACGGCGCTGGTCATCATTCCTGCTTTGCTGCCCCGGGAAGGTGTCATGGAAGCCTGAGACCGGCCTAGTCCGTCAGCGCCTTTTGGCCTTCAGCGGACCGCAACCATTCGATGGTCCTGCGGAATCCCTCGTCGACCCCGATTGTCGGGGCAAAACCCAATTCATCCTCGGCCTTTTCTATCGGGTAGCCCTGATCGCGGGTCATGGCATACACAACCTGCCGGGTGAGGAGAGGCCGGGTTTTGATACGGAACAACGAGTAGGCGGTCTCGAGCCCGAATGCGGCGAGGACGGCCACCGGCGTGGGGATGTTTCTCGGACGCGTACTTGCCCCCAGTCCGTCCGCAAGCGTGAGCAGTGACTCCCTCCACGTGATGTTCGACGGATCTCGCAGGTTGTAAGCCTGTCCGATCGCGGCGGGTTCCGAAGCGGCCGAGATCATGCCTTCTATCAGGTCGTCGATGTAGATGAGTCCGGCTCGCGCCCTTCCCTTGGCGAGAAACGGCAAGTCGCCGTCCAGGAGGAGACGGCTCAGACCGACAGTGAAGGTGAAACTGCGCGGTCCGAAGACAGTGACTGGTCGGATGATCGTGGTCGGCAGGCCGAATTGATGGAGGTACTCATCGACGAGTCTCTCGCTCATGATCTTGGAGCGGTTGTAGTTGTATCCGACGTCGCGCAATGGGTAGGACTCGTCGACCGCCGTTCGTGGATAGCCGTATACGTCGGAGGTGCTGACATGGACGAACCTCTGAACCGTCCCTGCGTCGACAGCCGCCTGGAGGAGGTTCTTCACCCCGCTCACATTGGCCCGTTCGAAGTCGCTCCATGGTCCCCAGTCGGCCGCCAGCGCCGCGCAGTGGAAAACCACGTCCGCCGCCGACATGGCGCGCGCCAGTGCGGGAGAATCGTCGAGTTCGCCCCGAACGATGTCCAGAGGGAGGCCGTCCAAGGGGTCCAGGTTGCTGGAGGGGCGCGCCAGGATCCGTACCTGCTCGCCTCGTTCAACGAGCATCCTGGTGAGCTCTCCGCCTATGAAACCACTTGCGCCTGTTACCACAATGGTCATGGTCTAGCCCGCTCCTCTTGGGCAGCCTAGGAGGAGAGTGGCGCTGGCTGCAGATCTTGGCGCTTGATGACGGGTCGGTTGTTCGTGCTGGGCGCGCGTCTTCAAGCTGCTTGCGCGATTCCGGGCTGGGAAGCCTGATATTGATTCAGGGCGTCCGGCGGTCCGTCTCCCCGGGACGCGTGGGATGCTTCGTTTCATCTCTGTGAACCCGGAAATCGTCGCATCAAGGAACGACAGGGGAATGGGCAAGCAGTGAGCCCGGTGAGAATCGAACTCACGACCTTGGGATTAAGAGTCCATTCAGGGGGTTCCGGCTCCATGGGCAGATCCGGCAAATACTCTTATAAACGTTGATGTTTTGGCTTGCAGCAGCTCGCGATATTTCGCGTCGTTTTCGGTTCTCCCGCGCCCAGTCGCGGCCCAGGAGTGTGAGTGATGTGTCGCGTCGATTAGTCGTCCACCTCGGCGACGAAACACCTCGTGCGCCTGAATGGGTGATCCTGCCTAGAAACGAACGCCCACCAACACCCAACACCCAACACCCAACACCGGAGACTGAGCGACAACCGACCAGACAAGCGGGGTTAGGAGTCGCCATTCCGCGTGGTCGACAGTCTGAACAGCAATCGAGTGCCAATACCGGACTCATGTTTGGTGATCGGTGTGGCTATTCCCTTTTGTCGACGGGTGTGGCACAATTGTGGCCATGTCCAGTGAATCGTTGCGTACAGTCCGGGACCACTTCTCGGAGTTCATCGACCGAGTGCAAACCCACCATGAACGGGTGGTCGTCACCAAGAACGGCACACCCGCTGCGGTGCTGATCAGCCCTGATGATCTTGAGTCACTCGAAGAAACGCTGGCCATGCTCGGCGACTCCGAGGCGGTGGCGGAGTTGGTGGAGGCGCACCGCGCCTACCTGGACGGTGACGTGGTCCGCGGCGTCGAGGCCGTCCAAGCCCTGCGCCCTCGGTGACCACCGGGCGATACGAGATCGTCGTGACCGCACCGGCGGCCCGGACGATCCGAGAGTCCCTTCCGGAGGCGGTGGCGTTCGCCGTGATCGACCTCATCACCGGTCCGTTGCTGGACAACCCGAGACGAATCGGTGCTCCGCTGCGGGATGAGCTGGCGGGGGTTTGGAGCGCCCGAAGAGGTACCTATCGGGTTCTCTACCGTATTGACGACGATCGGCGAGAAGTCATCGTTCTCCGCATCGGGCATCGCAGAGACGTCTACCGGCCGGACTGATATTCCAGCGCTCACTTATGCGCTCCTTGTCCCGTTATCTGGAAAAGCCGACGTTGGATAGCGCCTGGATAACGGACACACCACATCCCCGCGAAAGCCCAAATGGATTACAGGCATATTCGGTGATCTGAGGTGGGAGAGACCAGACGACCAAAGCCTCTGGTAGTGGTTGCCGGGGCGGAGCATGATGGGAATTGAGACGTGTGCGCTGTTCAGCGGATACGACGACCACCGTGTCTTGGCCCTTTGAAGGGTGGCCGTCGTGGGAAAGCGGTTGTCGAGTTCACTGGTTGCGCTGGTTCTTGTGTGCGCCGGGTGCGGTCAAGGCGACGGCGCGGGGATCTCCGCCGCCTCCGGAGTTTGGTGGGCCCGTTCTGGTCGTCAGCAACTACGGGGTATGTCAGATCAGCCCGGACGGCACTGCGACCCTGCTCGTCGACGGTGCTGTGGCCTACGCCGTCGACGACACCCAGGGCGGTCTGGTGTTCCAGCTCGAGCGGGGCCGGGCGGGAGGGGTCGCTCCGGGCGACCGGTCAACGGTGATCTGGTGGGTGCCACAGGGGGCGAGCGCACCCCAGGAGCTACTGGTCCCGACACCCGGCTCAGGCCACCGACTGACGCTCCACGACGTGTACGCCACCGGCGATGGTTTCGCCATCCTCTACACGCGCCACGAAGGTTCAATCCCCGACGTCGACATGATCGATACCCTGCGCCGTGTCGAGGTTCCCGACAGCATCGTGACGGTGCTCTGCTCCCAAGGAGCCTTCGAGTAGGGTTGTGGAGCTTCGAGCGGATCGCCAGAAATCTCAATGAATACGGGCATATTGATGGTGGGCCCGGTGAGAATCGAACTCACGACCTTGGGATTAAAAGTCCCCTCAGGGGGTTCAGGCCTCATGGGCAGATCCGGCAAATACCCTTATGAACATTGATGTTTTGGCTTGCAGCAGTTCGCGATATTTCGCGTCGTTTTCGGTTCTCCCGCGGCCCAGTCGCGGCCCAGGAGTGCGAGGGATTGTGTCGTGTCAATTAGTCGTCCACCTCGGCGACGAAACACCTCGTACGCCTGAACGGGTGATCCTGCCCAAGAACGAATCCCTTTCCATGCCTTTTCGTTCGGTATAGCATGTGTGCTATGTCGTGGGGTGAGGTGGAACTCGAGCCGGAGGTTCGGGATTGGCACCTCTCCCTCGGCGAGGATGACCAAGCCCGTGTGCGGTTTCACATCGATCGGCTGGCCGACCAGGGTCCGCTGCTTGATGAG
>Ga0224512_10000094_pt1 | contig 95141 bp, 97 predicted proteins | sample SF_May12_sed_USG_4_FD_169103 | JGI IMG/M metagenome (GOLD analysis project Ga0224512, IMG submission 169103) | Sediment microbial communities from San Francisco Bay, California, United States - SF_May12_sed_USGS_13 | ecosystem: Environmental > Aquatic > Marine > Sediment | place: USA... | reverse complement strand
CAACGGTCTGGCATGTATCGATGGTGAGAACGGCTTGGACGGTATCGATTGTGAGAACGGCTTGGACGGTATCGATGGTGAGAACGGCTTGGACGGTATCGATGGTCTTGACGGTGCACAAGGCCCTCCCGGTCCGGTTGGTCCCGCTGGTCCGGCTGCTGTCACCATGCGAACCGGGACTTTCAACATACCGCGGGAGTTCTCGGGCAGGATGTCGGCAACGGCTTTCTGTCTGCCCGGCGAGGTTCTCACGGGAGGCGGCCACCAGTACGCACCGAACACCGCCTATTTCCCGCTGCGAATTGAGGCCAGCTACCCGAGCTTCGACGGCTCTGTGTGGTCGTGGAATGTGGGAACCGAGTTCTATTCGAGCTACGGGGGTAACCCAACCGATCAATTGATTGCCTATGCCCTGTGTGCGCCTGGAGCCGCATAACACGGCAACGCCTTCGAGCAGACAAACTGGTCCATACCTCATCGGCTGGTCCATACCTGATCAGTGATTTGGAGGTGTCTGGGGAGGGTTCGTATCCCGCCCTAGGGACGGCCCTGAGAGGCAAGGGTTGGGTCCCGGGAGGTCGAAGACCCGAACCTCTGTCCGACCTCCGCCAACAGCATGAAGTTCGGGTGGGGGGTGAAGGTCACATCACCCGTGATCGTGACCGGTGGGACGCTGATCGCCACCACCACCACCGGAACGGCCATGACTACTCGCTAGCCGATACGTGTCCGCGTTGGGTTTGGCCGTTGCCGTTCAACCGGTAGGCGTGACGGATCGGATATTCAGTCTGCAAGGCGGCCACCAACAAATTCAGGTTGCCGATCGCGGCCTCCAAATTTTCGAATCGGAACTCGTGGTTTTCTTTCAGGCATTTGACCTTGGTTTCGATCCGATCTATCCCGTTGATCATCGCCGCTCGAACACCTGATAGACTCCCCTCAACCAGTCTGGCTGCCCGGCATACTTTTTCCCGTAGGCGTCTTCGATCGTGTCTCGCATCTTCTCAGCACCGGCATCCAAGCCGCGGGGGTGGGCTGCTTTGGCGCTCCTTACCAAGATTGACAACCACGGATGGTCCGCCGTATCAACAAATTTCCAAAACTCTCTTCGCGGTTCTGCGTCACCAGGATCAGCCAACGCCGTACCAGCAAGCTCGAAGAGTTGTTGAGCTACCAGATCATCTTGGTATTTGAGTTTTTCGTTTCTCATTAGACGAAACCCGCCTCTCTAGAGTGGGCGGCACGCCGTCGCATCGTCGCCCTCTTCCTGGCGTCCACCAACAACGCGGTGTTCTGTTCGATGTCACCCGGCAGGTTGGCAGCGAACGCGCGGGTCAACCGGATCGGTTCCTTGACCTCTTCCCAATCCTGACCCAACGTCAACGCTTCATCGACATTGCCACCTTGAGCGGCGAACCCTTTGAGGATGGTTCGAGCGATTTCGTTGGAGGGATGCTGATCGCACCAGCGGAACACTTCCCGCCATCTGGTCGATGACTCCGGCCACAACAAGGCTTCCCCGACCATCCTTAGGATGGCTGCCTGTTCACCGTCGGGTGCCGGAATGTTGAAGTATTTCATGGCCGGTCCATGTATGCGGCTATGTCGGCAGACGTGAACGCCCCATCCGGACCAGACGCTTGAGCCGATTCATAACGGGGATCGGCATAAATTTCGGCGAGCAAAACCGAGTCGCCTTGCCGGATCGCCCTTTGCACCAGCCGATGGCCGGACCATAACCTTTCGTCCTTGCCGACCCCCAGGTTGTCGAGTCGGGAAGGTAGCTCGGTCTGCTCGGCCTCTTCGAAACGGGAACCCGGCTGGTTGACCGTCTGCTTAGCCGCTTCCTCGGCGGCCTTCCGTTTTTGCTGCGCTTGTTCGGACAGTTGACGGCCAGCAAAGTTTCGGCTGTCCCATTCGATCAGCCCTTGCGCGTCCCACTCCTCGATCTGTGCTCTATCACCACGAGCGACCGCCCGCTGGAACTCTTCAGAGTCGGTCTTGATCTTCTCGCTCATCGTCTTCTCCCTCTCAAATATTGGTGGAAGGGCACCGACCAAGCCGATGCCCACCACCGGCTCTTGAGGTATTGCAGCCCTCCCCGGGACAGCCCTCAAAATGCTGTCACGGTCATCCACTGTCCCGTCGGGCGGTTGCGGAACAGGATCGACACCGGCACCTTATACGTCCCGTTTCCAGAATTAGAGAAACGGTTTGGGCGCTCATAACTGCGGTCCGCTTGCTGGCCCAAGCCGTTGCCATGTGCTCGGTAATGCCGGTTCGCCGACCCAGAACAGCACGCTGGTTCCGACCTGGGTTATTAAGGGCCGCAACCTCGAATAGCACCCACGTGCAGCTCAAGAAGCTACCGGCAGCCGATCAGTGAACTGTTGGATTGGGGTCGTTCGCCTCTGTTCTTGCCATCACGGCAACCCATATTGTTCGACGAAGAGTTGTTCGGATGTTGGGACGCGACCGCTAGACACGCTCTGCAGCTAGCGGATTGTCGCACTGGATCACCTTGGTGTCCGCGACTAAGCCACCCCAGCGTGCATCTGACGGCAGCGCGAGGCTGGGAGAAGGGGTCGTGGTTGGTGCCAATGGTGTGAGGGGTTTGCAGCAAACCGTGGCGATCGGTGTGGTGTTGGCTTTGGTCGTTGTGGCTTGCGGGAGCGGTGACGGTGGCCCTGCGGTGACCCTCGTTGAGACGACCAGCCCGCCAGACGGCGGGACCGGCGAGGGGCTCGTTGTTCCCGAACCTTCGGCTCTGATCATCGATGAGGACCCTGCCAGCCCGGTAGCGGCCACCGTGCTGTATGAGCCGGGTGATCACCTGATCGAGAAGGTCGAATATATTGGTCCGAAACCGTCGAGCAATCTTCCTCCCACGGGGGCTTTGGTCTATTTGGTGGGTTTCGACGAGGCGATACGGATCGATTCTGATTCTGCTGGGCGCCCGGCGGTCATGTATTTGGGTCCGCTCGGGGAACTACGTTTCGGCTTCACAGACGACGTGCTGAACGTTCAGCATGTCGCTTTGGACGGGACAACATCATCCGAGAACTTCCCTCTGGCGGCCGGCGGGGACACCGCTTCTGAGTCGCTCTCTGATCTGGGTGCGAACGGGGTCGTGTCGGAGGGTTCCTTGTCTGCCGGATTGTTTGCGTTGGCTCGTGGGCCGGGCGCTGCCGTCCGGCCGGGAACCGGCCACTTTGCGAGAGCTGACGAACCAGGGGGCTCCTCCATCGAGGTGCGAAGGGCGGCCTTCTTCGATGTGGTTGTGACGAGCGAGGAACTGTTGCCGGACGGCCTACAGCCGCCCTTTGCCAAGACCTCTGCGTGCTATACCAGCCGGGGCGAAACATTCTTCGAGTGCCGTTGGTGGCGTCAACCGCTCACCTCGCACGACTTTGGCCGCACTGACCGGATCGTGGTAGCCCATCAAGCGGAGGAGTTCGTCGAGGGGCTCACCCCAACTCTATGGCCCAGCCTGCAAGCGTGTAAGGAAGCCTTCGGTAACGACTGGTGGGCGGCCCCATCTCCAATGGATGGGTGGGAGCGAGCCGCCCGCGTCGCGGAGGGGGCCGCGAATGTTTTCAGCTCCACCCTTGCTACTGGCATCTATTACTTGTTGGCAGCAAAGGCCGAAGAAGCTGTCGTGCTCGGTGGCGCGTCCGTCCTCGGTGGTGGGGCTGCCGCGGTAGCTGTTCCCGAGCTGGTGGCCGGTCTTGCTGCCGCGGCCACCGTGGCGATCTTTTTTTGGGCTGGCAACGCGGTGGGGGAGCTGGTCTTCGGAGAGGAAGAACCAGACTGCGACAAGATCCTGCGACGCGTTTCGAACATCAGCCGGTTCGCTCAGTCCACCCAGGACGCCGGTTTTACCATTGAGGTCTGTGTGGTTGTTCCCCCAGGTTGGACGGTGGACGCAGACTGCAAGGACGTTGGCCCTTACCTGCCCTTCAGTGATGAAATGCTCATCGAGCCTGGTAACCCCGACACGCTCGATCGGAACCGCCTCCCCACCGTCGAGTTCGTGATGTCCCCGTCGCCGGGGGTTGTCAGCGGTCGGATAACCGACGCCGAGAGCGGTGACCCGGTCGAGGGCGCCGGAGTCGTCGTGGTGCCATCCAATTTGGAGAACATGCAGACCACCAGCGACGGGGCAGGCAGCTTCGAAATCACCGACGTGCCCGCCGGGCCAAGTTTGGTTGTGGTCAACGCCACGGGGTTCAACCAAGCCACGAAGGAGATCCAGGTGCAATCCGAACAGGCTACCGAGGTGACTATCACCCTGGAGCCCGTGTCGTATCCATGGACGTTCGAGGGCACCGGCACAAGAACGCTAACGGCCAGCACCAACTTCGGCATCAACGGCTCAGTGACCGACAAATCAACAGTCGAGATTGTGATCATGCTTGAAGACGGCGGGAAAGCAACCGGGACGTTCACCTTCCACCGGGAGCTTGTGTACGACTGCACTCAAGAGGAAGGTCGGCACGGAAATGTCTTCGCCAGAGACCGGGAACAGGAGGTCGTCTGGGAGGGCACCCATGAATGGGAAGGCACCCGCGATGAGGGGACGTTCACACTGTTACCCGGATCGACCGCTGAACTTACCGGCTCCTACAACGCTGCAACCATCTCGGGTTTTCAGACCCAGGAATACACAATCCCCGCCAAGGATGAATGCGATGGGACGCGGGAAGACCGCAGAGACCTCGAATTCAAGGACATTCCCATTCAACGCTAAGGCGAGCAGCCTGGTTGGTCACACGCGCAACCGTTGACCAACCTCGCAGCCACCCCGTCCACCACCAAAACGGCGAATTACACAAACACCCCACACCCGGTACCCCACCACCCACACAAAAACCATCAACAAAACCATCCCGCCCAACCATACCCATACCCGTACCAGCAACAGCCGACCGACGGTGGTAACCCGCCGTCCCGTCCTCACGTACGGGACTGACCCTGTGTGGGTTTTCCGGAGTGGTGGTTGTGGTTTTGTCGCTGTAGCTTGTTGTTTCGGGTCCTTGTGGGTGGTTCGTGATTTCGCTGGTTTTCCGTCGGTGTTGTTGCCGGAGGATGTACCAGAGATGTTGACTACCTTCCTAACCTGATCATCTTCAGAATTCGAACGTGACCTCGCAGTCGTAGCCAAGGCTATTCAGGAACAAAACGAGCATCTTTTCAGCGTTCCGGGCAGTGGCCTGTTTGATGCCCGTGTCTAGGGCAGTCTGCTTCACGGCCGCCAACGCAGCGTCCTGCATTCTCGTCCATTCCTCGGCTGTGATTGCCTTGTAGAGAAGCGGGTCTTTGACATCGCTCTTGACGATGTCGCCTTCATCTATATCGTTTTTCATCATGAACGAGTCCTCGGGAAACATGATGGCTACTGACGGCCTGTTGCCCGAATCGTCGATGGTGATAGCCGCCTGGTCGAAGTCGACGCTGCCGGTCACGACCGCATTGACATAGACAGCTCCTTTGGTTCTCTTCCTGTCCGGAATGAACCCCAGGACTTTCCGCGTTAGCGTCTCCTCGTAGTACTCGGTGATGTGGTACTCCACTGTCGACAGTTGCGAAATCTCCTTGATTTCATTGACGTTCACAGTCGTTGTGCTATTGGCGTCGGGCATCACCCACCAGGTAACACCGGCGGTGACGGCTACAAGAACGAGCGCAGCAAGAGCGGTCACGAGGCCGGCATAACCAGATTGGGGGCCAGTTTGGGGGCGAGTTTCCGAGAGTCGCATTGACAGTCCTCCTGTCCACGTCGTCCCGGCCCGCACGCCCTCTGTAGTCACGATCGCGCTATAGGTGGTTGTGGTCAAGGGCTAGCCGTTGGATGGCTAGCGGAGTGTCAATCCGTGTCATGGCTGTCCAGGCGTGTCAACTCTTCCTCGGTTGATTTCTTCTGGCCTATGACCGGGAAAGGCCCACACGGTTCCGTGGCTCCTACGTACGGGGATAAGGCCACGATCAGCCGGTGAGACACATGACCCTCGTAGCTGGTGCTGGTCGAAGGCGGTGATGCCGCTGAAGCTCAGATGACACGTTGGGCAGTGACATTCGCGGCGTCCTGTCCATTCACGGTCGCAACCCGAGCAGGTCGCGGTGCCCCAATCCCTTGGCTCTGGTGATTCGGGTTGGGGCTGTCCGGGGAATCCGCGCAGTTCCCGGGCGGTCACACAGTTCGGGCAGCCGCAAAGCAGGAAGGAACCGGTCGGTGTGTCGTTCATGACCACCCTCCCGATGATCGGGCTGCGTTGATTTTGCACTTCAGCGTGTGATGCGGTGCTGGTAGTCCACACCGCCAGCAACTCGTGTACACACCGAAATTCCATGCACGAATTTGCGCCGTTTGCCAGTGAAGATCGTGGTCGGCTTCGGCCGCGCCGAGTGTTTCGATCACGAGCCTCTCGGGTGCGTCCTCCGGTTGCGAATTAAGCGAAAAAGGCGCATTAAAGGTCAAAGCGAACCCTTTTCTTCGCTCACTTCGCTTTCTTCGCCACGCCAGAAGTAGACGATGCGGGGCCGGCCTTGACCTCTGCCCCCAAAACCCCGCAAAACCCCCCCGAAAACATTGGGAGTCAATACTCTGGTCAATATTGACCTGACCTTGACTTGACTCGGGTTATGAGTGGTCAAGGTCAAGGGTCCCCCCCATAGGGGGACCTTGACTTGACCTCAACCTTGACTTGAAGGGTTTCTACGTGGTTGGAGAGTATTTCCACGGGTTTCCCTTCTTGTCGTCCTGCTGGATGGCCCCGATGGCTCCGAGCGCATTCACAAGGGTCTGCTTGCCCCACATTCCTCCGTCGTCGGTGTAGGCAACCGTGGCGGTGAGCAGATTCCCGAACGTGTGCCAGACTCCGTAGCCGAGAGTCTCGAAGATGTCCCGCAAGATCTGGGCGTTATCCCCTTCACTCGCGGCAACCCGTTTCGGTTCCCGTCCCTTTTCGCAGGGTTCCCAGGGCATCAACTCGCCATGACGGATCGCCGCCGGGATCGCCGTCCGGTGTTTTCGTCCGCGAGCCGGGCGGAACGGGTCGATGTTCAAGATGATGTTGGTGTCATCAATCGGTCGCAGGTAGTAACCCATTTCCGGCCACCGGATCATCAACCGCGACCCGGCTGGCCTTCGGGCAACTTTCGCTTGTAGTTGCGCGTGCGGAGCGTGAGCCTCAAGGGACATCGCCGCGCCCGATATCGCTCGTATACGGTCGAGGGCGGTCAACAGGTCCCGAGTGTCCCGCTCATCGGACTCGGCCCCGCCGTGAAGTTTGTAGAGGGGGCCGGCGACAATCAACTGTGGGACGTACTCCGCCACGAGGTCATCCAGAGATGTTTGGACGGTGACCTCTAGCCCTTCGGGTTCGTTGACGACCCACAACCAGTCCGAGGTAGGTTTCCCCAACGCCTGACACACCATCGTGATCGTGTCGGAGAGTTCATCGTTCGGGTTCTCTGCGTCTATCAACAAGGTCCGGACCGGTTCCATCGCTTCCCCGGTGAAGGGGTGTAACCCGAGTGCAGCCCCGACCGCCATCTGAACCTGCCAGACCGATTTGCCGACGCCTTCGCTAGATACCCACAAAGCTCGCTCCATCGGGCGGATGAACCCGGGGATAAGGAACCCTCCGCTGGTCTCGGCCGCGTGAGCAAGAAACTCGTCAACCGACCAGTGGGCGAGCACTGACCGTTCGGGTGTTTGCTCGCCATCCCCACGAGGGATTTCGTCGAGCGGCTCCACGGTGCGAACGATCTCGCGGATAGCTGCCAGCCGTCATATCGTTCATCGTGTGCTCCGCAATTCGTCGAGCACCTGCTGGTAGGTCGAGCGCCACGGCTCGGTGGGTTCCCGACTCCCAAGCTCCCAGCGAGCCACGCTGGCACGATCCACACCAACCGCCTGAGCAACGTCCTGCTGCGAGAGGCCGACGGCAAGGCGCAAGGCCCGGCAGACAGATGGCGACGGCAGATCGACCTTCCGGTGCTGGGCCATCCGCTCCCTGATGGTGGCAACTGGATCTTTCATTCCCCCCAGTGTGTCACGCCAGCGGTACCTGTTCCAAGGTCACCAAGGGGGAGGTTTTTATGACATGTACCCCTAGTACGTCATGCCAGTAGATTTCCTGGCACGCATCCGGTACGCTATGAAAATGGCATCCGCAAGAAGCTCAGAGAAGGGCCGACCTGACGACGGTGAAAAACGGTGGGTGGTCGCGTTCGATGATGAACTTGACGGATGGACAATTGCCGTCACCCTCGAATCTCACACCGACGGATTCGTTGTCCGCGAATTGCACGTCTCCCCGACCGGTGCAACACCGCCCGGTGGCTACCAGCACGCCGCACACCATCGGAGAATCAAACCGGATCGGCTTCGCATGCTTGCTATCCAGAGTGTGCTGGAACACGAAAACCCCGGATACGAGAAGCTAGTAGCCAACGCGGTTCGGTTCAGTGGTCGCGGACGCCACAAACACGATGACCTCTTCTATGCCCGTCTGGCGGCTTCGTACAGTTTTCACGCGAAGTACGGGGCGCGCCACGTTCATCGGAAGGTAGCCACGGACAACTTCCTAGAAGCCACGACAGTCAAGGACTATATCGAGGAGGCGCGGCGTCGTGGCCTGCTAACCCGACCGCAGAAGAAGGGAGTGGCCGGGGGTGAGTTGACCACCAAGGCCCGCAAGCTCCTGGAACCGCTCGTCAAGGAGGCCCGCGTAGCGGTACACATCCCCCAAGTAACCATCGTCACGGACCGGCCACGAAAACAGCCGGAAGGTTGAGACTCCCGGCCCGCACACCTCTAGGCCCGCCAGGTCAGATCGATTCGACGGTCACTTGTCGCCCGGTTCAAGGTCACCCGCTCAAACACCGCTTTGAGGAGCGCCTGCCGTTGGGCAAGCGACGCGCTCCCCCACCATGCTTCCACCGCCGCCCGACCGGAAGGCAAACCGGCGAGAAGGGTGTCGCCGCGTTCCCGGTCGATCTGGCGGCGGGTCTGTTCGAGGTCGGCCACGTTCCGTTCGCGGGCTGCGAACCATTCACGTCGGGTGATCCGGTCGGCGGCATAGTCGACGGCCATCTCTTCAAGTTTGGCTTCGAGGTGTAACGCCCTTTCTTGGAGCGGAGCCACGTCGGTTCCGGTGGCACCCAACGCGGCGGTGAGTTTCGGGTCGTCCACGAAGACGAGCAGTGCTTCGATCACGGTGTCCTCGGCGGCTGGTCCCTTGATCGACGTTTTCCCGCATCGGTGACCTGGCTCTGACCTGCACGAATAGGTGTGATAGGGGAGCGCCTTGACGTTCTTCACCCTCACCGCCACCCCACACTCACCGCAGACCATGATCCCCGACAGTAGGTAGCGGCGGGTTGGTCCTGGGTTGTGTCGGGTCGGGTCTGTGAGCAGCGACCGCAGTCGCTCGAAGGTGTCACGGTCGAGGATGGCTGGCCATTTGGCTTCGCCGATGATCTCGCCTTTGTGTTCCCGAAGTCCGGCGATGCGGGGCCGGGCTAGTAGCCGTGAAAGCACGTTCGATCTGAAGAAAGCGCCTTGCGAAGTGTGGATGCCACGGTCTGCCCAATCGCGGCAGATCGTTCCCAGCGATTCGCCGTTGAGGGACCGGCGGGCCGCTTCCCTCACCAGCTCGGCTTCCGGTTGGTTGATGGTTATCCCGTCCGCTTCATATCCGAACGGACGGCGACCACCACCGGAAGGGAGACCGTTGCGGGCGAGCTGTTGTTTCTTGGAGCGGATTCGTCGGCTCTTGTCTTCGCTTTCTTTGCGTGACATGGCGGTGACCATTCGAGCGAACGCGCGACCGTCGGAGGTGTTCAGATCGAAGTCACCGCCGGAGGTTGTCCAGATGTGCAACCCGGTGCCCTCCACTAAGTCGATGAGGTCTTCGAGTTCCCGCGGGTTGCGGTAGAGGCGATCCAGATGGAAGGTGATCACATCGGTGACCGCTCCGGCTTTGACCGCTTCGACTAGCTGGCGGTAACCGGGCCGTCGATCCCCATTGAAGGCGGAGAGGTCATCGTCGCGGAAGGTGTCGGAAATCTCCCAACCGCGCTTCTTGGCGTACTCGGTACACTCTTCGAGCTGGCGGGCTGTCTTGACGCCGGTTCCTTCCGGGTCTTTCGAGATGCGAAGGTAGGTGGCTTTCATGCTGGTCCTTCCTGCCAGGACCTATTATAACCTTCACCCAGGTCATCCATCCTCCCGCAAGCCCGCCAGGAACACACCGGGGTCGGGCGCCCGCACCAGGCTCTCTCCGACGAGGACAGCATCGTATCCGGCTGCTCGCATCCGGCTGGCATCTTCTCGGGTCCAGATCCCGCTCTCGGCTACCGCCACCTTCGCCCCCCTCAGCAGCGGCGCCAGACGCTCGGCGGTACTGAGATCGACGTCGAAGGTTCCCAGATCGCGGTTATTGACACCGATGACGCGTGCGCCTGCTGCAAGTGCCCTATCGACCTCGATAGCATTGTGGACTTCAACCAAGGCCTCCATGCCGGTTGCTTTGGTAACCGCGAGCAGGCCGGCGAGTTTCGCATCGTCCAGGGCAGCCACAATCAGAAGGACGGCATCAGCGCCGGTTGCCCGCGCCTCCCAGATCTGAATGGGGTCTAGCAGAAAATCCTTGCGGAGCACGGGAACCTCAACCGTTTGGCGGACCCGGCGCAGATCGTCGAGGGAGCCCAAAAAGTATCGCGGTTCGGTGAGCACTGAGATGGCATCTGCTCCCCCGCGCCCATACGCACCGGCGAGCATGATCGGGTCCAGATCTGCGTGGATGATTCCTCGCGACGGCGATGCGCGCTTCACCTCGGCGATCACCGACAACCCTGGAGCAGCAAGCGCAGCCAGCAAATCCCGAGCGGGTTTCTGCTGGACGGCAGCTGCTTCGACCTCGGCCGCACGTCGCTGCAATTCGGGCAAATGCCGACGGACCTCGGCAATGATCTGGGACAGCATCCGGACATCGTAGGGCGACGTCGCCCGTCAGTCGTCTGAAGCCGAGGCGGCGGGTATCGACACGACGAAACGAGTTCCGGTCCCCGGGGTCGATTGAGCCGAGATGGTCCCCCCCATCGCGTCGACGAGTTGTTTGACGATGGCCAACCCCAATCCAGATCCTTCGGGTCGAACCCGGCGATAATTGCGAGCGACGTAGAACTTCTCGAACACCCTGGGCAGGTCATCCTGATCGATACCGGGGCCTGTGTCCTCGACGCTCAACTCGATGCGCTCATCGCGAGTGCGGACCGAGACGGTCACTCGGCCGGCCTCCGGCGTGAAGCGAAGGGCATTCTCGGTCAAATTGGCCGCGATCTGTGCCAGTCGATCGGGATCGGTGACCATGATCCCGGTCTCCTCAACCTCAACGTCGAGCCGGACGCGTAATGCTTCGGCCCGATCACGATACGTCTCAGCGATCTCGGCCAGGTGGGCGCCGACATCCACAAGCTCGAGACGAATGGTGAACTCACGAGCCTCCAGCCTGGCAAGCAGCATGAGATCTTCAACCAACCTTCGCAACCGGTCTGTCTCACTGCTCAGTACGCCTGCGATTCGCCGTATCTCTTCTTCGTCGAGCTCTCCCTCGTCGAGCGCCTCTGCGTAACCTCCGATGGTGGTGAGCGGTGTGCGAAGGTCGTGCCCGACACTCATCAGGAAGTCCTGCTCGCGGGCTTGCACCTCCTCGAGCCGCGTCGCCATGACGTTGAAGGTCTGCGACAATTCCGCAATCTCGTCATTACCTTCTTCCCCGGCGCGAGCTGCCAGGTCACCTGCAGCCAACCGGTGGGCCGCTCCGGCCAGACCACTCAACCTGGAACCCAGCCAGAACGACAGGGACCGTGCTGCAAATGCCGACAGAACCGCGGCGATGGCAAAGGGCACGATGAGTCCCCGCATGATCTCTCGCCAATTGATCAGATCCGAGCGCTGCGCGATCACGATCACCGGCGTGATCCCTCCCTGGTCGACCACGTCCATCGGGTGAGCAACAGCCTCGAGGGTCTGTGCCTCCTGAGGGAGCTGAATCCGCCTGAACTGGTCTTCACCGGCGAGCAACGAAGACGTATCGAATCCCAGCGCATTGCCCAACCCCGGGTTTCGGACCAGGTGCAATATGCCGTCCGCGCCGATCCAACCGAGATCGATCAGGCTGCCGCCCGTCACGCGCTGAGCTGAGGTCAGCAGCCGAACGAACCGGTCTCCGGCGTCCGTCCCCAGGTCGGCCCGGCCGTCACGTAGCAACTCGAGCATACGGCGGGCAGTCACCCGACCATCGACAGAGGCGGCTTCCTCGACCAATCCGGCCACGGCTTCGGCCTGACGGGCGACCTCAGTCCGGGTTTGCTGCACGACCCGGACGCGCGTGAGCACGGCTCCCAATGTCGCGACCACCATGAGGGCAACGCCGGCCACTGCCAGCATGCTCCAGAAGAAGCGACGGCGCATCAGTCTTCCATCCGGTAGCCGACTCCCCACACGGTCTCGATCGGGATGCCGTCGAGTTTCTTCCGAAGTTGCCGAATGTGCACGTCGACCGTCCGGGTCTCCCCGAAATAGTCGTATCCCCACACCGCCGACAGAATCTGGGCCCGCGACAGCACCAGTCCCCGGTTCTCTGCCAGGTACCAGAGCAGATCGAACTCCTTGGCCGTCGGCCGGATGGTGATGTTCGCCGGAGTGACGACCTGGCGGCGCCCTGTGTCGATCTCGAATCCCTGGATATCGATGGACCGGGGTTGGGCCGGCCGTTCTTCGGAACGGCGCAGCACGGCCTTGACCCGGGCCAATAGCTCGCGGGGCGAAAACGGTTTTGTTACGTAGTCGTCGGCGCCCAATTCCAAACCGACCACTTTGTCGACTTCGGAGTCGCGGGCGGTGAGCATGATGATCGGTACATCGGACCCGGTAGCTCGAATCCGCCGACAGACTTCGACGCCGTCGATTCCAGGGAGATTGAGGTCGAGCAGTACGACCCTGGGTGGCTGTTCGGCCATACGGGCCAGACCGTCTTCGCCATTGGCGGCGTGGACCAGGCGGAATCCGTCCCTCTCGAAGAATCCGCGCAGCATCTCGGCGATGCTTTCCTCATCTTCGATCAGCAGCACCCGCCGTTGGGACGCCATGGCTCCTCCTGTCCGTCATCATGAATGGCTTGTGACGCCGTCGTCTTTCAGCATCGGTCGGACAGGCTCGCTACTTATTCGAAAAATGTCAGAATTCTGTGAAGTTAGCGAGCGGCAACTGACGGACGGTGGCCGGTATCGAGCCGCCCTCCCAACGTACTTCGACCTCGGAGCCGGGCACGACCTCGCGGCGCACCAGCGCCAGGCCCACCGGAGCACGCAATGTCAGTGACTCCGCTACCGACGTGAGCCGGCCAACCCGGCTGCCCCCGGCAAAGATTTCGGCTGTCTCCGGAGGGAGAATGTTGGTTTGAATCACGATGCCGCGCAGAAGCCGATTGACGTGTCCACGACTGTCGATGCGGGCAACAAGCTCCTGGCCCAGGTAGCAACCTTTGGTGAAGGAGACCGTCTCGGATACCAGACCCGATTCTTGCGGAATGGTCTTTTCGTCCAGGTCCCGGCCCATAACCGGCTCACCCGCTTCGACTCGTATCGCGTCGACGGCGAGAGACCCGACCCGCCGGGCTCCGGCCCTCTCGAGATCCTCCTGATCGACACCGACTATGAGGAAGCGGGCCAACCCACCCAACGGAATACTTGCCACCAGCCTGTTCCCGCTTCGCACCCACCCGGTGGGATTCGGGAGGTTTGCCTGCTCGAGCACTGTGCCGGCGGAAGGGCCCCAGAGGCCGAGCACCTCGTTCATCATCGGTTCGATAACGGCGTCGACCCGGAACCGGTAACGGCCCAACTCAGCGGCCAGTGGCTCGCCCCGTCCCCGATCGGCAACGAGGACGATCTCGTTTTCACCTTTCAGCACCCACAGAACTGCCCGTAGCTTCCCCTCAGGTCCCAGCAGCAACGAGCGCCCGACGCCCCCTTCCGGCAGGGCTGCGAGGTCTTGACTAATGATGTTCTGCAGGAAGGACTCTGCATCGGGACCCTGCACCGAAACCAGGTCGTGATGAGCGGTGACCAACCCGGCTCCATTTCGTGCTGATAAGTACTCGGCAGTCACATCGCCGTAGCTTCTAGACAGTGCCGGCCCCCTCGATGGCGGCGAGAGCCGCCGCTGCTTTGTCCATCGTCTCCTCGTACTCTGCGGCTGCGTCGCTGTCGGCGACCAACCCGGCTCCTGCCTGGACCCAGGCCTTTTCGGCAGCAATCACCACAGTCCGCAAACAAATGGCGGTATCGATGTTCCCGGAAAAATCGAAATATCCGACCGCCCCGGCGTAGGGGCCGCGCGCCACGGGTTCGAGCTCATCGATGATCTCCATGGCCCGCACTTTGGGAGCGCCCGAGACCGTTCCGTGCGGAAAGACCGCTCGCACGACGTCGATCGGCCTGATGTCGGACCGGAGCCGACCCGACACGCCAGAGACAATGTGCATCACGTGCGAATAACGCTCGACAACCATCAGATCGTCCACGACCACAGAGCCGAATTCGGCCACCCGCCCCAAGTCGTTCCGGGCCAGGTCGACCAGCATGATATGCTCGGCGCGCTCTTTTGGATCGGCCAACAGTTCAACTTCGAGCGCCGCATCTTCCTGGTCGTCGGCCCCGCGGCGGCGAGTTCCGGCAATCGGTCTGCTGTACACCCGACCGTCCCTGACCCTGGTCAGCAACTCAGGGGACGATCCGACCACCGTCACGTCCGGGTGTTTGACATAGAACAGATACGGGGAAGGGTTCAGGAGCCGCAGCGATCGGTAGACGGCGAACGAGTCACCGAAAAAGGGGGTCTCGAGGCGCTGGCTCAGGACGATCTGGAATGCGTCGCCTTGTTCGATATAGCGCTTGGCCTTCTCGACCGCTTGCTCGAAGGTTGCCCGGTCCATGGTCGAGCGAGGAGCGGGTCCGACGCCGGTCGGAGCTGGAGCCGGCCGGGTCACGTACGACCGTCCTGAGCTGAGGACAGCGGCGGCCTCTTCGAGCGCCCGCACGGCGCCGTGATACTCGGTGACCGGGTCACTTCCGGTGAACACATTACGCACCAGGGTGATGGTCTGATCAAATCGATCGAGCGCGGCCAGCGACCCGACGAACTGCCATAGCATCTCAGGGACCCCACGATCGTCGGGTGGCCGCCCGGGCAGATCCTCGATATAGCGCACGCAGTCATATCCAAGGTATCCAACGGCACCGCTGTGCAGGGGTGGAAGCCCTGCCAATTCGGGCGTGGCAAAACGGGTAAGCAGATCCTCCAGAACCTCCAACGGATTCCCATACGCAAGATCGAGGTGTTTACCCTCGACGTAGGTCACCCCGTCCCTGGAAATCAACGTGAATTCCGGGTCCCAACCGAGGAACGACCAGCGCGCCCATCGATCTCCACCCTCCACCGACTCAAACAGGAACCCGGGTGCATCACCAACGAGCTTCTCAAAAGCGCTAACGGCCGTCTCCCGATCGGCCAAGACCCGCACCGACACCGGCACCACCGGGTAGCGGCCGGCCAGGTCGGTGTATTCCTCCAGAGTGGGTACAAACTGCACGGGATCCTATATCTCGGCGAGCCGGTCGAGCCCGATCGTGGTGAAGAGCTCCTGGAACCAACCGGCCAGGCGGGCGAGATTTCCCGTGATCATCAGCACGCCGAAACCTGCCAGCAGCAATCCAGAAGCGATGTTGATCGGACGTAGATACTTGCGCAAGAATCGAACCGCGCCGAGCATCTTGGTCATCCCGATCCCGGCGAGGACGAACGGCACCCCCAGACCGAGCGCATAAGCGAACAACAGGACCATCCCCTGGCCAACGGTCTCCTGAACGGACGCGGTGAGAAGAATGGCGGCCAGAACGGGACCGATGCAGGGAGTCCAGGCGAACCCGAACGCCAGCCCCATGACGATGGGCGCCCACGAACCGAGCCGGGAGGGCCGGACGTCCATCCGCCGCTCTCTCATCAGACCGGCCAGGAAGGGACTGTTGCTCACCGCCGACACAACGATCAAGACCCCGAAGGCCACGACCAGCCAGCCGGCCACCCGGGTGGCGGCGAACTGGTAGCGACTCACAACCTGACCGAGAGAAGTGGCGGCCGCTCCCAGCAAGACGAACACCACGGTAAAGCCGAGAACGAAGAGGCCCGTGGTCTTGGCCATCCGGGCGGTCGAGGCCGTACCTGCCTCTAGATCCGCGACCGAGTAGCCAGACATGAGACTGAGATAGCCGGGGAGCAGCGGGAGGACGCACGGCGATACGAACGAGATGATCCCGAACAAGAAGGCTGCGCCTATGCCAACTTCCGCCATAGCTCTATCCTGGTGAGTGGGCACATGTTCCCAGGTTGTGGGTTCAAAGTGCCAACTCTCGTACTTGCGGTTTTCGAAACTCCGGACGCGTATTCCAAGCCGGGCAAGCGGAGGTCGAGGGCCGCTCGGGCAGGAACGCACGGATAGCTCCCGAAGCCCACAGGTCGCGACCGGAGCGGGACGCCGACGTCCGGCTAATCTGACCGCCCATGTCATCCCCGAACGAACCAGGCGCCCGCGGCCATCGAGCGTGGGAACCAGGGCGGCCCGGCACCCGTCCTCCCGGCCGGGTCTAGCCGTGGCGCTTCTACCGACGTTTCTCCGCTCTCCCGACCGATTCACCCCTCGCGATCGGAGGATCGTGCTGCTCATGTCGGTGGCGGCGTACGTACAAGGTTTTGCCCAAGCGCAAGCAACGAACACCCTTCCGTTTGCCCGGTTATCGCTCGGCCTCACGGCGGGAGAGATGAGCCAGATCCTGGCCATAACCAGGTTCGGTTCTGTGTTGGCGCTGGCGTTCTCTTTCTACGGTGACCGGCACGGGAGGCGCGGACCGTTCCTGAGTGCGTTCACGATCTTGATTCTCGCCAACGTAGCTACCGCTTTTGTGCCCAACCCGACCGTCTACACCGCCCTCCAGGGGGTCGTCAGGATGGCGGCCACCGCGGTGGGGGTCCTGGCTCTCGTGTACCTTGCGGAGGAGCTGGCCCCATCCATCCGCGCCTACGGTATTGCCATCTATGGCGGCGCCGCGAGTTTCGGAGCCGGCACAGCCCTCTTCGCTCTGCCCGTCGCTGGGACGGGTCGAGAGGCCTGGCGGTATCTCTTCGCAGGCACCGCGATCGGCGTCGTGTTCCTCCCGCTGCTCTATTCGAGGCTCAACGAAAGCCGGGCTTTTCGGGACCCGTCGCAGAGAACCAATCTCTTTTCCGCGCTGGGCGGCAGCCACTTTGCCAACTTCTGGGTGTTCGCCCTCATCTCGTTGCTGGCAGCCGCCTTCTCGGCGGTCAGCCTGACTTTTGCGCTCGAACGACTGGTCAACGAGCTGGACATAGGCACGACCGAGGCCGTTGCGGTAATGCTGATCGGGGGAACTGCCGGCGGGATCGGGTTTCTTTTCGGTGGTCGCTTGGCCGATACCTGGGGGCGCCGGCCGACCACCATGCTCGGCTTCACCCTGTCGCTCTCCGGCGGACTCGGCCTGTACTGGCTGGACAGCCTTCCGCTCATCATCGCCGCCGTTGCCATCTCCAGCCTGGGATCTTTTGCGGCGGTGCCTGCCCTTGGCGCGCATCGCAACGAGCTGTTCCCAACTTCGATGCGGGCCACGGCAGTGGTCTGGCTCAACACCATCGGCGTATTCGGATCTATCACGGGACTGACCATCGGGCGCTTCGCCATCGACGAGATCGGGCTCACCATGACCATCACCTACCTGGGCGCCGGCATGCTCTTATCGACCCTCCTGATCCTGCTGCTACCGGAGACCCGGGGTCGGGTACTCGACCTGGAGTCCGCCACCTAATGCCGTTGGGCATATCGGTGGTTACGCTCGCCGGGCCCAAGCATCGTTAAACAAACGTCGTCCTGTAGCGAAACGCCAGCAACCCCAGACGGCCGAGGATGAGCGTGGTGATGCCCCACCACACGCCGGTGAGACCCCATCCGGCCGTCACGACCAGGATCAGTACCACGGCGGCAACCAACGCCGCGGCCAAAGTCGAAAGCATCAGGAACCGGAACTTGCGAGCACCCATGAAGATTCCGTCCCAGACGAACACCAGCGCCCCGATCGGCTGCAGCACCGCGACAAAGGGCATCACCCCTCCCACCAGAGCCACGATCTCCGTGTCATTGGTGAAGAGCTTGGGGAGAGACGGTCCAAGGAGCCAGAAAATCGCTCCCAGGATGGTCCCGAATCCAAACCCCCATTGGAGCATCCGATTCGAAGCGGCGCGAGCGTCATCAACTTGGCCGGTACCCAGGTAATTACCCACGAGAGCTTGCCCGGCAATGGCCAGCGAATCCAGCACCAGTGAAAGAAAGAGCCACACTTGAGCGGCGACCTGATGGGCCGCCACGGTGGCGGTACCCATCCTGGCGGCGACGGCGGTAGCCATGGTGAACACGGTCAGTAACCCCGCAGTCCGGACAATCAACTCCGAACCGGCAGTCGCCAGCGGCCGGAACTCGGACAAGCGCGGGACCCGAATCGGGATGCCCAGCTCACGCCGCTTTCTGTTCAACAGGACGAGAAACCACAAGGCTCCGCTCCATTGGGCGAACACCGTAGCAACGGCCGCGCCCCGCAGCCCCCACCCTGCCACGAAGATCAGCAGCGGATCACCCACCAGGTTGATCAGGTTCAGGCCCACTGTCACCAACAATGGCGTCCGGGTGTCCTGCAGCCCGCGGTACGCGCCGTGGCCGACGGTCACCAGTAGTACGGCGGGCGCGGCCAGGGCCCGGATACGCAGATACTCGCCGGCCGGTGCCAGCAGATCGGGACCGGCTTGCATAGCCCTCAGGAGCGGATGCCACAAGACCTCGAGGGAGGCTGCGGCGATCGTGCCGATGACGATGGCCAACCCGATGGCTTGCGTCACAACGCGGCCCGCCTCCTCGCGGTCTCCCTTGCCCCACGCCGCGGCCACCAGTGGCGTTGTGCCATAGGCCAGGAAATTGAAAAGGATGAAGGCGAGGGAAAACACTGCGGCATTGATGCCCAGAGCTCCCAGCTCCGTTGCTCCCAACCGGCCAACGAAAGCAGTGTCTACCAATGAGACGAGCGGGTCGGCCGCCAGTGCTCCCAACGCTGGGATAGCCAGGCGGAGGATCCGGCGGTCATATTGCGTCGCCGCAAAGACCGATCTACCCCGCATGGCCGTTGATCACAGCACCGGTGAGGTCTTATCCGGGAACGGGCAAAGGTCGACCAGGTCGCAAGCGAAACAACGCGGAGTCCGGGCCACACACACGTCACGCCCGTACTGAATGAAGCGCATCGAGAGTCCCCTCCATCCGAGCGGCGGAAAAAGCGACTTGAGGTCGATCTCGATCTTGTCGGGATCGGCGCTCCCGGATAGTGCCAAACGATTGGAAAGTCTCCGCACATGAGTGTCGACCGCGATGGCGGACTGACCGAACGCCTCGGCCAGGACGACACTGGCCGTCTTACGACCCACTCCCCGCAATTCCACCAGCTCTTCGATGGTGTCAGGAACGATTCCGTCGAACCGCTCGACCAAGTCCCGCGATAGGTCGACGATCGACTTCGTCTTCTGCCGATAGAAACCCGTCGAGAAGATGATCTTCTCCACATCCCGAGGGTCCGCCTGAGCAAGAGCAACGGAGTTCGGATACCGGTCGAACAACTCCGGAGTAGCCCGGTTGACGTTTTCATCCGTCGTCTGAGCAGAGATGACGGTGGCTACCAGTAACTGCCAGGGATCGAGGTATTCGAGCGCGGTTGAGATTGCCGGATACCGATCCAGGAGACGGGTCAGAATCCGGCGAGCCCGCCCCCGTTCCGCCGGCGTCGGCCGGGTTCCGTCTGCACGAAGTCGAGATTGTGTCACGGCGAGCGATGCTAGTGCGCACCGATAACGATGCGCCCCCTATGGTCGGCCCGGCGCAGCCCGAAGTGGACCAGACGGCCTCGCCGGGTACGATGCAACCCGTGGATCTCCGCACCGCGATCGTTTCCCTGGCAACTGTTGACGGGCCCATCCTCAGGGTGGACCGTTTCCTCAGTCACCGGGTTGAGCCTTCGCTGATGGTGGACGTGGGCCGCCAGTTGGCCGCCCTGCTCGGACCCCTGGAGCCGGATCTGCTGCTCACGGCCGAGGCAAGCGGAATCCCTCCGGCCTTGGCGGCCGGAATCGAGATGGACCTCCCGATCGTGTATGCCAAGAAGTATCTCGGCGGCTCCGGCGCGCGTTACACCTTCTCGCGTGAAGTCGCCTCCCCCACCAAAGGGACCGAGTACCGGGTGGAGATAGCCCGCCACGCTCTCCAACCCGGGCTACAGGTGGCCATCGTCGATGACTTCCTGGCTGGGGGCCGAACCGCAGAAGCGTTGGGTGAAATAGCCGAAGAGGCAGGCTGCACCGTGCTAGCCACCATCTTCGTCATCGAAAAAACATACACCGAGGGCCGGGCCCGTCTCGAAGCGCATGGCTGGCCGGTCTGGTCGTTGGTCCAGGTGGAATCACTTGCAAACGGCGAGGTCCGGCTTGCTCCCTGACAACATCGCCGGGTTGGTTGATCGCGTCCGTCGGCATTATGACGACCGGTGTTTTGCCTGCGGCCGGGACAACCCCATTGGCCTGCAACTGGACGATTTCTCCTCGCAGGGGTCCGAGGTGGCCGCCTGGTTCACGCCCCGGTCGGATTATCGGGGAGTCCAGGGCTCACTGCACGGCGGCATAGCCGCCACAGCTCTCGACGAGATGCTCGTATGGGCAGGAATCCTCACCGAGGGCATCATGTCGGTCACGGCCACTCTCGATCTCCGGTTTCGCAAACCAACCACTACCGGCACCCGTTACGAAGTGCGGGGGCGAGTCGAGGGGCGGTCGGGACGAAGGCTGCAGGTCTCCGGTGAACTGATGTCGGGCGGCCAGCCTGCCGTCACGGCTCGCGGCCTCTATGTTGCCACCGCCGAGGTCGCCGACTTGCTCGGCGAGCACACCCCGGAGCGGTAGGCGGGTCGATGCGTCGCCCACCGGTTGCCTACGCTGCGCTGGCCTTCGCGGCGTTGCTTTTCGGGGGCACCTTCGTCGTCGTGAAGGAAGCGGTTGTAGTTCTGCCGCCGCTGGCCTTCGTCGGCTGGCGGTTTCTGATCGGCGCCGTCGCCTTGCTACTCCTTGGAATCCCGCACGGGCGATCGATCTGGCGGGACGGTCTGGCGGCCGGGGTGCTGCTATTCGCCGGCTTCGCCTTGCAGACGGCCGGGCTCGCCGAAACCAGCGCCTCCAACTCAGGTCTGATCACCGGCCTTTACGTGGTATTCACTCCCCTGCTGGCGGCCGGCGTCGCTCGCCATGGCGTGAGCCTGGCGACGATCGCAGGAACTGCCGTAGCTTTTGGCGGGCTCGCTTTGTTGACCATTGGAGAGGGAGTCAGTCTCGCGACCGGCGATCTTCTCACCGTCGGATGTGCCGTAGCTTTCGCAGGACACATCGTGGTGTTGTCCCGGGTCGCCTTCCGTCATCCTGTCATCCCTTTTACGGCTATCCAGCTACTCGTCACCGCATTGCTCGCCCTGGCCGGGTCGGCACTCCTGGAAGGATTCCCGTTGCCGACCGGAGAAGTGATGCCTTCCTTGTTCATGACAGGATTGGTGGTGAGTGGCGGCGCGTTCATCCTCCAGGTCTGGTCGCAGACGGTGATCGGCCCCGCCCGCACTGCCATTATCCTGGCGCTCGAGCCTGCCTTTGCGGCCGCCTTCGGCGCCTGGCTACTGGCCGAACGACTCGACACGCAGGGTTGGATCGGGGCAGGCCTGATCCTGGCGGGCATCTATGTCGTGTTGGCGAGTACCGGGGACCGAGATGACCTTCCGGCGGCCGAAGCGGTCACGCCGGCCCATTGAAGCTTCCGGCGCTGTCAATGACCTGCAGGCGGCGTTCTTCGCGCCGCACTACCTTCATGGTGAGCCGCAGTAGGGCAATCAAGGCAAAGATCACTAGCACGAGACCGGCCGCCAATTCGAGCCACGCCGTGTAAGGGATCTCGCAGGCCTGCAGCCCCTCAGGGCACATCCCGTACCCGCCCCCGCCCTCCGCAAGATCGAGCAGGACAAGCAACGGGACGACGGACACGAGCACTACTGCGATCAGCAGCACACCGATGATGATTCGGAGCCAGATCACACTCATCGAACGAGATCGTACCGCCTCCTGGTTCCCCGGCTTGTACAATCACCGCACCGTGGAGCATTTCCGAGAGACGTTCACACCTGCCGAGACCACCGTCCTGAATCGATTCTTCACGAACGTCGACCGTCCCGTCTTCGGGCTCATCAACCTTCCAGAGGTGGTCAAAGGCGCCCTGTTCGCGCGGTACAGCCGGAGTCCCAAATCCGTCCGGCGACTGTTTCTCGACGAGTTCATGGAAAACCCCGAGACCGGCATCGAGACGATCGCCGCTCAGCTCGATGACGACGACCCCCTCATCAATCTACGACGGGCCGAGCAACTCTACGACCGCGTGTTTTTCGAATATGGGGATGACTCGGTGGCACAGCTGGGCGGCGTACACCTGGCGGTCGAGCAGGCGTCCAATGTGTTGACCAAGATCCTCGAGTGGGGGCGTCTCGCCTCGTATCTCGAACAGAGCACCCGCTACATCTACTACGACGCCAGACTTGGTGATCGATACCGCTACCAGGTGCCGCCAGAGATAGCCGGGTCTCCCCTCTCGGCCGAGTACACCGACTACATGGACGGGCTGTTCGACACGTACTCCACCGTTGTAGCCATCATGACGGAGTTCTTTGCAGAGCGGTTTCCGAAGCAAGGGGGCGACTCCAGCTTTGTATGGAAGTCAACCATCCGGGCGAAAGCGTGTGACACGGCCCGGGGTTTGCTCCCGGCCGCAACCCTCTCCAACGTCGGCATTTACGGCACCGGGCAGGCGTACGAGATGGCCCTTCTCCGTATGCAGGCTCATCCACTGGCCGAAGTGCGCCAATACGGCGACATGATGCTGGAAGAGCTTCGCAAAACGATCCCCTCGTTCTTGCGACGGGTCGACCTTCCGGACCGCGGCGTGCTCGCTTCCCGGTACCAGGCCCGGATTGCCCAGGAGATGCGGGAGATCGCGGCTGAAATGGTGGCAGAACCCGAGCCGAGCGCCGCGGTAACTCTCACCGACTGGGACCCCGATGCCGAGACAAAGCTCGTGGCGGCCGCCCTCTACTCAGTGACTGACCTACCCGACGTTCAGCTGACGGGCATAGCCGGGCGCCTGTCGGGCGAGGAAAGGGCAAGAATCATCGCCGCGTACGTCGGAGACCGCGGCAACCGTCGTCACAAACCCGGGCGGGCTATGGAACGCAGCGCCTACCGTTTCGACATGCTGTGCGACTACGGAGCCTTTCGGGATCTGCAACGGCACCGCATGCTGACCCTGGAATGGCAGCCCTTGTCGGCCCGCCTCGGCCACGACACCCCGGTCGAACTCGCCGAGGTCGAACCGCCCCTCGTCGCCGTTTGGCAGGAAACGATGGAGCGAGCAGGGGCTTTCTACGAGACAGCTCGGGAGACGCTCGGTATCGACGTCGCACAGTACGTAGTGCCGTTCGCCTTCAACGTGAGGTTCGTGATGCAGATGAACGCTCGCGAAGCCGTCCACCTGATCGAACTCCGCACCCAACCGGCCGGACATCGAGGCTACCGGCTCGTGTGTCAGGAGATGCACCGTCAAATTCGCGAAGTGGCCGGTCATCACAACATTGCCGACGCCATGCGATTTGTCGACTACAGCGACCCGGATCTGGAACGCCTGGAGTCTGAACGCCGAGCCGAGAAGAGAAGAGGTACCTGGTACTAGGTACCAGGTACTACTGATTTCTTACTTCTTCAACGGAATTCTCAGCACCAGGCACTCGTCGTCGATTTCCCACTTCGATGAGCCCACCAGCGAATAGTCGAGGTAGTCCAGTTCTGCCTGTTCGATGAACCGCCGGCGCTCTTCGCCGGCCACCGGTGGGACACCCCTCTCTTTGACGGCATCGGCCCGCTCTCGATACCGCCGAACAAAGCCATCCACGTCGAACTGCGTCATGTGACCTCCAGATTGATCTCGCGGTTCCAGGCTATCGCAACCGGAAGGGGCGCGGCCGTTGGCCGGTGCAGCGGTGGTCCCACACGGCACTAATGTCCGGGCGATGCTTGAACGCCGCCTGATCATCGTCACAGGAAAGGGTGGGGTGGGCCGCTCGGCAGTTTCCGCCGCATTGGCGCTGCGCGCAGTCCATCTCGGCAAACGAGTCCTGACCGTAGCGATGACGGACCAACTCGGGTTGGCCCTCCACCTCGGACGGGAGCGCCTCGAATACGAGGCTCGGGAGATCCGTCCGGGTCTCCATGCCCTGGCAGTTCATCGACCGGCCGCCCTCAATGAGTACCTGAAAGTCCAACTGGGAGTGCCCAAAGTCACCCGGATGGGGCCCCTGGCCCGTGCGTTCGACGCGTTGGCGTCGACGGCGCCCGGAATCCGCGAGGTCGTCACCATGGGAAAGGTGCTCTGGGAGGTCCGCAAAGGGGCTTGGGATCTCGTGATCGCCGACGGCCCCCCGCTCGGGCAGATCGGATCTCACCTCCGAGCCCCCCAGACGGTGACCGAATTGGTACCGGTTGGAAAGGTCCGCGAACAGGCAGACTGGATGATGGATCTACTCGCGGACGCTTCCATCAGCGGAATGCAGCTGGTCACCCTGGCAGAGGAGCTCCCCATCACCGAGACCCAAGAAGCCCTCACCTGGCTGACCGAACATCAGGTGATCAGCCCCCCGGAGGTGGTTGCCAATCGGATCCTGCCCGCTCTCGATGCAACCAGTCAGCAGATCAAAGAGGTCGGCCCCGGCCCGGCTCGCGAAGCCGCTTTGATGCACAAGACGCTCCACGAAGAGCAACAGAAATGGATCACTCAGCTATCCCCCGACGTGCAACTCCCGTTCCTATTCGGGCTCCACACCCCTCCTGAGGTGGCGGCCCGACTGGCCGATGTGTGGGGGGAGGAATGACGTCCAAGGTGCTCCTCGTCACGGGAGGCGGCGGTGTTGGTAAAACCACCCTGTCGGCGGCGCTGGCCGTCACCGCCGCCCGCGCCGGGGTTCGCACCCTGGTTGTGACCATCGATCCTGCCAGACGGCTGGCAACTGCGCTGGGCCTCAAGAACCTCGGCTCCGAGCCCAGCCCACACAAAGATGAGCCGAACCTCTGGGCTGCAATGCTCGACGCTTCCGCGTCATGGAAGGCGATCGCCCATCGCCACGCACCGGCGGACGTCGCAGACAGATTGGTGGACAATCCGTTTTTCGAAGCGGCTACCCAGCATTTTCCAGCTAGTCAGTCGTATGCCTCAGCCGAGGAGATGGCGAACTACGTGGAGGCCCGAGCGTGGGATCTGGTGGTGGTGGACACACCCCCGTCGGCCGGTGGCATCGAATTCTTCTCAGCACCCGCCGAGATGCGCGACCTGGTGGGCGGCCGCCTTCTGCGCTGGCTAACCGGCGGCGCAATTCCGGGGCGACGCGCCCTCTTCACACTCACTGCCCGACCCGCCCTCCGCATAGCCGGAGCTGCGCTCGGGTCGGATTTGTTGGAGCGCGTCGCCGAGTTCCTGATGGACATGCGCTCGATGTATGACGGTCTTGCTCGCCGAGCGGTCCAGATCGAACAACACTTCAGGGAATCTCGGACCGTGGTCGTGACCACCGCCGATCCGGCTCCACTCCGGGAAGCAGCCCGCTTCTACCGTGACCTTCCAGAAATGGTTCCAGATCCGGACGCCGTCGTATTCAACCGGGTCCTACCCGTGGACTGGCACAACCCGAAACCACCTAGCGATGGTCCACTCGTCGAGAACCTGGCCCGGTGGGGTGCCGAAGCGCACCGACAGACCGAGGTGCGAAAGGAATTCGCGGCCCTCTGGAAGACGGAGATAGCCACCGTCCCGTGGCGCCCAAAAACCCCAACGACCCTGGACGACCTGGCCGCCCTGATCACCGCGGCCGAAGGCCTGCCGCTGGAACGCTTGGGGGTTGTGACGCAATAGCTCCCGCCGGAGGCATTCTTGGTGGGAACAGACCCCCTCCGCCTTGCTTCGCTCGGCACCTCCACCCTGTTCGCTCACTTCGTTCCCAAGGGGGGAAGAAACCTCTTTTAGCCGGCATCGAGCCGGCCGGATGTGACGACCGCCTTCTGACCGAGCAATTCCCGCAGCTCCGCGTACAATGCAGAACGGGGCTCCACACAATGCTCGGTCGACAGCTTCCAGACCTTGTGCCCCGTCGCTGAGGTCATATGCAGGTAGACCGGGGCGGTGCCCGGATGGTTGACCAGGATCTCCTTCAACCGTTCGACCATTTTCGGCGAAAGCAGCGTGGCGGGCACCTCGAGCCGTACAGCGGTCTCACTCCGCAATTCGGGCTCTCGAACTTCCTGGGCGATGACCTTCACGTCATCGCCGCGGTTGTCGGCCCGACCGGTGATGATCACGATGGCATCTTCGCGGATCATGGCCCCGGTTTCCATGACGACTTTTGGAAAGGCGACTACCTCGACAGACCCCTCGAGATCCTCAACTTGGAAGAACAGCATCGGATCGCCCTTGCGGGTGAAACGCCGGGTGATTGAGCCAACCAGACCACCAATCGTCACCGTTGCACCGTCTGGCTGGTCTGCCAGCGCCGGAATACTGGTCGTCACGGCCTGGCGCAGCGCATACTCAACCCCGAACAGAGGATGGTCGGAGACATAGAGGCCCAGCATCTCTTTCTCAAAGGCGAGTCGGGTTCGTTTATCCCAGGTCAGCTCCGGGATGTCGACGTTCTCGTTGTTCTCCCCGCCGTTCTCGGATCCAAACAAGCTGTACTGGCCCATGTCCTCGTTGCGTCTCCGGCTGAGGGTTGCATCGAGGATCTGCTCGTAGACAAGGAGCAGGCCGCGGCGAGCCGGCGTGACAGAATCGAAGGCGCCGGCTTTGATGAGCGACTCGATGGTCCGCTTGTTAAGAGCCGAGGCATCGACCCGGTTGACAAAATCTTGGAAGGACTCGAAAACTTCACCACCTGGGCGAGCTTCGAGGATCTTTTCGACGACGCCTTCCCCGACGTTGCGAATTGCCGACAACCCGAAAGTGATGGCCCCATCGCGGACGGTGAAGTCCATATCGGATCGATTGACATCCGGGACCATCACCTTGATACCCGTGGTTCTGCACTCATTGAGGTAGATCGCAGTTCGATCCTTGTCCCGCTTGGTTGACGTGAGCAGGGCAGCCATGTACTCGGCTGGATAATTGGCTTTCAGCCAGGCCGTTTGATAAGCAACGTATCCATAGGCGGCCGAATGGCTCTTGTTGAAGCCGTATCCGGCGAACGGTTCAACCGCATCCCAGAGATCCTTACCAAGTTTCTGGTCATGGCCCTGCGCCTTACAGCCTGCCACGAACTTCTCCCGCTCCTGCTCCATGATGGCCTTGACCTTCTTGCCCATGGCCTTCCGGAGCGTGTCGGCCTCGGCCATCGAGTACCCCGCCAGGTCACGAGCGACTTGCATGACCTGCTCCTGATACACGATGATCCCGTAGGTCGACTCGAGGAAAGGGACCGTGAGCGGATGCGGGTATTCCACCGGTTTGCGCCCATTCTTCCGGTCGGCGTATTCGTAATGCATGTTCTGACCCATGGGACCGGGACGAAAAAGCGCGTTTACGGCAACGATGTCGTCGAAGCTCTCCGGCTGGAGGCTCCGTATCAGGGAACGCATAGCATTGCCCTCGAGTTGAAACACCCCGATGGTGTCGCCTCGCCTGAGCATCTCGAAGGTGACGGGATCGTCGAGCGGAAGATGATCGACGTCGACATCCTCCCCTCGTGATTCCCCGATCAACTCGACGGCTCGCTCGATGGTCGACAGGTTGCGGAGCCCCAGGAAGTCCATCTTGAGAAGACCGAGGGCTTCGATCCCGTGCATTTCGTATTGGGTGACGATCTCAGCGCCTTCTCCTTTCCGCTGGATCGGCACGATGTCGGTCAGCGGTTGAGCCGAGATCACTACCGCCGCGGCGTGTATACCGTCCTGGCGGCGGAGCCCTTCCAATCCCCGGGCGGTATCAACCACCCGCTGCACATCTGGATCGGAGGCATAGGCATCCCGGAGCGGAGCCGCGTTCGAATGGAAGTCCCTGATCGCCGGGTCGGCCCCCGGTCCCGGATCGACCAGGCACTGATTGAGATCCGCTTCCTTTCCGAGGATCGGAGGCGGCATCATCTTGGCAACCCGGTCACCCAAGCCGTAGGAGTAGCCGAGAACGCGGGCCGAATCACGGATCGCCTGGCGGCCTTTGATGGTGGAGAAGGTCACGATCTGGGCGACGTGATCGGTTCCGTACCGCTCGCTGGCGTAGCGAATCACATCGGAGCGATACCGCTCATCGAAGTCCATGTCGATGTCCGGCATCTCGCGCCGACCCGGGTTGAGGAAACGCTCAAAAATCAGGCCGTACTCGAGAGGGTCCAGAGCGGTGATCTGCAGTGAGTAGGAGATGATCGATCCGGCTGCGCTCCCTCGGCCGGGTCCGGTTCTGATCCCGTGTTCGCGAGCATACCGGATCAGATCCCACACGATCAGAAAATAGGCGGGGAAGCCCATCTCGTCGACAATCCGCAACTCGTGTTCGAGGCGATCCGTTATCTCAGGAGAGAACGAGTCTCCGTATCGCTGGTGGGCGCCTTCGATAACGAGCGCTCGTAGATACGAAGACTCGGTGTGTCCGTCCGGAACCGGGAAGTGCGGGAGCAGCATATTGCCGAACTCCAACTTCACGTTGGCCCGCTCGGCCACCCAGAGAGTGTTGTCGCACGCCCGCGGGTAGAGATCGTCCGGGAAGATAGATCGCATCTGCTGTGAGCTTTTGAGGTAGAACTCCTGGCCTTCGAACTTGAACCTGTTCGGCTCGTCGACCGTCGAACCAGTCTGGATACACAGCAAGACGTCGTGCGCTTCCGCTTCGTCTTGATAGGTGTAGTGCGAGTCGTTGGTGGCCAGCAGGGGGGCAGCCAGCTGTTTGGAAATCTCAACAAGGTCGGGAAGGATCCGTTGCTGCGGCTCGAGCCCGTGGTCCTGCAACTCGATGAAGAAGTTGTCTCGGCCGAAGATGTCCTGATACCGGGCAGCAGTGCTCAAAGCTGCTTCGAAGTCACGGATCTGCCCTTGATTGCCCTCCTCACGGGAGGCATCGGGGGCCAACTGCTGAGCAACAGGTCCTCCCAGGCAGCCGGAGCCGGCGATAACTCCTTCGGAGTGCTCCGCCAAAAGCTCGAGATCCATCCGCGGCTTGTAGTAGTACCCCTCCAGATAGGCCCGGCTCACTAACTTGATGAGGTTCCGATAACCCGTTTCATTTTCGGCGAGCAACGTCAGATGGTGACGGACATTCTGGTTGCGAGATGGGCGATCGAAACGAGACCCGGGCGTTACGTAAGCCTCGACGCCGATGATCGGTTTGATGCCTTCTTCGACGGCTGCCTTGTAGAAGTCAACGGCCCCATAGAGGACCCCGTGGTCGGTGATTGCCACCGCCGGCTGTCCATCGCGTTGGGCGGCCTTCACGACCTCATTCACACGAGCTGCGCCGTCGAGCATCGAGAATTCGGTGTGAAGATGGAGGTGCGCGAAGCTGTCCGATTCCACCGTCGAAGGCTCTCCTCGAGAATTACATTGCTGGGATTTGTACCCTACCAGGCGCGCTTCCGCTCTTCCGCGCCGCCATGAGGCGAGTACGGTCGACCCCGAGATGCTGCGTGATACTGCACTAGTATCCTTCGGTCGGATCGTGCTGGTTCCACTCGCGGACCCGCGAGTCGGCATCGGGAGCGCCGGGGCCGGTCACGAGCTGTCAACGAGGAGTTAAACCATGCGGATTGGAATCTTGACCGGCGGTGGCGATGTACCCGGCCTCAACCCATGCATCAAGGCCGTGGTCAACCGGGTCGCGGAGGAGGGCCACGAGGTCCTCGGCATCCGACGCGGTTGGGCCGGTCTCCTCAATCACAACCCCGCCGACCCAGACTCGGCAGCTCGCAATTTTCGACCTCTCGACCCGCAGGTCGTGCGCACCATTGATCGAACCGGCGGCACGATGTTGCACACCTCTCGAACGAACCCCCAGCGGGTCCGGCCCAAGGAGATACCCGACTTCCTCGCCGAGCAGGCCATCGGAGACGGGCCGTTCGATTTCACCGACCATGTCAAGACCGTCTTGGAGGACCAGAAGATCGATGTCCTGATTCCCATCGGCGGCGATGACACCCTTTCGTACGGAATGCGGATGCACGAAGAGGACGTACCCGTGATCGCTATTCCGAAGACGATGGACAATGACGTGCACGGAACCGAGTACTGCATCGGGTTCTCAACGGCGGTAACCCGGGGAGTCGACTTCATCACGAATCTACGCACGAGTACCGGGTCACATGAACGCATTGCGGTCGTCGAACTCTTCGGAAGGAATAGCGGCGAGACGGCGCTAGTTACTGCCTACCTGGCCGGCGTCGACCGAGTTCTGATCTCCGAGGTTCCCTTCGACATCGACACACTGGCTGACATGCTGGTCCGCGATCGCCAAAACAACCCGAGCAATTACGCGATGGTGGCCATCTCCGAAGGAGCCAGCATTATCGGCGGCGAGGTGATCCAGTCCGGCGAACCGGATGCATACGGTCACCGCAAGCTTGGGGGCGTCGGAACGGTTACCGGCGAGCTACTGAAAGAGAAGACGGGCATCGGCATCATTGAGCAGCGCGTGGCCTATCTGATGCGATCGGGAAGCCCGGATTCCCTCGACTTGATGGTGGCGATCAACTACGCGGTAATGGCCGCCGATCTGGCCATGGAGGGCTCAACCGGCCGAATGGTCGCGCTACGGGGAGGCACCTACACCAACGTCCCCATCTCGGTTACGAAGGAGGGCGTCAAGCGTGTGGATGTCACCGAACTGTACGACGCGGACAACTATCGGGCCAAGGTTCGCCACGTAACCGGCAAACCCATGTTCCTCTATTAGGAGTCCGCTGAGCCACTCGGAGAGGCCCGTATGAGCAATGTGATCGGAGTCCTCACCGCCGGCGGCGACTGTCCCGGTCTCAATGCGGTGATCCGCGCGGTTGTGACCCGAGCGACGGAGCGTCACGGAGCCGAGGCGGTCGGCGTTCTCAATGGATGGGAAGGGCTGATGCAGGGGCGGACCCGGTCACTCGACCGAGACTCGGTGCGGGGCATCCTGGCCCGGGGAGGGACGATTCTCGGGACTTCTCGGATGGACCCGTATGTGCATGGCGATGGCTACGAAAGTGTTCGCAAGACCATCGAACGGAACGGCATCGATTCCCTGATAGTCATTGGAGGCGACGGAACGTTGCTTTCGGCGCTGAAGCTCTCCAACGAAGGACTGAAGGTCGTTGGGGTACCCAAGACAATCGACAACGATATCGCCGCCACCGACTGGACGTTTGGTTTCGATACCGCGCTCGAGATCGCCACCGAAGCGATCGACAGAATCACGACAACGGCGGAATCTCACAACCGGATCATGCTGGTCGAGGTGATGGGGCGTACCAAAGGTTGGATCGCAACCTACGCCGGAATCGCAGGTGGAGCCGACGCGGTGCTCATCCCCGAAATACCTTATGACTTGGACGAAGTCGCCGACGTGATCCGCTCCCGCCATCGCCATGGACACTCCTATTCGGTAGTCGTCGTGGCGGAAGGCATCGAACCACCGCCGACGGCCAACCCGCGGGAGGCCGAGGTCGACGAGTTTGGTTTCAAGCGACTGGGCGGAGTTGCTTATCAGATCGCTCCGGCGCTCGAGAAACTAACCGGATTCGAGACCCGGGTCACCGTGCTTGGTCACTTGCAGCGGGGTGGCACACCAACCGCTTTCGACCGTGTGCTCGGTACCAGGCTGGGGGTAGTGGCGGCCGATCTGGCGGTGGCCGGGACTCACGGCGTCATGGTTGCCGCCAAGGGCCCGAATATCGTTCCGGTGCCGCTCGACGAGGCGTGCGCCGACATCCGCGGTGTCGATGAGGCCACCTACGACGTCGCCCGGACCTTCTTCGGGTAGCAGTTATCGGCTGTCCGTTATCAGCCATTAGCACCCTCGGATGGCGGATACCGGAACGCGGACAGTTCGTTCAGTCAGGCGGTCCAAGCGCTCCCAAGGACTCATGAAGCTCTTCGGGGAGGGGCGAATCCACCGAAATCTTCTGGTGGATGACCGGATGGTCGAATTCGAGGTGAGCCGCGTGCAGCCAGACCCGGTGGGGATCGATACCCGGAGGGCCGGGCCGGCCGTAGGCACGATCACCGACCACCGGATGTCCGATCGAAGCGAGATGGACCCTGATCTGATGGGTGCGACCGGTCTCGAGGCTTACGTCCAGCATCGATAGGTCGGCCTGGGACCAGTAGGCCGTCCGGCGGAAGTGGGTCCGCGAAGGGCGCCCTTCCACCTGCGTCGCCATCCGGGCGGGAGACCGGGAATCCCGCCCGATGGGAGCATCGATGGTGCCGGTGGCCGCGTCAAAAGCTCCCCACACCAGGGCCCGGTAGTCCCTGACAACGGACCGCCGGGCGAGCGAAGCGACCAGCACCTCGTAGGCAACCTCTGTCAAAGCAACAACCAGAAGACCGGAAACCTCACGGTCGAGGCGGTGGACGATACCCCATCGATCGGCCGCGCCGACGCCTTCCACCTTGGGCCAGCGGGCGAGCAGACCCGCGGCGAGGGTGCCGGTTGCCCGGCCGGCACCTGGATGAACGACCATCCCGGCCGGCTTTTCGACAACAGCCACATGGTCGTCCTCATACCGGACGACCAGCGGGATTGGCTCGGGCTCGAGCCGATGCAGAACGGGCATCTCGATGTCCAGCTCAACGCCTTCGACGAGCCGCTGTTTGGGGTCGACCGGCTCGCCCTGCACAGTCACCAATCCCCGGTCGATCAAGGAACGTGCTGCCGCCCGGCTGAGACCCGCCACGACCGCGACGACCTTGTCCGCTCGTTCGCCGGCCAGGTCGGTCGTCACGACGTGCTGTGTCCTACCCATACGGTCTTCGTATCACCGAGCCATTCGACGTCACTGTCCAGGACATCGAGGCAAGCAGTGGACGAACTGCATCAGGGAGAAGGATGCAGACAGGGGCGTCAGAGGGTGTCTGCCCCCGTTGGCCAGATTGTGAGACCCGAGAGGGTAGGTAGGTCGCAGCGCGGTAGTTCATGGTCTGCGAAGAGCCCCCAACAGCACCAGGGCGACACCGATGGATATGGATGCGTCGGCGACGTTGAAATTCGGTATGAACCAAAGTTCGATCCAATCGGTAACTCGCCCGTCCAGCAGACCATCACCGCGAGTCAGACGGTCGACGAGATTACCGACGGCTCCACCGAGCACCAATCCGAGACCGATGAGGTCCCCCCAGTGATCGATTGCCCGGAAAGCAAAGAAGATGACGCCCACCGCCACGACTGCGAAAACGGCGATGATCTCTCCACCGCCTCGGAAGAACCCAAACGCAGCACCTGAGTTCTCGGCCAGAGCCAAGCGCAAGAATCCGGGGATAACGTCAATCATCGAGTCATCGAGAGCAGAACGTGCCCACGCCTTGGTCAGTTGATCGACCAGAACGACGGCCGCGCCAATGCCGGCCGCCTTGAGCCGGGTGGCCCTCAGCGACGTTGCGCGCAATCCACACACAGCGTCGTATAGGGAAGCACCTCGAGACGAGCCACAGGGATAGCGATTCCGCACGATTCGCAGATTCCGTACTCGCCCCTTTTGAGTCGCTCCAGCGCATTCGTGGCCTTGCGAAGAAGATCCTCAGTGTTGGCATCGACGGACAGATCCTTCTCGTACTCGAAGACCATGGAACCGCCCTCGGCGCTCGTCGGGTCTGGGCTCCGTTCAGCAGCCGTCTCGGCCAATCGAGCCTTTTCTCTCTCCTGTTCGTGCTCCTCGAGAAGGTCGCGCAAGCGGGTTTGCTCTTCCTCGAGTACCGCTCGGAACTTGTCAAGAGTCGATTGTGCCAATTGCCTCGACATCACACCTCATTCTCTCCTGAGCGCAGGAAGATAGCAGAGTCACCCGACATGCTCTGAAACCAGCCTCACCAAATCGACAGCCCTCACTCCCCCCACCAACAACTGCTTTCTTCGGGAATTTCGGCCCCGAATGATCTCGGCCTCGGCCCCGGTGATTGCTTTGAGGAGATTGACAAGCGCCTGGTTGGCCTTTCCGCCCTCGGCCGGAGCTGCCACACGGATCCGTACCGCGCCGTCGTGTAGACCCGTGACCTCCGTCCTCGATGCCCCCGGCACAACCCAGACCTCCAGGACCGCTCCGCCATCTCGTTCTGCCACCGCCGACGAAAGATTCTGGTCGGCGGGTCGGTCGATACTCATTTGAAAGTCAGCGTACCCGGTTGGCCTGAGGGATCGGTCGGAGTACGATGCCGGTGCTAAGCGTTGACAGGGACCTCGGTCGGGAACGTCCAGCCCAGCGAGCCGGCGAATGGTGAAAGGCCGGTGTTTGGACGCCAACCGATATCACCCCTGGAGCTGCGGGAAGAAGCCGGGATTGACATACCGGATGTAGAACCCGTCGGGTTTCCCCCCCGCGATGGGGCCAATGAGCGGTCGAATGCGCGAGGGCGTTTCGGCAAGCCGGGTGGTACCGCGGGCCTGATCAGGCCCGTCCCGGAAAGATGCCGAGACGACGACGGACGAGGAGCCCGATCGGATGAGCACATCAGACCAATCGTTTCGAAGGGTGCCACCCAACGTCGACTTCCCCGCTCTCGAAGAGCGGATCCTCGGTCTTTGGGACGAGCTCGATGCCTTTCAGACATCCGTCGCCATGAGACCGGAGGAATCCGAGTACACATTTTACGACGGTCCGCCCTTCGTTACCGGCAGCCCCCACTATGGCAATCTCCTGGCCGGCGTCATCAAGGACATCGTCCCTCGCTATTGGACCATGCGCGGCCACCGTGTGGAAAGACGGTTTGGCTGGGATACGCACGGCCTTCCCATAGAGATGGAAGTCCAGAAGATCCTCGGGCTCTCTGGTCCACGTGAAATCAACGAATTCGGTATAGACCGGTTCAACGAAGCATGCCGGGAGCATGTGCAGACCAACACGGAAAGTTGGGAAACGATCACCCGCCGGATTGGGCGATGGGTCGACTTCGAAAACGACTACAAGACCATGGACCTCGACTTCATGGAAAGTGTGTGGTGGGTCTTTCGAAGGCTCTGGGATAAAGGCCTCATCTACCGGGACTTCAAAGTGCTCCCTTACTCGTGGGGTGCCTCAACGCCACTCTCCAACTTCGAAGCCAACCTCGACTACCGGGAGGTCGACGACCCCGCCATCACGGTTCGTTTGCGGGTACTCCAGACCAACGGTCCGGCGCGCGAGGGTGACTATCTCACGATCTGGACGACAACGCCCTGGACGCTCCCTGCCAACCTGGCGGTAGCGGTTGGCGAGGATATCGGCTACTCGGCCATCGAGGTCGATGGCGAGCGCCATTGGGTAGCCGACAACCTCGCCGGGACCATCTGGCCGGATGGGATCGTCGCCCGCCGGGCCAACGGTCGAGAGCTGATCGGGACCCAATACGAACCCCCGTTCTCATATTTCGAGGAGGAACGCGACCACGGCGCCTTCCGGGTGATCTCCAGTCCCGAGGTCACCACCGACGAAGGCACCGGCCTCGTGCATATGGCACCCGCCTACGGCGAAGCCGACTTCTATGCCCTCGCCGACGCCGGTGTGACGGTCATGCTCGATCCGGTCGACGCCGAGGCACGTTTTACCGATCAGGTTCCGGACGTGGCCGGCATGTACGTAAAGGATGCCGACGCAAAACTCATCGAGTTGCTCAAGCGCCGGGGAACGCTGCTCCACCGAGACCAGATCCGGCACGCGTATCCATTCTGCTATCGGACGGGAACGCCGCTGATCTACAAAGCGATCCCGACGTGGTTCGTGCGCGTCGAGCAGTTCAAGGATCGGATGGTCGCACTCAACGGACAAATCCACTGGGTTCCTGAGTTCGTGGGAACCCGGCGTTTCGGAAACTGGCTGGAGAACGCCCGCGATTGGGCCATCAGCCGCAACCGGTACTGGGGTAGCTGCATCCCCGTCTGGGAGTGCGATGGCTGCAGCGAGCAAGTGTGCATTGGTTCGATTGACGAACTGGCCGGGCGGTCGGGAGTTCACCTCGATGACCTCCACAAGCACATCGTCGACGTCGTCGCCTTCCCGTGCTCCGAATGCTCCGGCACTATGGAGCGGGTCCCCGAAGTGCTCGACGTTTGGTTTGAGTCAGGCTCAATGCCGTACGCCCAGAATCACTACCCGTTCGAGAACGAGGAAGCCTTTGCCCGTCGGTTCCCGGCCGATTTCATCGCCGAGGGCCTCGACCAAACCCGCGGCTGGTTCTATACCCTCCTCGTTTTGGCGACCGGCCTCTTCGACGATATCCCCTTCCAGAACTGTGTCGTCAACGGGCTGATCCTCGCCGAGGATGGCAGGAAGATGTCGAAAAGCCTTAAGAACTACCCGGACCCGATGGAGATCCTCGCCACGCATGGTGCCGACGCGCTCCGTGCCTATCTGATCAACTCCCCGCTCTTGCGGGCCGAACCCCTCCGCTTCACGGAAGGCGGGGTGCGGGAAGTGACCCGGGCCGTCATGCTTCCTCTTTGGAACGCCTACTCATTCCTCACGACCTACGCTGAGGCAGACGGGATATCGACCGAAGACCTGAACCTCGCTCCGCCACCGGGCGAACGAGCCGAAATCGATCGCTGGATACTGTCTGTTCTCCAGAGTCTGATCTCGGAGGTCAATGAGCAGATGGAGGGCTACTACCTGTACGCGGTCATCCCGCCGATGGTCGCCTTCATCGACGACCTGACCAATTGGTACATCCGCCGCTCCCGCCGTCGCTTCTGGCGCACCAGGAGTAACGATGACACAGACAAGATCGCCGCCTTCGCAACCCTTTACGAGGTGCTCGTAACCTTTTCGAAGGTCATCGCACCAGTGCTTCCCTTCGTTACCGAGGAGCTGTACCAGCGACTCGTAGTTGATCACCGCCCGGCCGGCACCGAAGGCCCGCTCAGCGTGCACCACACCGACTATCCGGAGCCGCGACCCGAGTTGATCTCTGCCGAACTCGAGAACGCCATGAATTGGGTGCGACAGGTGGTGAACCTCGGGCGCTCCTTGCGCGTCACCCACGGGCTCAAGGTCCGAAGGCCCCTCCCGTCCTTGACCGTGCTGTCTCGCAACGCGGAGATCACCGAGGCCGTCGCGTCCCACGGTTGGCTGATCACCGAGGAACTGAATGTCAAAGAGGTGCTGGTCGGCCAGGATGAGAGGGAGTTGGTCGATCTAGAAATCAAGGCCAATTTCAAGAGGCTCGGCCCACGCCTCGGGACCAGTGTACAGATGGTGGCCGCCGCCCTCGGTCAGCTCGACGAAGAGTCGGTGCAAACGTTGGTCGACGGTGGGGACATCGTTGTGGCCGGTCACGAGATCGGGTCAGATGACGTGATCGTGCAACGGGTGCCCCGGGCCGGTCTGGTCGTCGCCGCAGAGGGCCCCCTTTCGGTCGCCATCGACACCACCACGACGCCGGACCTCGAGATCGAAGGGACGGCTCGCGAATTGATCAACCGCATCCAACAGATACGGCGCCAAAGTGGTCTCGACGTTGCCGATCGGATCACGGTTATCTGGTCGAGCGACTCCGCACGGATCGCGGCGGCAATCGAGGTTCACGCCGCGGTGATCGCCGCCGAGGTGCTGGCAACATCCGTCACGCGAGAGGATCAGCTTATCGGTACCGACATTGAGATCGACGGCGACCCGGTAACGATGGCGGTCAACCGGGCAGGAAGTTCAGCGGAACAGGCCTGAGCCTTTGGGCCTAACTGTCTGATTCGCCTCTGTCCCAGGGACGATGGGTCGAACCGAGGAAAACCTGTCCTGAGCTCTCCTCGCGATGGTCGTCGCCCGCTTCACCTTCAACCGGGTGCTCGTCGGACTCGTGGTCCGGACCCTCGGAGGCCTCCGTATCGAAGTCATCGACGTCGTCGGGGTCATTGTCCCATTCCTCGACTTCGGCTTCCTCGGGCTGGGCTGCGATGACGTCCTGTTCGATCGGTTCGAGATTCTCCAGGGTGGAGTCGGCCAGGGCCACAAGACGGTCCTTGAGGCTTCCCACCGACGACCGCAGCCGATCGAGGTCGGCAACCAGGCTCTCGCGTTCCTGGATCCGCTCCACCTCGACCTCCGAAGCCTGGGTCCGAGCTTCGACCAGTAGTTGTTGCGCTTCACCGCGGGCTTCCTGAACAACCTGGTCGGCTGTGCGCTGGGCAATGATGAGCGTCTTCTTGATGCGCTCCTCAGTCTCGCGGTTCGCCTCGAGCTGTTCTTCGAGTACTGCGACTCGCTCATTGGCGTCTCGCAATTGTCGCTCATACTCGCGAATCGCGATGACGATCTCATCGAGGAATTGGTCGACTTCTTCTTCGGCATAGCCGCGCAGGGCAACCCTGAATGTCTTCTGTTCAATATCGATTGGACTCAACACCATGGCTCAATCACCTCAAGAACGTGCGTGTGGGGAGCTTAGCCCTCGTAGAGCGACTCCCGAGTGTTTGTTGAACAGAGAAGGCTCTGTTGGACCAATTGACCGTCAGCAAACCGCTCTAGACAGGATGCTGAGACCGACCAGCAGGATCAGCGGAGAAAGATCGAGCGCGGCCCCGCCCATACGGACCGGAGGGATGATCTTCCGCAGAGGGAGGAGTACCGGGTCGACGACAGTTGCCAGAGCGGAGCGGACTTTCCCAACCGGATGTTCACTGGGAACGCGAACCCATTCGAGCAGGATGCGCGCGAAGACGACCAGGGTGTACAGCTGAATCAGCGAGCAGACAATCGCCACTGCCGAGCCTATTCGCCGTCTTCGGCAGTCGAGTAGAGACCCAGGTCGGCCAGTCTTCGTTTCTCTTCCCGCCCCAGCGAAACGCGAGGCGGCAACACCATGATGACGCCCTCAGAGATCTTGCGCATGGTGCCGTCGAGGGCGTAGGTCAGTCCGCTGGCAAAATCGATCAGACGCCGCACCATGTCCGGGTCGGTGGCTCGCAGATTGAGCACCACCGGCACCCGCCCACGAATCCGGTCGGCGAGAAGCTTGGCGTCGGAAAAACCCGTGGCCTCCACGATGTCGCATTGAGCATCTGCCGACTTGACTTGTCGTACACCCGAGGTCGACCCGGCCGTCACCATCGTCCGGTCCGATACCGACATAGGAGCTCGACCGGCTGGTGGTTCAACCCGTCGCCCGACCACACCCTCCGAACGGTTGGAGACGGTGCGCACTTGGGACTGCATCGGAGCAGCCTCAATCGGTTGGTTGCGTTCCTCATCGATGGCTTCTTCGTCGACCAGGCCGAGGTAAAGAAGCGCCTTTTGCCACAACTGACTCATGAGATCCCTTGGTGTTGCTCGACTCTCGGACCAAAGATAGCCCGTCCGACGCGAATCATCGTCGCTCCTTCTTCGATGGCAGCCTCGAAGTCGTCGGACATGCCCATCGACAGCTGCGTCATGACCGGGTAAACGGCGGCCAGTTCGGCCCGCAAACCGGCCAACCGACGGAAATTTCGTCTGGCTTGCTCCGGAACATCAATCTGCGGGGGAATCGCCATAACTCCTCGCAGGTCTACGCCGAGCGTCAGGAGCCGATCCGTCATCGCAGACACATCGTCGACCGAAACACCCGACTTCTGCGGTTCTTCAGCGAGGTTCACCTCGAGCAGAGCAGGTGGTGCAACCCCAGGTCCCTTGAGCCAGGCTTCCCCCAGGTTCAGTCGATCCATCGAATGGAGCAAGTGTGCGACCGGTCGGACCTGCCTCACCTTGTTGCGCTGCAGCGGACCCACGAAATGCCAGCGGACATCGGGGGGCATGACTGCAGCTTTGTCCGCCAGCTCCGCGGCGCGGTTCTCACCGAAATCACGATGGCCGGCCTCGTAGACCTGCATCAGCACATCGACGGGGTGGGTTTTACCAACCGCGATCAAAGTGACCTGGTCCACGTCCCGGCCGCTGCGTTGAGCAGCGGCCGCCATTCTCTGACGGACCGACTCGAGACTCATGGCAGCCAAACGATCCCGGCCATGCGGGCGGACGTTGCGTCTCGCCTGTGCGAGAAGTACTCGTCGGCGCAACGAGTACAGGCCTCCGCTTGCCAAAGATCCATTCCATCCAACCGGGCTGCCACAGCGGCCGCCAGGTCCACGCTCACGGTCCCCCAGGTGGTGGTCGCCGTGTTGGCCGGGAATCGAGCCGCAACCTCGGGCCCTACCTCAAAGCAGCAAGGCCCGATTCCGGGGCCTACGGCGCACCTCAGCGGAGTCCACCCGGCCGTCTCCATCGCCGCGCGGAGGTTTTCAACGACACCCGCCACGACCCCTCGCCAGCCGGCATGCGCTATTCCAACGCCGCGGTCGGCCTCGAGCACCACAGCCAGACAATCTGCGGTGAAGACGGCAACCGGAAGTCCTGACCGGCCCGTATACATGGAGTCGGCCTTGCCCTGCGAACCCGGCTCCCACGCCTCGACGACGACCGCACCGTGCACCTGGTTTACGGTTGCCCAGGCATCCGGGATATTGAGCCGGGCGGCGATGGCACCGCGCGCCTTGTGGTCGTTCCGCAGGTCACCGTGCTGGGCGCTCGTAAAAGCAGCCCCCCGGAATCCGGGCGGTCGAATCATCCTTGCACGAAGCTCGGGATGTCAAGATCGTCAACACGTTCCAGCGGCCTGGACATGCTTCCCGAAGCAATCCCACGGGCTTCGTTCCGGCGGCTGCGGTCAAACCCGGCGGCGATGACGGTCACCTTGATCTCCTCGCCCAGGTTGTCGTCCACGACGGCTCCGAAAATGATGTCGGCGTCGGCGTCGCTGTGTTCGGCGACCACCATTGCAGCCTGATTGACCTCATGCAGGGTCATCGCTGAAGGTCCGGAAATCGTCAACAACAAGCCGCGGGCCCCCTCCATCGATGTCTCGAGCAGAGAACTCGAGATTGCCCGCTGGGCGGCCTGATCGGCCCGGTCCTCACCGGAGGCACGACCGATGCCCATTACCGCCGTCCCGGCGTCGGACAGGATGGTCCGGACATCGGCGAAGTCGACGTTGATCAGTCCCGGCGTCGTGATCAGATCGGTGATACCAGCCACACCACCCATGAGTACTTCATCTGCCATCCGGAAGGCATCGATAATGGGAGTGCGATCGTCGGCGATTTCCAAGAGCCGATCATTGGGGATGACGATCAAGGTGTCGACGGCTTCCCGAAGGTCCTGGATGCCTTGCTCGGCTTGAACGGAACGACGCCGGCCCTCGAAGCCAAACGGTCGAGTGACCACCCCGACCGTCAAGGCTCCGATCCCGCGCGCAACGCTGGCAACAATCGGAGCTCCGCCCGTCCCGGTGCCACCACCTTCGCCGGCGGTGACGAACACCATGTCCGCACCCTTCAGGACCTCTTCGAGCTCTTCCTTGTGCCCCTCGGCCGCGGCCCTGCCGACCTCGGGATTGGCTCCTGCTCCGAGCCCTCGAGTGATGTCCCGACCCAAATCGAGCTTGATATCGGCGTCCGACATCAAGAGAGCCTGAGCATCGGTATTGATGGCAATGAACTCGACGCCGCGCACTCCCGCATCAATCATCCGGTTGATCGCGTTCACACCGCCCCCACCAACGCCCACCACTTTGATCACTGCCAGATAGCTCTGCGTCGTCGAGCTTCCTCGTGAAGTCGCCACGGTGAAATCCTTTCAAAGCTTTAGGTTTGACCTGAACCTTACGCTTGTTTCTGAACCAAACAAAGACCAAAAACTTAAAGCTCGAGTTTAGGGTGAAGGTTCGACGACGGCCGGGCGGGTTGGCGCAACGAGATTGACCACCGATCCAGAGGGGATCCCTTCCCCAAGAATCGCCAGCAGGGCCGCGGCCTTCTCCTTCATTTCCGTGGGTAGCCCCAGGCGTACGGCCAGTCCGCCGACGTCTGCCCACAATTCTCCATCTTGTTCGGCCAGAGAAACCTGGTTTCTGGTATCGATGGGTAAGCCGGCAAGAAAGGTCACTCCCCCGATCACTCGTGGATCTTTGACGCGATCGCCCCGGCCGTGGGCGGACACCTCGATAACCAGCGAAGGCCCGGTCGGTTGACCGTCATTGCGCAGTACGGTGAGATCCTCGGCGATGACCGCCCACCCTTTTCCCATCTGGACCCACGCGAACGGGATCCGCTCCTTCACCACGACCTCGATCGCATCGGGGATCACCCGGCGCACCGTTGCGTCGGCTATCCATGGGTCCTCCTGCAACAGTGCTTCGACCCGCCGGGGGGCCACAGATATCAGCGGAGTCCCTTCCACGATGCCATTGGTCTCGAGGATCCGGTGCGCGTCGCTGCCACCAACTCCGGAGACGGCGACATGTGCGATAGAAAACCATGGCGATTGCGCCACCCAACCGACGGCCGCGACGAGGGAAACCACGAGTAGCGCCCAGAGGATTCTCCGCAACCGCTTGCGGGCATTGCCCTCGGCCACGGTACGACGTCGTTCCGCTAGTCGAGGGTCGACCCGGGTGGTCATCGCGCCCCCTCGTCCGGCGAGGGACGGAAACTTCCGGCGAACTGGACTTCCGGCTGTAACCAGATATCGAGTTCGATCCCGACCCGGCGACGAACCGCCCAGACGAGGTCGTACACATCCTGGGCACATACCCCGTCATCAGCAATAAAGAAGTTGGCATGTTTGCTGGATACGTGCGCGCCACCGATGCGCGTGCCCTTGAGCCCGAGGCTGTCGATGATGCGGCCGGCCGAATCGCCCGGTGGATTCTTGAAGACACTCCCGGCATTGAAGGTACCGCCGGGTTGATGCTCTCGTCGCCACCGGGTGATCTCGCGCATGGTCTCTTCAATCTCAGCCGGTTCCCGAAGCTCCGATGAAAAGACGGCCGAGATGACAATCTCATCAGCTCGCAGGTTGGTATGGCGATACGTCATCTGCAGGTCGTCGGGTTTACGATCCCCCACCTCACCTCGACGCAAGTCGATCACACGGGCAGATTCCAGCCGGTCTTTGGTTTCGGACCCGTGGCAACCTGCGTTCATCCTCACCCCTCCACCGACGGAGCCCGGTATTCCGATGAAGAACTCCAAGCCACCACGGCCTGCCCGGGCGCAGGTACGGGCCAAGGCGGGCAACGAGGTAGCCGCGCCTGATGTGACTGTTCCGTGTTCGTCGAGGTCGGTCCTCACAAAACCCGCCCCAAGGTGCACCACCAGGCCCGGGAAACCGTCGTCGCTGACAATGAGATTGCTGCCGCGCCCGAGAACGAGCACGGGTTCGTCCTCGAGAGCTTCACCGATCGAAACCAATTGCGCTTCGTCCTCCGCCTCGAGGTAGTAGCGGGCCGGGCCGCCAAGCTTGTAGGTCGTCAAGCCCGTAATGGATACCGAGGAGCGAAGTCCCCCCGATGCGACGAGATCATCGAGCGTCGTCATACGCGGCGTTTCTCCAGGAGAGGTGCCAATTCGCCCGCCAGTGTCGTAATGTCACCGGCGCCAAGTGTCAAAACGAGATCCCCGGGTTCTAATCGATCCGCCAGGTAGTCGGCGAGGTCCGCCCGGTGCTGGACGAAATGCACATCCGCTTCAGTTTGGGCGGTAACGGCATCAGCAACCAGAGCTCCGGTCACTCCCGGTTCGGGGGTTTCGCCTGCTGCGTAGACGTCGGTGACGACCACATGATCCGCACCGGTAAATGCCCCGCCGAACTCCTGGTAGAGCTCAAGCGTTCGCGAGTAGCGATGCGGTTGGAACACGGCCCACACCCTCTTCCACGACCCCTGCCTGACTGCCTGAAGGGTGGCGGCGATCTCGGTGGGATGGTGGGCATAATCATCGATGATCGTGATCCCGGCCACCCGACCGCGCACCTCGAATCGCCGCCGCACCCCGGTGAACGACCGCAAACCATCGACAGCTGCCTCGAGGTCATAACCGAGCTCACCAAGTAGCGCCAGAACTCCTCCAGCATCTCGGGCAATATGGAGGCCGGGGCGGGCCACCGTCACCCGGTGAGTCCGCCCTGAACCGACCAGCCTGAACCCAATCGATGCCTGGCCCTGGGTGACATCGATCATCCGCCAATCTGCATCGGCGGAGGTTCCATAGGTCGTCTTGCTCGTACGTTCCGCCAGGCGCCTGCCCCCCGGGTCGTCGACCCCGACTACCACCGGCCCGTCGACCGACCGCACGACTTCGACAAAAGCATCTTCGAGGCGATCCACGCTGTGGTAGTAGTCAAGGTGGTCGGGCTCGACGTTCGTTACCATCAACCCTTTGATGCTCAGGTCGAGGAAGGTTCCAAATGCCTCATCGACTTCGAGCACGAGGAGGTCATCCTCACCAAGCGATGCGTTGGCTCGCAGATCGGTGACCTCCCCTCCAACGACAAAAGAAGGGTCGAGCCCGGTGGCGCGCAACGCGGCGATGAGCATCGCCGTACTGGTCGTTTTTCCGTGAGTACCAGTCGCCCCAATGGTGGGCAGCCGGGCCGTCAATTCGGTCAACAACCGGGGTCGCTCCCATACGTCGATGCCGTACTCCCGGGCCGCGACAACCTCGGGGTCGGTGGCGGGAATCGCCGACGATGCCACAACCAGATCTAAACCCAGCATGGCCGCAGGACGGCTGCCCGACCACACCTCCATACCGAGATCGGCCAGACTCGCCAAAGTCGGGCTCATCTTGAGGTCCGACCCGGTCAGCGAGTGCCCCATCTGCGAGAGGAGCTTGGCAAGGCCACTCATGCCGACGCCGCCGGCGCCGACGACGTGAATCTTCAGCGTAGATCCGAAATCAACCATGGGCATCCTGGAGCTCTCGTGCGAGGTCGGCCGCAGCGTTGGGATGAGCTAGTTCCTTGAGGCTTTCGGCCATGTTGAGGCGCAACCGTGAATCTACAACCAGGGGTTCCAGGATCTGTGGAAGGGCACCGAGTCGGTTTTCCGTGACTACCACAGCCGCCCCGGCGCTCTCAAACCTGGTGGCATTGGTGGCCTGGTGCCCGCCACCGAACGTGCCGGGTACGAGCACCGCCGGAGTCCCCGTGACGGCGATCTCGGCAACCGCCCCGCCCGACCGGGCGATCACGATGTCGCATGCTGCGTAGAAATACTGCATCTCTTCTTCAAATCCGAGAACGGTCCACGGTACAGCGGTGTGCTGGGAAGTCGCGCGCATGTCGTCTTCGTGGGCCCGACCTGCCAGATGAAGGATCTGGATCGGTGGTCCGGCCCACTGCTGCACGAGGGAAGTGATTGCCTGATTGATGACTCCGGCTCCAAGGCTCCCACCGAAGACGCCTATCACCAAGGGACCCGGTGAGAGTCCATACCGGTCCATCGCCTGTCGCCGGAGTTGCGGTCGAGCGAATCCGGCCAGGTTCTCCCTGATCGGGTTGCCGATCAGCATCTGTCGGTGAACGCCGCGGGTCTCGGCGAACGATACGAAGGTTGTCTCGGCCAGTCTCGAAAAAAACCGATTGGCCAGCCCGGCTTCAGCATTCTGTTCGTGGAGGAAAAGGGGTATTCCCGCTCGCCGGGCCGCCCACCCGACCGGCACCGTGACATAACTGCCCATTCCGAGGACCACTCTCACCCCGCGGCCGGTCATGTCCCGCTGAACCTGCCGAGCCCCTCTGGATAACACCAGAGGCAAGGAGAGGTTGCGGGGCGAAAGACTTCGCCGCAAGCTCTGCAGGTTGAGCTGCACGAATGGAAAACCTTCTGCCGGGTACACCGTTGCCTCCAACCGGTCACCGCCGAAGAACACAACGTCGGATCGCGCCACCCCTCTTGTGAGGAGCGCTTCAGCGACTGCCAGGGCCGGAAACACGTGTCCCCCGGTACCTGCAGCCGCGATCGCGTAGGTCATCGACGCCGCGCCCGAGGTCCACCCTGTCGGGCAATGTTGACCAGGATCCCGGCCGCACCCATGACCGTCAGCAAGGCACTGCCGCCATACGACACGAATGGAAGTGGCATTCCGGTGACCGGAAGTGCGCCGATCACCGCACCGATGTTGACGAGGGCCTGGAGTGACAACCAGGCAACTAACCCGGCGGCCAGCATCCGACTGAACCGATCGGGGGCCCGATAGGAGATTGAAATCCCAACCAAGGTCAGCCACGTAAACAGGACCAGCACGATCAAGCCTCCCGCGAACCCGGTTTCTTCGCCGATAATGGCAAAGATGAAGTCTGTGTGGGCGTTCGGAAGGTACGACCAACGGGCCCGGCTGGCGCCCAGCCCGACGCCGAAGACACCCCCGGTTCCAAGGGCCAGTTGGCTCTGCACGACCTGCCAGCCGTTTCCCAGCTTGTCGTTGAAGGGGTCGAGGAAAGACAACAGCCGCTCACGGCGATACGGTTCGGCAAAGGCCAGCAGTGCTCCGAGCGCCGATCCGGCCACCGATGTCGCGATGACGTACCGCATCGGCGCGGCTGATACCGCGAGCACGGTGATAGCCGCCCCAAAGACGACCACCGTCGTCCCGAGGTCCGGTTGCCTGAGGATCAACACACCGATCAGGCCGAGCGAGACGGCCACCGGGACCAGGAAATGCCAGAAGTCGGTGAGCAGCTTCTCCTTCTTCTCCATGACCATGGCCAGAAAGACGATGACGCCGAACTTGGCGAACTCGGAAGGCTGGATGCTGCCGAACGACCCCATCTCAATCCATCGGCGGCTCCCTCCCCGAACCACTCCGATTTGCAGGACGGCGACGAGGCCAAACACCGAGAGGATGAAGATCGGAATGGCGAAACGCCGGTACCACTGGTAGCGCACCCTGGTTGCCAGCACCAGAACGACGGTACCGATGCCTACCCACAGGAGCTGATTCGTGAAGAAGTAGAACTTGTCGTCGTACTTCTCCAGCCCGATGATCGCCGAGGCCGACATCGTGGCCCCAAGGCCGATGACGGTCAGAATGGCGATAGGTGCCAGCAGCAGGGCGGAGATCCGGGCATTGGTGGTGCCTCTCTCTGCCTTGCTCCTGGCTGCAGCCCTGGCCCGGGTTATCGATGTGACACCGGCGGTCATGGTCCCTCTTTCCGGTAGCGGACCGCGTCCGCAAAGCTGTTTCCTCGTTCCGCGTACGAGCGGAACATGTCGAAACTGGCGCAACCAGGGGCGAGCAGCACTGTGTCGCCCGGCCGCGCGATTCGGTCGGCGATGTCAACCGCCTCCTGCATCGTCTCGGCTCGATCGATCGGAGTGCCGCCCGCCGCATCCTCGAGTTCGACAGCGGCCTCGCCCATTGCGATCACATGCTTGATCGTCGACACCGCCATCAGGTCGGCCAGGTCGAGGCCCTTGTTTCGACCACCAGCGATCAGGACCACGGAGGAATATGCAGAAGCGGCTGCCACTGCCGCGTGGGGGTTGGTTGCCTTGGAATCGTCCACCCAGTCGACATCCTGCCAACGCCCCACGAGCGTGCGACGGTGCGGGTCGGGACGAAACGTGGTGATGACCTGTTCGACTGCTGCCGGCCCGGCACCGTGAGCGAGGGCCGCGACCCCGGCGGACGCCAGGTCAACGAAGAACGCGGGATCGGCAATAGGAATCCGGGCGAGCGAAACGACGAGGTCGCCAAGGTCGAGTTTGTCGGCGACCACTCCCGCGCCTCCCTCAGGGCGCCGCGTCCCGCTCACCGGCACCAACCGGGAGGGGGCGTTGCGAACGGCCGCGACGGATCCGGCGTCATCAGCGTCGTAAACCAGAAGATCATCCGGGGTCTGGTTGCAGTGGATCATCGCTTTGGCAGCCAGGTAGGCGTCAAAGGATCCGTGCCAATCGAGGTGGTCGGGAGCAACGTTGAGGATCAACGCCGTAGCAGGATGGAATTGGTCGATGAATCGAAGCTGAAAACTCGAGGTTTCGACTACTGCGATATCGAGGTCTTCATCGACAACATCGGCCAGAGGCCTGCCGATGTTCCCGGCCGCCACCGTCGCCAGCCCACTTTCGGCCAGCATGTCGGCGATCAAACGGGTAACGGTGGTCTTGCCATTGGTCCCGGTCACCGCGATGACCGGAGCCGAGAGCTGTCGAGAGGCGAATTCGAGTTCACTCCACAACGGGATTCCGGCCGCCCGAATGTCGCTGATCGGTTCTGATGTTTCGCTGAACCCCGGACTGGTTATGACCAAGTCGACGCCGGAGAGGAGCGTCGGCGTCCATGTGCCGGTGGTCACGGAAAGACGGTCTCCTCGCAGTTTGGCCAGCACAACCGGATCCTGGTCGAAGACCATCACGGAGTGACCGAGACGACGGGCCAGGAGGGCGGCTGCCCTCCCTGAGACGGCCCCACCGAGTACGAGGGACTTCATTGCAGACCTCCGCCGGCGATGAAGTCGCCGTAGAACAGCCCTAGTCCAAGTGCAACACCGATCCCCGCCAGAATGAAGAAACGAATGACGATCGTCGTCTCGTGCCAACCCAATAACTCGAAGTGGTGATGAATCGGAGCCATACGGAAGATGCGTTTTCCAAAGAAGCGAAAGCTGACGATCTGCATGATGACCGCGCTCGTTTCCAGCACATAGAGACCGCCAAGCACGACCAGCAAAAGATCGGTCTTGGACAGGAGAGCCAACGCGGCCATACCGCCACCCAGAGCTTGGGAGCCAACGTCCCCCATGAACAACCTGGCGGGAGCGGCGTTCCACCAGAGGAACCCGAGTGTTGCCCCCAGGAAGGCGGCTGCCACCACCGCCAGCTCGCCTGCCCCAAGTTGTTGTGAGGTGAATTCGCCATAGAACTCAACGTTTCTGAAGATCCAGAACATCATGATCATGAAGGCGCCGTAGACGAGGGCACTCGAGCCGGCGGCCAGGCCGTCGAGACCGTCGGTGATATTGACCGCGTTAGCGGCCGCGGCGAGCATCAGGAACACCCAGAGGGGATAGAAGACCCCGAGATCGATGCCGAGCGAGCGAGCGAAACCGATCTCCGTCGAAACCCCAAGCGAGTTCGCTCCCCAGGCGAAGAGCCCGGCAATGATGATCTGCCCGGCGATCTTGGCGCGCTTGTTCAGGCCCAAGTTTCGCTCTCTGGTTACTTTGAGATAGTCGTCCAAGAAGCCGATCAGACCCAAGCCGAGCACCGCCCCCACAACGAGCAGGCCGCCACCGGAGAAGGTGCGGATTCCCACCTCGAAACCTTCCGTGGGACTCCATACCCGAATGTGGGCCAACAGGTAACCGGCCAGCGCCGCGCAGAGTATGACGACCCCACCCATGGTGGGAGTCCCATGCTTGTGGGAATGTCCCTCGACCTCCTGCTGAATGAATTGCCCAACGTTCCGTCTTCGGAGGAACCGAATCGCCGAGGGCGTCGCCAGGATGGCCAGCAAGAAGGCCACGGCTGCCGCGACGAGCATCGGAATCATGGGGCCACCTCCAGACCGGCCAATTCCTCCCCCGCCACCACTCGATCGTCGAAAGGCTGGACCCGACCGGACACTTCCTGACCTTGCTCGTGACCCTTCCCGAGGATCAGGACCACATCGTCGGTAGACGCCATCCGTAATGCGGTGCGAATGGCCAACCGCCGATCGGGCACGACCTGCACCGCGCCATTCCCCTTCCCCGTCCCTGCGACCAGCTCGTCGATGATGGCCAGAGGGTCTTCCGATCGCGGATTGTCCGACGTGATGATGGCGACATCGGCCTGCCGGGCTGCTTCGCCCATTCGGGGTCTCTTGAGACGGTCTCGGTCCCCGCCCGCACCAATTACCACAATCACGTTCCCGTGCGACACGCTCCGGGCCGCCGCTACTACCGCGGCAATGCCCTCCGGGGTGTGGGCGTAATCGACAATGACGGCAAACTCTTGGCCGGCGTCAATCTTCTCAAAGCGACCCGGGATTTGCGCTACGCTGCGAAAGCCCCGATCGATGTCATCGAGTGTCAGCCCGAGCGCCGCGGCGCAGGCACCGGCTATCAGGGCGTTCTCGATATTGAAGGCTCCTCCCAATGGCAGTTCGACCCGGCAGGACCCGTCCCGAACGATGAGCTCGAATCTGGAACCGGTCGGGGTGACCTCGATCGCTTGAGCCCGCACGTCCGCATCGAGACTCATACCGACCCGGGTGACCGGGATGGCCAGGCCGGCTGCGAGTTGCGACCCGTAGGGGTCATCAACCCAGATCACTGCCTGGTCGGAGCGTCCGGGTTGGAACAGTGATGCTTTCGCCCGGAAGTAGTCTTCCATATTGTGGTGAAAGTCGAGATGATCCTGAGTGAGGTTGGTGAAGGCCGAAACTGCGAAGACGACTTCATCGACCCGGTGCAACGCCAGCGCATGAGAAGAGACTTCGACGGCCGCCAGGTCTACGTCCTCTTCAACCATCCGGGCAAGTAAACGTTGGAGATCAGTCGCCTCGGGAGTCGTTCTCCCAACGGGAACGGGCCGTCCGGCGATGCGAGCCCCGATGGTGCCGACCACTGCGCTTCTGAGACCCGCCGCCGTGGCAATAGATTCCACCAGGTAGGCAACAGTTGTCTTCCCGTTGGTACCCGTCACTCCCACCACCCGGAGTCGGCGGGACGGGTGATGATGAACGGTGGCGGCCATGCGAGGCAGCGCCGCCCGGCAATCGGCAACCACCAACTGGGGTACGGCAAGGTCCTGGCGAGCTTCCACGCAAACCGCCGAAGCCCCGTTGGCAACAGCTTGAGCGAGGAAGTCGTGTCCATCAGAAGTGAACCCCCGCACGGCGGCAAAGAGAACGCCGGGGCCGGCCTGCCGTGAATCGTGGGTAACGTCCAGGATCGGCGTCTGGTCGGAGCCGATTACCTCTCCTCCGACCGCTTCGGCCAGCTCAGCCAGCCGGACCTCAGGAAGCATCGGGCGCCACCCCCATCTGATGCAGGGTCCGTTCGACGATCTCCGCAAACGCCGGGGCGGCTGCTCGACCGCCGGTGTTGTCGGAATATGGTGCGTCGACAACAACCGCCACGACGATCTCAGGATTCTCGATGGGCGCCATACCAATGAAACTGGCCACGAAGTCGCCCGAATAACCCTCGCCTTCAACAAACCTGCGGGTCGTTCCCGTCTTTCCTCCCACGCTGTACCCGGATACTCGGGCCCCGTGGCCGGTGCCTTCGTCGCTCTCGACGACGCTTTGGAGGAGCAAGCGAACAACGCGAGCGGTTTCTGCCGAAACGACCTCCCGCCGTTTCGGGTCGATTGGACTCCGCACGCCGGTCCCGTCGACGATCTCTTTGACGAGGTGGGGCTGCACCCACACACCGTCGTTGGCGATGGTCGCGTAGACGGCCGCCATCTGAAGCTCGGTTACGGAGACGCTATAACCGATTGCCGCCGACGCCGGGCAGGATTGGCACCCGTTGGCGAGGTTGATCTGACCGGCGGCTTCGCCCGGGAAGTCGATGCCGGTCGGGGCTCCATAGTTGAAAGCTTCGAGGTACCGGGCCAAGTTCTTCTCCCCCAACTCGCGCCCGATCAGGATCGTGCCAACGTTGGACGAACGTGTCACGATGTCCTTGACACTCATGATGCGAGGTTCATGTGGTGCAATATCACTGAAACAGCCATAGACCTCTTCGTTGTCAGGACAAGCGCCGTCAACTATCTCAATCTGATCCGGCACCTCAAAGGTGGTCGTCCAGCTGACCGCACTCTCTTCTAACGCTGCCGCCACGGTGACGAGTTTCTGGGTCGAACCCGGTTCGAAGACCGACAATGCCGTCCAGTTCCGGAAGCGGTCGGGATCCGCGCCGGAGCGATTCCCCGGGTCGAACCCCGGCAGCGTAACCATGGCCAGCACTTCACCGGTCGCAGGGTCGAGGACTACAACGGAGCAGCGCTGCGCCGCCGTTCGGGCGATGGTGTCCTCGCATACCTCTTCGGCAACGAACTGGATCTCTCGGTCGATTGTCGTGACGAGATCGCTGCCCGGAATGGCCGCAACCACGTCGTACTCGCCAAAAGTGATCAAGCGGCCGCCGGGATCTTGCTCTGCCTCGAGCCGGCCCGGGTATCCGCTCAGCTCTTCGTCATATTCGTACTCGAGCCCTTCGATACCTTGATTGTCGATGTTGACGAACCCGACGACCTGAGCGGCCATACTTCCGGCGGGATAGACCCGTTTCGGCTCCGCGTACCAGTGAATCCCGGGTTGGGTGAGCTGTGTGACCGGCTCGGCTTGCTGCCATTCGACCTGGCGAGCCAGGAAAACGAAACTCCTGTCGGAGCTGAGCTTCTCGAAGAGCTCGTCGGCGTCGAGACCCAGGGCCGCGGCGATGAGGGTGGAGGTGACTTCCGGATTTGTCACCTGTTGGGGGTTGGCGTAGATCGTCGTGGCGTCCACCGTGATGGCGAGCTCGCGCCCTTCTCGGTCGAAGATGTTGCCGCGATCCGCGGCTAGTTCCTTGACGGTGAGGCGTTGATCAAGCCCCATGGCGGCCAGCTCATCGGCTCGAACGACCTGCACCTGGAAGAGTCGAACACCGATAGCCACCCAGGCCACGATGAGGGCGATGCCTACAGCAACGAGCCGGTAGTCGGTCGCACCCGTCCGAGTGCGGCGACTGATTTGCCGCCCCGCCACGCTATACCCCTGGACGGACACCGACGGGCGAGCCTCTTCCTTCGGGTCCTTGGTAACCCGTGGGGCTCCGGTCGCCAGCGCTCGGTCCGGTTGTCCTCATGGCGATGCGGTAAGAATCGATTTCACTTCGGCCCAGCGTGCCTCGGCGCCGCCTTCGAAGCCGGCTACTCCGGCCGCTTCGACCGTCCTGACTTCGTGGGGAAGTACCAGCCCGATTCCCTTGGCGAGCGGAACGACTCGCTCCGGTGATTGGAGACGCGCAACTTCCAGGCGCAATTGTTGATAAGCCACTTCTTCCTCGGCGATCTGCGATTCGACTTCATCGAGACGGAAGGCAGAGTCGCTCAAGGTGGTCCTCGAATAGATGAGCGCGAAGAAGACAAAGATGACGAGAGCCGTGAAGAGCAACCAGGGAGCCATGCGCAGATGTTGCCTGCCGCGACCGGGTACGACCCTGATCTGGGGTCGTTGCCGCGGAGCGGGAGCGAGGCGGGCCGTCATGCAGCAACCTTCTCAACGGCCCGCAAGCGCGCACTTCGCGCTCGCCGATTGATGGCGACCTCCGCCGGTGTGGGGCGAAGTGGTTTACGCGTCAGAAGGCGCAGGTCCGCCGTTCCTTCGCACACGCAGATCGGAAAATCAGGCGGGCAGGTGCAGCCGGTAGCGCCCGCTGCAAAACGCTGCTTGACGATGCGATCTTCGAGCGAGTGGTAGGAGATAACGACACACCGACCCGCGGGGCGCAGCCGGCTGAGCGCCGCCTCCAGACCCTGCTCGAGCGCGCCGAGTTCGTCGTTGGCCGCGATCCGCAACCCCTGGAACGTCCTGCGAGCCGGATGGCCTCCAGTCCGGCGGGCGGCGGCGGGGATAGCCAGGCGAATGATCTCTGCCAGTTGCACCGTGTTGTCGATCGGACGAGCGGCCACGATGGCCCGGGCCACCCGGGCGGCAAAGGGCTCCTCCCCGTAGGATCGGATCACTCGAGCGAGATCAGCTTCGGACCATTCGTTGACTAATTCGGCGGCGGTATGGGGGGCATCGGGACCCATCCGCATGTCGAGGGGTCCGGCCGCCCGGTAGGAGAAACCTCGGGTGCCTTCTTCGACCTGGTGGCTAGAAACCCCCAGATCGAAGAAGGCGCCGCTGAAACTTTCGATGCTCTTCTCGATCATCACGTCTTCCATATCCCTGTAGTTGCGGTTGAGGATCTGCAGCCGATTTCCCGGATCGGCGTCCGCGCGCCGGGCCTCTGCCTCCCTGATAGCGTCCGGATCCCGATCGAAGGCGAGGATCCGCACGTTGCTGCCGAGTGCATCGAGGATGCGTCGGCTGTGACCACCACCGCCGTAGGTGGCGTCGATGATTAGGCCCTCGTGCAACGGACGGAACAGCTCGACCACCTCCTCTGCCATCACTGCTTCGTGAAACTTGCGACTTTCGGGTGTCTGGTTCATGGTCAGCCCCCCGGGCGCTGGCACCAAAGGAAGCGGGCGGAGTAAGGGGCCTTCCGTTGGTTCCGGGGGGCTGGCGATGAACCAGTCCTCGATTGCCATGTCAGATTCCGTGTTCGCCGAGGGCCTCCTCTATGTCGGCGTAGTACTCGTCTGCTTCTGCGGACATGCGACTCCAGGTCGCTGTGTCCCAAATCTCCACGCGGTCGGCAACGCCCACCACCGTGAGGTCTTTCGTGAGGTCGCCGTAGGTGCGGAGATTGGCGGGAATCTGCACCCTGCCCTGTTTGTCGGGAGATTGCAGATCGGCGCCGGCGAAGAACGACCGAGCGAGTTTGCGAGCTCGGGCGTCGGTGCGGGGAAGCGTGTTCACTCGTTCTACCTCCGTCTCCCACCGATCGAGCGGGAAGACGTAGAGGCATCGCTCCTGCCCTTTGGTGATGACACAGCCGTCCTCCAACCGCTCGCGGAATTTGGCGGGCAACACGACTCTTCCCTTCGGGTCGAGTGTGTGCTGGTACTCACCGAGGAACATGATTGTTGCACCCTGTCCGACATCCGTAGTCCTCCACTGCGTGCCACTATGGCCCATTCCGCGCCACATGTCAACCCTATCGCCCCCTTTTCTTCCCAGGTGTGACCCGACGAGTGGGTGCGGAGTGTCTGGGACCCAATCGCAGCCGCCGAGTCGTCGGTGTTCGCCAGCATGCGTCTCGCCTCGACAGTTACCCGATGGCCGATGCGTTTCTTGGCGAATTGGTCTGCCGGCTCTCGGGTCACAAGGTTGCGCGTTTGGTCGAGGTACCCGCGGCTTCGAGTTCACAGCCGTGGAAGGGTGTCGAATCCCTGATTCTGAGCTCCGGGCTGCACTATCCTCGCTCCATACCCAAGGAGTTGTGGAGATGCAGATTCTCATCGCTACTGACGGCAACCTCGACGCAGGTCTCACGGCAGAAATGGCGGTCCGCCTCTTCGAAGAGGGCGACGTCATCACTCTGGCGACGGTCGTGGAAGTACCCCGTACACTCCTGACCGAACTGCGAGGGTTCTTCCGGACGCCACCGCCTCAAGCGGACATCGATGAAGATCACGAGTACGTTGGGCAGCCAACCGCCGGCACGCTCACCTCCAACTGGCCCGGGGACGATGCGATGATCGCCCGCTACGTCGACGATCAGAAAAGAAAACGGACGACGGCCGTGCAACAAGCCCTCGAGTCGAGGGGGATCACCCCGACGGTGGTCGCCAAGGAGAGCGACAGCCCGGCTGTCACCGTGTTGGAATTGACCACCGAGATAGATGCGGACGTGCTCATCATCGGGACGCACGGACGGGGACGATTTGAGGGCCTGCTCGGTTCGACGGGCACCAAGCTGGCCCGGCTGGCTCCGTGCACCGTGATCCTCGTACGATAACTCGAAGAGCACCCGGCGGCCAGCGAAGTCACGTCACTGAGGACAAGCGATCTAGCCGCTGGAAGCTGAAACGCTGGTAGCTGGGAGCGACGCGGTCTGGGAGTTCGAGCTCAGGCGGAGTCGGCCAAAAGGTACGGATGCCAGGTCGGATCAACCGGGAACCCGGTGCTGGCGAACACCCAATCATGGCGGCGCGGCGCCTCGGGTCTCTTGACCAGCTGCATTGAGGTTTCCACCAGGTTGTGATCGGCCTTACGGACGTTACATGCCCGGCAACAGGCGACCACGTTCTCCCAGGTGTGGGCGCCTCCCTTCGATCGGGGTATCACATGGTCGAGGCATTCAGCTTCGCGACCGCAGTACTGGCAATAGTTGCCATCTCGTGCGAAAACAGCCCTTCGAGTGAGCGGCATCCTTCGCAGGTAGGGAACCCTGACAAAACGACGGAGCTTGACCACCGAGGGGACCAGCATGGAGAAGCGTTCTGCTCGCCACAGGGCGTCCTGAGCTTCGACGACATCGGCTTTGTCGCTGACAACCAGCACAACTGCCCGCCGCGAGGTCACGATCGAAAGCGGTTCATAGGTGGTGTTCAACACCAGAGCTCTAGCCAAATGCTGCTCCCATCCGGAAGGCGATCAGGTTACTAGCCGCCCGGGTTCAACCGGCGGAGATCCTTGGGTGGTGGTCACGCAGCGTGAAGGTCCTTGACACAACCGGTGGCCGTCACGAAACTCGACCCATGCGTGTGATTGGATATGTACGTGACGCCCCGGGGCCGGACAGCGGTGACTCTGTGTTCGTTCAATCGGAGCAGATCCGCCGCTGGGTCGCCCACAATCGGTGTCAGTTGCTGGCGGTGTGTCAGGACACCATTGGCGCAGGTGCTGCAGATGATCGAGACGGTTACCGCGCCTTGCTTGGCATTATCTCGGCGGGACATGTCGACACGGTCCTCATCGCCAACCTGTCGGTCCTGTCGGCCGACATCATGGTCCAGGAGATCATGCTGCAAGACCTCAGAGTTCGGAAGGTCAGCGTGATTAGCACTGATGAAATGGATCTCCCCGCCCTGGCTGATCCGGCTACCGATCCTGGCCGCCTGTTGATCAGAGATGTACTGACAAAGCAACAGACGTACCGCGGAAGATTCTCCGACGTTGCCGAGGAGATCGTCGAGGCCGACCCGGACCGGGACGTGCTGATCGAATTGATCCCGTTCGCGGAAGAGATTACCCCAGCCCGGGCATCCTGAAGAGGCGACTCCGTTCGTGATTCTGGTTTGACGCGCACATGCAAAGAACCGAGAACCAAAAGCCAACAACTATGACTGCAGTGCTGCCCAGACCGCTTGCGCAAACGCAAACGGGTTGGTCGCCGCCACCAAAGCAGCCCCGACCCGGACCTGGCCGTCGGGGCCTTCTAGATACACGGTGATGGCCGGAAAGGCATCAGAAAACTCGATGCCTCGCAGACCGGCCGGAGGCGCCTCAGGGTGAATTAGCTCGCCGACTGCGGCAACGATGGCCTCATGGAGCCCTTGTTCGGTGCGTCGCGCCCGGCGAGTTACCGTTCGTCCCCCGTCGGCCAACACCGTTACGACTATCTCTCGAATGGTCTCGGACACAGTCACGGCCTCGATTCCGTACCTATCCGGCGACGGGGTAGACGAGCCCGACGACTCTGCGATCGTTCGATGTGGAGCGGGTCCAGGTTCTGGACCCGCTCGTTGCGGTCCTTCCGGTGGAGTTGGGGGCGTCTCAGGTCCGGGCTGTCGTCGATCTGGTGCGACCCGCGACCGAAGGCCACGCGCTTGGAGCAGCCGTTGCACCGCCTCCGCTACAGCACCTCGGTCGGCACCATGGGCGAGACGGACGCGGATGCCAAGAGGGCCGTTGTCGGCCAGGTCGACTTCCGACCGCTCGACTCCCTCTATCGCCGACAACGCCGTGCGCAGATCGTCCTTCACCCGTTCCTCCGTTGTCGTCTTCGCCATCGGAGGTAGCTGATCAGGTCATCCCCCTGCACCACTGCTGTTTCCGTTCCATAGGCCGTCGCAATCCGCCACGCTGAGTAGTCCGGATCGACGCGAGGGACAAAGGGAAAGGAACGCCACCACCCATCGGGCGATACCGCCACCACAACGCGAACAGCCTCGGGCCACAGCCCGGGATGTCGCGCGACTGCCCCAAGTGCCCAGCGCACGCGCCTCCTCTCACCCAACCTAGTACCGATTATATGGGATGGGGCCGAGGCGCAAAGAGAAAGCTCTGATAGGCTTCTCGCCAAACCGTCGAGGAGGCTTCCCCCCTGTGAGCGCAGCTACCGTCGCCGCCGACCGCATTCAGTGGTTCTCTGAGCGTTTTGAAGAAATCGTCTCGAACATCGAGCAAGTCATTCAGGGCAAACGCGAGGTGATCGAGCTCCTCACCATGTGCCTGGTGGCCCAGGGGCATGTCCTGATCGAGGATGTGCCCGGTGTTGGCAAGACGCTACTGGCCAAGTCGCTGGCTCGGTCGATCGACTGCAACTTCAATCGGGTTCAATTCACGCCCGACCTCCTCCCCTCGGACATTACCGGCGTGTCCATCTGGGACCGACAGAAGAGCGACTTTGTCTTCAAACCCGGTGCCATCTTCGCCAACATTGTCCTGGGCGATGAAATCAACCGGGCGAGCCCCAAGACCCAGGCCGCGCTCCTCGAGGCCATGGAGGAACGGCAGGTGACCGTCGACGGCACCACCCGGCCCTTGCCACCCCCCTTCCTGGTCGGCGCAACGCAAAACCCGCTCGAACACGAGGGGACCTACCCGCTCCCCGAGTCACAGCTCGACCGTTTCATGATGAAACTGGTGGTCGGATATCCGGTCCGCAGTAAAGAACTCGAGATACTCGAAGCGCACGGGATTCGCTCCACTTTCGAAGACCTCAAACCGGTCGTAACCGGGGACCAGGTCCTGGAAATGGCGGGTGTCGCCGACCACGTGCACGTTGCGCCCTCCATACAGGGTTACATCGTTGACCTGGTTGAGGCGACTCGGCGCCACGGTGAGCTGATGCTCGGTGCTTCCCCTCGGGCGGCGCTCCATCTCCAGCGGGTGGCCAGGGTCCGGGCGGCAGTCGAAGGACGCGAGTACGTCACCCCCGACGACATCAAGGCGGTGGCAGGTACCGTGCTCGAACACCGTATGGCCATGCGTCCCGAAGCGCAGATGCGGGGCACCACGATCAGCGATGTGCTCGACTCCGTGCTGCACCACTTGCGCGTCCCGGGGACGAGAGCCACCAGCTGATGCTCACGGACAGAGGCTGGGCGGCGCTCGGAGCCAGTCTGGCCCTTTTTGTATTGTGGGCAGCTCTCGGCGAACCCGAGCTGTTGAGTATTGGTCTGCTTTTGGCGGTTGCGACGACGGCCGCGTTCGTGTTCGTGCGACGCTCTAACCCATCAGTTGCCGTCACCCGGCGTCTTTCCCCCAACCTCGTTCACGAAGGGGAACAGACGGTGGTCGAGGCATCGCTCACCAACGTTGGAGCCCGGCGGGTGTGGAACCTGACCGCCGAAGACGACGTGGCCGGTCTTGGGTCGGCCCGTTTCGCTGCCGCCCGGTTGGCGCCCGACGAGACGGCAACAGCCACCTACCAAATCCTCTGCAAGCCGCGGGGCATCTACGACGTAGGCCCTCTCCGGGTTTCCGTTACGGATCCGCTCCGCCTGGCCGACCGCAGTCAGCTCGTAGGGCAGCAGGATCGTTTGATCGTCTATCCAGCCGTTGAACAGCTTTCCGGTCTGCCCGTTCTACGCGGACTAGATCCATCGATGTACGCCTCTCAACCTGAGTTCAGCCATCGGGGCGGAGAGGATTTCTACACGCTCCGCGAGTACCAGACGGGAGATGATCTGAGGCGGGTGCACTGGCCGTCAACGGCCAAGCGCGACGAGCTGATGATCCGACAATTGGAAACACCTTGGCAGTCGCGGGCGCTGGTTTTCTTCGATCCTCGGGGATCGAGCTACGACGGCACGGAGGCCTTCGAGCGAGCCGTGAGCGGCGCCGCTTCTGTGGTCCGCCATATGCTCTCATCTGGCTTCGACGCGGATCTCTGGACCGGAGGAGCGCCGATCAGCAGTGCAGAACCCGGGTCCTACGCGAAGTCCATGGAAGCCCTGGCGGGTGTTCAGCCGACAGATGGTCTTGACCTCCGGGCCGCGGCTCTCCGATTGCAGCGCGGTGGCCGGGGCGGTGCCCTCGTGTTGATTACCGGCAGCCCTGATGGCGAGCTCCTTGCAGTCGGCCAGCTCCTCACCCGCAATTTCGCGTCGACCGTGCTCATGTCGGTGGCGCAGCAAGCCTCAGCCACAGTCGCCCATTTCCAACGCGCGGGCACCCAAACGATGGCGATCAAGCCGGACGGAAGCTGGGCCAAAGCCTGGCTCAACGCAGCGGGTACACCATGGCCTACCGTTTCAGCTGGATAGCCGGAACCGCTGCCATCCTCCTGGCGCTCCTCCGTATGGAGCGTTTGCTCAGGCCGATCGAGGATGGTCCTGCCTGGCAACTGGCTTTGCTGGCCGGAGCTCTGCTGGGAGCAGTTATCACCTGGACGGCCGTCTCGTACCGGGTCGGCTGGCTCGGGACCGCACTGCTCAACCTGGGCGGTTTGGTGCTAGCGGCGTTCCGCCTGGGGGCGGCCGACACCCTGGTACTCGGTTTCCTTCCATCCCTCGACACCTTTTCGAGGATCGGTACTGAACTGGGCTGGGCCTTCGGACTGATCCGGTTTGGGGCCGCGCCGGTTGTCCCCGCCGCTGGACTGATTCTTATCCTGACCGTCGTCTTCTGGCTACTGGGCGCACTCCTAGCCTGGGGCCTGCTTTCGAGCCATCCCACCCTGGCGTTGCTCCCCCCCCTCCTGTTCTATCTGCAGGTCGCCACCATCGACCGGATACCGCCCCGGGTCGGCTGGACCACAGCCTTTCTAGCGGTTGCGGCAGTTGCTCTGCTGGCGGTATCCCTCGACGAGCGCAGCTTGACTGCGGGCCGGTTGCGCCGCCGGTTCGCGACAGGGCATGTCCCGATGAGCACCCCTTTCTTCCCCTCAGTGTTTGTGTCCATCGCGGTGATCGCCTCGGTGGTCGGATCCAGCGCCGCCGCCGGTCTCGTGCCCGCCAGCGGCTTCCTCGACTGGCGGGCTCAAACCGGGTTGGGTGGCGGCATATTCAGCGGCGTGTCTTTCAACTTGTTTACCAGCATCACGCAGACCGACCTCGTCTCACGCAGCGAAGAACCGGTCTTCATCGCCACCATCGAAGGCGCAGCCGCCCCGGACGATCTGTACTGGAAGCTGTTCACATTGGAGGAATTCGATGGTGAGAACTGGTTCCCGGGTCGGCTGCCAACTCGAATCCCGAGGCCAGACGAACCCTGGGAAGACCCAGAGCACGCCTTCAAAGGCGAGACTGCGCCCGTCACGCAGACCATAACCATTCTCGCCCTCAGGCAGAATGTTCTGCCGACGTTGCACTCCGCCACCTGGATCAACTCCGAGTCGGTGTTGCTCAATCAGAGCTTTCGAGTACGCGCCGACGCATCCATTCCTTTCGATCTCAGAACGTGGGACGGGCTCACCTACGAAGTCCTCTCGAACGTGCCGGTCCCGGATCTCGGAGTGCTGGCCAGCCAACCGAGTCAGCGCGACCGTTTGTCGCCCATCTTCCAGGAAGCGGCCGACCGGGGCGTCTTCACCGCTCAACCCAAGGCGCCGACAGCACAGGGCCTGGTGCGTCCCACCGACATCAGCGAATATCTCGACCTCCCCCGTGAGTTCGATCCTACGCTGGCCACCAAAGCTGCTGAGTTGACCTTGAACGGCGCGACGGCCTTCGAGAAAGCCCTCCTCCTCGAAGCCTGGTTCCGCGATCCCGAAGAGTTCACATACTCGATCGATATTGACCCGGGCCATTCGGCCAGCAACATGACCGCCTGGATTCTCGATGAGGACAGCCCCAACTATCGCACGGGGTATTGCGAGCAATTCGCCACCGCGATGGCAGCGATGGCCCGGTCGATTTCAATTCCCAGCCGGGTGGTCCTCGGTTTCACACCCGGCGAGAAGACCCAGGACGGCCGCATCATCGTCAAGGGAAAGAATGCTCACGCCTGGGTGGAGCTCTGGATGAACGGGCAAGGTTGGGTCCGATTCGATCCAACCCCGCGCGGTGACCAGATCAACCCGTCGACCAATGTCAACGCGGTTGGGGTCGGGTTCGACGCCCGCAACTTCATTCCCGAGCCGGACGGGGCCCTTGAGCCGGCCGATCCGAGTATCGGGTTGCCCGCCAACCCGAACGATGTGGATTTCGGCGAAGACTCGGACATCCCGCGGGGCCCCGACGGCCTACCGCTGGAGACGTCCAATCGGATCGGCATTACGGCCTTCCAGGCCATACTGCTCGGCATCGCGGCCCTGCTCGGAATCATCCCCCTGACCAAGTGGATCCGGAGGCGACGGAGGCTGGGAAGGATGAAGGAGGGCGACATCACGGGTGCATGGGAGGAGATTGTGGACCGGCTCACCGATCTCGGTCGTCCCCCAACTCCCGATCAGACCCATGAAGAGGTGGCCGCATCGGTCCACCGATCCCTCACCCCCCTGGCCAGGAGCGTGACAGAAGCCATGTACGGTCCGGATCGACCCATGCAAACAGCTAAGATCGACCAGGCCGTCGATTCGTTTGAACAGACCGAGATCTATCTCCGCGATATCTACCGGCCTTTGGACCGCCTCATGTCTTGGCTTCGGATTCGCTCGCTCAAATGGTGGGACCACGACTAGGTGTTGAGCAAACCAATTCACGCGTCCCGCCGATCAACTCAGCGGACTCCGACGGGTGATCAACCACCGGCCGCTTCGGCTGCTTCCGTGACCACATCGTCCTCCACCCGGCGGAGGATTTCGAGGAATGAGTCGCGATCGAGCTCGAAGCGAGTGATGTCCTCTTCAACCGACCTGGCGATGCTGTCGATGGCCACAAAGAAAGCGAGTTGTCCTTCGCGAAGGGCGTCGAGCAACTCTTCGTCTCCGGAAGCAATTCGAAAGATCGTGTTTCCGTCGGTAACCAGCTTCACCTCCGAAAGGTGCGAATCCATCTCGGCGTTCCGCCGCAGATAGTCCCATGCGCGCCGTACACGCTGGACGGACATGCCATTGTCGAGCAAGCTCCTCACGACCCGTAACGCCACCAGATCCCGAAACGAGTACAACCGCCGCACGCCGGGCCGGCCGCCTGTTCCCTGAATTGATGGCCGTACCAGATCGACCCGGTCCCAGTACCTGAGTTGATGCTGCGTGCAGCCGGTCAATTGTGACGCCTGCTGCGCGCTGAACCCGTCGTCCAAATCCTTACTCCCCACAGTATTCCAGGGCGGCCTCTGGGAGTCCTCGTCAGCCGCAGTTCTGCCGTTTCGCTCGGTCCAGACCGCCTAGGTGGGCTCCCCAAGCCGAAGACCGAAGCGTTGGTTGCGCCACTCTAGCTCGCTGAATCGATCAGCGGCGAAAACCCCTCCTGCTCTTGAATTCACGAAGCCACTCCCCGATCGCCCCACCGGCCGAGAGGCCGATTGGCGCCTTTCCAGCGCGCCTCCGCAACACTTGAACAAGAGCGGTGCCGGAGGCAACCATCACCACAAACCCGGCCAACGCCAACCAGGTATTGAAGGTGAACGTGACCAGGGTGAGCCCGACACCAACGAGCAGTCCCGCTATAGCCAGGTAGAGGGTGCGTGGCGAGTCGGCCGACCTCTGGATGCTACGCACCGTGTTGGCCAGATCGGGGTCCTCTTCATAGAACCTGCGCTCTATCTCTGAGAGTATGCGCTGCTCTCGCTCGTCCAATGGCATCAAGGTCTCCCGGGCCGCAACATCACGACCTTGAGGACATTATACGATGCGACGGAATTGTGGAAGGGGGAAGGCGGAATAAGCTCAATCTTCCCGTTCGATGTCTTCGGCCATCCTCGCCGGGCGAATCGATCCTGTTCCATAGCGGAGGCGAACCTTATCGACGGCGTCGGCGAGATCATCCCATTTGGCAGGTCGATCGACGGCCAGTTGGCGCGGAGCAGTGGCCGGGGTCAGGGCGGTCACGCCCAGCCCCACCAAACGAATCGGCTTGTCCAGAATGAGGTTTCGCAGCAGATCCCGGGCCGCCCGGTAGAGATCGCGGGCAACATCCGTCGAGCTGCCCAACGTCACCGAACGCGTGATGGTGGTGAAGTCCGCAAAGCGAATCTTGACGGTCAGGGTACGTCCGGCCACCCCCCCTGCGCGTAATCGCCCGGCCAGCCGGTCGGCGTGTCGGAGCAACTCTCCTTCGACGGCATCCCACCCCGCGATGTCGCGTTCGTAGGTTTCTTCGACCGAGATCGACTTCGCCGCTGACCCCGGGACCACCGGCCGCTCATCGCGCCCCCAAGCGAGCTCATGGAGATGGGTTCCCGCCGATGCGCCAAGGTGCCTTTTCAGTGTCGCAGGCGGGACCTCGGCGAGATCTCCGACCGTTTGCACCCCAAGCCGTTCCAGCGCCGCACGGGTTGCTTCACCAACCCCCCACAACGATCGAACAGGCAGCGGGTGCAGAAAGGCCAGCGATTCGCCCGCCGGCACGTGCCGGATACCGTCCGGCTTGGCAGCCTCGGAAGCAAGTTTGGCGAGGAACTTGTTGACCGCAATACCGACCGAGGCCGGGAGCTCGAGTTCTTCTCGGAGGCGCGCCCGAATTTCGACCCCGATGACAGCGGAATTCGGGTAATGGTGCCGGAGGCCGGCCACATCGAGAAAGGCCTCGTCGAGAGAGAGGCCTTCGACCAGCGGGGCCAAGGAGCGAAAGATAGCGAACACCTTTTCGGAGACAGCCCGGTATTTGCGGTGATCCGACGGGAGCACAACCGCCGCAGGGCAGAGACGTCGAGCATGAACCATCGGCATCGCAGAGGTGATGCCAAAGGTGCGAGCTTCGTAGGACGCCGCGGCAACAACGCCCCGACCTCCGGTACCGCCAACCACCACGGGGCGCCCGCGCAAATCCGCTCGATCCCGACGTTCGACCTCTACGAAGAACGCATCCATGTCGACGTGCAGGATGGATTCGGTAAACCCCAGGGCCCTCATTCCGCCAAGGTAGCCGAGAACAAAGAACTGGGGTTCCTAGGATCATTGCCCATGGCAAGCAGAGTGCACCTGGTCCGCCATGGTGAGGTCGAGAACCCTGGCCACATCGTGTACGCCGACCTCCAGGAGTTCGGCCTGAGCAGCAACGGTGAGGCTCAGGCCGAGGAAACGGCAACCTACCTTTCGGATCATCCGATCACCGCAGTGTCCGCATCGCCGCTCACCAGGGCGGTACAGACGGCGCTGGTGATCGCAGCCCCGCACGGACTCAAGATTGAGGTTGACGATGACTTCGGTGAATTCGCCTTGTCGATTCGTTGGCGCGGCATACGTTGGGAAGCGCTCGACGATCAGTTTCCTGGAGAGGTGGCGGCCTATCTCAATCATCCGTGGGACCTCCCGTTCTCGCCCGAGTCGCTCGAGGCGATGGCGGGCCGAATGGAAGCGGCCATCCTGAGCCTGCACCTCGCTCACCCCGACGGTGAGCTGGTCGTCGTGTCACACCAAGATCCCCTCCAGGCAGCGCGCTTTGCCCTTACCGACCGGCCTTTCGCTTCGTTCGGGAGCGACAAACCGGGGCATGCAGAGGTGATCACCTTGGAGCCCGGAGCCCCCTGGCGGGAGACGGCTCGATGGGCTCCTGCGACCCGGAGCGGTCGGTTCCCACCTCCAATGGGAATACCGGGCCCCTAGGTCAGGAACTCATCCGCCGACGGCTCGGCCCGGAGCAGCTCGAAGAGCTCCCGATCGGTATCAAAGGCCAGCGGTGGCAAGTCATCGAGGGCAAAGTAGCCGGCGCCGTCGGCATCGTCTCCTGCCACCAAGCGGCCACCCATCACCGCTGCGCGAAACCAGATACCAACCGTCAGCTTGGCCGGGTCGTGAAAGTTGGACGCCACGAATATCGGTTCTCCGATAGCGACCTCAAGTCCCGTTTCCTCGAGGAGTTCGCGGGCGGCCGCCTTCCGGACGTCTTCGCCGTAGTCGACATATCCGGCGGGAATCGCCCACAACCCCGGTCGCGTGGCGTCGGGACCGCGCCGGATCATCAGGATCCGCCCGGCCTCATCCTCTACCAAGGCCGCCACACCGACCCCCGGGTTCCTGAAGTGGACAAAGCCGCACGACGGGCACGCCGGCCGGTTCCGGCCGCCCACCTCCCGTTCAACCATGCGCGTTGCGCAATGCGGACAGAACACGAACTCGCCGGGCCAGTGTTTGTGCATGTGCGTCAGGGTACCCTTCCGGCGCGACAGGCCCCGTGCCGGCCTGTCGCGGGCATAATGCTCATCATGCAACGGGCCCCACTCTTTGTCGCCGCGGCGATCGTGCTGGCATCTGCCGGGTGGGCGTTCGTCCTGGTGTTCGGGTCCGGACCTCTCGCGGACTCAGCGGCGGCGCTGCTGGCCGCCGATCTACTCATCTTGGGAACCGTGATCGCGATGGGCGTTGCTCTCGGGCGCGGTCGGTGGACCCGCCGAGCTTCGTCCATACTGCTGGGTGGGCAGGCTGTGGTCGGGGTGTTCTTCGAGATGGATGGATGGTGGATCGGTGCCGTTCTCTTGACTGCCGTCGGGATCGCCGCAGTGGCCGGACCGTGGCTGGATAGCTGGTTACGAAGAGTTCCTCGCACGAACGGGCCACCTCCAACGGCGGTAATCATGAACTTGGGATTGGTGGGTCTGCCCACCCTGGTGGCGGCGACGGCTTCCGGAGGCGTTCCGGTGGGCGGCTGGATGCTCAGTGGCTTTGCACTGACGGCGGCCTGGGCATATTCGCAAGCTTGGCTACCCGCGCTGTGGGCGGTGCGGATTTCTCTCCCGGTGCTGGGCGTAGCAGCCGCCGCGGGTCTCGCGTGGCCTGGGGCGCTCATGCTCGGGCTGGGTGTCTCCGCGCTCACTGTCTTGGCCTGGTCTCCGGACGTTCGACAAGCCACGCTGTCCCAAGCACCCACTCGGGGAAATCTGATCCCTATTCCTCCCGAGCTGGCCCCACCGCAGGTGCTGGAAGCGGCCGGACTCGACGACCGGGGTCGACCCAGACAACCTGGAGAAACGTGAAACGCCGACTGCCCAATCCGTGGGTGCTGATTCCAGTCGCGCTCGGGTTCGTGATCGGAGGGTTCATCGGGTGGAGCGTGACGACGGTGAGTTGCCGACCAGATGGCTGTGTGACGGCGGCCAGCCTGGTCGGCGCCGGAGCCGCTCTGTCAACCGCCGTCGGGGTCCTGGTGGTTGCGGTGCTGGTGCTTCGATCGCTCAACGAGTGGCAGCAGGCAGTGCGCCGGGGAGAGGAACCTCCCGGTCCCGGTTGTGAGGTCACCCAACCCAACGGGGACTAAAGGAGTTCTTCTTTCTTCGTTCTTCGCTGTGTACTTCGTTCAGCCACTTGGCACCCGCCACCAGGAACCACGAAGAAAATCGAGAGACGAAAAGATTCTGCTATTCGTGCTTCGAAAAGATCAACGCCACGTTGTGACCGCCGAAGCCGAACGAGTTGCTCATCACCGTCGCTACTTCCATGGGACGCGCTTCGTTCGGAACGTAGTCGAGGTCACATTCGGGGTCGGGGTTGCTGTAGTTGATCGTGGGCGGCACCATCCCGTCACGAATGGTCAGCACACTGGCTACCGCTTCGACGGCTCCCGCCCCTCCCAGGGTGTGACCGGTCATGGACTTGGTAGATGAGATCGCCACCCGCCGCGCGGCTTCTTCGCCCAACGCCAGCTTGATGGCGGCCGTCTCCGTCGAGTCGTTGGCCGGGGTCGAGGTCCCATGGGCGTTGATGTAGTCAATGTCCCCGGGGTCGATGCCTGCGTCGTCGATGGCGGCGGTCATGGCCCGGGCCGCTCCGGTACCACCCGGCTTGGGAAGCGTGATGTGGTACGCGTCCGATGACATCCCGTAGCCGAGGACTTCCGCATAGATGTGGGCCCCGCGCGCCAGCGCATGATCACGCTCCTCCAGGATGAGCGAAGCCGCACCTTCCGCCATCACGAAGCCGTCGCGGTCGGCGTCGAACGGTCGGGAAGCTCCGGACGGATCGTCGTTACGGGTGGACAGGGCCCGAGCCTGAGCGAATCCGGCCACCGCGTACTCGCGGATGGGGGCTTCAACGCCACCGGCCACCATCACCTCCGCGGCGCCCCGCCTGATCAACTCTGCGGCATCGCCGATGGCGTTCGCTGAGGCGGCGCAGGCCGTCACCGTGCAACTGATCGGTCCAAGCAGGTTGAAGGCAATCGACACATAGCCCGCCCCCATGTTGGGGATGATCTGGGTGATCGTGTACGGGCTCATGCGGTCCCCGCCGCGCGTGAACATGATGTTCATCGACTCTTGCACCGAGATGATGCCGCCGATGCCGCAACCGATGACCACCCCGGCGCGGAGGCCGGCATCCGGATTGTCCGTGTAGTCGATACCGGCATCGGCAAGAGCCTGGGCAGTGGAGGCGTAGAACACTTGCGCGTACCGGTCCATGGTGCGAACGTCACGGCGGCTCAGGTATACCTCAGGATCGAAATCCTTGAGCTCGCCGGCTATCCGGACCGCAAAATCCGTCGTATCAAACGACGAGATCTCATCGATACCGGACTCCCCTGCCAGCAAAGCCTTCCAGAAGCTGTCGACGGTCAGCCCGACCGGGGTGACCGCGCCCAACCCGGTTACGACCACCCGCCGGTCGCGCGTGCGCATCGGTTTCCTCAGCCGGCCAGCTTCGCTACGACCATGTCGACCGCTTCACCGACCGTGCCGATTTCTTCGGCTTCCTCGTCAGGAATCTTGACCCCGAACTCGTCTTCGAGGGCCATCAGGAGTTCAACAACTCCCAAAGAGTCCACTTCCAAGTCCTCTTCAAATCTGGCTTCAGCCGAGACCTTTTCCCCATCCAGACCAAGTTCGCTGACAAGCAGATTCTTGATGCGGCTTTCGATTTCCGAGCGATCCATTTTTCCTCCCTTAGAGCGCCATTCCTCCGTCAACAACGAGAACCTGGCCGGTGACATAGGCTGCCTCGTCGGAGGCAAGATAGCCCACAGCCGACGCGACCTCACGCGGGAACCCGAACCGACCAACGGCTGTCGATGTGGAAGCAGCTGCGCGCACGTCATCGGACAAGTCGTTCGTCATGTCCGTTTCGATGAAGCCGGGGGCAACCGTGTTGACGGTAATGCCTCTCGACCCCACTTCTTTCGCCACCGATTTGGTGAAACCTATGATCCCAGCCTTCGAGGCCGCGTAGTTGGCTTGTCCGGCGTTCCCGGCGATACCAGCCACTGAGCTGATGTTGATGATCCTTCCCCACTTGGATCGCACCATGGAGCGCAGAGCTGCCTTGCTGCAGAGGTATACCGACCGGAGATTGGTGTTGATAACTTCGTCCCAGTCGGCGGTATCCATGCGGAGCACCAGACCGTCGCGGGTGATGCCGGCGTTGTTGACGAGGATGTCAACAGGACCGAGTTCAGTGCCCACCGCCGCAAACAGACGATCCACATCGTCGGGATCGGCCACGTCTGCTTGGACGGTGATGCCCTCGTTGCCGATCGACATGATCTCTTCGAGCACCTCAGCCGCCGCGCCGGCATTGCCTGCATAGTTGATGGCGACCCGGCTCCCTCGCCCGGCCAATTCGAGCGCCACGGCCCGACCGATACCGCGCGAGCCGCCGGTTACCAGCGCCACCCTCGTCACCCGGTCCTCCTACCGTCTCCATAAAAGGCGACATTGGATTCGAGGAGTTCCACGGCGGTCTTGTCGCACGGGGGCAAGTGAGCATCGCTCACTCCCAGCGGTTCGACTCTCCTGCCCCACCGCACCACGGCGGCTGCCCAGGTCAAGCCGGCCCCGAAGGCGGCAAAGACGAGGTTGGCGCCAGGCGCGACCCGCCCTTCTTCTATTGCTTCGGTGAGCGCCATCGGGATGGTTGCCGCGGATGTGTTGCCGTACGAGGCGATGTTCACGAAGACCTGCTCGGCAGCCAGCTTCAACTTGCGCGCAGTTGCATCGATGATCCGGACATTGGCCTGATGGGGAATCAAGAGGTCGACATCCGCAACCGATAGGCCCGCTTGCTCAACCACCCGGCTCGAAGCTCCGCCCATGGCCGTCACGGCTCGCCGGAAGACCTCGGGGCCGTCCATATGGATCGCGTATTCGCTTGGATCACCTTGATATCGATTGCCTGCGGTGCCAACGCCGGGGACACACAGAATCCCTGCGACCGAACCGTCCGTTCCGATCTCAACCGACTGCAACCCGATCGCTTCATCGGTTGCCTCGAGCACCACAGCTCCTGCCCCGTCTCCGAACAACACGGCCGTCCCCCGGTCGGTGAAATCGAGGAGATGCGACAGTTTCTCCGCACCGATCACCAGCACCTTGTCGTGCCCTCCCCCTTTCACCATCTGGGTTCCGACATTGAGGGCGTAGATCCACCCCGAACATGCGGCGTTGAGGTCAAACACTGCAGCGTTCGTGGCTCCCAGCTTGGCCTGGACGAGTGAAGCGGCGCTCGGAATAACTACGTCGGCAGTGCAGGTAGCCAGCACGATCAGGTCGATGTCGGTCGGTTCGAGACCGGCCGCGGCTAGAGCATGGTGGGAGGCCACGACGGCCATGTCGGACACGTTCACATGGGAAATGCGCCGCTCTTTGATACCGGTGCGAGTGGTGATCCACTCGTCGGTGGTGTCGGTAAGCACCTCGAGGTCGCTGTTGGACAGAACGGAAGGCGGAACGCATTTTCCCCATCCAGTGATTTCTGCGTACCGCATTGTCACTCCCTCATCCGATTTCCTGTTGAAGGTATTCGGCGACCACAGCCGCCGAACTCAAGTCATTGACGACCAGCACCTCCCGACCCGACGTTGAGCGCCGAGCCAGCGCCGCCGTCACGTCGCCTGGCCCTACATGGACAAAAGCATCGACCGTCGCCGCCATGTCTTCGAGGCTGTCGGAAAACCGAACCGGCGACTCCACCTGGCGGGCCAGGAGGTCGCGCACCTCAGAAACCATAGAGGGGCGAGCGGTCACGTTCGCCCACACTGGAAACGACGGTAGCGCAGCTGCCACTGTATGGAGGGATTCTCTGAGTTCATCGGTGGCGGATGCCATCAGCGGAGAATGGAAGGCGCCGGCCACATTCAACCGGGTAACCCGACGGGCTCCCAACTCGCTGCCATGGGTCACGAGCCACTCGAGATCTTCTTCCGCCCCCGCCAGGACCATCTGGCCGGGAGCGTTGACATTGGCCACCCACAAGGACCCTCCGTCGTCGCGCCGGACCCGAGCGATCATTTCAGCCGTCTCCAGATCGCAGCCCAGCAAGGCGGCCATCCCCGACGGCCGGCGGGCGGCGGCATCGGCCATGGCACGCCCCCGTTCGGCTACGACCCGTAGCCCGGTGAAGTAGTCAACAACGCCGGCCGCGGCCAGCGCCGTGTACTCGCCGAGCGAATGGCCTGCAGCCGCGGACGGCCGGGCCTCGCCCAGCAGTCGAGCGAACTCGTCCCAGAGGGCGTAGGCAACAGCGAAAAGCGCCGGTTGGGCGCGATCAGTCCGGGTCAGCTCCGACTGAGGTCCCTCGAGGCATACGCTGCGCAGCGACCACCCCAAGAGGTCGTCGGCCGCCGAACCCAACAGATCAGGACGAGCTTCGAAGAGCTCGGCTCCCATCCCGACCTGCTGGCTCCCCTGCCCTGGAAACAGCACTGCGAAACGCATCGGGGTTGAGACTAGAAAGAGTCTGGAGTGGTTACGAAGAACGCTTCGCCGGTATTGAGCACGTGGTCCTGTGCACCCCCGGTACGGTTGCTCGAATCGAAGGGGCGAACGAAGTCCTTGTCCTCTCGGCGAGCGGCCCCCGGAGTGTCCCGAGCCACTACCGTCTCATCTCGTCGATCACAGCCAGCAACCGTTCGACGTCGCTCTCGTTCACATCGCGATGGGTCACCAAACGGATCAAGTGAGGCCCGAGCGTCCCGATGATGACGCCCTGCTTGTTGAGGCGATCGACCAGCTCGGCAACCGGAAACGGAAACGCTCTGGCATCCACAACCACCATATTCGTTTCGACCCGGGCCAGATCAACCGCCTCCGGGTAGCGGTCGCCGATACCGTCGGCCAATCGGCGAGCAACCTTGTGGTCCTCGGCAACCCGATCGCGATCCCGCAGCGCGACGCGAGCCGGTGCCGCAACGACACCAACCTGTCGCATGCCCCCGCCCAATCGCTTGCGCATGTACCGCGCCTCGTCAATCACTTCCTTCGAGCCGCACAGAATGGAACCAACCGGGGCACCGAGCCCCTTTGAAAAACAGAATTGGATGGTGTCGGCGACGGCTGCAAAATCTTCGGCGGATATCCCGGTCGCGGCCACGGCGTTGAAGATACGCGCGCCGTCGATATGCACGGACAGCCCGCCCAGGCGAGCCACCGCCGTGCTGGCGACCATCATCTCGTACGGCACTACGGTACCTCCGGAGACGTTGTGGGTGTTCTCCCACACCAGCATCGTGATGCGGGGCATGTGATGGTGCGACTGGTCAATGGCCGTCCCAACTTCGGTAGCCGTCATCTGACCGCCCGGTCCGGGGAGCGTGCGGAATTGCACCCCCGATACCGCGGCGGCGGCCGCTACTTCGTAGTTGCGAACGTGGGCCGCCTCTACGCAGAGCACCTCATCTCCGGGGCGAGTCAGGGTTCCGATGGCCAGCTGATTACCCATACTCCCGGTAGGCACAAAAACGGCCGCGGGCTTGCCGACCGCCGCCGCCGACTCTTCCTCCAAAGCGTTGACCGTTGGATCTTCGCCGTAAACGTCGTCTCCGACCTCGGCCTCCGCCATGGCCCTCCGCATCTCGGGCGTGGGTCGGGTAACGGTATCGGATCGGAAATCGGCGATCCCATCTATGAAGGCCATCGTCGAACTACTCCTGGTCGGCGTCCCGGGTAGGGTACTCACTCGCCCCGAGGACCTCGATGAGAGCGACCCTGGACTCCCAGGGTCGCTCATATGCCCACAAAGAGGTAATCTCGCGGCCTTCGCCTCGATAAGGATCACCTCTTTCATGCGCGTAGATATTCCATCTCTCCCCGGGGCCGAGCTCCGTGTTCCCCAGATGTTCTCGCGGTTGTACGACATTGCATACAACCTCTGGTGGTCGTGGGACGCTATGAACCAAATCTGGCGGTCGATCAGCCCCGAGCGGTGGACCCAGTACCGCAATCCGGTCGAGATGCTGTCGGTGGTTGACCCGACCACCTGGAAGTCGCTCGAAGATAGCGAAGTGTTCCAAGATCAGTACGCCGACACCGTCCGACGGTTCGACGAGTACATGGAGAGAAAGGACACGTGGTGGGATCGTCATCACAGCGACGCCATCGGCGGCCCGGTGGCATACCTGTGCGCCGAGCACGGGGTTCACAGCTCGATGCCGATCTACTCAGGCGGACTCGGGGTGCTGGCCGGCGATCACACCAAGTCGGCGTCCGACCTCGGGGTGCCGTTCGTAGCCGTTGGATTGCTCTACCGGCGCGGCTACTTCCGCCAAGAAATCGAAGCGTCGGGCGACCAGCAACATATGTACCCGGTTGTCGATACATGGAGGATGCCGGTCCTCCCCGTCGCGGGGCGAGGCGGACAGCTAAAAGTTGAGATCGAGTTTCCGGGACGGACCGTCCTGGCGGCCGTTTGGATAATGCAGGCCGGCCGGGTGCCCATTCTGCTCCTCGATACCGACATTCCCGACAACGCCGACGCCGACCGTCCGATCACGCACATGCTGTATGTGCGGGGGCGGGAGATGCGATTCGCCCAGGAATACATTTTGGGGGTCGGCGCCGTCCGCGCCTTCAAGGCGCTCGGAATCAAGCCGGCCACGTGGCACGTCAATGAAGGCCATGCCGCAATGAGCCTGCTCGAGCGCCTGGCCGACGAAGTGAAGTCGGGCACATCACTCGAGGATGCTGAGAAGACGGTGAAAGCCAACACCCTGTTCACCTTGCATACGCCGGTTCCGGCTGGGAACGAAGTCTTCGAGATGCCGCTGGTCGAAAAGTACCTGAGCGAGTGGCCCCACCGAGTTGGGACCGACATGGCCTATCTCTCCCACATGGGCAGTTCACGAGACGGAGAGAACGGACATTTCGACCTGGGTGCCCTCGCTATCAGGCTCTCCTCCTTCGTCAACGGTGTCAGTCAACGCCATGCCTCAGTCGCCAACAACGATTGGGGTCATCTGCTCGGCGGTGACGTGGTGCACGGCATCACCAACGGCGTACATACGCCTTCGTGGGTCAGCCGGGGAAACAAGCGATTGCTCACTGAGGTCATCGGCGCCGACTGGCTCGACCAGCTCATCGAGGACCCGACCGTTGCCGAGAAGCTGCGTGAGGTCCCCGATACACGGATCTGGGAGGATCACCTGGCACGCAAGCAGTTATTGACCCGTTTCAGTCGTGGTCGCATGCGACGCCAGTTCGCTCGCCACGGGGCATCGCCCGACGAGCTGCGCTCGATCGACACGCTCCTACCGCCGGATCGATTGACCATCGGTTTTGCGCGCCGCTTCGCTACCTACAAACGGGCACTTCTGATGTTTCACAACATCCCGTGGCTGCAAGCCGTACTCACCAATCCCGAACGGCCCGCCCAGGTGGTTTTCGCGGGCAAGGCCCACCCGGCCGACAAGATGGGTCAGGAGTTCATCCGTCGCATCGTCGAGTTGTCGAAGAGCCCCGAACTCACCGGGCACATCTACTTCCTCGAGGACTACGACATTCGGATGGGCCGGTTCCTCACTCAGGGGGTCGACGTCTGGCTCAACAATCCCCGCCCACCCCAGGAGGCCTCCGGCACATCGGGCATGAAAGCGGCCATGAACGGCGGCTTGAACCTATCGGTCCTCGACGGCTGGTGGGCTGAGGGTTTCAACGGCAAAAACGGATGGGCGTTCGGTCTGGAGTGGGGCAACGGCGACCACCAGGCTCAGGACAACGAGGACGCTCTGGCTCTGTACAGGATTCTGCAGGATGAGGTGGTGCCCCGATTCTACGAACGCGACGAATCGGGCACGCCGGGCGCCTGGGTAGAAATGATGAAGGAGTCGATGATCTCATCGCTGGTGGGCTTCAGCACCAACCGGATGGTGAAGCAGTACACCGAAGAGGCCTACCTCCCGCTCGGTAAGAGACTGGGCAGTTAGCTACGGGAGTTTCTTTGGGTCTTGGTCTTTGGTTTTTGGTTCCGGCAGACAGGAAACCGAGGAACCTGCTCGAGAACTTGGCAACAAGAACTAACAACTGCTTTACAGTTTCTCCAACGCGGTGCGGATGCCCCGTACGGCTTGACCGATGCGATGTTCATTCTCGACCAGCGCGAATCGCACGAACCCTTCTCCGTGCGGCCCGAATCCCATTCCGGGACTCACCGCCACCTTGGCTTCTTTCAGCAACATGATCGTGAAGTCGAGCGATCCCATCTCGGCGTAGGCTGCCGGGATCGGTGCCCACGCGAACATCGTGCCGCGCGGCTTTTCGAACTTCCAACCGGCCCGAGCGAGTCCGTCCACGAGCGTGTCGCGACGGCGGCGGTAGATCGCATTCACCTCACCGACGTACGCGTCGCCCTCGTTGAGGGCGATGATGGAAGCGATTTGAATGGGTTGAAACGTGCCGTAGTCCAGGTAGGACTTCAGCTTGGCCAAAGCGGCCACCATCTCCCTGTTACCCACTACGAAACCAACCCGCCACCCGGCCATCGAATGACCTTTGGTGAGTGTGTACAGCTCAACGCCCACCTCCTTGGCTCCCGGGACTTCGAGCAAACTGGGCGGTTTGTATCCATCAAAGCCGAGGTCGGCGTACGCAAAGTCGTGGATGAGCATGATCTCGTGCTCACGGGCGAAGTCAACCAACCGCTGGAAAAAGGAGAGATCAACGCAGGCCGTCGTCGGATTGTGCGGAAACGAGGTGAGAATTACCCGCGGGCGCGGCCACGTCTCTTGAAAACTGGTTTGCAGCCGCTCGAAGAAATCGTCGTCGAGCGAGAGCGGCACCCGGTTGACCTCGGCTCCGGCCAGAACCGGTGCGTAGATGTGAATCGGGTAGCTCGGTTCCGGGACCAGCGCAACGTCGCCCGGCTGCACGAGTGCCCACATCAGATGGGAGAGCCCTTCCTTGGCGCCAATGGTGGTGATCACCTCGGTGTTGGGATCGAGGTCCACCCCGAAACGACGCTGATAGCGATCGGCCACCGCCTTGCGTAGATTGGGAATACCGCGCGAGGCGGAATAGCGGTGGTTGCGAGGATTGCGAGCTGCTTCAACAAGCTTCTCGACGACCTCCGGCCGGGTGGGAATATCCGGGTTGCCAAACCCCAGGTCGATGATGTCTTCTCCCGCACGGCGAGCCTGCAGTTTCAGTTCGTTGACGGTCGCAAAAACGTACGGCGGCAGATTCTCGATTCGGCGAAATTGCACGTGTTGACCTCCCGAGCCAGCCAAGGGTAACAACTCGACCGGATCGGTCGGGGAATCTCGAATAGGGTGGCGAAAAAGCCGGCGATGCGAAAGGAACAGGAGTGAATATCAACCCGGAAGTCGATGCCTGGTTCGCCCGGAAACAACCGCCCCTGGCCGAAGCGATGCTCAGAGTCCGAGAGATCGTTCTCGGCGCAGACTCGCGGGTCGAAGAGACGATCAAGTGGTCGACACCGACCTTCATGTACAAAGGCAACATCGCCAGTTTCAACCCGGCCAAGAGACTGATCAGCCTCCTCTTCCATCGAGGCGCCGAGATTCCCGGAGACCATCCAAGGCTGACCGGAGAGGGCGACACGGCCCGTGTTATGAGGTTTGCCGATCTCGCCGATGTCGAAGCCGGACGGGCCGACCTGGAAGGGGTCATTCAAGCCTGGTGCCAGATGCGGAATAGTTCTTAGTTCTCAGTTCTTGGTTCTTGCTCAGCATGAGGTGCGCCGTCTCGTCTCACCTCAGTAGGGGGCGAACCTCCTCGACGAAGATGTCCCAGGAATCCCAGCCCGGCGACGACAGCAGCGAGAGCACCAGCTCGTCGGCTCCGGCGGTCACGAACGCCCGCAGTTGTTCCGCCACGCGGTCGGGGGTTCCGGCCACGAGGCGGTCGGCATCCTCTCGTTGCACCAGTCGCTCCGCCAGTTGCCTCTCGTCGGGCGCCAGCAAGACCTGCCCTCCCCAGCTCACCTCAAACGGTCGGCCGGCTTGCTCACGGATCTCGAAGCTCTCGACGGCCAGCCGATCGGCATTGCCTCCCCAGGCATTCCATCCGTCGGCGATTTCGGCAGCCACCGTCCGGACCGCCGCCGAACGTCCCCCGATCCAGGTTTTGGGAACCGCAACCTCCGGCAACTGCAACTCAGGTGCGTGAAGCGCGGTGATGGTGTCACGGACCATGCCGATCCGTTCCGTCGCGCTCCCGAAGGGAAGGCCGTATGCCTCGAACTCGGGTTTGGACATCGAATCAGCAGCACCGAGTCCCAGGGTCAAACGCCCCCCGCTGATGGCTTGAGCAGACCAGGCCGCCTTGGCGGTAGTCCACGCCGGTCGAATGGGTGCGCGGACCACCAGCGTTCCAATAGTGATCTTGCTCGTCGCCGCCGCCACCGCCCCGAGCGCCACAAAACCTTCGAAGATGGGCCGGTCGGGGCTCCCCAGCGGGAAGAGATGGTCAAACACATAGACCCCGTCGAAACCGAGAGCTTCCGCCCGCCGGGCGGCGTCGAGCATGGGGTCCGCTTCGTTGCGGAACTGGGGCAATGTAACCGAGTATCTGGTGGTCATCGTCCCAGCAGCCGGTTGAGCGTCCACCGCACACGGACGGGAACGAACCTGACGGCTACGTCAATCAGGCTGTTGACGATTTCGAGCACGTCGAGGGCCCCATCCCAATGCTCAACCACCACGTCCTCGCCCGCGGTCCGGATCAGGTGATGGACGGCAAAGATGGCCACGAAGAGGTCATCCGAGCGCCCCAACACGGGAATCAGATCCGGCACCAGGTCTATGGGCGAGGCGACGTACGCGAGGGCGGCCCCGGCCAGCGCCTTGCTCCGGACGGGTACCCGCGGGTCACGTATCAATCGTCCGAGCAGCTTGACCAGGTTGGGAAGGGCCAGTGCCGCTTCCTTCACCCGGCTGCGGGTATCCGGCCAACGATGTCCTTCCGGTCCGATGATGGCATCGGGGCGCAACGGTTCACCCACGAGCCAACTCCGCGGCAACCAACCCCGCCCCGACGATCCCGGCGTCTTCGCCGAGGCCTGCGGCTACGAGGGGCGTCGGCTCCCGAAACGCCGATCCTTCCAGGGTCGACATCATCGATTGACGAGCCGGGTCGAGCAAGATGTCACCCACCCGGGCTGCACCACCACCGACCACGATCACCTCAGGATCGAGCAAGGCAACCAGACTGGCGAGACCGATTCCGAGCCAAATCCCCATTTCTCCTACCGCCTGAGCGGCCGGTGGGTCGCCCTGGATGGCTGCTTCCGTCAGGTGAATCCCGGCGGCAGGGCCACTGCCGGCCAAACTTGCGGTGCGGCCGGCTGGATCGGCTGCCGCAACGTCACGGGCTATTTGATCGAGCCGGCGCCCGGACGCAAAGGTCTCCCAGCACCCGCGCTGCCCGCATGTACATCGAGGACCACCGACGTCGACCACCATATGCCCGACCTCTCCCGCGAACGAACGTCCCCGATAGATCTTGCCGTCGATCACGTTACCTCCGCCGATACCGGTGCCCAGGGTGACCAGCAGGACATGTTGACGACCTCGCGCCGCTCCGACCCGTGCCTCGGCCAATGCAGCCAGGTTGGCATCGTTGTCGACCACTGTAGGGAGACCGAAACGAGATTCGAGGAGGTCTTTGAAGGGAATGTCTCGACCGACCACGTTGGGCCCCCAGACCAGCGTCCCGTCCGGCCAGCTCACCAACCCGGCCGCGCCCAGGCCGATGGCGGCAACGTCGGGACCCATCAACCTGGCGGCTAGTTTGAGCGGATCCTTTTCCATCCCGGCCTGATCGACGGGCCGGGTCAAGGTGACCTTCTCCCGCACGGTGCCCGGTCCCTCAATGAGTCCCGCCGACATCTTGGTTCCACCCAGGTCTATACCAATGGTCTTCACAGCCGATCAGAGTAGCTAGGAGTCTTCCCGAGGGAAGGTGACCTGCCGAGCGGAGCGCGCGCGATGGGCATCCAGTGTCGCCGGGCAGCCGTCAATCCAGCGGGATTCGCTCCGGTCCCTTCTGGTCAGCTTTCAGGGACTCAGGATGGCTGGCAGAGGACAGCTCCTCGAAGAAACCCTCAACGCCTCGCAGAACTTCGACGCCGGCTTTCAGCATGTGGAATGCGACGCGCCGGCCTCCCCGGATCAGCCCTTGCCCTAGCGAAGATATCTCGGACACGTTACTTCTCCCGATGCTCGCTGAACCTCACTCTAAGAACCCCGCCTTCCAGTTTGGCGCCGATGATCTCGCGACGGTGCAGCGAGTCCGGCAGCACGAACGACCGGCGGTAGGCGCCGACGGTGAGGTACACCTCGTGCCCGTCGCGCACCACATCGACTTCTTCCTTGCCGACGAACGGCATGTCGACCTCGAGCGCCAGCTCGTTCGGTTGCTCGATCACTCGAAATGGGCGACGACCTGCGAAACCCACTGCCGGGTCTGTGTCGCCGTAGAGTTCCTTGCCCAATAACCGGAGCTTGTCGATGCCGGTCATTTCCTCGTCGAACAAGCGCAGCCGCATGACCGGCACATCTGCAAAAGACCGCTGGATGTCCTCCAGGTGCTCGCGCTGGATCTCCTGCCAACGGCTGAAGTACGGGTCCGAAAGGTCGTCGGGGAGTATCCGGTTGACCACGACGCTGTCAATGGCGTAGCCAAACAACGACAGGTAGGTGTAGGTTCTCCGGGCCTCGCTCACCACCATTTTCTCGGGGTTCACGACCAGGCGGGCCGTTGTGATCGACGGGTCGAGCAACAAACGGCGGGCTCGATCGATAGCCATGAAGACATTCTCGGCCGCGTCGTACACCTCGTCGCCGGGAATTGGCATACTCGTCATGCGGCTCAGCACGGGACGGGCGGCCTTCATGACTCGCTTCTGGGTGAGGAAGACTCGATCGAAATACCACGAGAGCACCTCGGGCAAGCTGAGTAACCGAAGGGTTTCGGCGGTGGGGGCGCAATCAACGATCAGCGTGTCGTAGAGGCCCGAGGCGGCGTGGCGTTGCACCTCAACCAGAGCGAACAACTCGTCCATCCCGGGAAAGACGAGGAACTCTTCCGCTTCGAGTCCCCTCACCCCTCCCCAATCGAGGATGGCCATCAGCTGGTCCCGTATCTCGCCCCAATACGCCTCCAGCCTGCTCTGCGTGTCGATCTGCTGGCCGTAGAGATCTGTCGCGAGATGTCTCGGCTCGTCACCAAGCGCTACATCGAAAGCGTCCGCGAGGCTATGGGCCGGATCGGTCGAGAGGACGAGGGTCCGGTGGCCGGCCTCCGCTGCGCGCAGCGCGGTGGCCGCAGCCACGGTGGTCTTGCCGACGCCACCCTTACCGGTGACCAGAACGATCCGCATCAGCCGGCGGAGAGCTCTTCAACCCGCTTCTTCAGTCCTCGTAGGGCGGTGCCGATCAGCTGCTTCTCAGCCTGGCGTCGCAAGAAACCCGGCACCTTGAACTCCGGTTCGACCATCAAGGCATAGACCACGTCGGTCCCACCGCCTTCGAGTTCGGTGAGTTCGTAAGAGCCAACCATCTGCCGGATATCCTCACCAGGCACGGCCGTCCACGACATGCGTAACGGCGGCGTGTGTTCGTAGTCCAGGTCGTAGGCGATTTCCTTGATCATGGCGTCAACCAGGAAGTGGGCGCGACGGGGCCGGTCGTCTCCGTCACGTTCGAGGACTTCGACTTCCCGCATGGCGGTGATCCATTGCGGATATTGCTCAAGATCAGCGAGGACCTCAAAGATGAAGTCGGGTGAAGCGGGGATTTCGATGCTTTGAACGGTTCCCTCCGCCATGTTCCTTCTTTCTCCTTGGTACTACCTGTTCAGCCCAGCGTAGCGATCCGGCGGAGACAGATAGGAAGATTAAGGGTGACGGATCGCTCGCCTGGTGGCGCGGAAGTAGCCGACATTGACACAGCGCGTACCGCCGACCCGCCAGCGACTCGCCTGCGGTTGGTGAATGTCTCCGAAGTAGTGAAACGCGGGCTGATGTCGCCCCAGATACCTGAGGATCGCCACCGAACTCCCCTCCACCCGACCGGTGATGACGTCGGTGCTGAGGGCGGCAACCGCCGGCGGCACATGCGAACACAAGATATCGACGGGGCCGAGGCGGTCCAGTTTGTCGGCCATAGCCTCGTCGGATACCTCCCCGGCCACACCCAATGGCGTTGGTGCCCCTCCGCCGACAAAACCAACCCGGAATCCTTCGATCTCAACGACCTCACCATCCACGAACGTTGACCCCTCGGGGAGACACGCTCGCAGCGCCTCCGGCCAGTCGACGTTGCCGTATGTGACATACGAGGTACCCCCATCCAGCGCCCGGCGGGCCTCCTCGTACTGGTGCCGGACAAGCTCTCCTATCTGTCGGCGGATCTCGGACTCGCGACCGGCCATGTTCTCTCTCCACAGAGCCCGCGAACCGCCGTAGTCGCCGATGGCGCGGAAACGAGCTACCTGGCGCACGAACTGCTTGCCAAGCACTTCAGCGGCGATGCCGTCCATCGTCCGATAGTCGACGTAGTTGATGAGGTCCCCGAGGATCAGAAGGGATTCGCCCGTTCTGGCCAACTTGCCGAGCGCGTCGAACTCACCGTGCACATCTGCAACGATGAGCATCAGTCCCGACCCTCACCGCCGGGCGCGCCGACCGTGCCGGCGTACCAGGAGGCCAGGGCGGCGGCGGCCACGGCCGCTCCGGTCGCCAAACCGAGACTCCAGCCGGCGTACGCCGCCGAGAGACCGCCCATACCGAACGCCACTGTGGCTGCTATAGCCTGTTGCGGCTTGCTGCCCCGATGGTAGGGACCGCTGCTCCGTCTTCCCCAAAACAGCACCCAGGCAATCAGCGCCAGGATGCCGAGGACCAAGGAGACGGCAAAGACCAACCGCATCAGGTTCTGCCCCTGAGGAACGCCGCCAGAATTAGCTGGACGACCACCGAACCAACCAACGCCGTGACGACTCTGGGCCTCAGGAGGACGGTGCTCGTGGTTTGGCCGCCTGCAATGCGAAAGGCGTCGAAGCCGGCCGCCACCCACACCGCAAACGCGAGGAGAATGAGCGGCAAACCGAAGCTCCTGACGCCGGTAGCCGCCAACCCGATGCCGAAACCGAGGGACATAAGGACGAGTCCGCCGATCGCCGACCCAAGCAAACCCTGCCTGGCGTAGGCATGCCCGAGTCCCGGAAACATGAGCGAACGGAGCAGAGCCTTTTGAGGATCGACTCTGACCTGTTCATCAACCGCGGCGCCAAAGGAAGCAAATATCGACGTGCCGCAGGCGGAACATCGCTCCAATTCGAGTGAGTTGAAGACCTCGCACACCGAGCAAACCCACGTGCCGCTCTTTGGACTTGGGGCCGGATCCGACTCTTCTTGCTCGTCGTTCCCGGTCGGTGGAGCCTCCCGTACCCCAGCCGTTTGCGTCGCCGGTTGGACCTCGGTCGGGTCACCGTCCAGCGACGCACCCTGGCCGGCAACGGGGCGATCACGCAGGGACGCGAAACACTGCCCGCACCACTCTGCACCGGGCGGGTTACGGGCTCCACATTGCCTACAGACAATCGGGTCCGACATCGGGAACAGGGTAACCGCCAGCCCGACGACGACACGGTCTTGCATCGGCGGGTCGGGAAACCGCGCAATCACCTCGGAGATTCTGAGGTACCCGCGCCGGACAACGGGATGAGGGTTACCCTCATTGAACGCCAGGATGACCCCAGCTTTCCAACTACTGCGACAACGCTCCCCCCTCCCCCCCGTGTTATCCGGGCCCGCCGGCCGACGCCTGGATGGCAACTTGGATCTCGGAACGCACAGTCGGGTCCGCTTCAGAAAGCACCGCCCGCTCCAGGGCCGCTTCAGCTTCGGCCCCACCCATCCAACCGAGCGCCCAGGCGGCGTGCAAGCGGAGCATCGCCCGATTAACCGCCAGATAGCCGGCCAGGACTGGAATCGCCTCCGGCGAACCGCTATGGCCGAGCGCAACGAGTGCGTTCCGTCGAAGGTAGGCCGGGTCGTTGCGGGGCGTATAGAAATGGGCATAGGCGTTCAACAGGTCGTCATCCGGTATGGCCAGAGCCTCCAGCAGGTCGACGCGACCCGCCCCAAAAGGAGCGCGAGCCAACCACCGCCAACCGGGCGGGCACGCATCGAGACAGTCGTCGCACCCGTAGAGCCGATCTCCCCAGGCCTCCCGAATCGATACGGGAATGACACCGGGCATTTGCGCCCAATAGGAGATACAAAGAGTGGCGTCGATAGTTCCCTCCTGATCGAGAGCCCCGGTCGGGCAGGCCGGTATGCACGCCACGCAGGTGCCGCAATCCCTGCGCATTGGTGAGGTAACAGGAAGTTCCGCATCGGTTACCACCGACCCAAGCAGTGTCCACGGCCCGTACCTGGGAGTCAGCGCCATCGTGCTCTTCCCCCACCAGGCAGCCCCGGCTCGGACCGCAGCGGCCCGATCGACCAGGCGGCTGTCGTCGATCAGGACCTCGGCCTGATTCCCGGCGACCCTGAGGACGTCGCGGACCGATTCGAGGGCCCCTCGCAGCGCCTGATAGTGATCAAGGGTCGCAAACCGGGCTACGCGACCGTAATTCGCCCGGAGCGGTCCGGGGTTTCCTGCCGCGGGCAGGTACGTGATCGCCCCCACTACCAGACGGTTTGCCCAGGGAAACGTTCGGCGGATGTCGGTAGCGACCTCGGGATCGGTGTAGGTGAAGCGCAACCGCCCGGCCTCGCCGCCCGCTTTCCGCCGGTTCATCTCGACCCTGACGTCGGCAAACGGCTCGGCGTCGCAAATGCCGAGCCGTACGAGCCCATTCATGGAGGCGGTTTGCTGGAGTTGGGCGACGATATCGTGCACCCGGTCAGGCTATCGGAGCTTGCACCGGACGGGGTCGGGCCAAGGAATCGATTGGCCCTATGATTCTTGGATGCCCGACCAACTCAACCACACCAGTCGCCGTATCACCGGGCCCGCTTCGCAGGGTGCTTCGCAGGCAATGCTCTATGCGACAGGTCTGACCGAAGAAGACATGGAAAAAGCCCAGATAGGGATCGCCAGCATGTGGTACGAGGGAAACTCCTGCAACATGCACCTCGATCAGCTGGCGGCAGCCGTGAAGGAAGGCGTGGTGGCCGCCGGCCTGGTTGGGATGAGGTTCAACACCATCGGGGTATCCGATGGCATCTCGATGGGCACGGAAGGGATGAGCTACTCGCTGCAGTCGCGCGACCTGATCGCCGACTCAATCGAGACCGTCATGCGGGCCCAGTGGTACGACGCCAACATTTCGATACCCGGGTGTGACAAGAATATGCCGGGGTCGGTGATGGCAATGGGCCGCGTCAACCGGCCGTCGCTGATGGTGTACGGGGGTACCATCAGGGCGGGCGTCGGCCGATCGGGCGAACCGCTCGACATCGTTTCCGCCTTCCAGTCGTACGGCGAGTTCATCGCCGGTCGGATCTCCGAGGACGAACGCTTCGACGTTGTGAGGTATGCCTGCCCGGGAGCCGGTGCCTGCGGTGGTATGTACACCGCCAACACGATGGCTGCGGCTATTGAGGCGCTCGGCATGAGCCTGCCATTCAGCTCGTCGATACCGGCCACCGATCCAGCCAAGCTCGACGAGTGTTTCCGGGCCGGGGCGGCCATCCGCCGGCTCCTCGAGGCCAATACCAAGCCAACCGACATCATGACCCGGTCGGCATTCGAAAACGCCATTACCTTGACGATGGTGCTGGGCGGTTCGACCAATGCCGTCCTCCATCTGCTGGCTATGGCGCGCTCGGTCGATGTGACTTTGACTATCGACGATTTTCAAACGATCAGCGACCGGGTCCCGTTCCTGGCCGATCTCAAACCAAGCGGGCGGTACGTTATGGAGAATCTCCATCAGGTGGGTGGGACGCCAGCCGTGCTCAAGTTGCTCCTCGAGCACGATGCACTGCACGGCGACTGCCTGACGGTGACGGGCCGGACGATGGCGGAGAACCTCGCCGACCTGCCGGGACTCACCGATGGGCAGGATGTTATCCGACCATGGACGGCTCCCATCAAAGAAACCGGCCACATCTCGATCCTGCGCGGGAGCCTGGCCCCCGGCGGTGCGGTCGCCAAAATCACGGGGAAGGAAGGCCTTCAATTCTCGGGTCGGGCCCGGCCCTTCGACCGGGAAGAGTCGATGCTGGCTGCGCTCGAGCGTGGTGAGATCCATCCCGGTGACGTCGTCATCATCCGTTACGAGGGCCCGCGAGGTGGGCCTGGGATGCCGGAGATGCTGACCCCGACCTCCGCCATTGTCGGGGCGGGCCTGGGCGGCGAAGTGGCCCTAATCACCGATGGTCGATTCTCAGGTGGTTCCCACGGGTTCCTCATCGGACACGTGACCCCCGAAGCTCAGGACGGCGGTCCCATCGGGCTCGTTGAGGACGGAGACACGATCACCATCAACTCGGAAACTCGATCGATCGAACTCGAGCTCACCGAAGCCGAACTGGCCCGACGTCGGAACGCGTGGGTGCCGCCACCACTGCAGGCGACGCGCGGCACCCTCTATAAGTACATCCGCAGCGTCAAGTCGGCGTCCGAGGGCTGCGTCACCGACGAGTAGCCGCTCTCCGGCCGCAGGGCCGAGCCCCTCGAGGGCACCGGCATGGCTTCCCCAAGCACACCGGTGCCCCTCCGCCAACTTCAGCCCGGCAGGGCAGTGCTCAGGCGCTGGCCTCCAGATCGTCGTCGTGGCGCACGAGGCGAAGGCGTGGCACGAGGCCCACGTCCGCCATGGCGCTCAGAGCAACCGCCTCGGCGGTGTCGATCTCAAGCGGCCCGTCCGTTTCTCGCAGGAGGACCGCCACCACGCAATCGTTGCAGGTGACGGTGTGCTGCATGGCGCATTCGTCGCAGTCGATCCGCATCTGGCTCCTCCGGCTCTTCGTGTACTGATCCACAAGGTAGAGATCGGGTGTGACAAGAACAGGGAGCAGGGTCGATCGGAAAGGAGAGTGCGGTACGTTTTCGGCTTCCTCGACCGAGGCTTCAATCACGGTGAGCGCCGCCTGGGAAGGCGATCGGGCGGACCCCACCGGGGCTCTCGCCGCCCTCCCCACCAGCTATCAGCCCCACGGCTGTGTCGTGGGTTCGGCCTCTGGCCGGCGAGTCAGGTCGCCAAAAACGGTTAGAAAACTGACGAATTCTCGTCATCGACGCTCCAACCAGGCAACCAGCGCCTGACTCCACAGTCCGAGCGCCCCGAACTCTTCGGCTCCCTCTCGCACCTGCCGGTCGGTGCTAACGACCGCCAGACGGACCGGGGCTCGGATGGCGATGGCCAGGATCTCCTCGTCGGCGGTGTGGCCGGATTCGGTGAAACGAATCTCAATGCCCCCGGGTCCCGGGCTGGAAGTCACTCCACCAGATTGCGCCGAGTCGTACACGACAATCACCCGCACCGGGGCCACCGCAACTCGACGGAATCTGGCCAACCCCTCGTTCAGCCGATCGCGGGTGGCCGTCTCGCTGAAGCCTTCCTCATCAAACAGGAAGGTGACGTTGTATCCGTCGACCACGAGAACGTAGGGCTCCTGGTACGTCGCAAGCCAGGCGACAGCACCAGGCTGGTCGGGACTGACGCCGGCCGGAAGAGCGAAGGGCGGAGATTCTTCTTCGACCACCTCGCGAGCGACGGTCACCGCCTCCGGACGAAGCGCCTCGACGATATCGTCAAGCATCCGGGCGATAGCCACTGGATCGCGGGCCGCCCATGCCTGCGGACCGGCCGGAGCCGCGGTTTCCCGTACGGCTCTTCTGGCGCGCAGCAACTCATCGCGCAGGGTGGTGATGCGGTCACCGGCTTCTTCGAGATCCTGCACCAACCGTTGATATCGGTCCAGAAGCGTCCCGTAGGCGCGACGTAGCTCGTCCGCAGCCTCCCGCTCCTCGGTGCGGGCAGTCTCAGCTGTGCTGCGAGCAGCCTGTGCTTTGCGGTCGGCTTCGACCGCCGCCGTTTGGGCGCGTTGCTGAGCGCCTTTGGCTTTCTCGCGAGCGGCCCCCAACTCCTGTTGGAGTTCGGCGATGGTTCGCTGCAATGTGGCCACCAGCGCCTGCTGGGTGCCCGTCGCTCGATGCTCCACCGCCTTGCGGGCAAGGTCTTCCCAACCTTCCGGGCGGAGCAAGAAGAGGGCCGATACGGCTCGAGCCGGATCCGAACTGTTTGGATCGAGGTCGGCACCTGCTTCAGCTGCTTTCTCGCGCAGCCATTCATTCTCGTCGAGTGTTTCGACCAGTTTGCGGGCGAGCGGTGGCGGCAATCGGCGTCCACTCTGACCGGCAATGCGCCGCAGCACCGCCGGGACCTCATCGGGATCAAGTTCCCGCAGGGCTTTCCGCACGGCTTTGAACGCCGGCAAGAGCAGTTCGGGTGGTATCCAATCGGTCACGGTCCCATGGTGGCACATCACAGTGACAGAGAGACAGGTAGACAAAGGGCATCAGCGGATCGATGGGTTCGGAGCACTATTGAGAACTGGGACTGAGAACCGGGAACTGGGAACTGAGAAATGCGTACCGCCACCACATCTGTCGGATGCCGAGGGGCGGCCAAAGGTTTGGTCGCCGTGCGGCGGCTTCTAGGGACGCCGATTCCACCGCACCCACAGCTCGAAACTGCTGATGGCCACCAGGGCCGCGGACATGACCCCCAGCAAAACCCGCCCCCGGGTGGGGACCTCGAGGTCGCCCCAGACGATCCAAAAGATGAGGGCGCCGGCCGCGACCAGATTGATGGCGATAGCCCCGCCCAAGCCGAGACCCATGATTCCGCCCGGCAACCGGTTCGCTTCGAGAAATAGAGCGATGCCTATCCCGAACAGCACTGCGCCGAGAACGGTGGGATAGAACCGCTCCTCCGTCGGCGGCATTCCGAATGTCTCAACCAACTCCGTGGGGAAAGTCATCAGCAGCACGCCCAGAACGAGGTTGATGCCACCGTCCAATCTCAATAGCGTGCTGCGCGGCTTCGTACCTCGATCGAAATCCATATCGACCAAACTACGCCGTTGCGAGATGTTTCCCACAATCACATCGAGGTTGGCCCAAGCATCCCAAGCTGATCGCTCAGAACAGGTGGCGTTGCGAGAGCTGACTCGGTTGACCCCTGGCGCGGCTTTCGGTCGGTCCGGCCGATCAAACAACAGCTCCCGACCCAAGGCAACCCCGTCCAGCTTCCCTCTCCCGATTGGAGGCGGCGGCCTAGTTCAACTTCCAGCTCCCGGATTTGCCGGTTGATTCTGCTCAGTGCCCCTGCCTCGTCAATGGTCCGGTTGACTTCGTTGACGTAGCGCACCTCGACTCCACCGCCACCCTCTCCGCCCCCTGCGCCAATGTTGCCGATGCTCAGATGACGATCGAACACCTCATCACGCAGTCGGCGCAAATCCTGAAGCTCCTTTTGCAGGCCCTCAAGTGATCGACTGGCACCACGCAACTCTGCAGCTTGCGCGTGGAGCTCCCGACGTCGCTCTCGCACCATCACGCGTTCCGCAAAGGCATCGTCCGGAAGCTCACTCATTCTTCGCTGGAGATCATTGAGCTCAGCCAGAACCTGGTCGAGGGTTGACTCGGTCATCCGATCCTCCCGGTTGGTACTGCTCACTTGATTGGTAGGCTCCCGCCCGCTTGGGCAGCCGGAGGGAACGCCACCCGGCCCCGGTCAGCTCCTTGACATAGCGTCTTCATTCCCGCATACTCTCGGGTTCAACCATGCAAGCAATCAACACCGTCCTCGTACTTACCTAGCGCACGCGTCGCTCGACGTGTGCGCCGCCCTCCGTTGCCAAGAGCCGGAGGGTTTTTTCATACCCAAAGAAGGGATCAGGCGATGAGCACCATCACCGGCGCACAAGCCCTCATCAAGGCACTCGAACACGAAGGGGTCGAGATCGTGTTCGGCGTACCGGGCGGCGCCATCCTTCCCGCCTATGACCCGATCCTCGACAGTCCGATCCGGCACATCCTCGCCCGTCACGAGCAAGGCGCCGGGCACATGGCTGAGGGGTACGCCTGGGCGACCGGGCGGGTCGGTGTGACCATGGTCACCTCCGGTCCGGCCGCAACCAACCTGGTAACGCCTCTGGCGGATGCGCTGGTCGACTCGGTGCCGATGGTTGCCATCACCGGCCAGGTTCCCACGCATGCAGTCGGCAACGATGCCTTCCAAGAGGCTTACACAACCGGCATCACCATGCCGGCTACCAAGCACAACTATTTCGTCACCGACCCCCGTGAAATCCCCGACGTGATCCACGAGGCATTCCACATAGCGGCCACCGGCCGGCCCGGGCCCGTCCTGGTCGACCTGCCCAAGGACGTGTTGAATGCCGAGCTGGTCTGGCACCAGCCTGCCCAGCTGAATTTGCCCGGTTACAAGCCGACCGTCGATGCGCATCCGCGCCCTATCAAAGACGCCATCAGATTGATCGAAGCCGCCCAGCGACCGGTTCTATACGTCGGTGGAGGGATCATCAAAGCCGGCGCCCACGAAGAGTTGTTGCGGTTCGCCGAGGCCACCCAAATCCCGGTGGTGACAACCTTGATGGGCCGGGGCGCTATCTCCGATCTCCATCCGCTGGCGCTCGGCATGCCGGGAATGCACGGCAACTACACCGCGGTTACCGCCATGCAGAAATCCGATCTGCTGGTTTCTATCGGTGTCCGATTCGACGACCGGGTGACCGGCGACCCGGCCACCTTCGCCCCCCACGCCAAGGTCATCCACGCCGACGTCGATCCGGCCGAGATCGGCAAAGTGCGCGTGCCGGAAATCCCCATCGTCGGTGACGCCCGCCGTGTGCTGCAGCAACTGCTCGAAAAGTGGGACCACCAGACCACCCCCGACCGCAAGAAGTGGCTGGACACGGTGCACGGCTGGCAACGCGACTATCCGCTGCACTACGACCAGCAACCCGACGGACCGATCAAGCCGCAATACGTGATCGAGGAGCTGTATCGCCTGGCGGGACCCGACACGATCGTCGTGTCGGGAGTCGGCCAGCACCAGATGTGGGCATCGCAGTATTGGAAGTTCACCGAACCGCGCAAGTGGATCAACTCGGGCGGGCTTGGAACGATGGGCTTCGCAGTGCCGGCCGCCGTCGGTGCGAAAGCGGGAAGACCCGATGATCTGGTGTACGCCATCGACGGGGACGGCTGCTTTCAGATGACCCCACAAGAGCTCATTACCGCCTCCGTCGAGCGCATCCCCATCAAGGTGGCCATCCTCAATAACGGCGCCCACGGCATGGTCAAGCAATGGCAGAACCTGTTCTACGGGGGCCGGTTGTCGGCCGTCGACCTGGGTCGGGACGTGCCCAACTATGTGATGTTGGCAGAGGCGATGGGATGTGTCGGGTTGCGAGCCGAAACCCCCGACGAAGTCGGTCCCACCATCGAGAAATCGCTCGCCATCGACGACCGTCCGGTCGTGGTCGAGTTCGTTACCGACACCGAGGAGATGGTGTTCCCGATGGTCCCGGCAGGCGGGTCGAACGACGACATCATCCTGAGCAGGGAGGACCTGCCGTGAGCCAACACACCCTTTCAGTCCTCGTCGAGAACAAACCCTCCGTGCTGGCCCGGGTTTCCTCGCTGCTGGCCCGACGCGGCTTCAACATTCACTCCATGGCGGTCGGCCCGACCGCCGATGAAGGCATGTCGCGGATGACCATCGTGGTCGACGCCCCGGAGCTGGAGCAGGTTAAGAAGCAGCTCCACAAACTGGTCAATGTCGTGCGCATCATGGAACTCGATCCGGCCGAGTCGTTGGAACGGGAGGTCATGTTGATCCGGGTGGCGGCCACCCCCGGCAAACGAGGCGAGATCCTGGAGATCGGCACCATCTTCAAGGCGACAGCCATCGACGTGGGGTCAACCAGCATCGCCTTCACCGTCGACGGCGAGCCCCGCAAGATCAACGATTTCGTTGAGCTGGTCCGGCCCTACGGCATCGTAGAACTGGTCAAATCGGGGCGCGTTGCGATGGCCCGCGACGTCAGGAGCCGAAAACTGAAGGCGATCAGGTGAAGGAGAGCTGATGGCGACGATCTACTACGACCAGGACGCCGACCCTTCGGTACTGGCGGGTCGCAAGGTTGCCGTGATCGGCTACGGCAGTCAGGGCCATGCCCACGCCCTCAACCTGAGGGACTCCGGAGTCGATGTCGTGGTCGGCTTGAGAGAAGGTTCATCGAGTCGGGATCAGGCCGAGAAGGCCGGACTCACGGTGATGACCCCCGCTCGTGCGACGGCCACGGCCGATGTGGTCATGCTGCTGGTTCCCGACCAGCATATGGGAGACCTGTACGCCGCAGAGATCGCCCCCAACCTCGAGGCCGGGGATGCGCTGTTCTTCGCGCACGGGTTCAACATTCATTTCGAGGCGATCGACCCGCCGCCGAATGTCGACGTCGTGATGGTCGCTCCCAAGGGACCCGGCCATCTGGTCCGGCGCACCTACACGGAAGGATCCGGGGTGCCGTGCCTTCTGGCCGTCCATCAGGACGCCACCGGCAACGCCCATGCCCTCGGCTTGTCCTATGCGCGTGCGATAGGCGGGTCCAGGGCGGGAGTGCTCGAAACCACCTTCAAGGAGGAAACCGAGACCGATCTCTTCGGAGAACAGGTGATCCTGTGTGGAGGCGTGTCGTCGCTGATCAAAGCATCATTCGACACGCTGGTGGACGCCGGGTACCAGCCAGAATCCGCCTACTTCGAAACGCTCCACGAGCTGAAGCTGATCGTCGACCTCCTCTACGAGGGTGGTCTCTCCTACATGCGTTACTCGGTATCCGATACCGCCGAATACGGCGACTATACGCGCGGACCACGCATCGTCACCGACGAAACCCGGGCCCAGATGAAACAGATCCTCGCCGAAATCCAATCAGGCGCATTTGCCAACGAGTGGCTGGCCCAGGCCCGGGAAGGCGCCCCGTTCCTGCTCGAACAACGCGAGGCCAACCGCCACCTTGAGATCGAGCAGGTCGGTGCAGAACTCCGCGGTATGATGCCGTTCCTCACCCCGAAAGCACCTCCACAATGAAGTACCGCGTACCCAGTACCTGGTACCTCGACCCGGTCACCATGCCCTCCCGGTCGTCAGGCGGTCTACTGGCGCTTTGAGGGCCGGGCGGGACAAACCCGACCCGGCCTCCGATAGGTACTGAGTACTGAGTACTAGGTACTGAGTACTAGGTACTGGGCACTGACCGACCACCTCCGACAACAAGACAACGGGAGCCAAGACATGCAAGACCGCCTCATCATCTTCGATACCACCCTGCGCGACGGCGAACAGGCGCCGGGTATCGCTCTGACCCCCGACGAGAAAGTAGCTATTGCCGGGCAGCTGGCCCGGCTCAAGGTCGACGTCATCGAAGCGGGTTTCGCCGCCTCATCGCCTGGTGACTTCGAATCGGTATCACGAATTGCCCGAGAAGTGAAAGGTCCGGTCATCGCCAGCCTGGCCCGCACCCACCCCGACGACATCGACCGCGCCTGGGACGCCCTCAAAGGCGCCGAGAGGGCGCGCATCCATGTGTTCAATTCCACGTCGCCGATCCACATGGAGCGGATGCTGAAGATGACCCCGGACGAGGTCATGAAGTCCGTCATCGAAGGGGTCAAGCGGGCCAGGAGTTATTGCGACAATGTGGAGTTCTCGCCGCAAGACGCAACCCGCTCGGATCCCGATTTCGTGGTGGCCGTGTGCAGGGCGGCGGTGGAAGCCGGCGCTACCACGATCAACATCCCCGACACAGTCGGGTACGCGACGCCGACCGAGTTCGTCGAATTGATGAGCCGCGTGTATCAAGACGTGCGGGGCGGGCGCGACGACGTGATCATCTCCACCCACTGCCACAACGACCTCGGCCTGGCCGTCGCTAACTCGCTGGCCGCCATCCCGGCCGGAGCCCGCCAGATCGAAGGGGCCATCAACGGGATCGGCGAACGGGCCGGAAACACGTCAACCGAAGAGATCATCATGGCGATCAAAACCCGCCAGGACCGGTTCGGGGTCGAGATTGGGGCCGACACCACCCAGATCCTCGAAACCAGCCGTCTGGTGTCCCGTCTGACCGGCTATCCCGTGCAGTTCAACAAAGCGGTGGTGGGGAGAAACGCGTTCGCCCACGAATCGGGTATCCATCAGCACGGTGTCCTGCAAGACCGTGAGACCTACGAGATCATGGACGCAGCCTCGGTCGGTCAGGAAAGCCAGATCATCGTCGGTAAGCATTCGGGACGCGCCGGGTTCGCGGATGCGTTACGCAAAATGGACATCGCCCTCGATGACGAGGATTTCAAACGGGCGTTCGCCCGTGTGAAAGAGTTGGCCGACCGCAAGGTCGAGATCACCGAAGAAGAAATCCGGGCCATCGTCAACGACGAGGCCCGCGAGGTGGAGGAAGTCGTGCGGTTCGTTTCGATGCGGGTGGCGGGCGGCAGCACCATCGCTCCGCAGGCATCCGTCAAGGTCGAGGCGCGGGGACTGACCCTGGAGTTCGAAGGTGAGGGCGACGGGATGGTCCACGCCACGTTCGACGCGCTCAAGAAAGCGTTCGGGATCGACGCCCAACTTGTCGACTATCGGGTGGTCCCGATCACTAAGGGCGCGGACGCCATGGCCGAGATCAACGTGGTGGTGCGGATCGGTGGTGAGATCTACTCAGGACGGAGCGTCTCAACCGATGTCGTCGAGGGCTCCGCCCGGGCGTTTGTGCACGCGCTCAACAGGGCAGCTCGGACCGTCATCTCGGACACGGTTAAGGAAAACCTCTGATCGGAGCACGAATGGCAACTCATCAGCTGGCCGTCATCGACGGCGACGGGGTCGGCCCGGAGGTGACCGCACAGGCCGTCAAAGCCCTGGCGGCGGCAACGGCGCACTTTGGGTTTTCGGTGGAGACGACCTTCTACGACCTCGGCGGAGAGCGCTACCTCCGCACCGGAGAGGTGCTCCCCGACACGGTCCAGGACGAGCTGGCCGGCCACGATGCCATCCTGCTCGGCGCCGTCGGCATGCCGGAAGTGCCGCCGGGCGTTCTGGAAAGAGGTTTGCTGCTGAAGATCCGTTTCGACTTCGATCAATATGTGAACTTGCGGCCGGTCAGGTTGTTCGAGGGCGCCCCCTCCCCCATCGCCGGGCTCACCCCCGACCGCTGCGACCTGGTGGTCGTCCGGGAGAACACGGAGGGCCTCTACAGCGGCGCCGGTGGGTTCTTCCGGAAGGGAACCCCCCATGAGGTAGCAACCCAGGAATCGATAAACACCCGCCACGGCGTCGAACGGGTAGTCCGGTACAGCTTCAAGCGGGCTTTGGGTCGAAAGAAACATCTGACCATGAGCCACAAAACCAATGTGATGACCTACGCCGGGGACCTGTGGCTGCGGACGGTTGACGAGGTAGCAAGAGAATACCCCGATGTGGCGGTCGACTACGTCCACGCGGATGCCATGTGCCTGTACCTGGTCACTCAACCTGAGCGCTTTGATATGGTCGTTACCGACAATCTGTTCGGAGACATCATCACCGACCTCGGAGCGGCGGTACAGGGTGGGATGGGCCTGGCTGCCAGCGGCAACCTCGACCCCGAGCGGCGCTACCCGTCGATGTTCGAGCCGGTGCACGGCTCCGCCCCTGACATTGCCGGTCGGGGTTGGGCTAACCCGGTGGCGGCCGTGCTTTCGCTGGCAATGTGCCTGGAGCATTTGGGCGAGCGTGAGGCCGCCAAGGCCGTTGAGGAAGCCGCCGCGTCGGTGATCCCGGAATTGGGAT